>Ga0307514_10000023_pt1 | contig 399582 bp, 342 predicted proteins | sample 16_EM_MG_FD_203088 | JGI IMG/M metagenome (GOLD analysis project Ga0307514, IMG submission 203088) | Populus trichocarpa ectomycorrhiza microbial communities from riparian zone in the Pacific Northwest, United States - 16_EM | ecosystem: Host-associated > Plants > Roots > Unclassified... | reverse complement strand
ACCCCCACCCCCCCCCCCCCCCCCCCCCCCCCCCCCCCCCCCCCCCCCCCCCCCCCCCCCCCCCCCCCCCCCCCCGACCGTAAGTTATATCGTTAGTCTTTGAGCCATAGTCATTATATAGCAATGCGGACTGTTGTGAAACACATTACGGATTCCTACTGGGTCGGAGCTGCAGTCCGGGTTTCACGGGAACTGATGAGTCCCCGTTAGGGGGCATTATAAGTGGCCCGAGCACAAACAAGCAAATACGGGTAGGACATAAAGCACACCGGGTCGCCCGCTCGGATTCCGTGCAATCGATTCCATAATACTTCAGAGCCGTGCGGACTCTTCAACAGTTTGCGTTGTCCGAAGGCGGCAGGTATTGAGCCAGGAAGCCAGGAAACGTAGTGCAGCGACTGCGGTACCGATAACCGACGGAGGGTGAGTTATAGCACGCATTGATGTCAACTTTGTGCGTGCACCCTGGGAGAGGATTACTTGTTTAGTCATGAAAAGGTACGTTGGACAGAGTGAATTGGCAGCTTTCTTAAAGCGAATTAACGAGGCTAGATATATAAACGATGCCTCCAAGGCTATCGGGAGACGATTTTGTAACCCACAGCTCAAATTACGGGACTGGCAAGGGATGGCCATAAGTCAAATCGATTGTGGACGGGACGTGGTGATCGTTGCACCAACAGGCAGGGGAAAGAGTATGGTGTTCCAGGGTCTTGCGTTAAAAGATGATAGAAACATTGTATTTGTTATTGCACCTATCAATGCTCTCATGACCGATTAGGTTGGTAATTGGTCACCCAACAGGGACACCTGCGGGCGAGGGAGAAAGTTGACGCTTCAATAGGTTGAGAATCTGGGTCGAAAAGGCGTTAAAGCTTGCTATATCAACAGTGATTCTCTGAAGCATAATCCAGGTCTTGTTAAAGACGTGGCCCGGGGTGTCTACCAGATTGTCTATGCTGGCCCGGAGATGCCGTCGCCCAACAATAATGCGATTTGGTGAGTGTTAGATGATGAGAAGAGTGCCTTCCAGCATAGCCTGAAAGTTGTGGTTGTGGATGAAGCGCATTGCGTGCGTGCATGGGGTGCGCCTGCTAAGGATGGAAAGCCTCCTTTTCGGAAGGAATATGCAAATATTGGCGGTTTACGAGCCTTCTTGCCAGCCAGTGTGCTGTTCCTTGCGATGTCGGCGACGCTGCCATGGAGGTCTTTGCGATATATTCACAACAGCGTGGGTTTATCGAAGAATACAGCTCTCATAAAGTTACACCTGGACCGGCCAAACATTTTCCTCTTTGTGATTCCGATACATGGCACATTAGACGATCATGCGGACCACAATATGCTCGTTCCGGAAATAAATGAAGACTCCGAGACTACCATCATCCCGGGGGACATACCAAAAACCACGGTCTTTCTAGATAATGTGTCTGCGGTTATGTGTGTAGTCCATGAACTACGGTGGTTACTACCAGCCTGTCTTCGGGATGCGGATGTTGTTCTGCCTTATCACGGTGAAGCATCAGCTTCCGGAAATGCGAAAACGCAACAACTATTTTGAGAAGGTATTACCAGGCTGTTGGTGTGCACATCGGCTGCGGGGATGGGTGTTGATGTCAATGATGTGGAACGGGTTGCGCAGTGGTGGTTTCCCCCTCTTGCTACTGTTGACGACCTCTGGCAACGGTTCGGTCGATGTGCCTGGGATCCAAAGCTCTCTGGACTGGTTATGTTGTTTTATGAACCATCGAAGATTGTTGATTGGGGCATCGGTGACGGCCATGTGCTCGAAGGTTTCCGGGCATACAACAAGCCAGCCGGTACGGATACTCAAGCATTCTGTGACCACTTATATACTGGAGAGAAACCCAATGTGATCAACGATGCGCAGAGGAAAGTTAGCAAGCAAGACCGTTCGCTTCTTTGGTGGATTTTTTCGAGGGGCTGCCGTAGGAGGACCGCTTTATATTTGCTCGACGTGTATGAGAGATCGGAATCATTTTCTACTGGGACTCAATTCTGCGATAATTGCGATGTGTGTGTTTCAAGACTGGTGGATTGCTGTGGAGCAGGGAAATTACTCAGAGTTGATATCTCCGAAACTAAGCCATTCAGGGTGCCTCAGAAGCGATCACGTCAAACCGGGAACATCGCTAAATCCACCTTGAAGCAGAGAGAATATATCGATAAGAAGTTACATCATTGGTGCCTTCAGCGTTGGAAGCCTGTGGCGATGGGCGACGGTGAACAATGTTTTTTCGCCATACTCGTGGATGAGTGCCCAGTTACCGAACTCCAGCGGAGCAAGATAGTGGAGTTCATCAATGAAATTAAAGACAGGCAGTCGCTCTTTGAGGCATTGGGTAAAAAATGTCACCTTGGAAGCTCGGTCTTAGAACAATTCGTGGAGGTGATTGTCGACTTCGCGATTTCGGAGTCTGCCAAACGCCCCCCTACACCTCCTGAAGTGACCAGTACAAACAGCACCACAAACACCACAGGAACTCCATCTCTACGATGGCTTCCTGAGTACCAGTTTACTCCCATAATGACGCCAGGTACAGGTAGAGCCCGGAGTTGCGCCGCCATCAGCGGACAGAGGACTACGGGGGTAGTGGACTGCTATGGCAAATTGGAAGATGTTAGGGCACGGATTGGGGAGATATAAGAGAGGTTGCGCTCCGTTAGGAGCCGTGGTTCAACGAGGCGCGGGCGGGGTCGCTTATCGCATTTGTCACCTCAGTCAAAGCACTGGGCAGAAAAGGAGTATTGGTCTCTAAAGGCTAGGGAGTATTACTGGGTTACCAAGTGCCGTCTGCCTCAATCCGGATTGGCTGGGCTTAGAACCTGGGGCTGAACAGATGGCCCGAAGCAATGAAGGCTTCAGTCGGCGGATAATACTATTATTATTAGAGCGATTGCATATACTCTTATAGATATATTTTAGCACACAAGCAATCGCTTAACCTATATCAGATATATAATCCAAGCATCAAGATAGCTTTAAAAACATGGATCCATATCTATTTCTGCTCCCATGAAAAAGTCCATAAGATTGCCATCGTGAAATCCTCTGGGTGGGCTAGGGTTCGAGCCTTCGATTTCATCTAAGTCCAGGTCGTTCACCCGGCGCCGTTTGGCTGAGCCCACTCCGGCTGCCGAAAATTGAGGTATACCAACATTCGGATCAAGGATTTTGCATTTGCGGTCTGACATACTCTTCTTCGTGTTGAGGGCAACCCAACCCTGCACCCATAAATCTGTTGCCGGGATGATGTGAAAAGAGTTCTCAGAAGACCCTAAGGTACGACGGCCTGGGGTGAACAAAAAGACCTACTGCTATTAGCCTATTTCTATATAACCAATTGAGTGGGTTAAGAGTAATATACATTCTCACTGTGGAGACGTTCAATTAGACCCCTGATGTCCACCCGGGCTCACATTTCCCAATGGTGGGTCCCATAGTCTGGGGCTCCGGTTGCTCTCGCCATCGCCAGTTTCGTTCGCCCGAAGATCATTATTAACCGTGCAATAACCTCGCACTGGAATCAATCCGATGAAGGGGTTCCCCGTGGGTTGTAAACTTCTTTTATATAACAGACTAACTGTTCGTTGAATCGATCCATCTCAATCCACTTTCCCTCCAGCCCACTAAGATTCACCAAGCAAAGATTCAACCAAACTCGTTTAAGGTTGTCGGACCATGTCTTTAGCATTCCTGCAGACCATTCCAAAGACTGGATCGCGTAGTTGCTTTGTCGTCCGCCATGAAACATTATTGTAAGCATCTGAAGCTGCTTGACTATCCTCCCTGAATCTCCTTGAGCGACAGCTTCCCCAAGCGCCCTATAAATCAAGCCGTGCTGTAGTAGCAATACCGCAATCTCCAGTAAGGCATCCGGTTCTTCGATAGTCTTTTCTTTACGCTTAAAATGAACACTAGTAGGAAGGATCCACTTCTTTAAGACTTCGGTGATAGTTGCGCGCCAGTCTAAAGACGTCATTCGTGTTAGCATCTCTTCAACCGACCCGACTTTGATGTGTCCCATAACTGCAACAATGATTAATGCATCCTTTACATGCCTGAGTAGGGCGTCCGCAGCGTAAAAATCCATATGACCAGTTGCGCTAAAGACCTTCGTTCTTCCCAAGATTCCTCCAAGTCTGTTTAGTGGTAATGGATTTCGACAACCATCCGATCTGCCATGAGCGTCGTATATCATTCTGCACGCTGCCATGCGCAGGTGAAAAAGTGCTGCTCGCACATCTATATCAATACACCCTTCTACTCCGCTAGAAGCCCCCAAGTTACCTACCAGATATCGGCATAACCCATTGCAATTTATGGACAGCTTTCACATCATCGAAAGACCTACAGAATTTTAAAGAGCGCAGCCGCTGAACAGTTAACTGATCGCCTGATATTGTCACGAGGAAATTGTCTCCAAGTTTATCTGAATCCAAGTCTAATTCGTGTATAACGGCATCAAGGATTTGAGAGTTCCCTGATATCGATGATTCTTCCAGGTCAAACGCCTTCATTGGCGCAGAATCTATCCTTGTCCGCAAAAGTTTATACACCTCTGGTGGTTCGAACCAGGGTAATTCCTGGCCACTCGGGCGATCCTTCGAACCCATTTCGGCGCCTGCCAAGCTCCACAATGTATCGCAAATCACGGCCTCGGAAATTCGGGGCATATATGTGCGGACTGATTCAAACAGTGGTGCCAATATATCATGACTTGTAAAATTCCCAATTTCCTCCAATCGAATCCACCACTGTTCCGGGGCCGGAGTATATGGGCGTGATTGATCCCCCGAGTGGGCGTCAAGCAGATTAGGAAGTTGCTCAGCCCGGGATACTGTTTGTATATCCTGTGGCAATCGCTTTGGCCAGGGATCACCTTGCTGGGTCTTTAGAAAAACCACAGCGCCCACAGTATTGTTGTGTTGAATGTTCATATTATAAATTCGCTCGTCCTGCACTTTGATATATAGGTTGAAGTTATCGTATAGCAACATAAACGGCTGGTTCCATACTCGGATTCTAGTCTTCGCCAATTCGCCCTGCACCGCCATCTCCAGGCTATGGAGAATAGGACTATAGGAGCTAGATATGCCTAAACGTTGCAATACAACTATCACATGTTTAGGAACCTGGGAAGCAAACAGATAAAACCCCACAGTAGTCTATAATCAATCAACTCTGTCTGCGGCCCGCAAATTCAGCCACCTATTACCTGTAGAATGTTGGCACTCTGTGAATTGGCATAACCGAGCAGGCTCATTGCTACAACTGATATCATCTTCCTCTTTTCTAACTGTGCAGAACTGTCTAACCCCCAGTGGTCTTCCGCATCACCAACTGCACTGCCACCTGTATAACACCCTCTGGAACGGGCAGGGCAATCTGCAGTTACGGCTGTAACCCCACACAATTGTTCCACCAGCTAGGTTGTAGCAGGAGCTGCTCGCCGGAACGCTTCCCCGATGCTTCCACAATCCAGGCTCTCCCGATCCACCTCCGCAAAATCTGATGCCGGGCGCCCAAGTTTCCGGTGTTTACTGATTCACTTGAGTTCAGTCCAGAGCTTATCGAACGTCACTTTCTGGGCCAATATACACATATGAGAGTCGTACGTCAACTTAAATAATGCTGTTGCATTGTCCGCCGCAAAGAGCGATTCCACCAGCTCGGTGAACACACCTCGAGAGCCATGCATTATTCCAGTTAGGTGTTTGATATCGTGCACCCGGGAATCACACATAGCCACCAAAAAGATTGAAACTGACGTGAAACCACGCGTCTTCATAAACTACAGAACTTCCCGAATTCTTTCGTTGATGCTTCCTCGCATTGTTGTGGTATCGGGCTCCCTGCGGCGGCGTATGGTTGCATCCGTCAGTAACGATGGTGAGGAGTAGCGCGATCGGATGACTGATATGCCGTACTGACCTCAAAGAAAAGAAATTTGTACCCTCGCAATCCGCTTACCATCACTTCCGACCTGCGTCTTTGGGACCTGCGTTAATTCCACTACCATCACTTCCACCACTTCCCAGCGGCAATGTTTGAGGTGTTAGTACCCCGTGGATCATCACACCCAAGTGGGCAATGCGATTCAGACCTTTTGACTGCCCCAAAATGACCAGCCTAGTGGGGACCAGCAATGTGATGGCTTCACTTCGTATTTGCCCTTTCAACGAGTTCTCGGAGAATAGATTATGCTTCTGAGATCATCGCATTAGCACATGGAGCTTTTTTGTGCTGGGGTAAAGTGCCGAACATTCACCAAGATACCAAACCCTGCTTTCCTCAAGCACCATTACTTCCTGCTAAACCTCTCAGCTATTTCTCACCACCAACATGCCTGCCTGTGATGCCTAACTATTCACACTTTGATCGCCTTTCTCCAGTCTCTCCAGATGACGGTGACGAGCGCAGCGTATCTCGAACCGTTGCTACTTCAACCATCGAATCCGCTGCGGCTTAATTCAGCGAATTGGATGCTAACAACGATTGACTCACACTACAGCCACCAACCCCTTCGAGCACGTTTCCATCGCCCCCCCCCTGAACAGCGTCCACGTCCTCAGCAACGTCTTCCCCGCGTTCCGGCCCTGCATCACTTGTGCGAAATGACCCCTTTGCAAGAATTCATGCGCAAATCGAAGAACATAACCGCGCAAAGCTCCTTAACTTTGATTCGGAAAGGTTCTGCCCGAGTGACCTCCTCCTCACCATCGAGGTAGACTGCGACACCACGTTTAAGTTCATTCGGAACATCCAAATGGTCCCTGATCGTCATTGGCTCCACAAGGTTGAGTACTACGACCACCAACTACAGATTGCTTCGACCAGAATGGGTGGGGCCCGAGCTTGTCACAACGTGGCTCCGACTGCACTCTGTGAGCATCTACTCAAGTTTTGGTACATCGAACACCGTATACCTTCTGCACTTTACAAGAACGCAAATGTTGATGTACAGAGTATGTCTATTCTTCCTCGGTCGGTGAAGGCCACGGACTAATGAGCTCGCAGGCTACCCAGTTGGAATCCCTGCGGGAATGTATGGAACCTGGTACACCGTGTATACACCGGACGCTGGAATCTCTTGTGGTGTTGAGACTTGGGCACTCTTTATGGTTGAGATTGCGAATACTCAGAAATACGGGGACCTCCAGACTAAGCAGAGCTATTGGCAACACGGATCGCTAGGTGGGGTCAAAACCATCATTCTGATGACTTACCAGCATGAAGACATTTTGGATAACCATACATGCATTCTTGAGGTATGGAAGACTGCTCACAGAGCTCACCCAGGCGGCGAGTGGCAGTTACCGGAACCCCCTCCCGGCATGACCTACGAGGATGTGGATGAATACGGAAGGGATGTGGTGATGGCAGCTGGTGCCAACCATGTTTTCTTGGGATATCGAGAAGGGTCTATTTATGTGAGTTAATCGATCTATCATATTACACCTAGCATACTAATTTGACTGCGGGTAGTGGATTCGCAATCAAAAGCCAGTTGAGGAACACTATTCCCACCCTGAGATTCCTCTACGTGCTGGGGACTGGTTCGCTGACGTCCTCCCCACTGATCTTGACCTCCTTCCCGACGAATTGTACAATCCTTGGGCTGAGATGCTGATTAATCCTGGAGAATGGTACGATGTCATTCAAAGGCAGGTACGCGAAAGTGTGAAGCGCGATGCGGCGTTCGACGACCTTCCCCTCGATACCCCGGACTTGGTTACGCCTCCGCGGCATACGCGTAAGGTCTTCCCTGCTGATGAAGGCCAAATATGGCAATAGGCCACTCCCCTTTATTTTATGAGTATGAGTATACGTCCTTAACTCTGTTTCCTTTGGAATTCATGTGTGCGGTTTCCTTTGTGTTTGCATTGTTTCTTTGGGTCTGTTACTGGGATTATGGTTCGGGGATTATGGTTCAGGGATTATGGTTCTGGGATTGTTTTTCTTTCATTTGGGATGGGAAAGCATAACGGTTTAAGGCTATAGCATATCTTTTGGTGGCTCCGGGTTGGCAGGATATCAAGGGATTCGGTTCAATTCACTTATGGGCTTGGAATTTGCATTCGGATATATATAGCTCAGATACCAGAATAGATGCTCGGATTTGTCATTGGACAGTGGTATTTGGACCCGGAGACAGTTCTTAATATCGGGAGACTCCTCATAAACTTAGTGTTACATCAGAAGCATGGCTGCCATATTAGGAAGCTCCGATGGCTAAAAGTAGCGCCTGATCGGACTTGGCCAAACTGATTAGTTCCAGACTCTCACTAAGTTGGAGCTGTTTTGTCAGAAAGTGGCTGAGACGCTAAGAGAGAGTCTGGGCATGAGACTACTTGGTCGCACTGCTTTTATACCATTGTTAGCCGGAACAGGACCATCCGATCCATTAGAGTACTGGGGTGGGGGTGTTGGCCTCGTACCCCGGCCCTTGTTTAGCATGTGTGGTAGTATAAAATCAATGTGTGTGTGGCGTACATCACATAGTAAGCTGGTCTAAGCTAGATTAAGCCAGGCTAACTCAACCTAAGCCAAATTAAGATGCAAGAAAAAGTGAGGGGAAAGGGCCTGGAGACATCACCACACTGTAAATACAACTACAACAATGCCAATGACATTCTGTAAGAAATCAAAAGAATATTCTGCACATTCCAATACTGATTGAAGTGACTCTGAAGTTAACCTGGCAACTATATAGGCTGTAATTAGGGAATCTAAATAAGCATTGAGTAAAGAATAGTCTACTCTGCAATCCACTACAGACCATCTCCAATAGGTAAGAATAAAAGAAAATGAGTTGGAATTCCACCTAGTTGCAGAAATTACGATACAGAAGTTGCAACAATAGACTCGTCTTCGTTATTGCTATTTGATAAATGTACATATACAATATTGACAATGTGTATTATGGCAACAGAATAGTATATCAATACAGTCATTCAATTGAACCTGATCATTATAAAATTGCTCACCAACTGTGCTGTATATCATTTGAACTATGGTATATTAGTATTGGCAGATTGCTACGAAAGTATATTTCCCATGGTGATGTTCCTATCAGAGTGGAACACGAATTTTTGACAAAAGCATCAGCAGATATTCTATGATAAATATATACCATAGTTGTTACTGGGGTGCTTAATCCCAATGATCGATACAATATAATTGAGACTAAGTACAGCCGTCTATTCAAGATAATTTTTCTTTCCTCGTCTTGTCCTAAGACTCAACCACTTGGCCATAACCTTCCAAGAGCATGCAAATCAATTCTCTCCCAACGAGAGCATGATAATTCCTGTCTGAGAATTGCACTTCATCACAGTGTAACCACTTTTCGGAACATTCTTCGAATGGTAATAACCTGGTACAAATATATCATTGTCCGAGGTATACATTACCGATGCAGTCCGCCAAAGCGTATACCATGATAAATTTTTGGATCAAACGTTATTCTTCAAATTGAAAATTGAGATTATTGAAGTGTTTGATACTCCTCTGAAGTGCACATTGACATTGTGTCAGACTGTGACCAGACATAAAGAGTTTGATTACAGCGGTGAATTAAAGAAGCAGTAGTGTAAAGTATAGGTAGAATTCTTAATCATATTTTCAGATTGTCTTCAGTCTCCTAACTGTTCACTGGGGATTGCTGCTTGAGCTTGATCTTCTCATTGCGTGAACAATGGCATCTCTTTATGGTCGTCTTCCTGGGCTTGTATACCAAGACTTCAATGATATAAGTACAATACACAGGATAGTGTTATCACGGTCATGTCATACCATTTATGCATGTGCCCAGTAACAACATGCCACGCATCCCAGTAGGTTGTCGTGTTCATGTGGATAAGGTATTAAAGCATTATGCTTCTAATAAGAATCAAGCCATCCATCACATGACATCTTATCAGACAATGCGTCAAATGAAACTTGAACTTAGACATCTCACAATCTGTGTGTGTCCTTAGTTGAAACATCAGCTGCTCTGGGTCGGCAGTGTTTATTGCCAATGAATGCCTCACCATTAAGGCTATTTGGATAACATCATAGATTTAATCGTCAACCAACCAATACTATGCCAACATAGAACTTGATGCGTCAGCTCATATTAATGCCGGGACTACATTGCAATGCATACTAACTCAAGTCAATGAGCAGAGTTGCATCAGGCATCATATTGTAAGCCAAAATCATAATTCCCTCAGTTATATCATGTTCAAGCTGAGACCCTTCTCTTTGACCGGAGAGTACCCTGGTTGTTCTTCTCACCTGACTCGAAAAGCCAGGAGTTCTGTGTACTAGCTTATTGAGTATTAACTGCAATGTCTGTGTATCAGAGTAACCTCCAGTCCAATCAGACGTGCCCCACTAGTGTCAGGAATGAAGAATGTGGTTGAAAACTGTACTCAAGACTGAAGCAAGCTCGTCCGCTGAGGCAGCACAGTTGCATTATCATAAGTGAATCCGCGAAGCATTGAGACTTGTTGGTTCAATCGACATGTGACACCAATGTATCCCCACCAAAGGACATTGGACTGGCTTACTTGCAATGTCATGAATAGGTGTAATGCATATCACATGACTAGACCAAGAGTAACTCTGTGACATGTATTCATTAGACTATTGCAAGTACCATTATTGCTGTTAAAGAACACTGCTTAACAATTACTGAGTCAGCTGCTAAGGTAGTTAATGCTAGATAGCTCACCATGACTGAAAAATTCTGAGATTATGCGATTTAACTGCGAAATAGTTACAACTATTGCAATCTGCATGATTGGAAATACTTACAACCTCTACTGCAACTTCTTGCAAGGTAGATAGATATCAGATAGCCAGTGGCAGAAATACCACAGACAGTCAACATGTATTTTAGATTACTTTATCATTGTATCATACATTTCCAAACAATCACTAGAATCCATCAAAAGATTTATACCAACCATATTTCGTGGAATCTTATTTCTGCCTCATCATAGAAATAATGAAGTCCCATACGGAAATCTGATCCAACTGGTGACCACATCATATTTTATCATCACATTTATCGATATACACTTTTCCCAGAATGTACACAATCAACAACACATCAATCGTTACCAGGTGAACTATATTCCAGGGTATATTCATATCACGGACTGCTGCAATAAACATTCTGATAAATACAAAGTAAATTACTATGGTGAGTCTCTACCCAGCAATAGTATGGACCATTACTTGGCAAGGTAGCTTTGCTTTTGCATTTGTGATCTCACCAACTGAACATCATAGTATATAAAAGAGGTCAATCAACATGTGTTTGAAACAACCCTACCACTGGTTGTTGGATAGACTAGGTTTAAGCTAGTCAATCCACAAATAAAACTTTGATGATACCATTTTGCGGATTCTCCACTATCAAAACTATGGGTTAAGAAGAGCTATCTAATAATACATACCATTGAAATATTCAATTTGAATAATGCTTTTAATAGTGAAACTACAGAGATTTTGAAAGAGATATGGATGGGCTGCAGCAAGCTGCAGATGATATTGTGGACCACAAGATTCAATTCTACGAATATTACCTCACACTGTGCCATATCTTCCAAGCCATGTCCAATGCAGTGGTAAATTCTGATTTAAAGTAATTGGTTTGGTATATTGAACTAATTGGGTGATTCTTTCACCTGACATTGGATCTTCAGTAACAGTTGATGTATGCTTTTGTGGAGTTTCCAACTGAACTGGAGTTACTGAGAAGATTAAAGACGATTCTATATTTGAAGTATAGCAATACACAAGCAAAGAATTGTCATCTATATGAAGCCTCATATTAGATTGTATTCGACAGTAAAGTAGTTCTGTACCATGTGCATAACTCAGTCGGGGAATTGGTGATATAAGTCAATAAACATTTGGAGCTACCAGATTAGTTAGACTCTATTCTGAATGACACTGAATATGTGAAAGAACTATTTCAAATGGTATACATAAGAGCTGTATCACCCAAAATCAGAGTCACAGTTCCAAAGTGTGGGAATGTAAAAGGAGAAAAATAGCATCAGCAAAATGTAAATTGGTTCAGAAGCTTTATGCAGACCTCCCAGACACTTCAGTCAATCCCACTAGTACTTCTGGATACATTCAGATGCTGCCAGGTTCCCCTGGAGGTAAGCAAAGTGCCGTCACACTGTGCAAGAGCATTTTCAGATGCATCTGATATCAGCTGCAGTTTCAGAGGTGCATTCTGGATGCTTTGAAATTTGACAGATAGATAAGTCAACGTTGGACGCAGCTGACGCCTCTGGGCAGGTCTGCAGGAGACTTTGAGAGCAGCTGAGACTGCAGTACAGCACTGCAGGAGACTTTGTGCACTGCTCTCACAGTGGTGGTCCTCAGGGTTCCATAACCACAGGTATTTTGTCTATCATATTGTCTTTGTTACGGTCGCAAGATTCACCACATCAACATATGGTATGTAGTATCTATCCAAGTCTCTCTATCTATATACATACAGTCCATCTGACTGCAGATAGTAGTTGAGCATAATCAGAGGAGCACCAGGCGATGCTAACTGTGAGAACTTAGAGATGTACTGGGAGGCCATTGTGGCAAAAACATCCATTTCTCACCACTACTGCCATTCAGAATTGCATTGGGAACCAGATGGGGGGAACACAGGGACATAGCGAAAACAGAGATGGAAAGAGCTATTGCTGTAGTGGTTGGGCATATGGAGATACAGAGATAACAGAGATGGAGTGATGAATGGGGAGTATATAGCTATCATCTCATTATACACAATACACAGTCTATCTTTCCGAGCTCTTGGTTCCACACACTCTTACTGAGCTTTCATCGATCCACCCAATTGGGGTGGTTCATTGTGGGCATTTGCCCCTTCATATACTGATACCCATATCCTGTACTCCTCAGGATCGAATCGCTCTTACTGCCAAATTCCATTCGAATGCCATGAGCGCTTGGTAGTGTCATTATACCGTAATCATGTGAAGTTACTGATTTCCTTGGAGGCTGGGATGAAGGAAGTTTGGAGATATACTTGGAGGCTGAAATTGTGTGAGTGTGGAGATACACCTTGTGGCCATGATCAATTAAAATGTCAGGAGTACTTGAAGGCGGTCAATCTGGAGGTGGTCAATCTGAAGGTGGTCAATCTGGAGGTGGTCAATGTGGAAGCGGACAATCTGGAGGCGGACAATCTGGTGGTGGTTAGACTGGCAGCAGTCCATCAGGAAGCAGTCAATTTGTAGGCAGTCGATCTGTAGGCGGTTGATCTGGAGGCAGTGGATTTGGAAGCTGTCGATCTGGAGGCTGTCGATCTGGAGGTGGTTGATCCAGACGGAGATGTCACAGTAGCTGATACTGTATTGATTGGTTAACTGACTATTATGGGAATGTTGAGAGTTCAGTACAACAATGTCTGCTGAGAGATAAGAAATCAGGGACTGGCTGACAGCAGGAGACAGCCGATCTTGGGATGATGCAGTGATCAGTGTATGCAGTACTAAATATACTGTGCCACACATTTGCATGGGTTCACTGGCACGGACAGAGCAGAGTTCCACACACATGGTAATTGAACATTGGACCCAGTAGTGAAGATAACGGAGCAGGAAAGCTCCACCAGTGCTCTGGAGGGGCACAAATAGGAGTGCTGCATGGCCAAATGAGCTGATCGAACATTACGAGCACAATGATATACACAATTGAGGTGAATTGTGAGGACTGTATGAAGCAGGGTACTGAGCAAGTAGACATCATGGCATCATATAGTGAGGATTCACGATAATCTTCAGGGCAGTGAAATCAACGTATGCCTCTTTAAATATTCAATGAACACAATCTCAGCAGCTGATGCAAAATATCAAAATTGTGTCGATAATACACTGCACGTGATGGGCACAGTAGTATTGGGTAGAGTTGAATTCCATTCCATATTCAATGATTATAGTGATGAAGATTAAATGAAGTCAATGATAAGCAGATATTTGGTCAACCAAGACATAGCCTCATGAGGATATTCATTTCAGCATTGTAATGCAGGTGTACCAGTGTAATAGTGGAGATATATTAAAGATCATTACAGGAAATCATTGACTATATCCAATTTGAAGGTGCCATACATTGCGATGTATGAGAATCTTTCGAAGTTGCAAACAATTTTGATCTGCCCTGTATATGGTCTCTGTGGAATTGTAATACCTAAATCTGTGAATATAATGTGAGTTTTTAATTGTGCCAGAACCGCCATATGTGATTGAAATTATTTGTTACTTAGATATATCTGGCTCACTTGACACTAGAGTCACAAAAGAACTTGGAATATTCACTAAATCAAAAAACGTTGAATTATTTACAGTCAACCCACATGAGAGTCACTATCACTTTCCGACTGTCCCAATGCAGATTCAGCATAGCATATCTTCAATCAGCCCAGAGCAGAATGACCGCCTACATGACATTGAGTTGATGCTTCTGTTCATGAGACATAATTTGCGTATTCCAGGCTTATCTGAGGAATCTATAGCTAAGTATTTCCTTGATAATGATTGTAGTTCAGGAACACATCAGATCAACTATCGCGTTGAGTTTGATTGTGCCAGATTTGATACTGCATGCATATTCGATTCAAACGGGCAACTATGAAAAGTTACCAGTCATTATTCACAACTGATTCCAGGTCAGGGCACTTCTCTAAACTGTGTATATCTACTTCACATTACCCTTTAATAATATATTTTGCTCCATTCCAAGCATATTTTCTTCCTTCCTAAATGCTCTGAATCTGTGGCTGCCAGCTTCTACAGACTGTAATCTTTCAGACATCAAACCTTTAGGTCCAGACAACTCAATGCGCTTCTGCCCAGCTAATACCTCAATATATGCATGATTACACTCTAAAGGCTGCCGTTAAAATGCCATAACTGTCATACTTCATGTCAACCCATCCTGTGGAGGAAGGTGTCTACCATATACTTACCATTGATGCACAGCACAGTACTATAAGTAACAACACTTAACTTGATATTGACTAAGAAGTATGTTCAGAACAATATTTCCAACATTCCAGAATTGCTTAAGTTATTTGGAATCCATAATCAAACCGCAGCCTTAGAGAGCAAATGTCAATAACTAGTTCCCACTCAGCGACTTGGCAGATGACTGGCATCTCTTGCTCACCAGTATACCGCACTCCCTCCAACAGGTTTAAATGTGAAATACTTCTAATGTAGACTGAACTGCATGTTGACTGACATGTCTGTTTGGGCTGCCAAACAACTATATCTTAGTATACATTATAGGAACTGATTTCCATTAAGAGAACTTGAACCGATAGAATCTTAACGGTAGTTTCAGCTTAGTCAGTCAATCGGTGACTGGCAATCTCTTGTACACAGCATTTGTTGAACTGCAACAGTTCAAGACAAATCATAAACAGACGATATCTGATTTCCAGCAACTCCTAATCACAAGATTGCCTGAAGAACAAATCATGATGACAGATTCAGTTAGGAAAAGGCAGCTTCTGAGAGTCCAGGTAAGGGCCCAAGTAAGGCCAAACTGCAATCCCAGCCATTACATGAGATTGAATCCTGCATGCCAATTTGTTGTTTACTGCACCTCAGTTTGCCAGAACAGCATGCTGTCCTTCCTCTACCCACACTCAGATGAAGCTTCATGACTCATTCATATCATCTGATGCACTACTCTCAACTCCAATGTTGATGAGAAGTCAACAATGTTGAATTGAGGCTCAGAATGAATGTGTAATTAAATAATACAGTGAGAACCAGATATGATGCACAACATCTTACTGTAAGTGACTGTTTATAACCCATTTGCTAGCAATCATGGCATTAACCAGAAGTGAAATCAATTAAATTACCATTCTTTCCCCATGTTCAATGTTTTCCTTGGGAATGCAAATACTCCCTCTTACTCTGATTGCATACATATTGTGAATTCAGTGGAAATTAATCGCTGAAAGTGAAATTGTGCAAATACTATTGCCTCATTGACTATTAATTTTGATGCAGAATTCTACAGCAACAGAAAATTATCAAAGAGGGTGTCCTTCAGACTGGTATACTGAATTTGGAGACTTATATTTATCCACAATCTGTAATATACTCAGTGTCAATCCATGTAACTTTGGCTGTTGCAACTCACCTACAGCCCACATCTATCCTCCGTTGTGGTTCTGCAGATTCTGTAACACACCAAAAATTCTGTGTCATGCAGTCACCTTACTGATACATACACTAGGGGCCTAATGAACTACCTGCTGTGGAGTTGTATGCTGGGGCAATCATAAACAACCCATTGTTCAGTATTCCATTAGCAAAATGTAACATTGTTTGGAAGTCTCAACTGAGTAACACAGCAACTCTGAACAGCCACCCAGATGCTTTCTGATGCTCACAGAAATGTCCACATAGGGTAAATGCAAAGTGATGTACTCTCATATACTCCAAGATAACTTTACTTGTACTCATCAAAGATATGGACATTGTGGAACAGGATCCAAGTATATCCTGAGGAGTGTATCATGGTCTGCAAAATGCAACACAATGAAACTATCAGGATCAGCAAGTTACAAAGTAATTTGAAGTGATGGCTGCTTTCCAAGATAATTCTGGTGTACCTTGAACATTGAGCCTTGCTCTCTTGCAGTGGTAAATATAATGTTTAGATTAAATAGTACAATTTGTTTAACTGTCGTCCTCCTGAACTCCTCGATTCAGGCATTGTTTCTTAATATACAGTCCAGGAGGTAATTCAATCCACCTGATTATATACCAGCCAGATACTATAGGTTCTATCTGATGCAGGATTCTCTCACACAGGATGTGCCAGTCCAACTGTTGCTCAGACAGATTCAATCTGCATCATAACAGTCTGCTTGACAACCCAGATGAAAGTGTTAACACTCTCAGCCCAGCCATGCAGATCTTTGTAATTTGATGGTATCATCACCTCATATTCTTAATCTTGAGAATGTAATATATGTTGCTGCATTATTTTACACCATTTAGAAATGGTCGATATATTTCTCTGGCAGATAGGTGGTGCTGAGATTGGAGGATCTGATCCCATCGAGTCCATGTATACTATAATTCCAGAAAGAATGGAATGCAGCCTTGAAACATGTTATCAAGGTCATGTTGCATATATAGGATGCAGATGTTATGTGATTCAGACCAGATCACTTGGTTGGCATCTGTATATTCTACCTTGCAATACCATCCCAGACATTGAACACATGTTGAGTACTGAAACGATTTCTGGTAGTGCCACAGCCAAATGTAATGTTTCATAATTGTTCAATCTATGAGTACATACTGATCATATCTGAGCACCAGTTCACAAACTGCTTGTTCCCAGTCCACTTGAATTTTTGGATGGAATAGCTGTTGAAAGTTGCAAATTCTGAAATCGTGCAATGCAACTTAGAGAGTGGCTACATTGATACTTCTGTACACTTCGTGGACACAACCCTCTCTCCAATGATCTATCTGCTGTGATACATGGTGGAATATTGAGTCCTCTAGACAATACTGGAGGTGTAAAAGATAGGCTATGTGTAGTGTTAGCAACAGGTCTGGGTAACCCGCCAGCTGTCCGGGTTTGGACCGCAGAAATGGGTAGGTTCGGTTCCAGACCTATCTAAAAACCCGACCTGCAGACTCTTGGCGGGCCAAACCCTGACCCGTACCTGTCAACCTGCGGGTTTCGCCGGGTTTGGCTAGACTTGTCGTTTCCAATCTCCGGTTCTGCGTTTTGGAATTCACATTTATGGTCGCATTCAGACATGTTACTTTTGATCGTAAAATATTGACATCGGTACGTCACAGTCTATTTTCAATGTATTGGCCACCACAATGATCAAAACAAATAGTCACATGCGCCCTACCACATCTTGAAAATGAGAGTCAACAGAGTGTCACCAATTTTGGGTCTTGTATCTTCGGTAATATGAGTGGCGCTTGATCACAAGCATTCATAAACAACTTAATGGCAGTCTTTATGGGCAAATATAGACGGAATATTCCCGACACATCCTCCGTGACAGTAACATCTCATTTCCTTTACAGAGCTACCACTAAGTATTCGTGAGCCTTTTAGCGTACAAAAACAGTTAATACCATGTATATAGACAATAACGGCCACATTGCGCTGTAATTAACCAGAATGGAAGGCCAACAATTGTTGACACTCTGTTGATTCTCATTTTCATGATGGGGCAGGGAGTATTGCACTTTCTCTTTTGCCTATAAAGGCAGTCAATACTTCGTTTATGACTATGTGCAACCAATCACCCACATGATTACCCAAGATATGTGACCAAGAATTGTTGACACTCCATTGACGCTCATTTTCATGATGGGGCAGGGAGCGTGTTACTATCTCTTTTGCCTAAAGGTGCAGCCAATACACGTTTATGACTACGAGCAACCTATCGGCCCGCAGATCACCCAAGATACATGAACAAAAATCGTTGACGCTCCGTTGATGCTTATTTTCATGATGGGGCAGGGAGCGTTTTATTGTCTCTTTTGCCTATAAAGGCAGCCAATACTTCGTTTATGACAATTCCCAACCTATCGCGCTGCAGACTACCCAAGTTATATGACCAAGAATCGTTGACACTTCGTTGACGCTCATCTTGCCACCAGGCTATCCACATCATGCACTCATTTGATTTGGCGTAGTCTATCATTCACGTCGATTTGGCAGCCTTTCTAGTGTTTTCATTTACTTTCTTCTTGATCACTACATTGTTCTGTAATAATACATATAAATTGATCCTTTAAAATATACTTTACAGTATTTGCGAATTCAAGATAAAAATAATCACCAAAATGCCATGCCATTCGATCAATGCTAGTCATCACTGCCAGGTTCACTCAATAGGCTGCTCTGGTCTTCAAAATGAATGTTAGCTGCATTACCACAAAGCAGATAGTGTACTAACCAGTGGATGTTCCTTCATCAGGCAGCATATCTGGATCAAAATCTGTATCGTGCTCACTATCCTGGGCAGATCTTTCGAGCGTAAATGATTCAGCACAGGAAAGAGATGTATGTGAATATGCATATCGGGCTAGCAATTTGACGATTTGGAGACGTCGAGCTCCAGAAGTATAACTGGTTGAGGCAGGTGGTGTTCCAGGCCGCGGTGGCGTCGGCTATGGAGTCGGCTCTGGAGTCTGCTGTCTTTGTCAGTTGGGCAGATGTGCACCTGTTCCTTTGCGTCTCCGGCTTGTCTGCGGATGATTTGCAGTGCCATTTTGGCAAGGAAGGCATCCGGCCGTGTGGTTTTGACGAAGCATAGCCGGGTGTCTTTCTATCGCACCCTTTAGCTTTTTATGCCCAGGAAACTCAACACCCCGCTTCTTCTCTTCTCGGATCTTGGCACGAGGTTTCTTGATTAGGTATTGTGTTACCTCTATTGTGGCGTGCGAAAACTCTCATTTGGCCATTTTGGCCATGTTCAAGTTAAGGCGCATGTCAGACTGTTCCAGCTGTACACGACCTCCTTGCCTTGCCATCGTAGCAGACATATTTAATACCTACAAGAAATTTGTTACTGCCTCAAACAATCAGATGAGGCTATTTCCTGAACCATATATCTTTCTGTAGCCTCCTCTAAGGTGATTGAAGCCTATTTCGTCTACTCTCGGGAATACTTATCAGGAAATTCGGCTGCAATGATTCCAGAGTATACAACATCATGATGTTTGATTTTGTGGACTGTGCGGATAAATACTTTGGTTGACCATGGAGGTTTCCCGTTATGGGTAGCGATAAATTGGTCACATAGCTCTCGGCATACACCCGCTGCGTGGTATACGGTTAATTGACGGCCATTAATTCCAGTACGGATATACTCACATCTAACTGCATGCTGCGTCATATTCGTGCTGCTTCCAGTCTTATGCACGATTCTTAAATGTGCATCCTGGGTCATATTTTTGGTGGCTGCATTGGCAGCGTCGAGGTTGACTAACTGGTGTCCCCATTCTTGCTGTATGCCAATAAGTGACGTATTTGTTGAAGTGCCTGCCAATTGGCTGGATTCGGATTCGCTCAGACCTGGCTCAGGTAGTTGTGTATTCATGATTTGTTGGTGTGGAATTGCAGAGAAAGATGATAACGAAAAGAATTGGGAAGTCCTGAGGATTATCTAGTTAGCGTCATGTCAGAATGGAATATTTAGCTGCCAACATGTGCGTTATACTCAAGATGAATCCTGCTGTGCATAGCTGCAAGTTGCAGGGGTTTCCCATAGCCCCGAGATGTGCAATATGTCAGTGCGTTGTTGTTTGTTTGTTCAAAGGGATCCCGTGTGGTGTATGATAGCTGAAATCGCATGATTGTCAGATATAAATAGGCCATTGTTCGAGCAAAAGAATGTCGGCTGATGTTTGTCTCAAAGAATCCCAGGGATAATACATGAAACTGATGCTAACAATCAAGTCGTATTGTATGGTTAGCCTAACTATTGCTGATTCACTGACAGTCAAAAGGGAGGTTTTGCTTTGTTTGAGATGAGTAAATGTACTAACCGTGACATGAAAGACGCAGCTTGCCTCCTTATGGTCTATATTTTGCAACATCCAACATCTCGCCCAACAAAGTCAAGAAAAACAACAATGGTCAATGCTCCGATAAAGAACTTTTCACCACTTCCGGCAGGCAGATACGGCAAATCGACAAAGCAGTCTACTCAATGACGTCATTAAGCGAATGAAGGCAAGAGCAGCTTGGAGGCAGAAAGAGTCCGAGCCCTTGGGGCATTGCGCAGCTTAGAATCCAAAAAGAAGCTTGTGGTGGAGAAACGATGAGAAACGCACTTCTTTAGCAATGAAGAGAAATAGAAATGGATTCAGGGTTATGTTGAGAGATAGACCGCTGGGGCAAGAAAGCGAGTTGAAGACACAGAGGTAGCGGTTCAGCAAGAGCAGGAAGATATGAAGAATGCTGAAATCACGGGATTAATGAACAAAGAGCCCAAAAAGCCATTTGAGGTGATGATGGTTGCTATTGCAGATAGTTTGAGTGATCTTGCAAGTTCCGATGATGGGGAGGATGGAGAAATTGAGGAAGAAGAGACCGAGCAGGGCAAGCAGAGCGAAGATGACGAACCCAGCTGGGTGATGGGCACAATCACCAAAACGGTCCAGCAGCGTATGGAGAAGTTTCGACAGAAGCAGATGAAGCTTGACGAATTGACACAACCGAGATGGGAGGATGCAGCCGACTACTTTCGTGAAAAAGATAAGGTGTACGGCACATCGGAATTGATGGTTGCGGCCGTTGTTCAACCACAAACAGACGATGATGCTGCGGTACCTTCACCGACAACATTTGGAGAGCTTATGGAGTGTCTGGAGATTGTCCCCGGAATATAGCAAATGCCGCAAGGGACTTTTCGACCAGGAAGTAGTCATATGAGGGTGGTTTGATGAAGCCGCAGTTGAACATGAGCATATCCAGTCTTGAGCCTGCCGCAGAGCGCGATACCTCACCTTTGCTGAAAGCAAAGCCTGATGAACCAGTAAGCTTGTACCCCTGAATATAGCCTCCAGCTAATCACCATATAGATTTCAGATTCGGATGAAGACACGGTGACGGCTCCTGTGTCTGAGGTAGCATAGATAAGGAAACTGTAATTTTTGACATCATATCTTGGTGAAAAGCAATTTGTTTACCAATTTTGGTACAGGTCAGCTTTTTCTTGATTTCTGTGACCAAATTGTGAGCATTGAGAATTCGTCTGTGAATGTGCAAGGGTCGAACGCACGATGTGAAAGTCCTAGAATCCAAATGACGTGGAAAAACGGCCAAAACATCCGATTTCTATCTGTTGGTGACTGTTAAGAGCCAAAGCAAAAGCTAAATTAGTGACGAAATATACTAACAAAATTGAAGTGAGTGATATCATACGTGTCATAGAAGGAGCGGTCAGTGTTCAAGACGAATCTATCTCAGGAATGATGGTCATACCGTATTCATCCATGTATCCAACTGCATAACCCTCCGGACAGACCTTGTGCACATGGTTGAGATATTTGATATTGCTTATGGTAAGTCATGGAAATCGAGGAGAAGAAGCTGGATAAGGCAAGGTGAGGAAGTCGAGCTATATTTACCAAAAACTGGTGAAATGATCTACATGCTGCAAATTGCCAGCCAAAAGCGCTGGAATGTGACAGGGCCACGTCATATCTCACTCAGACAGTGTGGAAAGCAGTTCATTTGAAATAGAGAGGTAACAAAACCCCTGGATGCAAACGATAATACTTACAAACGCAATATTGGATATCAATAATTTGTATATGATTGGTTGCATACAAAGATTGAGTGTATACAGGCTGTTTCGATGTGATTAATGTGAGCGTTAACAGAGTGTCAACGATTTTTAGTCTTACACATTTCGCAATCAAAGGGCTGCATTGTCACATCCTTTCAAAGTGAATGTATTGGACGGCGTTATAGTGAAAATGGCAAATAACACGCTCGTTGCCATATCCTAAAATTGAGCGTCAATGATTTTTGGCATTGCATCATGGAAAATGCAGAGGACTGCGCAGTGATGTTGACTCATAATCGAACTATCGGCAGCCTTTCTAGGCAAACATGCTTACGACAACATCGCTACTATGTCGTAAAAACGAGCGTCAACGGAGGGTCAACGACTTTTGGCCTTGTATCATAGAAAATGCGAGGGCTGTGCGGCAACGTTTACCTATAATCGAACTATTGGCTGCCTGTCTAGGCGAAAACGGTTGCGACAACATCGCTACTATGTCCTAAAAATATGCGTCAACGGAGCATCAATGACTTTTGGCCATGCATCTTGGAACATCCAATGGCTGAGCAGCGACATAAAGCCATAATCATACTATCGGCCGTCTTTCTAGGCGAAAATCATTGGGAGAACATGGCGACTATGTCCTGAAAATAAGCGTCAACAGAGTGTCAACAAATTTTGGCCTTCAATTTTGGAGAGTGCAAGAGCTGTGCAGCGACATTTAGCCATAACCGAACTATCGGCCGCCTTTTCAGGTAAAAGAAGTTGCGACAACATGGCTACTATGTCCTGAAAATTAGCGTCAACGGAGGGTTAACGATTTAAGGCCTTGCATCTTGGAAAATGCAAGAGCTGTGCGGTGACATTCAGCCATAATCGAACTATCGGCCACCTTTTTAGGTGAAAGGAGTGGCGACAACATCGCTACTATGTCATAAAAATGAGCATCAACAGAGCATCAACAACTTTTGGCCTTGCATCTTGGAGAATGCAAGGGCTCTACGGCGACATTAAGCCATGATTGAACAACCGGCCGCCTTTCTAGGTGAAAAGAGTAGCGACAACATCGCTACTATGTCCTGAAAATGAGCATCAACAGAGCGTCAATGACTTTTGGCCATGCATCCTGGAAAATGCTAGGGCTGTGCAGCAACATTAAGCTATAACTGAACTATCAGCTGTCTTTCTAGGCAATACTGCTTTTCACGACATCGTCACCATGCTTCCAAAAATGAGCGTCAATGGAGCGTCAATGATTTTAGGCCTCGCATCTTGGAAAATCAAAGGGGTGTGCAACATTATTGATTCATAATTGAACAATCGGCCGCCTTACTGGTCAAAAATGCTGCTGACAAGATTGTAACCACGTCCCAAAATGAGCGTCAACAGAGCTTCAACGGAGTGTCGACAATTTTTGATTTTGCATCTTGGATAATCTCACGGCAATTGAACCCAGAGAACCCACAATGAACCTATTGGCAGCCTTTATTGGGTAAAATGGTAGTGACGATATTGCATCTGCCTCCTACAATTGAGCACCCATGGAGCGTCAACAATTTCCGTGGAGGCTCAGAATGCTACACAGCAATGAACTGCAATCTGCTGTTCCAAAATCGAGTTCTACATAGTCAGTCTTTGCAATCTGTCTCTGTATACAACTTCACAAATATGCACGCAATGTTTTACAGAACTGATTTTTTTGCTTGTAGCTGTAGAGTCAATATTTGAGAACTCGCAGTCTGCTATACTGTAACATTACTTTCGGCAGTCTCCCGAGTTGAATTACCCAGGTTTTTAATTCTTACCGCCATGTCGCATTCAAAATCTTTCAACACCACTTTGCTCGAGGTATTGATCTTTTCCAAAAACAAACATGTCTTTATTCGTGATTTAAGCGACCTTACTTTACAAATCACATTTGATCCTGGGTGGGCATCAATGAATGTAGGCTCGAAGTGGCCTATTGCCTGGAATAATTCCAGACATGCGCCTTTATGGCAATTCAATTCACATTGTGGAATTGAGGAGACCGGCATTTCTGGCATCATTTGTATCGTGTGTCATCAAGTTCTTCGCCATCCATCAGAACATGGGACCAGCTCAATGGGGATACACTTGCTGGCAAAAGCTCACATCGCAAAGTTAAACGAATTTACAGTGTCAGAGGTTACTGAATTGGCCAGTTCGATGGTCGATGAAATAGTGTTGGCCATCCTGAAGTGGCAACGAAGTCGAGAAACCACAATAGTATGTTCGCAGAGTCAAATCATATTTGACATCCAGTTTATTCCATATTGACCGAAATGACAGACAAAATTTTCCAAACAGGCAGCTAAGGACTTTGACACTTCCGAATTTCACCAAGACACATGGAATTGCTACCTCATGTTAGGATTTGTTTCAGCTCATATTCTCAGGAACGCTATATAGAATCTGGAGCTATGACGGTCATATAAAGCATTATGCAATGACCTAGTGCTGTCATCTGCTACGACCCTTAGCAACATTGGCCAGAGGGAATATGCACTAACAGTAGATGCAGTTAAGAAGCAGTTGCTGTCACGAAACAAACTTAGTTTAGCTTTAGACGGATGGACATCAACAAACAAACAGGCTATAACGTCGGTCCTTGCTTACTAGATGGATCGAAATTGGGCATTGCGTGAAGTTCATCTTACTTTCGATGAGGTTGATCAACAATCCTTTGCCCTTTTCGAAAGCTAATTAAGAATGACAGGTCAAAGGCCAACATACTGGATCAAGGCTAGCTGTACGTTTGAAAGATGTGCTTGATCGTTTTAAGCTTACCGACGGCCATTTGCTTGGTATTACTACTGATAATGCTTCCTCAAATTACTGGATGACACGCGAGCTGTAATCAACACTTGAGGCCTCTGGAATCGAGTGGCCTGCATTGAGGAACCATATGCCATGCATGCCGCACATTATACAGCTGCCTTTAGGTGCATTCATGAGCAGTTTCGGTGTAATAGGCTGCACCAAATCTTCGGAAGCCCATTAGCACGATTAGCAATTTGGAGAGAATGAAAGCATAGACATCAGGAAGAGTCAAAGACTTCGAAAACATGGCAATGCTAGAATGAACAAGGTGTCGGCCATGAGACCAGGATTAGCGAAGATAATTGAGAAAGTACGTCATTCATGATATTTTGAAAGTTCTGAAACTGACCGTCATATAGCAGAGAATGCTTGCTGTATTGAGTACGCTGACTCCGGGTCACCGAAATGAGTTCAATGACTGTCAAAAGGCCAAGGTCCGCATCGCTGTACTTCCGATTATTGATTTCAAGACACGTTGGAACTCAACACTGGAGTTGCTCGAGCACAACTACCGTGTACGAGGATTCACACCCGAGTGGCTCCAACATCGAAAATACACTTATTACCGACCACTTTTCACAACTCAAGATGAATGGACTATTGTGAAGTGTGTTATGGAAGTAATGAGGCTATTTCGATATTGGACCCTGTGGATGTCGAAGAGGCATACAGTCACATTGCATCACCTCATCACAGTATACAACGACACGTTCGATCACATGGATGGTGTGATGCGAGCTTTAGCCAAAAAGAAGACTCCATGGAAGGAAGACTTGTTCTTCGCTGTGAAGTTAGCTCGATAGAAGCTGCCCAAATACTACGCCGAAGTGACTCTAACAACGGGCATGCTTCTCATTTCTGCACATATCCTCAATCTGTGCCAGAAGTTGCGATCTTTTAGAAAGTGGGACAAGGGAATGGATATTAATCCTGATGACGAGACATCCTATACTACCCAATACCAGTAGGCCTTTCTGAAGTATGCGGAGAATGAATACTGTGTGAAACATCGATATCTGCTGCTCAATAAACTTGAAAGCTTACCGTGCAGCAATCTGGTCCCCTCTGCAACGGTTCGTGGATCCTGTCAATCATCCTTTGATGAATATGATATGTCCAGCAATTATGAAGAATACATAACGCCTAACAATGTGGCTGAGACGACACCGGGACAAAGCAATCGCACAGCACACTTTTTGACCGCCACCAGGCTCTATTTGAATTCCCCGACTGAAGCACCAAAGAAATGGGGGCAAATTAATCCAAATCTCAATGATTACCACTCTGACCCAATGGATATTAGCAGTAAATTTTGGATACCGGACATAACCGACTGGTGGCGCCAACAGGAGGAAATGCGCTCAAAGTACCTCGATCTCCCCAATGTGGCACGCGACATATTCGCTATCATACCACATGGTGTCGGAGTGAAGGCTAGTTTTTCCCTTGGCCGGGATGTCATCGGCTGGAGGCAGTCTAAAACCACAGGCGAGACCCTTCACGATAAAGTCATTGTAAGGCAGTTTGCTTGAGCCAATAACGGTATTTTGGCAGGCAATAACCCAGGATCGAATACGATGATTACTGAAAATGCCTCGGAAATGAAGAAGGAGGCGGAGGAAAGGATATTGCACCGAATGGCCAAGGTGCACGACTTTTTGGAGATGTGGCAGGGAAGCCAGAATCTACGTGCTACGCAGAAAGAGGCGTGTGCTCAAAACAAGCAGATGACAGCCGTTGGATACATTTTGGACACAGAAGAGATCGTCAAAGCCTCCTGGTCACTCTTTCAACATGATGGTGCAGCTGCATTTAAATTGTCAGAATGATTACCTTTGCCATCAGCTTTGTCCACATAAGACCTCCCTGGAGGACAAACTCAAATCTTAAATGTCCACCGAATCCGAAGAATCAACCGTCATGTAGTCGAATGCGACGAGAATAGCGCACCGGAAACTATTTCGGACACCGAAAATTGGCCAAACTGAAACGGCGACTTGGATAATCCAAATAACAGTGAAGACAATTCCGCAGCTCTCGATCAATTAGAGATAGAGGAAAACAATTGTATCGAGGATCCGGAATGCCCAGAGCAGCAGGATGTGAGCGCTGCGCCAAATGTTCCCGGATTGGTTCGGCCAACACGGAAGTGGAAGGGACTGGCTGAAAAGGCGTTGGTGACGGTCAATGCAGCAGAAACGAGGAGACACAAAGGAGAGAAGAAAAAGTAGGACAGAATGTGTCAATGGTTCACCAGGTTCTTTCTGTAGCTTGACTGAGAGTTTCAGTTAGAGATATATTATGGGCAAATGATAAGAAGTAGCTGGTGAATATCGGTTCATAAATAGATATATAGAACGCGCAATGAATATTTTGCCATGATACATCATTTTTAGTCGTGTGAGAGTGAACTGTGCAAGATTATTACGCTTCTCGGCTTTGCCACAGGGCCGAGTCTCAATCGGGCAGAAAGACAATCGATAAAGTCAAATCAGGATGAAAACAATTATCGACGGCAGCAGATATTCAATGGACAATACATTGAAATGAGCGTCAATGGAGCGTCAATGATTTGTCGTCTTGTAAGTATGGTAACTCACCAGTGCCTTGGTTGTGGTTATTTATAACGGATGTATTGGCAGCTTTTGTAGGCGAAAGCGATTTGAACAAGGTCACCGCCTCATTCTTAGCATAAGTGTCAACAATCTTTAGCTTTGCATCTTGGGTAATTTATGTTCTGATTGGTTGCAGATATCAATTTATAAGATATTGGCAGCCTTTACTGGCAAAAACAACAGCGACATGCTCCCTGCGGTATCCTGAAAATGAGTGTCAATGGAGCATCGCCAATTTTAGCTCTTGCATATTTCGTAATCAAGGTATTGCACAGATCTTTGCACGTATAACTTTATTATTAACCGCCTTTATAGGTAACAATACCATATAGCGAAGGTGAAATACAGATACCAAATTAATTGAATTTGGAAACTGCACAATAAGCAAAAGCGCATTATTGGTTGCTGAAAACACGATTTTGATAAGATACTATTAACACACTGCAAATACAAGAGTCATATATGAATCTATAGATGGACCCGCTGGGCGACCCGCTGACAACCCGCCCAATTCAGACGGGTTGCGAGATTACCATCGAACTGTATCCCAGTGGATGGTTCTGGTTCATCGATGACCCAGATCGCCAATTTGGCAATGGTTCGGTTTCGGCCTGGACCCGGACCCAAAGTGACGGTCCGGAACCGTTGGTAACACTAGCTATGTGTGGATTTCGCTTCTTATTGGCGGCAGATAGCAGGTTGAACACTGGTGCAGAGTTACAATCATACTGGGGTTGAAGGGAAAGATATGACAGTGTCTTGATATATTGAGGAGTAGTGTTAGAATCAGTTGCAAATCTGCGGTGTGGTTCTGGGTCCGGGTTGGAATCGAACAGAAATGGTTGCAGAGGATTTTACCCAATCAGATGACCAAACCACACCGAACCCTGTGTTTTTTGGCTGGTTTGACAGTTTCTTGAACTTAGAACTCTGGCTCCACTTTAGAATGTGAGTTCTGATTGTATCACAATATGATATATAGGTAGAAGATGAAGTTTTGGCTTCTAAGTCACCTCCCGTTCCCCAATATGTTATCCAATCAATATTTGTTGCGTCAGGAGAATAATTGCCCAATTGTCGGCCTTATTTCAATGTAACTCAAGAAATACTGATCTGATTGCACATTGCAGAACAGGAGGTGAAAGAGCATCCAAAACTGCATCTTGTATGTATGTATTATATTGTGATACGATCACAACTCAAATACTTAATTGGAGCCAAAGTTATGAGTTTGCTAAAATGACACTCTCGTGTATTCAAAACTTAGCTAACAAACTGCGGGATTTAGGTGTGGTATGAGTTTGGAAATGCTTGTCATCGGGTGGTTAGATTCCTTGGTGGATTGGAAACTGAACTGGGATCATGGTTCCGGGTCCAACCTAGACCACGGCCGAGTATCCCGGAACCATTGCTAACCCATGTAAAGTTTGGTACTCTGGAGTTTCTGCTTGAGCATCCATGGAATGTGCTTGATAGTGTTGGTACTACCTTAGTGAGCATCTCACACATGGCAAATATGTGGTAGGTCAGTAACATTGGTGGTAGAATTGTTGTTAGTATGCATTTCCCGGATTGACTCTCATATGTTGCTCACAATATGCAGTGTTGCATATCTCAATGATATATTTCAGTGTTCGATCGGTTTCAGGTGCTTTTGAATGCTAATTCCATGTCACCAGGCTTTAACCTCAATCAAGGGGATGCAGAATTGCGTTTTGAACTGGATCTGTTCATTCAGAGTAGTGCCATATGTATCGCTCTCCAGTTGATTCACATTGTGGTCTGTATTAGTGTTAGTCAATGTAGTTGCTTCAGTCCCAGCATTCAATTAATGGATCTGAAATTCGATAAGCTTGTCAAGATTCATGTTTACCACCCTGTCCACATCTGCAGCTGCCCCAGTCTTCAGTTGAGGATGGGTTTTGGTGAACGTGCTCCTGGGACTGGTTGACTTTGTACCATCTCCCCGCAATTGTTGTTACCCATGATGCTGGAATGACGTATCAAAAAGCTTTTGTTGAACAGGTGTCACCTGATGGATCTCACACTCCAGTCACTCTGGTGCCCTCTGCCAATCAGTTTCTGCACCATTCGGTTGCTGCTTATCAAGCTCTATTCAGACTCACCAGGAATTGCCTCCATGTTGTAGTAGTATTCGTTGCCACCCTGTTCACCCGAATCTCCATGGAAGCAGGGATATACAAATCTTTTGTACTTGTAACTGATGGAATTCAATTGCCAACTGATGTTGTAAGTTCGCCTTTGTGGACTTTGTTATTTTCTGTTATTGAAATGCACTCAGTATCTGTTACAATCACTTCAAGTGAATTGTTTCGTGCTCTGAGGGATAGATTGGAGAAGTTATGCTGCGAAACAAGTGCAGCAAGATAGCATGATGTCCCCAACGTACCCAGGAGCAGGTTGTGAGGGACTCATTCCTTCATGGTTTTACTGTTGTCCATTCAGTTTTCAAGGATTGGAGTGAGTTCCACAGCCTCAGACCTAATCATCGCCCTGATGAAATTTCCCTGTCTGAAGTGGCTTTTGCATGAATTGAATCGTGTAAAGTAGCACTGGAGGCCTGGATATTGTGGTACATATGTGAATCAATTGGGAAAATTGTTCCTTGACATTTCTAGCTTCTAGATATTTGAGCTGCCAGTACATTAAGTCTTTAACTAAACCTAAGAGTAGCTAATGCCATTCATCGGGCTGTCAAAGCCGATAAACATTGAAGAGATAGTAGAGCCGCAACTGCTTTTGGATGGGATGAATACGAAGAGCACACAGAACGTATATATTTGCTTTGCCCAGAAGCTTTAAGTCAACAGGTTGATCTCTTGAGTGATCGAGTGCTCAAAAGGTGAAATGCTACATCAGAAAACATTTCGGAATTTCACACATTTGCCATGTGGTCCAGGAGACTTGAGGAACCATTACTTGGTCAGGATATTCCCAAACCCAGGTAGAGAAAAGAGGATTACATTGTCTGTGGAATTAGTCTTCAGAAATCTATTTCATGCTAGGAACAGTTATATCGAAAATGTGCAGTGGTGACAGCACAGTTTCGATTGCTGAATGGCATTCCTTGACAACAGTATTGCCACCACTTTGTGGATAGGGGTTGAGCCCAACAAGAGTGTAAGCGGGCTTTTTAACTATACAGTGAAAATGCATTTGAAATTAGCAACGGTGAAATTCAGTGGCCAGGGGTGCTAATCGCCCAAGGATTAGTCAAGTGAGTCATATTTGATAAACAAATGGCTGGTCCAATTGTTGCTCCTGCAGGGAACAGCTTATACACATCCCACTACAAATTGCCTGCAATCATTTCACTGCACATTCTGCAGTTTTGGATGTCTGTGTGACGTCCTGGTTTCAAATCAAGTTCTTCCTGAAATGGGTGATGTTGCAAAAGGAAGTTTTTGCATTTGAAGATATCGCTGTAGTCAAATGTTCTGAAGATATAAGAATGATCAACAATCCAACTCCTATCAGCAAACCAGATGTTCAGTTCTGAGAGGCGCTTCTGTATGCTATCCGCTAATTGAAGTGATTAGATTTTGAGGTTGTCCAGCACATGTCTCAGATGTTGATCTATCCACATTTTCGTTAACTTATTAAATTATTCAGCCGGTTGAACGTCATGTTTTAAATGAGATGGATGCGATGAATGCCCCTGTTTGGAGTACTTGTGATGTTTGCTGTACAATTCTGTTGTTTTGACATATGGTTTCCTGTCCACATTTTCCACTCCAACTATCTAACAATGACTCTGTTTCTTGTTCACCTGGTATGTTGTGTATTGGTAGGTCATTGTTTGACTATCATATTGATGGCCATCCAGTTGCAGCAGCAGAAGTCAATGCACAATGGATCTGGTTGACCCAATTCTGCAGGTGAATAATCGTATTATGTAGTAGTCCTTCATTCATTGATATTGGGTAATATAGTTGAAAGTGGCCCTTGTGTAGGTTCTTGTCAAATGATTTCTTATTTCAGATGAAGCAGCTAACATGTATAGGGTGAATGCCGACTGTATTGAAGAAATACTCAGCGAACACATATTGGGATGCATCTTTATAATTCTTCAGGGGGTGATTCAGAATGTCTGGGGTATGGGATTGAAGGGGAGCTAACTTGGTTTACCATATCACATTCAAAGCTGCATCACACTCTGCCAAATGTGGGGTAGCTGTACAATAAAGTCACCTTACAATCAGTTTTCTTCAACAACCACAATATGTATATCATATTCTACACAATATTAATGCACATAGTCTGCTTAAAATCATTAGCAGAGAAGAGATAGTATATCTTATGGTCAGTCCAATAACCAAAATGGGTCTCATACTACATGATTGCAAAATTGGATGTTATGCCTATACTCCAGCCTCCAAGCAGCTAATAATAAAGGTAGATTGTCTTAATACAATGAATAAAAGATATTTATAGCAAGCAGTATGCCCTTGCAATAATCATGGAAAACAAGTAGGCTGGTAGGACACTTCCTGGGGGAATGATGTTTGACTGGAGTATAGATTTTGAGGAGAATTATGAGATGTAGACATGAAGCTTAACAGGAAGCAATCACTACGGCTGTTTAACTGAGAGGCTTGCTATTGGAGGAGGTCACAAAATTGTACACATACAATGTATGTGTCAGATCCCTAGTTATGAGAACCTTCATACCGTATCTAGTTTTTGTTGGGTTCCTACCAATATTTGATTATATTCCTCATATAAACATTCAATGCATGGAAGCATATGAAGGAGGGTACACATCCAATATCCTAGTGTATGTATTGGAGCATACTACAAACAGAGCTGAGTTTTTTGTAAATAAGCATTCATTTCTCTACCTGGTTGATTTGATGAATCGAAGGTGTATTGAAACACCACAGATGGTGACAAGAAAATGAAGTATAAGAGACATGTCATTGCACTGAACGTTACTACTACCTGTAATTTACTCAATCATACTCTGATTTATTCTACATTGCATCTTGCAGGTATATTAGTATACCAAAATCATTGTTTACAGACCATATTGTAGAACAAATCCCAACTGAAGAAACTAAACACATCTCCAACAGGTGGCCTGATTTGATTTCAACAATGCAGTGAGATTAATAAAGAATCATCCGAATGTAGTTGACAAACTGTCCCCGCCAACAACAGTTGATTCCGAATGCACACGAATGAATATCATCCGCCGCATGGGTATGGTTACGAGAATTCCCAGCAGGCATTTGCAGGTGTATTTCTGTTGTATCGCCATTCTCAGTTCATTACGACACACAGTTTGCAACAAACCACCAGCACATGCCCAGGATTTGGAAGTTATGGGCGACAGTGGCAACGATGTGACCACCAAGGTGGGTATGGCAGGTGTCAAATGCGTCCCCATCCACAGATTCAAGGACAAGCATCGTTATCTGCAGGGGTACCGAGAGTGCCTTCAGGACCTCCTGGAAACGGTTCTGTCAATTGGCTAACATCTTCCAGCTTTACTCTTCCAACTGAAACATTTTCAGGCACTCCTGCCAGACTATCATTTGCCACTCAGCGAGAAGATTCCAGCCCCAGGTCGGAATACAGACAGTAGAAGTCCCAGGGATACCAGATATCTCTCCATCAGTGAATATTTCCGATGAGAAATGTGATGTAGCGAAAGGGAGTGAGGATCATTTTCACTTGGGAACAGCAGAAGACAACCCCCTAATCAGCCTGAAGCAAACTGAATTCCCCTTGAAGCCATTTGCCAAATGGATGGGTTACCCATCTACAGTGCATTCACCAAATGGAATCAAGTATGTGTGGCTGGGTTTGTGGAGGAAAAATGTTGTCCATTGTCCGAGGCCCGAACTGTCTGACACAGCTTTGACAAGGACCCTTGCACTGGGAAAGAGCAGTTGGAGATGGTTAGGGAACATTAGAGAACTGGCTGCCATTCAATTGTTTCAATAATTCTGAATTGATTCAGCTGAAGCAGGTAGAGATGATTTTCTAGGAATGAGGAAGCGTAATTTGCGTGGGAAGGAAAAAGCGAAGACAAGGCAGCTAGTGACTGGTGGTGTATTTGGCAAAGCGTGCAGGCAATAAGGCAAGTAGTAACTTCCCAGAGTTGGCAAATACCATGTCGACAGTTGTAATTCACCAGGTGCCAAGTGGCAATATTAGTAGTCTGTACCTAGCTCAACTCCAAGCATCATGTACAGATGAAAGGCACATGGAGGAACAGATTCATTTCATTGGCAGAAACAGAGGCTAGTGAAAGTCATACATTCTAACACTCATGTTGTAGAGTATCTAGGATTTGGATGAATTGGATAAACCATATAAGGGATAATATACACACAGTGAAATGATGAATATCCCCATATAGGGGCGGATTTCGTACAACAGTTGCATTTCAAATGCTTTCACATTCAATGCTGAACACACAGGGAATATACTTTTGGTAGAGATAAAGAGAGCTGCAGAGAAGGAGATTGCTGAGCATGTAATTAAACCAGTGAAGGTAATCCCTACTAGCTGTATTCAGGCTGAATGTGCGCAACTGCTAATCACTGCACATGGACTCTGGAAGGTACTAAAGAGGGTGGAAGATAGATGGTAGAGGAGGATGGAGGGCAAGAGTCTGATATTTTCATTAAAGTAAGTTCTAATTGCAATAATAGAATTAATTGTGTTCCATCCATATATATTCATTCCAATAGTTCCTTATCAGTGAAATACCTAACATCCTAATGAATTTCAGGAGTCCAGCAGTATGAGTCCAGCCACCCCACATACATTGGTGAAACTCAAAGTCATCATTGTGAATGAAATGAACACAAACTAAGCCACAACAGAGATTCAGGAGCAAGTGGACGATGGTGAGGAGGTCCATGATCCAGAAAATAGCAGTTTACTATTGAATACCATTCTCAGTACAATCAACAACAAAATTGAATACAAGTGCCTTGCTACTGCAATCAGGCTGTTTAATGCCCATCTGATTCAGAAATCGATAACTTACTATGTCACTGGCTGCTAGTATTCAATTCCCGGCCTGTCTGGTTTCATTTTTCTGGAGCACCAGGTTTGGGCAATGTGGTTCAGTGTGATGAGATGAGATTGAACTTCACTACTGTCAGGAGTGCTGGTGGCAGATAAATTGCGACTTCACGTGACAAGTGTTAGCAACGGATCCAGGTAACCCACCAATGGTCTGGGTTTGGACCACAAAAACAGGTCAGTTTGGTTCCAGGCCAGTCCAACAAGCTGACCCAGTGACTCTTGGCGGGCCAAACCCAGACATGAACCCATCAACCCGCGGAACTCACCTTGTTTGGCTTGACTGGTCGGTTACAATCTGCGGTTCTGCATTTTGGGTTTTACATTTATGGTTGAATTCAGATATGCGACCGATAAAGGTAAAATATTGACAATGGTACAGTACGGCATATTTTCAATATATTGGCCACCTTAGTAATCTATATAAATGGTCATACGCACACTACCAGATCCTGAAAATGAGCTTCAACTGAGCATCAAAGAATGTTGATCGTGTATCTTGGGTAAGCTGGAGGGTGACATGTTCCACACATTCATCAACATAGTATTGGCAGCCTGTATAGCAAAAAGTGAAAGTCAAACACTCCCTACATTATCTTGAAAATGAGCGTCAATGGAGCGTCAACGATTTTTGGTTTTGCTGCTTTGGTAATGTGAGTGGCGCTTGAATACAAGCATCTATAAACATGGATATGGCAGCCTGTATAGGCAGATATGTACAGTATATTCCCGCCACATCCGCCGGGACAGTAACAACTTATTTCATTTACCGATCAATCACTAAGAATTATTGAGCCTCTTAGCGTACAAAAGCAGCCAAAACGATGTATATAGACCATAACAGCCACATCATGCTGTGATTGACCATGATGGAAGGCAAACAATCGTTGACACTACGTTGACGCACATTTTCAAGATGGGGCAGGGAGGGTCTCACTTTCTCTTGTGCATATATAGGCTGTCAACATTCCGTTGAGGACTGTTTGCAACCTGTCGAACCCCATATTACCGAAGATACACGACCAATAATTGTTGACCGTCCATTGGCATTCATTTTCAAGATGGGGCAGGGAGAGTATCGCAATCTGTTTTGCCTATAAAGGCAGCCAATAATTCTTTGATGACTGCCTGCAATGTATCGGTGGTGTGATTACCCAGGATGCATGCTCAATAATCGTTGACACTCCATTGATGCTCATTTTCAAGATGAGAAAGGTAGCGTGTCACTATTATTTTTGCCAATACAGGCGGCCAATACTTCACTGATGCATCACCATGACCAAATCAATTTTTGATTACCACTTACATGACCTGAAATTGTTGACCCCCCATTGATGCTTATTTTGCCACGGGTGCATCCACAATATGCAATTATCTGATTTGGTGTAGTCTATCATACAGATTGTTGTGGCAGCCTTTCGAGTATTTTTTTTTACTGTCTTCTTCATCACTTCATTGTTCTTTAATAATATATATAAATATGTTCTTTAAAATATACTTTACAGTGTCTGCTAATTGAAGATAAAAATAATCTCCAAAATGATGTGCTTTTCATTCAATGCTCATCATAACTTGCAGGTTCGCTCAATAGGCTGCTCTGATGTTCAAAATGGATGTCAGCTGCATTACCACACAGCAGATAGTGTACTGACCAGTGGGTGTTCCAACATCAGTCAGTATATCTGCATCAAAATCTGTGTCGTGCAGGCTATTCTGGGCAGATGCGTCAAGAGTAAAACATTCAGCACAGCTAAGAGATGTATGTGAAAACGAATAACAGGCCGGCTAATTGATGATTTGGGATCATTGAGCTCTGGAATTGTTACCAGTTGGGGCTTAGGTCCTTTCAGGTCGAGGATGCGTCAGCTCGGGAGTTGACTGTCTGGTTTGGTTAGCTGAAGGTGCACCAGTTCCTTTGCGTCACCAGCATGTCTGCGAATTGTTTGCAGTGCCATTTTTACAAGGATAGCATCCAGCTGTGTGTTTTTGACGAAATATAGCCAGGTGTCTTTCTATTGCTGCCATCACCTGGTTTTGCCCAGGAAACTCAACACCCTGCTTCTTCTCTTCTCGGACCTTCGTGCGAGGTTGCTTGATCAGATATTGCATTTCCTCTATTGCGGAGTGCCAATACCCTCCTTTGTCCATTTTGGCTAAATTCAAGGCCAGGAGCATGTCCGACTGTTCCAGCTGTAGCTGACCTCCTTGCATTGCCAAAGTAGCAGACAGATTGATAACGTACAAGAAATTAGTTGCTGCTTGTAACAATGACATTCAGCAATTACCTCAACCATATACGCTTCCGTAGCCTGCTCCAAGGTGATCAAAGCCTGTTTTGTCCACTCCCGGAGATGCTTATCAGGAAATTTGTCGCTTAAAATTGCAGTGGTTACATGATGATGTTCGATTATGCAGGCAGTGTAGACAAATGTCTTGGTGAACCATTGAGGTTTCCCGTTATACACAGCGATAGATTGGTCATGAAGCTCTCTACATACACGAACTGTAAGTTATACGGTGAATTGACTGCCATTTACCACTATATGGACATGCTTACATCAAACTGCAGGCTGCTTCTTATTCTTGCTACTGCTAGTCATATGTACAATTTTTGAATTTGTATTCTGGGTTATCTTTCTGGTGGCTGCATTGGCAGCGTCGCGGTGGACTAACAGGTGTCTGCGTTCTTGCTGTGTGCCAATGAGTGACTTATTTGATACAGTGCCCACCAATCAGCTGGATTCGGATCTGCTCTCACCTGGCTGGGGTGGTTGTGTATGCATGATTTGCTGGTGTGGAATAGGGGAGGAAGATGATAACGAAATGATGTGGAAAGTCCTAAGGACTGTATAGTTCGCTTCATGTCAGAATGGAATAACTAGTAGCGATGATGTTCCTTATAATCAAGATGAATCCTGATCCATATGGCTGCAAGTTGGACAGGTTTCCCACGGCTCTGCAATGTGCAATCAGTGGATCCGATGTCGTTTGTTTGATGACAGGGATAAAATTCGTTATACAACAGCTGAAATCACATTGTGCTCAGATATAAATGAGACATTGTTCGAGGGAATCGATGTCTGGTGATGTTTGTCTCAAATAATCCCTGGGATATTACATGAAATTGATGCTAGCAATCAGGTCATGTTTTACAGTTAGCTTAACTATGCCAATGTTATTGACTGTCAACAGGGAGATTTTGCTTTGTTCAAGATGAGTAAATGTACCAACCTTGACATTAAAGATGCAGCTTGCCTCTATATTGTCCGAAGCTTGCAACATCCAACTTCTTACCCAACAACATAGTCAAGGCAAACTACAATGGTCAATGTTCTGAAAAAGTACTTTTCGCTGCTTTTGGTGGGCAATTCTGGCAAATCGACAAAGTTGTTCACCCAATGACATCATCAAGAAAATAAAGGGAAGAGCGGCTTCGAGGCAGAAAGAGTCCGAGCTCCTGCGGCATTGCACCGCTTGGGATCCAAAAAGATGCTTGCAGCCGAGAAACGGCTAGAAATGCAAGTCTTAAGCAAAAGAGAGAGAGAAAAATTCATCAATGATTAAGTTGAGAGAGAGACCGCTGTGGGAATGAGGCGAGTTGAAGATGCAGAGGCAGTTGTTCAGCAAGAGCAGGATGATACAAGGAAAGCTGAAAATGCTGGATTGAGGAACAAAGAGCCCGAAAAGACTTTTCGGAGATGATGGTTGCTATTGCAGACTGTTTGTGTGAGTTTGTAAGTTCTGACAATGGGGAGGATGGGGATGATGAGGATGACAAAGAGAATGAGCAGGGCCAGCTGAGCGAAGATGATAAACCTGGCTGGGTGATTGGCACACTTATCAAAACGGTGCAGTTGCGCATGGAGATATTTCGGCAGAAGCAGGATAAGCTGGATGAATTGACGCAACCGAGATGGGAGGAAGCAGCCAACTACTTCCATGAACCAGATAGGAAGTACGGAACATCTGTATTGAGGGTTCCGGCAGTTGATTAACTGCAAAGAGATGATGACGCAGTGGCACCTGTACCTACAGCAATTGGTGCGCTTATGCAGTGTATTGACATTGTCCCCAGAATATTGCAAATACTGCAATGGAGTTGTTGACCAGGAAGTTGTCATATTAGTCTACGATCTGGGAAGCCGCGGTTAAATATAAATATATCTGGACTTGCGCCCGCCCTGGAGCCCAATTCAACACTCGTTCAGAATGTGAAGCCCGTTGAACTTGTAAGCTTTTACCTCTGCATAACGCCTCCCCAACTAATCACCATATAGATATTGGATTCGGACAAAGATATGGTAACGGCTCCTGTGTCAGCGGAGGTATTGTGAGGCAAATTCCTATTGTTGATGTCATATCTCAGTGAAAAGCAATTTGTCCACCAATTTTGCTATATGTTAGCATTTTCTTGACTTCAGTGACCAAATTGTGAGACATGATAATTTGTGTGTGCATGTGCAAGGTTAGAACACACCAAGCGAAAATTCTAGAATCCAGATCAGGCTGTAAGATGGTCACACATTCGATTTCTATTTGTCAATTCCTGTTAAGTGAGACAGCAACTGCTGTATTGGTGATGAAATATACTAACAAAATTTAATTCAGTGATATCAAATGAGTCATAGAAAGAGGGGTTGGTGCTTAATACGAATCGGTCTGTCTGGCACCAGTTATGCTGCATTGATCCATGCATCCAACGGCATAACTCTCTGCACAGACCTGGTTGACATGCTTGAGATATTCGAAATTGTTTATGGTATGTCATGGAAATCGAGGAGAAGGAGCTGGATGAAGAGAGGTGAGGAAGTGGAGATATATTTACCCAAAACTAGTGAAATGATCTACATCCCGTGAAATGCCAGCCAAAATCACTGGAATGCGATATGGCTACATCATTTCTCGCTCAGATAACGTGCTTAGAGTTTGATCAGAAATGGAGATGTAACAAAGCTCCTGGATGCAGTTGATAGTACTTACCAATGCAATATTGTATGTGAATAATAAGTATACAATTCGTTGCATACCATTATTGAGTATAGAAAGGATATTTTGATATGCTTAATGTGAGCATCAACAAACAGTAAACCATTTTTAGTCGTGCACACTTAGCAATTAAAGGGCTGCATTGTCCAATCCTTGATGTATTGGTCAGTGTTATAGCGAAAAATTCGAATGGCATACTCGTTGCCCTATTCTAATACTGAGCGTCTATTGAACCTGCACGATTTTTGGCCTTGCATCATGGAAAATCTCCAAGGCTGTGCGGTTACAGTAATTCATATTCAAACTATTGGCCGCCATCCTACGAACGTATGGTTGCGAGAACATCGCTAATATGTCTTAAAACTGAGCGTCAACAGTGAGTCAACAAATTTTGGCCTTGCATCTCGGAAACTCCAAGGGCTGGGTGACAACATCAACTTATAATTGAACTATGGACCGCTTTGCTAGGCAAAACTGGTTGCAACAACGTCGCTGCTGTGTTCTGAAAATGAGTGTCAACCCAGCATCAATGATTCCAGGCCTTGCACCTTCAAAACTTCAGGGGCTGCGCAACCTCATCTATCTATAGTTGAACAATCGGCCACCTATCTAGGCAATAATGGTTGCGACAACATTCGAACTATGTTCTAAATGAATGTCAATGGGGTGTCAACAACATTTGATCATGTATCATAGATAATCTAAGGGCAATGGAACACAGTTAACCCTCAATCAACCTATCGGAAGCCGGTAATGGCAAAAAAACTACTGACCATATTGCGTCCCCCTTCTACAATTGAGCACCCAGGGAGTGTCAACAGTTTTTGTACAGGCTCAGTAAGCTACACAGCAATGAAGTTCATTGTGCTGTTCCTAAATCGAGTTTTACAGATTCAGTCTTTTGATTATACTCTGTCATACAACTTTACAAATTTGTGTGCAATGTCTCACAGATCTGATTTTTTTCCTGGTAACTCTAAAGTCATCATTTAAAAACCCACATTCTGCTGTACTATAAAGTTACTTTTGCCTTTCCCTCGAGGCATATTATCCAGCTTTCTGGTTACTACTTCTTTGTTGGATTCAAAACCTTTAAATACCTCATTGCTTGAGGGTATGATCTGTTCCAAAAATGAACGTGTCTTTATTCTTGGTTTGAGCGACCTTGCTTTACAAATTCGCATTGATGGTTGGTGTGCTTTAATGAAGGTAGGCTCACAATGTTCTATTGCTTGGAATAATTCTAGACATGTGTCTTTATGGCAATTGTTTTCCCACTGCGGAATTGAGGAGACTGGCAGCCCTGGAATCATATGTATGCTTCATCATCAAGTTCTTCACCATCCATCAGCACATGGGACCAACTCATTGGGGAAACACTTGTTGGCAAAAGCTCACATCGCAAAGTTACACGAATGAACAGTGTCATAATTTGCTGAATTGACTAGATTGATCTGAAATCAAACAGCATTCACCATCCTAAAGAGACAAGGAAGTTGAGGAATTACAACCATAAGTTCGGAGAGAAAAATCATAATTGACATCCAGGTTAATCCGTATTGACCGAAATGACACAAAATACTTCAAACTGCCAGCTAAAGACTTTAAAACTTTTAAATTTCATCAAGACATGTGGAATTGGAACCTCATGTTAGGATTTGTGTCAGCTCATATTCCATAGAACGTGATATCAAATCTTAAGCTACAACAGTCATATAAAGCATTATCAAATGATCTCATGCTGTCTCCGTCCACAAACCTTAGCAATATTTGCTAAATGGAATATTCACTGACCGGGGATACAATTATGAAGAAATTGCCATCATAAAATTGAGTAAGTTTTGCTCCGGACGGATGGACATCAACAAACACAGTTGCTGTAATGATGGTCATGGCTTACTGTCAGGATCGAAAGTGAGCATTGCGCAAAGTACAACTCGCTTTGAATGAGGTTGATTGCCTATTCTTTTCCTCTTTCAAAAGCTAACAAAGGATGATAGCTCAAAGGCCCACGTACTGGAGCTAGGCAAGGTGTACATTTGAAGTAAGTGGGAGATCTTTTGAACTTGCCGACAGCTGTTTGCTTGTCATGCCAACAAATAAAACTTTCTGAAATCAGTTGATGAAACATGAGCTTCAATCAACACTTGTGGCCTCTGCAATCTGGTGCCCTGAATTGAGAAACCACATACCATGCAAGGCGAAGGTTATACAGCTGGCGGTAGGTGCTTTCAGGAGCAGTCTGAGTGTAAAGGCCGCACCAAGTCTTCGGAAGCCCATGAGAGCGATCAGCAATTTGGAGAAATGAAATCAAAGCTATTGGAAAGAGTGAAAAACTTCGAAAAGAGGGCAATGCTAGAGACAATAAGGTGTCGGCCATCAGATAAGACTAAGTAAGGATAATATAGAAAGCACTCATTTCAACATATTTTGAATGTCCTGAAACTGACCTTCATTCAGCAGAGAATGTTTGCAGTATTGATTATACTGCGACCAGGTCATCAAAATAAGTTTATTGACTATCAAAAAGCCAAGGTCCGCATTGCGGTACTACCTATTATGGATATAAAGAGACTTTGGAACTTGACACTGGAGTTGCTTGAACGAGCCTCTCAATTTGGAGAATTCACCTGTAAGTGGCTCCAAAATCCAACATACTGTTATTCCCGGCCACTCTTCACAACACAGGCTAAACGGACCATTGGCAAGTACATCATGGATGTTTTGAGGCTATTCCGCTATTGGGCCCTGTGGATGTCAAAGTGGCATTCAGTCACAATGCATCAGGTTATCATAGTCTACAATGACATGTTCAATAATATGGATGGAGTTATGCAAGCTTTGGCTAAAAAGAAGACTCAATCGACAGAAGAGTTGTTCTTTGCCATGAATTTAGCTTGACCTAAACTGTCCAAATATTCTGATGAATTGAATTCTACGAAGCGTATTCTTCAGATATCTGCACATATCCTCGATCCTTTCTGGATGTTGGTATCGTCCAGTAAGTTGGACAAGAGAATGAATATTAATCCTGAGGATGAGACATCCTATACTACCCAATACAGAGAGGCCATTCTCAAGAATGTGAAGAATGAATACTGTGCAAAACTTCGACATGTGCCGGGCAATACATCTGACAACGTACTGAGCAGCAATCTCGTCCTCACCGCACTGGCTTCAAGATGTGGTCAATCATGCTTTGAACTGTATGATTTGTTCAGCAATGATGAAGAATACTTAATGCTTAACAATGTGGCTACAATGACACCTGGACCAAGAAATAGCGCAGCATACTGATTCATTGCCACCGGGGTCTATTTGAATTCACTGCCTGAAGCACCAATGAACTGGGGGCAGTTTAATCCAAGTCTGAATGATTACCACTCCGACCGAATGGAGATTAGCAGTGGATTTTGGATACCGGATATACCTGACTGGTGGTGCCAGCAACAGGGAACACACTCAGAGTACACTAATCTTTCCAATGAGGTGCACAACATATACTCTATCATACCACCTGGTGTCGAACTGGAGTCCAGTTATTTTCTTGAGTGCCATGATATTGACTGGAGGCAGTCAACAACCAGAAGTGATACCGTTCGCGAAGAAGTCATTGTGAGGCAGTTTGCTCAAGCCAATACCGGAATTTCGGCAAGAGATGACCCAGCATTTGATATGACAATTCAAGCAAGCAACTCGGAAATGATGAAACTGGCGGAGGGAAGGAAATTGCACAGAATGGCCAAGGGCCACCACAATGGTGGAGATGTGACAGGGCAGCAAAAACCTACGTGGTATACAGAAGGAATCTCGCGCTCAACACAAACAGATGACAGCCAAAGGATACATTTTGGACACAGAAGAGATCGTGAAAGCATCCCGGTCACTCTTTCATCATGACAGCGCGGCTGCATTTAATTTGTTACCAAGATCACCTTTGCCACCAGCTTTGTCTGCAAAGGACCTCCATGGAGGAAAAACTCGAATATTTAATGTCCACCGAATCAGCAGAATTAATGGTCATCCAGTCGACAGCGATCAGGATAGCACACCTGAAAAGATTTCCGACAGCAAAAATTGGCTTAACTGGAATGGCGACTTGGATCACTCAAATGACAGCAAAGATGATTGTGCGGCAGACGGTAAATCAAATATAGAGCAAGACACTGGCATCAAGGATCCGGAATGCCCAGAGTAGTGGGACGTGAGAGCCACGCAAAATGTTTCCGGATCAATTCGGCCAACACAGAAGTCAAAGAGTCAGACCAAAAAGGTGTTGGGGATGGTTAATACAATCAAAAAGAGGAGGAATAATAGAGTGAAGAAAAAGTAGGACACAATGTGTCAATGTTTCACCAGCTTCTTGCTGTAGCTTGACTGAGAGTTGCAGTTAGAGATATATTATAGGTGAATGGTGAGCTGTAGCTTTTGAATATCGGTTGATAAACAGATGTATAGCAGGCGCAATGAATCGTTTGGCAACATATATAAATTTTAGTCATGTGAAAGTGAACAGTGCAAGAATGTTACTGCGTTTGGCATTGCCAAAGGGCAGAGTTCCAATCTGCCAGGATGATACCCAATATGTTCAAATCATGATTACAATATTCATTTATGGCAGCAGATGTGGAATGGACAATACATTATATTGAGCAGTAAACGAGTGTGAATGATTTGTGGTCTGGTAAGTACGGTATTTGAACAATGGTTTGGTCGCTGTTATGCATAACTGACATTGTGGCAGCTGTGTTATACGACAGAGACAGCAACACGGTCACCACCCCATTCTGAAAATGAGTGTCAACTGAGTGTCAACGATTTTGAGCTTTGCATCTTGGGTAATTTATGTTCCAATTGGTTGTAGACAGCCATTTATGCGATATTGGCGGCCATTATGGGCAAAATCACAGCGACATGCTTGCTGCCGCATCCTGAAAATGAGCATCAACGGAGCCCCAACGATTTTAGGTCTTGCATATTTCGTAATCAAGGCATTGTGCAGATCTTCGAGCGCACACCAGAATTATTGACCGCCTTGATAGGCAAAAATACAATATATCATAGGTAAAACATGGCTTTCAAATTAATCAATCTTGTAAACTGCCAAACATGCAAACACGAAGTATTGGTTGTTGAAAACGCGATTTTGATAACTTTCAATTAAGCACCTGCAAAATCAACAGCCTGATATGAATCTATTGATGGACCCGCAGGCTGACCTGCTGAAAACCTGCACAATTTGGACGGGTTGGAAGTTTACCATCGAGCCATAGCCAAGTTTCCTGTTAGGGTGAATTGAGGCTCTGGACCGCCAATTTGGGAATGGTTAGGTTTGGATTCGGACCCGGACCCAAAGTGACAGTCCAGATCAGTTGAAACCACTACATGTGACATTGACCTCAGCGGAATGAATTATGGCATTCAACTTGCTCACATGGAGGGATTGTATATTGATGCCACCATCGACTCTGTAGGGGTATTCCCTGAAGATGACATTCAACATGGTATGGAATGACTATCCAGGAAGTATAAGTGAAGCTAGTGGGTGGGATCAATTGCAGAGACTGAATTGAGTGCCACCCCACTAGTGTGAGCAATGATTTCAAATTCGTGGTTCAGATATGGGTCCAGGTTGAAACCGAACCAGCACTGTTGCAAGGGGTTTTACCAAATACAAATAGAAAACTGCGCTGAACCCACGGTTTTTTGGGTGGATCAATATTAGTATGAAGTTAGAAGTTTGGCTCCAATTAAGTATTGGAATTCTTATCGTATCACAATACGATATATATGTACATTATACAGTTTTGGATCCTCTCTCACCCCTCCATGATCCAATTTGCAATCTTATTAACATTTGTTGAGTCTCTGCAAAAATCACCACACCTTTGGGATTATTTGACCGAGGCTTAACGAATATTCATCGGATTGCAAATTTGAGAAAGGGTGGTGAAAGAGCATCCAAAATGACATAATTTACATATATATCATATTGTGATACAAGGAGAACTCAAATACTACATTGGAGCCAAAATTCTGAATTTGTGATAGTAAGACTCTCTTGTATGCAAAACCCTGCCAAAGAACAGTAGTTCTGGGTGCAGTTCGGGTTTGGAACCGCTTGTCATTGGGCCGTTCAGTTTCTTGGCAGTTCCTGAACTGATCTGGGGCCACAATTCCTGTTCTAATAAGGACTGCAGCTGGGTAACCCTGACCTGTTGCTAACACTCCTTGCCACCTATTATACATCCAGACAGGCTGATCTCAGGGGAATCCCACCGATACTTTGCTCCCTGAACCAATCATGGTAGGTACAATGTCCGGAGAGGCAGAGATGTTGAAGAGTGTGTTCCAAAAGATGACCTATGAACCCAAAATCAATTTGGTAAACTTGCCACATGCAGAAAATGCAAATCTCACCTGTCGGAATCTGAACAGCACTATTACAAAGCTGGACAACTTATTGAACATTTACCTTATTTCATATAAAACCTCAACATCTGGAGTCAAACCATCCAGTATTGGACAATACTAATATGGTTCATGGATAAGTTTAGCAATGTGTCAGGGTAAGCTGCCGGCAGTTGGGGTGTGGACTGCAAAAATGGTTCAGTTTGGACCAAGACCCATCTAACAAGCTGACCCGTTGCCTCTTGGTGGGCCAAACCTGTACCTGTACACCTCAACCCACGGGTTTGAAGAGTTTTGGTAGACATATTGGTTCCAATCTCTGGTGCTGGGTTAAAGCTTTTTCTATTTATGGTCACATTCAGATGTCCTACAATTAATCTCAAAACCTTGGCATTAGTACGCTATTGTCTTTTTTTGATGTAATGGCAGCCTTCATAATCAAAACCTGGTGTGATAAGCTCTCTACCCCGTTCAGAAAATGAGCGTCACTAGAGAGTCAATGATTTTTGGTATTGCATCTTGGGTAATCTGAGAGGCGATTAATTGCAGACAGTCATGAATAAAGTAATGGCTGCGTTTATAGAAACAAGAGAAAATGACATGCTCCCTGCCACATCTTGGAAATGAGCCTTAAATGAGCATCAACGATTCTTGGTGTTGCATCTTTGTTAATCAAAGCAGAGCATGATCGCAGACATCTAGTGAAAAGGAGTTGGAAGCCTCCATTTCGAGAAAAGCAAGAGATATGTCCGCAACTGTCTTCTGGACGGTAAGAACTTATTTCATTTACAATCAGCAACTTAGTGTGAATGAATGGTTGAGCCTACAACATCTGTCAGAACATCATATATAGACATTAATAACCATATTGCACTTTCATTGACCATGATGCATGGCCGAAAATCTTTGATGCTCCGTTGATGCTCATTTTCAAAATTGGGCAGCCAGTGTGTCATTTTCACTCTTATCTAATAAGGCTGCCAATAATATGATTATGTATCTTCACTATCAAATCACTTCTCCATTGCCCAACTCAAATAAACAAAAATTGTTGACACTGCATTGACTCTCATTTTCCGAATGGGGCAAGAAGCATGTCATTTTCTCTTTATCCTACTCGTGTGGCCAATACTTCATTTATGACTATCTGCCACCTATCGCCACTCAGATTGCGAAACATGCAAGATCAACAATCGTTGACTCTCTGTTGACGCTTATTTTCAAACATGGGGCATGGGGCATATTGGTATCATTTGGGCCTATGAAGGCCACCTGTACATAGATCATGTATAGCTATGACTGAATCAGTATTTAATTAGCTGACTTAGAGGACCTACAATTATTGACGCTCCATTGACAATCATTTGACCAGACACATACCTGCAATCTGCAATCATTTTATTTGGCACTGTATATCATTTACAGTATTTTGGCAGCCTTTCTATCGGCTTCATGTAGTTCCTCCTGTATCAGGACATTGTTCATTAATCATGCATATTAATATATCATTTGAAATATACTTTACAGTGTCTGCTAATTGTAGATAATAATATATTTAAAAATCCAATTGTTATGCGAAAATCCATGTCTCACCTCCACAGCCACTCAGCTTGCCAGAGGACTCAGGGATGGCAGGTTAGCAGATATACAGTGCAGGTGGTAATGGGCTGGGTGACAGACCCATCTCAAAATACAGGGGTAACACTGGTGGGATGTGCGACAGGGAGCATATATTCAGGAGACCCTTGGATAGATAGATCATATCTCATATCATCTCATTGGAGAACAAAGAACACACTCCATCTTTCCCATCTTTTGACAGAAAGATTTGTCCGAGACTTCATGGATCCATGTAATTGTGTGGATTCTCATAGGCAGGTAGTATCATATCTTCTTACTCACTCCCTACCCTCCATAAGCCAGAAGTGCTCTGGCTCATGAATTCACTTTGGAATGTGGCGAGTTGTGCGTCGGAGTATTCATGGTGGGCTCTCTTCCTGCTTGCTCTACTGCTTCATCACAAATGGAGCCCAAACGCAGATTTTGGTTCAGATAGCTTAGTACGGAATTGTAGGAACTACATCCACAGGCTAATATGCGTAAATATGCAGAGACGAAACTATGAAAAATAACTACTCTGCGAGTGGAGCACATGCCAAAGCAAGTAACAATACTTCTAGGGACGGCGCTAACAATGTCCGATTGGTAGTGTTAGCAACGGTTCCAGTTTTGGACCCAGCCGGTTTTATAGGTCTGCGTGGCAACGGCCTTACCCCATCAAAAATCGACGATTTTTTAAGCGAACCATCACTTTAAGGCCACAAATATTGATCAGAGAGTTTAGTGTTTGGTATGTAAAATATGCAGCTCAGCGCGGCACATCTTTTGGCCGTCTCCGATTTTTGATATCATTAAATCTAAGCAAGTGGCAGCCCAAAATCCTCATTTTGCGGCCAAAAATGACAATAATTTCAAAGCAGCTTGCTGAGTTTTGAAGATATCAAAAATTGGAGACTGCCAAAAGATGTGCCATCTAAAGCTGCATATTTCATGTACCAAACACTAAATTATCGGATGAATATTCGAGGACTTAATTGAAGGAACCGATTTGCATAAACCCGGACCGAACCGCCTAGGGCCGGGTTGTCATGGAACCGCTATAGTACAAACGGTCCGAAAACGGAACCGTTGCTAACACTCCCGATTGGAATGCCAGATGCAGTAAGCTGGGTATATGGATGGAACAAACAAAAAGTGCTCCGACCTACTCCCTCGATGAACACCAAGGATATAGCACCAACCTCACACCGGAGGACAGCTAATGTCTTCATACTGGGCCGAATACCGAGGATATGGCACTACACTAACACTGGACACACAGAACCAACCTCATCTTGGGATGAAAGGCACCGACATTCTAGCAGAATGTCAGGCACCAACCACACTGCCACAATGACTGGCACTGACCTAACACTGGGACAAATACCACCAATCTCATACCAGTACATCAGGCACTGACCTTGCAGAGACACAACAGACACCGACCTCATAATGGGACTACAGGCACCGACCTAACACTGTGACAACAGGCAAAAACCTAACACTGTGACAACAAACCGTGGCCTTACACCGGGATGAGAAAGCACAACCGAAAAAGGACACCGACCCCGGACTACAGAAGGCAAGATGTGAAAAATCAGTACGAAGTGGAATGCACAATGACGGTACGATTGTGAGGGGTCCTAATAAGGATATTTCTAGTTGTAGGGGGAAGTCGCGGGAAATAGAGCATGATAGATGACTTGGCGGGAAGCTAAGAGAGAAGACAGTGAGAGGTGGTGGAGCTGTACTAAGAAACGATCGAAACAATGAGCTCACCTCAAAAAGAGTACCAATTGACCTAACCCCTCTTCCAACAATGTAGAAACAAGCAATTGACATTAGATCACCAATTACTGCCAATTCACGATCTAATCCACCATCCCATTCTGAAACCGAGATAAACAGTACCATGTCATCAACTGCACTCTCAACCTACTTCCACTGCTGGTTCCAGTAACTGTACCGCTTCCTCTAGTGTGGGTCCTCCAGCCATATAGGATCCTCCACCAATGCCGGTCTTTCTGCCAACGCCTTGCCCAATTGTGCAAAAAAAGAAAGGCAGTTCAATGATTCCATAACCCTTGCCATCGGGGATCAAAAGATGCCAATGACACTTCCTGGCGCCATGGGCGGCCCAGTCTTTGGAGAATCGTACTGTAACATATTGATTGAAGTATACACAACACTGTCAGTTCAAATGGAGTCCAAACCGGAGTCCGAATACAGTGTTGCCACTGTCCTTTAATTCAGCTCGGAAACCATGGAGGAAATGATCACAATCTGGAACAGATTTTCGAGGAATGACTGGGTGCAGTTGAAGGAGGAACTGAAGGATGCAATCCACCATGCTGACAGCCGAGTCTATATGTATACATGATTATACTTGGAGTGAGTATGTCAAAACCTGCTGGAAGGTGGGTGCATTGGCCTGAAAGCCATTCTCCTCGCGGACGATTGCATCAGCCACACTGTGATCAACAAGGAAGCCTTAGCCAAGTAATCACAGGTGGAAATGTTGCTTGGAGCCTTTCCAAGATATTTGGGAATGAAAGCGGTAATGAAACTCCGACCAGATTCTAGACACCCCTTGACATTCAAGTACAACAAACACCGAAATCCTTCCCACCACAAATGTGTGAACGCCGATCCCCTGACCCAAGTATATTTGGAAGGTGCACGTTTAGCGCAGGGACTCTCTCCTTACTCAATCACAGCTGGAGTTCCTCTCCCACAGATACCAGTCATGGTGATCCCTCCAGCAAGACCAACCGATGAGACCCCAGTACGAACACAAGCCATGGATGAAATTCTGATCGCCAAAGCCGAAAGTACAGTCAACACAAAGATAGAGAATATCTTGGAGGCCTTCGATGCTCGTATCTTCAAGCTGAGGCCAGTGAATGAGCCCAGATAGGGAGGGTACCAGACTGCCAGAGTATATGCCATCCAAGTTGACCATCCACCTGCGCACAGACCATTGAACTTGCTACAAGGAAATGGACCCTGCATCAATTAGTACTAGCTAGGATACATCTGAATGCTCTATTCCGATGTGCGCACTGACCAGGGTAATGCTATAGTTCACCATGATGATCATACAAGACCAACCTTATGACTGAGAGGAGTTAAATGAAGGTGAGACATCTGAATCTCAAACCGAGAGAAGGTTTATCCAAATGTGGAAGTACACCCAGGATGTCACTCGACATGGGCAGCAGGGTGAGGGTGTAACAACTACTGCTGTACCCCAGCTGCCTCAGTAGCAACACATTGCATGATCTCAGCTGTTTCAGAGGGCCTGTGCTCAGGTGACATCCATTCGCTCAGGGATTGCCCAACAGGTGTCAGAAATGGATGCATACCACCCTTGTCAGTCATCTGGTAAAGACGGTGATAAAGAAGATAACGAAGACCATATTGCGGAATTGATGAGTGAGACATGCCTCTAGACGAGGAAGAGAGAAGAAATGATCGGCAGATAGTTGTACAGAGGTATGATATGCCCTGATATACGAGAGAAGGAAGAGGATGAACAAGGTGACCAGGGGTGATGATTAGTGGGTAGGTATGGAGGAAGAGGTCCCAGAGGATTCAAAGAGTGCTAGTAACCAAGCAACATGAACTATCCGCAAAGCAGTTGTATCAAGCTAGCAACTGGCCATGGCAGACCCATCGAAAACATGTCTCCAAGACTCCCAAGCCTCCTGAAATGCCACAAAGCAAAGCACTGGTCTTGGATACTGGAAACTACGAAATCCTTGAAGGCAGCCGATTCAATTACACTATCCTAACCCGTTACCTGATAGAAACCAGCGAATTGAGCTTTCGACTGGTAACGTAGACTAACATGGTGTCAGATCCCAAATACAAAGGAGCTGCTGGCAGGACCCAGGCTTCACTGAAGAAGATCGGAATCAAATACATTCTTGCTTTCTACAGGCTGAAAAACCACATCAGATATACCAAATTTCAACATTCCAGGGCCTCTCCAACTGTTCTTTGAAAGCTACATGGGCACGAACTTCCCATGCTCATCGATAGTGGATCAGAGATCTGTGTGATGAGTGAAGAGGTCACTTGCAAGTTGAACATTGGGTGGACACATGCCTACTGGAAGATGATCACTGCCAATGGCAATTGGTCTAATTTGACAAAGGTGGTAGAGTCCATGCCTGTCAACATCCATGGTTTCATTATACCTGTAGCAATTTTATTCATGAAATACAGCTCCCAACAGAGTAACTTTGGTCGCCCCTGGGAAGCATACTCATACAAGTGTGACAGGAACCAGACCACTTCCAGCTGCGAAATCTACATCCCAGCCATCAATTGGTCAGAAGCGTTGACGTTTCTTGCTACATTTCTGGGAGACAACAGGAATCGTTTAACCAGCAGCTCAGAAATCATATACACCTAGATAAAGTAAAGCCAATGAGAAATAAACAGAATTGGCACTATGAAGGAAGACATTGGAGAATTCTGGGAGGAAAGATGGAACTGAGAAGGGCTAGAATAGTAGAAAAGGAAAAGAGAAGGAGTTGGTAAATAGCAAGAGGGTGCTTGCAGCGAAAGTGGAAGGATTATACAGTGGGAAAGAGCAGGAAACATTCAATGAAGAAAAAAAACTGTCAATCAGAATAACAGAGCTATCCAAGGTGGTGAGGAACGTGATAGGAAGAGGTGTGAATTGTGAGGTTGAGTGTGAAGAATATAATAGGCTGGTAGTTGGAGAGTTGGGTAGAAGGATGGTAGCAGAAGAGTGGTCAATGGCAGAAGAGACTCAGGTAAAGAATAGGAGGGTAACTGGAAGAAAATCCACGACTTTTGCATGGGTTTCTAAAAATATCATTGCCTGGAATTTAGTCAAATACATCCCTTCTCCTTGTACCTTGATTTGGTGAAGTGCAACTTAGACGAAAAGACCAAGCAGCATCGGTACATGCCCGCTCTTCATCTGTTGCCCAGAATCTGAAGCCCATTCCCTCGTCAGATGGACGTAAACGCGATACCAGCCTTGTCTGGTGAGGAAGAGCAATCGACAGGGCTGTACAAATACCAGGCCCCTGGGACGAGTGGTTTATTCCCAAATTCTCCCATGGAGCTAATGGGGGAAGGTAAACAACCTACAGATTACAAGAACTATAGATAGGGAGCATCTGCAGGTGAATGGCAAAGGAAGCCCTCCTGGGTATGCTGTCAAATAGAGAGTTATCTCCCTCATGGACATGGGAGGAACTTGGAAATGATCAGCGGCAAGGTTGAGCCACCCTACAGAATCTAGCTAGAGCCCAGTCACATTGTTTGAAAGCATCATGCAGTCCACATATTAAAGAATGTCATTGCCAAGGAAAAAGAGATGATAGAATACAGGGTTCGGCATGACCTATTCCAGCCTGCTTGCGGCCGCTGGAGGAATACTCACTTCTTAGTTGCAAAGAAGAATCGGAACGACTGCTTGATCAGATCTGCCATGAGGGTAAATGAGCACACAGAAGAACACACCGGAATACTGCCTATCGTCAAAGAGTGTTCAGAAGCCTTCAGTGGAAGGCCCATTTTTTTGATGATTTACATTCACTCTGGGTATGACCTATCAATGCTGAATGAGAATATCCGGGACTATATGGCCTACTGGACTATGCAAGGCATTTATTGGCTGACCAGATGGGCACAGGGAGCAACCGATTTGGTATCGGCATTGGTCAGTGTATCTCAGCATATATGAAACACTCTCCTGGGATGAATTACGGAATTATTCGTGGACAGTGTCAGACCGAAAGGGCGAAAGATCTGATACAGAGAAGAGTAGATGGCAGTGCTGCATGGAGTTCGAAGGTTTGTGATTGAATACCTCCAGAACATTCAGAAGATACTTGCCAATGTGCAGAGACATGGAGCTATGATTTCTGGAAAGGAATCTTACTGGTGCAGGAATAGGGTTAAAAAATTGGGATTTGTGTGGGGGGAAGCAGAAATGTGGCTGCCAGTGTCAAAGGTCAACAAGATGTGAAATTGGCCCTGGTGTGAGAATTGTACCGAGTAGAATGTGTTTTTTGGACTTTACACATACTATTGAATATGAATCTCTGAGTGTGCAACTGTTGCAGGCCCGCTGTTCAGAATCTTGCTAAATGAGATCCAGTTTCATCGCGAGACTGATGAATCGAAAGCCTTGGAAATCTTGAAGAAAGCCCTCTGCAATGCCCCTGCTTTGAACATGCTAGATGTTAGTGATGGTACTGGACAAATATTTGTAGGTAATGATGCCAGCTCAGAAGGGTAGGGAGCGATCTTACAGGAGCAAGCGGAAAATAAGGTCCGACACCTATATCATTTTGAATGGGGAAATTCGAATATTGCTGAGAAGAGACATAGCACAGGACACCATTTGTGCCGTGAACTGATAACTGCACTCACGATGTTTTGCAACGCTGTATATCGGGTCAGATGCCTTGTTGAATCAGACGCTAACTGATCAGTGCATCAAGTAAAGTAGCCCACCTACAACCTCCCAGGAGCACTTGTCACCCACTGGATCGCATGAATGCAAGTGCTCAATTTCACAGTCAAATAAACGCAAGGGATCAGGTGTGGAGGTCATGATGACCTCTCACAGTGGCAGCCCGGGGAATGCCAGCCTGAGACAGAGGAGGAGGAAGAACAAGAGGAAGTAATTGAAGCAATTGTACGAGGAATACGTGTGCAACATGGGTCTAACAGAATGAGGAGGTACAAACCATACTCATCATCTGATGGGTTACGACTGGCAGAGGAAAGAAAGTGGATATGGATGGAGATTGGCAAATTTCTGGGGAACCTGAAGTGGCCAGAAGGAAAGGCTCCCAAGGAAATGCAGCAATTTCGACAGGAAGCAACAGTTTATCATGTTTCAGATGGATGACTCTACCTGAGGCGGAAAACCAATGAACCATCAGCCACTGTCTTCTCCAGAATGGAGAAGAGAAGGACAGTGGTGGTTGCGGGGTGCAAATTGAGTGTCCACTAAAGAGGAGAGAGAATCTTTCAAAAGGTAGTTAATTGGCACCGGTGCCCAGAAATGTAAATCGATGTCAATGCCTGGGTGAAATCATGCAAGTAGTGGGAGCAGAGTGGGTCATGACGATATGATGAACCCCTCACAAGCCCAAATTTTACCCACCTATCGCACAGAGTGGAAATGGACAATTTGTGCACGCTCAACACGGAGGATGGATTGCACAGACTGGTGGTATCTAGGGAATACCTCAGCAGGTGGGCACAGATATGACCACTATAACAAGTAACATCACTGAAGTTTGCCGACTGCTTTGAGAAGAAGGCAATGTGCCAGTTTGGGACCATGGAATGTGTGGTAGTAGATGGAGGTGCAGAGAGCCACAAATAGACTGACAATTATCTCAAACATTACATTATCTAAAAGATCACCATAAAGCCATACCATGTTGCCACGACTGGAGTAATTGAACAAGGAAATAGACCGATTGCAGATGCAGAATTGTATCTCATAGGCTGCTCAGATGAACCGAAAGAAATGTCGGTTGACCACCTACCAGTTGTGCTTTGGGCAGACAGAACCACCGTCAGACTTAGGACTGGATATTTGCCATTCGACATCAACTTTGGCCAAGATACGGTACATCTGCTAGACCTTGAGGAATCAACATGGAATAAAGTCAACTGCATCCAAGGAATTGACAACAAAGTGTCACAACTACCAGCCTGAGCATGGCAGCTAGAACAATGTCGAGGTGATATCATTGCTACCATTGACAATCTACAGGAGCTGAGGGATGCCAACACACGATACTTCAACCAAACAGCCAACCTCCCCACTGAAGATCCCCAAATTGTCCACTTACCTCTCCTGAATGAAAGCCAGCTAGAGCTGTCTTACGGCACCAAACTGGATGCTAGGTGGTGAGGACTCTACCAAGTTACAGAAATCGCCCAGAGCTTGGGGACTTATTGACTAGCAGAACCAAATCAAGCGGAGCTTGTGGGCTAGATAGATGGTAGTCGACTGAAGAAATTCGTCACTTGCAGCAAACGTGTTAAGAGTTCTTTGGGAAATCATTCTGCCTAGTACTGCAGACGAGGAGGATTTTGAAAAAGTTGAGGAATTTGAGGTGGAGGTAGTAGCAGGCTGGACATGTATAGAAGTATGATGGATGTATCGAGTCTACTGGATTGACCTGGTGTGACAATGGTGGGTACAAGTGGAGGACACAGTGGGGAGTAACGAACGAGAGGATAAGTGGAACAATGCACATCCGGCGCATGCAGACCACCTGTCTGAACAATGATGGGAAAGACAGATGGAGGGGGAAACATGGGGGAAAGAATGGGGGAAAGAAGGAGATTTATTGCATCGACTATAACGAAAAGATTTGAGAACATCAAAAATCCACACAATTGTGTTGATTTGCAAGATGGAGGAGGAAGAAATATTTCTAATAGCTGAGTTGCACCCACATTACACCAAAAAATACCTCTCATTCTCCCCCCACCCTCTAGTAATCTTGACTCAGGTGCGGAGACGACTATTGCTGGAGCAGATACAAAATTTATCCCCGAGAACAGAGACAATATGCAAGATATGTCAATCCGCGGAGTCCCAGCAGAGACAGAGCAGGGGAAGAAGTGAAGACGCTGTGGAGAGCAAGGAGAAGAGCAGACTAGGTAAACTGCAAACTACCTAGCAACTAGAAAAAGAAGTTTCTGCTACTATGCACCCCTCCAGGTATATGAAGCGCTTTCCCCTCCCACATTCCAAAGGAAAGACAGCCACCATAATTTACCAGTCATCTCTCTCTGCAAACTAGTACCTGAGCCCTGCATTGCGATCTCCACTACAACCCACAACCAACAACAACTATGACGTTTACATGAAACAATTACATCGCAGTAGCACTCAGTGAAGGCCTGGATATAAACGTGTCCGAGACTACTACCACCACTGCTATGAGCTGCAACTCAATCACCGCAGCCACCACCACCACAGCCACCACCACCTCAGCCACCACAACCCCAGCCAGCACCACCTTAGAGACCACCACTTCATCCACCACCACAGCAGTCACCACCACCTCAGCCACCACCACTTCAGGCACAACCACCACCAGTGTCACTACGTACTCCACCTTGTCAGATATGAGTACTCTCCCTAGCGACCCCTCACCATCACCCCTTTGGTTGGAGACAATATCACACCTTAGTTGGGAATTCATCTCCAATCGAACTGGCGGATAGCTAGAAGTAGCTGTTGAGATTGCAGACTGAGAACTCACCCCCCAAAGCCAAGCGAATGTGATGGTCGAGTGCTATGATCTCTTTGGCAACATTACGGACACTGCCTGAGCACAGGTTACTTGGGTGTTAAACTTTGTGGCGTGAAACTGAGACTGTAAGTAGTTGGAATACCAGCGATATAACCACTTCCTTAAGGCTCTCAACAGCTCTGGCAGGGTAAGAGAGATGATAAAATAACATCACTCTGCCCAATAGAGGAAAACATGGGCAACAAAGAAGCTGGGAGACCTCTGGCAACACTGTCGCGAACTCCAGGATATTTCAAGTGACTCCACCCGACGTAGAAAGTGGTCGTGATTTACCGCGATCGCAAACCAAACATGCAGGGATTTTGGGTTAGTGAAGACATTCCTCTATCATGTATATCTCAACAGTCTCACCAACCTACACTGGCAGTCGAATGAGAACAAGTGGTATAGTTCCATAGACTTCCAGGAAACTAAAACAGTGTAAGGTTTTTTTTTTTTTTTTTTGTTTTATTCATACTGTATTCACTCTAATTAGAGTATGACAGAACCTATAAACCCTCCCTCCACCTACGGACAAGCCGGTAAGATTCTGGCACTCCCACCTGCTACCCATTATCCCCTGTAACAATGGAAAATTAATCAACTGCACACGATTAGAGAGAAAGAAACAATCACATGGAAACAAACAGAGACCAGAGAGATCGATGAAACAAGAGACAGACCGCCCCCAGTCCAAATACCTTCAACCTTGCCCTTCCTCATCCTGCCTGGGCTCCTCTGCGAGTGTTGGCGGGAACTTCCTGACGTCAGTCGCTGCCAGTTAGTCCAGCACCGCTTGATCGCATTCTTCCAAGGAGAAAAGCTCAAAGATTTGCAAGTGCCGGAATCTGCCCGCTTTCCATCCATGGCCTTTCCCACCGCTTTCCAGAGCTCTGGCTTCTGGTCTTGCCACCGGCTGCAGAGGTGGAATAGATGCTCCCGCGCCAGCAGCGATTTGCTTCGGCACCACCAGCAGCACTTGTCGTCCTCTCGGTGTCCAAACCACTTTAGGTACGTTCCAACTGGCACATGGCCGCTCTTCAGTCTGTAGAACCTTATTGCCAATGATTTCACGGTTGTCATTGGGACGGATCTCTTGCTCCCAGCTTTGCCCTTCATTCTATATCTGTACTGTTTGGAACACTAGTCGGCCTCCCACTTCACGTTCGCCGGCATCCTCCACGCAGAGATCCACCTTGCTTGATTTGCGGCCGAGGTTTATATTTGCTAGTGTACTGTGTTGCGTCGGTCTTCCCATGCTGTGTTTGGATGGCGGTCAGCCTGTTGGTTCCTGGGGATGCCCAAGTGTCCCGAGACCCAGCGGATCACAGCCTTGATGGCGTGGGCGTGGGGGGCCCTAGCATACTCGTTGATTGCTCTTGCTAGATCCTGCCTTGGCCGTAGGTCCAGATGAGCTGTCCGTCTGATGGCCACCTGCGAATCACTAATCACTGCCACTGTCGTGACGCGGTGTGATCGTAGTGGCTCTGCTCGTGCAATGGTGTGTCGGAGTGCAACTCCGATTACCCAGCGATCAGCGTCGAAAACCTCCATTCGTCTCGTCCCGAGGTAGCTGCGGATAACCCTTCAGCTATCTCCATTGCACCACAGTGCTGTGGCTCATACTCCTCCATCGTCTGTTTGAAATCCGTCCGTCAACCACGTCCAAAAGGCAGATCCCGCCTTGCTCCCCTTTCATTTTGCCTACAGTTCAGCAGCTTTCTTGGCCGCGCCGTCGTCTTCCAGTAAAGTGGTTTTGACCGCTGGCTTCGCCCCTGGGTCTAGCCAGCACATCATCTCTGCTCCCCTGCCACGCGCGTGCTCTATCGTGGCCACTCTGACTACTGGTGCACCAGGTGTAGGGTAATCGTAGAGCTCTTTTACCTTGGAGACTTTGCAAGTGCTTGCTAACCTTGATTCAAACCGTTGTTGTCTGGTGTCGAAGGTCAACGCCACTGGTGTGAGCCCTGAGTCACTCACTGGCATGCGTCTCGGAGTGGTCAGCCGTGCACCCCTGGTTGAACTGGCCTGGCAATTGAGGAGTAGCTGGAGGTTGTCTCGCTGGCTGGCTTCTGTTCGATCCCACCAGAGCGGTCTTCCATATAGCGCAATGGCCTGGACGCAGGCTACCTCTACTGCTCTCGCACATGCTGGTACAACCCCATGTATTGCTTTGAGTGACCGGAGTCGCGCTTCTACGGCTCTAGCATTCTTCATGCCTTGGTTGTGATGCTCCTTGAATGTTAGGTGGCAGTCCATCCTGACCTCCAGCCACTTGGTCACTTCCCTGTTAAACCTGACGAAGCTGTTCCCCACTCTTATCTTTGCTGTTAGCTTTGCACCCAGGTGATTCTTGTGGCATCATCGACGGCTAAAGAGTGCTGCTTCAGTTTATGCGGTGTCAAACTCAAGCTCGCATCATTCCGCCCAGTCAATGCTCACTCCTGCGCAGGCTTTGAGTTTTCTGACATTTTGGTTGACGTGGTTCCCAGTCGCCACACATCCGACATCTTCCACAAAGAACAGTCCTTCGGCTCCGGCCACCCTCTCCTTGACCCAGGTTATGAGCTCTGACGTGTAAAATTTGAAGAGGATCGAAGACACTGGTGAGCCCTGTGGTATACCTGCTTCCCCTGGGTGTCTTTCCTTAACATTACAGTCGATCACCATTTTGAGCGTTCGGTCTGTGAGAAAACTTCCCACCCATCATATGAGGTCTCCATCCATCCCCTTGCCTCTCATTGTGTGGATGAGTCTCCCCCTCCCTACGCTCCGGAATGCTACCTTGATGTCCATCAGGAGTGCGCCAGCTATGTGGCCCTCTCCCCAGGCTGCGTGTGCTCTGTTGACCATGATTGCCGCCGCGTCGATTGCCGCCCGCCATTTTTTGCTCCCATACTGGCCATTGCTAAGCAGTCCTCTTCTCTCAGCCTCTTCAGCCAGTAGCTCTGCAACCACTTTTTCGACAACTTTCCCCGTGCAGCTTAGTAGTGAAATGGAGCAATCCGCCTTGAGTGTTGTGTAGTCGTCCTTTCCTGGCTTGCAGATTATGACATCACCTGCCCGCTTCCACCCAGCTGGGTGTCGGCTTGTTTGGACATCTCCCTTCGCTAGTTCCAAGATTGGCTTTTTCTGCCACACACAGAGAGGGCGTACAGCTCCAAAAGGACACTTTGTCCGGGGCTGGGGCTATCCCAATTGAATGCACGAATAGGGCTCGTTCGACTGCTTGCTCAGTGACAGACTGGTGCACTTGCCCCGCCTGGGGTAGTTCGAAGTACTGGTCTTGCTCATCCTGCGGAAAGGACTCTCGTCTCAGCATCTCTTTTCTCTCGGTGATGGTATTTGGCTGGTTCCCATCTCTGTCTGTCAGGGCCTCCACGGTTGCTCCTGCCTGCAGGATGGCGAACTTTGCCTCGCTCCAGACCCCAGCTCCTATCATGTGTATCAGGCAGTCATTCCACATCCCGTCTTTTGCTCTCCAGATCCACTTCTGCAATCTAGCGTTGGACTGGGCTGTCGCCGCAGATCTGCGCCTCCTCCTCTTTTCTCTCCCCAGTTGACTCCACCTCTCCTTGATCTCGCCATTCCAGCATCTTTTTGACCGAGTGCAGATTGTTATTTTCTCGGCAGTGGTGTCGAGTACATTACCCAGTGATTCCTGACACCACACGGCTTTGCTCTTGACATCATCGCCTGTGCTCTCCACTCCCAAGTATGCTCTGCCTCTGGCCCACTCCCTCCAGAGTTTCTCAGCCTGCTCCTGGTCTTCCTGCAATATGGCCGCTAGGTTCCACCCCACCACCTGTGGGCCTCCTGCCTTCTCCTGCCTCGCCATGTCCACCTCACATTCTATGTTCTCATGATCAGACCCCGTGGGATGATTCCCATCCCAAATTGTCCATTTTCTCAACGGTTGGTTGGGCAAGGTGAGGTCTATGATGGATACGCCCTTGCTTTCGTTCCTCGTCCAGTAGTGAGTGGGTCAGTCGTCATTTCCAATTCCCAGCCTGTGCTGGTTGACAATTTCTTCCCAGTAGGAGTCTTCCCTCCATTCTGTGCACCTCGGGTCCCAGCGTCAGCTGTTGGCGTGGAAGTCTCCCGTGAGGACTGTACTGCCTCCCCCCCCCACCTGATGATTTTCTGCCGGTCTAGTCTCCTCACTGGTCACTCACCTTGTCTACCGTGCTCTGTGATTATTAATGTTAACGATCCTTATGATTTTTTTCTCGCCTCGCTTGGATGTGGACGACAATTTCATCGTCACCTGCGTTCTTGCTCAAGTCAGTTCGTTTGTTTGTTGTAAGACTGCTCCGCTTGCGCACCGACGTCCACCCCCTCCTTCATTGTCTAATGCTGTATGCCGCGTAGCTGATTTCACTTCCTGCCGGTTCTTGCGGTAGCTCTTGCAGACACACCACATCCGCCTTCCGTTCCACTCCTTTCTCCAGCGTGGCCATGGTCCATATGTATGACCTAGCGCAGTTGTGTTGGATTGAGTTAAACATTGGGGGCAGCGACTCCCGTTCCGTTTCTAAGTTCAGTGCCCCTCCCCGCAGCCTTCGCAGTTCCTGATGCCGATAGTGCTGGCATTGCCGTTGTTGTTGGCACTGCGCTCTGCACCATTGTGATGAGATCAGCCTCTGCTCTCCCTTCCTCTTCATCGGCCATCTCCTCTTCACTCCCGCTCCTCTCTCCACCTTCTGGTGCCCTCGCCCTCAGGTCAAGGGCAGTCCTTGTCACTCCTAAGGTTGGTCCCGCGGTCTTCATCGTCCGTCCTGCAGGTTCTCTTCTCCTCCTCTCCCTTGCCTCCCTGGTAGCCTCTCCCTTCCTTGCGCGCCAACTGCTGAATGCGATGGGGTTTCCTCTGCAGTTCGGGCACTTCTCTTGTTTGTGGCTGCAGAGAGAGCGCTGCTTTGTGATGCACCCCACGACGGGGCATGTATGAGTGCTGGTGCGGTGAAGTCCTGAGCAGTAGCTGCATGTTGGTTTGCCCCTGCACTTGCTCTCTATGTAACACCATCTGCAGCAATGATCACATCGGCTGTCTGGGCCTACATTCGTGAATGGTTCCACTCGGTACCACACTCCCGCCACCTTGATGCTTTCTTTGACCAGTCTCTGCGTTACCTTGTCCCCCTTCATCACAAAGACAACTGACGATGTGGAGATCTCCCTGCTATGTCTCATTTCCATGATGCTGTGAGGGTTTGCCAGCCATTGAACTTGGACGAGGATCACCACTCCTTCTTTCTCCGCATGGATCTCATTCCGCATCTTTTGCAGGCCCACTGTGCCTTCACCCATGTACCTCACGAGCGGTACTGCATGGACTTTCAGTCTTTCGCAAAATTTGTTTTCAAGTTCAATGTCGATCAATCCCTTGTCGACCGTGCGTACTGCCTTGATAATGACTTGGCGGTACACCAGTGCCATCACCGCCCTTGCGTTCTGGTGGGCGATTGCCGTGCTCACGCACTTCGGTTTCCTCTTCCCATTCACCATCTGCAGGTGTGCCGGAGCCTTCTGGTGGAAAAATGCTCTGTTGATCGCCGACCCAATTTCCTGGTCCATCTTGTTGGGCAGGGGTACACCCTTGTCTCTGTTGAAAATTATATGTCTCTCTGCCATACTCGATCCAGACATCGGGGCAGGGCCTGGGCCGGTGGGCGCCCTCCGACTCTGGGTACAGGGTTGGACTGTCACCCACCTTCTGGGCGGGGTGGGCATTCAATTAGGTTTGAGTTTGTGTTGCTCTTCAGACTGCTGTTTGAGTTGCAGCTGGGTTTGGGTTTTGGTTGCTGCTGCAGCTGGCGCTTCTCTGGCTCGCCGCCCAGCATTGCACCTGCATGCTGTGAGGCATCTATGCCTTCGCCGTCCTGCCTTGCAGTCTCATTTCTTTCGTTCATTCACCCTTCCTGGGTCAGTGCTGCTTAGCCTCATCTTGCTCTGGCCAGTACCTTCGCGGTCACATCCGTGGTACCTGCCCTGTATAGTATGTTCTCCCAGTGGCAATCATCCCATTTCGTCTCCCTATCCTCCAGCTATTCTTTCATGCCGCGCCATTGCGCCTCTTTACGCCCCACTTGTGCTTCCGGCATTCTAGCCATCCTGTCCATAGTTTGGTGCAGCTGAGTCAGCTCACCCGCCTGCTGCGTCACTGTTCACTCCATCTGACTCCTCCAGTCTCCCGGTGTGCTCACTGGCTCCAAGTTCTTGTTCCTCAGTCTCTTTCCATTCTTGTTACGCTCCCACTGCTCGCTTGCAGCCATGAAGGACACGCATGTTGTCTTTCCCGACCTTTGGGCTGCTGTGCTGCTGGCCTCTCCTGCCTCCTCCATGTCCATGTCTGTCTCAATTGGGGGTTTCTTGATCATTCCTCAAATGGGACTGTTACCCTCTTCGGTCGCCGACGTGACTGATTTACTTGCCATCTCGTTGCGTTCCTTGCGTCCGGTCTTCTTCGTTCATCCTGAGGGGATGGAAGTGTCATTCTGAGGTCAATTTGATTCTCGAAGTCGAAAGCCTGTGTGTGAATATCGTCCTCTGTTGCAATTGCTGAGTTGTTTCGAAGTTTCTGTCTTTTGACCTCCACCAAGTCTTCTTAGGAATCCACTCAGTTGTGTCGATTTCCATGCGCATCCTCTTGTGCTGATGCGCCTACTCTCCTCCAATGGTCAGGGTATGCTGGCAGTCTCGTTCCAGGGTCAATGCGATGTCCAAAATTGGTTGCTGCTGTACGGTTCCCAATCAATGTCTTTGTCGTTGACTGATTTTGCCGTTTATGTTTGCCAAGACACGCGTCACAAATGCTGACTGTCCCCAGATTGAGAAAGGTGTAAGGTAATGTCTGCCCTCAGCTGGAAGAAGGAATCAACTATGAAGCTATGGGCCTGAAATGGTACCAGGGGTTAGTTGTGCCACTTAGTTACTACTCTGACATGGATGACTGCAGTTTGATAATTGTATCGTATCAAAATCGCATATTCAACAGCCAATTGTCTCGGTTTCCTTGGGTGGCAGTTTGTAATACCGATTATTTTGGAATACACATTTTTCCATTTATACAAAGTATTTTTGCATATACTTGTGGTCAACAGTTTTGTACTGAGCTCATGTATCTGCACACTGCCTTCAATAAACAATATACTAGACAAACAATTAATGACGCTCCATTGACCTAAGTGTTAGCAACGATGCCGGGTTGCCCTGCTGTGATACAGGTTGGAACCAAGCCGGAGGCCATAGTGCAGGTCGGGAACCGTCAAGGACCCAGACCGGGTTACTAGGGCTAGATTGTTAGTAGGACTGGATGTACAACCATGGGTTCTTGGCCAAGTTGAAACCTGACTGATGTTCAATTTCACAATTTTTACACTGTTGGCACTGATTTAGAATTTGAGGTCTGATCGTATTGTAACATGATCAATATCTTGATTGTGCTGCTATAGTAGATGTTTCGCTTCCCACAGTCAGATTTGCAATCTGACCAACATTCAATTAATTCATTTGAAGTAACGTGAAATAATAGACGAAATTCGCTGGTTATCCATTGCGAATCAATGAATGTTGGTCAAATCTCAAATCTCGCAGCTGGAGACGAAAGAACGGCTAAAACTGCACAATGTACGTATTCATCATGTTACAATGTAATCAGAATACAAATACTTCATTGCGGCCAGAGTTGTGAGGTTCAAGTGATGGATTTTCAGTGTTAAACCCAGCCCAATTGCAGCTGTCTAGGAATTCGTGTGGTAAAACCCAATACCATGGACTCATTCCGGGTTGGATCCGGACCTGGATCTGAACTAGGAAACTGTACCCCTTGCTAACACTAATGGACCCTCAATTTCATCATGGGTTAACATATCTATCATACACTGTTTTGATTAAAAAGGTCCTAATTACTTCATAGATGAAAAATTGCCACATAGTAACATTTCGGTCAGCAAAGATGCAAGACCAAGAAATGTTGATTCTCCATTGATGCTCATTTTCAGGATGGGGCAGAAAGCATGTCACTATTGATTTTGCCTCTAAAGGAGGCCAATATCTCATTGATGGATTTTTGCAACCAATCACCACCAAGATTACCCAAGATGCAAACCTAAAAATCATTGACGCTCTATTGATGCTCATTTTCATGATAGGGCAGGGAACTTGGCGCTGTTGTTTTGGCCTCTAAAGGCAGCCAATACCTCATTTATGGATGTCTGCAACCAATCGCCAGTGAAATTGGCAAGATGCAACACTAATAATTGTGGACACTCAATTCCCGTTGATTTTCAGAATGGGGCAGAGTATGTCGCAATCATATTTGCCTCTTGGGGCAGCCAACATCTCATTTGTGGATGTCTGCAACCAATCACCACTGCAGTTACGCAGGCCGCAAGGCGAAAAGTCCATGACCCTCCATGGACACCCATTTTCAAAATGCGGAAGTGACCATGTTGCTGACTCTTTTGCAGATACAGGCTCCCAATACCCCTATTATGTATCACAGCAACCAAATCACATATCACTTACCATTATTACATGACAAATAATCGTACACCTTCCATTGAAGTTCATTTGAATTAATATTCCATTCACAATTTGCTGCCATTGATAATTGGATTCATAAGTATTTAAATATATTGGTTGCCTTTCTGCTTGATCAGGACTTGGCTGTTTGGCAAGGCTGAGCCCAGTTATATTCTTGTACTGGCCGCTCTCATTGAATTAAGATTTATCCATCTTGTGAAATGATGCATGTTGCCGGCTTGACATTGGGTACTTAATCAATATTTTCATACGACTGCTCAATATTCTTCCATAATATTCCACTAAATGATTTTGTCGGTTAGACAACATAAAAAACCTATTGTTAATGTATTGACACATTCTGCGGCGCTTCTTCTTGTTCCTCTCATTGCTCCTTGTTTGCATAGTTGTAACCGGCATCAACACCTAGTCAGGCTTTTACTTTAACCTCAATGTTATCCAAATCAATCCAGCAACATTCAGTGTAGCACTTCCATCCTGCTGCTCTGGGGTTTCTGAATGCTCGACAGCAGTGTCTAGCTCTATGCCAGAATCATTGTCTGCCTCTCAGTCGTGTCTGCTGTTATTTGGATTTTCCAAGTCCCCATTCCAGTTAAGCCAGTTTCTAGCGTCCAAAATGCATCCAGGTGCCCTATCCTCATCACTTTCAGCTGGATGGCTGTCGATTCTTCTGATTCAACAGACATTAAATACTTTAGTTTGTCCTCAAGAGAGGTCCATCGCAGACACAGCTGGTGGCACAGGTGATCTTTCCGACAGTGAGATTGTAGCCGCACCATCACGTTGAAAGTTTAACTAGGACGCGTTGACGATCTCTTCTGTATCTCTTCTGTATCCTACGGCCGCCATTGGCATGTCTTGAGTACAAGATATAATTGGTGTAGTACCTAGGTGTCCGCTGCCCTGCAACATTTCCAAACAGTTGTGGACGTTGGCTAGTCTGTATAATGTTCTTTCCTCCTCCTCTCACAAAATGTCAAAGTCATTATGAGTATTCATCATATTCCACAGTAGGTCATTGCCCGCCAACATGCCGTTATTGGGTTGAGAAACCTGCCTGACAATTGATATTTGGCACAGAGTCTCGCATGTGGTTTGTAACTATCCTCAGCCGATATCATGTCGCACAAGGGAAAAACTGCCCTCCACTTCTACATCATGTGGTATGATAGAAAATTTTCCACGTGCCACATTCGAGAGACCAGTGTACTTTCAGTGTCATTCCACTAGCTGATGTCACCAGTTAGTGATATCCGCAATCCAAAATGTACAGCGACTCTCAATTGGGTTGGAGTGGTAATCTTGAAGAATCATCTTAATTTGCCCCCAGTTCTGTGAACTTGCAGGTGGTGAATCCCAATGGGGCCTGGTGGGTAACAATGAGTATGCTGCGCAATCCCTTTCTCTGGGTCTTGTTTCAGCCACATTTTGAGGTGTTAAGTATTCTTCATCATCGCCTGACAAATCTTATAGATTATACCAACATTAACCAGATCTGGAAGGAAATGCTGACACGAAGTTACTGTTGCTCAGTACTCTTTCCAGTTTAACAGCAGGAAAACCTCTATGTTTAGCACAGTATTCATTGTACACATACTTCAGAAATGCCTCTTACTATTGGGTACTATATGAAGTCACAACCTCAGCATTAATATCCAAGCCCTTCTCCCAATTTCTTTACGATCTGAACTTCAGGAAAGGAACAATGATAGGTGAGGAAATGAGAAGCATACCAGTCATTGATGTTACTTCAGTATGATATTTGGACTGCTTCTGTTACGCAAAGTCTGCAGCAATATATTAGTCGTGCTTCCATTGAGTCTTATTCTTTCTGAAAGCTCGCACAGTACCATCCATGCGATTTAATATGTCATTGTACAAACTGATGAAATGATGCAGAGTAACCGTTTTCCTTTTCAATATCTACAGGGTCTAGTACCAGATTGTTCTTAAAACTTCAATCACATACTTGACAATAGTCCATTCATTCTGTATTGTGTTTAGTGGCCAGTAATTACTTTATTTTGGATTCTTGAGCCACTCATGGGTGATTTCTTGTAATCGGCAGGCTCACTCAAGTAACTCTAGTGTTGACTTCCACCATATCTTTACATCGATCATCAGTAGTTACATGATTCACACATTGGCTTTTGCAAAGACAAGGAACTTTTTTTGACAACGAGGTGTCAGTGCGATCAACACTGCAAGCATTCTCTGCCATATGGAGGTCAGTTTCAGGACTTTCAAAATAACTGGAAATATGTGCTTTCTCCAATATTTTTGGTACCCCTGGTCCCATGGCCAATACCTTGTTGATTCTAGCATTGCCCTCTATCCGAAGTCTTTGACTCTTACCAATACCTATGCTTGTATACTCTCTAAATTTGTGATTGCGCTCATGGGCTTCCCACGCCTGGCTGCGGCCTTTAACACCCAGACCACTGATGAATTCACCACAAGCAAGCTTAATGATGTGCACCATGAATGGTATGTGGTTTCTCAATGCAAGCCACTCAATTCTGGAGGATACAAGGGTTGATTGCAATTTACAAGTCATGGAGTAATTTGTGGTCGTGTTATCAGCCTTAATTCCAAGTCAATGGCCGGCAGTAAGGTCAAAACAATCAAGAACATCATTTGAATGTATGGTTAGCTGAGCACCAGTACATTGACCCCTGACCGATTATGATTAATTATTTTTCGAAATAGGAAAAGAATTGGATATCAACCTCATTGAATATGGGTTGAACTTCTCACAATACCCATATTTGATCAATAAAGTCAAGAACAACTGACTATATAGTAAATTTGTTCATCGATGTCCACCTGTCTAAAGCTAAACTAACATTATTGCTTGATGCCAATTGCTTTGTAATTGCATCCTCTTTCGGTGTGTATTCGCTTTAGCACATATTGCTTAGTGTTCTGGTGAATGGTTGTAACAATTCGCATCACAATGTATTATATAACCACTGTATCTCCAGGATTGATATAGGTTTCCACGATATCTGAGCAGAAACAAATTCCAACATCAGGTAGCAATTCCAGGTGTTGTAATGAAATTCAGCAGTTTGAAAGTCCTTTGCAGCCAGTTTGGAGTCTATTGCCTGTCAATTCAGTAATTGTAGAGATGATGTAAATGTCAGATATGAATTTCCGTTGCGAACATACACATGAAATTCATTGACATCCTTTCCTCTTCAGTACGGTGAAAGATGTTTCATCAACTGCTGAACTTGCCAGTTCAGCAACATCAGACTTCGTTAGTTTATTCAACTGTAAGATGTGTGGTTTTGCCTGGAAGTGTTGCCGCATTGAGCGGGATGCATGCTCCGATTGATTGCGATGAAGTTTGTGACAAACGATTTGTATGATGCCAGGGCTGCCGGACATCACAATTTGGCAATGTAGATTGAATTGCAATTAAGGCAGAAGTCCAGAATTTTTCCAAGCAACAGGCAGCTTCAATCCCACATTTATAGCAACCCACCAAGCATCACACATGATTTGTAAACTAAGGTAGCTCAAATGACGAAAACAGTAACATTCATTTTTGGATATTATAACAATCTTGTGCAATAAGATCTTCAAAGATTTTGAATCTGACATTGTGGTAGGAAATTATTACCTCTGTTATTTGACTTTAGAGACTGTGAAAAGTAACATTGTAGTAAAGTAGAAAGCTGGTTCTTAAACATTGACTCTACAGCTACAAGCAAGACAAAAGTCAGACCTGTAAAACATTACATGCATATTTGTGAAGTTGAATACATAGACAAATTCAGAAGACTAACCTTTAATAACACAATTTAGGAAAAATGCGGTGCAGTTTGTTGCTGTGTAACTTATTGAGCCCCCACAGAACCTTTTGAATCTCCGCTGGCTCTGATTTTTAGAAGGCAGTTGCAATATCATCACTAGTATTGTTGCCCATATAGGCAGCCGATAGTTTAATAATTGGTTAATGTTGTTGCATAGCCCTTGGATTATCCATGATGCAAGACCAAAAACCATTGATGCTCTGTTAAGACTCATTCGAAGAAGGTTGTAACGATATCATCACTAGCATTTTTGGCATTAGAGGCAGCCAATACTTTGACTCTAGGTTAACCCAGGTGAATAGCTGTTTCATTATCAAAGATGCAAGACCAAAAATCGTTGATGCTTTATTGACACTCATTTTTAGGAGGTACTAGCAGTATCATTGGTAGCATTTTTGCCCATAATTGTAGCCAATACTGTGATTATGGGTTATTGCCATTCCACAGCCCAGCGATTATCCAACTTCCAAGACCAAACAGCATCAATGTTCCATTGACATTCATTTCTAGGATGGTGCAATGTTCATGTTGCTTTCCATTTTAGCTATAACGACAGCCAATACTTCCTCTTTGGAGTGATTTGACCATCCAGCCCTTTGATTGTTGAGAGAGTGAAAGTAAAAATCATTGATGCTTTGTTGACGCTCAGCTTAATACCATACTGACAGTCATTGGATGCCAAACAGTTATACACCAAATGCAAACAGCCATTATTGACAGCCAATATATAGTTTCTGTTTATCATTGTTTGCATCCAAAAGTTTTGATGTCTTTCAGGTTCTGAGCCAAAACTGGACACAGTATTTAAATAATGAATGATATAGGCCCATACCTGTTCCGCGCTTTTGGCTGCCAATATACGGCATGAAGATCCATCCCCTAGTTTTTGCTTCATATAGCCCAACTTTGTCATCTTTCCTTATCCAGCTCCTTCTTCTCAATTTCCATCACATACCTCAAGCAATTTTCAAAATCCCAATTATTTATAACTGGTTTGGGTGGAGTGTTATGCTATTGGATGTACGGATATATGCACCATGACCATTGCTATTCCTCTGGAATCAGGTAGTGCATTCACCGTTACATCTATGGCACCAATGACATTACTGACTTCAATGTTGTTAGTAAATTATGTCTCTAGGTGAGGATTTGCTTTCGCTCATACATGTAACAGGCAGCAAGATATGAAGTTTGTTGGTCATGTCTCAACGTGATTTGCGGTCTTGAACTTTCCAATAGCCTGTACAACCATTGCACACACACTGAAGAACTATTACATCTTATAATTTGGTCGCTAAAATCTAGAAATAGCTGATATGTAGCAAAATAGTTACAAAAATTGCTCCTTGCAGAAATACCTCATCAAAATTAACTATTTGGCTATCAATTCAACCAGGGGCGCAGCAGCAGTCCCCAATTCTTCATCTGAATTGTCATACTGGATGGTCATGGAATCGGGACGCTATCTGCAGTGGTCAATGCTAACAGCATCAATAGAGTTTGATGTCTTGATCGGTGATTAATCGGGGGCCTCATCAGGCAAGACAGACGGTATGCATTGGTGCGACAGTCATTTCTTCGAACCCAGCCACTTTGGATTACTTCCTGTCCCATGCAGCATGTGCATTTGTCTGCATAAACTCTGCTAATATTGTCGGTGATGGTTTGGCTGTAGTTGTGTCTGTATGGGGCTTGACAACTGCCGCAGTCTTCAATTCAGCCGTCCAGTACTTCATATCTCAGTTACGGAATCAGTCGGCCGCGTCCCCCCATCCTTGTTGGGTTAATTTTTCATGCCTCAGCTGCTTCTGCCGAAACCTGTCTATGCGGTGCAGCACTATTTTGAACATTGTGTCCATCACCCAGCCGGGTTGGTCATCATCGCTCAGCTTGCCCAGATCAGCATCTTCATCATCGTCCTCATTGTCCCAATCCTCCTCTTCATTGGATCTTGCAAGATAACTCAGACTCTCTCCAATAGTATTCATTAGCTCCTGAAATATTTGTTCAGCATTTCTGGTTGTCCATCCCACCTTTTCAGCATGTCTCATACCTTTCTGCTTATCTCTAATCACTATTTATGTGTCATGAACTTGCTCTCTCCCCAAAGCGGTCACTCTATGCACATAATCCTCGATCCAATTCGGTTTCAGTTAGTTACTTACAAAGTGCATTGCATGTCCTTCGTCTCATGATCGCTTCTTTTTACATTCCAAGTGGCACAATAGGCCAATGCTTGGACCTTTTCTGCCCCCAATCCGCTCTTGCTTCCATTTCCTTGATGACGTTGTCGTGCGGAACACTTTGTCAATTTGCTGTATTTGCATGCTACAAGCGGCGACAGGTTCTTATTCTGAGCATTGATTATGGTATCATGCATTGTCTTTGTTGTTGTGCGAGATGTTGGATGTTGCCAGATGTGGACCAGATGGAGACATGCTGTGTCATTTCTGTCAACGTTGGTATGATTCAGCAACTTGAATAAAGCAAACTGTATGTTTTGACCATCACTTCAATCCAAAAAGTAATCGTCACCATGTATCATAATTTGACAGTTAGTGTGTATTTCATGTAAGATCTGGGTCATGTCTCCAGACTACCATTGCCAGAGGTTCTTTCAGTTGCAGATTTTCCTGTTTATGTCAATAGAACATGAGATTTCGGATGTCTGCCACTGCAATGTATACCTGTAAACAAACAAACAATATTGGACAGCCTTACTGCACATTGCGGGACTGTTGAAATCCCCTGCAACCTTCTACTATACGCATTAGACTTTGTCTGGAGTAGAACATGCACGTTGGCTCTTATTCATTCCATTTTGACCTGAAGCTAACTTAATATTCCTCAGAACTTCCCACTTCTATTCATGATCATCTTCCTCACCTGTTCAACATCAGCACATCACAGCTTCAAACACACCTCAGCCAGGAGCGAGTGGATCCGAATCTAGCTGAACAACAGGAGCTTCATCCAAAGTCCTAACAATTGAGACACAGCACCAATACAGACAGCAGACTGTCCACTGTGACGCTACCAATGCAGCCACAAAAAGCATTACGTAAGACACACATTTAAAAATACTACCTAACACCAACAGCTGAAAGAATCAGAAGCACCTTGCGATCGGATGTGACTAACTGCATATCAAGGTAGCCAGCCAAAAACAAACAATATAACACACAGCTGGTATACATAGTGAACTATATGTCAAGAGTATTGCTGCCCATAATGGGAAACCTCCATTGTAGTCCAAGGCATTTTCTGCACATTTCACGAAATCGAACATCATGAAATTATCAGTTCTAGGATTTTTGCAGCCAACATTCGTCATAAGCATCTCCAAGTGTGGTTAATACCGGCTTTGAAGACTTTAGTGGAGGCTACCGAGTTGTATCTGGTTAAGGTAATTTCCAAATCTCACTTTTAGAAGCAGCAACTAATTTCTGGTAGGTTTTCAACATGTCAGCAACTATGGCAAGGCAAGGAGGTCGGGTATAACTAGAACAGTGTGACATGTGCCTTGCCTTGAGTATGGCTAAAATGGCCAAATAAGGGTTCTCACTTGCCGCAATGGTAGAAACGCAATATTGGATCAAGAAACCTGACACCAAAGTCTGCGAAGAGTGGAAGTGAGGAGTTGAGTTTGCTGGGCATAAACAAGTGAAGGCTGAGATAGGAAGATACCTGGCAATGGTTCCTGAAAATCAAATGGATGTCTGGATTTCTTGGAAAAATGGTACAGCACTGAATCAGCAGACATTCTGGTGGTGTAAAGGAATGGGGGAACCTCTACCAGATCCGGCTCCACCTTTGCCCTGAATGCCACCAGCACCACCTGGTGACAATGAGGGTGCTCAATGTTCCGAAATCGAAGGTGTGCCACCCAGATATGTGTATCTACAAACTTCTCTTTCCAGCGCTGAATTTTTCTATTTTGATGCAGATGCCAATGATTGCAAGTGAAATAAAGATCATATTCCAGATTTGCTAACTGATGAAGTAACTTCCGCTGGTCAGTGCACTACCTGCTGTGTGGTACTGCAGCTGACATCGATGTTGCAGATGAGAGCGGTCTATTGAGAGAACTTAACGTTGAAAAGAAGTATTGATAGACAGGAACGTGATTTTCAAGTATTATTATTATCTATACTTAGCGGACACTTTACAGTATACTTTACAGGATATCTTATACGCATTATTAAAAGAACAATGTAGTGATAAAGAAAAATATACATGAAGATAATACAACAGCTGCCCATACACCATTACTAATATTCTATGCCAAATCGAATGTTTGCATGTAGTGGATATGCCCATAGCAAAATGAGTGTCAATGCAGTGTCAACAAAGCATCAACAATTTCTGGTCCTGTAAGTCAGTTAATTTCCAGTGACTTAGTCATTGTTATGTATAATCTAAGTATTGGCTGCCTTTATAGGCAAAGAATGAGCTATACACTCCCTGCACCATCTTGACAATAAGCAGCAATGGAGCATCCACGGAGCATCAATGATTTTTGGTCTTGCATCTCATGTATTCTAAATGGTACTTGATAGGAGACATCTATAATGCAGGAATTCACAACCTGTATAGGAAAATAAGGAAGAGATGTTCCCACCGCAGCCCTCCGGACAATCACAGTTCAATTTATTTTCAAAATGGCAATGGAGTGTTCTTCAGAGTTTCAGAGTATAAATCCGGTCAAAACTTCGTATACAGACAGGAATGGCCTCATCGTGGTTTGTTTAACCCTCATGAAAAGCAAAGAATTGTTGGCCATGTGGTGATGCAGATTTTCAAGATCAAGCTGTGAGCATGTCGATTTCTGTTTCTCGTATTAAGGCAGCCAATACTCCGATTATGTATATCAACGACCAAATTAATCTTCAATTACCGGTCTTTCAAGACCATAATTTGTTGCTGTTCCATTCACGCTCACATTTGGGAGATGGTAACAAAGAGGTAGCGAACGTTTTTGCCGATTACGGCGGCCAATACTTGCACTATTTATTGAAACAATGAAGTCTCTGATCAGTGGCGTAACTTATAAGACCAATCATCGTTGATCGTCCTTTGATGCTCATGTTCAGGATGTGGCAGCAAGCATGTCTCTTTTATTGTTGATTATAATGGTGGCCAACACATTAAGAATGGATGTTGACAAACCAAACTCAATATTTTACAATTACCACTAGAATTTCTGAATGCAATATTAAATTGAAATGCCTGATAACCAAAACTGCAGATTAGAGCCAACATGCCTAGCCCACATGGCAGAACCCACGGGCTGAAGGGAGTGGGTCCGGGTTTGGCACCGCAAGAGACAGCTTGTCAGGTTTTGTAACGCATCGAGATCGGAAACATTCCATTTTTGGAGTCCCAACCCAGACTACAGGCTGGTTACCTGGTCCCATTGCTAATACTGTTTTAGGTGCAGCAACAGAACCAACATGCTCCCAGCCATATCCTGAAAATCAGAGTCAACACAGCATCATCCATTTTTGTTCTTACATCTTGGGATATCTAAATGTCACTTTGTGGTGATATTTCCTATATGACATAATAGCCGTCTTTTTAGGCAAAACAGTACATGATGTCTGTGTTACCCCATCATGAAAATGAGTGTCAATAGAGTGTGAACAATTTTTGGTTTCGCATATTCCATAATCATGGCATTGTACAGATTTTCAAGTTTATAGCAGAACTATTGACCATTTTAATTGGTACAAATACAAAATATCAAAGGAATGTCATGCGTTAGAAAATGATCAATATCACAAACTACAAAACATGGAAAAAGTGATTACTGGATGTTGAATAAGCGATTTTGATAACAAACTATTATCAAACGGCAAAAAGAAGAGCATTAAATATATCTTCAGATGGACCTGATTAACAACCAGCTGGGAACCTGCCTAATTAAATTGAGTTAGAAGACTTCCATCAAACCATACCCGAATAGATAGTTCGGGTGTATTTACAAATGGAACAGCTGATTTTGCAACATTTCAGTGGCAAAACAGAACTGGACCCAATTCAAACAGTCTGGAACCGTTGATAACACTAGTGGTTGATTATACAAGACAAGTCTCATCATGTAAGAGGTATACGAAGGATCATTTGAATGTAATTAATTCAATCCACTTGATTAATTAAATTTGGAATTTTTAACAGGCCTCAGATATCCAGAGTATTGCAAAAATAACATTAAAAAATTATTGTGACATGTTGGCTGAATTATGTATTCTACTTCCACCTGGATAAATTGTCATATGATGAGGAGGGTCTGAAACTTCACATTGTTGCCACTGGCTTGGTATATTTTTAGCATACTAACCATAACATGTATATTACCCAGTGAAGGTTGAATCAGCCACTTCGTGCTGGTATGAAATATATACATCAATTGACCATCATTTGACCAGTACACCGACAACCTCACAGATTTGATAATCCAGACAGGCCTTTATTTTAAATTGCAAAAGAAATATAGATTGATTGACTTCATTTTATCATTATTACAAATAATTATTAATGTTAATAAAATTCCACTCTAAATCATACCAAGGTGAGAACCAATATTTCCAACATCTATGCTTAATGCACTTTGACACATCTGAGAGAAATGGATTATATATATACTGGAGTGTCTTACAAATGACATGTTTTGACTATTTGTATCAGTTGATAAGATGGAGCTGGATGAATATTTAAAGACGTATACCTGAATTTCACAATCATGAGTATCCAATACAACTGTTCATTATCTTAATATAACAGCAATCTATCTTTTCACTCTATCAGCTGCTTTGTCTAATTCTGCAGTGTTTGCAAAGTACAGCCAAGTATTGTGGTTGTGAGGTTAGATTTACTTATCACATTCTGCCAGACTTCCATTGGACCCTAGCAAAGCATTCGTAGAGATTACTAACTCTATTATAATACCAAGCAGAGCTGTTATTGAGTTGCTATATAAATATAACTTGATTTAGCTCAAGTCAGACCCTAGCTGAACAAATCTGGCATTGTAACTACATTACTCAAAAGTCCTTTATAATTATTACACTGTCTTCTCCTGTAAGATTGGTACAATTCCGACCCACTATGAGTGGAGCTATGAACACAGAGGGATGTGGGGAATTTTAGAATTTGAACTGTATGTCTATTCAGTCATTATTTGCTATATCTACATACCAACTAACCACATCAACATGATCTAAAAGACCTTTCACTAGCAAACACATCAGATGAGTGACTTGGCAACAGACAGGACAAAAGAGTATTGCAAAGTTGTGGTAGCTGTCCACTATGGAAGGTACTTTTATATCACTGGCTACTGAAGAAGTATATCACTTGATGTTTAGTTTTGGTGAAATTTGGAATGCTTCTCTGCTTCATGGACATGCATCAGCAGAAATGTCTCTCCCTGTAATTTGATGATCAAACAATACACTGTCATACTCATTTGCCATCGATTGTTTCATCGGCAGAAATGGTCAGTTCAATTTCTGATATCTCCCAAAACTGGAGAGACATGTAGAAGATATTATGTATATATGTATCATACTTTTGGTATACATTGCAATGTATATTGATTTATCAAAACCTGCAGTTGAGCTTGCGTATCCTCAGTCAACATGAAACCATGGAGGTGTACATTGCAATCTGGAATTGGAATGGGTGAATCTCTGTATTTGAGTTTTAATTCTGACCACCTTCTCATTATCCAATACTTTGTAATTGGAATTATCTGGTGTGCCAAATCTTCTTGAACATTGATGTCTTAAGTTCGGATGGCATGAATTGAATTTATTATTAGGCAATACAGCTCCTCAGTACAATTCTGTTAGATTACAGTGTCATTCTTTTGATAGTTCTAAGCATCTGTAAACTGCCATATTGTCTAGCTGCATGGATCAAGGAGTTAATCGAATTCTGGAATTTCTGTGCAATCAAAGTAGTATCCATTTGTTGCATCCATGGCAATAGGCTAGGTACCAATGTTTGTAATCATGTGCTGATGGGACATATTGAAAATCGCAAAACTGCATGCACAGAGTACGTGTTACCCATTGATTGCTGGTTACACTGTGGATGATAAGGTATAATAAGAAGCAACATTGATAGTCAATTAGTTTTCTGGCTCATTACTCAGGGTATGTTGTCTCATAGGTGAGAGTTGCATATCCAGTGTCAAATCAGTTCGCAAGGGAGAATTTGGTCTTACATGTCATATTGTCAATAATGCATTGCAGTGTCTCTACCATTCCAGGCATTGTGACCACCATGATCGATTTAAGGGATGAAGAAATGGCCAGACGCAGCACAGATTGGATTGCCTGGATCTCAGATAGTCGCAAGGGTCAGTATTCTTTCACTGCGATAGATGCATTTTTATTATTTGACTGATAATGCAATTATTGATATTTTGAGCAATATTCACACATTGCTAAAGGGTATTCCCACACAATACCAGCAGTAGCCACTCTACAACAACTTTCTCAGTAAGCAATTTGAACAATGTAGCTAGTATAATACTGAAGTGGGTCTTGTCAATACTCACTTTACCTGCCATCTAAGATCCAGGAATGTTCATATTCCCACCTTATCACCTTACAATAAACTACATTCGTCAAAGATGATCCACCAGAAATTTGTTAACTTGCAGGCGTAGATTTGAATACATCTGGCCAGATTCTCACATATTTTTTGAATGGCAAATTGGACACTGCTTCTGGGAATTTAATTTCTTATCTAGCCAATCATAATGTCATTTGTTTCTAAAACAATACGTTAGTGTACGTAATATGAAATGCCTATTGCCTGGATTGTTGACCTGCATGCCATCAAGTTGCTTATAAATATCCCATGTGACTTTATCTGTTTTCTGTTTGAACTTAATATTCTTTTGTGCAGATTTAATAAAAGTAAATTCGACAGATTGTACATTGAAGTATTTGAGATTTATCGCAAAGTTAGATATCTCACAGACAAGAATTGTAAAAAATAAATTTGAATAGAATATATTCAATTCTATTCTTTTAATCAGAAATGACTTTCATATAACTATCATTCTCTTGCTTGCCATCAGTTGTATGGCGGAGTTATTCAGTTTTGTTAGAACTTGCACATGATTATATTTAAAGACTTCCCATTGTGCACATTTGGTTTTATCAAGGCTAGCTGGAATTATTCCAACAAGTCAAATCACAAGCTCCGCACTCTGTTTCTGTGTGACTGCACTTATTCCTAACCAAAATACTATTGAATTGTAAGTGAGTCCGAACAGATGGAGTTTGAAAGGCAACACTTGTATTCAATCCAGCGATAGATGGGTTCATTTATCAGTTGTCTGTCTGACTTTGATGATGAATACTCTGTGTCCAATTCTTCCAGTTTCAAGATGCAGTCATATATCACTCTAACTATATATTGCTCTTTCAGGCCTCCATTCGTTATGAATTACATTAAAAACCTCTATACATTACATCATAACTGCGTAAGATGCTAGCAAATTTTCAACATATGTGTGATTAACATTGTGAATCTGCAGAAAGCAAATCACAACTATGAATAGTGTATTTGTCAGCTTCAAATGGGTACTTGTTGCTTTATTTGCGATGTGTTCTCCCCAATCTGTAGCCAGTTACTAGTTGCCAATTGTTTCATCCCTCTTTGCAGTTTGAATCATGCTCATACATTTTATGAAATACATTTTCATCCACTGTTGCCCGATCTATTCAGTGTTTTGAAAACCTTCTCATGCCAGCCAGTTCTGTGGTATTGCCAAAAGTTCACCAACTGCCGGCTGCTAATTGAGGGGTCCATCTTGCAGTTATATTAAACAGTTCTATCTCTGCATAATGCCCCACTACATTCGCTGCAGAATCCCAGCCACTGTGACTTTATTCCGCAGATTGAATTTTCTGAAGTTGGACTGAATCAACCTTTTGGCAAATACCTTCAAGGATAGTTTAGTTTCATTCAGGCTGCTTGGGGCTTTGCCTTTAGCACCACCACAGGCAAAAGAATTGTCACTATCAACATCAGCTGTATAGTTGTCATTGGACAGATTCTGGGATGGGGAGACATTCACAGTCTCTATACACTTCCTATTTCTCCCTTCCACTGCTGGCCAGAATTATGCCTATCTCGGTCTTGGTGGAGATTACCCAGGCTTGTGGGAAAGATATTCCGGTGGAGTAGAGCTGGATAATTTTGGCAGAATAACCATATCATTTCTCTGTAATTCTTGAGGCACATACAGTATAGCTACAAATCATTGGCCATGTTCTTTGCACTTTGGAGGAGTAAAAATATCAGCTCCACCACATCCACATTCAGGAAATTCAGATCATTGCCATCGGAACTAATTAGATGCAAAGTCTGAGCTTGACCTTGTCATTAGCTGTGAACTACATCTCATGTTGAATGGGGAACAGTTGAAGAAATCATAACCACCCAAAAATAGTTACTAAGCAATGAGTAATCTTACCCAATCAGTGGATGGAACAGTGTAGTCTTTCCTGAATAAACTGTCTTTGCGAGGTAGATGTCGGAGGGTATTATCTGATAATTTCATATCGCTATCTGGGCATGGTTTCATACTCACCAAGCCAGATGATTGGGCCATACTGGCTGTCTTCTGGGGAGATCAGTTCGTCTACATGCTCTGCAATCCAGATGGAGATAACCAATTATACATGCCATATATAACTTAATGTGAATTAGTTTAGACTGAAGTAAATTGAAAATTGCAGCGATCTTTGGATGAATGAAGGGCATTCATATCCGATTATGTTGTCAAGTACGGTCATGCATTACTGGAGCATTTGTTCCTTAATCTTGGCTTGCAACAAGAAACCTAAAATGCACAAAACCTGTTGTTCTTTGTCAAATGCTGAGATTGGTACACTTGGATCTTGGATTGCAGCTCACATCCATAAAATGCAGGACTGGAAAGGTGGTATAAGTGATGTAATTCGATATCATCAGGAACTAAATAGGAACTATAACAAAGTTAGATGTAAATATGATTAGGAATTTTACCAGTCAGATTTCCCTGTGTGACCTGCAACTTCATTAAATATATGGCCTTGGTGCCAAATATCTACAGTGATGGCTACCTATAGAGCTTCGTGTATTATCTGTATTGTTGTCTGCAGGATCCGTACAATATTCCAAGATCATTAGCATCCCAAACAGTTAACTACTCAATCAATTCACAAAGCATGTTCAGCTGGCAAAGTTGTAGCCAGAAACCCCTGCAATGTTTACCATTAAATTTACCTTAAAACTTACTCAGCTGCTCCAAGGTGGAGGATTGGAGTACCTCACAAAAACACAATGATGCAGAATATTATACAGCTACTGGTGGGAAATACAGCTGCACCCAATAAGCAATTACCAATGCAAATAGCCGTGATGACGAAAGAAATATTGTCTTTGCTACTACCCACTGTGAGAAGAAAATGTGTGTAATTATTGAGCAGGATATAATGTATATATACAACTTTGCAAAGAAAACTAATCAAATAATGATATCAGTTTAACTCTGCCGGGTATGTGGTAGTACATATGGCCAGTCAAGGACTATGTCAGGATGACTCAGTGTGCTGTCAGACATTCTTGCTTGCATATCGAGCCCTGCATTAGACCGTTAGCTCTCGAAATGGCATTCAGATTTATACAAATACAAATACTGATCATTTCTCAAATACAGTGAGTACTTTCTAGATTCATACTGAATGCTATATGTGTAAACAGACATCATTCCATATGAATCATCTGCAGGGTCTCTATCAACAATATCACCCAATATCAAAGAATCAAATGCTATTGTGCATCGGATTTAGCCATCTGTAATCTAGGATCAACCTCAACCATCATGATTTGAGTTCAGTAGTTGGATCTGAATGGCCATCAAGTAGCTAGTCAACTAATTATATACCTGTACATGATGTACCTGGTATACCACCACCTGAAGATACTTCTGATGAAGAAGCAATGGACTTCCAGCAACCGATACTAATCAGGACAGTATTCTGTCAAAGATCAAGAAATCTGTGGCAACAGTAGATGTTGAACATACTGATGGCAAAATAAATTGCAAAGTAACCGGATTTTACTATAACTATCCAAAGTACACTGCACAATGTGATATAAAGTGTCTGTGTGGATCTGCACATTACAAAGGATAGGCTCAATTTTTTAGCCACAAATTGGACTTGAAGATTGATTAACAACCAAGACATGGACTTCACAACTTCTAAATCTGATCATTCGATACAGCTGATATCCAGCGCATGCAATTCTCTGAAGTCTACTTTGGGCTAGGTGATGATAGTTTGTATGAAGAATATTTACATATTTTCAGAATAATATAATACAGGGATGTTTTAAAATGTAATGTAGTCGAGTTAGTACATCTCCCCTCTGCGACATGACTTGTATTTGAATCAGTTATCCTCTCAGACTCCATGAGTCATCAAATATTCAGTGAGTTGAATACAGGTGTTTCATTAAAACACATGCAATATAGAAATCCCACCATGGTGGTAATTGTGTTAGTCATTTGTTCATCAGATAAGTTAGCAGTGCCAAATGTTTTTGGCAATCAGTTGTCTTGGTTGCTGCATGTTACACAGAAAATATTCAAAATGATATGAGCCATACAGCTCTAGTCTGTATCTCGGTTCTGAATAGGCTGATTTGATATTGCCTGTAATGTGCCAAAAGCACTGCAAAAGCTTGACATAATGCGGTTGCAAGTGAACTGTCCCACTCAGCTTTAATGTAATTGCTTGTCCTGGAGTGAAATAGGACTGTACTGAATAATTTCAAAGTCAATGTTATACTTCATTTGCTGCCTTAGTTGGAGATTCTTCAGATCATATTTTGGATAATGAATATTCATATGGGTTATACTTGATGCGACAAATTCTTAATTGTATGCAAATAGGGTATTCATCATTTCAGCAACTTGATAATTTCAAAAATAATCTTACTAACTGCAAGCTGTTAAAGGAATCAAATAGTGATGATCTGCACAGTCTAGATATGTATCCAATTCGCAACCAGTTATGGCAATACTCTGTCTACCATATTAATTGGTATTAGTTGACTGACAAATTTCAATGGTAACTAGTGCAATTAGTTGACAAGGTATTGAACTAACAACACAAAGTTGTGAATCTGACAAATGTGCAAATTTAACTTGACAATTATTATACATTCCTACCACAGTATCCAGACCTCTATGGTTTCTTTGATAATTCAATTTATTCACAATCAGTTGCTGTTAGGAGAATGAACTCTGTAGAGTAATTAGACTACTGGCAGCAAACAACAGTGTAAATGTTGTCTGCAACAAAGGAATTGAAAACAATACCGCAGAAATTGCCTCTAATGTGATTATATTGGATACAGTGTGGACAATATGTGACTTCTCTCTCCTTGTTAGCTAACAAAGTGACTTCTATGTTTCGCTCAAAGCAATAGATTAAGGACTGCAGCGAATTGACCAGACAATTAGTATCATTGAAGAGCAGACTATGTAAAAATCTGCATTTGGCCGAGTAATTAACTACTTTGGCAATAATATGCCATCAGTTACAAAAACAATCAATTAATTCAATTTGTACTTCAATGGTGGTCCTTGTATATGAGGCTAAAAAAGGCACAACAACAAGATGCAGGCTAATTTGTTTATATATAAATACAGCCCAAAAACAAATAACGAAATGATCAATGCGTGATTAAGATAAGTTACGATAGTAATTGAAGTCAGAAATCCATAAGATAACACCAGCTACTAAGTATAATTTCAATCAATTATTAAAACGTCAAGAATAACAACTACTGTTGGAAGTTGAAATTAAGGCAATTGGTTCCAGAAGCATATTTCGGAAAAATGATACAGAAAGAAACGCTGCTGCTACCAATGTACACAAGGTGGATAACACGGCTCCGACAAACCATGTGGAACTGGCAGACCATGTATCTTACACTGGAACCAAAGCTACTACCTGGAGTAATACTGCCATAGACTGCATCATTGACACTCTGGATTGAGAAATTGATTGCATCATCTGAAATAGAATAAGGCAGTGTTGGGATGAGTTCTATTTGCATAATTGAGATTGAAGCTTGGTGAAAGGAATTTGATGTTCAGGAGCTCTTGAAATCCATTCAACATTGTGAAGTTCATTTCAGATATTCACAAACCATCTTGTGAGTCACTTGTCAGTGTCGATTTGGTAAATGGATATTGGAGACAATCTCCCCACAAGTATTTTGGAATAGATATATATTGGCACTGTAAAAGGGATAATTAAATCCAGCAACAATGTAAATTATATTCAACAGATTTTCTAGCATAATGACCATTTCACCAGTTGTAACTGAATGGGAATGATGCTGCCGGATATTGCTATTATGTTCTGGTATAATATAATCTTTGCAAAGGGAATCACCGGAGAATAATGTCTCAATGACCAGTGCAATATACTCTTATGACATCGTTTCTTTCCCTTGCATTGTGAAAAAGTCTCTATGCTCTCCCACCGTTCACAATAGGTATATTATTGGAGAGATAAGCCTCTCTCTACAGTATACAGAAATATGAAATTATTCTCTCTCAGAGTGGAATTAGTAAATTTGTTTCACAACTTCCAATAGCCATTCCACATACCAATTTATGAGAACTTGGGACATGAAGATAGTGAATTGGTATTTGGATATGATTGGAATCTGCTCTGAGGCAGCATAATTATAAAAATTCAAAATAGGCTGTTCTGTCAGTGTTTGTTATTCTTCAGCCCTGTTTGTTTTACTGTCAGTGTTGTGATTGCAAGGTAGAATATATCAATGCTAACTAAGAAATCTTGTGGAAATCTAATAATATCAACCACCAATAGATGGAAAGTAAATACAATGATCTTGATAACACCATTTCAAGAATAGTGTCAATCATTGCTATATCAGAAATTCACTCGATCTCACTCAACCATATAACCCAACTTCATAACACCCTGTTAGGTAAAATGACAACAGTAATATTTCTAATAAGGTGCACCACAACTCAATAATAGGTTTTTCATACTCATGACAACGAATATGACCCAGTCATTCCAACAGTGTGTTAACATAGGTATGGTTGGAATAATTGTAATGACATCTTAATTCAGACCGTTGAACTGATAAATCCATCATATATTTCAACTGTCAAAGTTTAGCTTGAAGAGTACATTTCACATGGGGAACATATGATATTCAACAACATCAATAGTATTCTGGTACAACAAAATCACATTCATTTTATATCTCAAAGAGTACATATTAATTACAATACCTGGAATGAAGTGTGTTGGAATAAAATAAGTTATTGAATTGTACTACATGATATGTATATTATAATATATACTGTCTAACATTATACCTCCAGGTTCAAGGTACACTGGAATGCTATTTGGAAGTTGGCCAACAGGCCTAATCGCATTGAAATATGGACAACTTAATTGCTCCATCTTGCAGCATCCCAAAGCCAACTATAGAATAATCACAATATTCCGGTATTTCGTGCCAAAACCTTATCAGTCTGGAGGAACATCTGAATATAGTCTTATATTATCTGACTGGTTTTCACATTGCATTCAGTCTGTCTAGGAGCATGTGGGAACACTTAGAAGGGTTTGTGTAGCTGTTCAAACATTTCTGAATTGTGCAGTTATAACTTGCAAATGGTTTTACATTTTGCTGATGTACAACCATAGTAGCAGCAAAGTTTTATAGCATTCAATAATTGAATTTACTACCATTGTTTACAACAAGATATCATATATACTGGATTCTATAATAAACAACCATTCAAATTGCCCTTTCTGCTATTTCATACACAATGATCATTAGTTTATCATTGTTTGTGACTTTACCAATAATTGATTGTAGTGGAAGATACAATATTACAAGCCTAATTGCTAGTCTTATATAATTGAATCAGAATTGGTACCAAATTGTACTTACTATACTTCATATACTGTAATTGATATTATCCCTTACCAAATTTAGTATCATGAAAGTTGGTTACCAATCTTTTTAGTCTACCAAGAATATGGCTTTTGAACTTACCCATTTACATCTATATTTAATTTTAACTAGCTGGCAAGTGACTTTACTATTGCTAGGAAATTGTTCATTAGTCGAACTTCAAAGAGTAATGGAACAAATATTTCCATTCTGTTGGCAATGTTCCATATTATTTATTTTGCCACTACTATACTGCAAGACGTGTTTATGGACTTTTGTATGTAAAATTTGAAAACAGAGTTGATGGCAATTTGAATACCAGTTTACTTCTTTGAAGTCTAATATGATGGGTGAAAAATAATTGGAACATCAAATTTATCTGTACATCCTGTGACATGTATACTGTGCCAATGGGCTCCACTGATAGCTACTGACCAATTCATGATTAAAGTGTTTACCTGGGTATATTTAGATTTTGATATTAATTTGGATTAAATTCTGATAAAGTCACCCATATTTTCAGTAAATGTTAGCTGTTGTCATACAGAGCTATATGTATAGTAACGTTGTATATGGTTAGTCAGCTACTTCTTTCCTACTTTGAAAATAATCTTTCAGTAATAAATGATATGACAATAACTTTGAATATTACTGTATGTATTATATACTTTGAGATAAGTCTCAGCAAACTGGACTGTTATAGCAATATAGTTGTCACAGGAAGTTAGAAGATACAAGTATACTGTATTTTTAATACATCATATAGTAGATCGCAATGGCCCTCTCTCCAAGGATACAATATCTGCAGACTGTATGGCTATAATAGGTATGCAAATCTGGCTGGATACTGTTTGCAACTTAATACTCCAATTGCAGATTTTCAACTTCATGAACTCATCTGGAATATTACAGATATAGCGTAATTCTATTCAGTCGATACATGAGAATCCCAGGATATATTGTATAACAACTATCTACATGATTAGTGTATTTGGTGATTTACATTTGACATTCTACTTACTATCTTTCCAAAGTATAATAGGTTTTACTTGAACATAGTCAACTATATATTACAAAAATACATTATAAGCATGAGCGAATGAGTATTCTGGAAAAGCAAATCACAATCATGACAGAATTATAATGGTTGGTTTTCATTTCCCCATAACTATTTCAAAGTATTTCAATTGTATGTAGATTGATGTAATCAAAGTAAATAGTGATTCAGATATAAAATCAGTACAGTAATCATTTATAATTCCAACTGCTTGTAGTTTACAATTACCAAGTAGAGATTGTAACTTCATTAACTTAGCAGACGATTTCTTAACAGCACTTCTTCAAATTATTCATTACTACTATTAGTTGTTGGCTATAGATTCAATACATCAGACATATATCTATATAGACAAACATGGTTCCACTGGTTCTCACAGGCCTTGATTGAGTTATCTGGTAAGTATTGCAACACTCAAATGAATTGCCCTCTACACTGTATAATCTGAATAACAGTTCAGATTTACCCGATTTGAATGTTCAACACCTTCTATTAGATTCATATTGGCTGGCTCATTAGGCTATTGTAAAAATCAGTATTAGTCTTCATGATAAATAATTTACTGCATTTCATTACTCTGATTTTCATTTCAGTTCCCAGGACCAAGTTCAACAGATTGTTTAGGTGGCAAATACAACAGTGAAATGTTTCACAGTTGTTATAAGTGGATATTGCAGTCAATTGAAGATCTTTATTAGATAAGCTTATTTTTTTGTTTTCTTCTTAGCCCAGCTTCAACACCTTTCATATTTATTTCTTAGCTTTTTACAATGTTGTCAAATTGTTGTATTTTACCCTCTGTGACACCCCCCTCTCTCCCCCCCATAACTTACAGTATCCACATTAGTACTCTTTATATTCTTAGCACCAATGTCAGCTGCCTTTCATTGTATCCCTTTGAACAACAGACTTCATTTACATGGGTTTGACATTGCTGTTCGTAAGAATTTGGTAGTAATGGAGTACAGTTTGTATGTATCGATCGAACATATTCCATGGAGGTGGAGATCAGTACCTAGTTGCCCAGTACTATTTTAGGACTGATTGTTACATATTTTTTTTTGTTCCTCTCATTGATACTCTGTTTCTCAGAAATGGTTCCAGGTAGAAGGTTGGTATCCTCGATCATAGGGTTCATCAAATGTACAAGGTCATTGATATCTTTTTAGTGACATCAATATAGCAGGCATTCCCACATATAATATTTCTCTTTTACATTGTAAGTACTGATCTGTACAATGTCATTATTTTCTTAGCTGTTTGGTCTGCCCAAATAGTAGGAATGTTTCTTCAGTTGACTCTGTATCTATTAACCATAATTGGCTGGTTGTCATCATTTCCATCATTCTGTTCTCAGTTTTTCAATCACAATCTCTATTTTGATTACATTTGTAGTCAAACAGCAAGTATGAAGAACAGAAAGCCTACTGCCAACACTATGGTGCACCTATTATGGCATTGAAAGCGAATCCATAACAAGAGTAATATTTTGACTGTAGGAACAAATCAAGAGGGTGAAAAAATTTGATAAAATATTGGACTATAAGGAAGTACACAAATTGTCCAGGTTTACCACAACTTGACATGTGGGTATATAATCAATAGTTGGTTGATAGAATTTAAAATTGACCATTCTTTGGATTCTCCCTATCTACCCCTGGGTTTTCCAAGTATATATACTTTCCACAGCCCTGTATACCATTATTTCCATGTGTTAATCTGTACCACCATCTCACTCTCTGCCAATATAACCATTTGTGGTGAGAAATGAACTGTCCCACCACAACAGCCAATCTCTTTAATATAATCGGTAGATACTGGAACAACCATGTATAATAAAAGATATATTTTGTGGTGTTGGTTATTGTATCTTCTGAACAGCTGGATAGTATACTGTCTGCATTCAATAACAAAATACAAGCAGCGGAGGAAATCAATCAATAGATTCAGGATTGGAATATATATATAACAGATTTCGGTTGCAGATATTGAAAGAATACTTATAAAAAGGTACTGAGTTATTCTCTGGAATATAGTGTAGCCTAGTAAGTGCACTACGAAAGCTATATTGCCTGACATTATCCAGTATATGATATGCAATATGGACTGTGACAAATTGAATTTAATGTAAATCGACCAACCTTTCGAGTAGAGTACCAAACGGAGCATATATCCAATGCGATATCTATTGCTGTACGTTTTATCTGTGTGATGCACTAATCCATAGTTTAATGAAACTAAGTGAAGTTCTTTACTGTTATCATTTGGATTTATAATATCTGACCAAAATAGAAACCTATAATCACCACTTATCATTTAAGGTAATATACTCAAATTGGTAAACTAGCAGGTTAATAGCTCCTTACTATTACATACATTACAATTTCTGTAATGGCTATACTTCCAATACGACGATCTTATTCCAACAGAGTAAAATATACTGAAACTGAACAGTGCTAGAAATAGTATCTTTACATTTCATGACTCACCTGACGACATAATTATGCAAATTAATTTCCGTCAAAATATTGCTCTTTCTTTGGTTTCTATAATAGAATTAATATAGACCAATTTTTATTAGCAATAGCTTGCTTAGCATACATACTACCTGGAATGTGTCAAAGTTATACCTATGGGATATTGAGCCGTGGCTGATCATTATTGCTGAAGTGAGTACTTAAGATAGTTCGATTTTCTATGAGACATTGGAAATAATACTGAGGATAATTTAAATATGTACATAATCTTTAAGTATGTTTGAGAATATTTTGTCAGCAATATCCAGCACCAATTCTTGCAATATAATTCGTCTTAGTGTTTTTTGAAACTGTTAAGTACGTGTTAAATTAGCTGCTTTGATATCTGAGAACTACAAAGCTTCACAAACAGATTTAGCAATTCAGTTAATGTGGTGGTATAATATCCAGACCAACAGCTGTTGATTATACCACTTCACTTCATTATAAACAGTTTGTACCACTACAATTAATTCTTCGGAATAACCAGAACTCATATCGCAAATTCAGCTCTGCACATATTTAAGCAGTTCTCCCTTTAGATATGTCCACAAAATTCCAGTACTCTATCATTCGAAAAATCTTGTCATATGCTGAATCATGTCAGTCGCATGTTGGTGCTTTTGGAAAACAATACTATTTAGGTCTACTAAAATTGAACTTGATATGCAGTTGTCAACAAAGTGCATCAATCACAGCAATTTTACATCTGTGCACTTGGTTCAACAGATTTACATTATTGACACTAAGCAAAATTGGAAAACATCGTATAATAGTGATAGTATCTGATATATTTAAACTGAGTGTAAAGATACAGTGCTATCTGGTTACATGGTCTTTGGGTGCATGCAATAACGTGATGGAAGTAAAATATCAATAGTATGTGAATAGCTAATTATCTAATTGACTATATAGTATACCAACCACATAGAATTAATCAAATTTGGAGTATTCAGATAAATATATTCCAATTTGAAAATATGATACCAAAGAACTTGTATTGTTAGAAACTAGTTTAAAGAAATTGGTTTCAGAGAAGCTAATAAAACTGTTGGCAAGAGTATTGAGTTTCAGTTGAATGTGTCCACTATTTAAGTTAATATCACTGTGGCAAAGTAAAAGTACGTCAAATATTACATGCTGCATAATCAGAGTGATTCATTCTATGGTGTTCCATGTGAAAAGGAGGTATCATAATGACTTATCGATTTGTACGATTAAGTTTCATGCTTGTTGGTTGTTATTTTGCATGAATATAGTGTAAAATATAATTGTACAAGACACAATTGACTTCAGATATTTAATAATATAAATATTACACAGTGCATTTTGGGTAGTTCAGCAGACAGATTTTGATATCAGACTTACAATTGATAATTTGACATAGCTGTATGTTACAGTGTGTAAGATATATAAAAGTCATTTGGATTGGACAGATAGTTACATTTCGTTACAAGTATATCAGTTTTGAATTGTTGATGACGATACTGTCCTGTGGAATATTTCTAGACTAGTGTGATTGTAGCTGTGCAAAAAAATTTCCAATTCACTATTTACTACTACTTAATGGTAAAATGTACACTGTATCCATTCTTGGGTTATTTTTAATTTTACTAAGTCTTTATTATGAATTGCCTATCAGTAAAACTATGTTGATTGAATGAAAGTTATATTCATAGAGTGTGTAGAATTATCAAACTCAGAATTCTCAACGATGTCTTATCCATGATCCAATTTCCCAAATATAGACAGTTAGTGAGTGTAGAACCTGAACTGAACTCAATATCCGAGTTGATTCAATCATATTTGGTAATTATTCTAACCTGCTTATATATGGCATGTATATTACAGTATACAATTAAGTTTTGTACTGCTTTATTATTGTGTAATGTAACTTTAGTTGATAATATAGAACATATTGTGTTGTAAAATATATCAAAAACAGCAAGTATATCCAGTGTGCAGCTGACTAAACATTGAAACAACACATCTGTTGTAAAGATAATAACTTTTTGAATACTTCCAAAGAATATACAATATCATGTCTGGTCTGAGATATTGTCTGGCTGTCATACAGTCTGATTCTCCAAATTGGGAACTGCCTGCCAGCAACTCTTATCATATCTATTGTTTCAAATCAACTCAATTTTATCAACAATTTGTTTTGTAGTATTAAGGTTCAGCATATAATATAAAAGTTTGCATAAAGTGTAAAGATATTACAATTAAAGTAATCATGTTACAGGGTGTATATATATTGTACAACATACTTCTCTGAATTACATTTTGACTATTTCAGTAATATTTGGAGTTGCACATTCACTGTTTCAAAAAAAAGTACATTATAAAATAGATAGCATATATGAAAGTATCACTTCTGGCAAGTGCAACTATCTATAAAATAGGTGCTGCAAATGTCTTGATAATAAGCATAGTAGCCACAATAGCTTTGAAGTTATACCAAACAATAGACTTAATATTTTAACATTCCAAACACAACTTTTCTCTGTTTCAGATATTGTTGTATTCAATTTCACAATGTCCAATATATTGTTAAATACTTAACAGTACTAATAGTATATCTGCGAGATCTTGTCTTTCCACTTTGTATATTTACCAGCAATTCGTATTATCCAACAAAACAGATATTGCTATCTGGATTTGCCGAGTTCTAATTTTCTATTGTTTCTAACAGTTGTACATTGTACTACTGTATCACTTGCAATATTCATTCGAAGTTATTCTCTTTGTGGAGAAAATCTGGAGAGCAAAATTGAAATGACCTGCAAGTTGAAATTTCTAGTAACATTTCATGCTTCTTTATTAAATGTTCCTCTGTGCTGATACCACATTGAGAATGTTTGATCTAATAATTATCTAGATCTATATTAAGTTTAATCTTTTACTGTTAATATGATTTAATATAAATCATTTGTTTCTTATCCGAGAGTATACAGCTGATTGCTTATCCAGCATTATTATCATACTTTAGTATACAGTGTATGCAATTGCCATTATTCAGCTTTCCAACTGGCTTTTATATATCAAAACTTAAGTACTCAAATCAATATGTAGTATTGTTAATATTTAGAGCAATTCCCAGCCATTTGGATTAATTCTGCATACAATTCGAACTGTTCTGGTAACTCAATTTAAGTTGGCAAAATAATTTGTATGTGATAGGATGGCTTTAGGCTGCAACTATACTAGAAGGTAGTGCAATAGTATTTCAACAATATTAAGTGTAGAAGTACAATTGGAATTTGTAGATTGCTTCTATATTTGCAACTTTAGCTGCTCAATATTTTAAACAGTAACTATCGCATTGTACTACATGGTATCAAACTGCACTGTCATCATGAGAAATGGAATTGTCATCTGAATTAATTGTATGTGTGTATTAACACAAGTAATATTATTTTCCACAAGTCTAAAGTACAGATATTAGAGGATTCAAAGATATTGAAAGTTTCTGTACAATTTGTAATAATTGTAATGATATATTTGTCAGTAGAAATAGTGTCTTTGCCATAATACACAATTGCTCAAACTCCTGATTAATTAGTATTGACAAGTGTTGTGATGTATAATGGAAATAAAGAAGTGTATACAATTATAGTACATAGTTATTTCAATTCTCAGAGGTAGCAATTACTTTTGTTGTAACTCTGAGTTTGATTGTATTAAGTAATATTAAAATTATCAAGAAATTAAAATAGCTGTTATCATTATTCAACATATGGGATAGTTTCCCATAGGCAACTAACTTGTAGTATCAGTAGTTTTGCAAGTAATATAGTTGATATTTGACAGTTAAAAGGTTCCCATTTAAAAGCTATTACCCCATGTTAACGAAGTACTGGTTTGGTTTCAATAAGTAGTATTAATTATCATAGTAGAAAATGTAATTCTATTCTTGTAATATATAAAACAGTGGTAGTCCCATCAATGGACTGGTGAATTGCTCTTAGCAAATCTGATGCCTCCCAACTGTGGTAAAAGCAATGCCATGCAATTGGAGCTAGGCCTGACATATTGTGAATAGAGTCTATTATATAAATAATGAAAACATATTCTCTTTTAAAGAGCAAATATTTCAATCTACATAACCTCAGTATAGGATTTCATATACTTTTCACACACTGAGACCAACTGGGAGATTTTCCCATTGAGATGTATGGGCATAGCAGTAGTATTAGCAACAGTTCTGGGTAACCTGGCTGTGGTCTGTGTTGGAACCAAACCAGAGGCTCCAGTCCAGGTTGGAAATAACCAATGGACAGGACTGGGTACCTTGCACCTTTGGGTAACCCGGACCAGATATAACACCTTGGGATTTTGACCGGGTTGGAACTGGCTGGCCGTTCAATTTTACACTTCCTCTATATTGTGCTGCAATTCAGTTTTTCAGTTCAGATTGTATCATAACATAATCAATACGTAGATTGTGCAGTTTTAACAGCGCTTCCACCTCCCGCTTGGAGATTTGCAATCAAACCAATATTACTTCAATCGCTGTGAAATAATGCAATATCCGGTGTGTACGTTGCCAGTTTCCAATCGCGGTGAACAAATATTGATCCGATTGAAAATCTGAAAGCTGGAGGTGATTTAGTGGCCAAAACAGCACAATCAAGATATTAATCATGTTCAGATACGATCAGAACTCAGATCCTTAAATGCAGCCAAAGTTGAAAGATATAAATGGTTTGATATTGGTCTTAAGACCAGCCCAATTGCAATGGTCTGGCTCGTCGTGTGCCAAACCTATTGCAACAGTCTGGTACTGGGTTGGAACCAGACCCCGAACCGAACTGGAAATTTGGAACCATTTCTATCACTACATAGTAGATTTAATATATCCAGTGATATGAATTGTCTTATATGCAATTTGTATTTTATAATGTTAATACAATTTTCTAAACTATACAATAAATTACTGTAGACAGTACTGGTAAAGACTCAGAAATATACCTACAGACTGCATAGGAGTATATATTGAGCAGTATCGGGAAATTGAAGTAATGGCACAAATAGATAGAGGTAGCAATGGTTCTGGACCATCACTTAGCCTCTGGGTCTGGGACGAAATGGAACCATTACCAAATTGGTGGTCCTGGTCATCAATAAACCTGAACCTTCAACTCAGATATAGTTCTATGGTAAACTCCCAACCTGTCTTAATGGAGATGGTTGTCAGTGGGTCACCCAGTGGTTCCATTCATAGATTTATAAAAGGCTCTTGTTTTTGCAGTTTGTTATTAGTATCTTATCAAAATCACGTTATCAACAACTAATATTATGTTTTTGCATCATTTGCAGTTTCCAATATCGATTAATTTGGAATCCGTATTTTACCTTTGATAGAGTGCATTTTTTGCTTCCCAAGGCAGTCAATATTTGTGTTTTGTACACGAAGATCTGCACAATGACTTGATTACCAAATATGGAAGGTTGAAAACTGTTGACACTCTGTTGAGGTGCATTTTCAGGATGCGGCAGGGAGCATGTCGCTTTTGGTTCTGCCCATAAAGGTTGCAAATATCACATAAATGAATGTCTGCAACCGATTGGAAAATAAATTACCCAAGATGCAATGCTAAAAATGGTTGATATGCTGTAAATGCTCATTCTATGAATGGGGCGGTGACCGTGTTGCTGTCTCTGTTTCCTATGAATACTGCCAAAACGTTGGTTATGCATAACAGCAACCAAATCACTGTTCAATTACCGTACTTACCAGATCACAAAATATTGATGCTCCATTGACACTGAATTTAATGTATTCTCTATTCAACATCTCCTGCCATCCATAATCGTTTTCATCATGATTTGACCTTATCAGTTGTCTGTCTGACAGATTGAGACTCGGCCCTGGGGCAAAGCCGAGAACTGGAACAATCTTGCACTGTTTGCTCTCACATGAATAAAATTTGTATATTTTGCAAATGGATTCATTGCGCCTGCTATACATCTGTTTATCAACCAAAATTCACAACCAACTGCTCGCCATTTGCCCATAATATATCTCTAACTGAAACTCTCGGTCAAGCCACATAGAGACACAGGTGAAACATTGATGCATTCTGTTCAACCTTTTCTTCACTCCCTTATTCCTCCTCATTCCTATTATATTGACTGTTAGCAACACCTTTTCAGTCTGTTTCTTTGACTTCCGGATTGGCTGAATCAATCTGGGAACATTTGGCGCGGCACTTACATCCCTCTTTGCTGGGCATTCCAGATCTTCAATACGATTGGGTTGCTCAACATCTGATTCATTGCCTGCCGCCCAATCATTGTTGCTGTTAATTGGATTATCCAAGTCCCCATTCCAGTTAAGCCAATTTTCGATGTCCAAAATGCTTTCCAGTGCGCAATCCTCATCACCTTGGACTGGAAGACAGTTGTTTCTTCTGAGTCAGCGGACATTTATTATTTGAGTTTGTCCTCAAGGGAGGTCCTTTGCAGACATAGCTGGTGGCAAAGGTGATCTTTCTGACAATTTAAATACAGCCACCCCATCATGTTGAAAGAGTGACCAGTATGCTTTGAGGATGTCTTCTGTGTCCAAAATGAAAACTACAGCAGTCATCTGCTTGTTTTGGGTGCATGATTTCTTCTGTGTACCACGTTGAGTTTGGCAGCCCATCCACATCTGTAAAAAGTTGTGGACCTTGGCCATTCTGTGAAATTACCTTTCTTCCGCCTCTGACTTCATTTCCAAATCATTTTCTGTGTTTGTTGTATCCAATGCTGGGTCATCGCCTGGCAATACTGCGTTGATAGCTCGAGCAAACTGCCATACAACGACATTCTCGCGAAGGGTCTTGCCTGTGGGTTTTCACTGCCTCCAGCCGATAACATCTCGCTCAAGGGAAAAACTAGACTCCAGTCTGACACGATGTAGTTTGATGCAGAATACACCACGCGCTACTTTGGAGAGATCAGCATACTTTCAGTGAGATTTCTCTTGATGGCACCACCCGTTGGTTATTTCTGGTATCCAAAATGTACTGCAAATCTCTATTGGGTGGGAGTGGTAATCATTAAGATTTGGATGATTTCGCCCCCAGTTGTTGGGTGCTTCAGGCAGTGAATTCAAATTCAGCCTGGCAGTGGTAAATAGGGATGCTGCACAATCGCTTTGTCCGGGTGACATTTGAGCCAAATTGTGAGGTGTTAAGTATTCTTCATCATCATTAGACAAATCATATCAATCCAAAGTTGATTGCGCTAATACTGAAGCTATTGGGGAGGGGACAGGATTGCTGATTGGTATCCTTTCGGGTGTATTGACCACCACACATCAATGTTTGGCACAGTATTTAGTTTCCAGATACTTCAGAAAGGCCTCTTGGTATTGGGTAGTATAGGATGTCTTCTCCTCAGGATTAATATCCATTCCCTTGTCCCAATTCCTGCATGATTGCAACTTCTGGAAAGGGTTGGGGATATGTGTAGAAATAAGAACCATACCTGCCGTTGGAGTCACTGCAGCATAATACTTGGACAGCTGCTGTCGAGCTAACTTCATGGCGAAGAACAAGTATTCCTATCATTGCGTCTTCTTCCTAGGCAAAGCTTGCATAACGCCATCCATATGGTGAAACATGTGATTTTAGACTGTGATAACGTGATGCAATATAACTATATGTCTCTTCGACATCCACAGGGTTCGATATCGGAATGGCCACAAATCATCCATGATGAACTTGACAATTGTGCATTCGTCTAGTGGTGTAAAGAGTAGCTGATTATCAATGTATTGGGGATTTTGGAGCCACTCGCTGTTGAATTCTCGTAATTGGTAGGCCCGCTCATGCAACTCCAGTGACGAGTTCCAATATGTCTTCATATCCATCATCGGTAGTACTGCAATGCAGACTTTGGCATTTTGAATGTCAATGAACTTGTTTCGATGACCAGGTGTCAGCGTAATCAATACAGAAATCATTCCCTGTTATATGAACGTCAGTTCAGGACTTTCTTACTATCTTGAAAGACGTACTTTCAATATTATCTGTGCTAAACCTGGTCTCATGGCCGACACCAAATGAATACTACCATTGCCCTCTTTTCGAAGTCTTTGACTCTTCCCAATGTCTATGCTTACGTTCTCTCCAAATTACTCATCAAGCCGATGGGCTTTCTAAGACTTGGTCCAGCCTTTTACACCATGACTGCTCATAAATGCACCTAAAGCCTGCTGTATGAGGTGCGCCATGCATAGTATTCGGTTCCTCAATGCAAACCACTCGATTCCGGCTCCCTCAAGTGTTGATTGCATCTTGCACATCATCGAGTGATTTCAGGAACCATTATCAGTCGTTATATTAAGCAAGCGGGCATTGGTAAGCTCAAAACGATTAATCACCCCCTTCAAATATACGGCCCTCCTTGCTCCATTATGGCGGTCATTGACCTATCATCCATAATTAGCTTTCGAAACCGTAAAAGAATAAGCAACCAAACTCATTGAATCTGAGTTTTACTTCCCAAGACGCCAAGGCCATGCCAGATTGTAAGCTGTAACCAACGTTATGGTGAGAGTGTTTGTTGATGTCCATTCATGCAAAGCTTAACTAACTGAATATCTTGACAGCAATTGCTTCTTAAATGCATCCATGGTCAGTGCATACTCCCCCCAGCAAATGTTGCTGAGGGTTGTAGGGGCCGGCAGCACTAGGTCACTTGGTAATGCTTGATCTAACCGTCGTAGTTGAAGATTTGATATAGTGATCCACGCAATATGAGCTGAAATAAATCCTACCATGAGGTAGTGATTCCACATGTCTTGGTGAAATTCGGAAGTATCAAAGTCCTTCCCTGCCAGTTTGGAGGGTTTTGTGTATCACTTCAGCCAAGCTCGATTAACCTGGATGTCAAAAATGAATTTCCTCTGCTAACATTCTATTGTAATTTCTCGACTTCCTTGCCTCTTCAAAATGGCCAAAGCTGTGTCATCGACCATCGGACTTGTCAATTTAGTAACTCCCAACTCTGTTAATTCATTCAACTTTCCAATGTGAGGTTTTGCCAGGAAGTGTTTCCCCATTGAGCTGGTCCCATGTTCTGATGGAGGGCAAATAACTTGATGAGAAACGATATGTATGATTCCAGGGCTCCTGGTATCCTCAATTCCCCAGTGCAAACAAAATCACCATGATGATGTATGTATAAAATTATTCGAACCAATATGATGTTTCTACCGACATTCATTGATGCCCAGTAAGCATCGAGGATGATGTGTAAAGTAAGGTCACTCAAATGCTAAATTCAGATACAGTCATTTTTGGAAGGGATCATAACCTATAGCAATGAGGTATTTAAGGATTTCAAACCTGACTTAGCAGTAGGAACTCGAAGGCTGGGTATTCTGACTCGAAAGACTGTCGATACTAACATTCTTGTAGAGCAGAATGCGTGTTCCTAAATATCAACCCTTCAACTACAAGCAGAAAAATCAGATCTGTGAGACATTGGATACATATTTGTGAAGTTGTATACAAGGATATATTGAAATGACAGACCACATTAAACTCAGTATAGGAACAGCACAATTCTGTTCATTGCTATGCAGCTTACTACGCCAGTACAAAGATTGTTGATGCTACGTGGGTGCTCAATTGTTGGAGGTGGACACGATATCGTCACTAGCATTTTGGCCACTAATTGCTGCGGACAGGTTAATTGTGGGTTTACTGTGGTCCATTGCCCTTATATTATCCAAGATGCAAGATCAAAAATCATTGATGCTGCGTTGACACTCATTTAAGTACATAGTTATGATGTTGTGGACAGGATGTTTGCCTAGAAAATCCGCCAATAGTTCAATCATGGATGAATGTCATTGCACAGCCCCTTGATTATCCAAGATGCAAGGCCCAAAATTGTTGACACTCCAGTGACGCTAATATTTAGAACATTGCAGCCATGGTGTTGCGCCCATTTTTGGTTAGAAAGTGGCCGATAGTACAATTGTGGGGGTATCCCATCACACAGCCCTTGGATTGTCCAAGAAGGAACGCCCAATGTCGTCGACCCTGGATTAACGCTCATTTTTAGGTCATAGTAGTGATGTTGTTGCAACCATTTATGACAAGACTGGCGGCCGATAGTTTGACTATGAGTTAATGTCACTGCACATCCCTTTCGATTTTCCAAGATGCAAGGCCAAACATCATTGACACTTAGTTGACACTCATTTTTGGGATTTTGCAAGTAGCATGACATTTGACTTTTTTGCTATAATGCCAACCAATGCATTCACTTTGGAAGGATGTCATAATGCAGCCCTTTGATTGTGCAATGTGTAAGACTAAAAATCATTGACGCTCTATTGACGCTCCAATTAATCACATTGAAGCAGCCTTTGTACACTTAATAATTGTATACAACAAATCATATACTTATTCTTGACATCCAATATAATATTTGTAAGTATGATCATTTGCATCCAGAAGCTTTGATACCTCTCAATGTCTAATTAACCGCTATCCACGCAATCTGAGTGAGAGATGACCTGGCCCTATCACCTTCCTGCGCTTTTGGCTGGCAATATACGGCATGAAGATCATTTTACTAGTTTTTGGTAAATATTGCTTGGCTTCCTCACCTTTCCTCATCCAGCTCCTTCTATTCGGTTTCCATTATGTACCACAGTTAATTTTGAATACCTCAATCATGCGCCCCAGGTCTGTGCGGAGTGTTATGCAGTTGGATGCATGGATGAATTCAGCATGAATGTCGTGGTTCAGACAGATTAGTATTGAGCACTGACCGCACTTTCTATGACTCCTATGACATCACCCACTGAAATTTTGTTAGTATAGTTTGTCACTAATATAGCTTTTGCTGTCTCACTTAACTGTAATTTACGGACGGAAATCAAACCTGTTGGTGGTCTTATAGCCTGATTTCGATTCTTGAACTTTTGCTTGGTGCATTCAATCCTTGCACACGCACAGAGGAATTATCATGTCTCACAATTTGGTCTCTGAAATCAAGAAAACGCTGACACATGCCAAAATTTGTACACAAATTGCTTTTCACCAAGATATGACGTCAAAAATACAAATTTGCCTCTCAATTCCTGTTGTGACGCAGGAGCCATTAGCATGACTTCATTCAAATCTGATTTCTACATCGCGATTAGCTGGGGAGCCTATATGCAGGGGTAAAAGCCCGCAAGTTGAACAGGTTTCGCATTGTGAAGGAGTGATGAATCATGCACCATGGCAGGTGCAAGACAGGGTATACTCGTGTTGGACTGCTGCTTCCCAGAACGTAACCTGACATGACTATTTGCTGATCGAGAAGTCCCTTGTGGCATTTGTGATATTCCCAGGACAATGTCAAGACACTCCATCAGCTATCCAAATGTTGTCTGTGCAGGTGCCACTGCATCCTCTTCCGTTTGTGGATTCACGACTGCCAGAACTATCAATTCGGATGTGCCATACTGCGTGTCTCTCTCATGGAGATAGTCTGCTGCATCCTCCAATCCTGGTTGTGACAATTCATCAAGGTTCGCCTGCCTCTGCCGTAACCTCTCCATGTGCTGCTGAACTGTTTTGGTGATTTAGCCCATCACCCAGCCAGGTTTGTCATCTTCGCTTAGCTGGCCCAGCTCTGTCTCTTCATCATTCACATCTGCCCCATCCTCCCTATCGTCAGAACTTGCATGATCACTCAGACTGTCTCTGATAACAACCATCATCTCCAGAAGCGTCTTTTAGGCTCTCTGTTCGTCAATCTGGCATTTTCAGCTCTCTTCCTATTTTCCTGTTCTTTCTGAACCGGTGCCTCTGTGTCTTGAACTCGCTTTCTTGCCACAGCAGTGACGCACTCCACATCATCCTCGATCCAGTTCTCTTTCTCTTCGTTGCTGAAGAAGTATGTTGCTTGTCGGGTTATGGCCCCAAACTTCTTTTCACATCGCACGCTGCGCAATGGTCCAAAGGGTCGCACACTTTCTTCTTCCAACTCGCTCTTGCATTCATTCACTTGATGACATCATTGGGGGGACGGCTTTGTCGATTTGCCATATTTTTCCCCTGGATGCAGTGGAAAGTTCTTTTTCACAGCAGTAACTATTGTAGTTTGTCTTGACAATATTGTTGCACGAGATGTTGGATGTTGCAAGATATGGACAATGTAGAGGCAAGCTGCATCTTTAATGTCAAGGTTGGTACATTTACACATCTCAAACAAAGCACAATCTCCCTTTTAACTGTCGATAAAATAGGTATTGTTAGTCTAATCATACAACATGACTTGATTGTTAGCGTCAGTTTCATGCAATATCCCGGGGATTATTTGAGACAAACACCAGCAGACATCTTTACGCTCGAACAGTATCACATTTGTATCGGACAATCATGTGATATCAGCTGTGGTACACTGGAATGCCTCCTGGTCAACAAACAAACAACGTTGGACTAACATATTGCACATTGTGCGGCGGCGGGCAACCCTTGCATGTTACAGCTATAGGCAGCAGGATTCATCTTGAGTACTAGGAACATGTTGGCTGCTACTTATTCCATTCTGACATGACGCTAACTATATATTCCTCAGGACTTCCCACTTCTTTTCATTATCATCTTCCTCTTCTATTTTACACCAGAAAATCATGGATACACAACCACCTCAGCCAGGTGAGAGGGGATCCAAATCGAGCCAATTGGTGGGAGCTACATTTAATACGTAACTTATCGGCACACAGCAAGAACGCAGATACCAGTTAGTGCACTCTGATACTGCCAAAGCAGCCACCCAAAATATGACCAAGGATGCACATTTAAAAATGGTGAGTAAGACTGGAGGCACCAAGAATAAAATGCACCATGCAGTTCGATGTAAGTATATGTATATCGAGCACAATGGCTCTCAATTAACCGTACAACGTACCGCAGGCATACATAGAGAGCTATGTGACCAATTTATCACCACCTGTAACGGGAAATCTCCTTGGTTAACCAACACATTTGTCCACACAGTCCACCCAGTCGTATATTATCCTGTTGTCAGCAACAGGATTTTGGCAGGCAAATTTCCTGATAAGCATCCGCATGAGTGGACGAAACAAGCTTTAAACACCTTAGGGGAGGCTGCAGAGGCATATATAGTTGAGGTAATAGCCAAATCTCATTGTTAGAAGCAGCAACTAACTTCTTGTATGGTTTCAACATGTCTGCTACTATCGCTATGCAAGGGGGTCAGGTACAGCTGGAACAGTTGGACATGCGCCTGGCCTTCGATATGGCCAAAATGGCCAGACGAGGGTTTTCGCGAGCCTCAATTGATGATACACAACAGCTGATCAAGAAACCTCGCAGCAAGGTCTGAGGAGACAAAAAGCACGGTGTTGATATTCCTGGGCGGAACAATGTGAAGGCTGCGATTGAAAGACACCTGGCTATACTCCGTCAAAACCACAGGGCTAGATGCCTTCCTTCCCAAACTGCCACTGCAAACAATCTGCAGACATGCTGGAGATGCAAAGGAACAGGTGCACCTGCACCCGGCTGACGCAGACATTCAACTCCAGAGCCGACGCCACCTCTATCCGAAACACCAACCGCCCCAGCTGGGAACAATTTCAGAGCTCAACGTTCGCAATTTATCAATTTGCCGGCCGGATATACCTATTCACCTACATCTCTTCCCAGTGCTGAATTTTCACTCTTGATGTATCTGCCCAGGATAGCCAGCATGATACAGATTTTGTTCCAGATATGCTGACTGATGAAGGAACATCCACTGATTAGTACACTATCTGCTGTGTGGTAATGTAGCTAAAATTCATTTTGAAGACCAGAGCACACTATTGAGTGAACCTGCCAGTGATGATGAGTATTGATCGAAAAACATGTGATTTTGGAAAGTATCATTATCTATAATTAGTGCACACTGTAAAGTACGTTTTAAAGAATATATTTATATATATTATTAAAGAACAATGTAGTGATCAAGAAGATAGTAAATGAAAATGCTAGAAAGACTGCCAAAACAATGTGAATAATGGACTACGCCAAATCAAATGATTGCATATTGGGGATACGCCCATGGCAAAATGAGCGTTCACGGAGCGTCAACAATTATAGGTTATGTAAGTCATATAATTCAGAATTGATTGGGTAGTCTTTATAAACAATCGAAAATGTTGCCCACCTTTATTGGCCAAAATGATAGCAACATGCCTCTTACCTCATCTTGAAACCGAGCATGAACAGAGCATCAACGATTGTTGGTCATGTGTCCTGGGTAATCACACCGCCGATTGGTTGTAGATAGTCATAAAGCATTCATTGGCCACCTTTATAGGCAAAACAGATTGTGATACCCTCCCTGCGCTATCTTGAAACTGAGTGTCAACGGAGTGGCAATGATTGTTGGTTGTGTTCGTTGAGTAATCTGGGGGGATGACAGGTTGCAAATAGTCATAAACGAAGTATTGGCAGCCTTTACAGGCAACAGAGTAAGTCAAACGCTCCCTGCCCCATCTAGAAAATGAACGTCAACACAGTATCAATGATTGTTGGCAATCCATCATGGTTAATCACAGCGCAATGTGGCTGTTATGGTCTATATACATTGTTTTGACTGTTTTTGTCTGCTAAAAGGCTCAAGAACACTTAGTGGTAGCTCTGTAAATGAAACAAGTTGTTACTATCCCAGAGGATGTGGCAGGAATATCCCATACATATCTGCCTATAAAGGCTACCATGTCTGTCTTTATGGAAACTTGTATTCAGGCGCCACTCATGTTACAAAGATGCATGACCATCAATCATTGAAGCTCTGTTGACCCTCATTTCCAAGATAGTGTAGGGAGCATTTCGCTCTATCTTTTTGCTATAAAGGTGGGCAACACTTCAATTATGACTGTGTGTAACCTGATGTCCCCCAGATTACCCAAGAAACACGACCAACAATTGTTGACACTCCATTAATGCTCACTTTCACCAAGTGCTAGGGCACGCAAGTCTGTTCATTTTGATCATTATGGCGGCCAATACTTGGAAAATTCCATGTGACGTAGTAATGTCAATATTTTACGATTCACAGTTGCATATGTGAATGCGACTATAAATGTGAAACCCAAAACGCTTAACCAGAGGTGGGAACCAACTGCTCGAACAAATCCTGGCAAAATCCGCCGGTTGATTGGTAGGGGTCCAAGTATGGCCTGCCAAGTGTCAGTGAGTCGGGTTTTGGGAGGGGTCTGGAACCAAAATTTCCCAGTTTTGCGGTCCAAACCCAGACCGCTGGCGGGTTACTCTGGCCCTTTGCTGATACCAACCAAAATCAGTATGAATCTTGTCATGACGTCTGATATAGCTAATCAAAATGATGTAAAAATCACCTATATTGGCTGTCAATTTATCTCAACTAACAATACTGCAAATATTCAACCCAGTATCATTGATAAGTTATATACTCTGATACATTGTATAACTTGCAAATTAACTGTCCGAAAGTAGCATTGGAACTAAATACAATCACAATGCACATAGCTCGAGCAGACTGTATAGCTATATTCAAATGTTAGTCTGTATCTTTCTTGAAATAGATATTCTGAAAAAAGTAACATTACTATTAGGTAACTGTAAGTATTATAACAATATGAATAAAATTGATAGTACAGTTCATACAGATGTAGAGATGGTAGAGAGTAGGTACATTGTATATTATGAATATACCACAGCAAAATAGTTATCAAACTGTCTATAATAAGGCCTGAAGCTTCAGAACTTACATTGTCAAGGAAGAGTCTAGATTAGCATATAATTAACAATTGAATAGGTAAATTACTCATATTCTAACACAGACAAAGATGGCAGTGTGTATATGCCGTACGATTTGGTGAATGGTTGTAGGAATGTACAATTTATTATACCATGCAGATACAGAACAATTAGCTCAGTCTCTGGGTCCATAATGTTAATTGGATAAAGTATTAGTACTATGTCATGGAATCTGTGAAAAACACACTAAATTGGTTACATTATTCAATATCTATATATCTAGTGCCACGTACTATAAACAGTACAAAATTGACTGAAATACCAGAACGGGCAATTGATTTTCCTAAAAAATACAGGTAAGAGGGAAAAATACTTTCATATTTAAGAAATAATTGAGTGAATGTCATAGTTTAGTCAATAGCTATAGAATAGTAACAAAGTAATTTGTTATTGATATATGACTATACTGAGAATCTGTACCCATCAGAAATTCTTCATTGATGTTTCATTAATCCACAGTTTTAAAAGCACTCTAGATTCTCATTACCAATATGAGCTAAATACCAGCCTTTTGATGCAGTGGAAATACCACTGCAGAGAGATTGCTGAATTGCAAAATAGTAAGAATACAATACTTCAATTACACAGTGAATAGCAGTTAGATTTTCAATAGAGTATATGTAGGTAACTTTCAGGAATGAATTACCCACTGTGAATGCATATACAGTATCGGCAAGGGTGATACAAAAGTCACCAGAAATGTTTGATCGCAATAGATCATTGTTGTCATCTTTGCTGGACAATATATTTGTAATAAGGCATATCTATATTAGGGTTTATGGTTTATCAATAGATTTCTGTATGAGGAATTTATTGGTAGTAAGGTTGCAGTATTGGCTTCCTGTCAGTAATTTATGTTGCCAACTGGTATTAGCTATATGGTATATTCTATTTACAATTATATCATATCTAATTTAGGATTAAAAATAGTTCACATATTGTTACTGGAGAAATTTATTAAGCTGCATGCTTCTGTAATAGCCTAGAGGGATTATGACATTTTGCAAGTTTCGTATATTAATTAGGACAGTCAATATACACTATGACATTTTCATTTTTGCGACAATGAAGTAGTACTGCTTTTCCTTACAATCAAATGGTCAGTAGAAGATTTTCTGGATTGACAAGTAGTATATAAATATTATTCCCACCCCTTACACACTTACAAGCATACTAGATTTTGAATGATGGGTGGTGTAGATCAGGAACCATATGGAGTTAATCTATTTCAACAGGATAAATACAATTAAGTTATTTGTAAGATATTGACTTACAATTTAGAATGCCTGTAGTTTGTCTTGATTTCGTAATCAGTCAAGTATATTTACAATCTAGAATATCATAGTGAGCAAAAATACATTGTCAGTATCTGTCAGTATAATAGTCCTGTCTATAGTAACCTACTGTATTGGCTTATAGTAAATAATAAATTTTGCCAGTGTTTATCAACAGATTAGTATAGTATATTTACATTATAGCATGTCAAAGTGATAATCTAAGAAGTCTGGATTCAGTTATAGATAAGTCGGTATTCAAAATGGAGATTTCTACAATAACTGATAGTGCATAATCAATATCGCCAGCCTATATACTCTGACATGTATGGTCAATTGGTACATCCCGTATATTTAATTCGGTGTTAATGGATAATCACCATATCTCTAATGAAGTATCTTGTCAACTGAAGGGTATTTGTACTGGCTTATAGAGAATACTCAATATTGGTTGCCTTTATTAACTGAGTCATGTAGTGCATACATAATACATTATGTCAAAGAATGGATTACCAAGAGTCAAGTAGTATTAGTAACAGGTCCAGGTAACCCGCCAGTGGTCCTGATCTGGACTGCAAAAACAAGTCGGATTGATTCCAAACTTATCCAAAAACCCGGCTCGTTGACTCTGGGTGGGCCAAACCCAGATCTTTACCCATGAACCTGCAGTTTTCGCGAGGTTTGGCTAGACCTGTTGGTTACACATCTCCAGTTCCGCGGTTCCAGTTCACATATATGGTCGCATTCAGACATGCTACTGTTATTCTCAATGTATCGACATTGGTACGTCACTGTTCATTTTGAATGTATTGGCCGCCTTCATCATCAAAATGAATAGACACACATGCCCTGCCACATCCCGAAAATGGGTGTCAACGATTGTTGGTCGTGTATCTTTGGTACTCTGGGGGGGTGACAGGTTCGATACAGTCAAAAACAAAGTATTGGCCGTCTTTATTGCAAAAAGAGAAAGTGAAATGCTCCCCACCCCATCTTGAAAATGAGCGTCAATGAAGGGTCAACCAATTTGGGTCTTCCATCTTCGGCACGATGAGTAGCGCTTGATCACAAGCATCCATAAACAAGGATATGGCAGCCTTTATGGGAAGATATGTATGGAATATTCCCGCCAAATCCTCCAGCCTAGCAATAACTCATTTCATTTACAGAGCTACCACTAAGTTTTTGTGAGCCTGTTAGCATACCAAAACAGCCAAAACCATGCATATAAACATTAACAGCCACATCGCGCTGTGATTACCCATATTGGAAGGCCAACAATCGTTGACACTCCGTTGACGCTTATGTTCATGATGGGGCAGGGAGCGTTTCACTTTCTCTTCTGCCTATGAAGTCAGCCAATACTTTGTTTATGACTATTTAAACCCTGTCGCCCCCCAGATTACCGAAAATACATGACCAAGACTCATTGATACTCCGTTGACGCTTATTTTGCCACGAGTGTATCCACAATACGCGATCATTTGATGTGGCATAGTCCATCATTCATGGTGATTTGGCAGCCTTTCTAGTGTTTTCATTTACTTTCTTCTTGATCACTACATTATTCTTTATTACTACATATAAATATATCCTTTAAAATATACTTTACAGTGTCCACTAATTCAGGATAATAATAATCTCCAAAATCCCGTGCAATTCAATCAATGCTAGTCATTACTGCCAGGTTCGGTCAATAGGCTGCTCAGGTCTTCAAAACAAATGTTGGCTGCATTACCACACAGCAGATAGTATACTAACCAGTGGATGTTCTTTTATAAGTCAGCATATCTGGATCAAAATCTATATCATGCTGGCTATGCTGGGCAGATGCATCGACAGTAAAAGAGTCAGCACAGGGACGAAGTCCATGTGAATACTCATATCCGGCTGGCAAATTAATGATTTGGGCACGTTGAGCTCCGGAAGTGTTATTGGTTGGGGCGGGGGGTGTTCCGGGCAGAGGTGGCCCCGGCTCTGTTGTCGGCTCTGGTGTCAGCTCTGGTGTCGGCTCTGGTGTCGGCTCTGGAGTCAGCTGTCTGGGTCAGTTGGGCAGAGCTGCACCTGTTCCTTTGTTTCACCAGCGTATGTGCAGATTTTTTGCGGTGCCATTTTGGCAAGAAAGGCATCTGGCTGTGTGGTGTTGATGAAGAATAGCCAGGTGTCTTTCTATCGCGGGCTTCACCATTGGATGCCCAGGAACCCTAACTCCCTGCTTCTTCTCTTCTCGGACCTTGGCGCGAGGATTCTTGATCAGATATTGCGTTTCCTCTATTGCAGAGTGCGAAAATCCTCCCTTGGCCATTTGGGCTATATCCATGGCCAGGCCCATGTCGGACTGTTCCAGTTGTACACAACTTCCTTGCCTTGCCATCATAGCAGACATGTTGAATACCTAGAGGAGATTAGTTGCTGCTTCTAACAATGAGATGCGGCTATTTCCTCAACCATACACGCCTCTGTAGCCTCCTCTATGGTGATCAAAGCCTGTGTCATCCACTCACAGCTATGCTTCTCAGGAGACACACCTGTGAAAGGCCAAAAGCTGATAACATCATGATGTTCGATTTCAAGGACTGTACAGAAAAATGCCTTGGACGACCATGGAGGCTTCATGTTACGGGTAGCAATAAATTGGTCACATAGCTCTCCACATACCCCCGCTGTATGTTATACGGTTAATTGACGGCCATTTACCACAGTATGGATATACTCACATGGAACTGCATGCTGCTTTCTATTCGTGCTACATCCAGCCTTCCGGGACGATTTTTAAATGTTCATCCTAGGTCCTATCTTTGTTTGCTGCATTGCCAGCGTCACGGTGGACTAACTGCAGTCTGCGTTCTTGCTGTATGCTGATCAGTGACGTATTTGACGAAGAGCCTGCAAATCGGCTTGATTTGGATCTGCTCTGACCTGGCTGAGGTGGTTGTGTATCCATGACTTGCTGGTGTGAAATAGGAGATGAAGATTATAACGAAATGAAATGGGAAGTCCTGAAGATTGTACAGTTAGCCTTATATCAGAATGGAATAATTAGCTGCCAATATGTTTATTATACTCAAGATGAATCCGGCTGTATATAGCTACCAGTTGCAGGGGTTTGCCACAGCTGCAAGATGTGCATTAAGTCGGTCCAATGATGTTTGTTTGTTGACAGGGATACAATGCAGTGTACGACAGCCGGAATCCCAATGATTGTCACCTCTAAATAGGACATTGTTTGAGGGAAAGGACATCTGCTGGTGTTTGTCTCAAATAATCCCCAGGATAATACATGAATCTGACGATACCAATCAAGTCGCATTGTATGGTGAGCCTAACTGTTCCCATTTTGTTGACAGTCAAAAGGGAGGTTTTACTTCGTTCTAGAGGAGTAAATGTACCAACCTTGACATAAAAGATGCAGCTTGCCTCCATATTGTCCATACCTTGCAACATCCAACATCTTGCCCAACAACAATGTCAGCACAAACTACACTGGTCAATGCTCTGAAAAATAACTTTTTGCCACTTCCGGCGGACACATATGGTAAAGAGACAAAGCGATCCGCAGAGTGACGTCATCAAGTGAATGCAGGCAAGAACAGCTTTGATCGAGAACGAGTCTGAGCCCTTGGGGCATTGCACAGCTTCAGATCCAAAAAGAAGCTTGCGGCCGAGAAACAACATGAAACACACTTTGTAAGCAATGGAGAGAAACAGAAATGGATTGAGGATTATGTTGAGAGAGAAACCGCTAGGGCAAGAAACCGAGTGGAGGATGTAGAGGCAGCGGTTCAACAAGAGCAGGAAGATATGAAGCATGCTCAAATTGTGGGATAGACCAACAGAGAGCCTGACAAGACTTTTGAGGAGATGATGGTTGCTATCAGAGACAGTCTGTGTGATCTTGCAAGTTCCGATGATGGGGAGGATGGGGACGATAAGGATGATGAAATGACTGAGCAGGGCAAGCCTAGCGAAGATGACTAACCTGGCTGGGTAATGGGCACAATCACCTAAAAGGGACAGCAGGACATGGAGATGTTTCGGCAGAAGAAGATGAAGCTTGACAAATTGACACAACCGGGATGAGGGGATGCAGCTAACTACCTCCATGAAAGAGATAAGAAGTACTGCACCTCAGAATTGAGGGTTCCAGCAGTCATTCAACCGCAAACAGATGATGACACTGCAGCACCTGCCCAGACAATGTTTGGAAAGCTTATGGAGTCTCTTGAGATTGTCCCCATAATATCACAAATGCCGCAAGGGACTTCTCGACCAGGAAGTTGTCATATCGGGCTAGGTTCGGTGAAGTCGCAGTCGGACACGAGCATACCCGGTGTTGAGCCTGCTGTGGATCCCAATTCGTCACCTTTGCTGAAAGCGAAGCCTGTTGAACCTCTAACTTTACCCTTGCATATAGCCTCCAGCTAATCACCATAGAGATTTCGGATTCAGACAAAGACATGGTAACGGCTCCTGCGTCTGTGGAGGAATACATAGGCAAACTGTAATTTTTGACATGAAATCTCGGTGAAAACCACTTTGTTTACCAATTTTACTATGTGTCATCTTTTCCTTCATTTCGTTGACCAAATTGTGAGACATGATAATTTGTCTGTGCATGTGCCAGGGTTGAACACACTATGTGAAAGCGCTAGAATCCAAATCCGGCGGTAAGACGGCCAACATGTTCGATTTCAATCTTCAAGTAATTGTTAAGTGACAATGAAAGAGCTATATTAGTGATGTTATATATGAACAAAATTTAAATGAGTGATATCATATGTGTCACAGAAATAGCGGTCAGTGCTCATGAAGAATCTGTCCGAACGATGACCTTCATCCCGCTGTTATCCCTCTCTCCAAGTGCAAAACTCTCTGCACGGACCTCATGCACATGGTTGTGATATCGGAAATTGCTTATAACACGTCATGGAAATCGAGGGAAAGAAGCTGGATAAGGAATGGTGAGGAAGTCGAGCTATATTTACCAAATACAAGTGAAATGATCTACATGCCGTAAGTTGCTGGCCGAATGGGCGGGAGTGTGATAGGGCCACCTCACCTCTCACTCAGATAGGGTTGATAGAAATTGATCAGAAATGGAGAGGTAACAAAAGTCCTGGATGCAAACGAGAATACATACAAATGCAATATTGGATGTCAATTATGAATATACGCTTGGTTGCATACACTTATTCAGTGTACAATGGCTGTTTCGATGTGATTAATGTGAGCGTCAATAGAGTGTCAAGGATTTTTAGTTTTACACATTCGGCAATGAATGGGTTGCATTGTCACATCCTTCCAAACTGAATATATTGGTTGGTGTTATAGCGAGAAAGGCAAATGCCACGCTTGTGGCGACATCCTATAAATGAGTGTCAACGTAGAGTCAATGATTTTTTGCATGGAATGTTGAAGAATCCAGAGGGCTGCACGGCAACATTAACTCATAATCGAACTATCGGCCGCATTTGCAGGCAGAATTGGTCGCCACAACATCGCTACTATGTCTTTAACATGAGCGTCCACAGAGCATCAACAACTTTTGGCCATGCATCATGGAAAATGCAAGGGCTGTGCAGTGACATTAACCCATAATTGTACTGTCAGCCTCCATTCTAAACAAAAATGGTTGCGACAACATCGCTACTATGTCGTAAAACTGATTGTCAACTGACTGTCGATGACTTTAGGCCTTGCATCTTGGAAAATGCAAGGGCTGTGCGGCGACATTAACGAATAATCGAACAAGCAGCCGCGTTTCTAGGCAAGAAAGGTTGTGACAACATCGCTATTATGTTCTAAAAATGAGTGTCAACTGAGTGTCACCAACTTTTGGCCTTGCATCTTGGAAAATGCAAGGGCTGTGCACATCAGGAAAATGTAATTTAGTCACTGGGAGCATCCAGGTGAGTCTGAGAGGAGGTGGGGTGTAAACTTAGATGCGTCAATTACAGGGGAGTGTCAGACCGTAGCAGGCCATTCCGGCCGGCCTTCGGAGTTACTGGGATCTCCAATGACTGGTAGAGGAGTACCATGGGAGTGATTGTAATAAGTTTGGGAACACCTGGGAGCGCCAGCGACAAGTCTGGGAGCACTGATAACATGCCTGGGAGTACCTAGAAGCGCCAGCGACAAGCCTGGGAGCGCCAGCAACAACCCTGTAAGCACATCGAATTACTGTAAAGCAGTCTGGGGAAAATGATATCTTTGAGAACATTTCAGGTGCGCCTGGAAATTATAGCTACTACTCATCGTTCAATGATTTTTAAAACTCATGTATTCAGTTTGTATTATCATCTATGTATCTATATAGCTACCCATCTACAAACAGTATATCTGGACTGGCTGCAGGAGGAGCTTGAGAGGAATTTGAGGTGCGCCTGAAAATGTCGATCGAGTGAACTAAGAGATACACTTCAAGGCCGTGATCGACTGAGTTTAGAGATGAACTTTGAGGCGGTAATCGAAAATATTAAGAGATACACTCCGAGGCCGTAACAGAGCGAGTTTACAGATGAACTTGGCGCCGGTAATCGAGTGTATTCAGAGATACACTTAGAGGCCGTAATCGATCCAGTCTGGAGATGCACTTGGAGGCCATGATTGTGTTAACTTGGAGTCCGTAATCAACCGACTTTGGAGATGCACTTGCAGGTGGAAATCGAGCGTATTTGGAAATACCATTGGAGGCCGTAATCGAGTGAACTTAGTGATGCACTCCGAGATCGTGATTGAGCGAGTTTGGAGATGCACTTGGAGGCCATGATCGTGTGAACTTGGAGGCCCTAATTGTGCAAGTTTGGAGATACACTTTAGAGGCTGTGATCGAGTGAGATTGGACGAGTACTTAGAGGCGGTCGATGGATGGTGCGTCTGGTGCTGAGACTCTATTCATCAGTGAGGTGACTGGCAAACGTGGGAATGTGACAAGGTGACTTTACCTTTGAGTTCTCATGGCGAGCTGGGTGATGGCAGTCGATCGTGTAGGGAGGCACGCTGGAAGCTGAAGCTACATTCAGTGGTCAACTCATAATCATGAGAATGAAGGGAAGCCAAATAAGGTTGGGTATGCTGTACTCGGTGTATGCTGTACTTGGCGTATGCTTGTTTTGGGTGTCAATTCATCATTATGGCATGGAGAGATGGAGAGGAATGACTTAACTTTGTGTTCTGCGATGATGGTAGTGGACGAGAAAGAGAGGGGTGGGGGATGGAGATGAGAACGATTTGGAGGATATGAGCGAATATGAGAAATCAGGTGTATAGCTTACCTGATTGGGCTGGGAAGACCTCGTTTCGGTGTTATTACACACCAAATTGGGAATCAGACCTGCCGTATGGGGAATGGTAAATTGACTCTCACACGAGAGTCTCTTAAGTCCCAGTTTCACATGATGATTTGCCCATCTCCTCTCATCTCTCTCCTTCTCCTTCTCAACTCTACCATCACATAAGAACACAATGTTAAGTCATCCCTCTCTCTCGCTCCATGCCATAATCAAGAGTTAACACCGAGTACAGCATACTTTCAGTACAGCATACACCGAGTACAGCATACACCGAGTGCAGCATACACCGAGTACAGCATACACCGAGTGCAGCATACACCAAGTACAGCATACACCGAGTACTGCATACACCGAGTACTGCATACACCGAGTACTGCATACACCGAGTACTGCATACACCAAGTACTGCATACACCAAGTACTGCATACACCGAGTACCGCATACACTGAGTACTGCATACACCGAGTACTGCATACACCGAGTAACACATACACCGAGTTCTGCATAGACCAAGTACTGCATACACCGAGTACCGCATACACCGAGTACTGCATACACCGAGTACTGCATACACCAAGTACAGCATACACAGGGTACTGTATACTCTGAGTACTGCACACACCGTGTACTGCATTATCCGAAGATCGACTGTCTCCCGCTCCCAGCCAGTCTCTCAGATCTCAGCGGACCGTGATGTACTCAATTCTCTACATTCCCACAATTACAAGTTGACCAATGAATAGTGTCTAAGCTTCCATCGCACATGCCTCCCAATCTACTGCCTCCAGATTCACTACCTCCAGATTGACCGTCTTAAGATCAATCACCTCCATATCATCTGCCTCCAAGTACTCCTCCAATCTTGATCGATCATGGCCTCCAAGTACATCTCTGAGTTCACTCGATCTCGGCCTCAGTGCGTCTGCAAACTCGCTCGATCACGGCCTCCGAGGGAATCTCTGAGTTTACTTGAACTCGGCCTCCTGGTGCATCTCCACACACGCTCGATTGCGGCCTCCAAGTGCATCTCTGAGTTCACTTGATCCTGGTCTCCAAGTGTATCTCCAAATACACTTGATTACCTCCTGCAAGTGCATCTCCAAACTCGCACAATTAGGGATTCCAAGTTTGCATGATCATGCCCTCCAAATGCATCTCCAAACTCACTGGATCCCGGCCTCCAAGTACATCTTCAAGCAGCGATGGCGGGTGTATGGTGATACTGGGGTAATGGAGGTGGACAGAGTGACGGTGAGTATATATTCGGCATACCCTGGAGTAGACAGACATCATCTCATTTCCATCTCATCTTATCATACAATGAATATACCCTCTATCTTTCCCAACTTTTAGTGTCACTTGCACTGCACAAGATTGTGTTAATCCACGCAATTGCGTGGATCCTCAATGCCGGGTAGTAGTATCTCTTCTCACCTAATTCCTTTGCTCCTCCAACCAGAACTGGACTTTCTTATGAATTCCATTTGGATGTCGCAAGAGGTGCGGCAGAGCATTGCTGGTGGGCTCTCTGCCTTCTAGCTCCATTGTTTCACCACAATGGCCTCCAAGTTGTGCATCTCTGAGTTCTCTCAATTGGTGTGTCCAGGTGCTCCTCCAATTATGCTCGACTACCATTTGCAGCCAGATTGACCGTATTTATATATATAGAAAGACTTAAACAATGCATGCGATATTATGTTGTAGCGAATCTTGTGACTGTAACAAAGATGAAATGCCTTGTGGTAATGTAAGAACCACTGCTGTGAGAATACAGCACCAAGTCTCCCGTTGTGCTGCACTGTAGTCTCGGCTGCCGTCGTAGTCTCCCCCAGACCAGAGCTACGCAGCAGTCCCAGCTGCTCTCGGAGTCTCCCGCAGATCTGCACAGAGGTCTCAGGAGCCTCAAAATTTGACTATCCTATTAGTGAAATCTCATAGCATCCTCAGAATGCTCTTGCAGAGTGTGAGAGCACTTTGCGTAGGTCCAGGGGGGTCTGGGAGCATCCAGAAGTACTTTGAACCTCTGGTGAGGTCACCCGGAGTGTCTGGGAGCATTGCATGTTGCTTCCAGACCGATTTACATCGTGCTGATGCAGCAACATTAACCCATAATCAAATGATTGGCCGCCTTTCTAGGCAAAACGGATTTCGACGACATCGTCACTCTGCACTCAAAATGAGTGTCCATAGAGCGTCAGCAATTTCAGGCCATGCATATTGGAGAATCAAGGGGCTGTGCGACTACATTGATCCATAATCGAACTATTGGCCGGCATCTTTTGGCAACAACGCTTGCTACAACATCATAACCATGTCCCAAAATGACTGTTAACGGAGCGTCAACGGAGCGTCAATGATTTTTGATCTTGCATCTTGCATAAACTAATGGCAATAAAATGCAGATAACCAACAATCATTCTATCCACAGCCTTTATTGGCGAAAATGCTAGTGACGATATCGTGTGCGCCTCCTATAATTGAATGCCTGTGGAGCATCAACAATTTGTGTGGAGGCTCAGTACTCTACACAGCAATGAACTGCATTGTGCGGTTCCTAAATAGAGTTTTACTTGGTCAGTCTTTGCAATCTGTCCTTGTATAGAACTTCACAAATATGCATGCACTGTCCCACAGATCTGATCTTGTTGCTCGTAGCTGTAGGGTAACTATTTTAGAACCCGCAGACTCGGGCACTGTAATGTTACTTTCAGCAGTCTCTTCAGTCGGATTACCCAACCTTCTAATTCCTACCACCATGTTAGATTCAAAATCTTTGAATACCTCATTGCTAGAGGTTATAATTTCTTCCAACACTGAACGTGTCTTTATTTGTGATTTAAGCGACAATACTTTACAAATCATCTCTGATGTGTGGTAGACTTGAATGAATATACACTCAACACGGCCTATTACTTCGAATAATTCTAGGCATGCGTCATCTTGGCTATTTTATTTTCACAGGGTAATTGAGGAGACCGGCAGCCCAGGAATCATATATATCGTTGGTTATCAAGTTCTTTGCCATCCATCAGCACATGGGACTAGCTCAATGGGGAAACAGTCGCTGGCAAAAGCTCACATCGCAAACCTAAACGAATTAACAGATTCAACGGTTACTGAATTGACCAGTTCCACGGTCGATGAAACAGCTTTGGCCATCCTGAAGAGGCAAGGAAGTCGACGAATCTCAATAGCAAGTTAACAGAGAAAAATTATATTTGTCATCCAGGATAATCCATATTGACTGAAATGACAGCCAAAGTGCTCCAAACTGGCAGCTAGGGACTTTGAAACTTCTGAATTTCACCAAGACACGTGGAATCAGTACCTCATGTTAGCATTCATTTCGGCTGATATTCCATGGAATACTATATCAAATCTGGAGCCACGATGGTCATATAAGGGATTACGCAATAACCAAGTGTGGCCGTCCCCCACGACCCATAGCAACATTTGCCGGAAGGAATATGCACTGACCGTGGATGCAATTAAGAGGAAATTGCCATCAGGAAATAAAGTTAGTTTAGCTTTGGACAGATGGACATCAACAAACAAACTAGTCATAACGTCGGTCATTGTTTACGATATGGATCAAAATTGGGCAATGCGTGACGTTCATCTCGCTTTCGATGAGATTGATCACCTATTCTTTTCCGGTTTTGAAAGTTGATTAAGGATGATAAGTCACGGGCCACCATACTGGAGCAATGCTACCCACATATTTGAAGGACGTGCTAGTTCCTGTTCAGCTTACTGATGGCTGTTTACTTAGTATTACAACTGATAATGCCTCCCCAAATTACTCGATGACACGCGAGCTGCAATCAGTACTTGAGGACTCTGGAATCGAGTGGCCTGAATTAAGGAACAATATACCATGCCTGATGCCCGTGATTATGCTGGCTGAAGGTGCATTCAAGAGCAGTCTCAGTATAAAAGGCCTCACCAAGTCTTGGGAAGCCCTTGAGCACAATCTGCAATTTGGCGAGAATGAAACCATAGACATTGGGAAGAATCAATGATTTCGAAAAGAGGGCAATGCTAGAATCAATAAGGTGTGGGCTATGAGACCAGGTTAAGCAAAGATAATTGAGAAAGTACGTAATTCAACATATTTTGAAAGTTCTAAAACTGACCTTCATATAGCAGGGAATGCTTGCTGTATTGAGTACGCAGACACCTGGTCATTGAAAGGAGTTCATTGACTGTTAAAAAGCCACCGTCTGCAACGCGGTACTTCCGATTATGTATGTGAAGCCACGTTGGATCGCAATACGGGAGTTGTTTGAGCACGCCTACTGATTACGGGAATTCACACCCGAGTTGCTCCAAAATTCAACATGGAGCCATTACTTGCCACTCTTCACTACACAAGATGAATGGACCATTGTGATGTATGTCATGGAAGTATTGGAGCCATTCCGATATTAGACCGTGTGGATGTGGAAGAGGTATACACCCACATTGCATCACATTTTCACTGTGAACAATGACATGTTCGATCGTATGGCTGGCATGATGCCAGCTTTGGCTAAGAAGAGGATTCAATGGAAGGAAGACTTGTTCTTCGCTGTGAAGTTAGCTCCACAAAAGCTGTCCAAATATTACACTGAAGTGACTCCAATGACAGGTATGCTTCTCATTTCTGCACATATCCTTGATCCTTTCCCGAACATGCGATCATTTAGATAGTGGGACAAGGGAATGGATATCAATCCTGAGGATGAGACATCCTATACCTCCCAATACCAAGAGGCCTTGCTGACATATGTGCAAAATGAATACTGTGCCATAAATCAACTTGTGCCGGACAATAGACCGGAAAGCTTACCGAGCTGCAATCTCGTCCGCTCTGTAACGGCTTCACGATCCTGTCAGTCATCTTTTGATCCATATGATTCATCCAGCGATGACGAAGGATACTTAATGCCTACAGATGTGGCTGAGATGACACCAGGACAAAGCGTTCATGGAGCATGCATATTGACTGCCGCCAGGCTCTATTTGAATTTGCCGCCTGAAGCACCAAAGATCTGGGGGCAGATTAATCCAAGTCTCAATGAGTACCACTCGGACCCAATGGAGATTAGCAGGACATTTGGGTTATCGGACATAACAGACTGGTGGTGCCAACAAGAAGAAACGCACTCATCGTACACCCATCTCTCCAATGTTGTACATGACATATTCTCTATCATACCACATGGTGTCGGAGTTGTGGACAGTTATTCCCTTGGGCGAGATGTTTTTGGCTGCAGGCAGTCAAAACCACGGGCGAGACCCTTCCCTAAATAGTCTTTGTAAGGCAGTTTGCTCAAGCCAACAATGGGGATTTGGCAGGCAATAACCCTGTATCGGATATAACGAACAAAGAACATGACTCGGAAATGATGAACGAGGAGGAGGACAGGACATTGCACAGAATGGCCATGGTCCACGACATTTTGGAGATGTGGCAGGGCAGCCAAAACCTGTGTGCTACACAGAAGGAATCTCCCATTGAAAACAAGCAGATGACCGCCGTAGGACACATTTCGGACATGGGAGAGATCGTAAAAGCATCCTGGACACTCTTTCAACATGATGTTGTGCCTGCAAAGGACCTACCAGGAGGATGAACTCGAATATTGAATGTCCGCTGAATCAGAATAATCAACCGTCATCCAGTCACAAGTGATGAGGAAGGTGCACCTGAGAGCATTTCGGACACCGAAGATTGGCTTAACTGGAATGGGGACTTGGATAATCCAAATGACAGCGAAGACGATTGCGCGGTAGACGATGAATCCGATATAGAGCCAGATAATGATATCAGGAATCCAGAATGCCCAGAGCAGCAGGATGCGAGTGCCATGCGAAACGTTCCCGGATTCTTACCCCAACACGGATGTCGAAGAGACCGGCTGAAGAGGTGTTTGTGATGGTCAATGTTATAGAAACGAGGAGAAATTAAGAATTGAAGACAAAGTAGAACAGAATGCATCAATGGTTCACCAGCTTCTTTATGTAGCTTGACCGAGAGTTTCAGTTAGAAATAGATCATGGGCGAATGGAGAGCCATAGCTTGTGAATATTGGTTGATAAGCAGATGTATAGCAGGCGCAATCAATTTTGTGGCGACAAACAACATTTTTAGTCATGTGAGAGTGAACAGTGTAAGAATATTACCCCACTCGGCTTTGCCACAGAGCCACATCTCAATCTGACAGAAAGACAACCAATAAGTTCAAATTATGATGAAAACAATTATCCATGGCAGCACATGTTGAATGGACATTACATTAAAATGAATGTCAACGGAGCGTCACTTATCTTTAGTTTTGAAAGTAGAGTAATTCACCAGTGCCTTGGTCATTGTTATTCATACTGGACGTATTGGCAGCTATTATAGGCGAAAGAGACAGAAACACTGTCACCGCCCCATTCTTAGAATGAGTGTCAACGATTTTGGGCTTTCAATCTTGGGTAATTTTTGTTCCAATTGGTTGTAGACATCCATTTATGAGATATTGGGACCCTGTGGACCCAAAAACAACAGCAACATGCTCCCTGCGAAATCCTGAAAATAAGCATCAACGCGGTGTGAACAGTTTTAGGTCTTGCATATTTGGTAATCAAGGCATCACACGAATCTTCGTGCGCATATCTGTATTATTGACCGCCTTGATAGGCAAAAATCCCATATAACAAAGGTAAAACTCAGATATCAAATTGATCAATATTACAAACTGCACAACATGCAAAAGTGCATTATTGGTTGTTGAAAACACGATTCTGATAAGATACTATTAACAAACTGCAAATACCAGAGCCTGTTATAAATCTATAGATCGATCCGCTGGGCGACGGGCTGAGAACCCACCCAATTCGGACTGGTTGGGAGTTTACCATCGAAGCGTACCCATGTTGACGGTTCGTGATTATTGACGACCCGGATCGCCAATTTGGCAAAGGTTTGGTTTGGACATGCACCCAGACCCAAAATGACGGTCCGGAACCATTGCTAACACTAGACTCAACACTTAACTGTATGCAAAACCCATCAGCAGGCAGATTGCTTCAATAAATGACTATAACTTAGGCATATTGTTAACCTGTATAAGATTACCAGCATGGTATTTTTGGAATATGGCATATTTAACTGAGCATTAATAGTTTTAATTTACTGCTGTGTGCGAAACTTTTCAATTAGCAAGTTATCATTTTGGCCGATAGTATGTATCCGCTATTGTCATTCTGAATTGGCTAAAAAGGATAGTATATTAGCAATGTAGTGTGTATAATGAAGTAACCATGGACTATCAATATGATTCTGTGTGAGAAACTCCTCCATGTGGATATTACTACAGCAAACCATTGTAAATTTTTTGGGATAAAGAAACTGCGCCATGATGAATTGAATGGTATATGATATTGCCTGTGGTATTCCCTGGTAAGAGCCATAGCAGCAGATAATGGAATTCCGCACAGAGCCATCCTATATAATGCGGATAACAAATCAAGAATACACATCAAGCTTATTGTGGTATTTTTACTTGAACTCTGAATTTCGGTGAACCAACTCAGTGCTTTCTGGGTTATAGTGATATCATTTGTGCACAGCATGGTCTAACCAAGCATGCTGGATTAGTACTATAGGTCATTTGGCAGACAATTCTGGGGCAATTGCACTATCTTGTCAAAGTTCACAGTGGTCTGTCTGCAAAATCGCAGTGATTTGTCAGAGGTTCCACCTGCTATCGCTCTGGCCTTGTCAGAGACCGCTCGCAGCTGTAGGAATCTGCACATTTTGCTTCCCTGATCTTGTGTGATGGTTCTCACCCTAGAGCCCTGGTCTTGTCAGCGCCCACTGTTGGCTGTCAGAGTCCACGCTTGTAGTTGCTGTGATGTTGTCAGAGGCTACACATGCTTTCACCTTAGTCATATCAGAGTGCACTGTCAGTTATCCGAGTCCATGGCTATTGTTGCCCACATCATGCCAGAGGCTTCCCATGCAATTGCCCTAGTATTCTCTAAGCCGACCATCAGCAGCAATAGTCTGCACATATAGTCGCAATGATGTTTCCCATCATGTAGCATTAATTAGCATAATCTATACATGTGGCTTACCAATTCCCATTTCAGTATTGATTTTAGAACCATTTACTTGTGGACTGACTTTGGTGAGTTTTCTTTCTGTTGTATTACAATAATTAACTCTCAAACTAATTTATACTATATACATCAGCACCTATATGCTCTCATCATCATTTACCATTTCTGGATTGCACTACATTGCAGTGGGTGCTTTCCAATCTCACCCATTGATTGCAATGATCCCATTCACATGCATAGTTCGGATTATCTTGTCCATCTCAAGTGGGATACTTTCACATAGTTCAAATAGATTACTATATGCACATACTATAATGTCTAATACGTTTGCCCAAAATGGTGTTCTGCATACTGTTTTGTGTGTCCCCTTTTAATGCCCTGTGAAGGAGACTCCCACTAGCCCAGATGTCCCAGGAATACTTCATTGTAGTTGAAGCAAGGAATAAACACTCTGGTGTCACCTGATTGGTGCAGTGGGATGTAAATGCCCGGAGCATGAAAGTACCCTGTGAGCACTTGAAGATAGTTGTTGCCATCTGATCTGACAGGAAATGATGCAGAAATGCCTTATTTGGTCTTTAAGTCGATTGTCAGAACAATGAAAGAATCTATGGTGTTCAGGCTAACTTGACTGTTGCAATCTGAGAGATAATACCGGTCTGCCCACAAACAAAATACAGTTGTCAATAGCTTTTGGTGGTCATCATTGGAGAGGGTCTGAAAGGTAGGTGTGTATTTTTTCGGTATATCATCAGAAACCTGTTTGGTGAAGTGCGCTTGGGTAGCAGATTGACAATGCCCAATACTTGTTGTCAGTGCTCCTGATGAGGGCTTGAACCATGGGAATACTTACTGCATGGAGAGCAGCTTTTGAGACATGATACTTAATGATCACCATACTCAGAATTTTAAACATTTCTTTTCTGCATTCCTCAGACACTTTGTCATCATCGACTTGGTTGAGGTCCTTACAAAGAATACTGCAACGTATTTCTTGACAGGCAGGTCCCACCAAAATTATGTTACTGCAATGTCACCCACAGTAGGTAATTGCCAGTGGCAGGTATCGACAGGGGATTTCTTCCATTTTTATATATTACTGTTGCCTTAGTCAGAAATGTTGCGCACACTCTATGGCAATGAAGGAATGGTACTCTTATGTGCAGAGCATAGTGCTCCTGATTCCCTTGAGGATTGTCACCGGGTAACGGAAACGACTATGTATTGATAGTTAGGGAGTATATTATTGAATGCAGGTGTGGTTATTACCCCCCTGAGTTACCAGGAGAAAGAGGGGTCAATTGCGCCTAGAGAGTGTCACTCAATGCAGCGGTACACATATCTAGTTCTACTTGCCCTCCACTGGTTATCTGATGAACTCGGTGCTTCCAACTAGATATAGTCAGAGTTGATGGCACGGATGGCAATTTCTGATTGTACTTACCTGCTGCTTGCCGCTGGAAGGACCTGATAATCTTGTCCAGAAATTGTCTGTGAGATACAAATGTCGAGGTGAATATGTCATTACTCCTCCTTGGTTGGTTACACTAAAAGAATGACTATAGTTATTCAATATGCATGTTCTTTGACATGGGGATGGCGGCTCATCATTATTGGCAACCCAATCACTTGTCTGCTGGTCTTCTCAGCTCTCATTATCACCCTCATTGTCCCCAGATTGCTGTTGTTATCAGCCATGTTCACTGGAGTGAGTACTATGGCAACTGGGGCTGGAGATTTGATGATCATTGTGGCTCCTGCTGCCCTGAGACCTGCCACTGGGTTTGTGATCAGCATGGCTCCTGCTGCCTCCTGATTAGCTAGAATGGTTGCAGCAGCTACTGCCAGATCTGGTTCTGTTTGCCATTGTGTGCATTGTTTATTGCTGGGCAGGTTTGAGTTGGGTGTATTGGCTGTGCATGTACATGGATCCCATTGCCCCTCATAATGTATTTTATAGTGCATTTCTATCACGCATCACCTAAAAACAGCCTCGTCACAGTTGGAAATCAATTGCATACGATTCGTTTCTTTGGCAGAGTTATGGTTCAGGTGAATGTCAAAGTTATGCGGTACAGATGTCAGAATCAAGTTCATTGTAACTGTCAAAACTATACTGCATATGTTGAGTCTTCTGGGTCAGAGTTGATGTAATTACCATATTGGTGAAGTTGCTTCTGGTGTCACAGTCAGGTACTTGTCTGTTGGGGTGATTGTCATAGTTAGCATTGTCATCAGGGTTAGGGTGATTGTCAGAGTTAGGGTGACTGTCAGAGTATGCGTGACTGTCAGAGTTAGGGTGATTGTCAGAGTTAGGGTGATTGTCAGAGTTAGGGTGATTGTCAGAATTATGGTGATTGCCTGTGTTGGAGTGATTGTCAGATTTAGAGTGATTGTCTGAGTCAAAGTTCTGTCGTATACATTGGGTCTCCAAAGTCAAAGTTGAACTAATGCTGTATTATTGGTGGGGTAGCTTTCCATATCAGAGTAGGCTGGTTGTCGGAGTTAGGAAAATGGTCAGAGTTACAGTATTTGTCAGAAATATACCAGACATGTTGGGTGTTCTATCTCCAAGTCAAAGTTATACTGGACTTTCCCATGGTGAGAGTAAGTTTTATAGGTTCTATAAGTTAGAATTGATATTATACCACTTTGTTAAGTTTCAGTAATGTGCCAATATTTCCAACTATATTCATGCCTACAAGCATCTATGTTGGGCCACACAATGAGACACTTCACCCGGAACTACTCTGGAATCTCGCTTCACAGATCCCACCACACAGAATTCATTACAGCTCAGAATGGTGTTCACTACTATTTGAGTGGAATGAGCAGAAACTGTCATGCATGGTGCACTCTCCAATATCCAGCCAGATCTCTCCACAGTTACTGCATGCACAATAGCTGCCGACCTGACCTGTGGTTGAACAAAATTTAGGCGTTATAATTCGAATATTGGATGGTAACTAGCAGAGCATCCCATTACTGCACATTGCTGGAGGTCGATGAGCATTGCAGTGCAGCTCTCTAACGTACAGAAGTAGTTATCTGTGAACTTTCAGAAGTTAGCTTGCACAGATACGTGTAGGACTATGCATATCATACTGGTGGTAGTTCATGTTGGTAAGTCATTAAGCCCCCATATCCCAACCAAGGAAGCTGAAAAAGAACTGGTTGGACCCTGCTGGCTGTTCTTATCACATATCTAGATTGTGACCACTGGTGTTCCTGGATCTAAAGTGGAGTAAGTACTTAGTGTCAGCCATGCAAAATTGGCACTGAGTATGTTAGTAGAGTAGGATGTGCTTGTCAGAACAACATATCAGAACAACCTGTCAGAGCAATCTTGTCCCAGGAACATTGTGAAAACGACAATATAAGAGTTACCTTGTTCTAGCTATGTTATCCTTGCAACCTTGTCCAAGCGACATTGTCCGAGTGACGTTGTCCCAGTGACCTGATCCAAGTGACATTGTCCAGGGAATCTTGTCCGAGTGACCTTGTCTGAGCGACATTGTCCAAGTGACCATGTCCGAATTACCTTGTCCAAGCGACCTTGTCCGAGCGATCTCATCAGGGTAACCTTGCTACAGAGACCTTGTTAGAGTGACCTTGCCAGAGTGACCATCTTAGGACAAGCTGTCTGTACAACCTTGTCAGAGATGAGTTGAATCCAACTGGCATAATTGACTTATATCTGGGCCATGTGATCGAAATAAATGAATTCATGTCATGGAACTATTCTAGTTTACTGTGTGGTCAAGGGATCACATACATAAGCAAAATGTTAAATGATTTAGAAATCATAACTAAACAACTCAGCAACTCTGAACAGTCACACTGATTCCGCCAGATACTGGCAGATGCTCTCAGATGCTTCCAGATAGGCTGAATGTAATGCGATTTGCTCTCAGGTGCTCTAAAACAACTTCACAGGTGCTCCTAAACACTCCAGCATTTGTGATACAGAGTACATTAACATCCTGAAGAGTGTATAGTTGTCTTCAGAATGCTACAAAATCAAACAGTTAGTATGTGGAAACTTTGGAACAACTGGAAGTATCAGCCACATCTCCAAGACAATTCCAGTGTACCTTAAACCTCATGCCATACTCTTTGGGAGCGATTAGTATAATATTTATCTTAAATAGTACAATTCAATTAACTATCTTCCTTCTGCACAGCTTGATTTAGATATTGCAACTTAATATACATTGCAGTAGGTATCTAAATCAATATGATCATCTACAAGCAATACACAATCAAATCAATCTGATGCAGAATTCTCAGGCACCAAATGTGCATGTCCAACAATTGCTCTGAGAGGTACAATATGCATCTTCTCAGTCAGTTTGACCACCCAGATACACGAGTCAACAGAATCAGCCCAATCATACAGATCTCTGTACTTGTTGGAATCACCACTACACATTCTTGAGATTGAGGACATAATGTCTGCTAATGAGTCCGTTGGTACAATCTGGAAAGCGTCAATATCACTTTACCAAAGGGTATGCATTCATGAAAGTGGATTATCCAGTCCGGCGTAGTGCAACAACAGTACCATATAGGAACAAAAGATACTTGGCGTTGGAATGTATGCTCAAGATCACTTTCCGTATATTGGCCCCAGATTGTATGAGATTCAGGCATGATCCCTTATATGGTATTGGAATAATCTAACTTGCAATTCATTACCCAATTGTCATCAGATGTAGGGCTGTGACAATGTTAGTGGTAGAACAACAGCCCATTCTGAGGTTTGATCTATATGCTGTCTATGAGTATATTCCAATCAGATCTGAGCACCAGTCCACTCACTCAGTGTCCCCAGTTCTCTTCAATGGGTCTCCAGAATAGATGTCCAATTGTGGGAATGCAGTAATCTTCTGATATATCCCTGAGTGTGGTTAATTTGATACATCTGCACACTCCACAAATATGTTGTTCTTTCAAATGATATACCTGTCATCATATGGGGAGGAGAAATGGCTCCTCCAGACAATGCGCGATGCATGAAAGATGGTTCTACAACTATTTTACCATGTATCAGCAGTGGATTGTATGTTGAAAACCTTTGAAGAGTCAATATTATACCAGCCATGCAGGGCAAGAGATGACAGTATCTCCCATGTATATTCATTGTACTTCGGTACCTGTTGAATGTGATTGACGTGGTTGGTAGAGTGATATGCGTTTTTCACATTGCTGATGTGCAGCTGTTCATGAATATCGGTCATGAAATGTTCGTCAGAACCCATTCACCCAATTGACTCTGATGTATGGCTCACCAGATGCATCTTTGAATATCTGAAATGTATTGCACACTATTCAATCATTTTCCATGGCTTCTGAATGATAATTGGCGATTGCCAAGCTTCAAACTCGATGAAACGGGTGGTGAATACTTTCTTGAATCATGCCTGCTGATTTGCTGTAATATTATAAATGTCTCTCTCCAGCTGATCCACACTGTAATCAGTATCAGCAATACTGCAGCCGGGGGCTTTGGTCTCAGCATGGGAAAGATAGACGTGAAATTGCATACAGTTGTCGGTGGTATTGCTTGCCACCCTGTATGTCTCTCTTTCTGTCGCAGTCTGTAGTTGAGCAAGTTTGATTGCGAATTCGCTGCAGCAACTTGTTGCCTGAATCCTGACTTTCTGCATTACTTCTCAGTCATATTAATGATATAATTTACCTAAAATTGTATGTCTAACAAGTGTCATCTGCCAAATATTACGCTCCGATTGCACTTTTGTCCTCTGCGAATCCATACTGGATGATTTGGTTGCCCCTTGTCTGGCTCATTTCAGGCACACCCGAAAATGCCGTCTGTTGGTTGTAGTAACCTTTGCCGCACCGTACTCCTGGACATCCATTGCATCTGGAACTATATCAATCTTCTGGTATTGTAACTGATGGGATTCTCTTGCCCACTGTTCATCGACATTGCCCTTCTCTGACGTTGACACTTCCTGTTGTTGAATACCACCCTGCTTTTTGCAAAATCACTTCAGTGCATTATCCAGTGCTATAAGGGACAGATCAGTGTGATTTTGTAATCTAACAAGTAGAGAGAATTGACACATTGCCTATACTGATCCCATTACCATGACATAGGAGGCTGCAGCCACCATAGTTTTCCCATCATCCTTGGAGCATTCACAAGGTGGAGTGATATTCACTGCCAGTGTTCTAATCATGCCCCAGATCTCTCTTCCCAGCCAGGGGCTGCATTTCACCAAATCAAATCATGTATTGATGAGTTGGAGGCGTAGTAAGTGTAGTACCAATGACAATTGAGTGTAAATTTGATCCTTGACATTTTCAGCTTTCACGTATTTGAGTAGCCAGTGCAATCAACCTTGGGCTAAACGCAAGAGCAGCTGATGCAATTCATTAGGCTACCGGAGGAGATAGGGAGGGCAGAGATGGCATTGCCAAAACTGCTTACAGATTGGACAAATAACAATTCTGTACACATAATGAATATTCGTTTTCTACAGAAGCTTGATGTAAACATGAAGATCTCTTGGGTTATCGAGGGGTAGAAAAGTTGAATACCCTATCGGCGCCCTTTTAGGAATTTCACACCTTGGGCATAAGCTATATGAAAGTTCAGCAATTATGACTTGTTTTGGATAATCCCTAACACAGGCAGCCAAAACTGGATGATATTGTCTCTGGAAGCTGTTAGTACAGTTCCATTTCAAGCTGCGATATTTATATCAAGATTCCAGTGTGGGTACAGCTCAGTACGAACTGTAGAATGCCAAGCCTCATTGGTATTGTTGGCACCTTTTGGGGTATATGGCCCCAGCCCTACAGAAACCCAGACATTGCATGTTAGGTGTTTGGGGGATATCCTTTTGAACAATACCAATTGTGAGATACAGCTACAAAGCATAATAATTGACCACCAAATTGGTCTGGTGAGTCTTTTCCGATGCAGAAATGACTGGTACAACCATCCCTCAAGCAGGAAGATGAATATGCATATCCCACCACCAATCGTCTTGGTTTCTCTCGCTGTATGTTTGTCACCTTTCTGAGTCAGTGCGTGGCACCAGTTCAAAATCGAGGTGCACCTGAATTGCGAGATGTGCAAAAAGGAACTGTGTACATGTGGCAATATCCCTGTAGGATAATGTTCCACAGATATGTGAATAATGTTCAATCCAACTATCATCGCGAAGCCCAAAATTGAGTTCAGGGTGGGGCTTACATGGGGCATCTGCTGATTGGAATGATTTGATTTTGAAGTTGTCCAGTCCATGCCTCTGATGTTGATCAATTCTCAGAGCCATTTGTTGGTTTGGAAATTGAATCTGTTGAAGGGATGTTCTGATGAAAATGGATGTTCTGAATTTGATCCTTCTGTGTATATGCAATGCTTGTTGTACAATCCAGTTGCATTGCCAGCTGCTTTCCCCCCCACATTTTCCACTCTAACTACCTGCCTCTGTGCCGTTATCTGTGTTGGATCAGGGGTACCTCATCGGCAGAAGTGCAAGTTGATTATATACTGCGCTCCGCCCAGACATGCACACGGGCAGCTCATACCACGGTTTCCATCGACCGCTGTGCAATACGCAGCATATAGTCAGGCCTTGTCGGTTAATAGACATCTGCATGGCAGTCGATGGATACATTTACGACCGGTTGGTCTATGCATGGACAACCATCGGACTGATCTTGTCCTGTATGTGCCCGCAGGCTCTAAGCATTAGTACAAGGGATATCCCGATGTCCGGTGGCGTACTGAGCACACTATGTGCCAATATGATTACTTGCATACGGCCACTACGTGTTTGGAGAACGCTGCAGTACCCCTAGAAAGTCGGCAGATATCCTACGATTGCACAATGAGTGTGCGGCAACTACAAGTCAATCTCACACAAAATCTATACAATTAGATCACGCCTCCAGAAGAAGGATGGATATCTTGTGATAGCATAATGGGCATGCGGCAGCTACAAGTTGAGTCAACACTCAAGCTATCAATGTTCTGAATGGGTAACATATACTGCTATTGGTTAATTCACTGAAATTTCGCATGAACTCTGACGCAATGGTCAATGGAGTTCTGGTGGAGCTATAGCACGATGATCATTGAGTTGCGGTAGTCTATGAGGGTTATGGTACAATGGTCACAGAGTTACAGTAGTCTATGAGAGCAATAGCACATCTTTCTGTGGAGCTATGGCATGATGATCATAAACTTCCGGTGGCTGGAAGGCAGCTACTGGATGATTATATTCACACTATAATATAAACTTTCACTAATGAATACAATACTTGTGGGAGGATGTCTAGTCCAACTTAATTCGCCACACCATAACTCTACACTATACAACCAAATTCACATCCTTTACTAAACTGTAACTTCACACTACAAAGCCAAATTCACTTTCTTTGCCAGACATACGGAAACTGTCCTCTGAAACTATACCGGCAATTCTACCCCTAGTGTTGCCTATTCCACTGAAAACTAGTTTGCACAGGGCACATGACCTCAGGTATACTTCCTTACCTTATCTATAATGTACATTATTCAGAATTCTCGGGGTCTTGCAGCACCTCTAGAGCCGCTAATTTGTCCATCATTCTGCAGAGGTTTTCCTTGCATGCCAAGAATGCTGTTGGTGTTGGGAGGCTTCTACATTGGACCGCCTTACCGTTGTGTTATCTGTTATCCAGAACCTCGTGTCATACTATGCCCAGGGCAATACTTGATGGTTCTGGCATCGTATACACGCTATCACGCATCTCCTGATGGCTGTCATATATCGCTGCGACTATCTGTTAATTTGCAGTGGTCATTGGAGAGCTCATGCACTGCCCAGGTTTATTGAGTTAACCCGCAGCACCTGTACAGCCTTCCCAGTGGCAACATTGGTTTGGAGGTGGCACTGGAGAGCGGTTGCCATTAGACAGACACACTCGGGTGACATTTGCGCCAGAACGTGTGAATCCTGGATGCCCAGGGATTTGTTCACCTTGAAAACACAGTGGTCAATAGTGGTGGCAATGTAGCTGCTAATGTATGGCTCCTTGGGAGCCTGCCCACAAATATCAGCATCATTCCTATTACTGGATGTATGATGCCTGCCCCTCTGTCTTTCTTCTCAAAGATATATCATTCATTGTCGAGTAGCCAGCTGACCTTACCCTGCTTCTTTGGGGCCTCCATCTCCAAGAGTTTCCAAATATCTTGGAGGTTTACGCCAATGTGCAAAACTGCAGTGCTTTGCACGGAATACTGAAATCCTCAAATATGTGGCTGATGGCTAAAATTCCTACGAAAAAGGACTAGGGGACTTGCATAGACCACATCATTAAGCGCCGGTTTCTTGGGGACACTGGCATCAGATTTCCACAATCCGTGGGCTTTTATCCATGAAGCAGCATCTATTTCATCTGCATCTTCCAGGAAGGGGTGTTTGAACAATGTTTTCCACCTGATCGTTAGGGAAGCGTGTTACGCAACTTTCCTAACTGGTGGATTTTTGAACCGGTCGATACCTTCCGACTTCTGTCCACTTTTAGCCTTTCTAGGTTTCCGAGGTTCCGAATCAGTATTAGCCACAGCGCGTTTCTGGTGGAAACTGCGAGGGCTTGAATTGAAGATCAGGTGCATCAAGGCACTTTCGCTAGAATCATTGCTTTGCTGGGTACTAACAGGAGCAGATGCCAACATTGAGAGGGGATTATCCATTGACAGCAATGATGAGGAGCAGGCTGATGAGGCTCTTGTGCGTGCTTTCCATGAGGTCTCCTGTGGTGGTTATTGAGCAGCAGACACGAAATGTCTGGTGGCTGCTTTCGACTTCGGAGGGTTGAGATTCGGAGTGACCATGTCTCATATAGGTTTGTAATCTGTATGGCTGAAATTGTCCGGTATATTCTAGACTTTGTCCTCTGTGATTTTGACATCTAGTGGATTCTATCCCAGACCACTCTGGCACCAAGACCACATGGTATAAGCTTATGAGCGGCCGAAATGAGGACTTGGACACTGAAAGTGGGGTTTCTGTTAACTCATCTTTGCTTTTAGAAGAAGTGATTTCTTCCTCTTCCTCCCTATCTTTATTTTCATTAAGCAGTCTTGTCAATCGGCCGGTGGCAATGGGTATGGCCGCACCATTGCACCTGAGTCTCCGAGTGGTTGTTCTCGCATTGTCAAAGCTATGGCATTAGGTGTGTTGAGAGAAAAGCAAAAGAGGTAGAAGGAGAAAGGGAGAGTGTCCTGTGGAGTGCACTCATCACAGTATATGTATCTCGTTGCGGTTTCGATGTTGTACATGTCTCAGGGATTCCTTATTAAACTCCCCTAGACAACGATTTTGATATAGATCTCTATAGCTGAAACTCTAATCTTCGTAACTTGGTTCCTGCTGGCCGAACACTATGATCCAGATGGCCGTAACTTTGTTCCTCCTGGACGAAAACCTTGATTGAGCTCTCGGTAACTTTGTTCCCGCTGGACGAAGACTTTCATCCAAATCTCCCTAATGTAGATCTTGCTAGGCGAACACTTAGCTCTCGATAAGTTTGTTCCCACTGGTCAATGACACACAACCAGATCTCCATCACCTGCATTCTCCTTGATGAGCTTGATCTAGTTCTCGATACTCCTGTTTCAACCGGATGAGCCACACAGGTCACTGGTAGTGATCTACGAACCAGTGAATAACAGTAGGATGAAACTGATATGAAGTAAGGATGATATACAGGTGGGGTAAGGAAATCCACGTGACAATATCCAAACGACAATACACAAGTAAACGATACAATGCCGCCAACGGAATACCATCCAAATACCAGATAAAAATCCCCAAGATACATGACTGCCAAGAAAACCAAACAAAAACTGACAAAATACCTTCCAAATGACATAAACCACGGTCCTTGATACATAACCAGCAGAAAACCAAACGAAAGCCTTTCAGAATACCATCCAATAATAATAACCCCACAGACACCTCAACCAATTCAAAAACCCACAGTCTATATCTCTAGCCAGAGAAGGTTCATCAACCAGGTGAACACTGTTGACTGCAGTCAGCAAAGAAGCCACCGAACTAAGGCCGGAAGATTTTCCCGACCAGCATTGGGCGTGGGCTAAGGGAACACACGGTGGTCCAGATTCGGGATAACTTTGTCCCACATAAGTATGAGCCGAAAAGCGACGCCGTCGTCAGGCTCAATGAGGACTATTCTGTCCCAACGCAAGGACCATGGAAGCCCACCGGACTGACACAATAGGCCAATGTACCTCGCACCAGGCTTGCCCCATAGACTCACCTCCTGCAACTTCGGCCCCTGGATAGGCTCCTGATACGACTGCAAATCTCGAATCCGGATCGTATGTTCCTCATCATTGCTTCATCTGAGGCAGTTGGCGATACACATTGTGCGCTGGTGCCAGATTGGCAAACTTTGTGCCACCCATTTTGCTTCTGGGTTGTGATCATCCAAACCTGCAACCCGCCATCAAGCAAACAACCCAGAGTGTCTGCCAGTGGAGGAGGGCAATCACAAAGACATCAAACCACAGGAGGGCAAACAGGAGGAGGGCAAACAGAAGGAGGACAAACTGGAGGAGGGCAAACCGGCGGAGGGCAAACCGGAGGAGGGTATAACAGAGGAGTGCAACCCAGAGGTGCGCATACTGGAGTAGGGTGAAACAGAGGAGGGCAAACCGGAGGAGGGCAAACTGAAGGAGGGTCAAGCAGAGGAGGGCAAACAGGAGGAGGGCAAACCGGAGGAGAGCAAACCAGAGGAGGGCAAACCAGAGGAGGGAAACCCAGTGGAGGGCAAACCAGAGGAGGGCAAACCAGAGGCCAGCAAACTGGAGGACAGCAAACCAGAAGAGCACAAACCGGAGGAGTGCTTACTGGGGGACTTGCAATGATCGGATGGCAAACACTCAGAGTCGGATCTGCGGTGGGTGTATGATCAACTGCAGGAGCGGGTTCGGCTTTGGGAGTAGGATTCGCCGCAGGAGTGGGATTGACCGCCGCCGTGCAAATGACAGAGTAGGCAGTCAATGGTTCCGGTTGTCCAGAGAGTCCTGGTTGTTCAGAGAGTCCTGGTTGTCCAGAGGGTCCCGGTTATCCAGAGGGTCTCAGTTGTCCAGAGGGTCCCAGATGTTCAGGAGGTCCATAGGTCGTTGGTTCCTTTAGGGTTGGCCCAGTGGTATCATCGGTCCTCTTTCTTTTCCACTGGCTCTTTTTGGCCCACTCTTCCAAGATGTGCATCAGTGCCCACCAGACAGCATTCTCCCCACGTTGACCATCAAAACCTTTATTGCTCCTTCTTTTGGCTCCAAGCTTCCAGGAACCGTAAAACCGGGCACATATTGCAAATCCAAAGACAACCTTGTCAGACACTGTCCAGACATCGGCTGACCAGAAGGGATTCCGCTGGTCCTTCCAACATACCGGCATTCCAGCGTTCAAATCGGGTCCTCAGCATGCCTCCGGGCTGCATCCCATTGTGCTGTCACGTTTGCAGACATCCTCCGGACTATGTGCCACGACAATGTGACTTTCATGGTTGGGAGTGTGTGTTATGTTGTCCTCTAGATGGTCAGGTTCATTTCATTGCCTAGATTCCGGGAAGAGGACATACAAGTTCAGTCCCCAAGTCTTTGGGAGTGCAGATTGGCAACCACACTGGGGCTCTGGTGTCATCGTCCTTGGAAGGATTGTCATCATTCTCGCCACATTTATCTGGGTGAACACGTTTGTTTCATTCTGTGGTGTTGGCTCTCATGATTTGCCCAGCGCCCATCGAATGGCCATTGCCATTGTCATCATCATCATCATCTAAGAGATTGCAATGCTATAGCGCCATTTGCAGTTCGATATATACCAGCGACCTGAAACACAGTGACTCCACCTCCCACCAGATGAGATCCTCTCCTCATTGATGCGAGACCATGTCATTCACATCTGCCCAAGTAGCTGCTGTAGAGTAGATCTCGGCTACCACACCAAGTTGAGGGCTATGTTGTGAATACCTATTCATTGTCTCTAGTACATCTTGGTGGAAACGTATGCTTCTCTTGGCGGTGGTGATGATTGAGAGTGCCTTGGTGTGGCACCATGTTTCCTGAATGAACTGTTGGCAGGTCTTCAACAATCCTTGGTCGACTCCAAGGATGAGTTCTGCCATTGCCGGCAGCATGTTATACAGATCGCCTCTTCCGAGGGACTCATATCCTTATATCGTGGTCACGAATATTCCTCTTGATGCTCAACAATACGTAATGCATGATCATCCACCATCTCCCTGCTGATATAAGGCATATAATTATCCTCCTGATCCTCATTATCCTCGTCCTCATCATCTGTGTCCTCCTCTGTCTCCACCAGCTGTTTGTCCGTCAGCAGTTACTTCCACATCTGCACATGCTCCTCGTAGCTCTGACTATCATCGGAGATGGTAATTGCCTTGATTACTTTGTGAATTTGGACATTGATCAAGCCACTGGTTTTGATCGTGGGCTACCCCGGCTTGCCCTTTGCAGGCCTGCTAGTGTCTTTACTGTGGTGGTACTTCTTTGACCGATGGCCTATAGGGTGCTTTGGGTTCTGTTGCTTGGGTTGATCCGCCAGTGACACCACTGCATATAGACTGTATCAAAGTAACCAGTCTTGGTAACCCCTGTTTAGATTGTGACCGAAATTGGGTGGTGAGTTTGATCATGTTGACAGTGTGAGATCTGTAGCGTTAGGGTTCCCAGTAAGAGAGTTTCAGTGTGCAATCGGTCTGAAACTGGTAGAATCGGCATGGTGGCAATGCAGTCGTTGGGGGTGCCACTGCGTAGCATGTGAACTGTAAGGAAGATAAAATAACCGGGTGCAATGGCAGGTGATAGTCTCTGTATATACCACTTATCAGCTGTGGCTGTGGGTATATGGATAGTAAAGCAGATCTGGGACAATTTCCGAATGAACTTCCCAACTTCTGTTGGTATACCAAGTCAATATCCCCAGTAGAACAGTGAAACCCGCCGGAACTGGTATCTCTGAACGATATGTTGATAAGAAGAGCTAATTTGTTAATTCCTGCACTACCAGTAGATGGGAGTAAGCCATCAGTTATCTTTGGGACTGATGCCAGTTGATCGTCATCAATATCCTTTAGACAAATCGCAGGTTGACAACTAGCTGACGTCAGTCTTGTGCACACATGCACCCACACCCACATTTGCCGCTGGTATCCGTAGCTAATCAAGGCAAGCTGTTGGCATCCTTGGCCCGTTAGACCCATCTTATCCATTGGGCTCAAGGCTGTCCTCAAACTTTATATATATTGTTCAACTGTACATGCATCGTCAAACTTTGTATACATCATACAACTTTATATAAACAACAGATACAATGATCCACAAGATGGCTCTTCTTTGTTGAAGGATTCCCTGAATCACCGCACTCTCTGACCTTCAGAAAGATCTCAATCGTGCTTTCTATAACCACTTCATCAAACATACCACCATTGACTCATTCCTCGGCTTTCTTTGTGCAGGAACAGTCGACTTGGTATGTGAATTCAGCCCACAGACCCCAAACGCCCTCTGACCATTTGGCAGACTGCGACCCATGCCACAAGCACGCAGACCACGGACAAGCGCCCTAGATGCACTTGACTGCCCATCTCCTGAATGCATCATGAGGTTGGTATGGCAGGGGAAGCATAAATGCCATCTGCAAATCAACCATCAGGGTCTGCCGCTGCCTCGAGCCAGCCATCAACAAAGCCACCTGCCGCGTCACCAACTGTACTCGACGCATCAGCAGAGTCCTACAGAGTCCCCCGAACCTGATAGCAGTATCCCGGCCCCTGCAGATGACCAAATTCCAGAGGAATCCATCTAAGATGATGATAGCCTCTACGAACCTATCCTCGAACCCGACTCGCCTGCCCAGAGATGCAATGCGGAGGAGTCTTACATCGGGGAAATTCCAATTGATGAGGAAAATCCAGAAATGGAGGTATATCTCACCGCTATGAGGGTCTTTGTTGATGATTCGGATCTCAATAAGTTCTGAGATCTCATTAATATCCTGTGGCAACCCATTTATTGTGTGAAAGACTTAAAACTGGCCATCAGATTCATCAAAACCCACTATCCCAAATCACCAATTGATCGCCACTTCAGTGTCGGTGGATGCAAGATTCCCGCCCACTTTTCCTATGCCTCCAGATGGACATTGTACATTCAAATCTACGCGATGCATAACCAGCTACCAACATTGGGAGAAGCTTCCATCTCCACACCACACGGTCAGAGGTTTTTCTATGTTTGAGATCTGGTAGAATTTGCGCAGTACCTCCTTCGCCAGCACTCATATAATGACCACATGGTCCATCGACCAACATGGACAGTTGGTATGGAGGGTGATCATGTGTATTCCGAGACGAATTGGGCAGACAGGTTGCACGACACACAGGATGGACATCCTCAGGGGGCAAGAATTGTTCCACTGATGTGTTGATCAGACGAGACGCAGCTCACAGACTCTTCTGGCCACAAGAAAGCCTTGCTAATCTAGGTGACCATTGGGAATATCCATTCCACCGTAGAGAACAAATACAGCTACCTCGCGCATATTGTACCTGCCTGCATTCCGATGCCACCCAAATTCCAACAGAATTCCTCATCCGATTACCGATCCCAGAGGAATATATACCTGCAGGTGCTGTGTGGTATCCCCAAGATGGCGTTGGAGCCGGTCACACAATTTCTCAAGGGAGGAGAAATCAATTACAGTGCTCTATAGCTTTGTTCCAATGGCAAAATGCGCTGTTGTTCGCCGATTCGTAGGTCTTGGTTAGCGGATCACGTGGAGCATGCCAATCTTATGGGCGTCATCTACAGTGGTTTCCCTAAATGTCAAACTCCGAAGGATGAACTGGGGTTGTTTATTGTTCTGCTGGACTTGGAATCCCACCAGCAAACATCAGCGGTCTTCCAGCGGAAACATTGGGAGTACCAGAATGCCAAAACTGCTAGCGACAATCCAGCTATGAAGATCACCAAGGACTGGTTCGAGTCCATCAGCGCTAGGCCTGTTGAATGAATCTTTTAGGATCTTCCGCATGTGGAAGCCTAAGACCTCCACTGGCCTGACATGCTTCATAACATATATATCGGAATGTTCGATCACCTGACGACCTGGATCAAGTGCTGTCTACAACACCATGGGAAATCCGTAGAATTTGATGAGATCTGGGCTGGTATTCCTTCATACCCTATTTTCTATCACTGTGGCAAAGCCTACCGGCAAATTTTGCAGTGGAGTGGTAAAGAGATGAAACACTTTAGCTGAATCATCTACCCGGCACTGGCAGCCACATTGCATGACCCAGTGCCCAGTCACCGAGCAGTCATCCAGAGAGCATTGACCTACCTTCGGCCACTGGTCCATTGAAGTCTTGTGTTACAACACTAAACCCATACAACTGAGACTCTCAACTATCTAGCTGACTATCTTGAGGAATTCCATGAAACTCAGGATGTTTTTACCACCTACCGGACATCAAAGGCCACAAACACCATCACCGATGCACGCATGAAGGACCTAAAGTTGCAACTGACGGTGGAATATGCTATCGAGGATGACGAAAGCGCCGACCATGGAGAACCTCATTCCCATACCCAACAGGAACAATGAAAGGCAGAGGACAAAAAGTGGCTACACTAGGTCTACAATTCAACTGTACACAAACGTACCAGTGTCGACTTCATCAAAATTCTCCTTATGGTGCATTATGAGAAATCCGTTCAGCGCTTTGAACACTTAGTCAAAGACAGCACCGAAGTGCAGGAAATGAACCATGTTGAGATGTTTATCGGGTCAGGTCGCCGATCAAATCACGACTTTCGGTACAAATGTCACATTCTCAATGACCACTCTCACATCCTTGTCTTCTGGATGCAGTCCCTTCTCCTCTGCTGGCTGCGAAAGGAAGGCCACTGGACCACCAAAATCTGGGAGGCACTTCAGTTATATCGACCAAAAGATCAAACTGTTGTCAACGCTTGCAATAGTGAGGTTGTACAGATAAGATACCACACAATTTACCCCTCAGCTTCCGCCAGGATGCGGGATATATCCAAGTCTGTGGGCTGTGATCCCCCAGCCGACAGGGCTTCTTTTTGAAGAAGGAGAATCTTCCAAGGTACAAATATCCACTTGTTGATTAAATATATTGATACTAGAGATATGACCTCAATATACCCACAGCTGATTGGAGGACCATCAACGGGATGGATGCCACCAATTTCCATCCACTCAATGTTCCGGTGGCCAACTTCCACTCCTTGGGTGGTTGTGATTCTACTGCCACCAGGTGAGCTATGGGATGACCAATCGTTTCGCAATGCTGAGCCTTGGAACTACTGTGTTTAGTTTGGGATTGATGAGCCGCTGAAAGGTGATGTTGCGGACTTACGATGGTCACAACTTGTGACAATTCTACAGCTACAGGATGGCCTATAGAGGAGATACATTATTCGTTTGCAGGAGCTCCAGCTTCAAAACCAAGGCATTTGTTTGCCGTCCAATCGGATGCTTAGAGTCTGCAACAGATTTTTGCATCGGAACCAGGCCGACTGTATCATAGTAATTATCATGTGTGCAGGGCTGGCCGCACACCTGATTGGCATCACCAGTACCAGATACTACTATGTTGATAATACTATCGACCAAGACATGTTCAATCGATTCTGGTTCAAACCACCAGGAGCTGAAGGAGACTAGGAGACTGCCGATGATACTGCTAGGCCAGAAGAATACCGCATGAACTGAATTGCCAGTGATGATGAGGATGAAGAGTATGAAGAAGAGGACGAGGAGGAGGTCCAGAAAGAGGACGACAATGAAGAGCAGGAGAACGTACGGTCTCCTCAGGGCATCAGGTGTCCTATTGCTCCAACCCTTCAGCGTTTCATGGTTCAATCTGTATACTTCCAGCCAGAGGTAACAGGCCTCCAACTCACCCACAATTCTTAGCTCAATATGTTGAAGATACTTTACCAGAGGCATCCGTCCTGGCTGTCCTGCAATCCATATGTCGATATGTCAAAAATACCTGACCAGAGGAATCAGTCCTGACTCTTCCGTGATCCATAGCTTGATTTGTAGAAATTTCTTCACCACAGGCATCATTCCTCAGGCACTCCCTCATTCTATAGCATTACATGTCAAGAGGTTGTGGCCCCAGGCATTGAGCGTCTGGCTCAGCTGCATCTCATAGAATCTAGCGCTATTTCTAGTTTTCATGTACAATTGATATAATACTGTCCGCATCCACACACAAGTCCAAAGGACTTCATAGTGCCACATGACAAATATGCTACGGATTAGTGGCCCACAAACAGCTTCTCTGTGAGTTACGCATTGTATATGTTCATTTTTCCTGGTAATGTCAGCTCATGCTGCTAAGGTACTATAGTTTTTTTGTTGGAAGTTTTTCAAGCTGGTGGTACGCCAGGAATATTGTCAATGGGTTGATCACTAGTTGGATAGCTCATGGATGGTTATTCAGGCACACCGACTGAAGTCGAAAAATGACGGCGTGGGTCAATTCATGCTTGCAGCTGGCATCATCCGACATGGTCTTTCCTCTTAATTCATCCATTTTGGGTGGTGTTGATTATAGTGCACCTCGAGTCTGATACTGTCGAATAATTCGGTTCTTGGGATGAAGTACATGACATGCAGCTGGCAAGAGCTGACAATGTATGACATATGGTCTGTGATCACGTATTCGGATGAATCTTCATTACACTTTATGAGGAGATCTAGCACATCAGGAATATCTGTTTGAAAATGAGCTAATTTAGATTAGCATATTGCATTCACAGCCGCATTGCACAGCGTGTTAGCAACCATCCCCGGCGATTGCTTTGGGTGAGCCTGGGTTCAGTTCACAACTGAACAGTTTTCAACACTGTGGTCCGGGATGTGATTAAACATATACTGTCAATGTGGGTAAAGTTCCATGGACATTTCGCACAGCATTTGAATTAGACGGATTATCAGCTGTTCGACCAGCATGTTCAGCTGTAGCTTACTATATTCGTCTTGTTTTTGGCATTCGATAGTAGTATCTTATCAATAACGCTTATAAATTATCTGGTAATCTTGTGTTGCATGGTTTGAAGTTTGCTATATTAATTACATTGGAATCGGTGTATTTCGCTTCATATTGTGTATTCTTACCTTTAAACATAGTCAATAGTTCTGTGATGATCTCAACTATCTGCGCAATACCTTGATTACCCAATTTGTATTCCTAAAACATTTGATACAGTGTTAACTTGCATTTTCATGATGGGGTACAGTAGATGTCGTAAACTGTTTTGCCTGAAAAGGTCACCATTTCTTCCTATATGAATTATTTCCACAAAGCGATGCTTAAATTACCCAAGATGCAAGACCAATAGCCATTGACATACCATTGACACTCATTTTCAGGATGGGGTAGAGGGTATATTGTTTTTGTATTTGCCACTAGCGGCAGCAAATACCTCTTTTATGGCTGTCTATAGCCAATTGCCGCTCAGATTACGCAAGATGCAAAGCCAACAATCATTGACACTGATTTTCACAGTGGAGCAGTGACTGTGTGGCTTTCTCTTTTCCCTATATAGGCTGGTGATAAGTTTGTTACATGTAACAGAAACCAAATCACTTTTGAATTACTTGACAAAAAAGATGTAATATCATTGACGCTTCGTTGCAGCCCATTTTCATGTAATGTCCATTCGCCATCTGCTGCCATTGAGAATTGTATTCATAATTATTTGCCTCTATTGATTGCCATATTGACTAATTAAGACTCAGCCCTTCGGCAAAGCTGATTCCAGTAACATTCTTGGACTGGTGGCTCTCATTGTTATAAAATTTATATATCTTGCCAAATAATTCATTTCACCTGCTATACTTCTGTTTTTCAACCTATATTTGCATGAAACTGCTCTCTATGCTCCCATAATATTCCTCTAAATGAACTTCTCGGTCAAGTAACATCAAGAAGCTGGTGATAATATATTGATGCATTCTGGCCTTCATTTCCTTGATACTTGTATTCCTCCTCTTTGTCATTGCATTGACCGTGATCAAGCACATTTCACCCTTTCTCTTCGACCTCGATGTTGGCCAAATCAATCCTGGTAAAGTCGTTATGCCACACTCATTCTGCTACACTGTGCTTTTGTGATTCGTATTGACATTGTCTGAATCCATATCTGATTCATCATCTGCCTCCCAGTCGTCTCAGGTCAGGTTGGAATATCCGGGTCACCATACCAGCTATGGGAATTATCGGTGTCCGTTATACTGTCAGGTGCAATAACCATATTACTTTTGGCTGGATGACAGTCGATTCTGTTTATTTAACAGACATGTATTACTTGAGTTTATCCTCCGGGGAGATTTCTTGTAAACAAAGCTGGTGGCAAAGGTGATCTTTCCGACAATGTGAATGCAGCCACACCATCATGATGAAAGTTTGATCTGAATACTTTGACTAGTTCTTCAGTATTTGAAATGTATCCAACAGGTCTCACTTGTGTGTTTTGAGTGCAAGATTCCTTCTGTGTAGCACATACGGTTTGGCTGTGCTTTCACATCACCAAAGAGTCATGGACGTTGGCTATTTTGTGCAAAATTTCATTCCTCCACCTATCTCTTCATTTCCTAGTCATTTTCTGTTTCCGTCATATCCAATGCTAGGTCATCGCCTGCCAATATGCACTTATTTGCTTCAGCAACCTGCCTTACTAGGACTTTTTTGGGTAGGGTTTTACCTCTGGTATTTGACTGCCTCCAGCCAATTAGATCTCGCCTAAGGGAAACACTGGCCTCTACTGTGACATCATATGGTATGATGGTGAATATATTGTATGCCACATTGGAGAGATCAGTGTACATTCATTCCATTTCTGCTTGTTGACACCATCAGTTGGTGATATCCGGTATGCAAACTGTACTGCTAATCTTCCTTGAGTCAGAGAGGTAATCATTAAAATTCAGATTCAGTTGCCCCCAGTTCTTTAGTTAATCAGGAGCTGAATTCAAATAGAGCCTTGCAGCAGTCAACAAGCATACTATGGAACTGCTTTGTCTGGGTGCTGTTATAGCCAAATGTTTTGGTGTGAAGTATTCGTCATCCTCGTAGGACAAATCAGATGAATCAACAGACACTTGATCAGATCCAGAAACGGTGGCTGACAGGGAGAAATTGTTGCGTGGTACTCTTTCGGATTGAATATCAGGCAAACGTCTATGTTTCGCACAGCCTTCATTCTCCATAGAAATACCTCGTGGTATAGGGTAGTATACACAGTGTCCTCCACAGGTTTAATATTCATTCAGTTGTCCCACTTTCTAAACAATCTCAACTTCTATCAGGAATCAAGGTGGTGTGCTAAAATGAGAAACGTACCAATTTTGGGAGTAACTTCAGCATAACATTAGGACAGCTTCCAGCATGCAAACTTTCCAGCAAAGTATATGACTTCTCTCAGTTGAGTCTACTACTTAGCTCATGAATGCATAACGCCATGCATCAGATCAACCATGTGATTATAGGCAGTGACAATGTGATGCAGAGTAACCAAATGCCATTTTAACATCGACCGGGTCCAGTATGGGAATGTTTATAAACCTCCATAACGTACATGACGAGCGTCGATTGATTCTGTGTTCTGAAGAGTGGCTGGATACCACCACAGTTTGGATCTTTGACCCACTCGCATCTGAATTCCCGTAATTGTTAGGCTCGCTCATGCAACCACACTGTCGAATTTGATTATGTTTACCTATCCATAATTGGTGGTACTGCTATTCATACTTTGGATGTTTCATATTGAATGACCATGTTTCGATGGCCCAGTATCAGTGTAATCAATTCAGGAAGCAATCGCTACTATATGATAATCAGTTTCAGGACTTTCAAAATTTCATGAAATAAGTTCTTTCTCAATTATCTTTGCTGAAGCTGAGCACATGGCTGACACCTTGTTGACTATAGCATTTCCCTCTTTCGTAAGTCTTTCACTCTCTCCAAGGTCCATGCTTCCATACTCTCCACACTGCTGATCGTGCTCATAGGTTTCCCAAGATGTGGTATGGCCTTTTATGATGGGACTGCTCATGCATGCATCTGAAACAAGCTAAACAATGTGCGCCATGATCAGATGTTGAGTCTCAATACAGACCACTCGATTCTGCAGACCTCAAGGGTCGATTGTAGTCCCGGTGTCATTGAACAGTTTCAGCAGGCGTTATCAGTCATAATCCCAAGTCAACAGCTGTTGGTTAGCTCAAAACAATCAAGAACTTACTATAAATAGATGGGCATCCTTGCTCCTACATGTTACGGCTCGACCTATCATCCATAATTCCCATTCAAAATGGCAGATTAATCAGCTGTGAACCTTATCGAAAGTGAGTTGTGCTCCGTGGAATGCCTAATTTTCATGCATGTAGTAAGCAAAGACCGAAGTTATGGCTATTTTGTTCATTGATGTCCTCCTGTGCAAAGCTAAACCATCCTTACCTCTTGATGGCAATTGTTTCTGAGTTGCATCCAATGTCAGTGCGTATGCCCTCTGGCAAATATTGCTATCATTGCTGTTGGATGGTAGCACTAGCTCACTTCAGAATGGATCATATGACCGTTGTGGCACTGGGTTTGATATAGCATTCTATGGAATATGAACAAAAATATATTCTCACATGAGGTAGCACATCCACATGTCTTGGTGAAATTTGGCAGTTAGAATGTCCTTGGTTGCCAGTTTGGAGTGTTTTGTCTCTCAATTCAGTTAATATGGATCAAACCTAATTGTCAAATATGAATTTCATTTGTCAACTTATGATTGTAATTCCTCTACCTCCTTGTCTCTTCAGGATGTCAAAAGCTGTTTTTTCAAAAGTTGAACAAATCAATACAGTAACTTCCGACTCTGTTAATTTGCTTTACTTTTCAATGTACACTGTTGCCAGCAAGTGTTTCCCAATTAATCTGGCCCAATATGCTGTTGGATGGCAAAGAACTTGATGACAAATGTTATATATGATGCCACGGTTGCCAGTCGCCACAACTCTGCTGTGCAAAATAAACCTGCCAAGAAGGTGTACGCATTGAACTATTCCAATCCATACAATGTTTCAAGCCCACATTCATAGATGCCCACCAAGTATGAATTATTATTTGTCAAGGAAGGTCACTCAAATCACGACTACAGACACATTCAACTTTGGAAATTGTCATAACCTCTAGCAATGAGGTACTTAATGATTGTGAATCTGACATTGTGGTACGAATTTGTAAGCTGTGTAATTCGACTTGAGGGACTGTCAAAACATACCGTATAGTAAAGTACGCTGCTGATTTTCAAATATTGACTCCAGAGCTACAACCAAGAAAACAGTAAGTCCTGTGAGACAATGCATGCATATTGGCGAAGTTGTATTCAATAACATATTGAAAAGACTGATTATTATATACTCAATTTAGGAACAATCTAATGCAGTTTGTTGCTGTGCAGCTTACTGAGCCCTTACAAAAACTTTGAATGATGTATTGACTATCATTTTGAGAAGGCAGTGGTGATATTGTTGATGTTATTGTTGCCCATCAAGGCCTCCAATACCTTAGTTATGGGTTTTTGCTGTTGCACAGTCCTTGAATTGGCCAACATACAACCCTAAAAATTGTTGACGAGACTTAGACGCTAATATTTAGAAGGTTGTTGGGATATCATCAGTAGTAATTTTGCGTATCAAGGTCATCAATACTATGAGTATGGGTTAATGTCATCACACAGCACGTTGTTAATTGCGGATGCAAGACCAAAATCGTGAATACTATACTGATGCTGATTTTTCGAAGATTATCGCGATGTTGTCCCTTGGATTTGTTCCTCTAAAGGCAGTGAATTCATTGATTCTGTATGACTGCAACCAAGTCATTTGTACTTATGAAACTTACAAGACTAAAGTGTGTTAACACTCCATTGACACTGATTTGTCAGATGGGGCCACAAGTACCTCAGTTTTCTTTTCACCTATAAAGACGGCCAACACTTCCACTTTGAATGAATGTGACAATGCAGCCCTTCAATTGCCGAAAGTGTAAGGCTCAGAATCGTTGATGGTCCGTTGCTGTTCACCTTAAAGACATACTATCAGTGATTGTACGTTCCACAATTGAAAGCAAAAATAAATATAGTCAATATTCACAGCCAGTAAGTCGTTTCTATTTATAATAATTTGCATTCAAAACCTTCAAGGTCTCTCAAGGTCTTATCAACTGCTATCAACGTTATCTGCACGATAATTGAACTATGCCTATCATTTTCCAGTGCTTTCAGCCAGAAATTCAAATCCTCTAAATCTATGTCCACTTTTGGATAGATATTGCCCGACGTCCTCACATCTGTTCATCCAGCTCCTTCTCTTGCATTATCAATACCTTCAATAAGCAATTCCCAGAACCTCCACCATGTATACAAGACCTGATTGAAGAGTTATGCAGTTGTATGTAAGGATAAATGCAGCACGATAGTTGTCGTTCATACAGGTGGGCATTGCTCATTGACCCCTCCTTCTATGACTTCAATGCCGTCACAGACTCAAATTGTGTTTGTAAATGTCATTTCATATTTGGTTTGTGTTTTCTTACTGAACAGTGATTGCCAAGACAATATGACATTTGTCAGTTGCCTCTCAACCTGATTTGGAGTATAGACCTTTTGCATGGCCTGTACAACCCATGCACATTCACAGACACATTATCTTGTTTGATACCTTGATCACTGAAATCCAGAACAAGGTGACACATAGCAACATTGATACACGAATTGCTTTTTAAAGAGATACGTCATCAAATATAAGAACATGCCTATCTATTCTTCTGGCAACCCATGAGCTGTCACCATTTCTGTGCCCAAATCCCATTTCCATATGGCAAGTAGCTAAGCAGATTACATGCAGGGGTGAATGCTGAGAGGTTTAAGAGGTTTCGCCTTCCTAATCAGTGATGAATCAGATGCCTTGTCAGCCAGGAGTGACATTATGCTATTGTTTCGCTGTGGTTTCCAAACACCTAGCATCATATGACTATGTCCTGGGGGAGAAGCCCCTTGCTGTATTTGCGATTTTCCAGGACACTATCAGGATTCTCCAAACACTCTCCAAATGTTGTCAGTGCAGATATAGCAGCAAATTTTTCTATTCACTGCATAATGACTGCCAGAACCTTCAATTTGGCGGTCCCATACTTCTTATCTCTATCATGGAAATAGTTCAGCACATTCCCCCATCCCGGTTGCGTTAATTTATCATGATTCATTTTCTGCTACGAACCACTATCTATACACTGTGGATCTGTTTTGGAGATCATGCCTATCATGCAGCCTGGTTTGTCCCCTTTGCTCAGCTTGCCCAGTTCTGTATCTTCTGCATCTTATTCCTCATCTTGCCCATCCACCTCCTCATCATTGGAACTTGCAAGATTGCTCAGACTTTCTCCGATAGCATTCAACATCTCTTGCAACGTGTCTTCAGACTTTCTGAGTTTCATACCACTGATGTAGTATTACTTTTATCTTTTTGTGCTTTTTTGAACGCTGTCTCTATAACTTCAACTCGATTTCTGGCCAGAGCAGTTTCTGTATCCACATAACAATCAATCTATATCTCTTTCTCTTCGTTGCTTAACAAGTACACTTCTCATCTTTCTTCCTCACCAAGCTTCCTTTTAGAGAGTGGATAGTGCAATGCATCTAGGGCTCAGACCATTTATGCTTCCAAGCCACTCTTACCTTCGTTTGCTTAATGACATCATCATGTGGATCGCTTTGTCTATTGTGTGTATTTGTCCACCGGAAGTGGCAGAAGGTTCATTTTTGAAGTATTGACCATATTACTTTGTGTTGACTTTGTTGTTGGGCAACATGTCAGATGTTGGAAGATATGGACCAGATGGAGGCAAGCTGAATCTTTTATACCAAGGTTGGTACATTTGATCAAGTTGAACAACGCAAAATCTTTATTTTGAATGTCACTACACTGGTTATAGGAACACTAAGCAAACAACATCACTTGACTTTTAGCATCTGTTTGATGTAACATCCCTGGGATTTCTTGAGAGAAACATCACCAGATGTCCTTTCCATTGAGGTGGTTTATTTTTATATAATACAAGTATGAGATTTTGGCAGTCAGTAACCTCCATTTATACTTCGAATTACCTATACCACACAGGAATGACTGACTGAACATTGTGGTAAAGTTGGAAACCCCTGCAACCTGCTGCTATATGCAGGTAGGCTTCATCTTTAGTCACACAGGCAATTTGGCTGTTATTCATTCCATCTTGTCTTGAAGCTAACTATATATTACTCAGGAGTTTCCACGTCTTTTCATTATCATTTTCCTCTTCTTTTCCACACCAGCAAACACTGACTCCACAATCACCTTGGAAAGGTGAGAGTGGATCCGAATCGAGCTGACTGACAGTCGCTTCATCTAATGTACCACCCACAGTGACAAAGAAACAACACAGAAAACATATAGTTCACCGGAAATCCACCAAGGCAGCCACCAAAATCATGACCCAGCACCCATATTGATACATGGTCTGGATATCAGTATGCAGCATGAATATAAAGCAGCCTGCGATAGAATGTGAGTAAATTCATATTGACTGAGTCAGCCATCAGCTAACTATAAAATGTACACCTGGTGAATAGAGAGATATTTGTGACAAATTTATAGCTGCCTGTGATGCGAAACCTCCATGGTTGACCAAGGTATTCATCCACCTATTCTGCGGAATTGAACCTCATGATGTTGTCAGCAAGGCGATTTCCGAAGACAAATGTTATGATAGGTGTATCTGAGGTTGGTCAAATCCGGCTTTAAACATCTTCAAGCATGCTACAGAAACATATATGGTAGAGGTCTTAGCTGAATCTCATTTTTAGAAGCAGCAAATGAATTGTTGTAGGATTTCAACATGTCTGCGACTATGGCAAGGCAAGGTGGTTTGGTACAGCCAGAATAGAAGATGTGCGCCTTGCCTTAAGTATGGCCGAAATGGTCAGAGCAGTGTTTTCATGCACTGCTATTGATAAAATGTAATACCAGACTGAAAATGGCCATGCCAGAGTCTGAGATAAAAGGTAGCGGGGAGTTGAGTCTTCTTCACATAGATATGTAAAGACTGCGATACAAAGACACCAGGCTACGGTTGGTGAAAACCAAACGGATGGCTGCATTCCTGGCTAAAATGGCAGAGCAAACATTTGCCAGACAAGCTGGAGGCGCAATGGAACAGGTGCACAACTACCAGACCAACACATACAGGCGTCACCAGAACCAATGCCACCACTGCAGGGAATGCCACCTGCGCCACCCGGTCATAAGGATCATGCTCGAGGTTCCCTACTCGATGGCACAGCACTGGGATAGGTATGTATGCATTCTGTTCTTCAGAACACTCAATTTTCGAATCTTGAGACTGATGCCGAGGATAGCAAGTGTGATAACAATTTTATTACAGATTTGCTGACTGCTGAAACATCTGCTGGTTAGTACATTATCTGTGGCGTAGTAATATAGCTGACATCCAGTTTGCGGACAAGAGCAGGCTATTGAGGGAACCTGTAAGTGGAGACAAGCATTGATAGAAAGGAATGGGATTTTTCAGTGTATTATTATCTACAATTAGCGAACACTTTGAGGTATATTTTAAAGAATATATTTATATGTATTATTAAAGAACAATGAAGTGATAAAGGTGAAAGTACATAAAGAAAATCAAAAGGCTGCCAAAACAACATTAAGGTTATACTATGACAAATAAACAGATTGCATATTGCGCATAAGCCCATGGCAAAATGAGTGTCAACAGAGTGTCAGCGATTTTTGGTATTGTAAGTCAGGTAATTAAAATGTGATTTGGTCATTCTTATACATAGTCAATGTTATTGTCATCTTTATACACAAAAGAGCAATCGACAGGCTCCCTGCCCCATCTTGATTATGAGTGTCGAGGAAGCATCAACAATTTTTGGTCTTGAATTTTTGGTAATCTGAGTGGCACTTAATCACAAATATCTATAGTTAAGAAGTTGGGACCCTTTATAGGCAGATAAGCAAGAGATATTCCCACAACAGCCTCCAAGAAAGTAACAACTAATTTCATTTACCAAGCTGCAACAAAGTGTTCATGCACGTTTTAGCCCACAAAAATGGTGAAATTATTGTGGGTGGACAATATCAGCCACATTGCGCTTTGATCAACCGTCATGCAAGGAAGAAAATGGTTGACACTCCGTTGATGCCTATTTGCAAGATGGGGCACAGAGCTTCTCACTATCTCTTTTGCGTAGACAGGCAGCCAATACTTTGATTATGTATAATAGTCACCAAATTACTTTTAAATTAACTGATTTACAAGGCCAAAAATCGTTGATGCTCCATTGCCATTCATTTTTGGATAATAGTAGCTGTATTGTTGCCAGGATTGTTACCCATAAACGCAGCCAATACTTTCAGTAAGTATCACAGCGATGAAAGCTCCTCTTGATTACCTGGCTTACACTATTGTGAATTGTTAATGGTCTGTTGACGCTCAGTTCCAGAGTGGGACAGAGAGCATGTTGTTTTCTCTTTTGCCCTTGAAGGTGGCCAATTTTTCATTTATAAATGGCTGCAACCAATCGCCCCTCAGATTACCCATGTTGCAAGACCACAAATTGTTGACACTCTGTTGACAATTGTTTTCAGGATATGGCTGGGAGTTTGTCCTTTATGTTAATGATTATAAACGCAACCAACACATCAAAAATAGACAATGACCTACCAAATTTAATATTTTTCAATTAGTAGTAGGATATCAGAATACTATTATAAATAGTGATACCTGACAAGTAGAACTGAGATTGGAAGCAATGGATCTTGCCAAAGCCGTCGAAACCTGCACATTGACAGTCACGTGTAAATGTTTCGCTTCACAAGATACTGCTCCTCAGTTTGTGCAAGGGGTCTGAAACCGAACCGAACAGTTTTTGAAGTCTGAATCCGGACCACTTGTAGGATACGCCCACCTGTTGATAACGCTAATCACACTCTGCAAAATGTGGGCAAGGATTGCACTAATGACATCTCAGATTGGAATACTTTCATAAACATCGATCTGTATAGTGTATACCGCACAATAATCATGCACATCGTCTGCTGAATACCATTAGCAGCAAAGAGAATGCTCTATATGTCATCACTGCAAGCACCATCGTAGGGCATCAAATTCATTAGTGTGGTATCGTGACTGACAGCTGTGCTCGAAACTCTCAGTAGCTGATAATGAAGGCCGATTGTCTTAATACAATGAATTGGAGAGTTTTCTAGCTAGCTGGATGATAGCGGAATGATAATCGAGAACTGATAGACAGGTAGGATGGATGGCTCAGCAATGAATCTTGACCAGAGCACAGCTCCTGAGGAGAACACTAATCATCTGTCAAGGCGTTCAATACAATGCTGTACTGTTACGATTCAACTCACAAGCCTCTTATTCAATAAGGTTGCACGGTCGTACATGCACAACTAATGTGTAATATCCCTTTTTATTGTAATCTTGATACTGCTTATAGTTGTTGATGAGTTTCTGGTAATATCATATCATATCCCTTAGATGACGTTTGATTTCATTGCAGTGCACGAAGATGAGAATCTGACCCATATGGTAGTATGTAAATTGAAACATATCATAACAAAAATCGGGATGTGTGTATTGAAGGTTTCATTTTCTCAGCCAGGTTAGTTTCATGGATCAAAGGTGTAGTCAAACACCACTGTTTGGGACAACTGAGTGGAATAGAGTATGCCCTACATTCTGCCGAAGGTAACTACTATCTGCAATATCCCAAACTGTTCTTCAAAGTATTCAACATCACACCTCACTTCTAATGTCATTTACCACCATCTTTCGTCCCTGAGCATGTGGAGAAAGGGACCTGCATGGAAGACAGCAAATGTGGCTCGACCGGGTAGCCTCATTACCTCACAACAACAGTGTGACTACAATTCAGAATCATTTGGTAGTAGTTCATGAACTGCCACTGGCAAAGGTAGTCAATTAGGTAATCACACAAATGAATATCATCTGCCGCAAGGGTATGCGTACCCTCCTCCTCTGCAGTGGTTTCCAGGAGCTCTCCAGTTATATCATCATGATCTACTCAAAACCTCACCTAGTTGGCAATGAACCCCCAGTGCAAGTGAATGTGTTCCAAGTTTGGGGCCACAGTGGGAAGAGTATGACCTCCAACAAGTTGGTTATGGCTGGTCACAAATGTTACACCCCTCAGCAGACTGCAGGTGTACCGAGAGTGCCTCCAGCACCACCGGAAAACAATCCAGTCAACCTGCTACTGACTTCCAGCTTTGCTCCACTATCTGGACTTCATTCTGGTGCACCTGGGAGAACCATGATTAGCCTCCCAACAAAATGATTCCAGCCACTGGTGGAACTGCAAAAAACAGATGTTGCAGTGATTGCAGACTTACTCTCATTGCTGCAGAGTTACTACAAAGCATTTAATGTAGTTAACAAGAGCGAAAATTTGTCGGACTTCAGTAGTCCAGATGACAAACCTCTAATTTACATGAAGCAAACTGAATTTGCCTGGAAGCAATTTGTCAAACGGATGAGGCAGGCAAACTACAGTGTATTCAACAAGCGGAAGAGCATGTGAGTGGCTGGCTCTATGGAAAAGAAGCATTGGTCAATTATACAGATGTAGAACCATTTGAAATGGCATCAGGATGGACCCCAGCACTAGCAGATAGTGGTTGCAGATGTTTTGGCAGCATTCAAGAACTGGCTGCCATGGGATAATCTTGATAATGCTGTATATACTTTACAGCAGTTGGTTGAGATATTTTGGAAGATATGGGCAAGTGAAATTTGGTAGAAGAGGAAAAAGGGAAGGTGAGGCAACAAGTGACTGGTGAAGGATATTTGAGAGCATGCCAGTAAAATCATAAAAAGTAACCTCCCACCATGACCAAATACAATGTACATGGTTGTGATTTGCTGGGTGTCAAATCGCAACAATGTCATGATATCTGCAACACCACTCCAAGCTCTCTATACGGCTGTGAGGTACTGGGAGGAGCTGATTGAGTTCATCTACAACAATGGACGCCTGAAAGAGACATGCATTCTGACCTCAATGTTCAAGTTTACTGTTGAGCAGGATGAAGAGAACAGAGAGTATGTGGAATTCTATACACATGGGCAAATGATGAATCACTCCATATATGACCAGATATTGTATAACTGCTTCCTGTCAAATAATATCTAGTTGAAACTTGAACACAATCTGAAAATATTATAGGAAGAAACCAATCTAGCAACAGGGAAGAAAATTGCCATGCATGTAATTGAATCAGCAATGGTCATATTCGCTAGCTGTGTTAGGCCAGATGTGTACATCTACTACTGAATATACATAGTCTTTAGAAAATTCTGAAGAGGGTGGAAGAGAGGAGGGAGAGAAGGATGGTGGGCAAGAGAATGATATTTGTATTAATGTAAGTTCTGATTGAACAAATAGAACTGATTGTATTCCATGCATAAATATGATTGCCAATGGTTGCCTGCCCATGAAATACCTAATATTTTGATGAATCTCACATACAGCCGAGTATGAGCCCATCTACCCAGCTTACATCAGAACAACTGAAAGTGATCTTTTAGAATCAAACCGAAACAGATACAGGCTCAAGGGATGTGTGGGAGCAAGTGGAAGATGTGAGGGAGGTACTCGATCCAGATAATTGCAGATCAGCTTCGAATCCTGATCACAATACACTCAACAATCAATATAATGACTGGTGTCTTGATAAGGCAGTCAGGCTTCTGAATGCACATCTGATTGGCCAATTGATAGCTAACCGAGTCTCTGACCAGAAGTGTTCAATGCCAGGCTTCATTGGAACCAGGTCTCTGCAGCACTTGGTTTATGATACATGGTACATTGTAAGAAGATGGGTTTGGGATTAAGACATGCCAGGTGCACTGGTGGCAGAAAGAATTGGTCTTGGCAAGACCTCTACCTCGGTGGCAGCAGCTATGATACGCAAATTCGTGATGCAGAATGTTGTTATAGAGTTGCTGCTGTCTATTATGTGTGGGAATACTTCTCAAGGGAAGGTGAATATGGAACAGAATGACTATCTTGGGATTATCGGTAAAGAATGAGAGTGTTATCTATTGCTGAGACCGAATTCAGTAGCTCACTGCCTTTTAGAGATCCAGGCAACTTCACCTCATTGTTATCCAGCACCTAGATCAGCCCCCAAACTAATCTTGGTGGTAACAATGCCTGGAGTTGCAGAGACAATCAGGAGTGTCATCGACAAGATGATATATTGAACTGATTTCAAACTGTTGAACTGGTTGCATGCAGAAAATCTGAATCACACCCACCAGGATCTAATCCCCAGTATTGATAAGCCAGAAACCCACAGGAAATTCCACCTTGTTTCATACCATACCTTAATATGCAGAGTGAAACCATCAACCAATGGCCAATTCTCATACTGTGCATGGAGTGTCACAATTTTCATGAGTTCTATCAGCACAAGACTAAAAACAGTGTGGCCTGGAAAATTGTGATGAAAGTGGCCTTTAGATTCAAATTTCAAGTCACAGCTACAGCAGGATTCCATTCACTCTATTACCGGTGTTTTCAGACAATGTGGCTGTTGTCTGGTGTGCTTGAAGATCCAGAGGATGATACAGTAATGGAAAACCATAGTGCAGAGGCATTGTATTCCACATTGAACAGTTTAATGCATGCAATCCAGACTGAAGATTAAAAAGCTCATCAGGATGCAGTGCACTGGATGCTACACATTGCGAAGCCTTGGATGATAAGAAGGTGATTAAAATTGAAACTAGCCAATGCAAAACCACAGGTGCAGATACCAAAGGAGAATGCACACCTAACACATCCCAACTGGACAAAGAGGGAGCAAGTAAAACTGAATACCCTGGTGGGGTAATACAATTCATGTGGTATTTTAGGAGTACGAATGGATCTTGGATGGCGGCTAGCATGGTTTGCAATAGTGTTGGGAGACACCGAGGATAGCAAGCACATGTGCAGACATGAGTAGCGTCAATGGCCACACAACAGTTGGGAGCATTCTCAGATTTTCCGTTGGCTGAAAGCGGCACTTCTGCCAATGCTTGTCAATAAGCCTGCCGAGTATTCTGCACCTGACCATAATGACACATCCAGAGAGGCGCTCCTTTCAAAACAACAGAGAAATGACAATGCATTCCCCTGTACACCTCCTTCACAAGAGGTGGACCTCTTTTGTCCTCTTCGTGGCCCAGTTTGTCATTTAAAGTGGTGGCTAACCAAGTACCTGGCAGATCATGTGAATATATTTGACATGTATGCAGAAATGGGCATCGATGAATGCACAGAAATAGAGCACAACTTCCACGATTCACAGAATCCCTCTGTACATGTAACTTCGCCCAAAGTGTGCAGGATACATCTAAATTTTACTACTACAAACCATACTGTAAGCACTCGGAGGTTGTCGCTATAGAGTGAGCAGCAGCAGGTATTTGCATGAGGGGTTGGATTGGGGCAAAATGACCAACCACACAAATGGTTACTAAATATGCAACCTGGTGGCTATGAGGACTGTGCAAGTGATTACCATCAATACTCTGAAGTGGCCCAAATAACAGTCCTGCACACCTTGATGAGTCCACTGAACATCCCAATGTAGATGAAATACCAGATTCTGCTATTTTGTGAATACCATATAAATGGGCTACCAGGGAATGGAGACACTTTGGAGTCGGATGATTCGTCATCTTACATTGTTAGGATGCTTTATCGAAGTACCCCTCTTTAGACTTTCATCCAACACAATCTTTCTAACCGATTGAAATAGTCAAAATGACTATTTGGAAGGCGCACTGTAATGTATAAAGAACTCCATGTCACTCTATCATTTTACAGTAAATCAAAGTTCCGATGTTGGTATTGTTGTGTCATGAATCCTAAATGGCTTCAGTTGGATGTTGGCGTTTATAATTTTCCCACTGACCAATCTAATGTGAAGTTAATTGATATGGTACATTCCAAGATTCCCGCTGGCCAAGCTCATGCTAAATGCCTGCAGTCAAATTTTGAAATGGTGTAGTGACAGTCTTAAAATAATTTGTCCATTGCCACATTGAGGTGCAGAGGAAGCCTGAGACCATATATGCATTTTGAAGTCAAGAGAATACATAAAGCATAATTCAACCAATATCAGGCAGATGGAAGAATTCTCATCCAGTGATATGCGTCACCTTCCGACAGCTCAATCATTGCACATTTCCAATTTCCATTTGGTAATGATGTGAGTATGGCCGATACTGCGTTACTGGGACTGGATACGAGACATCCGCTTGCTGATTGATAGCAACACACCACTATTTACTGGCATATAATCGATGGTCAGGAGAACTGGAGAATTTTCAGCAAATGTCTTGAGTCATGTTATGACCGATCCAGTACATCATATTGGCCAATCCCAGTAGGCAATATGAGAGGCAGGGTGATATTGAGTACTTGGGTCTGAATATCACACACAGCCTGCTGATTTGTGGCAACTCCACAGCACTTGCACCCGTCTGATCGAGGTGCCAGTGCAGCTGGTGGTGAAGGGCGTATCTCGTCTCGACTAATCGATCACCGCATATATCAAAATCGCAGTTAGCAACTAAGATAGCCTACCTGATGTTGATTACTTGGGTCAGAATAAGAGCAATGGGCTCACGGATTTGTGCTAAAGCCACTGATTGTGCCAGTGTATAATCAAAGTTCTGGTGCACTGCAGCATCTAGATCATATCATGATGACACATTGAGTAGAGCATAGTTGCCAAACCCATTTCGCAATGAAGAAAATCTATGGGACTTTGAGTACCTGTGGCATAATATGAGATACAGGTTCACTTGTTCGTGGCAAGCAGCAGTGTTTGCAGGTATAATATAGAAGTTCTGGCACACCTCAGATCTGCATGACAGAGAGTCAGATGGTGAAACACTATTGAGGTACTCATCGCAATGCTGTAGATTTTTCAACTGGGTAATTCCTGGCCAATGACTAAATTGAGGCACATGAATTGTCAGCTCCTTGTTAACTGTCCATTGGAGGGAGGTAGCCAGGCAGAACTGAACCATAAATGTACCGACATAACGAATGAGTAACCACACTTTACTCAATATTGACTAAGTAGTATGTTTGGACTGATGCTTCCAAATTCTGTATTGGTTTCTGCAAGTTCGGGCTCTGACAAATGATCTAGAGCCAGAAAGCGCGAATCTTAAAATACAGGGAGAAGAAGAAGGAGAAAAAGGAAACAGCAATGGAGAAGGTAGAGCAGAAATACAAGGTGGGGTGATAAGTGGAATTGGAAAATAAACCTAATCATGATAATGCATTTAACAGCTATCTGCATGGATGTGATAATATCAATTTATAACTTCAATATCAAAAATCGTATTCGATTTGGTTATAGTACTTGATATTACTCTCTGTAACTGGATAGGAATGTTGTACATGGTATTTACATTGAAAATAGAAATTGTAGTAAATATAGATTTTAGCAATGATATGCAAATTGTATACATCAGTATCAATGCAAATTTATTTACATCATAAGGTAATCTACATATGTAATATACATTCACTCTTGATGATGTCACAACAATAGCCATATATTATAGTTAATCAGCTTATTAGTCCAGGCTGACTTATATTAATATGCTGAAGTGTTGTACCAATATTTCCATGCCGCGAAGTAATGTCTGTAAAGTAAATAGTATGTGCCACTGAACACTCAACTTTGGTGGTGATATATATGCAATGTGCTCAGAGTGACACCTCTTACTAGCTACACATGTGGTTGATCAAAGCAGTAGCATACTACAAATTTTAATAGATCTGACATACAATTAATATGATATCTGGAAAACATGGAGATTCATACAGATGCTGGATGATTCCAACTCTGGCAATTTCGTATACATTATGATTTGGATGTTGCTAACGTATAAATGCAGTGAGCCATGGATACCAGAACTTGACTGTACTTGGATTACACTGTAATATAGCTGTCTTTCATAACTACATCCAATTTTGATTTCATTCAAATATCTCAAAATGTGTAGTCATACTAGAAACTGATTGTATACTATCATGAGTATACTTTTGTCTTGTGTATTTACTAGGTTGGTATTTATTCAATAGCTATATATTACTCTATAGATATGGTAGATTGTTCAATTAGTATTCAACTATTGAATAATTGTACAAAGAAGAGAGTTTGAGTTTAGATAGTAGAGAAATAACAGTGAGGTATAAAAATAATTGATGGGAAAACAAATGTACAGCAGTTTTTGTAAATGTCAAGATTTCTAGCAAATAGATGATATGTACTAACCTATATTCATATTTCAACATTATTATGTCACAGCATACAGTATCTATACACATTATAAATTTAGCTTCTGTTTTATGTTTCTCACAGAACATATTACATATGTACATGCCATAAGAATGGTGTATTTAGCAGATACAAAACATTGCAAAGTATTTTTCTATAGCTGTTACAAAACTATTTGTATTAAGATACAGTGAACAAAAATATACTAAGTTTTGAGTTGGCTCACAGGATTCAGTCAAATGATTCATATTTCTACTGCGCTTACACCGACAACTACTTCATCAGCAAAACTATTTCCTTCTGGGCGGAATTGCTCTGTCGGAGTGGAGGAGCTCCATCAGAGCTGTAAGAAAGACCCCGGTGGCGGTTGACTCCATGGCCTGTGTCAGTTCTACGCGTTGTATTCCATATTTCCCTCCAATTGCTGTTTGACCATTGCTTCTTGTTCTGTCGGTCTCGTATTTGAAACAATCACTCTTGTGTTGTGGTCAACTGTGACCATACGTTGGAATGGATTCATTGGGTACACTCTTGAATCGGGATTGCAATGCGATGGGTGACACAGCAAAAATCTGTCCTCACGTTCTTTCTGCCTGCGCACAAAATGCAATTCTCTCTGTACAAAGTAGATACATCCTTCCAAGTCGCCAGATCTATGTGGCTATGGACAATCCATCGCATGTTCTGTCCGTCTCCTGTCTTACTACTAGTAGCTATCTCTGGAATGGCGTGCGCAAAGCCGACAATGGTTCCCACACTGAAAACTTATAAAGCAACCACTGCCGGTGGTTTTCTCACATGTACAAATTCCCAGACAGGATCCAAGGTACCCGAGTTTTCAGGTATTGTGCTGAACACTAGGGCAATCCAGTACTCAACAAAAGCTCCATCCTTGTTTAGGAGTTTGATTTTGAATAGTCATTGCAGTTGCCATGGGAGACGCCCATTCAGCACGCCAGAACACCTCCGCGGGCATTGCTTTACCCACACCCAGTCGTTCCGTCGATCCCCTCCGCACCAGATCTGGGTTCCTGTGCATCGACACATCTGAGATATGCATTCATCATGTAATCCCTCAACTTGAACCATAATACAATGGTAAATACAGAGCTCCATTGCATGCAGTTGTTCATCAGATATATAGGTCTTGTTAAGACTCGTATGCCTGATATACTCCCCCATGCCACTGTATATTGCGAGGCGCTGCATTGCGTCTTGTGTATTGTAAAGTGATGCTCTGAAGTCTTTCATCATAGCGTCGGGATGCTTTCCATCACAGCGGTTATGGGGTCCCATCAATTCGGGCTTCGCATATAACTGGGAGCTCCGGGCGGCAGCCAGATCAGCATCAGAATGGAGGATTGTACAGGCGGCAGCGCTGTTCTCCCGACGCTAAGTGAGGGCTTGGAGATTGAGCTCTCCGATTTCCAAGAAGCGAATGCGATGCTGAAAGGTGATTACTTGCCGCCGGTGGTTGAGATAGTGAATGGATGTGTTCAAACCGTCATTGGGGTTCGTTCATTGTGTGTGTTTGAGTCGTTCGGCAGAATACTGTTGCAAGGCTGCATATCGACGAAACTGTTCGACCCAAACAGACATCAAGTCGATCTTTGGAAAGTTGAAGTAGGCATACAACTCCTTGGAAACATCTATCCCGTGGCTGATATAATGCCGCCAGGCATTCATTCTGCGCCGTTTCTTGGATGGCGTCCAAGTTTCGGCATTTGCTGCCATGTCTCCCTTTCGCTTCTTCATGAGTTCAGTTCTCAGTGCATAGGCTGTGGCCTTCGCTTCTTGGCCGGTACGCCTGAGTAAGAAAACATCTTTGAAAGTGTGAAAACGACGCAATGGGTCCTCCATGTAGCTCAAAGTTGCATTATCGTGAGATATATATCGAACATACATATAGAATTCTAACAGTCCCCGTGTGCACTGAATAGCATGATTGAATATCGGACGTTGAGCGGGGCTTCCGTCTCATAGAGTCTGGGTTACAACTCCAACCCGGTACTTGCTTATTTCCTTCATCTCCTTCCCATTCCATTGAGCAAGTTCCTCATATGACTCATTTTTTTGGTGTGAGGTTGTGGTAAGCAGGCACGGATAACCAGATTGCATTGTACATGTCAAGCCATTCGTGCATCTTCACGAAGTGGAAAATCCACTTCTGCAGGTCGTCAAGCATGCCAATCTGCATTGTATAGAGGTGGTAGGACTTCAGGATGTCGCTCAAGATACAGGGAATATGTTGAAACACGTTAAATCTGCAGTGAACATGGTGCGAGAAGAGTTCGGCATTGGCTGCCTTGGTGTTGGCATCGCTGAGCATTCGATACAGGTTGTGATCCTGCTGGGGGTGTTGCATGTCAGGAGGGACATAATCTCCAAGTGTGTTCTTTGGACAATCGCACCAAAAACAGACATGCCGCTGGAACTGATGTGGGTCCCTATACTCAGGGCAATCTGCAGGCCATGCCGCTAAAACCGGTTTGCACCGCCTGAAGTTACCATCTGCACAGAGAACCTTGTAATACCCACTATCGGCATTGGGATTTTGTTAAAAGGTGAGAGGCTGGAGTACCCGCCGGAGTACTTCATTCAGCACCTCATCGTGTGTTTGCCACTGCGCATCTGGCCAGATCTGAGGAAAATTGCGGTTCTTGATTGGAATCGGCAGGAGAGTGACCATTAGGACGCTGTGCGTTGAGGGCATCTTGCAGATCTTCGAAGATTGATTGCCAATTGTCATATATACAGGCTACTCCTTCTTGTCGCCAGCAAAATTCGAGAGAAGTGTTCTTTCAGACATGACGATCAAGCGAACCAGTGTATCCTCCAGTCTGAGCGTTGCCTTAACCTCGATTAGCACATTATTATCCTCGAGTGTCTCTGCTTACCTGGGTGTCCCACCAGCAGTCTGCAGTGGGCATTTCAGTATAGAGGCATTTCGGTGGCGTATCGCTATTAAAGCAACGCTGAGGGGTGTAAATGAGATGCTTGGTGTAGGCTGGCTGCCGCATCAACCAGCTCATGCTTTTGATGATGTCTCCACTCCAGTATTTGATAGGGCATTGGTGATTGTCATTCCATATCATATCCTGGAGAGTGTGTAGTTCCCACTCCGCGAGAGCCTGATCATCTGCCATGCTAGCCACCAGGTTCTGAATGCCATACCCATTGTTGAAGCTTGGGAAACGCAGAGCGGTGTTTTCTTCCTTCAGCACGTTGTCATAGTATGTCTTCATACCCTTCTTCCTGATCCCACACTGGATCTGTTTTTTCTCTTCACGTGTCCCAAACAGGTAGTAGGGATTGTTCTGTATCTTCGTCTCAAGGCGACCCTGAGCATCGCGTTCCCTTGGCTCAGCGATGCGCTGGCGCCTGGGTATGTTTCCGTCCGCGGCAGAGGAGGAGGTGGTGGTTGGGACTCTGAGTCTGCGATGTCTTCAACGTGTTCAAGGTAGGGAAACGTGTCCAAGTCATCTACTGAATCTTTGATAGAGTTAAATTCACGACGCTGAGCGGGTTCAACGCATCGGGGCGCACTGCGCATAGTCAGATTCTTCTGTGGTGTAACTTGTAGGTGTTCAGAATAGTGTAATTTGATATGTTTAAGTCGCCAGCTGTCTGAGGTGAACTTCTTTCGGCATCAAAATTTGGGGCAACAGAAAGGGGTCTTCTCTGTCATTGTCTATGACATGCGAGGAGTGGAGTATTCAGTGTAGAAAGTGACGAAAGTGGGTGGTGGGCCTGAGCAGCCTGGTGTGTATGCTCACCATACTTTCAGCCAACTTGAGAGATTTATTGAGCCTCAACACCATCACAAAGAGGTTCCTTACATACCAGGCATTGCAACAATGCTGCAGGCGTGATGTCCCATAATACTTGGAATAAAATAAACCCTGAGCGATCCAAAAACCTTCCGACACATGTAATAATCAATGTCTGGGATGAATAGATCAGAACAAAGGAAACGAACCAGACAAGAACATGACCCGAACCCGAACACAACAACCATCGCCTACTCTGCAACGCGAGGACTCGTTCACTCCTCGCATACAGAGCCATCCAGGCCCGCCTCAGGGAGATGGACTCCAGGGAGAGGGACGTTGGCAACACTGTAGCCACTTGCCAATTCGCCGAGTAGCTACTGATCCACATCCACATCCGAGCTGTTTCTGGCAGCCTCAGCTTCTCACAGACTTGGCACCGCCGGGCGAGGTTCTTGCGCCATCACAAGCCCCAAAATTCTATAGCTCACTGAGGGGATGAGTCTCCAGCATTCGGAGTCATCAGAGAGGCTCTGCAGTTTGTGGCCGTGGGGCAGGTGCCGGAGGTTGTGGCCGTGGTGTATGCTCGCATTTCTCCTGGCCTTGCTCAGGTAGTACGATTGGCTGATCGTCTACCATGGTATCTACATTGTCAGCCAATGTATTTACCATCTCTCCCTGGCTAATCATCCGAAGTTTCTTGCCATCATGCTCATCCTCATGCTCATCCTCCTCCTCCTCCTTATCCTCCTGATCCTTATCCTCCTCCTCATCTTCCTCCTCCTCATCTTCCTCCGGTTCATCCTCACTATCTCTTTCCATATCCACATCACCGTCTGACTCACCGCCATCCAGTGCGTCCCCATCATCTTATATGCGCATGTCCGGATCAGGATCATGTTCTGAGTCATATGTGCCGTCCACCTTGGTAGAGTCGGTATCATCATCTGAGGAAATTGACATGGCCAGCGATGCTTCCGGCTCTAAATATACCCTCTCTAGTTAGCCCTTCATGGCCAAAACTGCCTCTGACATCTCCTACTGCAACTGCAAAGCAACGGCACGAGAGATATCATATCCCCCTAGGGTTTGTTTAACAATACCTTTACCTTTCCCTTTACCGTTTCCCTTCCCCTTCCCCTTTCCTTTCCCCTTTCCGTTCTTAGTCGCCTTCCCTTTGCCCTTCCCATCCTATGTTCCCTTCCCGTTCCCAGTCCCTTTCTCACTGCCCTGCCTGTCTTCCTCACCCTCCCCGTCATCATTGTCATTGCCATCCCCAGGGTGGCTCCTTCCACTGCTTGGCATTCCAGGATTCGCCTAGTTCTCATCATCTTCTTCCTGGCCGATTATCTCGTCCGAATTCAGCTGTCAAATGGCCAGGAAGTTGCCTGGCTTGTACTGCCGGCAGCTTGGCGGCTCAATCTTTGCCCTGAGATCATCGCTACTGTACGAAGAGAAACGCTCGCTGCTGTCTCTAACGTTTCCCGAGCTGGTTGTCTGCGGATTGGAGCGATTGACTTGATCCCCAAAGGCACGGGGGTTGTCCCACCTCCAATTGTTTATTTGGTCGCAGGTTTTGTCAAACATTTGCCCTATATATGAGTGGAAGGCTGCCAACCACTCCAGAATAGGTGAACTCCTGCTCCTGCAGTGCGGCCACATCAGATAGAATTGTGAAACGTGGCGAGTCATAACTGGATGAAGAAAGATTATATCGTAAAAGAGGTCCCAGGCTCTCTCATCCTTGACGCCGCAAACATTGTTTATCCATATGAATCCACGGATGTGTTGCGAGATGTATCCCTTTTGATGTTCCCGATCCAACAACAGGTGTGGATTCAACACCAATGTCGGCATTTGTGCCCTAGCAGTTGCCTTCCACTTTCCTTTGCGGCTGTGTTTTGGTAACATTGCTGTGAGTTGAAAATGAATCTACATTCAAGGCATTAGCAATATAATACAGTTGGAAGTAGCAGAAAGAAGCCCAGAGTGACCATACAAAGTTGAGTAGGTTATCTGGTGTGTTTTGGAACAAGAGGCGTTCTTTTGTGCAAGTCAGGTGATGTCGAGAGAGTTCAGGATGCTGGCAGTGTGTTCAATACAAGAGGAAAAGGGAATGGAGGTGTCGGCGGAAAGAAGGCAGAAACACTCTTCAAGCGGTGCAAATATACCTTCAGACATTTCTGTAACAGTGAATATCAATGCTGAGTTTAATCAGCGTTTAATCTGATGGCAGTTGACCCCATAATTGAATGCTGTTCAAGGGATCTCATCCCCGAGTATTGTCACGGTTTCGAGTCTAGTGCGGTCTACACTACGCCTCCCTTTTTTGTTGACTCCCTCCATGGTCGCTCAAATAGGAGTCTACCTTGCCTGCCTTTGCATATGCATAGAGAGGACATTAATCCTCCAGTGTTAATGTCGAACATCCATATTGGATGATGCCTTGGCCAAGATCTCACCTTGACACGACTCCATTCATACGAAATATTCGAAGTCTTACTAATCGTCAGAATCAACACATCTGGGGGCCTACGGGGAATGCAGAACTTCCACCTGCGATGAGATGCGTTTCCGTACCGGCTGACGAAAGGGATTCCTCTCAAGGAGGGAGTTCTGTGGCCTCTACAATTGATGGTCAGAACTAAGCCCCCTCATCTTCAGGGAACAATTATCGCGTTGCAGATATTACTCACAGCGTGACTTCCACCCTGTCCGCTACACAGCGACGGTCAATACATACTGCAAACTCCACGCCGGGTACACCAGCACCCGGAGCAACCTCACAGATAGCCTCAACGCGTTGCGTTGTATCCAGCCCTGCATCTGGCATTGCTATCACTCCCACCCCCGTCAGCGGTCCCCAAAACCCGCCTACCCCCATCCCTTATCCAGAAGCCCACGCAATCATTATCAATCCACTGCAAACGCAAGCTACAGAAAAGAATCAGAGATAGTGGTAGCGGCAATTGCAACCACAGGCAGGGTCTACACCTCGATCAGTGGTCTCCGGCAGTCACAGCATCTCTCGATTTGGCCGCTCAGACATGACGCGTCTTGTATTTGCAATGGGCAGACTCCTAGAGCTCTAGATGTGGAACAGATGGGCATTTATGAGTGCAAGCAACTTGGAGATGGTAAGTTATGCAACACGGCGCATTGCAAAAGCATTAGCTGAAGCCCCACACTGGTAGATGATACAGACATACTGAAACACCGCAATGCTGCAAAACAATATTTGGTCCATAGCATTTGAGCCATGAACAAAGGAGATCTTAAAAGAGGTATGCTGAAGCAATGGCCCACGGTGGATATTACATGCTCAACCCGGTACTGGGTTTTTGCACAAGTTGATAAGGTTAAATCCCAATTTATTCAATGTGCAAGGGACAACATAGCAGAGCTTTATGATCTCCACTGCTTTGAATCTGATGCAGAGCGTTTGGAATTCATTGATTCCCTTCTGGCAGACAATCAGTATCTTTTTCCTGTAGCAGGGCGTGTGGAAGGTGGTGTATGCAGTCCAAATCCAATGCAGAGTGTGTCGAAAGCTGCTAACGAATGGCCAGCAACTACATTGCTTCCTGGCGGAAATATTCCCGCAGTGTATTTACATTAAACTTCATCATCGCGTGAATATCCCTGGTAAGTATGCCGATGGATTTTATAATTCCATGATTGACGACAAGGACGGTCATATACCCTCGCCACTGCTCATGTATACCTGCACCGCGTTGCACCATGCTCTCCTGAAGTGGCAAAAGAACAAGGGCATTCATCCGAAATCTTACAAGTCAAAGCTGAAAGCGGAAAGACCTAATCGCTCGAACTACCTCAATTACAAGAATGACGGTTGTAAGAACGCATCCTGCTGCGCTGCAACGGGTCGCAAGTTGTTAACCTGGCCTGGCGTTGCAGACACATTTACATTGTTGATGAAAGCCTGGAACACACTACCGGAGAGCTACCAACAGAAGGTGTATAACAACACTCTTGCTACAGTCAAGCATCATATCCAACCGGCGGAGAACCCAACGCCTGGCATGTTCATCAGCGTGGAAGCTGCGCGTGTTGACTATGCAATTCTTCTTGATTAGTTGACCTCCAAAGTGGCGCTTGAGGAGTCTGAGATTGGAAACACCAACCCAAACATCCCGATAGAAAACAATTGGACGGAAGAGGAACTTCATTTCGGCATCCCAGGGGGTAGCGGGGATTATGATGCTGAAGGTGACAAAAGCGACAAGTGCGATGCAATACACACTGCCAGCCGGCGACGACAGCCCACGACTGTACTCGAGAGGTTTGACCTGGAAACCATGATGCCGACGGGTATGAGGGCGAGGATGGCGACCATGTGGATGCAGATGAGGAGGAAGAAGCATTGCAAGCTGATGATGGATTAACGCAGAATGTGGAGGACTGAGGGCATAGTAGGTTTGACCAGGGAACCAGTGATGTCGATGGGTATGAGTGTGAGCATGGCTACCATGCGGATGCAGATGAGGAGGAATCAGCATCGCAAGCCGATGATGGATGAACGCAGAATGTGGAGGACTGAGGGCCTAGTACTAGAGAGTGCGAAGATTGGATTGTATATTTCAGACCTGTAAAATACAATAATGGCGAAGCAAATGCAACGGCAAGCAATATATCTGATGTGAAGACTGTATTGCAATATGTGACAAAATCTCAAAGGTAAACATATATGGGGCGAATGCGGCATCTGATATATAGCAATAGTGCAACGGTAAAATGTGGCTATCGGCCGAAGAAAGGCATAAACATCGCCAGGTATTGTGTAAACGGCTACAGCATAACTGCAGCCCCTGCAAAGAGTGTAACACACGTGTCGTTCTGATGGTTCGTATACCTCACCACATTCCAGGCGCAATGTAATGGAGGTAAGTATGTAACAGAACCCGTCACCTGGGCAACGGAAAGCATGTAATTCTCCATCAGAGGGTGCGAGGTTCCATCAGAGGCTTCAGAGCCGTCCGGAACACCCTGGTGTTTCTGACGGGAATTAGGGTTAATGCTGATGTTGTACTTGGTAATAAAGGAATGTTCTATGTAGAGTCTGTATTTGCAACGGTAATCATTATACTTGCTTGGAATATTGAAGTAAGTGGGAACTACATAATTAAATGTAAGAACTGGTATATAATCAACACTGTAAGAGTATGCGGCATAAGGAGCAAGTGGGAGTTTGATCTTACTAATTTAGTTGCTTAGTAGTAACAGGTAATTGACATTCCTAGTTTTGAAGTTGCTTAAAAAAATCAAATTACTGAATGTATATTAAAGTACAGTTGTTAAAAGCTGAATAGTAAAACTGGTTTAGAATTTAGTTAAGTTTGAACATAAAGATTTGGAAATGTAAACATGTAAGAAAAAAGAGCATACATAGTCAGTGGCAGTTGCTGTATTAGAAGAAAACTGGTTGCACACCAACTGTACCGAGGCTGGTAACATAATATACTATGCAAATTGAACTGCCTCTGTTCGGAGATAGTGTAACTCTGAACAAATGGTACATATAAATATGCAATTTTCATGTATACTTCTGAATGTAGATTTGCATTGAGGTGAAGCAAAACACTGAAGAATAAACAGATAGTACTGTAGTATTCTGATAAAATATTGATTGTACTTTGTAATAAGATAAACTATATACTGCAGAAAATGCAACTATATTATCAACAATCATATATGTATCATACTAATAAATCTCTATTCATATTCAGTATATTTTGGTTGGAACTCTGATTTGTTATATATATAATATTGATATCGCAATCTATATTAACCAACATCCCAAATGCAAATGTATATGCTGTCATTTGAGTTATTGCATGGATACAGCAAGTGATTCAAATTACTGTCACTGGATTCTATGCCAATCTCAATTTAGACAATTGTTTTCTGAAAGCTGCAGCCCGCTTTTGGCAAAGTATCTAATAAGTTCACACTGTTACAATTATGTTTTCATTCAGAATTCCACACCACTCTTTCAACCACCTCTTGCTTCTATTTCTCCTCATTGTGTATATTCTATTTTACCTACACATTCACTATCTGATTGTGATACATTCACAAAATTATATTCCATCTACCTATTACCAATGGACTGAAGAAAATACAGTATGTTGGTGTTTTCCTAGATCTGATCAATTTGGTGTTTCCCATTATTTCCATTCTGATTAAAGTCAATAATATAGTATTTACCAAATACGCTGATAATATTAAGTTTAGGAAAGATAATAGTAGTGATAATAGGCTTAATATGTGTTCACTATTTTACCGGACCTTGTAACACTGCTTCAGAAATGTTTATGCTAATGCTCATGAACAGATCAGCAAAAACGAATTCTGTTTTAGCAGAATGGCTCTGTTGGAGTGGACCCGCTCTGTCGGAGCTGTAAGAGAGACAGCAGGGGCAGATTGCTGTGCGCCCGGCATCAATAGAACGCGTCGTGTTGCACATCACCCTCCGATTGCTGTTACACCGTTTCTTTTCGTTCTGTCGGTCTGCTATTTCAAATCATCACTGTAGGGTTGTGGGCAACTGTGACCATACGTCGGAACGGATTCATTCGGTACATGCTAGCATTGGAAACACAATGTGATGAGTGACACTACGAAAATCTCTGCTTGCGTTCCATCATCTTGCGCTCAAAATGCAATTCTCTTTTAACTAATTTGTAATATCATTCCAAGTCGCCAGATCCATGTGGCTAATGACAATTCATCGCTGATTCCGTTCGTCTCCTTTCTTACTACAAGTAGCTATCCCTGATAATACGTTCCTGCAGCCGACAATGTTTCCCACACTGAATAATTGCAAAGCAACAGCTACCAGTGCTTTTCTGACTTGTACATATTTCAAGACTGAATCCAAGTTACCAAAGTTTTCAGGTATTGTGGTGAATGCCAGGGCTAACCAGTACTCAACGAAAGCTCCATCCTCGTAGAGAAATTTGATTTCGAATAGTTATTGCAGTTGCCACGGGAGACGCCCATTAAGCACGCCATACCACCTCCCCGGGCGGTACTTCACCCACACCCAGTTGTTTTGTCGATCCCCTCCCCGCCAGCTCTGGCTTTCTGTTCATCGACACATTCTAGATATGCGTTCACCATCTAAACCTTCAACTTGATCATTAATACTATGGTTAATACAGTGCTCCATTGAGCGCAGATGTTCATCCGTTATGTACATCTTATTATAACTCTTATGCTTGATACACTCCCGCGTGCCACTGTTAATTGCCAGGCGGTGTGTTGCATCTTGGGTATTGTCAAGTAATGCTCTGAAGTCTTTGATCATGGCATCAGGATGCTTTCCATCATGGCAGTTGTGGGGTCCCATCAATTCGGGCGTTGCATATGACTGGGGGCTCAGGGGGGCAGCCAGATCCGCACAGGAAGGGAGGACATTGCAGCCAGCAGTGCTGTTCTCCCGACTCTGAGCGAGTGCATGGAGATTGAGCTCTCTGATTTCTACGGAGAGAATATGACAGTGAAAGGTGATCACTTGTGACAGGTAGTTGAGATTGTGATTGGAGGAGTTGCAACCATCCTTCAGGTTCGTTTTATGTGCTTGTTGATGTCTCTCGCCAGAATACTGTTGGAAGGCTCCGTATCGACGAATCTGTTCGACCCAATGAGACATCAAGTGGATCTTTGGAAAGTTGAAGTCAGCATCTGACTACTTGGAAACATCTATCCTGTGGCTGATGTAATCGCGCCAGGCGTTCATTTCGCGCTGCTCCTTGCATGGCATCCAAGTTTCAGCATCCGTCTCCTCCTCTACCTTTCACTTCTTCACAAGGTCCATTCTCTGGCCATTGGCTTTGGCCTTCACCTTTTTGCCGGCTCGCCTGAGTAAGAAAACATCTTTGAAGGTGTGAAAAGGCCGCAAGGCATCCTCCATGTAGCTGAATGTTGCATCATCGTGAGATGTATATCGAGCATACAGAGAGAATTCCAACAATGCCTGTGTGCACTCCATTGCGTGATTGAATATGGCACACTGAGCAGGGCTTCTGTCTCGTAGAGACTCGGTTACAACTCGAAGCAGGTACCGGCTCATTTCCTTCATCTCCTTCCCATTCCATTGAGAAACTTCTTCATATGACTTATTTTTTGGTGTTGGCATCGCTGAGCATTCTATTTATGTTGTGATCCCGCTGGGGGTGTTGCTTGTCAGGAGGGAGATAATCTCCTAGTTTGTTCTTTGGACACTCGCACCAAAAACAGGCATGCCGCTCGAGATGATATAGGTTACTATACACAGGGCAATCTGTAAGCCTTGCCGCTAAAACCGGTTAGCAACGCCTGAAGTTGCCATCTGCACAGAGAATGTTGTAATACCCACTCTTGGTGCCAGGATTCTGTTTAAAGGTCAGAGGTTGGAGTACCCACCGAAGTACTTCATTGAGCACCTCTCGGTTTGTTTGCTGCTGCTCATCTAGCTGGTTCTGAGGAATATTGCGATTCTTGATCGGAATCAGCAGCAAAGAGACCATTACGACGCTGTGCATTGACCGTATCTGTCGGATCTTCGAAGATAGATTGCCACTGGTCATAAATACAGGCCACTCTATCTTGTCACCAGCAAAATTCGAGAGATGTGTTCCGTCTGATATGACGATCCAGAGAAGCAGTGTATCCCCCACTCTGAGCATTGAGTAAACGTCAATTAGCACGTTTTTATCCTTCTGTATCTCAACTTAGCTGTAAAACCCACCACCAATTAACAGTGTGCGTTTCGGTATAGAGGTGTTTCAGTAACGTATCGCTGTTAAAGTAACACTGAGGGGTGTGAATGAGATGCCCGGCATAGGCTGGCTGCTGCATCAACTATCTTATGCTTTTGATGATCTCTCGACTGCAGTATTTGATAGGGTGTTGGTGATTGTCATTCCATCTCATATCCTCGAGAGTGCGTAGTTCCCACTCCCCGAGAGCCTGATCATCTGGCATGCTAGCCACAACCATTTGGATGCCAATCCCGTTTTCGAAGCTTGGGAAATGCAGACCAGTGTTATCTTCCTTCAACAAGTTGTCATAGTACGTCTTCATGCCTTTCTTGTTGATCCCACACTGGATATATTTGTACTCTTCACGCGTCGCAAATGGGTAGTGGCGATTGTTTTGTAGGTTCCTCTCAAGAAAACCCTGCGCGTCGTGTTCCCATCGCTCAGCAATGTAATCGATTAGCGGAGCGCTGGTGCCAGAGTATATTTCCGTCGGCTACAGAGGATGTGGCGGGGTTGAGACTCCGAGTCTGCGATGATCTCAACGTGTTCGAGATGAAGAAACCCATCCAAGTCTTGAACTGAATATTTGTTACCGTTGAATACATGATACTGAGCGGATTGAACGCGTCGGTGCGCGCTGTGAATAGTCAGATTGTCCTGGTGCGCAACTCGAAGGTGTTCAGGATGGTGTAATTTGATATGTTTAGGTCTCCAGCTGTCTGAGGTGAACTTCTTTCAGCATGAAAATTTGGGGCAACGGAAAGGGGTCTTCTCAGGCATTGTTGACGACACGCAACGTGCGGAGTATACACTGTAGAAAGAGATGAAACTTGGTGCTGGGCCTGAGCAGCCTGGTGCGTAAGCTCCGGATACTTTCATCCAACTTGAGAGGTTCATTGAGCCTCAACACCATCACAAGGAGGTTCCTTATACGACAGGAGTTGCAAAAATGCTGCCTGCGCGAAGTCCTATAATACTCTGAATAAAATAGAGCCAATACCAAACCCATAAATCAAATAAACCCTGAGCGGTCCAAAAACCTCATGACGCATGTAATAGTCAATGGCTGAGTTAAATAGATCAAAACAAAGAAACTGAACAAAACAAAAACCTGACCCTAACCCGAACTCAACAACCATCGCTTTCTTTGCTGTGTATAGGTGGAAGTTGCAGGTGATTCCAACGGTCCCGTGATTTGCAGTCAGTCGGTCCGATGTTGTATGTTTGTTTGTTTGCAGTGATACATTAACGTGAACGACAGCTGAGATCTCATGGTTAATAGATATAAAAAGGAAGTTCTTCGACCGAATGGACGTCTGGTGATGTTTGTCTCAACACATCTCCAGGATATTACACAAAACACATGCTAACTATGAAGTCATGACGTACAGTTAGCGTTACTATTCCAAATGAAATGATGGTCAAAATACAGATTTTGATTTGTTTGAGTTGATCAAACATACAAACCTTGACATAAAAGACTCAGCTTGCCTCCATGTGGTCCATATCTTGCAACATGCAACATCTCACCCAACAACAAGGTCAACACACGATACAATGGTCAATGCTCCGAAACAGAGCATTTCTTCACTTCCGGCATGCAAATAAGGCAAATCAACAAAGCGGTCCACATGTGGATGTCATCAAGTGAATGAAGCCAAGAGAGGCTTGGAGACAGAAAGGGTCAGAGCATTGGGAGCATTGCTCAGCTTATGATCTAAACAGAAGCTTTCGGCAGAGAACAGACAGGAAATGCACCTTTTAAGGAATTAAGAGAAAGAGAAATGGATCGAGGATTATGCGGGGAGAGAAACCACTGTGGGAAGAAAGTGAGTTCAAGACGCAGAGACAGTGATTATGCAAGAGATGAAGGTTATGTCTACTGCTCAAAGCGCGGGGGCGACAACCAGAAAGCCAGAAACAAAATTTGAATTGATGTTGAATGCCATAGGAGACAGTCTGAGTGATCTTGCATGTAGTGACGATGAGCAGGATTGTGAAGATGTGGAAGATGACAAATAAGATACAGAGCTCAGCAAGCTGAATGATGATGATGATCCTGGCTGCGTGATGGGCACAATCTCCAGAACAGTACAGCACCGCATGGAGAGTTATCGGCACTGGCAGATGAGGCTTCACGAATTGACGCAACCGGAATGGGGGGATGCAGCCAATTACTTCCATAAGACAGATATGAAGTATGGCACTGCCAAATTGAATGTTCCGGCGGTTGTCAAGTCCCAAATACATACAACTGTAGCCACCCCATCCCCGATAGAATTTGGAGAGCATACACAGAATCTTGATATCGTCCACAGACAATCGCAAATGCTGGCAGTGTATTCTCGACCAGGATGTCATCAAAGGAGGCTGGGTTTGGAGAAACCACAGTTACACAAATTCATACCGGTTCTTTCCCCCGATGCAGCGCCCAATTCAACACCAATTCAGGATGCAAAGCCTGTTGAACCTGTAAGTGTGTACCCTTGCATAAAGCATCCCTAGTAAATTATGATATAGAAATCGGATACGGATGACGATATGGTGATGGCTCCCATGTCGCCAGAGGTATAGATCGCTAAATAGTTAATTTTGAAGACCTATCACTTGGAAAAGCAAATTGTGTACCTACTTTGCTACGTGTCAGCTTTTTCTTGATTTCAGTGACCAAATTGTAAGACAAGATATTTCTTCAGTGTGTGTGCAAGGGTTGTACGGACCATGCGAAAGTTCTAGACTTCAAATCTGGTTGATAGATGGCCAGCAAACTTGATAATGACTTGCTTGTTACGGTTACATTAGAAAGCAAAACCCATAATAGAGACCAAAGTTACTAACAAAATTTAAGTCAGGGATGTCATATGTGTCATAGGATGAACAGTCAGTGTGCAGTCTGAACCCGGATGAATGGCTGCCATTATACTTCATTTGTCCATGCAGCTAACTGAAACACTCTGCCATCAGACCTGGTGCACATGGTTGAGAACGTGAAAATTGGTTATAGTATGTCATGGAAATCGAGGAAAATGGGCTGTAATAAGAAAGGTTAGGAAATCAGAGTCTATATGTCTACAATTAGTAGATGGATCTGTTTGCCATCACATACCAGCTGACAGTGCCAAAATGCAATGGAGCTATGTCATTTATCGGACTGATCACGTGAGTAGTGCTGGCTCAGACACTGAGAGGCCTCGATGCTGTTGGATGCAAATAATTATACCTTGAAACGGTATATTGGCTGTTCAAAATGACAGTATGCACTTTAAGCAAAATGATTTCACACCCAATGACTGTTAGTAAGTCTCTCAGGTGAGCGTCAATGGAGCATCAACGATTTTAGTTTCAGTATTTTGGCAATCAACGGGTTGCATAGTCACATCGATTGAAACAGGAGTTATATGCCGGCTATAGCTGTAAAAAGGCAAGCATCACGCTCGTTGCGCCATCCTAGAAATAAGCGTCAACAGCGCGTCACTGATTTTGTAGTCTTGCATCATGGATAATCACCGGACTGTGCAACAGCGTTAAGCCATAATCGCAGTATTGGCCACCTTCAAGGGCACAGAGGCCAGCGACGAGATCGCTTTCACCTCCTAAAAATGAGTGTCAATGGAGCGTCAATGATTTTTGGTCTTGCATTTTGGATAATTCAATGGCTGTGCAATGGCATACTCCCATAATTGCAATATTGGCCGCCTTTATAGGCAAAAATGGTAGTGCTAATAAGGCTACTACCTCCTAAAAATAAGCGTCAACGGGGCGTCAATGATTTTTGGGCTTGCATCTTGGATAATCAGACAGCAATGCAACGGTGTTGACCCATAATCATACTATCAGCTGCCTGTATGCGCAACAATGCTAGTGATGATATCGCAACCGCAAGGTCCTTGTCTGTCCTTGAATTCATCTTCACAAATATGCATGTGATCTCTTAGCGGTCTGAATTTTTTCTTGCTTCTAGCTCTAGAGTCAATATTGAAGAACCAGAGTTCTACCTGACTATAATGTATCTTTTGACAGTTACTCAGGTTGTAATACCCAGAGTTCAATTTCCTACCTCAATGTCAGATGCAAAATCTTTAAATACCTTGTTACTAGAGGTCATGATATCTTCAAAAAATGAATGTGTCTTGATTCGTGATATAAGTGACTTAACTTTACAAATCATCTTTGATGCTTGGTGGGCTTCAATGAATGTAGGCTCGAAGCGGCCCATTGGTTGGAATAATTCTAGACATGAGCTTTGGTGGCGATTCTATTAACACTGCGGAATTGAGGGGACCGGCTGCCCCCGCATCATATGTATTATTTGTCATCAAGTTCTTCGCCATTAATCAAAACATGGGACCAGCTCAATGGGCAAACACTTGCAGGCAAAAGCGCACATCGCAAAGTTAAACAAATTAACAGTATCAGAAGTACCCGAATTGACTAGTTCAACGGTCGATGAGAAAGCTTTGGCCATACTCAAGATGCAAGGAAGTCGAGGTATTCCAATTGTAAGTTCGCAAAGGAAACTCATATTTAATATTTAGGTTTTAAGTATACTAACTGAATTGACAGACAAAACGCTGTAAACTGGCAGCAAAGGACTTCCAAACTGCCCAATTTCACCAAGACACCTGGAATCGCTACCTCATGTTAGGATTTGTTTTGGCTCAGATTCCATGGAATGCAATATCAAATCTTGAGCTATGACGTGCATACACTGCATTACGAAGCAAGTTGGTGTTACCGTCAGCCAGCACCCTGAGAAATAGTTGCTGGAGGAAATACACACTGACAGTGGATGCAATTAAGAAGCAATTGCGGTCAAGAAACAAAGTTGGTTTAGCTTTTGAAGGATGGACATTTACGAAGAAATTCGCAATAATGTCCATCATGGTCTATTATATGAATGGAAATTGAATGTTGCGAGAAGTACAAATGGCATTCAATGAGGTTGATAGAGCATTCATTCCCGATTTTGAAAGGTCATTATGGATTACATGTCAAGGGTCAATATACAGGGGCAAGGCTAGCTGGACAGTTGAAGGAAGTTCTTGATCATTTTGAGCTGACAGACGGCTGTTTTCTTCGAATTACAACCGATAACGCTCCCCCAAATTACTCGATTACTCGCAAATTACAAACTACCCTTGAGGCCTCTGGAATCGAGTTACCCGTATTGAGACACCCCATACCATGCATGGCCCACGTCATTCAGCTTGCTTTGGATGCATTCATGAGCAGTGTGGGTGTAAAAGGCCGCACCAAGTCTTGGGAAGCCCATGAGCGCGATCAGCAATGTGGAGAGAATGAAAGCACAGACATTGGGAAGAGTCAAAGACTTCGAAAAGAGGGCAATGCTACAATTAATAAGGTGTCGGCCATGAGACCAGGTTTAGCAAAGATAATTGAAAAAGTACGTATTTCAATATATTTTGAAGGTGCTGAAACTGACCTTCATATAGCCGAGAATGCATGCGGTGTTGATTACGCTGACACCTGGTTGTCGCAACGAGTTCATTGACTGGAAAAAAACCAAAGTCCGGATTGCAGTAGTACTAATTCTGGATGTGGAGACACGTTCGAACTCGACACTAGAGTTGCTCGACTGTGCCTACCGATTATGTGAATCCACATGCGAGTGGCTCAAGAACCGAAAATACAGAGAATACTGGCCACTCTTCACTACACAAGATGAGTGGACCATTGTCAAGTATTTCATGGAAGTTTTACAGCCATTTTGGTAATCAACCCTGTGGATGTTGAAACAGCATACCATGACTCTGCATCACGTCATCACTGTCTACAATGACATGTTCAATCACACGGATGGCGTGATGCAAGCTGTGGACAAGAACAAGACACAAGGGAAGGAAGACTTATACTTTGCTGTGAAGTTTGCGCGGTGGAAGCTGGACAAATATTATACCGAAGTGACTCCAACGAGAGATGTGGTTCTTATTTCCGCACATATCATTGATCCTTTCCGGAAGTTGCGATCGTTCAGGATGCAGGACAAGGGAATTGATGTTAATCCTGAAGACGATACTTCTTATACTACCCAATACCAGGAGGCCATTCTGAAGTATGTGGAGAACGAATAGTGCACTAAACATAGACTTTTGCCAGTCAATGAACCCGAAAGCATACCGAATAACAATCTCGTGTCCACCGGAATGGCATCTAGATCTGGCCAATGTTCTAATGATCCATATGATGTGTCCAGTGATGATGAAGAATACTTAATGCCTGACAATGTAGCCGAAACAACACCTGGACGAAGCGATCGTGTAGCACACTCATTGACAGCCGCAAGGCTCTATTTGAATTCTGCTCCTGAATTTCCACAGAACAAGGGGCAAATTAATCTTCATCTTAAAGATTACCAGTCCGACCCGATGGTGATTAGTATTACATTTTGGTTACCGGATATCACTGACTGGTGGCGGCAGCAAGAAGAAATCAACTCAATGTACGCTGATCTCTCCAATGTGGCGCCCAAAATATTCTCTATTATATCTTACTGTCTCGGAGTGGAGGCCAGTTTTTCCCTTGGGCGAGATGCGATTGGTTGGAGGCAGTCAAAAACCTCAAGTGAGACCCTTAGCGAAAAGGTCGTAGTAAGGCAGATTACTCAAGATAGTAACAGATTACTGGCAGGCGACAATCCAGTATTGGATCCAACCAGTACTGCCAATGACATGGTGATGAAGAGAAAGGCTGCGCAAAAGAAGTAGCACTGAATGGCCAAGATCCACAACTTTTTGGAGTAGTGGCAGGGCAGCCAAAACCTATGAGCTACACAAAAGTAATCTCAAGCTCAAAATAAACAAATGACAGCCATAGAATTCATTTCAGACATAGAAGAGATCATCAAAGCATCCTGGTCAAACTTTGAACATGATGGTGCGGCTACATTTAAATTGTTGGAAAAATCACCTGTGCTACCAGCTTTGTATGCAAAGAACCCCCATGGAGGACGAACTCAAGCATTCAATGTCAGCCACATGAACCAAATCGACTGCCATCCTGCTCAATGGGATGAGGATAGTTCACCTGACAGCATTTCTGAAACCAAAACTTGGCTCAGCTGGAATGGGGACTTGGATAATCCAAACGACAGTGATGACGACTGGGATACAAACAATGAATCAGCTATGGAACTTGAGAAAGGCAGGGAGGATGCTGAAACCCCGCAGCAGCGGAATGTGAATGCCGCACCAAATGTGCCTGGATTGATTCGGCCTAAACGACGGTCAACGAACAAGGCTGAAAAGCTGTTGATGACATTCAATATAATGGAAAGGAGGAGGAGTAATGGGATGAAGTGAAAGTAGGACAGAATGGGTTAATGTATTATCACGAAGTGCATTATGTAGTTTGACCGAGAATTTCATTTAGAGAAATATTATGGGAGAATCTTGAGCAGTCGCATGAGAAAATTGCTTAATAAACAATGGTATGGTGGGAAATATGTATTATTTGGCAAGATGTATAAATTTTAACTGAATGAGAGCGACGACTGCCAGAATATTACTGGGCTCGGCTTCACCATACAGCCAAGTCCCGATCAGGCTGAAAGGTGACCACTGAGTTCAAACAGTTATGAATGCAATTATTAATGGCAGCAGATCTTGACTGGATAGTACATTCAAATGAGCATCAATGGAGCGTCAACGTTTTTAGTCTTGTAAGGAGGGTAATTGAATCATCATGTGGTTAGTGCTATCCACAACCAACATACTACCAGCCTTTCTTGGCAACACAGTAGACCACACAGTTACCGCCCCATTCTGAAACTGAGTGTTAACAGAGCGCAGATGATTTTTGGCTATGCATCTTGGGTAACCTAACTGGTGATTGGTTGCAGCCATTCATAACCAAGGTATTGGCTGCCTTCCAAGTCAAAAATATTAGCATCATGCTCCCTGCCCCATCCTGAAAATAAGCATCAACGGAGCGTCAACGATTTTTAGTCTTGTAAGTACAGTACTTTGAAAGTGACCTGGTCGCTGCTATCCTCAACCAACGTACTGGCAGCCTTCCTTGGCCAAACAATGAATGGCAAGGTGACTTCCCCATTTTGAAAATAAGTGTCAACGGAGGATTAATGATTTTTGGCTGTGCATCTTGTGTAACCTAACTGGCAATTGGTTTCAGCCATTCATAAACGAGGTATTGGCTGCCTTCCGAGGTGAAAATAATGCTGACACACTCCCAGCCCCAGCCTATAAATGAGCGTCAACAGAGCGTCAACGATAATTCGTCTTTCATCTTGGGTAATCTAACTGACGATTGGTTTGTAAACATGCATAAATGAGATACTGACAGCCTTTAGGGGCAAAAACAATTGCAGCATGCTTCCTGTCCCATCCTCAAAATGAGCATCGATAGAGTGTCAATGATTATTGGTCTCGCATTTTGGCTAATCTAAGTGTCACAATGTGGTAATAATTCATAGACGATGTCGTGGCAGCCTTTTCAATTGAAACAGTGCAGGACACATACGTTACCCCATCATGAAGTTGAGTGTCAACGGAGCATCAACCATATTTGGTCTTGCATATTGTGTAATCAAGGCTTTACATGGATAACTGAGCTCAGAACAGAACTATTGACTGCCTTTATAGCCAAAAATACAACCTACAACAGGCAAAACACTGATTCCAAAATAATCAATGTCGCAGATTGCAAAACATGCAAAAAGAGATTATTGGCTGTCAAATACCTAATTTTAATAATATCCCTTCACCGGTATTGGGCCCACGAAAGGGCCCACTTTCGCATGCACTGCGCCTTGTCGCTTATACCAACACAGCCACCCACTGAAACCCCCCCCTAGAATATTATGAATTGAAAGATAACTAGTAGAAGCTTCTATTTATGAATTCTTGTGGCAGTGTGACAAGTTCTGTGGTGCTGAGTTGCATATAAATAGCGGTACTTTGGAGATTGTGAGAGTACCATCCTTCAGCCCAGTGGCAACCACCTTCCCACTTCCCATCTACCACACCACAACAACCATGAGCAGAGAAGCCCTCAGACCTCGGAACCTTAATGTCAACTACCTACCCCCACCACTTATACTCTCATCTCCACCATCCTCACCAAAAAATGTCAAAAAACAAAGTGCCAAGCATCGCATCATGGACAATCACTCGGGTCCAAAGCGCCCCTCCTCTCAACCACCACCACAACCTACAGTGGTACAGCATTGACCTGTCATTGTACCTGATGTGTCTTCACTCACTACTGAAGCTCCACCTGCAATGCTCAACCTTGATGATAATTATAGCTCCTCAGATGAGGCATATATTGAGCCAGCTGGGTCGATCACAGCTGGTCACTCGGCCAAGCGGCGCAAGAAAACACACAAAAACCAGATTCAAAATTTGCCAGATCTTCCTATGCTTCCCACATTCGACCCTTTACAACCAGTTGTCCCTCTTCACAAAGCATGGAACCGATTGCCCATCTCATTCTCCAAGCTGGATGCCATTACTTCAATTCAAATCTTCAATCTCTTTCTTACCAACTCCATTATGGGACAGCTTGTAGCCAACACCAATTCCTATGCCCAGCAGCAGCTTCTTGGGCCAGAGAAGGAGTGGCAGCGTTCCTGGCAGCCAGTTACTGCTCAGGATCTTTATCTCTGGCTGGCAATTCAAATTCATATGGGTCTGATTGGAGTTCCTCCTGAGAGGTACTGGATGAAGGATGGAGTTTACCTTCCCAAGGATGGATTACCACCAGCTGCCTACCTTGGCAAGACTCGCTTTCAGGAGATCCGCCGCTTCTTTCATGTTTCTCCATACAATTCACCCACTGAAACTCCTGAAGGCCTACCTTGTTGGCATTCAAAGGTGGATATTCTACTGGAGCAACTGGGGTTTTTCTCGCAGCAGTACCGAGTACCTGGCAGCAATGTTACTATTGATGAAGCCATGATTCTATTCACTGGCAGGTCAATTCACATTACAAAGATGCCAAACAAGCCAATTAGTCAAGGATATAAGTTTTTCTGCATGGCAGAGAAGGGTTATGTGTGGGAGTTCCACCCATCATCGAATGCAGTTGGAGGGGATCCTGTTGATGTAGAATCCCGTCCGTTACAGCTTACAGATACTGGAAAGATGGTTCACCACTTGACTAGACGTTTGCACCAGAGGCATCGAAAGCTCTCCTTCAATGTATACATGGACAACTTCTTCACAACACAACCTCTGCTGGCAGAGCTTCGTCAGATGGGGATAGGAGCATGTGGCACATGCAGGCAGCAGTTTCGAGGATTTCCCAAGGAGCGAAAGGTTGGGAAGAATGCCAAATTGCTATATCATTTTCGAAGTGGAGCTGTTAATGATAGGGTTGCAACCCTGCTATGGATGGACAGTTCGCCTGTTACCATGATGTCTACAATCCACCCTCTAAGTGGTGAGGATTCACTGGTACTGAGAATGAGAAAGCATCCAGGCAACAAGAGTACCAATGCAAGTGGAGCAAATTCCACATTTCTTCCTGGAGAATGCCAGAAAGAGCTTGATATACTTGTTATTGTTGATGCCTACAACCAGCACAAGGTGGGAGTGGATGTAGCTGACCAGTATTGAATCTATTTTGATACACAGCTCATATCCAGATGCAATTGGTATCCACTTTTCTATTGGATTCTGGAGACAGCCCTTATCAACAGCCTTATAATCGATCCAGATCTGCCAGCAAACAAAGAGCGCACTGTGGATCACTTTGACTTCCATCTCTCCATTGTGCATGACCTTCGGCAAGCTGGAAGTCCATCAACAATGAAAAGTTCCTCCCGCATTCCGGCTTCACAGAAAATCACTTGGTCAGCTCCCCCCACACAATCTGCCCTGCCCCCACTACCTACAAGGCAAGTTACCAAGCACACCCCGCTGCCCTTCTGCTGAAAGGTACCAGGAATGCATTCCCCACTTTGGATGGAGTGTAGAGTAGATTGTTTCCTTTGCAGGTGGAGAAGAAGTCAGGGTGATAGTGGAGAACGCATGAAAACCAGCATAAAGTGTGAGGACTGCAATGAGACTTTATGTTTCACACCCAAACAAAATTGTTTTCATGAATTTCACCATATGTAGAGTATTTCTATTTATTCTGGGGGCATTTGGCTGGATTGTGGTTGTGTGATGTGTATTTTAAAAGCAGGCCCATCTGTGGGCCCAAACCCGGTTACCGGCAAAGGGATACAATAATCCAACTGCAAAAACAAGAACATTAAATAAATCTACAAATGGACCCGCTGGGCAACCGGCTGACAACCGCGCCAATTCAGACGGGTTGGGAGATTTCCATCGACCCATACGCGAATTGACAGTTCGGGTGTATTGACCACCTGGACCGCCAAATGGTTAATAGTTCCGTTCTGACCCGGACCGGGACCCAAAGTGACAGTCCAGAACCTTTGCTAACACCATTATTGGCCCTCTGATGCCCCGCAGTCTGGAGAGTGTGTACAGCAGATCCATTACCCTTCGGAAGAGCTCGTCTCCAGTGACAATGTTGTAAGCACTCCTAGCAACTAGCATGTGGCATACCTCATTCATCCAGTTGAGGTACTTATAATGCCTGAATGTGGCAATAAATTGGCAATCAGGAATAAACATCTTGGTGGCGGCTGACATCATGAGAAGTGACGATAGTGAGTGTGGTGCTGAGTATCAGTGTTGTTTATATAGTTGATGCTATGACGACAGTGGTGGGGTTAGGGTTGCTGAGGCTCTTGTAGATTGTGAGTTAAAAGTAGTGTAAAGTGAAGGGAGCACAGTAAGCCGCCTCTGGACTCATAACCTGTTACAAATGTAAAGCGGATGGAGTCAATTCTACCATTTAAGGAGTAGCTCTGTTGTTATATACATGAGAGCCTGGAATTCCATGGATGTCCATGGAATCTCATGATTGCAAATACCAGTTGCAGTGCCAAGTGAAGACTTGGGGATAAGTCTACCACTGTAAGTCAATTCGGCGATCCTACTATTAGTGACTTCCTTGCACATCTTATTGTATCGCGAATGAGAACCACACTGTCCCATGTCTTCCGTGTGGATGTCGCCAGAACTGTGGTGGAGTGTTCACGGTGTGCTCTCTGGCTTCTCGCTTCATTGTTTTACGACAATGGCCTCCCATGTGGTGCATCTATCAGTTGTCTCAATGGGCGTGTCTAGGTGCTCCTCCGATTATGCATGACTACCATCTGTGGCTGGATTGACCATACATATATATACAGAGAGACTTACATGATGCATGCCATACTATGATGTAGCAAATCTTGGAACCGTGACAAAGACAACTGTGATAAGATGAAATGCTTTTTAGTTATGTAAGAACAAATGCTGTGAGAATATGCACCAAGTCTCCCACAGTGCTACGGAATGGTTTCAACTGCTCTCGATGTCTCCCACAGATATGTGCAGAGCTTTCAGGAGATTCAAAATTTGACTCTCCTACAAGTCAAGTCACGTAGCACCCTGAATGCACCTCCATCAGTGTAGGTGCTTTCAGAAGCATTTGAGAATGCTCTTGCAAAGTCTGAGAGCACTTTGCTCAGCACAAGAGGGGTCTGGGTGCATGTGGAAGAACTGAAAAGCAGTGGTGAGGGTTTCCGGAGCGTCTGGGAGAATTGCATCGGGCTTCCAGACCAATTAACATTTTGCTGATGTGGTGGATCTACCGATCTCAACATGAGATATGCTACAGCGCTGCTGCCATTCAGTGTGCGCACCCGGTAATGGTTGATCAGTCACTGTACCAGTCCTACGATCAAAAAACATCTACATAATGTGAAACCATATTGCAAAAATGGACCACATGCACCGAGCTGTCTGCACATTCTTGATAAATATTCCTCGTGACTTATTTTCAATCATTCGCAATGCTTTGAAGCATTCAATGATGTGATCCCGTCATTACGACATCCTGAAATCTTGTCCAGTCTGTTAAGCTAATTCATTTCACTTGTTTACTTTATGTTGGTCTTCAACATGTGAATCGTATCGAGGGTTTTTGGAACTGTTCCATTGATTTGAAGAATATTCTGAACTATATAATCCCTTCAGACATCTATTATTCACAAGATGGTACAACTCCCAATACAAAAATCTGGACGCCCAGAGGAAAAACTCATAACATTTCGATTCAACGCGGGAACAATTACTTCAAGCATTCATCATCTACCCGTAAAACAAATTGAACATATTGAAGTCAATAATGTTTCTCAAGTACCACTGCAAACTATCTGGCCGAGGCATGAGTGGAAGAAGGTGTACAGCTTCTCGGATCACGCTGATACGAACGATACAAGTGGTTTCTATGCTGAAAAGAAGATTATGACCGTTGCTTCCATCGTGCAAGAGTTGCATTGCAGGTTGATGCCTCTCGTCTACAATCACAATACCAGCTGTCTGACGTGTCGCCCCTGTTAAAAACCTCTGAACCAAGACAAAAAGCCCATTAACGCTCGATTCCGCATGCTCAAGAATGAACAGACATTTTAACAGTGCAGGAATGCATTCCACAGTCGACTTAAGGTGGCTATCCGATCTTCTCCCCACCCAGAGAAGCACTGTATCAGTTCTTGGTGGGTTATGCTTTCTCCACACTGTGGACCGACTGCAATGAACTATATGAACTGCTTGCTCGTCCCATTGAAAGGAGATCACCGGAATTGCTCCTTCATTGTACTGAATGTATTGTGACTCATTGCGAAGACTGAAATACTGATCTTGATTGATGTAGTCTGTGAAGTCAGCAAATTTCTCGAAACACCTAGCAATGTGATTCTGTAGCTCCTCTTTTGGCATTGCACACCACTTGGCCAAGACATTAAGGGTTTTGATTTTGGGTTGCGGGTTCTGTATCATTCACTTGCATTGAAATGTGGCTAGAGGCATATCATCGTCGCGACGTTGTTTTGCAGTGTTTGCATTCAGCTCTTGATACCGAAACACCCTGTTTCAGACTTTCGTTCTCAACATCTGGCCCGTGGCCTCATGACATTTTGATTTCTTGGTATGCATGATTATGATCCAACACCGCTTTTTCTGGGTGTTCAGTGCTTACATTTAGAAGATTGCGAAGCTGGCGAATGTGGTCAGAGAAGTGGTCCAAGAGATGCATCCTCACAAAGTTGAAATCCGATTCATCAACAAGATATTGTGCAATTTTTGACTTGATCTACATTGTATCTTTGTCAATGCAACTCCACCTTCTAGCTACAGAATGATTGTTCCAGGCGGGGTCCCTCCCCCGTTCCTCCGATTTGTCTAATGTATGCTGCTTTTTTAAAGCCTCCGAGATTTTCTTCGTAGATTTACAGGCATGAAATCACCTGAACACACCCTGGTGATGATGAAACACTTTCAGATAATTCTCCATATACTGGATCATGGCCTCAGTATGGTACCAGTACTGTGCCATTTGCTGAAAATACACAAAGTACTTGAAGCACAACAGCCCATCTGTGAAGGGAATCTGTTGCCTTGCCAAAGGAATTAAAGCAGTCGCTGCAAGAAGTGGAAAATCATCTGCCTGAGTGCTTTCATCTCCTTACCACTCCATTGTATCACTTGGTTATATGGCTTGTTGAATCAAGCAAAGCCATCATATGGAGGCATCATCGCTCAGAGTTGGTTGAATCCGTCGATCCTAGATTGTTATATGAGGAAGGATGTTACCCTGTCCATCAATTGCTTAAGCATTCCAAGATGGAGGGTATCACAAATATTGCGTACAATATTAGTAGCCATAGAGATGCATTACATATTCCAGAAGACACCTTCTGAGGTTCCAACCGCTCGATCCTCAACTTATGTCTTGATTCCCCTCTCTCAGTCTTACCTCCCTGAGTCAGGCGTATGATCTTTTTGATGTACAGCCAATAGTCTCCCAATTGCCACGACGATGAATTCGCTTCCCCAAATGACAATTTCAGTGCTTCACACACAGACCAATGGGGCTGCTGAATTGAGTGCAAGTGAATGATTTTGAAGTGGTCAGCCATCAATGCAAAGATGACAGGATAGTATTGCCACATCCGACTGTCCGCCAAAAGCATAAGCTTTGCCATGATGAAAAGTGCATGGAGATAACTAAGCATTACATCGAAGGCCTTCCTTGACACCTCCGGATTGTGGATTTGTTGTTCCTTCATAGCAGTTGTTATTCCTTGTCCGTTGAAGTGATATTTCGAAGGCAGAGGAAGAATGCCAACAAGGATACTTGGAAGGTTTGAAAGCTTTGACCTATTCGTCCAGTTGATGTTTCTGAGACCCATAAATCCTGGACATTCTTTCTTGTTGCCTGAATAGTTTCTGAGATGTGTCTGGTCAGAACTGCTCAATAAAGGGACAATCGTCACACCAAGCGCCCACCGTAGTTATTGAAGCGGTCAAAATTATTGTAGCTGTGATGAAATTCACATCACATACCTGTTGATTCCAACATCAGTCACTTGATTTCACCTCTGAGTCAATATGTTCATTAGCCTCGTTGAATTTCATTTCCAGAGCATACTTTATATATTTCCTGAATGCCGGCCAGTGAATGAGGAACTCAATGCATTCAACTGGATTGCGGTAAAAGAAAGGTGTGAATTCATCATCACAAAGGATGTTAGGATCAGCCAAAGTATTGTAATAGGCATTGCCGGATTTGCAATAGTCGATGCCCATCGCATAGAACATTTCGTCCAACCTTTTGAATACACAGTGGAAGAGAGTAGTGTTGTTGACCGTTGCCATTGTAGGGTCCCTGCAAAGCTTTTTGCTAGCAACTGGGCTCAAGTTGTGCTTGACGCACCAGTGCTCTAATCGATACTTTTTCTCATAAAACAATGGTGACCAAAGATCAATTTCATCCTCTAGGATATCGAAATACTTGTTTCTAATAGTCTTGACTGTGAGACGATTGTATGAGCGTGGAGTACCATAAGGATGTGTCCGAACAGAAGGTTCCTCTGGATGGAGACATGCAATGTCGGTGTCAGCTTTTGCATCGCAGGGATCCAAATCAGGAGGGTGCAGAAAAGAGTTGCGATGTAGTATGTGAACAAATGGAAGTGGAATACTATTGTGCTTGATCACAAAACCATCATCAAGCAGTTGTTCGGCTAATACGCACACTATCATCTCACTGTGGTCCCAACAGTGGTGAGGAATGAATGTGCCAACGTAGATGTACATCATTGAAGTAGTAAAGACACTGTTGATGAAGATGTATGTTTTGTTAGGAAAATGAACGGTCGCAACAATATTAAGAAACGTCTCGATGGGCTTTTACCTACGCATACCATTCCAAGCCAGCGAGACTTAGGATAAAGCCACACCTCGATTGACTTTTTCCAAACAGGCATCCTACCACTCTCATAGGATTTCTCTGATCCTCCTTCAGACAGTTGGAAAGTGTTTATTCGCTCTCTCAATTTGAATCTCACTTTGATTTCAAAAAGCATACTGCATCTGCAATCATCGCGTCACAGCAATTGTTGGGCACCCAACCAAGACCCTCCTATACCCAAAGCCTGATTTATGGTTGTTATGTTATGTTAAGTTTATACCTTACAGTAAATGCGGATTCTACTTAGATACCAACCCAGTGACTTCATGGTGGGGTTCATCAACTAGAGCAAGGACAAACAAGTGAGATATGACAGGAGTGCATGCTATTAGTTGTCTTTGTAATGCACTTAAGTATTCAATCGACAAATCAGTGTGCTTAGATAATGCTAAGCAAATTTTGTCCTAGCTGAATTGGAGCCAAGATGATGTCGGTGGGTCAAGAAAACCCTCTAAGCCATATAAATCTGTGCCTTGCCTGTCTACCTTACTTACAGTCTGCAGAACCTTTGACACACACTCCTCACCTGCACTATTTCACTGCATTACCCTTGAGGATATATTCAACACTCCCTAAGCTTCTTTCGAGTAACAATGATTTAATATCCACCATTTAATTATTGTGCACCATTGAATACCTGAAATTCAATCTGATGCCTTTGGGTTGCTGAAATCAGTCATTCCAGATGCTAGTACAATCCAGATGCCAACTGTACAAGTCCGTGTCTGGGCTGAGAATGCTGGTGTTGGCATCAGCCAATGGACAGAAGAAACCATGGGGATTTTGCAGAATAAGGATGGCTTGACAACACAACAGATAGATAATAAAGTGAGGGAGCAGGTCTGAGAGATTGCCAAGTCCAGGAGCATCATCAACAAGCAAAGCATTAGCGCCTAACAACAGAATCGTCTAATTGATCATTGCGTTGCTCGAAAGAGTGATCTGGTGTCAAAAAGGACGCTTTGGAAACGGTACATGGGAGACAAAACGACCCTCGATGGTTAGAAACTGAATGCAGCAGTGGACCGGTTTGTGGAGGTTGGCCTTTGCCAAAGCAAGAATAGACTCGACAACATCCCGGCTAAGATGAGGACACTCGTCCACGATGGTATGTATTTCCTTGCCCGAAGGTTTCTGTTGTTCTTCCTGATGATGTGCAGATAAAGAAGGCAACAAGAAAGATCCCTCGGGTCACAGGACTTTGCCAATAAAGGTGTGTCGTGATGCCTCAACCTATTTCTCTGTCAAGCTATTTAGGGTTACCATCCCATACGTGGATCCCAACATTATTGGGAAGAGGGTAGGTGAAACCAGTACTCAGCTATTCCCGTAGCACTGGCCTGGGGATGATGAATCAATACTACCAATAGTTATATCAATTGTTGATACGACCATTTTGTCAATCGTGAATGCTGCAATCACCAGTCTGCCAAACCCCAGCTGGACAATCCGAGAGCATTGGGGCTGCCGCAAGGAGTCTAATGCAGATGGTGGTCCATGCACCCATACTCCTACCCCAATCGTTATTAACAAAACTGCTGCCTGATGGGCAAAGGTGGTGATGAAATTAATCAACCCAATGCGTTTTTGCGTTGTTTATCATGGCCAACAAGTTGATGGCACAACTGGTGTCTAGATGCCTATGCGTAGTGGCAGCAGCTACCTTCCTCTGGATGCCATCGTCCCCACCTTCAGCTGAGAATGTGATCGATAATATCAGGGAGGAATCAGATGATGATGCTCAGACCCAGGGCTCAAATCCATAAAGCTTTCCGGCAGCGAAAAGAGGCTTCCAAAAGTTTGAATAGAAGGTTCAAAACAGTATTTTCAGACTGCAGGAATACATTGAAGTCATCCGAAACCATACCCTTGGTCCCTCTGATGATTATGAGCAATGTGATGTTGCTGATTAGAATGTGGCTTGCCTTTACGAGCACAATCACATTGTAATTTCTTCTACTGCAGGCACTTTCGCCAATAGAAAGCATAGAAGCAGCCACCCAGCTGCAAATTAGTTGTTATGAGGATGAAATGCACTAGTTGGATGGTTGTTTGAGAATTTGCCTTGTGGGCAGATATTCTTCTGGCACTTTGGAGGGTGGACGGATGGGCAATAATTTGAAGTTTATTGGTGAGGTTTTGGGTCTCTTTTTGGTGTTTTGTTTATTGTATTATTGCATCATTCATACTCATACATGAAGGGCTGTGTTGAGAGTTCACAACATTGGGATTAATTGTTGAGACATTTGTTTTTGGGCAAGACATAGTGGCAGCGATGGGACTCCATATATCACTATCATGCAATTGGTAGTATGCTATATTTACCCCAGCAGAGGTCAGCCCGAATGATTAGTGAAACGCAAACACTTTGTACCTTGTTGCAATGACCATATTTGTCAGTGTAAGGCAATCAAGAACCCTGTGGCATACATGTTACCTGGCTTTCTTAGTTTCGAGTTTCCATCCATCCAAGGAGTTGGAGGTGTGCATGGCTGGAGAAGCCAAAATCCTTCTATTGTAAACAGAATAAACAGTCACATCATGATGATTCTTTAACCATATCAACGCTATCTTTTCTTCACACAATACTATAAGTCATCTACTCTACATTGATTCACATTTCCTTTAGTCACTCCTTGACTGTTCTCATACATTTCACTTACCACCTTGGGAAGTCATGACAAGAAGGTGCCGCACATCGACTTATCATTCTCTGTCTGTCTGCACCAGGAGACACCAATGATTTATACGGGATGAGGATCTTGATGACAATTTCAGTACAAAACCCGACAATGGCAATACTCAGTAAGAAGACAAATTACACTCTGATGATGAGCCTCTTCAGTGACCATCCAGGAAACCATTTGGCAAGCGGCCATCTGAAGATTCCTTCACATCAACATTTCGAAAACGAGTCGTGGCAACTCAATTAACTTCCATGTCGGCGCAATCCCTATATTCTGAGTTTCTGGAGGTATATATTGTCCAAGAGGATAAGGATCAATGTGAGTGTGCACCACTGGCATTCAAGAAGGTATCCAATTCGGCATTTGAATGATTGAATCCACCTGGGAATTTATATATTTGATAGAGAAAGGATTCAGATGAAGCCAGTGAGCAATTGGTTGAATGAAATGCTGGACATCTGTAGCAGTATGAGCCCTTCATTGATGATGTGACAGGCCTTATCGTGGGTACTCGATACAATGCCCACACAACTCTTTCAGGCCGTCTGGAACTGGTCATTGTATGGGGAAAGCTTATTGCAACCAAGTATGCGATGTTTCTGAATCCCATTGCCATGAATGCGGTGAAAACCCTCCAGATCCATTGTTGGTGGTATTAGGAAATCGCCAGGATTGATCCAGTCCAGAGAAACTCAGACTCTCCACATGCCTAAATTTCAGTGGTAAATGAATCATTTCAATGATTGTTTTCATCGCTGACATTGTGCATTAGGCTCTTGCAAAGATCACTTGCTCCTGTACAGCAATGGTATATTGCATCACGAGCTCAATGCACTCTATTTCCGGATTTCGAACACAGTCTCCTACAGTGATCCGGTAATTAGTTCCCTAGCTATTGGCCAAGAAAAGGTTTACATGCCGCACTAATGTTTATGAGGTAAGTTCAAAGTTGGCTTCTTCTATAATCATTGTCTTGACGATCAATTTAGGAGTACAAGTTTCGCTTTGCAGCAACTGAAATTATGGATCTTATTCACCGTACATACTTCTCAGGCAGATGACAAGTAGGAATGAAAGATAGACCATTGATTGACGAAATCAACCCAACATTCATTGCCCTCACCGCAATGGTGATGCACCATTATCTGTTGGCCTGGAATGCAGGTGAGTTTAGTGTCCTGCCAGAGTTTGCTCCAGGTGGTTCAGCACAATATAAGTGCGATACAAGCAACATTGATCATATGGTTAATCCCGCCTGCACAGACGGATTTGGTTGTCTCAACACAGATTTTCATTCTTCCTCACCAGAGGTTCAAGCCAGCAAGATAGACAATATCCACAGAATAATTTGCCAAAGAATTGACATGAATAGTCCCGAACCAGTGACAGCAGAACTTCACAACGATCGTGATAGCATTCATGAGAACTCACTTGATAATGTTCCGGGGAACATGATAGAGCTGCCTGACAATTCTTTTAGTTGTCTCATCAGCTTTGCTGCTGCTACTGAAACTAGCGTGCAATTCTCAGATGTGCTGCCTATGGGTGCGTCTGCCATCGCCAGCAGCTGCCAGCCTGTCCCCAGCAGTGACAGCAAGAGCAGCAGTGATGACATCACCAGCGTCACCAACATCAGCAGCATTGAGAACATGGGATTAGTTGATGGAGGTACAATTGTGAATGGTACCCTGCCGCTTGGAGGTTAAAAATGGTGTCAGTGATTGGACATAAAAAATTGTATTGTGTAAATCTTCTCTAGGTTTCGTCGATATAACGTAATAACAGTACATGTAATAGCACAGATGCTTTACTGAAGTCTAATCTCCAACACATGAAATCATAATTGCAATAAGGCATAACCCTCCCACGACAGTTGAACTGTTAGATACTGATGATTCCATATCAATAAAGTAAATATCGTGAACCAGTTCTGCCTGGTATCTATTATTGGTCAAATGAAGCCAAGACGGTCTTTGAAAACAAGAGCTGCACCCTCATTAAATGTATGGAGCAAGGACTATAATCATCAAGTGGACAAATCAAATTGTGCAATTTAGGAGTATCCCAAGCAATGATTTGTGATACTGCCAACGGAAGTGTGAACCGTTTGTCATGTGCTCGTTGTCACATTCGCAAAAGTGGGTACACAGGTTACGACCCTTGAACACTGCATCACAACAACTCACAGAACACTTCAGAACAGTACAGCAATGCCATAATTCAGGAATATCTCGATTTGATTGATTTGAGTTTGTGGGTACAATCAAATAAATAAATTTGATGAACGAAATTTAGTTTTTGCTGATGAAATATTATACTTCTCTCACGGCCTCTTATGTGCACTGTTCACTAGCAACATGATGTCTGGATGTTGTCATGTGGCTGGTATATAACAGCAGGACAATGTATGCCACCAAGACAACTGCAGGGTGGAGTTCCTCTCAATGATGATTATTGAAACTTTTTGAGTATTGTAGAACATACCTTTCCCAAGGACACACGCACTCGGGGACTGCTTGCTGACTGGTTGCTAGCAGGTGGTTGTAGTGTGATTCACCCAATGTTCAGAGTTCACACCAGCTTGCTAGGAGACAAGGTATAGCAACTGACAAAAGTATCATGGTGAGCAAGCAGAAGTGGTAACCTTTGTCGGCTAAATGGGCAAACAAGAAGAGTTGGTGGTAGTAGGGGCACAACAGCCTCTCCAAGAAGATATGTGAACCACAGGAATCAGCTCACACAGTCAATGAACAGAGAATTGCCTGCTATGGTCATTTTCCATTGGATGGGCCAGCAGTACTACATCTGGTTGATGTTCCCTCTCACCACTTCCATGCATTTCATTAACTCTTTTAGCTAACATAGACGGAGCAGGTCATATCACTGTTGTGTGGGTCTGTATGTTGGAGATAATCTGCAGTGATGAATAACAATTCACCACGGTGAAATGCAGTTCACAGCCAGGCACAAATCGACTACAATTGGAGGGCAAGAACATTAACACCATGCAGGCGGAGCAATAATGTACCCAAAGAGTGAATGTTGCAACTGCTATAACAAACACAGAATCTAATAACCCCCAACACATAAAATTGTACGACATTGGACAATTACATATTGAGCATATGAATAATCATTCAGACTACAAAAATTGAGTGTACGAAGAACAGTATGTCCATACCAGGGTTTCATTCATAGGCTGAGGTGGACGACAGTCAGTGCTGTGAACAATTGTAATATACACAAGGCTATGATGGATTATGCCGTATTATGTGGGCTGATTGTGGATGACTATCTACAAATCTACAAATTGAGTGAACAGATGCAGATTTTCATACAGGTGGGCTTGCTGTGCTGAGTATGATCATGAGGAGTATTAAAGCAACCGAATCATGTGCTGTATGGCAGTGGCTTCAAAGCTGAATACAATGACCAATCGAATGCCTATTACAATACTACATGCAATGTCATATTTGGTACCAAGTTACATTGCCAAGAGTGCCATTCAATATGATATCACCACTCCGACTCATCAATCACAAGCGACACAGCTACACTGACAATGGACCACTACAAATGGACACCCAAATGAAGCCCTCCTGATCAATATTCCCCCCAAAGAAATCTGAGATCAGTCACTGGCGGAGCAATGAGATACGCAAGATGAGTGATAGCAATATTGTCATTCTGACAACCTGTACCGGAACTAATTACTGTCCCGGAACATCAGTATTGACGAACCAGAATAACCGTTCGTCTACCAAGGGATGTGATGGCAAACCACACAAACAGAATCATCGACTGGTAAACCCACTGGACAACTATAAGTGCACATGATCGATTGATGGCAACCACACCTACACATGATCCAACAATTACACTTGGAGGAAAGCCAGCAAGTGCACCCTGTAATAAGAGACAATAAGTCCACATCGCATCTGATGGACTTCCACTGACCACCAAATGCACTAGAGAGAGCTGATGAATCAAACAATTCGGATGCATGCTGAACATGTGCTAATACAACTACCAAAACACTTTCCAAAAACATACCAAATGGCCACAGTATGACTACCAATTATGCCTAATGAAAGAGATGGAATATGACTAGTGCATGTTTCAACAAGTGTACTGAACAGCACAACAAGAGACTGTTCGGATAAGTACCAAATGATGATCTCCAAGATGTCACAGCGATCGATATTACAATCCGAGGGCTTCACACAGACATTAACTGAGAATTACCGCAATCCCTGCCATACCATATGGCTGGTCACAATGCTGACCAAATTGCACACTGAAAGATGAAGCAACAGTCGCCTGAAGACATACTGAACTGTATCCCAAACTAAATACCAAAATGAATACCATACAGTATACCAAACAATTATACCTGAGCCCTACCAAATGTAACCCAAGAAGCCAACAGATACTATACCAAAGCTGCATGCCAAAATGGCCGCAGTGTAGTCAACTACAAATGTGCTGAAGCTCCTTTCTGATTAACGTTCATGGTAAAACAGTCAATTGAAACCATATCAAATAGCGGATCAAGAGCTGCCAAAATCTGCATATGTGATGTGCAAAGCTGCTTTCTTATAGTACAAGTGTACTCCAATCACAGTGAGTATGACCATCTGCTTTAAAGCATACTTCGTATACATGCATTAACAATATGCCACCCATGCCGGATGCAATTTCCATCAATTCTATTACACTCAACAAGTTACCAGTATGCCACATATCAGGACTGAAGGCTATGGCAATGCCAGGAGGGGAGTCTGACATCATTGGCCATTCTCAATACCACATTGATGTGATGATCAATGTTTCCTTCCAATACCCTGGCAACATCCAACAATGTTCTCTGCAACTTCCAACAATGTTCTCTGCGACAGCTAAGTATTATGGTGCGAAAGGTGACGTGAATCAGACATTGAATCTAACCATGATTAAAATTACAATTATGAATCAGCATTAAACTACTACTGAGCCATGATGACAATCGACTATGGATGTGATGGAGTAGTTGTCAAAGGAACAAACAATTTTAACCAAGAGAGAGATAGCCTGGTCCATATTACTCAGTTCTACCAGTAACTCAAAGCCCATTAAGAGACAATCTTCCGAGACACACTGACACGTTCATAGAGCTGTGGAACAAGTCAACCAACATTCTACTCAATCTGCCTATCAAGAGCAACAATGAAGTCAACTACATGGTGACTGAAACAGACTTGAAATGAGGTTTACTGAGTCAAGTAACATCTTGGAATCAATGCCACCTAAGGATAACTTCAGACTGGGAGATATTCTATAGAGAACTGCACAAAGGCTCGAGAATGTGCTGGTGCACTGGATCTTATCAAGCATACGGATTTCTCGATAAGCTTGCCTATTAGGTGTCAACAAATGATACAAGACTGGATGATTAACATATATCATTGATGATCACCAATGGCTACAAATGATGTTTGCAGATACAGCTCCCATCAATGTGAGGGTATAAGTGGAAGCTCAACCAGCCTGATCATTCCAACCAAGACCTATTCAGAGATGAGACCTTCAAGTACAGTACCACTAGGCAGGTCAGATGCTTGATGACTTAAGGGCGAGAAATTAGAAGGAATTGAGGTCCAAGACTAGGGGTGGAAAACATTCGTCAACTGAATTCTTAAACTAGGGACAGAAAGAGCATTATTAATTGAGGGTTTGATTCTTTTCATTGTCTCCTCTCTTTTATTGCCTTCTCCATACTTTATTACTGTATTGCATCTTGGCCGGGTACAAGTGGCATCCATGCAGGTTATTACAACTTCTGGATTTTAGTTAAGTTGAGGGAGGGTTTCCTGGTGCACACGACCATCCAAAAGGTCACCCTGAGTATTACTGATTGATTGTTGAACATATGGGTTCATTGAATTAGTTGTGTGACATGATTTTGCAATACTATCATTCATTTCCCTTTTTCTTTGTACACCTTCTGCTTTCCTGGAGATTTGCACCTAAAGTGTCGCATAATTCAGTAGCAACAGGTGACTCTAGAATGGATAACAGCAATTCTATAAAGTTGACTCATCACAAGCCTTCCATCTTTAGCGATGATCTTTCTATACTTCTACCACTATACTTATTGGCACGCAGAATTGCAACTACATTCCAATAGTTACCATCCATATGACAATTAGGCTGAATGCTGGCATATGGCCCTTATAACATCTGCCAGATTGTTAACATCCCTGGAAAGATTGCTTACTAATTTCACTCTTTGAAAAAGGAGATACCAGATCTGTCAATGCATCACTTTGAATATAGTCAATATAGTCAAATATAGTATATTATATTTTACAAATCAGCAAACAAACCATCCGCTCAGGAATACACAAGCAGAGCCGTGTGTAGAAATATGATAAGGTGTGAGTAGTATGAGCCATAAAACTGTCACTGCTGCAATTTGGGAGTTTACAAGTATACATATCCAAAATCATTTTTCAAATGGCCAGGATTGTTAACATAATGTTACTTCAAATGCTGCAATTTACAGGATCCGTTATTATTAAAAAACAGATTGCGATATATAAATATGTGTATACAGGCAATATTATACACAATGGTACCCAGGGCTGTGTCAAATCATGAACCGGTGAACAATAACAGTTATATCCGAAATACATCTTCTAAGGCCATTCTTTTCGAACTTATTTATTGCCATTATTCATTATATAGCAAATGTATAGCTGATGAAGATGGTAGAATTATATAAAGAAAGTTTCCAATAGAGTATAATTAGGTATTACAATCGAGATTTGCAGGTGTATTTGTTAGATTAAATATTTCTGAAATTTATGTAGCAGATAAAGAAAACTGCATACAAAAAGTTCATACAATGATTATTGCTGCCAAATTGAGATTATGGATTGTAAATGTTCACAAGATTAATCCATTTTTAGATATGTTTTGAGTGGTATATTATAATAAATTGGAGACTTGCAGTTGATAATACACTGAATACCTAGAATTATCTATTTCTGTCAAATGTATAACAATGTTATATAATACAGTATTAAATACATTGGATTGAGTTTTCTTGTGTATCTTCATAATCCTTCATATAAAAGAATAACATACATACTGAGGACTTATATACTTGACAATAATTGCAAGTTAATATACTAGATTGTACTTTATGTAGTACCCAGTATCACTAATCTTCATCTGTAAAGCAGCATTGTTTATCTACAATATCAAACATTTAAGTAGCTATCTGTGGAATATTATTGCTGTTAGATCTATCACAATTATCAACCATATGATTGAAGACTGTAGAAGTATCTCTATTCAGTATTACCCACCTTTGTGCCAAAATCAGTACAGTATAGCCATAATACCATACATCAAAAATTGTATCAATTACATTGTAATATATGTATGCAGTTGAACTTTGCCCACTGTAATGTTGCAATATTGATGAGTAACTAATACTCCATTTTCCACAACCTTGTAGACAACAAACCTTATTTAATTTATCAGACAGCTAATTTCGATATGTTCCAAATGCCCATCAATACAGCATGGAGGGGGAATTTGATTAATATTCAGATCATCAGAGTCTATAATAACTAATAATCTACATTGCCAGTTAGAATCATGTATTGTATATATTGAAATATCAACTTTCTGTGCCATACTGAGTCTCAACAGAGCACCAACTGTCTTTAGAAAACAACTGGGTAATACATTCGATTATCCAATTTAGACCATATCAGTTTCTGCTTAAAATTAATTTTGCAAATGAACATAGATACAGAAAACATTCTTTGTTAATATTGAAATGCAAGAATCTGAAAAAATAATATAATATAATACAAGTGATATATAATCAAATCGGTATACTGATGTGTTGTAATGACAATCAATAATATTCTGATAATTTGTTACTATTAGTTGTTCTGGTAAATACACAATTGGATAATATGTGTGTAACAAAAATTATAGACAATGTCTGTTTGTAGGTCTAAATATAAAATCAAGTTTGTCTGGTGAATGGAATAAATAGAAGGAAGATTGGTGATAGAGTTCTGATCATGCATACAGACAATGGATCCAGTTTTGACTTGAGGTAACCACAGATACAATCCAAACTGTGCATGGGGTATCTTCTTCAACCGTTGGATCAAACACACTGATGTTGAATAGTTGCATGCGTTGTTATTATATCGCCTTTGTAATTAGTTGGATAGCAAAGCTCTTAGGTGTAAATTTTATAAATCTGTGTTATGTATATAAATATATCACAATACTGGGACAAATGTGAAAAATTCTAGCTGCAATGCCAAGTTACCATAGAGTTATCTACTGATAGCAACGATTCTTGGTTACCCATCCGCAGTCCGGCTAGGACCCGGAACTGGGGCCTCAGTTTGGTTCTGGATGCCAACTGGAAATGAACTGCCTGAAGACGATCGGTTCACAAACGGTAGGCTGGGAGAAAACACACCATCCAAAATGGGATAATTTCCTGATATATTAAACTGTGATACGATCAGACCTCAAATACTAAATTGGAGCCCAAAATCTCAGTAGGTGAAAATGTGGTCCTGGCCCAACAACCATGATTACAATGTTGTTCGGTTGTTTAATGTGGTACAACCTGTTGCTAAAGTTCCTGTTTGGCTCCAACTCGGAATTTGGAACCATTGCTATAACTGGGGTTGTCTATTTACCTGGATTCAGTTTAACAGCTGATATATTCCGTAATATCTTATATGTCGTACTTATAAATGGCGATCAACTGATAAGATGTATCGCTTTATAGATAGATAAGTGGTAACTATTTCAAAGTGTCGCAGGCTGGTCTATCAGAACAAAGTTACATTGATTGTAGTATAGCACTGTCACTAGTAGAAGAACACTGTGGAATATTGGAACTGTAGGAAAACTATATGCAACTTGACCAAGTTGAGTAGGAAATGTTTTTTTCCACTGCAGAAAATGAGTTCTTGGCAGTTAGTGAAATCAGGTTTGCGGGAATTATATAACAGTATATTTACTTTAATCATATAGTCTCTAATATCTAATCTCTTTGATGCTTAATGAAAATGTTAAAAAATATGAAGACGTATTACATTACTTTGGCATGTTGATACAAACTCAAGAACGATCAATAAAATTCAGAATTACATGTTAGAAGGTGTATACGCCTCTATATTTTAAGTTTACATACTGCTTACAATACTCTATGAGTTGCATCAAACTGCTATCTGGGAACAAAATTATACTAATAGTTGAAATCAGGTATAGCTATAGTGAAAACCCAACTAAAACCTAGGGGATTTTGGAATAATTGTGGATCATAGTCAATACTTATCAGATAGTTCAGTTCATTGCAGATTGAATACAGCCTGGAGTATCTGAATCAGCTTCAAATCTGGATTATGGCTAGGTACTCTATGATGATATTTATTTCTTCAATTCTTTATTAATGGATTATGGATGAATTTCCTAATACTACAATAAACAGTAAGTTGGCAATTACCTAGACATTGAAATCATCTAGTGCTAACTGAATCCAATAATTATCTAGTCAATAAATACATGAAAAAAAAGATTAGAATGCTCAAGCTTTGTATCAGCAGCAGTAGAAAATAACATTATTGGGAGTGGAGTTGAATGGGAACATTCATATTTACTATTAATATTTGAAAATCTGAAATTCCATATCATAATATTACATCTAAAATAGTTCAATATACCATACCTATTATAGCATAAAAATAATCTGATATCAGTTTCAAGACTAGATAATTCAAAATCGAGGCAATATCTTGCATGAGATAGATGTACTACACAAATTCACTACATGATGAGAAATATTGAATAATACTTTATTCTATTGAATACAAACCTGGTCAGATTATGACAATTGACAGTATGATGAGATTTATGCTGAATTTCCAATTAATATAAGTCTCTAATCAGTTCTAAACTTTTAAAGATTAAAGTAAAATTGAATTCACTTAGAGTGCATTGTAAATAACTATCCATTAAATACAACATACACTATATCAATATCTTGTTAAAATAAATGTATTTGATTTATGTATTTCTTTTTGAACCTCTGCTGACAACTAAGTTACAAACTACCATTGGCATGGAATCTTACTCTTATAGCAGTTATAATCAACTAAGATTGGAAAATTGAAAAGTTTTTGTACATTGACATAGCTGTAACTAAAGCAAGTTGTAAAGTAGTAGCTGTAACCGGCGGGATCAGGCGTAGGTGATATTGGGAACCGAAATGGGTATCAGAAACAAGCAAAGGGCGCTTGAAGTTCATATCGAGGGATTCAAAAAAAGACAAGAGTCGAAGCTGTTCCAAAGTCGTAACTTGCTTTGCTATACAAGAGAATGAGTAAAGAGACAAGAACAGGTATCCCTCCAACGCCAACAACACTTTCTTTATATACAATTTGGCAGCCACCCTACAATCATTCTCCACGCATCAATATACAACTCCGAATCTTATCCCAGGATCTTACACCGCCCGTACATTTCCATATGAATAAAACCGTGCCACATCGTCCGACGTCACAACACCTCAGACCACTTCCCCTATCATACCAAACTATCCCACCACCATCCCACTGCGTCTTCCACATCTCCCAACATCTCCACCATTGTATAATACAATTCCTTCCACACCATTCTCAAATCTCTGCCAATATTCCTAAGTACCTCTGTATTTACTAAGCCCCGTCACGGTATCCCCCCTGACATTCGAGGTCATTCGGGAATATCCCATAATGCTCCAGGCTCTCCGGAGTAACGTTGATGAAATTTCCCAGCTGCTTGTAGCCCATGAACAAACCTCTCTGCCTTCCATGTAAGGGAATCATAACCCGTCCATCGAATCAGGTTCTGTAGCTGACTCCGATTTCCTCGACTATCCTCAACACTAGACACTTGATATTCTTCATCCCCATCAACCTCCACAGAAGGAAGGGGCCCTACTCGCTGTCCAACAAAAGGATCATCCACTACTGGGTTCAAAAGTCAAATGGGTTGTACCCAATGAATAGGTACGGACATAGGTAACTCAGGCTCATAGGCATATGCAGATACTCTTTGGACAACTCTAAATGGTCCCAGCCGCTTCCAGTTCAGCTGCCTGGTTGGTCAGGTGGTCTGTATATTCCGGGTGTCCAGCGAAACATTAGGTCCCACTTCTATATTCGGTGCTGGTATGTGCCATCGATTTGCGCCCTCTTGCTTTACTGCCTGACTCCGCCTCATCTCAACTCGCAGGTGTTCATAAATCTGTTGCATCGTAGCTTGAACTTGGTCCGCATCCACACATCGTTGATCCCACTCCTGTGTGGGCTCGTCTGCAAACGTCATCCTAGGATCCACACCCCGTCCTGCGAAGAACTGGGTACACCTGGTCGATTCAGATTTCCCATTATTCCCAGCAAATTCAGCCAGGGGTAAGCACTGTACCCAAATCATCCTGTTGATAATGTACATACACACAGAGGTATTGTTCCATACCGGCATTCACTTGTTCGGTCATGCTGTCCGTCTGTGGATGGAATCCTGTGGACATCTGTTGATCAATTCCCAGCCGGCTACATATCTGCCCCCAGACAGTTGAATCAGACTGTGCACCCCGATCTGAGGGAATAGTTACTGGTAAACCATGAAGGCGTACAACTTCTCATGAATACAACTTAGCCAACCCCACAGCATCTATTGTCGTATGGCATGGGATGAAATGTCGCAATTTTGAAAGTTTATCCACTACCACCCAAATTACATCAAAACCCTCACAATCTGGCAGCCCTACCACGAAATCATTGGAAATATTGTCCCATGGTTTCTCGGGTACCAACAAAGGTGGAAGTTCTCCAAACTTTGCATGTTTCGAGGTCCGGGAGTGTTGGCAGGAGTGACAATTCTGTACATATTGATCTACTTGCTTCCGCATCTCCTTCCAGTAATAGTGTCTATCCAAAAGGTCAAACGTTTTCGCCGTCCCTGGGTGTCCAGCAAGTGCGGTATCATGGTGGTCTTGTATCAATTGTAGCCTTAACTGATCATCCTCAGAAACATAACAGTTTCCTCGATACTGTATCCTCCCATTCAGTTTCGTACATTGCACTACAGTGATCTCCTTCAGGCTGCCATTCGCTCGTAGGGCTCTAAGTATGTTTCCCAGTAACAGGTCAGTCTCATATGTTTGATTGAAAAATCAATTATAGAGGGACAGCCCTGTGTGGGCGGACCATCCGCCAACAAACGCAATTGTTCCGGTAGGTTCTGTGGCTTTGGAACTACCAGTTGCATATATATTGATCTTTCATCCCCGCCCTCAGGGAGGTCTCCTGGCCTCTGTGTTAATTCATCCACCTTTCCATTCCATTCACCTGGCCTATACACTATGTGGTAGTTGAAACGTGTCAAAAATTCTGACCAGCAAGCCTCTCTGCAATTCAGGATCTTCTTTGTCATAAAATACTTGAGGTTTTAATAGTCAGTAATCAACTGTAATGGGTACTGAGCACCTTCACATTCGGATCTCCATTCCTCAAGTGCCGTAATAATCACCATCACCTCCTTATCATATATATCATAATTGCATTCAGCAGGTGTATGCTTCTTCGAGAAGTATGCCACGGGATGTCACACTCCCTCATCGTTGCATTGTGATAACACTCCTGCAGATACAGAAACCGAGGCATCTGTTTCAATTATTACCTCCCTGTGATGGTCAAAATTGCAGAGGGCAGGTGCTGTAGCAAACACCATTATCATAGTATCAAAAGCCAGCTGTTGTTCTGATTCCTGGACGAATAATTGACCATTTTTAATTAGCCAGGTCAAAGGTTCCTCTTTTGGAGAAAACTTAGGAATGAACCATCAATAATAATTGCAGAATCCAAGAAACTGTTGTACTTAGAGAAGATGATTCAGGTGACCATTCTTGGTCTTCTTTTGCTGACTCCAATTCCGTACTGTCTGAACCTTATCTTCATCCATAGAGATGCCCTTTGTTGATATAATCAATCCCAAATACCTGACGGTTACTTTATGAAAATTGCACATCTCCAGTGTCAAATACAATTCCGCTTCCAACAACCATTCCAAAATCCGCTTGACATGGCCAACATGTTCGTCCTCCGAAGCGCTGTATATCGGGACATCATCCAAATATGCTCACACAAAATCATCCAACCCCTCCCTAATTGCATTTTAAATGTACCGTTGAAAATCCGCTGGTGCATTCGTCGTTCCACATTGCATCACTGTGGGTTCAAACAGTCCATGTCTGGTCAGAAAAGTGAGCTTGTGTTCATCCCCCTCCTTCACTCAGAGTAAATTATAAGCCCCTGGTACATCCAACTTGGTATATATATGTGCTTAACGAAAAAGTTTTAAAGTTTCTTTCATCAGCAGAAGGGGATACCGATTCTTAATCGTTTTGCTATTGATATCCCAATAGTCGATGCAAAATCGCAGTCCCCTATCCTCCTTCTTCGCAAACAAAACCGGTGTGGCGAATGGTGATGATGATTGACAAATAAACCCTTTCAACATATTCTCTTCAACCCATGCTTTCAGGACAACTAACTCAGTTCTTGACATGCTATATAGGGGTCCCCATGTAGGTGTCTCCCTTTCTTTCAAACAGACTTCATCATCAATGCCAGATGGATGAGGTGGGAGCCAATCTGCTCATATTTTACTAAACAGTAGGAGGAACTCATGATGCTGTTCGGGAACGATCTCCTCCAGGGGGCATTCCTTCAATTCTCTGGCCTCGATAGCTTTATTAATATCATACAATGATGCCTTAAACACCGTTAATCGTCCTTTCCTCACCATTCAGAAAAATGAAGATCCATTTAACATAACGATATTTCCTTCCAACGGTCTCTGAGCTCGAATCTCTGGTTCAAGTATATTCCTTGCCAAATATACTGGTTCCGGAGGTTCTTCTGTAACTTCTTGCACTGTTCTGGGTGCATCATAATAACGTGTGGTGCAATATTATCACCCAAACTTAACAGTATATGATACGAACCATACCGCTACATCAGGTAATCGTAACCTGGGGATTCCAAGGACAATCAGATACTGTTCCAACTTTGTAATCCACATTGGCAATTGTTCTTCATGGTCTTGTATGTTCATCTAAACTTTAGCAATATGTGTAATATCTTCCGACTCAATAAGTCTTCCATCGATTACCTCGACCTGTCTCTTTTCCTTCAGTTTCTGAAGGGGTATCTCATGATGGTGAGCAAAATCTTGATCCATAAATGCAATGTCCGTAGCTCTGCATTCGATCAGTGCCTGTGGAAGGATTTCTTGATTACTCACGGTCAATGTACAGGGTATAACCAAATGTTTTCCTCCCATTGACCCTTCTAATACCTCCACCTTGCTAACTGAAAGACATGAAATCCCAAAACATTTTAAACCATTTAAAACAAAACTTTTCCCATCAACCAAAGCGCCATCCTGCTTGGGTTGACTTATTTTTTTCCCAATTCCTCAGATCCTTCCCTGGTTCCTACTTCCTTAACCTCCACTCTACACGTGTTGAAAGTGTGAGCCTTCTTCCTGGCCGCACATTCTGCCACCCTGTGGTTAAACGCACCACAGTAAAAACACCTTCCATCTGCAAATCTCTTTGCTCTCTCTTCTGCTGAAATCCTCCTCTTGGCTGGGCGCAGATCCATAGGTGCGGATCTGCTATACATAGCAACTGTACCAGCGGGAGCTGTTTCAGGAGCCTTCGGCGGTGCAGGGGCACTGGCGCAAGTGAAACCTACCGCTTCTCCCCTATTCTGGGCTGCTTCCTCCCCTCATCCCTGGTGGATCTGATCATCCCGCTTCCAAGACACCGTCAGAAACGCTGGAAGTTCCTTGGGCTTATCGCTATAGGTAATCAAATTCTGCATCTCCTCTGATAGTCCCATCTGAAGAGCATTACGTAAGGCTGAAGGATTCCAATAAAGGTCGGCAGCAATGACTTGAAACTCAGCATACTACTGAGAGAACTTGCGGTTCTTTTCCTGAATCTCGCAAATTTTCCGTTTGGTGGTGGCTACTCAGTCGGGGTCCCCAAAAGCTGCTTCCAGCAGTTGTATCAGTGCTGGCAGATTGTCCAGTCCTATCGGTCCGTCTTCCCAGATGTGGGGCAGAATTTGGCCCAAGCCTCCACCCCTCAGGCGGTTGAATGCGTACAGCATCCTGAACTGTTCGTCAGGAAAGCAGGCGGGTTTATGAAGTATGACCATCTGGAGTTGACCTATCCAGCCGGTTAACTAAGTTCGATCCAACCCTGAAAAGTCCTCGGAGTCTGAACATTTCTGGTCTCTGTCTTCCGGAGCCTGGGGAGTGGCCGGGGCCTCCCTGGCTTCCACAGTGAAGGCATTCACTAACTGCATCTTCAAACCGTGGACTTCTTTTCCAGATTGCTGTGCGTCCTGGCTCATGTCCGCTCGTTCTTGTCGGAGTTCTTCGTCTGTTCCTGGTGCAGCAAGTCCACTCCTTCCTTCGACCTGTTCTTCTCTCAGAACCCGTATCTGATTCTCGATCTCGGTATGGTCGCACTGGAGTGGAATGAATTGTTCTGACTTCAGGTCCGTAATTTCTTTCTGCAGCTTGATGATTTGTGCTGGGTGGTCACACACCCTCTGTACCCGGTCCCCTGGTTCCGTGTACTGGGCCACCAGTAGCAAAACCTCCTGTGACTGCCTGGGCCTATCTTTTGTTCCCACGAATCTTATCCCATCGACTGTGGGTTTTCGGATTTCTCCGATGACTGCCTGGTTGTCAACCGAGACTAGGGCTACTCTGTCATGCTGATTTGATCCTGACATTGCAACGAATCCAGCACATCTACCAGTGCCATTTATAAGCGTCGATTTTGGAAGGTGTCAGGGTCGAAGGCACTACAGCAATCAGCAGTATCCCGAGAGATATGGCTGTTCTTGATGCTGCTGCTGCTTGTCCAATTGTCGACTGGGCTGGTACACAATTGAGTCCTTCACAATCATAGGCTTCTTCGGAATCACAATCTGGAAACAGTTCAAAATGCAGTCTGCGATACTTCGTCCAAAACTGTCCAACCACTGCATCGTCAATATCCAGACCACCGCCTTCTCTGGCTGTGTCTGTCCAAAATGTGTTCCAAGGGGACGGAACATCTGACAGTTCCCAAAGATAAGCCTCCAGAGGTTCTTCCTCAAAGGTTGCAGTCAATATAGCTTTGAGACTTCTGAAAGTGTTTAAAGGTTCAGCTTCAAAAACGAGGCAAGAAATGATGGCAAGATCAAACCAATTTATTCAAGAAGTACAATTAATGTCGTATTCTTGCGTTCGAATATGGGGATCGGTGTGGGGACTGAGGGATATGAAATCTGGTTAGTCGAAATAGCTTGTCCACACAGTAGTGGCAAATGTGAATCCAACGGTCGTTTGATGCTAGATAAACCCGACAACAAACAGACCAAGGTTCGGAACGATACTCAAACCTTGTCGAAGGATGTAGGTACATTCAATATAGGTTACGATATAATGGGACTCATTCTAGTATAACTGGTGGGATCGGGCGTAGGTGATATTGGGAACTGAAATGTGTATCAGAAACAAACAAAGTGCACTCAAAGTTCATATCGAGGGACTCAAAACAAGACAAGAGTCGAAGCAGTTTCAAAGTCGTAACTTACCTTGCTATACAAGAGCATGGGTAAAGAGAGAACAACAGGAAACCCTGCAATGCCAACTGCACTCTCTTTGTATACAATTTGTCTGCCACCGTTGAATCATCCTCTATGCCTCAATATACCATCGGAATCTTATCCCATGATCTCACACACCACCTGTACAATTCCTTCTCAATACAACCACACCACATTATTCAATGTCACAACACCTCAAACCACTTCCCCAATCATACCAAATTATCCCGCCACCATCTCACTGCATCCTCCACGTCTCCCAACGTCTCTGCCTTTCTACAACATAATTCCTTCCACACCATTCTCAACTCTATGCCATTATTCCTAAGTACCTCTGTACTTCCTCAGCGCCGTGACAGTAGCACCTCAGCATAGATAGAAGCCATAAACAATATGTCATCTGGATTATGTAATCTTCCATATAGAAAATTATCTTTTCAGCCTTTTGACTTCCATTATATAATAGACTTGCATTCTTCTAATTACCACAGTAACAGTATGTTCTTTTGACTTCTCTCATATGGCAGACTATCAACTGGCTTATTTCCTCATTAAAAATAGAATTGGCAAAAGCACTAAGAAATCACCATGTCGCACAGATTATTTAACATGTTTGGGTATGATTTCAATGTATGAAAAATGATTTCGGAACTACCACAGAGAGGATCATATTTTGCCGTTAATATATAAGTAACAGAGTACTAATATATACTAGAATGTAACTGAATCTCTTAAGGTGGTACATTTGAAATTGATTAAGTTATAAAAATATCTTGTAGGTATAGAGGTTATTGCTTCAAGTTTATATTGTCAAAGTAACATTTCAGAACCCCCATCCTTTACAATTCTGGAACTGTTAATCGAACTGTCATAGTATCAATATATACCTGCATAAATAACCCTTGGTGAAATTGAGTAATCAATGAGCTCAAATGCAACTGAGTAGCCACTACTATATCACAATGTAACCACAAGTCTGATGATATTAGTGGAATTGGTAATAACATCTGTACATCCAAACTGACATGTAGGAAGTTGCAAAGGAATATATTTATACTACCAAATACCAATGAAGTACTCTGTAGTCGAAACAGTAGGTATATAATAGTTTTATGATTGTTGCAAACTCCAGTACACTTAGCATAACCTTACTCAATTGGAGCTACTAGTTTGGGGAGTAATGCTAGTGAGATGTAAAGTACATATGTATCTGTATGTAGACTATCTTGCCTTTGGGGAAGCTAAGCACCAGTATGAGTCTCCTCACTACATTTCTCATCATCAGGTAATTCATGCCCGTTGATCTCAGTAATTTCATGATAATACAACATCTGTCCTTTCTTCTTATTATCAAGTCCAATATATAACTGAGATTTCGCTAAATGGTTGTCAGGATCCCATATTCTCCACAGGTACTCTAAATTATGTGTACAACCAGGAATTATTCAGATCTTGGAAATTGTGCTGCAATTCTACTAATGGTGTTGAGTTTTGGGAATTAGTCTACTGGTAGAGCATGCATATAAATATAGGTTGTTGTATGGAGGTTGATATCATATTTTGCTGCCAGCCACATGGCATGTAGGTTTGCAAAATCGATGAAACATATCCTATGGTGTTTCATATTGTACTTCCTATCCAGTGTGGTTTCTTAAGGTCCGTCATTCAGCCAATAATTGTTAACAGAAATAGGCAGCAATATTTACCACTTCGCCATTGGCAAAACATATTTCCATCACAGGAAGCCAATGTGAATGTGTCTGCAGTATCAAGACAGAGTATCAGGCAGTTCAAATTTTGGAGGCAACCAGACCAATATAGTAGAATTCAAATGTAATAAGAATCAGCTGGTGGTGGCAAAGCTCAGAGTCAACTAGATCAATACAGTGGTGGTTAAATTCACTTCAGCATACTGGAAATGAATCTGGATGCACATAGATGGACTGGTGACCGGATTGGCGGATCTGAAAAAGTATGACATAAACATGAAAGCATGTCACATAGCTGTATAGCTGACAAGCAGAAATAATACAATCTCTGGAAATGTTTCTGGTAAACTTGGAAATTGTACTTACTGCTCATTGTGAAACAATCCTAAATCATGTATTGAATATGTATTCTTATTGATTTCACTCTCCATCAATATATCAATCTGTTTACTCACTACATTCAGGGTAGGTTTCAGGTAGTACATACGTGTGTATATAGGTCCACTTGGATCTACCAACTGAGTGGACATAGCGATGCACATGGAGGCATTGATAAAGCTAATTCAAGAATACACAGAGTGGGCATCCTGAGCTGACATTGGAGATTATGTATGATGGAGGAGAGTAAGTGAACTGGGGGATTCACTTTGAGACAATTATCATGTAAACATAAAGGTGAAACTTGGAGGATATGATGGAGTCAATGTGGAGATACACTTGGAGGCTGTGAATAGATAAACTCAGAGATAAACATTATGACCATGATTGGGATTTTTCAAACATATCCATGCAGAATCTGAGTAACAACACTTGGAGATACATATCAGAACTGAGATCGAGCATGTTTGGAGGTCTACATGGAGCTGAGGATGAATTAAATTTGGAAATGTATGTTTGAAGCAGTAATTGAACAAAATCGAATCATGACTAGAAGTTGGCAAATCAAGAGGTGTTTGATTGGGAGCGAGATATATTAGAAACTGAGAGTTGAAGCATCATTTGAGTTGCGGTTGTGGAAGTTTTATGAACTAATTTTAACCGTCAGCCCTTGGAGAGCTGCCTGCAGGTGATTGATCTGATAAGAACTATGCTGGATATCGCATCATTGTGTTATTGACCCCTCCTCAGGAGATGAAATGGATACTTGCTGCAGAATAGTCAGTTGTAGGTTAATGAAGTGATTGATGTCATTACATAATCGCACAATTAGTAGATAAAGACGAATACCCTAACTTCAACTTTTCTGTGGATGGCAGCAACATGCAAAAGAATGTAATTAATGCAAGATGAAGATGGGAATACTGAGAATGGTATGTGGAATATCGATGTGACAGCCTGCCTGATTGAATCCAGAATACCTACTCCCCTTGTTTCTATCTGCTGTACAGTATGTTGTATATACTGCATCCGTATGGTAAATCAACTCACATATAAAATGCTCTTGTGTTTCTGTTGTGAATCGTTATTTCCCCTATTTCCTCCGTACTCAATTAGCCATCTCTCTCTTTGTTGTCTACAACTTTTTTATTACTGTACATTTCATAGTTAAGTAATCTTATTCTACTCCCCAATGGCCTAGTAATCAACAAACCCAAAGTATAGCAACAACCGAGAATTAACTGTCTCCCACTTGCAGCCCATTTTATCCCTCATATCCTATAGCCAACTGTATTGTACTGTGCTCTTTCTATTCCCACTATTACCAATTAATCACAGAATTGAATCTCAGCTCCCATTGCCCCAAGGTTTCTATTGACCACCTCCAGATGGACTACTTTGTTATACACCTTATATATGGCTTGACTGCTGCCACCATGTGCATATCTGACTTCACAAGATAATACCCCCAAAGCATATCTCTAGACATCAATTATTGCAGTCTCTGATGCCATTTCATGGTTACAAAATCACAGATTGTATGTATGGTTCAGATTGTACTCCATTTCAAGCGACTGCCAGATCAACAATAACAGGAATATACATAGACTGATACAGATATTGATTGACATATTATAAAGTAGTGGATGATGTTGTAATTGTGAAATAATATGTCTAACAGAGAGGAATATAATATACAAAATAACTTGTTGTTATGGCATCTGGAACTCTGGGAAACAGTATTTTAAAAATGCAGAAGCACATATAAAATCTCCTGCAGACCTGCATAGAGGTCCCATTATTGTTTGTTCACTATCCATAATCATGTTTGGACTACAGGTCTTCATTGCAAATTGAAACTACTTTGGTAAGAAATCATGGGTAGATAGAGTTGCAGATTTCGACCACTGAATTTGGATATAATCATTCAGATGTGTACCTTCATTTGTAATTGATGAAGTGTATAAAGTATCAAATATCTGAAATGGTTGGTGTAAAGTCCAAATACATCCAAATATTCAAGTCTAAATGCTTTGTAGTGCAATTGACTATCAATCCAATTAGCTATTTGTGCATGCTTGGTCTGCATGCATACTTTGTATTTAGAATTATCATGTGTATATCATACAAGTGGAGACTTTGTGACAGCAGGATACATAGGAGCTGGTTGTTGGTGCCATAGTTCCCGCTTTGAAACTATTAGAAAGCTGCAAGTGGACCTAGTTATAACAGTTCAAGGTGTACCAGAAGTTGCAATCATTGGTGGCTCCATACACTTCATTGTAGACTATGTGATTAGTAGTTTTGAAAGTGAGGTTTGTTTTGTTCCTCGGTTTAGTATTCTATAATAGTTGTGGAGTCATACAGATAATACCATATGTGCAATTGATTAAGTATTCCACTGAGAATGCCAAAACATGATGAAGTTATAGAGTACTTCACATTGCAAACTGTCGCAGTATACTCACCCTATCCAGGTGGCTCATTGATAGAAGACAATGTTGAAAAGTTGGAGTATGGAAACCTTCAACTTGTTACCACAGTATTGCATTGAGAAAACAATAATGTATGTGGGCAATTGACATATCGTTGTCAATATCAATTACCACACAACAGTGAAAGCTTATTGATGAATCCACAGCTGAGGCTGTCATTGCACATGTGATGAGATATTATGGAGTCAATGACTAATGTCAGAACAGTAGTGGCAGTGATGACATAAGCTTGCGGATATAAGGAATTACAGTCTCTAGCTGTAGTTTGAACTGTTGTACCAGTTGCTATGTTTGCCCTCAGCCAGTTCCTAATATGTTTATAGATACTCCAACGAACTGTGACTTGTTTCTGGAGCCCATGCCAGCAGGATATACACTGACCTGTCCCTTCACTAGTTTCCTCATGATTGGACAATGTTACTTTTCAGTATGTATTAGAGATATAGCTGTCAATATTGCACAAGGTGTATTTACTCTGTTTTCCATTTCCATCACCATTACTGCTTTCAATGCTTTCTCCATATACACTACATCCACCATATCCACTAGATCTGCTGCTCTTTCTGAATTCACCATTTCCACCATATACACCAAGTCCACTATATCCACTGCATTCACTGTATCCACTATATTTATCATTTCTAGCCTTTATCCTGACAGGGAAGCTTCCATGTTGGGTAAACTGGGCAGACTCCATGGATGCATCTCTGAGTGCTTTGATAAGGTGGGCTGTAGTTGCTTCATGTAGATGGTCATGAATAGCTTCTTCACATATAGGTGACAGCCTTTGATTTATTACACTTTGTAGTATCATTCCTTACTGAATTGGCAGTGATGTTAGTACTTCCATTGGCATGTGGTGATTAGTAATTACATGGTACGTATAGTCCAGGTATATGTACTACTTACTGAGGTCGGTGAAGTATAGTATGGGTGGTTCATGCTCAATAGTTTAACGAACACAGAACAGGCAGATATTGTCCTCTTTGAAGTTGAAAGTGCAAACATTGTCCAGACTGGTTTCTAGTATATTCTACATCTTATAAGAATTTCTAGTACATTGGATAATATGCCATGCATTGGGGGAATAGTAAAGGTAGAATCAAGATACATCTACTGATTCCATAGTATTTAAAGTATTGTTATTGTCATTGTGGTCAGACTCAAGATGCTGTAGATAAGAATCATCTACACTGATAATTGTGGATATGCTTATAGCTGATTAAATGAGAATCATGTCATAATCCCAGTCATTGTAGCAAATCTTAGTTATTAGAGGGATATTGCTCCACGTGATTTGATTAAAGGTGAGGTCAGACCAAGTGATTGAAGAACTCATTGAGCAATTTTGAAGCATGCTGTTGATGACAATCTGGTTCAATGCTATTTATAAGATTGTTATAACAGTGATACAATTTAGAGTACTTGAAGCAATTTTGGAGATTGTAATAGATATTGTTCAAGTTTAAATAGTAGTGATAACTGGGATTATAATCTGAATTACCTATAGTATAATTCCACAGGTTTACAATTGCTTGTGTTATCATTTATTAATTTAATTATATGTATGAAGGGTCATAGTAGGTGGAGCCTGTTGACAAATCTGAAATGGCCTGGTAATGGAAAGTTACATTCCCATGAATTTATTACAATACCTTGATATTTTGATTTCTAATTTAGTACTATATTTTCCCAGTTAATAACTTCAAGTTCTGGGGAATACAATATCCTTTCTGATTTTGCTAAATAATCAGATTGTACTTTACAACTGCAAACACGATCAAAATAAAATCAAAAATAAAATAATACCTATAATAATCCTAATTGAAATACAGTATTCTGTATATTTCGAGATTAATTCTATTCTCGGATATGAAATATCATTTCTAGCTAATTTTCATATTCCTCAACACCTTGTTTTAGATAAATAATCCATATTCCAACTGCAGGTCAATCTTGCCAATGTGTATACATCTTGATCACCTTTCAATTCTATTGACAGTTCTGTCAGCATATAATAAATAGATTGAAGTATTACTCTATGACATGTTCAATTCATGCATACTGCACTTTAATCTACAAGGTGGATTGCAGTGCTGGGTTGTATAAATATCTCTGACAAGTATACTTTAATTATACACTTGTGGATTATTCATAGACAGTTGCCACCTGTGTGACCAACATTCTTGAACTCTAAAATACTTACACTTGAAGATTAATTTAATCTATCTATTTACTAAATTTGAACTGTACAATTATAACTAATCCAATTTCCCTGTAGGCAATGTCAAGTGGTGCAATATCAGATTAGCAAGTAATGAGAACAGAGAGTTGTCAGTGGTAATATAATATAGATTGTCACAATATAGAATATTTCCCAATATTATTTTTTTGGAATTGATTTCAAAACTTTACGTGTTACTACCTACCTATATATAGTCAATAGCTACTGCCATGATGAGTATATTTTATCACATGGCAGTGAAAGGAATCATTGAACATTGGAGGATAATGAATCATTATTCTTTGAACTCTGATATATCAAGAATATTAATATTTAGATAGTTTGTGAACTTGTGCTAGTTGGGGTTGTAGTAATCGTTACCAGCAAGACTTTGGGGGATATGTAGATATTATTAATCATTTCGAGTGGTAAGTAGTAGTAGTATGGTGGAAATGAATCAAATATATTCACGGATGATAGTACATAGTATAGAGATCATTACTTTTAATCACTTACAGTTGGAGGGTGTCTTGCCTATTGATGTATTCCTTTCTTATACAGAGATATAGAATGACAACAAATATTTCAAAGCTGAAATTACATTTACTATGAATTGAGGATCAAGTAAAGAGGCAAATAATCCATGATATATTAATACATTATTGGATTAGTCCGATAGTGGAATGGAAGTGAAGATTTATTAAGTTCAAAAGATAATACTGCTGTGTTGTATATTAGATTATTCTCAGTTTATACCCTGTCTTCCAGACAATGTCTCTATATATCATCATCTCCAGCAAAAATATCAACTGCCTTTGAGATATGTTAAGGAATGAAGAGATTATATGTCCATGTAATAATAGTATTAAGTATAACAAAGCTTCATAATTACTCATGGAATTTGATGTGATATCTACATATTAATGTGTCAAATTATCACTTGGAATTTTGAATAGATTGCTAAGGGTTATTAATTTGCAACTGCTAGTAACCCAGTATTCCTATCTGTAGATGAATTGGTTCAGCAATACTGTTAGTCGAGTACATTAATTGATCATAAAATATTATGTTATTGAATATGTTACTATGTGGTTGTTTCTATGGAATATGAGGTTGCAAAATGTAGTCAACGGATAATTACAGATTCAATATATAGCAAAGTGTAGTGTAAAACGAGTATTGCAATACAGTTGAAATAAAATACCCAATGAAATGGAAATGCAAATAAGGAAGTGAAACACATCCCAGTTTAAAGAAAAAAACTTATTCTTAATGCGATTTTAGTTCATATATAGATGTCAGTCTAGTGTGAATTCTGCAGAAAACAATAATCAAGACGACAGTGAAATATTGCCATAGAATCAGTCAATATTTGCTTGAAGATTTGGCATAATGATCCTACCATGTAGCTTTATCTGCTCTGTAAACACCTTCTGGATATTGCAGGTGGTAGTAATGATTTCCTGTTTATTTACTATTGTCTAAGTGATTTGAAGTATTACTTACATATACAGCTTGACAACAGATTGAAAACTTTCGATTAACCAAAAGATAATTCAACTGAATCTATGATGAATTCATATATGATTTAGGTGATTAAACTCAGCATGGATAGAAGGTAGTTTGACAGTGCAGTGGATGGTTCTGCACATCGAATTGTGCACACCACTATGATATAAGTTGATGTCAGTATGATATATCATTATACATCAAACGTAATGCAACTATGTTCGATTCTGAACCAATTCCATTCCAACAGGTTATCGTGTATCCATTAATTTGCATTTGTACTGAATTTATGTATAACAAAGACGTATCTCACATTATTTCAGTCAGAGATATCATAGAAAGACTAACAGGTTATCAAGTCAGCACACTAACTGGATCATCTGTAGGGACCATTTCTTAAAAGGTACTAATGATACCATTCGAGAAATTGTTATCATACTGAACTATTGTCAGACAGTGAGACAATTCAGATGCAGTATTCAATAGTATCGTTATAGCTGGAAAGTTGTTCATTCTGAGAGTATTGAAATATTCATTCTGTTCAGAGGAAATGATTAGATTCAAGTGGTTAAGATACTGTAAGACAGTAGAAATATTATAATGGTTGAGAGCCAAGAATGACTAGTAGAGAAGCAAGTATATTGTAAAAGAGTCAGTGCATGAAAGAAATTAATAGTGCAGCACTGAATTGATAATGCAATAGGATAACGAGCCAAAGAGAAGAATCTTAAGTAGTGGAATCACTTGATATATACTCTATTGGTATCCCATGGAATATTCATCAACTCTATCAATTATTATATTCCTCTAATTCACTTACAATGGCAAAATCACTACAAATTACTGTCCAGTGCTGTGATTGCATCTTTATTCCAGATGTATACTAGATGAAAGCAGAAGTTGATGCTAATTGTAGAGAGAAACATCAGTTAAATGATTCCAATTGTAATATAATTGATATATAGTAAATATCATGTGACAATAACAACTGCTGAGCTAACCTCAAAATTCCAAACGATAAAGCCTAAAAGGGATATAAATCATCAAGCAAAAAGATCATGTGTAGAATAGAGAGTGCTGGTTACATAATAGGAATATTGACTGCAAGCATAGTCATATTACTAATGAGAACGGTACATGAAACTTAGACAAATTGATTCTGATATTAACAGGATTGATTAGTTCAATATAGCCACATGCAGAAAGTACTATACAATGGCATACTAAACAATAGAACCAGCTTTCAAGAGTTCAATCTACTCTGTAGCCATAACATCGAATATATTCTATCCAATTTGCACACGGTGATAACCGTTTCAACAGTTGTATTATATAGTATCTGGCAGGGAACAAATATCTGCATTCGGCCCTATAGGTATCAGTATATGAAAGTAGTAGTGTCAGGTTTCAAATATGAATGTGAGTGATAGTTGCTGTCAATGTATATGTAAGATTCTTGCAAAAGATATAAGGCCCATGGCAAGCCATCTATATAGAATGGCCATGACCAGGCTCTGGGTTACCTGTCACCCATACATTATCCCAGTCTTTAGATGTAGACCATCTCGGGTGCACAAACTGTAGGAGAGAAAAGACAAGGAAAGAAAGGAAGTAAAGCATCAAAGAATCATGGCATGTAGGTACTCTTGCAAACTCACAGTTCCTCAACTAATTGGTACTGCATGGTAGCCATTTGGGGGATCCAGAGCACAGTGATGCCCCACCTCCACTTGCATGCATTTAGGTGGTGGTTACAATGCATCTTGATGCTATTTGTACAGGGGCAATATCCAATAAAGTAATGATGTAAGGAACAGAGACAGAAAGAGAGAAACAATTGAATGGAACACTGAGTCAATTACTTTCCTTGGGTCCAGAGTTCCAAGACTCTGTTGATTTATATTCTCTGCTTCTGAGTCTCAGACCTGAATTCCTCATCATTCCAACTTCTGACCTTATACCATATCCAGTATAGAATACAGTGCCACAGTTGAAGCTCTTATCTCATAGTAGGTCTTGGTTAGAATTATCATGGTGTCAGAGCTTCTACTCACAACTTGGCATTGATGGGAGCCATTTGCTGCCGGTATTATTCATTCCCTTTGGTACTTATTGATAGTATACATCACTTACCTTGTTTGTAGTAATGCCTCATTTATTGACATCCTACACCGTATACATTAGCTTCTCTGCAATGGTTGTACGTATCATGTTTATGACACCAGTTGCTCACCTGAGCCTTTGTGACGTGCTTCATGTTGTATCTGGCCATAGGTAGTTGTGGGCAAGTGGCAATCACTTGTAGATGCAGCTTGCCTAGGTAATTGATATTCCAAGTCTCAATTATTTACCATCAGGTGTGTTTCATGGCTGTGCTCTCCATCGATGGCTTCAGTTGAATCATTCTCATCTTGGGTCACTTGTTTGTAAATGTTTTACAACATCTCCTGGCAGTCTGCCACTTTACTGTCTTTGATTTGTCTGCAGGACTTGATCGTATTGACATGGCTATCTCCCTCTCAAGACATCTGTCAGGCTGTTCAAGACTTGCCCATTCTATTGATTGCCAATGTCCCTCGGAGCTAGACAGCAGGGTAACTGTGGTTTGGTATGGCAATCATAATCTCTTTCATTCAACAGGTAATTCTATTCGGCTTTTGGTTTATTTGGAGAATAGTTCAGTCTTGATAGAAACTATCATTGGAATTGAACTTGGTATTGTAGGTGAAATAGTTGATTGTGAGTTGGATCACATCTTGACTTTGAATATTGCTGTGGGCTTCTGCACTTGACATTTTCAAAGATGTCAGTTCTGATATGTGGCTGGCTACTGGCCATTTGAGGGTGGTAGAATGGATGCCAATAGATTCAAGTATGGGTAGTATATGATTGATCCATATCTACGATGTAGGCATCACAGTAGATGGCTATGCTTACTATGATTTATAAGCAGTTTTGATCATGGAAAGCCACATTGTGCATAGCATTTGCTGATCTCAGCATTTAGTTGGGTCTCAGTGGACTATTTCTTACAGAAACCAAGTCAGCTTGCTGCTGTGCTGTGGTCTTAGTTGACTTCTCTCCATCCATCTTGGTACACAGCTTCAGTGGAATATCCATTGGCTGTCGGCAGTCATTTGGTTGGCAACGGAATGGAAAGATTCAATGTTAAATTGTAATCCAGTGCCGCAATTATGTCTCAAACCATTCGAGGACCATTTGGCAACAATCTCCAATTGTGACTTGGAATCATAGTAGTAGGGGTGATGTTCGCGATGGCTCTCCATGTGACATTCTTCTGAACTGCAACCTGTTATTGTGAGATCAGGTTGATCATTACTTGGGTGTATTATTCCAGCTGTCCCTCATGCTGCCATGTAGTAGGTAATTGTACATAATTAGTGGTCATGACGGATGTCATCCAATAGCCCCGTTCAGTCATGAAACTAATATTCTCTGGTATCTCATTCAGATCAAAGTCAGTAGTCGTATTTACGCTGGTTTGATATTGTGCAGTCATTATTGACCCAGCTCAATCCAATCATTTTGGACGTACACTGGATCTCAGTTGTATGCAAAGTAAACTCATTGTTTTGGCACAACCGGCATGCTAGCTGGTTCTCTATGTGATGTTATTGTATGTTCAGCAGTAGCTGAACTTATGATTAGATCGGTGTGTAAATATATAATTGCTCTCTGAGTACATTGGTCAATTCATGTCCTGTTTCAGTTGCTGCTGTTAGCCTCCTGAATTGGTGGAGGCATTCCACAGTGCTACTTTTTCGAACTTCTCTGAGCATATTTGATTGCACTAGGGGTTGTTTGAGTGTCTGGTATGTTCATCACCTGCTATTTGATAATATTTCTTATACTGGTATCTACTCTAATATGGCTTTATAGGGAATGTTGATTGGAATGGCTTGATTCAGTGTCAATTCCGAACCGGACTTGTTGCTGTCATAACATCATAGTTGGGTAGCCTGAGATTGCTGAGCGTTAGTCAGATTCTCATTCCGGATTGTTTTCTTGGTAATCACAGTTGGTCACATATATGGTAGTGTATTTGGTAGTGTCATTAGCATTGAATTCTCTGATATACAGCACATGATTTGGCCTTCTGAATTGTTGTCAGGATAATACATGGTATGGCAAGGCTGCCAGTATTTACATCAGCACTTGGGCATGTATTTTTGTGATGTTATAGTTTGGCATTCAAAATAAGTATATTGGATAGAGTACATTTTTACATGCCGTCCTGTACATTGCAATAGTTAAAGATTCATTGTTATCAATTTCCCATCATCTCCAGGATGGGTATATTAGTACTTATATGTCCAATACCCATATTTAAAACATTACCTCTATTTCAAATGAAGTTGCCTTTCGCGGAAAAGTTGTCCTACATATCGGTTGGTTGCTATTCCATTGTGTGCTGGTCGCAGTCATTGAAATCCTCAGACAATATGTTCAATCTTGCTTAGCCTATATGGTGTACTCCTGCCGGGGCATCGAATTGCAGTTCATATACAGTGATTATTCTAAAGTTTACTTCTCAGTATCAATTGTCCTTTGTCTGCGGTTGTTCGTTCTCAACTGCAGACATGTATGGAATTGAGTGGCTCTGAATCTGCTGATTCCATGTTGGTCCAAAGACAGAATGGAAGGACCAATGTGGTTAGAGGGACAATTCTGAACACTTTGTCATTCATACTGTGCTAACAATCAAGTGAAGACGCATGATCCAGGCACTGTGTAGTTGTGTTAGGAACCCAGTAGCAGCTACTTGGAATACACATTTCGACCCCCATCTGCTTCAACCACTTCCTGTACTCATTGCATGCCCAATCAGGCAGCAAGGGTTAACACTTCTGCTGGCTCATGATACCACTTCCATTGGTCTCTGTACTACAGCTTCCAGTAATCTGGGCCAAATCCCAGACCACTTAGTCAATCCCATTATTGCTGCCTACAAGCTACCTTTCATGAAGCGGTGTCAGAGTTGGTATGATCTGCATTGGAATGTTGTGTGATAGTCCTGCTGCATCATTGATACTCCTGTAGAAAGATCATCCTCACCACTATTGTCTCAGCAGTATATCTTGCACTGCAGACAGCTTTCAGCCACTTCATAGTATCTGCAGATTGACTTGCTCATGGAAAATCTAGAAACCAGGCCATCAGAGAAGTATTTTTTGTTGTTGCTAGTATGACCCACAAAGTGACTAATTAACCATTTCCTGGTTTGGATTGTTAACCTTTGCAGATTGGTAGCACAGACATCGAGATTCGCACTTCTGACAGCAAATCTGTTAATAATTGTAAGACAACAGCTTATCACCATCAGAACTGAAGGTACCAATGTATATAAGTTGAATATAATAATCCTGATTTTGGTCATATCGATATATGTGACCAATTGCCATCGACTTCACTGCCGACTAGAAGATACAAAGTCATATAATTCATCTCTCATCGAATGATAGGATCCTGTATTTAGTATTCTAGATATTGTGCTAATGAAGGAGGTAGTCACACAATATACTGTTGTTCCCTGCGGCAAATACTGGCAATATCAGTTAGCTTTCTTGGTTTGCATGAAGCCATAGGCATGCTGCATCTGGAAGTCCACTGCTTATTTGGCCAGTAGGTAGTTAGAGTAATGTATAGCCTCTATTGCCAGTAGTGTTATTCGAGTTGGAATTGTTTGATACGACCAGTGGACTGCAATTGTCTATCGTAATTGTATGCTGGGTTGTCATCACTGGATTTGTTGTCATTGTCATGAATGAAGTTCTTTTAGTTCTTGTAGGTATTGTAGTTATTGTAGTAATTGAAGTTATTGTAGTTGTTTAGTTATGGTGGTTATTGTAGTTATTGAAGTAATTGTGGGTATTGTAGTTACTGCAGTGATTGTAGTCAGAGTAATCAGAGTAGTCATTGTAGTCATTGTTGCCTCTGAAGTCATCGCAGTCATCGTAGCCATCATTGTCATTTGAGTCTGTGTAGCCATCATGATCGTCATCTGTAGCCTGTGGAATTGAGTAGGTCTTATCAGAAGATGCACTTCAAGCTGTACAAAGTATTGCCACAGGAAGTTTGCTTCCATTGAGGGACAGCTGTTCATCATTGATATGTTTCAGTCATACATTAAGCTATTCAAACGTGAAGTTCCCATGTGCACACATGGATTGCAATATGAATGGTTCTTTTGGACACTGCTCCTACTATGTTGGTGGGTGTTATTTATCTTACTTTACATCTTCATAGGTATTCTTGGCTGGAATAGTGTATCTGAAGGTTGGCTGTAGAATACTTCAACTAGTTGGATTCTTCAAGGTCGCTAGACCTGTATATGTACAGTGAAACTTCAATAGGTGCACTTTGCTCTAATAGAAGGAATGTGTTATAACTGTGCTGACTTGTAAACTATCTCTAGACTTTCCCTCTGGTTGTCAGGATTGTCCATTCAGGGGTAAATTCACTCCGGCTGTTGAAAATTCTATTTTAATTATCCATCCTCAATTGACTCATGCCAATGGTATTAGGATTTGATTTCATTGATCACATATAACTTCTCTTGTTAGCAGTATGAAATTGTTGTAATCCAAACTCATGCTTAATGTTGTCATGGCTGGTGATGAATATGGTGTACTGAACAGATATTCAACAACACTGAACTACCATGAGGTGGCCGATTTCAATAGTAGAACTGCCAATGCTCCACACTTTGAAGTAATGATAGTTGAATATCTTGTTTGGAGAGTTGAATTCGCAATTATAGACTACCTGGTGCTGCTTGTCAGACAAGGGGTAAACATGCGAAATCCTGTAAGTGAAACATATCATTTCATGCAAAACAGGTCTATAGAGTAAGAGCATGTGGGCTTTGATTCAGCCCCAGAGGCATATACATCATAATGTTAGAGAGATGGTTGCAAACAGGAATGTGAGTCATAGAAGATGTAGATATGTAAGAATGATAAATGCTTGGAAGCAAATGAATGTGCCGAGCTGACTGTACGGACTTGCTGTTACCCAGCTGCAGGTCATGTACTGCTGTTACAGCCTCAGACAGTAGTGGTAATTGAAGTCATGATGTTATGATCAAAAGATCGACTATCTTGGCTTCTTTCAGAATCGTGAGCAATTCTGGACAATAGAGTATTGAAATATGGTATGTAATAATGATAATGTATGGAAAGAAGCACTATGTCCATATAGCAACTGCTTAGATTGTCATATAGTTTCTTGCGATTGCAACTGGTGCAGAAATTGAGTATATACATCTTATGTAAATTTTTGATATTTATTGCAGCAGAAGTTAGAGTGTAAGTGGTATCCAGAAATTGACTAAAGCCATTATCATTCTATTATACTGAATTGTTTTGAAGCTCAACGCAATGGTTGAGGGAAAAATTTGTTGTATATTATTAATTGCTAACAAAACTGTATGAAACTAAGTACAAATTGGTATTAATTACTTTATAACTTGTCTTACAACATCTATTAAATGCCCTTGTCAACAATAGAGTTGTGCATTGGTAGAATACATATAGTATCACCATACTCGAGATATTATGGTGAAATCTTGAGCCATCAGTCAATGTCATACTTATAACAAATAGATGCCAAGTATAATATTTTGAAGATTCTTCTGCTGGATGTCAATGTTTGTTTTAGTATTTGAATAGACCTATGTACTATACAACAACAGCAACTTTCTGGTATATCTTACAGTCTCTAGCAAGGTACAGCCAAAATGAGTAAATTGTATTGGAACATAGAGGTCGTACTCAAGGTGATGGACACAGTGGAGATATGATAGTTGAGACGAAAATTGCAAATTCTGGAAAATTACTATATTCAAAAACAATAGACATGTTGTAGTTTTACTGACATTCAGATGGTGCATGAAAGCTTACCTGGAAGAACTCAGAAATCCGACTCTAATAGTTACTTTGAAATAATTAAAATCTTATTCAAAACTAATTGCAATTGTACTCAGGATATGTACAATCTGGTGTTATAACCAAGAAATATATTTGTAGTATATAATTCAATAGTATAACTTCTGAAGAATCACACTTCAAAATGTATATGGATATTACGAGATGCCAATCAACAGTGGCAGTGAAGGTATGTTCCAATCTCCAAATTTGGTGGTCATATAGTATATACTATAGTTAGATAGATATTTTGAATTCTTCACAATATGCCAATGTGAATGTTAAAAACAATGTTGTTACAATGGAATGATACCACAGAAGTACACTGTGGTGGAGGTGTTCTTGTGATATTAGTTAGGACCAAATTGTTCAAGGAATGCAATAATCATTACAACAATATATGGTAACAATCACATATTTAGTAGATACTAGAATACAAAGTGAACGAAGTTCGGAAATATTTATACCTCACGAACAGTCAGAATCAATAATTGTGTACTGACTCATATGGCAGCGTTTGGTTGAAAATGCATACATATAGTACGTATTGAAATACGGTTGCAAACGCCGATACGTGTAATATTAGGTGTAGATGTATAATATAATTATCACTACGGATTTAAGGCTTGTGGCAAGCTCACTATACACAGCAGCCATTACCCGGTCCCAGGTCACATGTTGTCATTACATTGCACTCCTCTTTATGTGCAGACCTTCTGGACTGCATAAACTATGTATGAGAGCAGGAAAGGAAAGAAAACAACACATCAAACAATCATGCCGCGTACATACTCATACAAACTGAAAAAACCCACTTCTGATTGGCAATGTACGGTAGCCATTCGGTGAATCTGGCGCATGCGGAAACTCCACGTTCACTAAACTGCAATTAAGAGGTGGTAATAACCCATACCCATGCCAGTTCTACTGGATCAAGATCCAATGAAAAGATGAAGTGTGGAGATGAAAATAGAAGCAAAACAGAGGAAAGAAATACCAAATAGATTACTATCTTCCGGCCCTGAATTCCAAAACTGTAATGACCGATTTTCTCCACTCCCGGGTTTCGAATGTTAATTCCTCATTGTCTCTACTTCTGAACTCATCCAGCAAGCGACCTGAGAGGTGGTACAACACATGTAGGTTGTATCTCATCCTAGGTCTTGGTTGGAATCATGAGGGTTGTATAGCATCCGCTTATAACTGGGCATTGATTGGAGTTTCTGCTGTCCACATTGTTTGTAGCCATCAGTAATTGACAATCGGATACGTTGAGGGTGTAGTCTCATCTTAGTTGTTGACACCTAGCAAGTGATCTTCTCTAATGATGGTTATACTTGATAAGTTCAAGTGGGTCTGCACTCTCTTGAGCATTTGTGCAGTGCTTTACGGCGTGCTCTCTAAAATATCTCCTAAAGCTGGTAGTCATCGGTAATTGTCGTTCACTCTGTATCCTTCTGTCAAAGTCCACTTCAGTAACAATGGGGTTGACTTCATGGGTGCACATTCTCGATCGGCGCATTCAGTGAAATCATGTTCGACTACTCGGTTGACTTCTCGGTTGCCCTGACAGTTTAGACACAGTGATCTCCCTCTTTGAAAATCCATTGCTCTATAGATGACTTCCCCATGATATGAATAGTATATTGTTGGTTGCCATTGTGGCTAGCTATTAGTGTAATCGTGATATGGGATTGCAATCGTAATCTCTCTGTTATTCGATAGGTAATTTGGATTGGCTTTGCTTACTAAAGTTGAGTCTAGGCATTGGCTATTGTCGAAATAGGCCAGGGTAATATCAGGAAGATAGTCGATCATCAAGTAGCACTCATCTTGACATTCCACATTGATGTGAGCTTCCCCTCCTGGCAATGTCACAGCCATCGGTTTTCATAACTGACTAGCTGGTGACTATTTGAGGGTGGTAGAATGGATGCCAGTTGTATCATGCATAGGAGGTATATCATTGACCCATATCTAACATGTAAGCATCATAGTAGGTGGTCATACTCACCATGAGAAGAATGCGCTTCTGATCTCGGAATGCTGCTTTGTACATTGCATTTGCGGATCTCGGCATCTGTTGATTCAGCATTCCGTAGGGTCTCGGTGGAATGCTTCTCAGTGAGAGTAATTTTCCTGACAGCTTCTGTGCATTCTTGGTCGACTTCTCTTGGCCATCTCGGTAGGTAGCATCTGTGGAACATCTGTTGGCTTTGTAGTAGTCAGTTCATAGGCCTCTGGTAAGATTGTTCGGCAGTCAGTTCCGTATGCCATTGGGCGATAGTTTCTTCATTCTCCAGGATGCTATTCAGTAAACATCTCTGTCAGCGGCTTTGCCCAGATGGGCTCCCAGTTATCCTTCTATTCGATCTCCATGTTCAGTCCTTCGGCAGTGATGTCTGTCATAATGAGCTCTTGGTATTCACTTCGGTACTTGTCTCAGTTGTCTCTTGTGATGCCATTTAGTGGCCTATCCATTATGCTTGGTGGTCATATTCAATCTCGTTTGGAGCTCTTTCAGTATCCATATTTGCACTCTTGTGGCATGGATCAGGCTCATTTGCCGTGTCATCTCTCTGGGGCATTTGCAGGTATACTTGATTTCTGTCATATGCTATGTGAACTTATCGTCTGGGATTACGGGATGCGCTCCATGGTTCTCCACTGGATGTGATTTCTTCTGCTTCCCTCCGAACACTCGTTGATCCATCTGAAGGTTTGCTTGCCATCCCTTGACTTTGTGCACTTATTGTTGTTCCCTGAGTCCAATAGTCGATTGATCTGTAGCTACACTTGCCGCTGCTGGCCTGCTCAATTGGTGAATATATCTCATGGTGCTTCGTTCTTGCACTTCCAGTTCAGTAAGGGTGGCGATTCCAGTTTCATCATCCCCCTCTCTAGATAGTCGTTGCTCCGCTGGCAACTATTGTAATACTATTTCCTAGGAAGCATCAATTGGATGGACTTGAATTGGTGTTGATTCCAAAGTTGATTTGCAATCAGCCATTAATCCCATAGTTGTGTTCCTCATGATTGCCAAGTCTGAGTGGGGACCTCATTTAGGACTGCATTCTGTGTATTATAACTTCATAACAAATTGGGCATTGTATTCGGTACTGTAATCTGCTTTTTATTTGGCATTGTATATTGCATTGTCATCTCTATCATACAGCTGCTTGATTTGGCAACTCATAATGTTATTCAGGATTGTACTCAGCTCAACATGGTTGCAGGTCATATATCTGTATCGCTGCAAGCAATGCCTAGTCTCGTAGATTGTCGTCGAAAGGAAAAATATTTATTCGGGTAGAATTTCGTATACCATAGCGTTCATCACCATAGTATAAAGATTCAATGTCATACATCTCCATGCATCTCCAGGATGGGCTTATCAGCCCTTGTAAGTTCAATTCTTATAGTCTCAACACTGGTTCATTTCTCAATACAGTAGCTTTCCGCAGGACAGTTGTCTCTCACATTGTGTGAGTTCATTGTCACTTGGCCCATATGGTGTACTTATGCTGGGGCTATCGAATGTAGTTCATAAGTCTTTGGCGCATCTAACTGTGCTTCACCGCTGAAAATCAGCATTCATTTGTAGAGACTATGTTGGAACTGCAGACCATCCCAGAGCTTTACGGCTTTGAATCTGCTCCAGCCGTGTTAGCCCAAAGAATCAAGAGAATGGATGGAAGCAGTAGAAGGCGAATCCAGGAAGCCTTCTTATGAACGTTTCGCTCACAAAAGAAGGAACCCCGCATTCCAGTTGCTCTCATTGTGTCTCGGCGAGATGGTAGCAGTCATTCATGATTCCCATGTTGACCCCCTTCTGCCACAACTACAGCCACTGCTCATTGCTCACCTATCCAGCCTGTGAGGGTTACTACTTCTGCTGGATTACAATGCCACTTCCATAGGTCTCTATATTGCAGCTACTAGCACACTGGTGCAAACCCCAAACCATTGCGTGAATGACATGATATTGGCTTCCTACCTAGCAGTCATCGTGCGGTCCCTGGGTCAGTATTCCTTTGAGATGTATGTCTTACGATGGCCGAGATGTGTGATGCTTGTGGAGAAAATCTCCTCACCCTGTGTATTTCAGTAGCACACCTTCCACTACAGACATGTTTTTCTCCTCAATAGCATCCACATATCAACTTTCTCATGAGCAGTTGATACAGGAGGCTGCAGGAGAGGAATATGGCTTGGAGGTAAGACCGGCACAGTAACTGATCAACCATTACGGGGTTTGGGCCTAAATTGGCGGCAGTTTGGTACCATGTACATCAAGTTGGGCACAACCACCAGAGCCATTTGGAATTCTAACTCCATTTCATATGGCCATAAAGACTTGTAATGTATGCCGCTTAATAATAGCAATTTTGCTGGTCAAGATATATATCAACTGGGTGGCGTGGAATGTGTCCTGGCCTTAAAGATGAAAACTCGTATTATCCATATCTTATCAATTGATTGGATTCTCTAATTAGTGTACTGGAAGTGGCGCCTCTAGAAGTGGTAGTCTCCAATCATAATGTCATTTTTCCCGGGACCTTGCATAGTGCCAGAAGTACAGAGCTTGTGGTCCATAGGTAATAAAAGTCACATGTTGCCAGTGTTGCTGTTAATGTAATTGTAGTCGAAAATCATTGATATAATAGGTGGATATTGATTGTCAACAATCATTGTGCTCTGAGAGGCCATCGTAGTTATCATCATCTTCATAGTTGGTCTGTGGAAATGTGTAGATTTTGACAGGAAATGTACCTTACGCTGTGCAATGTATCGCAACAATGTATTTGCTTCAATCAAGGGAAACCTTCTCATCATAAGTTTGGTTTAATCGTGGGGTACGTTTCTGTGTGAGTGCACTTCACTCATGCTGATGTTCGTGGCAGTAAGAGTGCTTTTTCACAGGCTGACCATCGTTTGTAGGCCAATCCTCCTGCGTGGGATTGATCTATAGTAATAGCTTTCTACGTAGGCTTCCTTCTGTGAAGTAACATATTTTTTTGGTATAATTGGCTGTGCAATGCAATCCTTGTATGTGCATTTCACTCAATTGGAATTAATGAAGTTGTAACTGTGCTGAACAGAAATTCATCGCTCCACTTCACCTGTGGTTATCAGTATTGTTAATCCTCGTGAATGATCATGCCATCTGTGACAGCATCTCAGGTGGATAGTCGTGCTCAACTAGGTCATAAGAGTTATATTCAAACTCAATTTGGTCAATGGTTTGGGATTTCTCTGTTTGAGAAAATTGAATGGTCGCCTCTGGTCAATAGTGACAATAGTAGTGAATGTCAGTGATGTGCCTGCTGCACTAATTTGTCGCTGAGCTCTTTGCTGCCATCTAATCACTCAAGTGAATGATAACTTGATGATTGCCCAGTGCTTTACAGGTATGATGTATCTAAAATTCATTTTAAGGGAGGTATTCTCAATTGTGCACTCAATTGTGTCGAGTGTCAGACATGGGGTAAACTTTTAAAACTGCATCAGTGAAAAGTATTTCGTTACCAAAGAAGCGATAGTAGTATTAGGGCACGTACGCCAGCGTTCTGCCTCACAAAGATATTTGTGGTGAGTATTGGCATACTGTTCCAAACCTCGATGCGAGTGATATTAGGTGTAGATGTACTGGAAGATTATCACAACAGATCTAAGGCTCATGGCGAGCCGACTATATAGAATCACCATTACCCAGCCCCGGGTTAAGTGTCGCCATCACAAATTGTATATCAGAACTTAGATTGTCTTCGATAGTGACTATTCAAACATACTACACTCTTATCGGGAAAATTTGGATATCTGAAAACAGTCCAATTTCTGCTTCTAACTTGTCCATTTTCACTGTCTGTCTCTAACGCAACTATATGCCATTCATTATGGCCATACTGTTTGACATTCAGCTGATATCATACAGATAACTGACAACAATTGCAGAATTGGCCTAACCTCAAGAAGAGAGGTGTTTACAGATATTGAACAGAGCATACACAATATACTTAGTTGAATATAATGTGATTAACAAAAGTTATATCCGACTAAGTGCTGGAAATCAACGTGGTTAAAATGATTCTACGAAGCGGAAATTAGACTAGACAATATTAAAATTGATAGAAGTAGTGAAAAACAAGTCCACAACATTATGCCACATGATAATTATCATGGATATTGTCTGCTGAACAATCCAATATATCATCGTGACCAATTTCTATATTATAACTCATAATCAGTTAGTTATATTGGAAAAGCAATTGTATAGAGATGAACAAATCCAGATTAAGTAGCTAGAATATCACAGTTTATGTATTTGCACTCGGTAGAAACCTTAATCATGATCTGTAGGCGCTGACTAGTTCACTAACTGGTAATTGCAATGAAGAGGTATGTAGAATTTGTTATGGGTTCACTCTTAGCAGTAGTTATAGTACACGATGAGTCATATCAAATTCATATTATGTTCTTAGCAGTAGATAATGCATAAGATCAATTGTTGAAACCACCTAATGTATGCCAGCGAAGTGATCTTTAGTTGAATTAAACTGGAGCCACATGTCGATTGATTAGGCAGCCTCTTATAGGATCTAGCAGAGTCAATTATGAGATGGACATTATGTGGTCAAACCCAGGACATTAATTATGAATGCTAGCAGTGCACATCATTATCAACCACACCTACTATATCTGCGCTACTGGGATAACATACAAGGAACTTGGGACTATGCAGCAATATGTATGCAGCAGATGTAAGGTAAAATGTAAGTAACTAGAACAATCGAGCCTATTTCATCGATAGTGGAAACATATTGATGTAATACCCAGTTTTCAAATGGTTGACACTTAAGCTTGCAGTATCAGAGGAATATCTCACATATGCTGATGATATGAAACATGAAGCGATCCTGCATATTGGTATGAGCCAAAAGATAAGACAACATGGCGTCAGTTATTCCAACTACTAAACAAAAAGAATGCGAGATGTCCAAGTTGAATATACGAGCTGTCACAAATGTGCATTTGATTGGTTGCATGAGGATCACCCTATCCGGGAGCATCATGCGATAAAACCACTCATGTATGAATACAATAACAATTGGGAACATGTGGTATCTCAATAAGGAAATTTTTGAAACCCTAACAGATACACTATCAAACTAGCATGGTGTCATAGTGAGGATTCTGACGGAGTTTATCTTGAACACTTGACTATAGCAAACTCAAGATGCTCTGGCAATGGAGAGAACCACCCTCTAGCAGCACTGGACAGTCATACATTAGCAGCGCAGAACTCCTTAAAATATTATTAAGAATTCTATTCACTGTTGTTTCTTTCAGTACCATAACTCCTGTTCAACAGCTACATCCACCTGAATACTGCTATGGGTTCAAGTGGAAGATGATTGAATGCTTCCATATCGATCATCAGCCCCGAACACAGCATTGGGACATATAGTCACCATGTGAGGAGGCTAATATGATTATTGCCAGAATCATGAACAAACTCACATATCATCATATGTTTTTTACCTTTCAAATCTGTCTGGTTTCAAGTACAAGGTCTGGAGGAGGATTATGACAGGGCTGGTGCCAGAAGAACAGTTTGCAGGATTATGTGAACCTGCTTAAACTGACTTTTGACCATTGTGGGTACTTGTTTGTTCTTGAAAGCAATTTCAAGAAGTTGAGTCATGGGATAAGACAAGGGAAAAGGCGCAGAGCAATTGGTGACTCGGCAGCTGTACTTAATCAAATCAATATTATATTGATTATTGGAATTAAGCGCCCCCATAACAGTATAATATTTTCAGCATACTTGGCTGTCTTTGTACAATTGTCACGATTGTGCAGAATATTATTGTTGCATTGCTTATGTACAATGGAATTGTTTTGAACATTGCACATGAAACTATTGCAACTGTGTCAGTGGTCAGATTGAATGGAGTATTGCGGACCCAGAGTTTTCAATGTGCTATTACTGTCCAAGGTATAGATAATGTTATGGCTTCAATTACATTGGAGCATTCCAGGGACACACTGCATTCACTTGGTGCCGAATCTGCAAATATCATTGCAGCAAGGGACATTGGGAGTACAAAACTTGCTGTACTTAATTCAGCCAGGTTTAGATATTAACTTGCATATTGAGAGTACCGGTCATGCGCCGCTGGATTATCCTACACCCTGGTGGCACTGAAGCGGGATCTTATATATTTGACCAAAGCATTCGCCCCAAGCAGATCCAGTGTACAGTAGCTGAGCAGAATGAAATCTCCCAGAACATCCCAAGACTTATCACAACGGTACCAGGGATATCAATAACGGTCAGAGGAACCTCAAAAATGTTTCAGAATAATCAAAGAGTTAGGAGAACAACAGCGGGCCGAATTGGAAATAGAAGATATTGACTTGAGAGGTTGTGGCCCAGTGCAAAAACAACTCAACGGACTAGCACAACAGATCATGCATATGGTCCTCCAATGGAATGCCAAGAAAGATACAACATAGGAAAGCTTCTAGTCAGTGTGTTATGACATTCAAACTCAGATTACTCTATTGCAAACCAAGCAAGCCAAGATCATTATCGAAGTCTGTAAAGCAGGAGGACCAATGAACATTTAACAATTAGTTCTGGATGAACTACGAATTAGAGTCAACATTCTGCAGAAACATGACAACTCAATTGAAAAGGAGTTATTGGAATTGTTTCGGAGAATTGATGCCGAGGCACAAGACATGTTGATGAAAGAGGATGTTACCTGATTAACCGTATTAGCCATGTCAAATTAGGTATCCAAGGTTAAGAAACAATTCAAAATTTGAAAGCAAGCTCAACAATGATATGAAAATAAGTTAGGTCCATTTGAGTAAAATCTGAAATCCCTGCAACCATAGAGTGAGAGTGATAGACACCGAAATACAATCAAACAAACTCACGAAATATGCAATGGGTGTCTATGGGACTGATGACCCATGTGAAAGAATACATGTTCTCAGAAACCACATCCCACAGACTATGGTCTGTATATGCTGGCCCGAATGGAATCCAATACACTGGAACACAGCTTTCATCCACATTCAGTCTCCACAGGTCAGGAGAGAGCGAGAGGTGTACATATAACAATCCACACGATACGGACAATGCTGCGCAGTCCAAATATAGGTTAAGGTGAGGAGCAGAATGCGGAGATTCGAATGGGGAAGATACTGGTGGTGACTCAACTAGAGAAGATCCAGACCCGCCAGAACCTCCTCCACTAGGCCCACCAGAACCAGATCCACCATAAGGTCAGGCATATTGAAAACGACCACAAATTGACCAAATCCAGGTTCCAGATTCAATTCTGTTCGACAGTAGACCTAAAGATGATGTTGAAGCTCTGTAGGTATAGATTCACACTTCAATCGATAATAAGCCAGAAAACTTCCATATATCCGGAAGCAGTATCAATTTGATCAGAGGCTTTATCAGAAGCCATGCCAAAGCATGGCATTGAAATTAAGAAATACAAGCTATAGCCAAAGAAATCCCTGATTATTAACCGGATATCAATATACTCTACAATCACAGTTCGCAGTTCCAGAAGCCAGAAATACTGCATATGTCAAATTGGTGCAAGTTCCGTAAAATGGGGACATCTTGGATATATTCTTTATAATTAACTGCATAATGATAATGCTCAATTGAGGGAGCTTCTTGGAAGAATTTATTCTTGATAACAACCTTCTAAACTTTGGAAATGTATGCATATGCTCGACCTAACCAAAAAAGCTCACCAAGATGTTGTCCACACATTTTGAAGAGCAGAGAGAACAGCCAAACAATTGGAAGGAGTAAAGGGGAACCATAAAACTAAGGTATCTACCAAGATATATGAATACAACCAAAGCTACAAATTTTTAGTTAATAATGTACACAATTGTTTGAAACCACAAAACATCTGGGCTAGAAAGTTTATACATAAGGGTAATGAAGGAAGGCCATAATCCCCGTATTTAATGTGGAGAGTATCAATAACAAGGAATTAAACTGATGATGGAAGGTGAGAGAACATATGAAAGGTACTTTGCCTGCAGGCTGGAAAGAAGCACACAGAACTATAGATTGTTATAGATGGATCCAAAAGGAAAATGGTACAGCACGATTCCCAAAAACTCAGAAATACCAGATGATAAAGATAGATACATGGGAGATCCAAAAATGTGAACATGATGTATATATAGAAGAATCAGAATCGGATGAACACAGAGACTAGATTAGGGCTTCAGCTGACAAAGATGGCAATGAAGAAGAAAGCGCAATGAGATTAGGGATTCCACTGAGCGATATAGCAGTCAGGATTTCCTCATTGGTGGGATACAGATTAAGAATATAACTTTGTCATTTCAAGAAGAAAATACCACTGGCAGTTGTTATTAGGTTTCTGCTCTGCGGATGATGGAAAGGTTGAAACTTCTGGCCGGTCTGCTGATATATACTATCTTCTAAGACACATTGCGACCTTGCTATTGTTGACAGATTACCAATTCCAAAGTGCGAAGCTGTTTTCAATCACCCTTGGGAAATTATCAAAGTACCAAATACTGTACAAAACTATGTCTTTGATACAGCCAGTTCTACCGTGGGAGAAATATATCAATATTTATGTACAAAAATTGGTAAATGACAAATGTCTACATTCTTTATTGACGTCGAATTGAAATAGTATCTAACCTGTTTTATGTTAAACTCAGAAAGTACATTATTTGTAGCTTTAATGGAAACTACAAAGCTTTCCGACTACCAGTGGTCATGAGAACATAACCTGCTAGCGCTTCTGATGTCAGAGGTACCACGATATAAACAGAGGGTCTATTGACTATTCCTACAGCATTATTGTCCAGTAATTATGTATCTCCGGACATTCAAGACAATGTGTGTGAAGTGAGGAAAATAGCCAATGAATACGATGCTTTAATTCCAGCCTGGTATTTAACCCATCGCAAGGTTTCAGGAATTACTAAAGGACATTTGCATCTCAATCAGTGTGGAGAGAAGTGTTTGGCACATCAAAAATTACAAACCAAATACTGGATAGAATTTGATATCAATCGGCTATCATGGCTGGATGCTATCATGATAGGAGCAACAGTAGTCAATAATCCCTTCATACAAAAGCAGTCAATAGTACATTATCATATATGGTTTCTCCTATTCAATTACACAGATGCAGAGATATTACCAGAGCATATAGAATGCCATTGTGGAATTGAACTGAGAGGACCAGAAGTGCAGCATTCAATGGCAGAGATTTCCCAACTATCTAAAGAAGAAATAGGAGTAGTGAGGGAATATCAAGATATAATAATTTGAGAAGCAAAAATACTACCATCAAGCAGTCCAGTGGGAGGTCTAATTATATTCGTTCCTGAGGGGAATTGAACTAAATTATGATCCTGTGGTTATTATTGACACTCAAGTCAAGATAATGCAAAATTGGAATCACCACTACCATTCATGGATGAATGTGCTAGGAGAGTTAAAGTAGAAAACAATTGAACAAAGGCAGGTCTAAAGGCCAGATTTCTTCTAGTTCGAATGGCTTTTGGTAATGTAAGAGGTATGGCATTCAGAACCCCTTCACTCTATAGAAGTATACGTTTGTACGCTATGGACTCACGAATGTGGCAGATACATTTTACAGATAAATACATTGTATGGAATTGCCATTACTAGGATTAGAAAAAGTAATGAACCGTAAGGAATCTTCTGACCAGGACAATGGATTGAGGGTGGTGGCATACATTGATGAGATACTTATTGCTACAATGGAATTCATTCAGTAACGTCATCAAAATGTCAGAGAAGTATATAACCAAGTCCATGAACAGTCGATGGGCATTGAAATTGAGAAATGTATATCAGATGCTGAAAATGTACCTTTTAAGTAGGTATCATTTCAAGCAAAATGTTAAGGATTATCCAGGAGAAATCTTAGGATATGATGGACTGGCGAAGACCAATACTGCAAAAAGATGTACAACAGTTACTGGGGTTATTGAATTTTCATCAGCAAACTATACTGAATCGCACCTTGAACGAATCACCTAATACAGACCTGTTGATGCGAAACGGAAAAACTATTCTTCTTGAATCAGCACACACTGTAGCTGTTCTTGAAATAATGAATCATTTCACATCGGAAAAACCACCATTGTGAGATCTTTTGATGATGATCGACCTGCCATGCTCATTCTGGATGCATCAGATTACGCAACAGCTCCCTTCCATTCTCAGACGTTTGATGATAGAAGAATCTACATATGGATCTTTGTCTCACGAAAACACTTCAGTGTGGAGTGTAAGTGTGATGTATACAATAAACAATAGCTTGCAATTATATAAACATCAGCTAAATGTCGACACTTTATCCATCGAATGCAGCATAAGGTTACGATATATTCAAATCAGCAGAACATCTTTTACATCACAGAGCATGTTAAGGTTAATCTGAGATAAGTAAGATGGACTGACATTCTCCAGGAATTTTTATTTTGTTTGTATATATTAAATACAATTCGCATATCAAGAAGTGGATACACTGTCAAGGCATGCGGCATGCGCCTCAGGAGTACATGGTACAACAGCTCAGCAGAAGAAGCCTCTGTCAGGCCCGGATCAATTTTTAGAAATTGGAGCAATGCAAATCAAAGATGATAATTTTCAGCCAATTAATATTGCACCTATGGATATAGCTAATGTATAACCAGATTAGGAGCAATGAATAAAGTAAGATACAATGCTAGATGTTCAGTATCTTTTCATTTCTAAAGCAATCTACAAAGCAAAGAAAGTAGAGAAAAACTACAATTTGAAAGAGAATCTGTTTTGTTCGAAAGGAAGACTGTCCCAACCAGAGAATGCACCCAAATGGATCGTGAGATCAGTACATGATTCAAATGTAGCAAGACATTCTGGCATCAAACAACCATATGTACTGGTCAGTAGGAATTGCAATTGGCCAAATATGGAAAACAATCTGGGGCATACCGAAATGACTGTGACAAATGTTAGAGATCAAATGCTGCATAACATCGGAAGCATGTGGTGCTACTGCAATTAGAATTGCCAAGGAAATCGTGCTCACACATATCAACCAACATTATAACAGACAAACCAGAGTGGGCAGAATGTACCATCATTCTTATTGTAGTAGACATGTTGACAAAGATGGAACATTTTATGCCCATTAGAACAAAGAATTCCCTCGAGGTAGCTAAAGCATATTTGCATGATGTGCTGAAATACAGCGATGCTCAAGACCATATGGTATCGGACCGAGACTGCACTGTAACTGGACAATAGTTTCAAGATTTATACCATTTCTTTGGAATATTAAACAGTATTTAAATCGCATACCACCTTCAAATGAATGGACAAGCAGAAAGACTTCATCCAGTAGTCGATGCATACATTGCGGCATACTGCCCTCACCAACAGAATAGTTGAACAGACTTGTGACCCATGGCTATATATGCCTATCATATTTCAATGCATTGCATAACGAACATGTTACCTTGTTACTTGAATTTCAGATTTGAACCGAGAACTATTTGGCCTACAGATATAAAGTTTTGACACACCATACCTGAAATCAATACATATTATATGACTAGGTAATTGCTAATCTCTGCAAACAGTTGGAAGAACGATGAGCAAAAATGGGAATATAATATTATCTGAAAAGGAATGCAATAATGCTAGTCCAAAGAAGCATTAGGTAATGCTGAAAAGAACAGACACATTGGTGAAATGAAGTTGTATCACACTGGATGATAAGATGTACGGACATTCAGGGCAATTTCAGTGGGAAAGAACAAAATATATTGCAAATTGAAATCGCTGGAATCTCAGGAAATTGACTCAATGTTAATTTTCAGCCTGCTTGAACGATACCAAACAAATATCCTAGTGATGGAAGTTGCCGAATTGAAGGCCAACAATGAGGGTTGGATAATGATGATAACTGTCTCATGTGGCCCACCACACATCACTGGTATGAATCATGTCACTTTCATAAACTTTCCAGGATATTGGTATGATGAAAATTCATGGGAAACATTGAACAATGTGTAGGAACATCCTGAGAAATTACTGATAGATTTGTATTAGATTAATCTGCAGATAAACGAGATGGAAGGTTTGAAAGCTAAAAGGGAGAATGAGAGGTAAGCAGAAATTGTTGTTTTTATTTCTATTTTGAAATGGCTTTACATTGCATTTCTGATTTGTATCTTGTATTTTATTCAATTGTTAAAACAAAGCAACTGTTGGGTCACTGGTGCTAGATAGAGAGGTAGTAATAGAAGTTCTCTCTTAGCAGAAGTAATGGTACCTAATGTGTCATAGCTAATACATATTAGATTCTTAGTAACCGGCAATGCATCACACCTATTGGTGAAATAACATAATGTTTGACTGTCTGGTGATCTTGAGTGGGATTAAACATGGGCTGCAGGTCAGTTGATTGGGCAGCCCCTCACAGACTCTAACAGAGTGACATAGGATGAGGATATTATGTTGTCACTATTGGAACATTACTTATAAATACTAGCGGTGCACAGAATACTACACCACACCTACTATATCCTGTCAAGCGGGACAAGATTCAATGAATTGCGAATATGGAGTGTTGTCGATGCACCAGAGGTCATGCAATATGCAGGAATACGGAACCTTTGAACATATTTCTTCAACAGTGGAAACACCTTGATGACATTTATAGTCATTGAGTAGTCAAGACCTAACCATGCAGTGTCTGAGGGATATATCTCATAAGCTGATGCTATAAGGCATGAAGCGAACTTGCTCATTGGTTTGAGTAAATAGTCATTGCAACCTACAGATGGTGACATAATCTATATTAACGGAGTATTGGTTGGTTGCCATATGAATCGTTGACGTAATTGCTGATCACCCAGATTATGGTGAGGCATTGATATAATTGTGATAAGCACCAATAAGAAAACCTGTCATCGGATGTTCCAACAACTGAACAAACAGAATGTGAGATGTCAAAGGGTTATTCACAAGCATTGAGAAATCTGTGTTTTACATTTTGCTTGAGAATGGCCCTATCCGGGAGCATAATACTATAAAACCACACCCACATGAACATCATAACCATTGGGAACTTGAGGCATATCAATAAGACATTTAGTGAAAGCGTTAGAGATATGCCATCAAATAATCATTGTGTCATAGTAAGGATTCTGACAGTTTCATCCTGAGGACAAGACAATAACAAGCTCATGTCACTCTGGAGATGAAGAGAACCACCCTCAAGCAGCAATCCACAGTCAGATATAAGCAGCAAAGAACACCTTGAAATATTGTTCAAAGCTCAATACACGATCACTTTGATTACTACTGTGGCTCCCGTTCAACATCCACTTCCACTCCAACATACCTGCAAATTGAATTGGAACAATCTTGTATGTCCAGATCTTGATTATCAATATCGAACACAGTATCAGCAAATACCATCACCGTTTCTGGAGACCTTTTCATTGGTTACCATGAATGCGGAAAAATTCGCCTATCACCATTTGTGCCTCACCTTGCGCATCTGCAAAGTTTCAAGTACAAGGTCTGGTGGTGCAATATGACATGGTGCCGTGAAACAGCAGAGCTGGAGGATGGTGAGCCCATCATCAACACTCCGCCACACCACTCCCGGCATCCAAACTGAATTCCTGTGAAAGAGCAGTTCTGGCTTAAGAAGCTTAGGAAGAGCGTGAGAAGGTATGATACTACCCGGCTGTGAGGATCCACGCAACTGTGTAGACTCACATGCAGTCTAGGACAGAGTGACTGAAATCAAAAGATTGGAAAGATACAGTGTGTATTTTGTTGCATAATGAGTTGAAATGATGTGAGATATAAGATATGATGCAACCAATCTACCCTGGGGTCTCCTGAATATATACTACCCGTCACTATGTCCATCTCCGCTTCTTCTCTATCTCTGTACAGCTGCCGTCCCTCAGTCAGTCTCCATCATCCCTGTATCCCCATACATCCGCCGTTGTTCAGTCTTCTGCTAAGCTGAGTGGTAGTGGTTTTGAGAAACGGATTTTCCAGCCATAACTCCTCCCTGGCCCTTTGTGTAAAGCACACCTGTCCTCGTCCATCCAATATAACCTTATACCCGATCCCAAAAGAACATAAGTATAACATCAACCCAAAGGAAAGACACAACCGTAGACCCAAAGGAACACCATCAACTCAGAAGAATACTATGAACCCAAAGAAAACCCATATACTCAAAGGAACAACATAAAGACTCTCACACTTTGCGCACCGACTTTCTCCGGCCACCCTCCATGTCTGCCTTGCTTTTTCATTGACCTCTTTTGAAGTACGTGATGTTGCCAAGCTGCGTATCGAATCAAACTAGCGCTGTACTCATCACATACACAGCTGCTGTGATTTGTGACCGGGCCCCTATAAACAACTTGGGGTCATTGTTTGCTGTTTGTTGAAGGATATGTATGCCTTGGTTCCCCATTTTTCTCGCATGGTGTGCCAACATCTTTGTCGCATCATCTAACATTCTCTAGGAGTCGGGGTCGAGGCCTAACCATTCTAGGATGCAGCTTAAATATTCTTCATCCTCAGTGTCGTCGTGGTCGGAACTGCCATATTTGCTGACAGGAGTGGTAGGCTGGTCGTGCATTGGGGTGCCCTTTTACTTAGGATCGGTAGGCTGCTCTCGGGTCGTACCGGCCTCTTTCGTGGTTGGTGTTGGCAGGGTTGTACCAACCTCCTTCTCAGTGGGTGCTGGCGACATCATACAGGCATCTCTCTTGGTGGGAGCTGGACTGATCGCACCCGCGTCTTTCCTGGTGGGAGTGCTGGTTCCCTCCTCAGATCCATCCTTGCCCAGGTCCATCAAAATCCCTGCAACATTGCACTCATCCATTTCCTTTTGTTTTCCCTTGGTTGGTGGTGACAGCGATCAGAGCATCTTGCTCATATCGGTGGATGGAGGTGGAATGGGTATCTCATGCTTGGCAGGCGAGATTCAAGGTGAGATGGTATGGAGTCAATTCGCATGATTGCGGTCATCCATGCCAGGGTAATATCTAAGTGGCATTGATAACCCCCGGTACCATTTCGGACCCATACCTTCACAGTCGATTTCTTCTTCCAGCAGAGGGCAGCCATTTTCTAATAACATTTTACCTTCTTACATGTCTCCTGAAGTATACCACTTCTTCGCTTTCGACTTCTGGTTTAGCTTGGTGAGACAGTTGACATATGTACGATTGGGACATCTCTTCGCTAACCCAGAATCCCTGGATGGTTGGTTGGCAATCGTGGTTAATCGCATCCAGTTCTCACTTGCACTGAAGTTGCTTAGGATTTCCTGGAGTTTGCGATAGTGTTGTCAGAAGTCTCCTAGCTTCGTCGTTGCCTGTGTCTGCCTCTGCTGCGCAGAGTGATGTTATTTTATCATCTCCCTTACCCTGCCAGAGCTGTCGAGAGCCTTATGTATGTCGTTCCATCACTTGTATTTCAACTTCTTTCAGTCAAGGATTCCCTCCACGAAGTTCGACATCCTAGCAACCTGGGCATTCGCAGTATTGGTAATGCTGCCAAGGACATCATGGATGGTGAGGATGAATTTCCCTGTGCTACGGAGGGCGAGTTCTCGGGTGGCAATCTCTACAGCTACTTGCAGCAATCCGACAGGTTCATTGGCGATGCATTTCCTGCTGAGGTGTGATAGTGTCTCTGACTATATGGCTACTGCAGAGGGGTCACTACTGATAGTAGAGATATCTGAGGAGGGGATACAGGTAGTAATGGCAGTGGTAGTGGCTGCGGTGATGGTGGCTACAGCAGTGGTGGCTACGGTGGTGGAGGCTGCAGCGGTGGTGGTGACTTCCACGGGGGTGAAAATGCACCTCGGTGCTGAGGTGAAAGTGGTTAAGGACTATTCAAAAGCGATAGCATCACTGAGTGCTGCTGCAATGTTGTTAATTGATGTAAATGGCATGTTGGTCATTGGTTATGGTTGAGATCACGATCCTGGGTACAGTCGTCAGTGTGCAGAGGGAGACGAATGGTACAGATGGTAGTTGTCTTTCGTTAGGAACATAGGGGTGGGGCGGCTCTTTATATACCTGGAGGGGTGCATTGTGCCAGATCCTTCTTTTTCCACTTTCTATGTTGTTCCCGATTGCCCTAGCATGCTCTTCTCATACCTCTTCACAACTTCGTCGCCTATTCCCCTTCTCTTTCTCCACTTGAACTCAGTGGTTTCACATAGCTTACTCATTGTTCCTGTTGTCGGTGGTGAATGTTTTTCCCACTCCTGCAATAGTTGTCGTCTCTCTTGTGTCGAGGTTACTAGAGGGTTAGTGGAGAATGGTAGGAATTTTTGGTGTAACATTGGTGCAACTCAGCCAATAGGAATATTTCTTCCCCCTCCAACTTGCATATCCACGCAATTGTGTGCATTGGATATTCTCCCTCCATCTCGCAACTCCAGTCAATTGTGCGGCTTCGCTATCTTCAACTCTTTTCATCATAGTCCATGCAATGGATTTCTTCCCTCCTTTGTCCCCCCCCCCCCCCATCATTCTCATCATTGTTTGGATGGGTGGTCTGCCAGCACCGGATGTGCGAGGTTCCACTTATCCACAACCTCCTTAAACCCTTTCATAATCTCCGCCCGTACTCCTGATCATTTCTCCCAATCCTTCCACTTAATTAAGTACATCCAGCTTCCTTCGATATATTTCTGGCCTGCTACTGTGGCCACCTCAAATTCCTCCAAATACTCTAATTACTTCTCTGCTGTGGTGTTTTGCATACCAGTTTCACATGTGACGTGTACACCATTGTTGCGAGTGAAGATCTTCTTCAGTCGGCTACGATCTATCCAGCCTGCGAGTTCTGCTCCATCTAATTCTTTCAGTCAATAAGTCCCTGAGCTCTGAGCAATCTCTGTAAATCAGTGGGAGCATTGCCACCTAGCATCCAGTTTGGCAATGCAAGACTGCTCTGTCTTGGTATCGTGTATGAGAGCCCAGTCGCCAATTTGGAGATCTTCAGTTCAGAGGTTCGCTGCTTGGTTGATGTAGCGTTTGTTGACATCTCTCGACTCCTTTAGGTCATGTATGACAATATCAATATCCTCTTGTTGTCGTTCTAGCTGTCCTGCTCTAGCAGCTATCAGTGATGCTGTGTCGTTGATTCCTTGGATCCAGTTGGCGGTATTCTGGGTTAAGTTCTCCTGTTCTATTGGGAGTACTACATCCTGGCCAAACATAAGTCAGACTGGTCGTATGTCTGATGGTGTTCACATAGGGCCAATGCACTACCAGTACCTGGTCAACCCACATCTCTTCGGGTTCGTCGTAGCAGGCACTGAGTTTGAATAGTGAATCTGCAATTGGTCTTTGTCCTTGCTCCTGTACTGCATTAGCGGCGGCATGGTATAAAGTTACAGTAAGCTTTCGGATATTTTAATGTTTGAGGAGGAGGCCGGTCCATTTCTTGTTCTCTGCTCCTCCATCCACTACCACACTTTCCAGGGTCCCAAACCGGCAACTTACCTTTTCATAAAAGAAGTTGGCCACCTTCTCTGATGTGCTCCATTTAAGTGGTCGTGCCTCTGCCTACCTGCTGAGGTATTCCCTTGCTACCACCCGTAGATGATACCCATCCTCTGTTTCGAGCATGTACAAAATATTCCTCCCCACTCACTGCCATAGGTGACTAACAGTCAGGGTTTTCAAGGGTTCATCACACTGTAGAGGTGCTCTCTGTTTGCACTGCTTGGTCGTTTTCACGCAGTCTTTGCCATGATCATACATTTCCGGCCCCCCAAACCGCTCTGCTACCTTTCGTATCGTTCCTTCTCTTCCACAGTGTCCACTCAGTTTCTGTGCAGCTTCCATTGCCTTCCTTCTCTTCTCGGTGCTTAGCAATACCTTTGCTGGCGGTTCGTTGGGTTTCCCTCTCGGGTAGAGTACTCCATCTGGAAGAAGGTATTTTGTGGCTTCCCGCCGAAATTGCTGCATTACTGTTGGAGTCTTTCCTTCCTGCTGCTTTAGGTTCCCCAGACATTCACCTATCTCGTTCCATCACCCTTTGTATTCCTCTGCCAGTCATAACCAAACAAATAGTTCATATGGTCTCTCCCTTCCCTGACTGTCCGACCCTTGTTCGACCTGTATTCCTCGTAAGCTTGCTTCAATTGTTTCCTCTAGATCATCCTCCTCTTCTGGAACAGGCTGCCCTTTCCCTTGCGGCTGCCGTGAGAGGCCATCATGACCTCCATTCAGTCTCCCTGGAACATGTTTCATTCCAAAATTGAACAGTCATATCCACACAAGCCCCAGGGTAACTAGTGCTCCTGGCCGGTCATTTGCGGGCACGTTTCGTTGATGCACTAATGTGTTAGCATCTGTTTCCACGAGAAATCAGATCCCATATGGGTAGTTGCGAAACTTTTCAAGTGCCTTCATCAGCCCACGACACTCACGTGTCCTTGTGTGATATTTTTCCTTGACTTTGTTTGTGAGCCTGCTTGCATAGCGACATGGGTGCCGGTCCTTATTTTCGTCTTCCTGCTGCAAGTTTGCTTCCCACTCTGCTAAGCTGGCATCAACTGCATCGACTATTTGCCCAGTGCCATAGTGAACGTCTAACATCTTCAATGTAGGAGTATTGCAGAGAACCTCCTTCAAGATTGCCATAGCTTTCTTTTCCTCAGGCTCCCATTGAAACTCAACGTCCTTCCGCAAGAGTCGGAACTGGGGGCCTACAACTATTGCATGCTCAGGGATCCATATTCGATAGTATGTGCAAAGTACTCAAAATGCCCTTCGCTTGGTACGGTTCTCGCAGCAGTGCCAATTCCACACCTCGCGGACCTTAGACACCTGCGGCCAGCTCCGTGCCTCGCCACAGACAAACCCTACTGTTTATTCTCTGTTCCAGCACCATTCAGACTTCTCTCCGGACATGGTGGCTCCAGCTCTCTTCACATCAGCAAGTATGTTTTTAAGGTTGTGGAGAGGTTCCATACCAAACCATCGAACTCCAGGCAGCCCTTCCACCATCCCTGCTCTGTACCAAATCGTTGAGTCCATCACTCTGACATTGTCGAAGAATATTTCCGCAATTGATATGAAGTGAGCATTTGGTATTTTCCGAGATACTCTGACAAGTGCTGATTCTGAATTGGCAGCTCCCTGTACCAGTCTGGTCGGCTGATACATTCCTTGCGTAGACTATAAGGCGATCTAGTCCCGGCTATCCTCGTGCAACATTTTTTGGTTATACCCAGAGTGAAAGTCAATCAGTGATGATATGGGCAGTCTGGTGAAGGCTTGAGAAAATTCTTCAACATTTGGTGCTATCCCGGCATTTTGCAGTGTATGCCGATTCGCTCTCATGGCAGAGATGATGCAGCGGTACTTCCCTTTCTTCTTTCAAACTAGGAAGTGAGCATTCCGGTAGAGGCCCCAAGCGGGCTCGATTAGATGCTGCCGGACTCGCTCTTCTATCATGTCTTTTTCCTCGGGAATGACTTTCTTCGGTATATGGAATGCACGATCCTTCTGGACCGTCTAAGAGAACATCCATCCAATACAGTGGATGGCTCGACCTCATCGATGATCGTTTCCAGTTCCTCCCATGTACTCCAGATAGCGTACTCTCTATTCCATAGCATACGCAGGAGGGTGTCCTTTCCCTTTGGCCTTGACATGTTCCCTATCCGCAGCTCGCGTAATGACTCTTGTGTCAACCGTCCCCCTCCTGCTCGGTGGGAGAATTTGGGAATAAACCACTCCTCCCAGGGGCCTAGAACTGGTATGGTCTGGGAGATAGCACATTCTCTCCAGTCAAGTCCATCATATGGTTGTCTTCCGCCGGACCTGGGAACAGCCTTCACTTTCTGGGCAGCACATTCGTAGCGGGCGTGCACCCAGTCGGCTTTAGTGTGTTTGTTTAAGTTGAACTTCGCTGAATCAAGGTACAAGGAAAAGGGTTGTATTTGACAAAGTTCTGGACTTAGACTATTTTTAGAACCCGATGCAAATGTCGTGGATTCTCTCCCGTTTATCTTTCTTTCCTTCACCGGAGCCTCTTCTCCCAGCGATCACTCATCTGTTACCATCCTCCTACCCAGCGCTCCGACTACCAGTCCTTCATTCTCTTCGCTCTCATCCTCCCAATTCACGCCTCTTCCCATCAGCTTCCTCACTGCCTTTGACACCCCCACTGTGCTGCCTGACTGTTTCCCTTCCTTAAATGTTTCCATCTCTTTCCCGTAGTATAATCCTTCCATTTCCCCGGCACACGTCCACTTCCTATCATCCAACTCCTTCGTGTCTTCATTTGTACAATTTGAGCCCTTCGCACTCGCATCTTCCCCCCGGCACTCTCCGACCTCTTAGCGTCATAATGCTGAGGCCTATCCATGGGAGTTGCCTTTACTTTAATTAGGTGTATAAGTTTCCCGAACAGCTGGCAAATCTATCCCTCTTGTCTTCCAGCCATGTAGTGACAAATGTCACCTGCTCTGGCCTGTTGATGAGTGAGATAGTGATCTCGCAACTACCATCGTCCTGGTTCCTCTCACACTTTTGAGCGCATGTTACCCAGGGGTGACCCAAGATAAACTGTTCAGATCAGAATTTTGCTAAAACGTTATGACCGGGAATGGTGATGCCATTGACGTTGACAGGCATGGACTCTGCCACTGTCGTCAAATCAGACTGATTGACATCAGCAGTAATCATCTTCCTGGTGGCATGTTTCCATCCGATGTTCAATTTACTGGTGACCTCATCACTTATCACACACATCTCAGATCTGCCATCAATGAGCATGGGAAGTTTGTGCCAGTGAATCTTTCCGAGAACAGTTGGAGAGGCCCTGGTGTACCAGAATTCTGTGTATTCAGCGTGATGGTTTAGGCCGGAAAAGGCAGAAATATGAGGGATTCCGAATATTCGTGGTGCGGCCGGGTTCCTGGCAGTAACTTGTTTGTCATTAGAAACTGATGCTGTGTTTACCTTTGGTAGGAGTTGATATATGAATTCGCCGGTCTCTCTCTCCTGATGGGCTTGCATAGTGTAATCAAGCTTGCTGATTCCAAGTACTTCGTAGTTTCTAGTATCCATGGCTGGTGCTTTCCTTTGTGGCATCTTCAGAAGCTTTGGGGTGTTGGGAGTTGTCTTTTCGATCGGGTCCGCCTTGGCTGGTTTCTTGCTGAATGCTACCACTTTTCAGATATTTCACTTTTCCTGGTGACTAACACTCATCGAGACCTCCAGGATGTCTTCCATGATATGTGCCCGGTTGTCATCACCACTGGTCACCTGCTTCATCCTCGTCCAACTGTCGTCCACAAAGTTGTACGCTTGCTGAGTACGCACAACTGCCGACTGTTTGTATCCCTCTTTGTCGGCTATATGTACGTCTCTTGCCTCCCCCGTCTCACTCTCCTTCTCTTCCTCTGAACTGCTGTCACCTTGTCCCTTTTCTTGCTCTTTATCCTTGTCACCCAATTCCACAATGCAGACTTCGTTATTGTCTTCCTTACCTACCTTCCCTGGAGACCAACCACAGAAGTACCCATCCAGTTCCAACAGTTGTCAGCCAATCCCTGAGCGAAATGCAGTCACCTGAGCACTGGCCCTCTAAAACCGCTAAGATCTTGCAACGTGTTGTGGCTGCGGCGGCTGTGGTGCGACCGAAGTGGCAACTCCCCCTCCTTGCTGCCCTTGTCAAACTACTGCCTGGGTGTACTCTTGGATGAACAAAAATCCTCTCTCCAGTCAATATCTAGATTTCTCACCTCCAGGTCCGCCTCTTGGTCCTAAGGTTAGTCTTCCTCATTCAGTGAGGTGGACTACACCATTTTCCTCGTTGGGGCACACATTGGGACAGAACGTGTGGGTGTGTCCCAGCTTATCACAATAGCCACAGGGTACAACTCCTTGCCATGGATACTGCTGGTAATTGTGTCGCGGTCGGTAGTAAGCGGGTCCCATGGGTGCATTTGAAGGTGGGAAGTTCATTGGTGTGTGCTGAGGTGGATGGTCAGCTCGGATGGGATATGCCCTGGCAGTCTGGTATGCTCCGTATCTGAGCTCATTGACATTGCTCAGCTGGAAGGTCCCAGCCTCGAAGGCCTTCATCAGATTGTCTATCATTATCTCGATGGTATTTTCGCCTCTAGCGTTGCGAGTTTCCTCCATGGCTTGTGCTGGTGCCGGAGTCTCTTTCTTAGAGATTTCCGGAAGGTTTACTATTTCTGGCATCTGCAGGAGTGGAACTCCAGCTTCGATTGAGTAAGGACAGACTCCCGGGGCCGCACAAGCTGCTTCCGAATACACGAAGGCGAGGGCGGGGGCATTGGTGGTTCCACATTGGTCGAGGATAGACTTTTGGGGTTTGTTGTATTTGAATGTCGAGGGGTTTCTGAGATCTACCTCGAGTTTCATTACCGCATTTGCTTTCAAATACCTTGGGAGGGCTCCGAGCAACATTTCCACCTGTGGGTACTTTGCTAAGGCTCCCTGGTTGATCATAATGTGGCTGATGTTGTCATAGGTGTGGATAAAAGCTTTCAGGCTGACGTTTCTACGTTCCAGCTGGTTCCTGCATAGTCGATCAGAGTACAATGTCATATACATGTAGGTCCGGCTATCGGTGTGTCGGAAGGTGTCCTTCAGCTCCTATTTCAACAGCATCAAGTCCTTCCTCAGGGATCGGAACACAATCTATATTGTTTCCAGGATTGCTTCTGAGCAGTATTACGGGAATGTTGCAATAACATTTTCGGCCACCAGATTGGTACCCGTGTGAGAGGAGAGGCTTTTGTATGCCTCGATCTATTTGGTAAGGTCTGCTTCTCTGCAGTCTGGAGCACCCATGGTGCCTGGGAGTCGCATTTGCTTCTTTTCCTTCGGGATGGCGACGGCCAAGGTCTCGATGAATTGGCTTTGGTTATGTGCATGATTGGGCGGGGAGTTGGCAGATGGTCCAGTGTTGGTGGAGGATCCAGCCTGGTTTAAGGTCCCACCGCTGGTGGAAGCGGTATGGCCACTACGACCAGCGGTGGAAGTGGATCGAGAGTGTTCAGTTGACATCTTGGCACTGTGTTTAGCAGGTTGGAGGTGGGAGGGCGGATTCGGTGGTGAATTGGCAGTAATTGGTGATCTATGGTCAATTACTAGTTTGTGAGTTTTGGAAGGGGGTTAGGTCAATTGGCACTCTGTTTGAGGTGAGCTCTTTGTTTTGATCCTTTTCTTAGTCCAGCTTTACCACCTCTCACGGTCTTCTCTCCTAGATTGCAGCCAAGTAATCTATCGTGTTCAATTCCCTGCTACTTCCCCCTACAACTAGTAGTATCGTCATCAGCACTTCTCACAATGTTACCGGCATCGTTGATTCTTTTTCTCAGCACTTCTTCGGGGTTTTTTTTATTTAGTACGCGGTTGGCGTCCTCTGCCTGCTTGTATTTTCTTGTCCTGGTATGACTTCTGTCCTGGTCAACACGGTATTTGGTCGGTGCCTGTCATCCCGTGTGGGAGGATGGTGCCTGTCGTCCCTCTATTAGCTTGGTGTCAGTTGTCCGGGTGTTAGGTCGTTGCCTGTCGTCCTGGTATGAGGTCGTTACCTTTCACGCTCTGTAACTTCGAGATGATTTCCGGTGTTCGTCCCGATTAAAGGTCAGTACCTTTCATACGATGTTAGTTCGGTGCCATTTCTTCCGTGTTCCTCTCGGTATTAGGTTGGTGCCTATCTACTCAGCGACATTGATGTACCCAGCTTACCACATCCGGCATTCCAATCCAACATTGTTAGTATATTACCCCAGTTGCTTCTTTCCATATTTACCTGTATTTGCTAATAAGGGTCTATCACACAATTCTGTACACAGTTTTCCGAACCAGAATCCGTCTTTTGGCTCCATTCGTTGGAAACAACTAAGGTAGAGGACAGAGTGCCGATCGTCAATACTCTGACGAACCTCTCATGGCACACAAAAAGTAATCTTTAGAAAGTGCGAATCTGGCTCTAGTCGGGTTGGAAGAGGTTGAGAAGTTATAATACTGGGCAACTGTCGGGATCCACAGAGACTCTCGGAAAGAGCAAGTGAGATCAAATGGTGTAACCGATAGAGTGTGTAATTCGTTGTATAATGAGATGAGATGATGCGAGATACCGAATACGATGCAAGCTATGCACCAGTAACAGAGTTTGAGGATTTTGGTAACCCGCTTGATCTATCGTGTGACAATTGTGGGCACTAGTTTGTTCTTGGAAGCGAGTTCAAGAGGTTGAGTCTTGGCACAAGACAACGGAAAGAGGGCAGAGTAATTGATGACTAGGCTTCTGTACTTAGTCTAATCAATGTTATATTGATTATTGGGATTAAGTAACTCTGTAACAGAATTCAGAGTTCAAAAAAACCACACAGTGATCTGTACAGTGTCAACAACAGAAAAATTCCAAAGTTTCCGTATGATAATTTGAGTGGTGTCAACTATGGTGAATACCATTATGTCCAGCTGTGTATTGAAGAATGGACCATATTGAATACAGGAAATATAGATAGGACTAGTATAGTTGAAATAAACAATTACTGTGACTACACATATAATATTTCTTCAAAATAGCCAGATACCTCCAGGATGTATGATTGTTCTGCAATTCAAGTGGAGGATTTGTTGTTCTATGTATCAAGTATTCTGTCTTCACCAGTTCACCTTACAAATTCCAATTACACCTCAACCATTATTGATTCAATAATCCGTAATAGCTCCACTTGCCTGAATCAATGCAAATAGGTTACAGATCCCATTTATTGCAGATTAGTATTATTGCCTACATACAGATATTAGTTGGAAAAAGATAATTAAAATCGTAAAACCGGATGCATACCAATATACTAATATCTGCTTAATATGTGGGACTAGCAAGCAGCAACTGGAGAAGATAACTTAGACTAGTAACAAATATATTAATATCAATAATACCATTTGTACACATTTACAATGGATACTGAATGTTCTAAATACTAATGACATTCTCAGGGTTGACTATAGGCTCTACAATACAGATTGCTAATCGGAATATAATAATGTCTTTGTTGATTCAACTGAAAAGTCCCAATTCATATCTAAATAGTCTGATTACAGGATTGTGGAAATACTAATTGGCACATATTGAAGAGGGAACAACTAAATGTTATTGTAGAAGAGTATGTGATTTGGTAAGGAGCAATCTGATAAAGTTCATATGTCATAGTGCCTGTTCCAATCTTATTATACATTGGCAAAATGTATAACGTAGTCACACTGAGGTTGATTTTTGCAGTATGATTGATGAAATGGGCATACTGAATGTAAAATTCTAGATGGAATTATATAGGTGTATAAATCTGCAGGGGAGATGTAAACAGAAATAATATGTTGAAGTCTTATATGAGATAAATTTATTCATATAAGTAGGAAGATGAGAAGTGAAATATTAAAGTGAGTGATAGTATACTGTCTAATACTACATGACTGGTACCGCCTCCTATATATTAACTATTTAAACTACCATCTCTGTTATTATAGAGATATCCCATGGACTGATTCAACTGGACAATGTAACTAAGATATACTACCCTAATCTTAAGCCGACAGAGAATAGTAGTGTAGTTGTAAAACTTAGTGGAAATTCAGAGGATTTAATTAGAAAGAGAACGTGTATGTATATGGGTATGAATATGTCAAGTAGGAAGGCTGTAGATGTTGAATACTAACTGGGTGAGTATACTGAATACAATAAGATGGTGATCCAGATCTAGTATTACTATCAGTGGCCAAGTACAATCTTATCATACACATAAATATGTCGGAGCAAACATGCTGTTGGTATCTTAATTTGTTCTGTGATCTTGCTGAAGGAGCTACATAACGTTACATAGTGCAAAAAACATATCGCTAACATATACATAGATGATACACTCCAACTATATTGTTAATTTGAGTTTTGATGGATCAATGCTGCTTGTTTGACTGTATCTGTCATTATTTATTTATAGAGGGAGTCTTTCCTTCAATAAACTGTATAATCTATTGCAAATAAGTTTGAAAATATGTATAGTATTAGAAGGTGATGGTCGGCCAAGTAGTAGCTGAACATAGTGACCAATCTAAATTGATTACTAGTACCATTCAACTGGATATTTTCCATAATTATTCTTCTTTTTAAAATTCGTCTACGAAACAGGAAACTACCATAAATGTATAATCAACGCTTAATTAGTATTGATAGAATTTGAAGATTCCATCAAAATTACAAAAAAGTCACTGTGCATAAGTCTTGGTGACTTGGTCTTTATGTCCCCTTGCAAATACACTCTGCAGCAACAGCAATCAACATTTCACCCCTACCAATGGTAATGAATTCTGCAAACCATATATACAATGTGTCAAGTCATTTCTAATGCTGTCTGTGTAAGGTGAAAACACATTGAATAGATTTGCACACTCGGTACCATGTGTACCATCTCTTAGCATCTATTTCAGCCGCCACCAGATTTGGCATGCTCTTTTACTGTATTACAAAGTATGGCTCAGGTATCTCCTACTAGAGTTTTGGATCGCACTTCAGCCAACATTGCAATCAAATTATCCAGTCCTTCATGTGTGTTTAGAGTGTCTGGGTATTCCCTATGAAGTGTGCGTTTGTATCCTATCCGGTAATGCTCAATGGTGTTGAGGTCTGGGGATTTGGGTGGCCAGTCATCCACCTGAATGTTGTATTTCTCCAACCAATCCATAACCGCAGCTACCTTTGCTATTGAAGTACTTTTGTACTGGAAGAAGGAATACCCTACAACACTATAGACACATTGAAGGACAGGAAGATGAAGGTACAAAGGACGTTGAAATAGATACCCTTGTTCACCAATTTGACAATATGAAAACAGAAGGTTCCAAGATTCCTGCCCTTAAAACTTCCCCAGACCATTAAGGAAACACCAGTTATCTTGAGTTTTGGGGCAATACAGTATTCAACTCACTATTCAGGTGGTTGTCAAGAGATCCATATTTGCTTTGCTGATTCAGTCTAGTCCACTGTGCTTTCATCACTACAAATATCTCCTTTCCACGTCTTATATGTCCAAAACTTTTCTTCAAGTATGCATTGTACCCTTTGGATTATGTATTTGTTCTGACACTTTCATCATTGCATTGCTAGCCATTTCCTATATCTGTTGTGATGCATGTTCTAACCAATAGTTGTCAGTGATACTTATGGCCTATACAAATCAGCCATACCAGCTGGTTTGATTTGTCCATCTGTTTTGACTACTCACATGATATATATCCATCATCACGAAGTTACATTACCTGGATTGCTACTGCTTGGGTCATAATCATGGGATACGTAGTTGGTAGCATGTGCAACACAATTGAGGACTATTGACTATAATTGCCCTGTAATTAGGCGAATTGCTGCAAAACAGTATCTCCAGTAGAGTAGAATAAGAATTGCCTCCACCTCTGCCAGAGGCATTTCCCACTGGGCAGTACGAGATATTATGGGAGGGGTAGTAAGGATGGGAAATTACAATTCTATACTATTAAAGGGGAGCACACAGATTGACAAACCAAGACATTTGGGTAGTGACTGTATATATTGAAGTATACCTTTTAGAAAGCAATTTCATTCATGTATAAATGAGCAATCTAAAAGGGGAGTTGATTGAAGTCTGAAATTTCCCTGATATGGATGATATTTGATTGTACTACTGTGATCTTAGAGTCTAAACTGTGCTCTCTACACTATTGAACTTTCAGTGTATAATATTGAATATCGTGTTTGTACTGGTATTGCTATGGGCGGCACGCTAAAGAAATATTTGATAGATTGGAGTTATTGCCATAAAATTGCATTGCCAATTAGAAAGGCTACACCTCTATGCAAAAGTATGTCCCCCAGAAAAGAATAACTGATTTACCATTTTCTGCTTGATCCTAGTGATTCAATATGGCTGTCCAGAATGAAACTGATAATTGTCTTATTAACATATGCAATTATTATAAGTAGAATTTACTGAATTTTGTACAGAGATTTTATACAAAATTCCATAAGGGTGACAAAACTTACAGATAAATATCAGTTGATGATGTCTACAACTAGTAACACCAACAGCATTGCAGGCACTAAATATATATAAGATCTTGAGGCATATTCAGAAGACTAACTTATAAGTATGGGTATTTCACATATCCAACTACACTATACCAATCATAGATATAGAGAGTAAAATTATACTGATAATGTATCTGAAAATGTTTAATCAGGGTAGAGATGTGTATCATCTACAAAAATACAGAAAGGCTGCACATAGTCACAGTAGAAGAATAATGACTATAACTACTGAGTACTATAAGTTCCAAAAATGAATATGTATTTCTTGGTATTACACCAACACTATTCAACTATACAGCTGCCTATAATATTGCACCAAGACTCATTAATAGCTTGTAAATATGTATTATCAAAACTTCCATTCATGATATACACCATTCAAGTTTCAATAAAATTCTCAAATTACAGATATTGGGAATTTGAGTATAGACAATTACCTAAAAAATATTACAATGACTAATATAAATAGTAGAGAATATTTTCAATCTTTCTAAGATATGTTATAAAACAGAACGCAGATATATTGAATATGAAAAGTGTTTCTCAGAACACACATGAAGACTGATTGTTCAAACGTATTTACTTCATTTAGTAAGTACATTAAAATGGGAGACAATTATCAATTATTTTCTAAACTTTATTACTATTGCTTTTATTGTAATTAGCCTTTGAATCGATTTGACCAAATAATTTCAATGTTGTACTATGAAGTGCATTGCACTGAACACATTCACAGTGATAGTAAATCCCTAGATAACGATTTCCAACCCTGTATAGATCTGCTGTAAGTACGCAATAATGTGCTGTCTGTCTGCCTTACAATAGCTGACTGAATTCCACCATGTCCAAATAGAAACTATATGACACTGGTGTATATAACATGAGTTGCAATAACAGCAAAGGTCAACAAGAGAGAATATTGGATGTGCCAGGAGGTACCACTGGAGTCAAAGACGATAGCAACAATCATGAAAATAATGTGGAAGTACAGATTGAGAATAGATGTGACACCAGAATTATCAAATAAAAGAAATATATTCATTTGATGGACTATACAATTTCACTGCAAAGCACCACATTCTCTGACTAAGATAAAATCAAACTATTACATTTTACAGGTACATTAATAGTCAAGTGATATATAAACTACTAACATGTACCAGTACTTTATATACCACCAACTCTGTGCTTTTCAAATGCAATGACACTGTTGTCTGAAAGTTTGATATATTCCACTGGTATTCAATTATAACATACACTGGAACATAATTGGGTGAACAAGGAGAACATTTGGTCAGCAATCATTACAAGCATAGCATAATCACAGAATGTTCTGTTTTGTAGGCTGAAATACTGGAGAGATGACACCAAGAATATAATTAATTCAATGCGGCACAAAATTACTTTCCATCTAGATATAATTCAGAGAGATAGCTAAGGATGTGAAATATACACATATAAGTGGTCAACAGGTTTTCAATTCTGTAATGTTAGTAATTCATCCAATCTATATAACTTTCTGTACTGCTGTCTCGTTTAGTATCTAGTTTCTCATATTTCCGAACTCTCAATGTTCTGCGTCCAATGTCCAAAGCAAGCGAAAAGTGGTGAAAATTATCATAATGATCTTCTTTGTCGAAAATTTCTTCAAAGCCTTTAGATAAAGTAAGCCCTATGGCAAGATATGAATTCAGATTGTATTGAATGTCTGTGACACCTGGATAGTACATCATGTCTCAGGTATTGGATAGTGGTACCAGTTCAGTATATTGCATATATAGCAATGACAATTTCACACTACTAATTCTAAGTGCAGTTTTCAATGCTTTTGGTCAGAGTATGAAGTAATGAGATATCGAATTTTTACATGTTGGAGGAGTAGTTATGATAGGAAATAGAGTATCTAATGATAGTTCAATTTGTTCTTTGCTACTAACAGTCTGAGAGTTAATTGCTAGTAGAGATTGCATTTTACATGGGAGGAGATGTGTGATTCTTTTGTAGTCAAGCCCTGGGAATAAGACTTTGTACAATATTGTCCCATCACATTAGATAGTTTTAATGGCCATTGTAGAAAGGTATTTTCACGATTTCTGCAAATTGGAGAACACACAACTATAGTTCCCTGTTGTTATTCTGGTTTTGCCCAACTGCATTGGGAAAAGCTTTGGTGCAACTTTAATAGAAATGTAATATCCCTGTCACCACTGTGTTAGGGTTACTTCCTATAGTTTATGACTGTCCACCATATACTATGGTGATTTGGGATGTGTTACGCGAACGCTGTGTGAGTGATACCATGTGTAATATCGAATTACAGAATAAAGCAAATTTCTCATACTGCATGTATTATCATATCTCCCTTTTCTGAATCGTCATCTCCACTCCCGTTACCGTCACCACCATCACCGTCACCACCATCACCATCACCACTATCACCATCACCACCATTATCATCACCACAATCACCATCACCACCATCACCATCACCATTATCACCATCACCACCATCGCGTATTTAACTCGTAGATTATTGTTCCATACGCCGAATGTACCTCACCACTGCCAACTCTCAGCAAAGCAAGATACACTGCTGCATTGGAAGCGAGAGCTACTGTGACAAGCGATTTCAAATCCACTCTTAACAGCTTCATTTCAGCGAATGCTAATCTACTGTTTCTAGCAAAGTGGAATCCTTCCATACCACTAAGTCCAGATCCAATGCTACCAGCAAAGCCAGTTTCACTCCTACCAGCAAAGCTATATCCACCACTACCAGCTTGCTCCCAGCGCAGCCAAATCCACTGCCACCGGTGAATACAGTTTCACCCCTGCCAGCAAGGCCGGTTCCACCACTACCAGCTTGCTCCCTGCGAAAGCCACTTTCACCTCTACCAGCAAAGCTGGATCCACCGCTGCCAGCTTGCTCCGAGCGCAGCCAGATCCACCGCTACCAGCTTGCTACCAGTGAAGCGAGATTGCCAGAGAGATGCGAGTGAGCATTCCACTGCGACCAGGTTGCTCCCAGCTTATAGCAAATTCAGATTCTCCGCTTCCAGCGTGCTTTCAGAGAGTCCAAATCCACTGCTACTGGCTTGCTCCCAGCTCATAGTGAATCCAGATTGTCCGCTACCAGTGTGCTTCTAGGTAGTCCCGATCCACTTCTACCAGCGATGCCAGTTTCACCCTTACTAGCGAAGCCAGATCCACTCATACCAGCCTGCTCCCAGTGAAGCCAGATTGTCCGAGAGGTGAGAGTGACCATGTCAGAGCAGTGAGACCAAGCAGATCAGTTGTGAAAGCGACCATGTCAGAGTGGCATCTGGAGCAAGCTTGTCAGAGTTGGGAGAGTGAGCATGTCAGAGTTGTGGGAGGGAGCTTGTCAGAGTTGTGAGAGTGAGCATGTCAGAGTCATGGGAGTGAGCTTGCCAGAGTTGTGAGAGTGAGCATGTCAGAGTTGTGGGAGCGAGCTTGTCAGAGTTGTCAGAGTGAGCATGTCAGAGTTGTGGGAGCAAGCTTATCAGAGTTGTCCAACCAAGCATGTCAGAGTTGAAAGAGTCCATGTTCAAGAGGTGAAAGGAGATGTCAGAATTGCAAATAATTGAATAACTCTTGAATACATAGTATAATTGATAAATTGGGGTATATAATATATACGCTACAGTTGCACTACAGTAATAATTCAATTACCTCAATGGTAAATTACAGGTGTATTATTGAGGGTTATAGAAAATGGCTCAGGGGTAGTTTGTAATATTTGCTGTTATCAGTGTTACGGGAGGTAACTGTAGACCATACAGCTTACGGTAGATTTGACGTAACAGAATATGTTTTTCACGATGTGGTTGGAAATTGTCACTCTCTTACTCTGGAGGTATGGTGTGCAAGGTATTGCCAATTAATCTATTTTGAACTATAGCTTCAACTTGAACAGATTATATTGTATCTGTTTAGTAGTTCGAATATCTACCTATAAGTAGGCTGTTTGTTTTGTATCAGTATTTTATATTTGCCGCATGTTTATAACATTGATTTGCAATTGCTTTAAACCAATAGTTAGTGACCCACCATACTAACCCAATATAGAAATATGATGCCATGAGACAAACTACTTCAACTTAGTCAGCATTCTCACTTCTAGTCTCATATCCTCAGTCATGAATATGAAGTCCTAAGCTACTATATTCCACCATATTAAACGATCACTAACTTAAATGTATATAAATTTACAGATTGACCCACTGGAAAACCTGCTGACATTCCACCCAATTCACACTGGTTGGGAGATTTCCATCCAACTGTACCCATTTTGAAAGTTCAGGTGTATTGCTGACCCAGACTACCAATTTCGCAATGGTTTGCTTTTGACTTAAACTGGAACCTAAAGCATTGATTCAAAACAATTGGTAACAATTCTGGTCGAGACTGGAGGGCACCAACATCCACACGGTGGGATCCGGGAACAGTAATTCAAGATGAGGATGAATAGCTGCTTCTGTATATATTATAGATTCATTTTATGATTGCTTTTTGGAATACAATTAATGGAATACTGACTAAATTCGTTCCACAGGTAACTGGTTGTAAAATCACGGTTTGAATGGTAAGCAGTGAAACACATCTTTCAATCAAAATCATCCCATGTTAGTCATAACACAAATCTCACCAAGTATACAAATGAACTCTAACACCTGGATGATAACTGTCTCATGTCCAGGACGAGAGCCTGAGACTCCTCTGACAAGATCATGTTGACTATATGTACAGACTCTGACAACTGACAGTGGATTCTTGCAAGATCAGGGGGCTAGCAAGAGTAGCCTGTGACATAATAATGGCGCCTATATGTGTGGACTCTGACAACTGACAGCAGGCTCTGTCAAGACAAAGGCTATAGCATGAGTAGCTTCGGACAGAATCACAGTGACTATATGTGTGCAATGTGACATCTGATGGTGGGCTCTGACATAACCACAGCAATAGCATGACCAGCGTCTGATAAGATCAAGGTGACAATATGTGTGGACTCTGAGAACTGAACATGTGCTTTGACAAGAGCTGAGAAATAGCATGCGAAGAATCAGAGAAGATCATAGGGACTATACGTGTAGTGTCTGACAGCTGACGGTGTGCTCTGACAAGACTAGGGTGATAGAGTGAGTAGTCTCTGACCAGATCTGGAGAGCTATCAGTCTGCATACTGACAGTCAATAATGGGTTCTGACAATACTAGGGTGACAGCATGCAGAACCACTCACAAGATCACAACGAATAATCTGATAACTGACAGTGAGTTCTGACCAGACATTGTGATTGCACCAGAAGCCGCTCCCAAACAATCTATAATGCAGATCTAGTATACTTGATTACACCGTGTCCTGGACAAACACTCCTGCTACCACCCCGAGAGTACTTAATTTTTACACAAATGGCAAGAGGGAAGGTGGGAATACTACCATAAACTTACCATGGATTATGCTTTTATCATCCGCATTACATATACTGGCTCCGGGCCGAATTTCATTAGCCACCACTGTAGCTTTTTTGGGAGACTTACAGAGGTTATATTGCATCCAATCAATTACATGTGGTGAAGTGATTTTTTCCCAATGATACACCAAGTCCAACCTTATACCAAGTACTGCATATACCCAGTAGAGCATACTCCGAGAACAGTAGCCTACACTGTGTACTACAGCATCCACCCAAGATTGTCTATCATCCTTTCATTCTCAGGATTCCAAGTAAACCCCTCAATGTTGGTTCAGCTTTCAGCGTGTCTCCCAATGAGCTCGATTGCAACCAGCTAGTGCTCCATGAGAGCTTGAAGGTAAAGTCACCTCGACAAATTTCCACTGTTACATGTTATCTCACTGATAAATAGAGTTTCAAGCATTCAGCATGCCTTCCATTGTCCGCCTCCAATTACTGCTCCAATTACTGCTCGATCATAGCCACCAAAGTGCATTCCCACACTAACATGATCATCCCCTCCAAGTGAATCTCCAATCCTGGTCAATTATAGACCCGATGTACTCTCTAAGTGTATCTTCATCTGCTATAAGCTCTGTTTTATTCCAAAAATGGACTGCACTAACCGACCCTTCTCCAAAGTCTCCTCATATCATCTCAGTGACTGCTTTTCATTCTGGCAAAATGCTTTGAAGCATTCAATGATGTAGTCATCTTGACACAATTTTCAAAAACTTGCTTGGTCATTTAAGTTAATTTACCCAGTTGTTTCTTTCATGTAGGTTCCTTAGATTGTAATCATTTAGATAGATTTTTGAACTGTTTTGTTAATTTCAAGAATATTCTTAACTATTTATTCCCTTGAGACATCCATTATACACAATCATGCACAACTCCCATACAAAATTTGAGACACCAAGAGTAAACACCCATCAGATATCTGTATATTACTACAACAATTACCACAAGCATCAAATCGAACATTCTACATATTAAACACATTTGATGTATTTAAGTCTATCATGTTGCAGAAAATCCATCACTTACTCTCTGGCTGCAGCGTCAGTGGAAGAAGGTGTACAACCCCTTGGATGGCACTTATGAGGACCAGATAAGTGGTTCTGACTATGACAACAGGCTGGGAGGAGTAGCTGCAATCATGTCAGAATTGCCTTGGAGGTTGATAACTCTTCTCAAGAATAACCATACCAGCAGTCTGACAGATCAGAGCTGTTTCTAACATCTGAACCAAGCCATGAAGCCCTTTGAAAGTAAATTCAGCATCCTCGACAACAAAAACACACTGCAAATGTGCAGTAATGCATCCAGCAGTCAACTTAATGTAGCTATCTTAACTTGTCCCCATCAAGAGAATCACACTATGATTTCTTGGTGGCTTATGCTTTCTCCACTTTGTGGACCGAGTGCACCAAACCATGTTAACTGCCTGCATGTCACATTAAAAAAACATAACCGGAATTGCTGCTGTGTTGTACACAATGCATGTTGCATCACTCATATGACTGAAATGCTGATCGTAATTGATGTAGTCAGTGATGTCGGCAAATATCTTCAAACAACAAGCAATATCATTCTGTAGCTCACCTTTTAGTATTGCACACCACTCTGCAAAGTCATCTTGGGTGTTGGTTTCTGGTCGCAGGTTTTTCATCATTAACATAATAGGCAAATTGGATAGAAACAATTCATTGTCACAATGTTGTTTTGCAGTATTTGCATTCAGCTCTGGATACAGAAACACCTCCTTTCAGACTTTCATTTGCAAAATCTGAAACATAACCTCATGACAATTCAATTGTGGCAACACTTTTTTAAAATCTACTATCGCTGATTTTAGGAGTTGAGAGATTTCATGCGCAAGGTTACTAAGCTAGCGGATACTGTCAGAGGAGTGTCTCAGAACATGCTTTTTCACAAAGTTGAAATCGAATACGTTGACAAGATGTCATTAACTTTCTGACATGTGCTGTAATATATGCTCATCATCATGATAGTGCTTTGCAGTACCGGAAGGCTTATTCCAAGCTGGGTCACTGTCCCGTTGCTCCTGTTTCCCTAGAGTCAGCTGCAATCTCATGGCTTTTGATATATTCTTTGTAGTTTTACTGGAGCAGAATCGACTCAAAACTTCCTTGTGACAATGAAACTTCTGCCGATTCTGCCCCATGTACTCAATGGTGGCTTTAGTAGTATTCCAGTTCTGTTTCCGACAGTGACAATACACGAAGTACGTAACGCACAATAGGGCGTCTGTGAACGGAATCCTTTGGCTCACCAAGCAGTATAAATGAGTTGCTGCAAACACTGGCACAATCATGTGCCCAAGCGTCTTCCTCTCCTTACTACTCCATTCCATCAAATGGCTATATAGCTTGTTGAATTGCGCAATACCAGGATATGGAAGCATCATTGTGCTGAGCTGCTCGAATGTATCAATCCTGCAATGTTATTCCAGGAAAGGTATCACACTGTCCATTAAGTTCTCTAGTATACCTAGGTGGATGGTATGAAGAATTTTGTGTACAATAACAGTCCTTGGGGAGATGCATTTCTTATTCCAGAAGACGCCTTCTGCAGTTCCAACCACTTGATATTCCAGATATTGTCTTGCTTCCAGTCTCTCTATTCCATCTCTATGAGTCGCGTGTATCATCTTTTAGAACCATTACGTATAGACTCTCAATAACCATGATGATAAATTCCCTTCGCCACGTAGCAATGTCAGTAACCTGCACACCGGCGAATGGGGCTGGTGGATCCAGTCCAAGTGCATTTTATTGATATGGTCAGCCGTGCATAGATAGATGACAGGATCGCAATGCCGCATCCGACCATCTGCACATAGCGTAAGCTTTCCAGTGCTGAAAAGAATGTAGTGAGAATGACAAATTATCTTGAAGATCATCCTTTCAGATTCCCAATTATGGATTTGTTGTTCCTTTATAGGAGTTGTTTGACTATGTTCTTTAAAGTCATACTTCGGAGGTACAGAAAGATGGGCAACCATGTAACTTGCCAAGTTTAAGAGACTTCGATCAATTCATCGAGTCCATGTATCCTAGAGTCCAATTTGCTGCCCACTCCATCTTGTCACACAAATAGTATGTGTGATGTGTATGGTGAGAACTGCCGAATAACGCAACAATCATACCGCCATGTGGCCTCCATAACTATCGATGTGGTCATCATCGTCGTACCTATGACAGAATTCAACTAATGTAGCTGTTCATTCAACCAACAGTCCCTTCATTACACCTCTGAGTTGATATGTTTCTCAGCTTCATTGAATGCCTTTGCTGGAGTATACGACTTATGTTTTTTCAACTCAGACTGCTGTATAAGGAACTTAATACATTCAACAGGATTGACCTACATGAAATGTGTCTAATCATTGTCAGAAAGGTCTCGTGCATGGGCCCCAAAATTGTAATACGCTTCACTGAATTCCCAACAGCCAATACCCAACGCTTGAGATATTACGTGATACAATCTGAATCAAGTGTAGGACGATGTCAAGTTGCTGGCGATTGCCATTGTATGGTTTCTGAACGGCTTTCTGATTGCAGCTCCGCTCCAGTTGTGCTTGACACATCAGGGTGCTAATTGATACACTTCCTTGTAACAAAATGGTGAGAACAGATCAATGTCATCATTCAAGATATGGACTTACTTGTTACTAATAGACTTCCTGGCTAAATGGTTATCCATGTGTAGAGCAGCAGCAATGAATGTCCGAACTGGAGATTGCTTAAGATTGGGAAACAAATTATCAGAGACAGCTTCTCTATCACTCGAATCATCCTCAGGTCAGTTTTGATGTTGGTCATGATGCAGTTCATGAATACATGGAATCGGAATTCTGTCATAGTTGCACACAACACCCAAATGGGGCAGTTCATCGACGGAGATATATACATTGCTGTCTTTGTAGTCTCTACGATGGTGAGTGATGCATGCACCGACATAGGAGTACCTCTTCTAGCAGTAAAGACACGGTTGACCAATATTCTTCTTGCATTAACAAAATGAAATCTCAAAACAATGTTAAGAAGCGTATTGATGATTTTTTTGCTACTTATATTATTGCAAGCTCACTGGTCCTTAGAACACACTGCACCTCTATTCACTGTTTCCAACCAGGGGTTCTACCACTCTGATAGTATTTGTCTCATCCTCTTTCACACATTTCCACAGTGTTTAATTACTCTCTCATTTTGAACATCACTTGGATCAGGAATTGCGTACCGCATGTACACTGAGCTCATTGTGGTGATTGTTTTGCAACCATACAAGAACCTCCTACGCCCATTCTCTGATTTATGATTATCACATGTTGTTAAGTTTGAACCAGATGTGAAGCATACATTCTCCTTAGATACTAACCCAGAGATGTCATCATGGGGTACAAGTACTAGAGCAAGAAAAAACAAGTGAAATTTGACTGCAGAACATGCTTTTGGTTTTCTGGATGATGAATTGTAGCAGTCAGTAGACGAATTGGGGTTCTTTGATCATGTTAAGTGAATTGGATCCGAGCTGGATTCCAGCCATGATGAGGTGATTGGCTGAAGATAACCCCTCCAATGTGATATATATATTTGCCTTCCCTTCCCACCTTACTAACAATCTCCAAATTCTTTAACATGCCCTGCACACGTCTGCTACAACATCTCATTACCCATGAAGATAAACTTAACGCTCCTGACACTTGATTAGAGTAAGGATCATTTGTTATCCTACATTCAATAATTTACCCCCGTTGAGAATTGAAGATGTAAATTTATGCCTTCGTGTTGTCGAAATCAGTTATTGCAGATGTTAGTACAATCCAGCTGCCGACTCAACAACACTGCCTCTGGGCTTAGAACACCGAAGTCGATGCCTGCCAATAGGAAGTAGAAATCTTGGGGACTTGGCAGGAGAAGAGTGCATTAACAACACAATGGAAAGATAATAACACGCTGGAGAATGTCCAGGAGATTGCGCAGTCCAAGAGTATCAGCAACACAGTAGGAATTGGCCCCAATAAATAGGATCTTATAATTGATTGATGCATTACTCAGATCTGTGCTCTGGAATCAAACAGGCCACATTGGTCATGGTAGATGACCGACAAGCGTATGCGCGATGGTCAAATGCTCCAGGACACCCCTGACAAGTTCGCAGAGATTGGCCTTCACCAGGGGAAGCAAAGGATCAACGAAACACCGACTAAGAAGAGGAAGTTCATTCACATTGGTAGCTATTTCAACGCCTCAATACTTCCTTTGCACTTTCTGAAGAGGTGGAGATACAGTAGATGATGTTGTTAAATACTCGGGTTACAGCTCTTCGCCGATACAGGTACAACACAAGGCCTCAACTAATTGATTTTTTGAGCCATTTAGCTTTCCTATGGCCTATGTGGATCCTGACATTGTTCAGAAGATGGTGGATGCAAACAATACTCAGTTATTCTCCTTCCAAAGGCCTGGAGTTGATGAATCGATACTTGCGATAGTTATATCAATCATCAATACAGCCATTTTGTCAATTGTAAATGTTGCAATGTCGAGTCCTCCAGACTGCAGCCAGAATATCCCTGAGATTGGGAGGTGGCAGGATATGCCTGAATGTGATGTTGGTCCTCATGCCTGTAATGTTACCCCAAACTTCAACAATTGTATTACTGCCAGATGGGTAAAGGTGACGATGAAATTAAACAACGCAACACTATATTGCATTATTTATCACTGCCAACAATCCGATGAGACTTTTGGCGCCTAGACATCACCTGTGTGGTGGCCGCAGCTATGTTCCTCTGATGATATGCTCCCACCACCAACCGAGGATACAGTCGACAATATCAGGGAGGAATCGGATGATAATACTGAGATGCAGTGCCTTATTGCACAAAGTGTCCTGACCATGAGAACTGGCTTCCAAAAGTTTGAAAAGATTCTTCAAAGACAGTATATCAAACTACAGAAATACCACGAAGTCATCAGAAACAATGCTCTCTGTCTCTTCGCTGAGTTGGAGCGCAGAGTTGGTGCTGATGAGAATGTGCATTGGCTACTTGAGCACGAACACATTCTGAATCCTCCCTCTCATGGCATGTTGAGCAATATGAAGTGTAGACGTAGCCCCCGAGCTGCAAATTAGTCATTGCCAGGATGGAATGAACTGGCAGGATGGTTGTTCAACGGTTTGTGTTGTGGGTGGGTATTTTCTGGCACTTTGGAAGGTGGTAGAATGGGTGATAGTTTGGATTTTTTTGGAGAGATTTTGGGTCTAGTTTTGGTGTGTTGTTTGTTTTATTATTACATTGGTCATATTCATTGATGAAGGGCTATGTTGTGAGTTCACTGGATTGGAATTGATCCATGAGAATGTTGGTTTTGGAAAGGGCATGGTCGCAGTGGTAGGACAGCATGTATGGCTATCACGAAATTGATAGTTCAGTATCTTTGCCCAGCAGAAAGTAGCCTGAGTGATTAGTGAAAGGTGAATGCTATTTAGCTCGCTGCTATAATGTTTTGTGGGAAAAAAAGCAAATCAATAACCCTGCAACATGCTTACCGCCTGGCATTCCTAGTTCCAAGTTGTGTTCCATACCAGTAGTTCGAAGCGTGGGTGGCAGGACAAGTGATGATCCTACACTCATTGACACATTAAAAAGACGCATCTCCATAATACTTTTAATCATCTCAACGTTTTCTTTCCCTTATACAATGCTTTAATTCATTTACAATACTTTCATCCACATTGCCTTTAATCACTTGTTCAATTGTTTTCTACTTCTCACTAGCCTCCTTTGTAAGTCATAACATGAAGGTACCTCACTTCTCCTTCTCCTCATCCTACTTCCAGCACCAGAAGTAGCAGACGATCTGTCCATGATGAGGATCTCGATGATGATCTCTTTACAATCCCCACCAAGTATGATGATAGTTGACATGCCAATTCAGAATTCAATGATGAGCCCCATTGGCCACCAGCCAGGAAAGTGATGGCCAACTGGCCATCAAATAATTCCTTACTGTCAATACATGGAGACCGAGTCATGGCAACTCAATTATCTCCACCCTTGGCAAAACCATTACATTATGGGCTTGGAATGATCTATATCATCTCCAAAGACGATCATGAATACAGGCCTGCCCCGCTGACATCCAAGCCAGTAATAGATTAAGTGTTAAAATGATTGAATTGACACCCTAATGTATATTTGTACTGCAGGAATGTTTCACACGAAGCCAGTGAGTAGTATGTTCCATGGAAGGCCAGTAATCTGTAGTATTATGAACCCTCTGTTGACGATATGTCATGTCTCATCGTTGAAGCAGTTTTCAATGCCCTGAAAACTCACTCGGGTATTCCGGTGATGGTTATAGCACATCTCAAGTCAATAGCTATCACTTATGGAATGGTTGGGAATCCCATTGCCACAATGCGGTGAAGACCATCCAGATTCATAGTTGGTATTATGAGCAAATTACCAGCAGTAATCCAGCCCAGAGAAACTTGGACCTTCTACCTGCCTACAGTTCAGTGGTAAATAGATCATCACAATTATTGTTTTCATCCCTGACATTGTATATCAGGCTCTCCCAATGATCACCAACACTCATGTAGCAATGGTTCACCGCTACAAGCCTTCAATTGACTCAATTTACCAATTTGGAACACAGTCGCCTACAGAGATCCAGTATCCGGTACCATGGTTATTGGCCAAAGATCGGTTTACATGCCCCAGAAAGTTTCGTGTATTAAGTTCAAAGTTCTATTCTTGCTTAATCTTGGCCTTGACGATGCATTTAGGTGTTCAAGTTTCAATTTGCATCAACTAATATTGTTGATCATATTCACCAAACATACTAGTATGGCATACAGCAAATTGGCGTGAAAGATAGATTATTGATTGATAAAATCAACCCAATATTGATTGCCCAAATTGTGATGGCCACCCATCATTGTCTGTTGACCTGGGAAGCACGCAAGTTTGGAATCCCGCCAGATTTTGGGCCAGGAGGTAGAGTACAGCATGTGAGAGTTGGAAGCAACATTACACACACAGTTAATACTCCATACCCAGGTGAACTTCGTCATCTCAACACGGATTTTCATTCTTTCTCACTAGAGGTGCAAGCCAACACGATAGTCACTATCTGCAGCATAATTCACCTAAGCATCCGCTCACCTGTTATGCACTCTGCGATGGAAAACCCTCACAAACATCAGGGCCGTTTTGATGTGTGCTATCTTCAATACATCCCGGAGTAGCTGAGAGAGCAGCCTGACAATACATTTAATTGTCTCTGTCACTTTACTGCTGTACTGCACCTAGCATACAATTCCCAGCTGTTCTGCCTATGGGTGGATCCGTCATTGCCAGCAGCAGCCACCCTGACCCCTGCAGCGATAACAACAGCAATCTCATCACCAACAACATCGGCATAACCAGCATAGAGATATATGGAATTGGTTGATGGAAGTACAATTGCATAGAGAGGGATGTCACTTGGAGAATAGAAATGCTGTCAGTAATCGGATTGAGAATTTCCTTTGTATGCTGTTGTATTCTTCATTTCTTCAGTATATTATAATTGTACTCAATTTTAAGTATCTGATGGCTTACTAAAGTCTGATGTCAACTGCGGGTAATCATGATGATGATGCTGCATAACCCTCCCATGACGGTTGACTAACTGCAATGTACTGAACGGTGTTGCATCAATAAATTTTATATTGTGAACCACTTCTGCAAGGCACCTGGCATTGCTCAAATCAAACCATGAGGGGTCTTTAAAACAAGAACTAAACACCTCATTTAACATGCAACATGAGTACTATCATTATCACAAGGAGAAATCAAATTGAGCAATCTAGGAGTATACCAAGAGATGATGTACGATATTGTCAAAGGATTTGTGAACCATTGGTCAAGTGCTCATTACCACATTTGCAAAAGTCACTGCACTTGATATAATTCTTGAAACTAGAATTACGAGGACTGAAAGAAACCTCATGAACATCAAGCCACTACCATGTGGCAAGGAATCCTTGATTTCATTTTTTTTGAGTTTGTAGGTACATTCAACTAAATAAATTTAACAAAGAAATATCTGTTTTTCCTGGTGTCCAAACATACCCAATCCAAGCCTCAGGGTGCATTGCTATGTTCACTAGATTGGTCTCCAGGTGTATTTCCAAACTCGCTCAATCACGGCCTCGAAGTGCATCTCTAAGTTCACTTAATCATGTTCTCCAGGTGTATCACCAAACTATCTGTATCAGTCCCTCCAAGTGCCCACCATTATGACATCTCCAGCTGAATCTCCAATCTTGCTCAGTTACGGCCTCAGAGTGTATTTCTGAGTTCACTTGATCCTCATCTTTGGGTGCATCTCATATTGCTCTCCAGTACCCCCTACAGCCAGTCCAGATATACCAAGTGTAGATTGGAAGCTATAGAGATACATTGATGAGAATACAAACTGAATAGATAAGTTTTGAAAAACCATTGAACAATAAAGTAGTAGCTATAATATTAAGGTGCACAAGCAGCTTTCCCAATGAAGATGTTGCTTTTTCCAGACTGCTCTACAGCGCTCCCAAGTACTCCCAAGCTTGTCATCGGCACTTCCAGGCTTGTTGCCAGCACTGCCAGGTGCTCTCCTGGAGGTCACCAGAGCTGTTATGTCCGCACAAATATTTTGCCAGTGCTTTCAGGTGTACCTTAAGGCCACTCCATCAGTTCAGGCGACTCTGAAATATGACGACACAGTGATTCTAGTCTGACAACTCCCAGAGGGTACCGGAGGCTCCCACAGACTGCCAGAGACCATGATACATTCAGCTGATATATGGTCTGTTCAATCCCACTGTTATGCAATGTGGTACAAAGCATACTCCAGCAGGCATCCAAAGATATATCATTAATACTCTCCCCGAGCGTTACAATGATTTTCCATCAACTCATTTCAATAACATTCAAAGATTCAGTTAGTCTGAGGACCAACTGATTGGAAATTTCATTGGGGTAATACAATGTCTTTTGGAAGATGGGTTGCAGTTGAATCTGGAACAGCATAACGTTCATAACCAAACTGTTAACTAGTTCAGCTTGATTGTTTCGACAAAGGGCGTCTCGATTGACCAGGATCAGGTGGAAACTGTATCAAACTGTAACATGGAGAAGACAACAGCAAATGGGAGGCTGAATAACCAGTTCAAACTACAACAGCTTTTGTGTTTCTATAACTATTCTAGAAGCTTCTTCCCTAGGTATTCCGCAAAAGCAAGACCATAAATAAGATTCATCCACAAATATCAACCCTTTAAATGGGAATCACAATTATAGTTGGCAATTGAGGCAATGGATACAGCTTTGAAAATGATGCCAGTACTTTGAGGTTTTTATCATAGGAAGGAAGATGTTATCTAGCCAGATGTATTTGATTATCTTGCTGTGGGGGTCCTTTCAGATCCAGATGAAGAAAGAGAGTTGCATTCTATAGAGTATATTTCAAAGAGCCATACAGTGGTGCAACGCATTTCAGATTTTTAGAAAAAGGAACCTCATGGAATTATCAAGACTCTGAAGAACTGGAGACTGCAGTATAAAGGGGCATTAGATCCAGTTCAGTTACTAGTAGATGATGACAACCCTCTGCATTGCATGGCCAAGGAGTTATTGAACCAAAGTTAAGCCCACCAAATCGAGTGTCAATCAGTATCGATTCTTGCATTGTTAACTTACCGGGGAATTTGAATGTGAATGTAGATGGTTTGATAAGACGGCCTGGACACCTCCTTGAGAGGCAGAATGGATAATTAAACAATATGAAGCAGATGGTACTGCAGCCACATAACCTACCAGAACAATTGCAGTTCTAGGCATGTGGTCCACCTATTAAGGCCCGTTATGCTGATTCTGACCTTGTTGCAGAAGCCTATTTCACTGACATACTTTCAGGGAAAATAATTGAATCAACTAATGTTGTTCCCAGATTAACCAATATTACAGCAGCTGGATGTAAGGAGGAGAATGGATGAGTCTAATATAAAGGGCAACAGTATGTACCAGAGAGCAATAAGTTGTAGTTACTTCTGATTCCCAAATACCAGGATCTGGTACATGAAAAGCACCTGTGTCTAATAAAAACGTTCAAACTTGTATATTGGCCATACTATTGGAAGGATTTGGGGAAATAAGTTAACTACTAAACACAGAATTGTTTTGGTTGTCAGATGTCTCAGGGCGCATGGCATTGAACATTTGGAGTACTGGCACTGCTGTTGGTACTGGTGAAACCCTGGGAAAATGTCTTCATGGGTTTCATACTTCGGAAACTAGAGTATGAGATGTTTGATGTGATTGGGATCTTTGTTGATAGACTCTTGAAGATGAAATGCTTTTTCCCTAGTCACATGACAATAGATGCTTCTAGGCTAGATCTGTTGTTTATACATTAGGTGCTGCGTAATGTTGAACTTCCAGCAACAGATAATTTAAATTGGCGACCATAGTCTCCATCAGTGCTTTGGGGACAGATGTGTAATCGCCTTGGAATTGAGTGGAGAATTTCTACTGTTATTCACCCACAGACTGATTGAAACACAGAATGATCCAATCTCTTAACAGCATAGTACTTCTAGTTGTTTGTAAATAGTCAACACGATGATTGGGTAATATGGCTCCTGATGACTGAATTTGCTGCGAATACTGGGGTTTCATAGAAAACGAGGTGTATACCAGACATTGCAATTCATTGGGCAAAGCCATAATTGTCATTTTCAGAGTTTCCAGATAATACTTGGAATCAATGACATATTGATGGGGATGTTGTAGAGTCAACAATGCAATGAATTCATATATACCTACAGGTTGATATGCAGCGGAGCAACGCCATACAGGAGGAGAATGCAAATCAATTACATTTATCTATACCAAATATAGAGCAAAGGTCCCAAGTTTGGCTGGCTACCCAATATGTCCAGATAGTATCACCAATAGGAAAGCTAAAGTAGAAACACTTGGGGTGGTGAACCATGCCGCGACAATGTTCCCCATAGGCTTATGATTTGGATCACCTTGTGTTAATGCCAATTCATTCTGAATTATCCATATCATTGTTTGACTGCTTTGTGTATAATCCCTTAATAGGCCAACATAATGACCCCTGTACCAGGTAGCGGTTGATGAGAACAAAAATATCCGATTTCCAGCATCAAGGATATCCATGCATATTATACTGCAATGCAGTACTTGTTATGGTGGGTGGGTGAGTTACAATGCTCTGACATGCAAACCGGCTAAGTTCGTTGACAGGTGGCAGGTGGTGGCAGAGTTTCCACAATATTATCCAGAGAAGTCAAAACCATAGGGAAAGATTCTCAGAAGACCTCAAATAAAAGTAGAGGATACTGCTACACCTCAAGTTTACATATGACAATATGATTGTTGATAGTGAGTACCTGCAGGAGTTAAAGAAAAGAAACTGGTGTAATGGGCAGAGGGAAATGTGGATGCATGTGGGAGTGGAGTGATTATATCCCCATGGTGGTGGCGGGATTTTTTTGTGTCTTTAGGAAGAGGTCAGCAGTGTTGTGACATTAGACAATGTGGTATCACAGAATTGATCTGAGTGTTGTCAAGATCTAGGCAAAGATTTAGATGATATATTAAAACTGGAGAAATGGTTTATAGGTAGCTTGGAAAATGTATGAAACTTGAAACAATTTAGTATTGGAGGAATCGCATTGTTTAGGTCTTTACTCATTCGCTTATCACGTAATGCAACTAATCACTAAAATCAGTTTGAACACTGTTTTGGTCATATCTTCTGGATATGCCTTTTCAGTTCTTGACATTGTAGTAATATCCCATTATTATTTCCAATCTCATCTCTGCCTGACCCCACCCATTACAAGTTGCTCTGCTGTTCTTTTTTCCTGCATAGTCCCACTATGTGCTTGTAAGATATCATATATTTACTTGTTGTATGGTAACATAAGAGACACTGACACTATGCACAAAATTTCTGATGGTGATATAACTGCATGAAACAAATCTAACAGTATAGGTTATACTAATCAACATCTGTCAGTATTGGGGATAAAGAAATTACTATAAATGTACAATTCGAACTCAGATAACTGTAGTTGGTGCTCCTAGTACTCATGTCAATGTTGTTGGTACTCCTCCATAGTGATATTATTTACACATTATGTTTTCATGCATTTTAAATACCAAACCAATCAAAAACAAATTATGGATATTTTGGATACCCAGGTTCAAATACTTGGATATTAACCCCAATTTGCCCACCCTCCTGTGCTACCTTAATCTAATATGTATTCCCTGTTGTGGAAATACCAGGCAATTCCAAAAATTTCAAATCAACAGATATTACAGTTTCTGTAAGTCCAGACCACCATTCCCAAATAGATTTAGAAAATCAGATTCCAATAACAATTATGACAAGCTCACCTGATCAATTCACTTAATCTGAACAATATATATCTAATCCTACTTTGACATTCTACTCTAGTAATCAGGGTGAATGATTTTGAATATCCATTTCAGTATATTACAGTATATATGCAATACCAATTGCCTATGTAAGATTCAAACACTGGAATCTTTATTGTAAGTTCCAATACAAGAATTTGCAAACCTCAGTTTAAGAGTCATACCCAGACAGTACACACAGATAAATTCATTCTCATATGTTTTTGGTATACATGTTCATCTATGTCAGGTTACATTACACCTAGCTGATATTTAAATCATAATGTAATCAGAGTTTTACACCTAAACTTTAAGTATAAACCAGCAAACATGATTATAGTATAGAGATTATTACTGAAGTAGTCAGCTACTTTGATCAACAACAAAATAAGTAAATAGAGACGAACAAAATATTCTCCAATGCACATCTACCCCTCATTATATGTAGTGTGTCTGCTACCTTCACCTTATCTTTAATACTTTATTATACCATCTGAATTCTCCATCATAAATCTTAACCCCTACCAACAATATCCTTATCATTTCAAATACCCCAAATCATTCTATATTTATATATATCAGACTCTTTTCTTATTACTCTAAATACTTCCACCACCTCTCATTTTTTCCATACTACCATTCTTGTAATCTCAAATGTCAACAATCTACTGTAATTCTCTTCATTAATAGCAATCTGTTACTTTTGCCATTACTGGTTATTTTGTATTGTGACAGCTGTTATTATATATGACAATGGGCTAGTACATAATAAGTTGGTATATTATTGTAGTATTACCAAAATGATAATTAGAGTAGAATAAATCATTGAAATCTATTCTGTAATGTACAGACAATGAATGTAGTAAGATGATACTAGTATAGAAGTCAAATAAAACACAGTATTTCAGATGTATACCAGACAATTATTATTGCAAGTAGTATAGATTAATATATATATAATATGTTAAAAATAAGTATACAGTAAAGAATATGGATTGAAATTGAATCTACGTAGTATAAATAATAAAGGAGATCAACAAAGATTAATAAATAATATTGCACCATTATCGGCAAAAGTGTAAATCGACTGCTGATATCCCTATATGTACACACCCACACATGCATCTTTTAGGATACTTGTGTAAACCCCTTTGAGACGGGCAGCCTGTAATCATCTATATCGACTCATAGTGAGGTTCAGGTGGGGCCATAGACATATATATGGTTTGCAGCTGGAAATTGACCTATGCCTGTTGTTACTACCAGCAGTCTTTGCTGCTATACTGGTACTGTACACACTACTGCTGTGAATCCACCTTACAGTCTGCTGGCGTTTGAGAGCCTGCTTATATGCCTGCTTGACATCTTACTTGATAGCCTACTTCAGAGTTTGCTTCAGAGAGCCACACTTCGGGTCAACGGGAGTTTTGCATGCAAAGGTTTGGCAAATGAAACACTCTGAGTTTCTGGAACTTTGGCCAACAGAAGGCACTAAGCTTGTAGAAGCTTTGATGCTGATGATATAGTAACCTACCAGCTTATCCAAGTGCTCCCAGTACTATGATAACCTTCACGGACACTATTGCTAATCATCATGATCACTATCATCAACATCACCATCATCACCATCACCATTATCACCACCGTCAGTATTCGCATCAGCCCCACCCTCAATACTCACATAGACACATACAATTGATGGGCCGTGAGCCATACATTCTACTGGACAATCGTAGTAGGAGATCTGATCTCCCCATTATCCAATTATCTACCTTTCTTGTGGAATCTATGGCTACAGTTGTCAATCCCTTGACAGTGAGGCATTGTGAGAGATGGTTGTTGTGAGTGAACTAAAGAGATATTCAGACTATGATACAGACTGACATCATAATTTTGGCCATCTTATACCACCCACCACCTGTCTCATGTTCTATGCCTCCCTCCTCCCGCCAAATGCAGCCTGTCATACACCTCTTTCCTTATGTCTTCCAGTACCTGGCGCCTGCAACGCAGCAAGTCTCGGGATTGTGTATGCATGAGCATATATGGGAACATTTAGTCCAGTGAGATTGGAAGTGTATTGCCTCTTGTCAGTGTATATTGCATCATACAGGCAAGTAGACTGGAAGTTTGTCATTGAGTGCATTTTTGGCATTACTTTAGAGCATGCTCGGGAGTGTACTTGCGATCATCTTAAAACCTTACACATGAGTGTACAGACAGGAAGGCTACTTGTTTACCATAGAGCGCAATTGGGCACATCTTTGAGAGCATGCTCTTGAGTGTACTTGGGTGTGTCTTGAGAGTTTAAATCCAACTGTACAGTCGGGCAGACTGCGAGTATGCAATTGAAAGTAAGTGGAAGTGTACATTGGAGCTGGCTAGAAGTATGCCATGGAATATAATTGGGAGCATCCTGAAGAACATGCCAAGGAGTGGACATGAAAATGTACCCAGAGGTGAAGTTCGAGACGTACTTATAGTGTACTTGGAAGCATCTTGAGAGCTTGCTTCAGAGCATACAGTGAAGCAGAATGGGAGTGTACCCTCAAGAACGATTGGGAGCGAACAGTCATGCATGCTGGGAGTGTGCAATCAAAAGCAATTTGATGTTAACTTTGGTGCATACTTGGGAGCATGCAAGTATGTGGATTTGGCAGCTTAGTTACCTGCTTGCAATGCAGCATGATGTATAGTATCAACACTAGCAAGTGCACAAAATCCCATGTGTATGATAGTAATCTAGTCAATGTGTCAGACAATAGATCCTCATTGTACCACATATCAAATATACAATGAACTGCCATCCTGGAAAAAGCTTCTGTATGAGTTACGCATTGCGTGAAGTTATTTTTCCCTGTGATATTGACAGGTACTGTAGCTTTTAGAAAGATTAGTATTTGAATTTCATTTGTTTAAATGTTGTAATCAAACAGGGATTAATATACAGTAATATATTACAATGATTGGGTAATTGTTGATAGGATTAAAGTGAAAACTAAAACTAGAAAACTATTTAGATATCATCCTAATTATAGAAAATGAACTGACATATGATTTATAGTTTACTAATTGTGAAAAGACAAAAGAAGAGTTCTTGAAACTGAATTGATACTTTAGTTTACCAGATGTCAATCCCATTCAATATATATAGACATTTATAAAACATTAAATTGAAGTTTATAGATGTGTACAAAGAAATACTATTCTTATAGCAATCAATATAATGCCGGTGGAGAAGTGGAATGAAATTACAATTAAAGTGATAAACAATGAGATGGCAATACTACCATTAATTTGTCTGATCGCAAAGCATTCAGACTTGAAAAAAGTGCAAAATTGTTATTTGTTTTCAAACTTTGGAGCCTGATGAGTACTTGATTATGTCTTTGCCAGCTGTAGACTTTCAAAAGAACTCACTTTTACATATACTGTACCTTGCCACATAATACAGCACCTCTAATCACTGAAACCCCCCATACATGTATTATGAATAGAATGACAACTAGTAGTATCTTCTATTTGTAAATGGTTGTAACAGTGTGATAAATCCTGGGGTGATGAGTTGGATATATACAGCGGTACATTGGAGATTATAAGAGTATATTTCTTTAAAGTAGAAGCCTCCACCTTCCCACTGTTTATCTTTCACACTGCAACTACCATTAGCAGAGATATCCTCAGACCTCAGAATCTTAATATCAACTATCTACCCCCACCACCTGTACTTTTAACATCACTACTTTGACCAAACACTTAATGATAATACAGTGTCAATTTCAGTATTATGGAAGATTACTCTGGCCCAAAGTGCATTCTCTCCAGACAACCACTACTACCTCCAATGATATAACATCAATCTGTAATTATAGGTGATATTTCTTTACCTACAACTGACACTTCTCCAGCAAAACTCAATGTGGACAATAGTTATAGCTTCTTGGTTGTACCACACAGTTAATCAGCCAGGCTAATTAATACTGATCATTTGGCCAAGCAGTATAAGAATTCACTTACAAAATCGATTACAATTTTGACTGATCTTTCTGAGCTTTCCATATTCAATCCTTCACAACCTATGGTTGCTTTCCATGAAGTGGGAAACCTATGACCCATTCTGTTCTTTCAACTGCATAATATTACTTCACTTCCAATCATTACACTCAAGCTGTTAATGATAGAATTGTAACCTTGGTATGGATTAACAGTGTTCCTGTTACCATAATGTCTAGAATTCATTCTTTGAGTGGTTAGGATTCACTGAGAATGTGAAAAGTATCTAGAATATGCGAGTTTCAATACAAGTAGAGTAAATTCCATATTTCTTTCTGCAAATTCCAGAAAGTACATGATATACCAATTATCATTGATATCTACATCCAGCATAAAGTGGGTGTGAATGTAACTGACTAACACTAACCCTGTTTGAATATACAGCTTATATATTTAGGCTAAAGAAAACTCCATTTTTGGCTGATTTTGAAGACAGTATGTATGAATACCTTCATAATCCATCAAGAGTTTCTGGTATACATGACGAGCATTGTAGAGCAGTTTGACTTCAATCTCCCCATGTGGCAAAACCTTTTGCAGACTGAAAGTCATTGAATAATGAAAGGTTTCTTACACATTTATACTTTACACAAAATTATTTGGCTAGCTCTACCCATACAATCTTTCTTGCCCCAACTGTCTACCAGGCTGGTTACCAAGCACACTCCCCTTTCCCTCTGCCAAAAGGTGCCAGGAATGCATTCCCCACTTTAGATGGGGAGTAGAGTAGATTGTTTCCTGTATAGGTGCAAAAAAACTCAGAGTGGTAGTGGAGAAAGCAAGAAAACTACAATAAAGTGTGAGGACTGCAATGAAGCTTTGTGTTCACACCCAAACAAAATTGTTTTTATGAATTTCACCATATGTAGAGTATTTTTATTTATTCTGGGGGCATTTGGCCAGATTGTAGATATGTGATGTGTATTTTAAAAGCGGGCCCGTCTATGGGCCCGAACCCGGTTACCGACAAAAGGGATAGGTTCGCGCAATCCCTGTCAAGTGGGGCCCCTGCCATATGTAGGGAGCGAGGAAGTTGCGATGTGTCCAAATCGCGGTCAATGCTGACTATTTAATAGGAATAAGTACCCATTAAATCTCTCCTTCCATCATCAGCAATACCAACACTCTCACAAACTCCGCCACCAACATCAACAGCGCCACCAACACCAACACATCGCCAGCTCTACCGTCACTACATTAGAAGCGCACCTGAAGTGCTAACCGTACCTGCACTACTGCTGGCTCGGCGTTCAAATTCACTTCGATGGCCGATGTTCCACTCGACTTACTGGATGTTACAGTTCTTGTCATCCTTCTTCTCGGCACCATTGCATACCTGACAAAAGGGACAGTATGGAGCAAAAAGAATGGTTCAATAGATGCCTATAACAAGCCATTCGGACCGGCGGCGAAAGCGGGGAAGACACGGAATCTTGTCAAAAAGATGGAAGAATCCGATAAGAATATGGTCATTCTGTACGGTTCTCAGACGGGTACTGCCGAGGATTACGCCTCTCGATTAGCCAAGGAAGGAAGTGCACGGTTTGGCATGAAGTCAATGGTTGCAGACTTAGAAGATTATGACTTTGACAACCTTGATTCGTTCCCCCAAGATAAAGTCGCTATTTTCGTTTTAGCCACTTATGGAGAAGGCGAACCCACCGATAACGCTGTCGAGTTCTACGAGTTCATCTACAATAGTGACCCAACTTTCTCTGAGAATTTACCTGGGAAGCCCCTGAGTAATCTCCGGTATGTTATTTTCGGGCTAGGTAACAACACTTATGAACATTACAATGCAATGGTTCGCCGCATTGACGAGGCTCTCATCAAATTCGGCGCCAAGAGGGTTGGTCCAGCAGGAGAAGGTGATGACGGAGCTGGAACCATGGAGGAAGACTTTTTGGCTTGGAAAGAAACTATGTGGAAGGAGTTGCAAGAAGAGATGGGATTGGAAGAGCGCGAAGCTGTTTACGAGCCTGTTTTCTCCATCATTGATCGACTGGACCTCACACCTGACGACAACGTCGTATACCTTGGAGAGCGCAACAAGAACCATCTAGAAGGCAAATCTGTCGGACCGTACAACTCTCACAATCCATTCATTGCCCCTATTAAGTTATCCAAAGAGTGTTTTACCATCAAGGGCCGAAACTGTATTCACATGGAGATAGATTTATCCAACTCTAATCTCACATTTACCACCGGTGACCATCTTGCCGTCTGGCCAACAAACGCTGGAGCAGAGGTTGATCGGCTCTTCAAAGTTCTTGGAATAATGCACCAACGTAACAATGTAGTCGATGTCAAAGGCTTGGATTCAACTTCTAAGGTTCCGTTTCCCACTCCTACGACATACGACGCTATCCTCCGCTATCATATTGAAATCTGTGCGCCTGTTTCTCGCCAGTATGTCGCATCCCTCGCTTCGTTTGCGCCAACCGATGCTGCGAAAGAGCAAATGACCAAATTGGGTGGAGACAAGGAGTATTTCCAAGAGTATATCTCTCAACGTTACCTCAACATTGCACAAGTCCTCGAAATTGTTGCACCTGGTCAGGTCTGGTTTGCGATCCCATTTTCTATCATCATTGAAGGTCTGAACCACATCCAACCACGGTATTACTCAATCTCTTCTTCTTCATTGATTAACAACAAGGTTCCCTCTATTACTGCCGTAATTGAAAGCATCAACGTCCCCGGTGGGTCACATGTGCTGAAGGGGGTTACAACAAACTACCTGTTGGCCCTGAAGCAGAAACAATGTGGCGATCCCGATCCTAACCCGCATGGTTTGACTTACGCGATCTCTGGACCACGGAACAAGTACAACGGAATTCATGTCCCAGTCCACGTTCGAAGTTCCAACTTCAGATTACCTAGTGACCCCTTGAAGCCCGTCATTATGATTGGACCTGGAACCGGTGTTGCCCCATTTCGAGGCTTCGTACAGGAACGTGCTGCAATTGCGGAACAAGGTGAAAAAGTAGGACAGACTATGCTTTTCTTCGGATGCAGGAAGGAAAGCGAAGACTTTTTGTACAAAGATGAATGGAAGGTTGGTACTGGATGGCGTTAGGACAAGTCAGACGCTAAAATGGCCACAGGTATATGCCGCAAAGTTGGGTGATGCATTCCAGATGATCACAGCGTTTTCCCGTGATACCCCTCAAAAAACCTACGTTCAGCACCGGCTGTGTGAGCACGCGGCAAAAATAAATGACCTCATTCAGCAAGGTGCATATTTCTATGTCTGTGGTGACGCGGCGCACATGGCAAGGGAGGTTAATGCTGCGTTGGGCAAGATCCTCGCTGCTGAACGAGGGCTACCTGAGGACCAAGGGCATGAGTTGGTGAAGAGACTGCGAAGTAGTAATCTCTACCAGGTACCTATTCCGTACCTAATCAACTTGTGTGCAATGTGCGTGTGGTTACTGATGCAATTCATAGGAGGATGTATGGTCATAAAAAGTGAGGATTTGCCATTGCTAAAGCCTGAGAGAAGGAATGTATTGGGTTTATTGGGTTTATTTAATCCGGTCATTCGGTGGTGTGACGAATGATCACTAGGTACTTGAAGGCTTTCGGGTTCTCATGCGCGATTGGATAGCTTTGTTTTGGGGCGGAGTTTCTGTAATTTGATGCAGCTGTCGTGTTGGCTATATTTCGTTGCTTTTCTCGTCATCTCTACATCTGTTGGTCTTGCTTTTTTGGGGGGGCACATCCTCGGTCTGTTTATACATTGCATTGTTTCGTCTGAAGACATTATAGAGCAGTCTCATTCGTTAGTTGGCTCGGATATCCGCCCAAATACAAATCATTTCTGGTTCCAGTTCTGGGGTGGAAACACCGAAAGTTATTTTTCTATCCTTAACAGCTACTTATTACTCAATGGAAATTTAGATCGGTTTAATACCAATATACTTTACAGAAAATCCGTTCAAAATTGTGATTACATTCATAGCGGAGTGAGAATCACTACCATCCATTTAATGTCCACAAGCTTACTCGACGGATTTTCAAGTTACCTGAAATCAAAAAGCCCTAACCCTAGCCCTGCGCCTTCAGTAAGACCACCTTTCATCAGCCAAGAACTCGCCCTCACATAACTCAATGATTTTAAGTCCCAATGACACGCAACTACTATCAAATTAAAGCCCAGAACATAGAGAACGCGAGTATAGAAGTCTAGTATCGGTAATATTAGAAAACGAATCACTGCTGGCACCGGGGTCTACAACAGCTCGCCCTTAGTACGCATGTTACGTATTTCCACTTTGAACAGCAAGACAGCCCTCCATAATGCTCGTCAATTCGCAAAATTATGGGCCACGTAATTAACCCTAGCCCACAGCAGCACTCGCTCCAAGGCAGGAATGTCTGCATCCTGCAATCGCCCATGTGGGTTACGGTTTTATGTGTCACAACTTTGCAACTCGCTGACGTCGGGAAAAGCTTTGGCATTTCCGTAACCGGAATTTGTTATGGCCGTCAGCACAGTAAGATGATACATTATTAATAGTACAGCCGTGCAATGGTACATTATGGGTTATTACCATCCATTACGGGATTTTATGGTACGTTTGCATACATCTTTAGTGTTTACAAGATTTTATGGCATTTCATCCAAGAATATCAACTTTAACAGATGATTTTTAATGCCAATTTGGGTACTGACAAGCTAGTATTCACATACCATAATGATAAGGCTAAATTGCATACTATATCAGAGCAATTCTGTCATTAATTAAAATATATACTACTGTTTTCCTGTACCATTTCATTTAGCTAATTATATACACAAAACTGGTCTTATCCCTTACTCCTGAAATGACTGCCACACATCCTGTATAGTGATCTCACAGTAATTGTAATGGCAGTAAATGTTAAAAGTTTCCATGGCTGATACATAACATATCCAGGGCTCGGTAATTGTTACTTTATATAGCCAACCGATAGTCTAGCTTCGATATCTAGTGATAATTGAACTTTCTGACAATACCTCAATAGATTCAATTATTCTAGTCTATGTTTACAACTATATCTACTTAAGAATCTTATATAAGTCCCCAAGACTAAATGCTGGCAAATATATGTTTATACATTTATCACTTTATTTGACAACTGATGTATTTCACTCATGCGATTTGGGAGTATACCCCATTTATGATATGCCATCTACATGTGAACATTCAACTATACAAATTTGTAACAACTTGGAAACTGTCTAAACATGAAAACATTGATACATTACTCTACTTCTTTGATGTCAACCAACAAGAGCACAGATATTTTCAGAGGTCCACTTGCCAGCAAGATGCATTACAGGCCAATAATTGCAACATTTTGAGAGAAATCGCATACCATCAATTGCAATTACCAAAAGTACATTGCTCTGAATTCAATTGAGCAGTGGCAAGTAATGGACAAATACTTAGTGACAACAACCCAATGAGAAGTTGCCAGATGTCAATATTGGAGTCACTACAGTAATATTGCACAATCAACTTCTCCTACTCTCATTTTGCCTATTACATTCCTTTCAAAATTAATAGTTCACCAATGGAGGTGACGCTATCTGTATAAAGAATCAGCTGATATGAATCCACTGAATCTTAAAACTTCAGTAATGGAGTAGATGCCATCTGGTTGTGATGCTTCCATATATTGAGCCTGAGTATTCTGTAAGCAGAAATTCAATATCAACCTCTAAGTTGGACAAATACCCACCACTATGACTATTTGGAATATATAGAGTAAGATGCATAACCTCAACAGATACCACTAAAGGTGATTCCAGTTGACGAAATTGCAGTCTGACCATATTCTGTTCAGTGAGTAATTTTTATGACATGATTCTTTAGTTCACCAAGTATCTAGACATGTACTCAACACACAATTGTTTACCTGCAATTCCACTGGCTGAGGAATTCACCAATCTTGTTGATCATCTTTATGGCTGGAGGTGGAACAATATCATCCAGAAAATGGTAGCTGTGACCACTACACATAGGTGTCTGGGTGCCAGATATGATGTTGGCTTGTTGGCCACTACAACTGACGCAACATTGCTTTAGGTTGCATACATTCATCGCCAGATTTGCCCATCCGGCAGCAGTATGGTGATCGCAGATTGGGGGAATATGGCAGGCAGACAGGCTACCATCTCCGTTACGCTGCTCCCAGCTGTCCCAAAGTTCTCCTATTTTCCATCTGGGGTTTGGCAGACCAGCGATTGCAGGATTCATGATGGACAAAATGCTAGTATCAACGATTGATGTAACTATCAGAAGTATCAGTTCACCATCCCCAGGCCAGCATCATGGAATGCGCTGAGGATTGTTTTGACCCACCCTCTTTGAAGTAACTTTGGTATTCGCATAGATTGTGGTCACACTAAATTGCTTGATAAGGAAATCTGTCGAGGTGTCACAATGAACCTTTATTGACAAAGACCTGCAACTCGAGGTTTCTTCCTTGTCCGCTTCTGTATCAAAAGATCCTCAGGAATAGTAAATGAACCATAGGGGCGATGAAACACATACCAATGTGGTCAAATTTCCTCTTTGGAGTTGGGGTGTTGTATTTCTGATTCAACTTTCAGCACATGCTAACCTCTCTGAATTCATCGTGTTTAGCCTTGAGTTTCTGTCCATCGAGGTTAGTCTTGTCTGGCATACACCATTTCTAAAGCGGAATTTTACATGCCCGACCAGTGATTCAAGTAATGCAATGATTGATCGGGAGATTCTATTTCTTGGGACTGTCACCTAGCTTGTTGCTGATAATGATGGACAGGATTATCTTCCAGATGCACTCCCTCACTTGATTATCCATCCATTGGGTTGTCAAGCCCCATTTCTCCTGCCAAATCCCCATGGTTTCTGCTGGCCATTTGCTGACTCCAACACCAGAGTTCTCGGCCCAGAGGCAAGCTTGTTGAGTCGGCAACTGGATTGTATTAGCTTCTGGAATGACTGATCTTGGCAACCAGAAGGCATTACATTACATTTCAGGTTCTCAATGGTGATCAATGATTGAGTGGTGGTTATCAAATCGTCATAACTAAGAACATGTAACAGAATGGTCGACTATATCGTCAACAGTGATGCGATGTGGCAGGAGAGTTAGGTGGAGTGTGTGCAAGGTATTGGAAATTTGAAGTAAGGTGGGCAGGCGAGGCAAATATATATGTGGATTTGGAGAGGTTAACTTGTTCTGGCAACATCATCTTGGCTGTTATTCAGCTAGGAAACAACTTGCTTTGCATCATCCAAGAGCCCTAATTCGCTGACTGAACACTTACATTCACCACCAAGACAACTAAAAGCATGCTCTGCAGTAATGTGACACTCGTTTGTTCTTTCTCACGTTCTTGAACCCTGCAATGTAGTCAGTCATCTGAGGAGAAAGTACTGCTCCTATCAGGTAGAAACACAACACAAAGTGACAACAAGCAATCAGGCAATGGGCATAAGAGCATCTTGTAGGTGTTCAAAGCAATCAGCACAATAAGCTTTACGCAGATGCAGTATGATATTTGAAATACAAGTGATTTGGACAATGAGAAAGTGATTAAACACTTTCCAAATGTGTAAAAGAGAATAAGGGAATTCCTACCTGAGTGTTAGAACCCATATTTCGATAATGTAAATTGCGGTGTGGCTTGTTCCGAAGACCAGCCTGGTTGGTATGGTATGAGTTATTAAAAAACAGTCGAGACACTTCTAATATGTTGTTGGACATTTCATTTTGCAAATGCAGCGTGAATATTGATTAACACTAAGTAAGCTGCTTAATGAAGTACTTCTACATTGGCGCTTTCATCACTCACCTCTGTCGTGACCATACGGAATGGATTCTGTATGTGTCAGTAGAAAGGCGGCAAAATGATGGTTTGGTAATCGAGTACAATAGTATTCTACTTCTATTTATTCAAAAACTGCATTGTGATTTATTGCTTTACCCTTCAGACAACTATTCCGGCGATACCACAGCTGATAGCAAAGATATGTTTGTCTATCCAAAGCAACTTCCAGTTTGGACACATATTCATGGTACTCCACAGTTGGACAACAATCAAGCTGGGAAGCCTATTAACACTATGGATTGCGACATCCTTGACCTTGAGATAGATCTATTGCCACTGCATCCTTGCCAGGAGGAGTACTGATTAGCGCACCATTGGATCATTCACATCTTGAGCAGAGCTGCTATCAAAAAGCTTGTCAGAAACACTACAATCGCAACCATCAGCAACATTGCTTCATCCCAGACTTTGATAAAAAGATTTGACAAAATGTTCTATGTGATCGGCATCAATCCTTGGATATTGGGCAAAGTGTGTTATAATTGTTTCGCAAATCCAAACAGCTTTTCTGACAATGATTACATACATTTCATTATCTGCAATCCTGTTGAATGCATTGAGCTTCTTATCCAATTGCCTGCATTCTGGGAATATAGCTTGTATGCTCCAGCAAAGCAATTCAATGAAGCTGAGGAGCATACCTACTCAGAGGTGAAATCGAGCAACTGGTGGTGGGATATAATTGAATGTTAGTCAAATTTGAGCATAGTTTGAATGATTTTGACTGCTGGGATATCTTTGGCAGCAATTCGGAGCTACAAAAGTCCCAGTACTGGGCAGTTCTGGCGAGACTCAGCAGATACAATATTTGTGCAATATGAACGAATGGCCACTATATGTTAGTTTTGGAAACATTAACTCGATAATCAGACCAAAGACTTCGAATTTTGCAAGTATCCTTGTTGCCCTTCTTCACATTGCTCCTAACTACAACGGCAGCACACCACAATAAGCAATGGCAGTGAAGGACCCACAATCCATATTCTGGAGGTTTCAAGGAAGCTGTTCAAGCTGATTTTTCATCCTCTTGACACACTTTTGAAGACAGTAAAGCTCACATTCTGTGCCAACAATTGGATGCGTCAATGTTATCCTGTCATCTGTGCATGGACAAGTGACTATGTCGAAAACACTCTCAGGCAGTCGATCAATAAGCCCCATTGCCTGGTGAGTGAAGTACTAACATTGTCATTTGGAGAATGCAAATTTATCCTTGTCGGAATGGAGAGACTATTGGCTATACTGTGAAAGGATGATACGCCCAACTCAAGGAGATGAGACACCAAGACGGGAAACAACAGATTATCTGGAAGATCATGCCGTTGGAACCTTAGATGGTATCCTCTGCTATGTTCAATACACCTCTCCGATGACTATTTTCATACCCAATATTCTTAATACAGTCAATGTTGCCATGCCTAAGCATGTGATGGACTGGGTAACATCTGTTCTCCAGCAACCTTTCAGGATTGACAAATTGAACCAGCACTACATGATAATGCCTCCATGCCCTGGCTTCACTCAATTCAACAAGCCATATAGCTAGGCAACGCAATGGAGTCGTAGCATGACGAAAGCCCTCAGGAACACAATTGTTTCAGTTTTCATGGCTACTCTTTGAACCCTTTCTGCAAGCCAAAGAATTCCCTTTACCAAAACCCAGCTAACTGTCAAGGACTCTGTGTATTGTCAACTTATGGTACAGTACTAGTATCATACTGAAGCCACAATCGAGTACTTGGAGAAGCATCAGAAGAAGCTTCCTATTCAGAAGGATATTTTCAGCCAATTCCACCCCAATAAATCTACAAAGAAGGTCTTGGACTCTTTGCAAAAGCAGTTTCCTTTAGACAAACAGGAGCAACAGAAGAGTGACCCTGCATGGAACAGTCATTTGGCAGCTCTAAAGTGTTGTCTGGTCGAGGAAGATCAAGGCTAGATTGAGTCACAAATTACGTAACATTCTGTTGATGAATTTGATTTCAACATTGTCAACATGCATCTCCTGAATCACTTCCTTGGCCATATCCAGCAGCTTGGTAACCTCTAAAATCCAGCCTTGGAACTTGCATGAAGAGCCATGATGGATCGTGAATAAGCCTACCAAACATCGAATTTTTATGATGGCACCATGCAGATTTTGAGAATGAATGCCCGAAAGGTGTTGATTTACTGTCAAACACTGAATACAAAGGTTGCAAAACAATGTTGTGATGATGGAATACCTCTACCCAAAGCGCCTATCAAGCAAATGATGAAAAACCTGGAACTAGATATTCGAACTCTTAATGACTTGGCTGAGTGGTGGGGAATGCCAAAAGGGGAGCTACAGAATAACATTGCTTGGTGTTTGAACAGATATGCCGACTTCACAGACTATGTCAATCACAATCAGTATTCCAGTCATCTCAATAATGGAAAATACATTCTATAATACGAATTTGCAATTCCGGTGATGTCTTTGCAATCTGACAAGCAGGTTGTTCATATGGTTCATTGTACTGGGTCTGCAAGGTGGAGAAAGCCTAAGCCACCAGGAAATGATACAGTGCTTCCCTGGATGGGGACTAGTCTGGATCCCCACATCATCTTGATTACTGCATATATTCCTGCATGTTTGAAGTGTATTGACAGCCGAATCAAGTGTCAAAGGCCTTCTTGCATTGGTTTTGATATTTGCAACAGGAACAATATGTCAGACAGCTGTTATGATGAGTATCAAGGAGAGATGTCAGCCTCCGACGCAATCCTTGCATGTTGCAGACTACCATCGTATGCTTTGTTTTGGTGCCAGAGCAGCTGGAATTATATGTGTATGTGCGATCCAAAGGGGTTTACACCTTGTTTTGCTGACTGTGCAGTCAGGTAGCATGCAGTTGTACTTGAGCAACACGAATAACCTCATTATAGTCAATTTGGTTTATATGATAATTATTTTATTCAATGCTTGATGTAATCATTGCTGCGATATATAGAAACCTGATGAACATTTACTCTGTGTGTCTTATTTTTGGTATGGGAGTTATACAAGCTTGAGTATAATCAATCGCTCAAGAGATTAAATAGTTGAGAATATTCTTCAAATCGATGAAACAGTTCAAGAAACCGTTGAAACTATTAACATTTGGAGGGCCCAGTTGAAACAAGTGCTGTAAATTAATTGAAATGACCATACATGTTTAACTCATTGTCTTCAGTGGAAATCTATTGGTTGACAACCTTACTGTACAAGATCGTGGTAAGCTAGTATTGAGGTGAGATGTGATATAGTATTAATCAGAGTATAGTGGACTATATGACAGGTAGCAGTGACCTTCAGCAGAATAAAGGCCTTATATATTCTGTCATTATGCCATTAATGGTGGTGTTTTACTCCACCTTTTATCCAAGAAACTGCCAGAGAAAATGAACCCTTAGTCACATTAAAACTTCCAATCTTTGTTGTATGTATAAATTCTTATACTATAATTCTGTATAGATGCTCACCTTCATATGGTTTCATGACTGCAATGGTCATCAAAGGAATCTCATATGGCATCTCCGGCATTCCACCATAAACTATATCTGGTGTGAAGCTCAGTACGACTTGGGATCTGATAGCTACATTGATTGTGTATGACCTTGCAACTTCATTCAATCTGGGGCCCATGAGTAGGCAGTAACAGTGCTGACTTGCTATTGCGAGCGGTGGATAAACTTGGTTGTTTGGTTCAGGATCCACAGTGCAGTCAAAGATTGTTACTGAAGGATACATTCTACCAGCCTATCAACTCTCGATTATTATTGATGAGGCATACAGCCAGCTGGGAGATTCCTCTATTCATTCAGTTAAAATGATTTTACCTTGTTTATAAGTTGCTGGGAAGCTCAAAAGTAGATAGTATCTACAATGCCCCAATGACATAGTATACAGCTGATTATGGTGATTACAGCAGCAGGACTTGATAAACAGTATAAAAAGAAGATTGAATTGAAGACACAAGAATTGTTCTCTGCTAAGGATGTTCAGCCAAAGATTCACTTGATGGTTGTGGGTAATATGATACATATCCTGGTATTGAAAGAAAACTAATGATATTGTGGCATTGTCTTCCTGGTCGCCCACATTGAGTCAAGTGTGATGCATCTGGCAAACTGTTACACCCACCTGATGCAGCTTGTTTTTATTCCAATTGCGCTGTGGTTCAAAATCACCGACTAAAGCATCATGAAGATTTGTCAAAATACATGTGTACTGACCACATCTCAACTAAAGTCAATACTGGCTGGAAACACCTTAAGTGCATTATCTCATGGAAGAAATTATCTAACAAGAACTAACCAGAGGCTAGTTCAACAATATTGCTGTATATTGAATAATGAAGAGATGATTCCAAATCAGATATTACTACATGTAGGCTGCAATCGATGCAGGCCATCATGATTCAACTTCATTTTGTGCATCTCAATGCCCTTCAAGAAGGTAATCAAATAATTTTCTATGAATTCCCAATGATACCAGTACACCCCCACATGGAGATACTCCCGATGAATAATCCATAGACCCCCATTAGTCCGATCTGAGATGTGCCTCAGATCAGACAATGACAGGGGCTTGTTGCGAAGTAGTCAGTGTGGAATCTCTGGGGGCGAATGTGTACAGCAAAGCAACTGAATGGTATGACATACATCACAAGTACTCAGAGCTATGGAGTCTGTGGCATCGATGTTGGTGACAAGGCAATGTTCAGTATGCACAATCATGTAGCCAGTAAGTGAAACCCAGAATTGACCAACATCTTCATCATTGGCTCAACATCTTCAACATTGATTTATTCCGATTGCCAAGTGCACCATGAATGTTGCTCTCTATACGTTATTTTGGGCTCGCAATAACAGTTGAGTTGAAGATTATTCACATATGTTCAGTACATTATAGTTCAGGGATATTTTCAAATCGATACAGTTTTATTTGGAACATATTCCAGTTCAGACACACATCTGTTTTGAACTGGTGCACATCACCAAAGTTGAAGTAGCCCAATTTACAGCCTCACAAATAGAAGTGATTTCTGATGGGATATGCAGAATTGACTTCCTGCCAGTACGACATTTCAACTTGTCATTTGGGTATCCAATGAAACTTACTCAGCTTATTTTAGGGTAATCTGCAGGTGTTGCCACTGAATATCCCACTTGATAATATTTGAAAACATATCTGTCATACACCTAAAATCAGGAGCTAGTCTCTTGTGCTGATCTACTGTCCCTGGAAAGAGGGCTGAAACAGTGGAAAGTTATAGCATTCCACAGTTGGGACTGTTTAGTCTCTACTCAGCACTTCTAGCTTGGCCAGTCCCAGCTAGAAATGGGACTGTGGGAATGGATTCCAGACACAATGTTACCCTCTATTGGCTGTCTGGATTGATGATCATCCTGAGTAAGAGATCATTACTCAAGCTTTATCTGACTTAAGCAGAGGGTGTGAATTTTGATAAAGTGTGCCAGTGGGGCATTTCAACTTTTGACCACTTGATCACTCCAGAGATCGGCATGTTTACTCTACACAGCTGCAGGAAAGTACTATTAATACTCTCCATACTCTAGATGTTCACCAAATCCGCCACCAGTTTTAGCAATACCCTCTCTCGAATCTCTATCGGCTTTGGCAGCCTGATGAATTGCATCAGCTGCTTGAGCTTTTGGGTTGAAACTTATTCAACTGGCTGCTCAAATACCAGAAAGCTACATATGTCATGGAACAAGTTGGCAACCAATTCACATTAGCACCACAATATCCAGGCCCCCAGCACTTCTCTAAACTTTTTGATTTATTTTCTGGTGGCACCTGGCAGGGAACAGAGATCTGTGGCATAATCCGAAAACTGGCAGTGAATTGCACTCCAGTGCTTGTCTGCTCAAATGATAATGGGTACTGTGCGGCAGACACAGCCTCTCATAAAATACTAATGGGAGCAGTGCAGGCATTATGTGATGGTTCTCCACTTGATAGCCAACAAAATCACTCTGATCCATCCCTCAACACACTAGAAAATGCATTCAAGCAATGTATCTGGAAACATGGTGGTTTTCGAGAAACGATAGTTTTGAAGTCCACAATATTTGAAGTGGATAATTAGTTGGCAATTGAATCCCATCAGTAAAGCAAACAAAACATTGATAACATTTTTGCTACAGTGGAGGTTCTTGTGTACAGGGTTGAAAAGGTAACTATAACAGAATCAAGGGGATGTCAGATGTATCTGGATAGATCTGGACAAGGTGCAACTGAAAGGTCAGATGCTGATTGATACAAGGCAAAACATGGTTTGCATCTCCAAATCCATCTTGTGATATCTGTTAAATGCAAGCCTTTTGATGAATTATTTCGACATCATCAGTGACAACTATTGTATTATACTGGAACTTAGTCAACTCGTCTTAGATGCATATTCAGTAAACAACTAACCGAAATGGAGATGACTTCAGACGAAAATCTTCAGGGGGTGGCATACCTGACCCCTAACAAGTAGGTGGGAGTTCAGGTCCATCCATCCATTGCTTGGACTAAAGCCACCACATGGAGTACTGGTGATTTCGACTACAGAGTGTATTAGTTGGAGAGAGAGATATATGTAGTTACTTCAAAGGAGCAGATACAGTTCAGGATGGGATTCTCTATCCAGGTGATTGCACTTGAAGCTAGGTTGGAGGGAATCGATAGCCAGGAGTGCCACAATACCATTGAACAGCACATCATACATTTCAGATATCCAAAGATCAATTTTGTGAGCTGTATATTGAAGTCACTTCAGTGAATGGAACTGGACAACAATGTCACCACAGATAATTCTGAATGGCAAGATATCAGCAACGTAAAAGTGGCATATTGATCTTTCAACAAGGTGAACTACATTAATCAGGTGCTGAGGTATAATGAGTAGTGTGCCAGTCTTGACTATGTGGTAGAGACTCAGTGGAATCTTACTAGTTATGGCTAGTATTAGCAACGGGTCCAGGTAACCTACCAGCAGTGTGGGTTTGGACTGCAAAAACGACTCAGTTCAGTTTGAGACGCCTCCAAAACCACAACCCGCTGACTCTTGGTGGGCGAAATCTGGACCCGTAGCGGTCAACCCACGGGTTTCGCCAGGTTTCACTAGATTCATCTATTCTAATCTCCAGTTCTGTGTTTCGGCATTCACATATATGGTCGCATTCAGATATGCTAATATGAATCTAAATATATTGACATTCGTATGTCACGGTTTATTGTCGACATATTGGCCATATCAATAAGCAAATCAAACTGGCTCATGTGCACTACCACATCCTTAAAATAAGCGTCAACAGAGTGTGAACAATTTTGGAACTTGCATCTTTGGTAATATAAGTGGTGCTTGATCACAAGCATTCATAAACAATGATATGGCAGCCTGTATGGGCAGATATGTACAGGATATTCATGTCACATCTTGCGGGACAGTAACAACGTATTTCATCTACGGAGCAACCATTCAGTATAGTTGAGCCTTTTAGAGCAGAAAAACAGTCAAACGATGTATATAGACCATAACGGCCACATCACACTGTTATTAATAATAATGGAAGGCCAACAATCGTTAACACTCCATTGATGCTCTTTTTCAGAATTGGGCAGGGAGTGTTTCACATACAGTATTATCTATAAAGGCAGCCAATACTCCATATATGACTATTTTCAACCTGTCGCGCCCCAGATTACCCAAGATACACAACCAACAATCGTTGACACTTATTTGATACTCAGTTTCAAGATGGGGCAGAGTGGGTATCGCAATCTGTTTTGATTACATAGGCAGTCAAAAATTCCAGGTATGTCTGTCTGCAACCAATCAGCGGTGTGATTACCCAGGACGCATAACCAAACATTGATGACACCACATCAAAGTTCATTTTCAAGATGAGATAGGGAGCATGTAGTAATAATTGTTGCCAATACAGGAGGCGAATACTTCGATCATGTATAATCACGACTGAATCAATGTTCAATTACTAGACTTACATGACCTGAAAGTGTTGACGCTCCATTGATGCTCATTTTGCCATGGGTGTATCCACAATATTTAATTATTTGATTTTGTGTAGTCCATCGTTCAGATTGTTTTGGCTGCCATTCTAGCATTTTCATTTACTTTGTTCTTAATCACTACATTGTTCTTTAATAATACATATAAATATGTCCTTTAAAATATACTATACAGTATCCACTAATTGTAGATAATAATACTCTCCAAAATCCTGTGCCTTTCAATCAATAGTCATCATTACTTGCAGGTTCGCTCAATAGGATATTCAGGTCTTCAAAATGGATGTTAGCTGTATTACCACACACCAGAGAGTGTACTAACCAGGTGATGCTCCTTCATCAGTCGGCATATCTGCATCAACATCTGTATCGCACTGGCTATCCTGCGAAGATGCATCAAGAGTAAACAATTCAGCACAGGGAACAGATGTATGTGAATATACACATCCAGCCAGCATATTGACAATTTGGGAACGTTGAGTTCCGGAATTGTTACCAGTTGGAGCGGATGGCATTCTGGGCAGAGGTGACTTGGGCTGTGGAGTCAGCTTGCCGCATTGTTAGTGTGGAGGTGCACCTGTTCCTTTGCGTCTCTAGCGTATTTGCTAATTTATTGAAGTGCCATTTTGGCAAGGAAGACATCCGGCTGTGGGGCTTTGACAAACCATAGCCAGGTGTCTTTGTATCGCAACCTTTGCCGTTTTATGCCCAGGAAACTCATCCCCCCACTTCTTCTCTGCTCGAACATTCGCATGAGATTTATTAAACAGGTATTGCATTTCCGCCAGCGCGGCGCGTGAAAACCTTTCGTTGGCTGTTGTGGCCATATTCAAGGCCAGGCACGTGTCGGACTGTTCCAGCTGTACCCGACCTCTTTGCCCTGCCATAGTAGCAGACATGTTGAATACCTGCCGGAAATCAGTTGCTGCTTCCAATTTTGACATTCGGCTATTATCTCTACAAAATATGCTTCCGTAGCCTTCTCCAAGGTGATTAAAGCCTGTTTCGCCCACTCACGGGGATGGTTATCAGAAAATTAGACCACAATAATCCAAGAGCTAACAATATCATAATGTTTGATTTCGCGAACTGAGTGGACAAATGCCTGTGTCGACCATGGAGGTTTCCTGTTATGGACAGCAATGTATTGGTCATGTAGCTCTCTACATACCCCTGCTGTACATTACACGGTTAATTGACAGCCGTTTACCTCCATAGGAATATGCTTACATCCAACTGCATACTACTTCTTGTTCTGGCTGTTTCCAGTCTGACAGGTGATTGTTAAATGTGCATGCTGCGTCATATGTTTCATCGCTGCATTGACAGCGTCACGGTGGACTAACTGGTGTTGGCGTTTGTGCTTTGTGCCATTGAGTGACGCATTTGATGTAGCACCCGCCAATCGGCTTGATCTGGATCCGCTCTCACCTGGCTGAGGTGGTTCTATATCCATCAATTGCTGGTGTGGAATAGCTGAGGAAGATGATATTGAAAAGAAGTGAGATATCCTGAGGACTATATAGTTAGCTTCATGTCAGAATAGACAAAGTAGCAGCCAAGATGATCGTTATACCCAAGATGTATCCTGCTCTGTATTGCTATAGGTTGCAGGGGTTTCCCACCGCCCCACAATGTCCAATATGTCAGTCCGATGATGTTTGTTTGTTAAGAGGGATATATTGCGGTGTACAACAGCAAAAATCGCATAATTGTCCAATCCTAATAGCTCACAATTCAAGGGAAAGAACGTCTGCTGATGTTTGTCTCGAATGATCCCCGGGATATTACATGTAACTGACACAACCAGTCAAGTTATGTTGTACAGTTATCTGACCTTTTCCCCTTGTATTATTGCGAGTCAAAAGGGACATTTTGCTTTGTTCAAGATGAGTAAACATACCCACCTTGACATAGAAGATGCAGCTTGCCTCCATATTGTACATATCTTGTAACATCCCCCATCTTACCCAACAACAAAGTCAATGCAAACTAGAATGATCAATTCTCTGGAAAAGACCTTTCCCCACTTCAGGTGAGGAAATAGGGCTAATTGACTAAGCTGTCCACCCAACGACATCATCAAGCGACTAAAGGCAAGAGTGGCTTCGAAACAGAAACAGTCCGAGCCCTTGGTGTATTGCACAGCTTGCAATCCAAAAACAAGCGTGCAGCTGAGAAATAACGAGAAACACACATCTTAAGACATGAACAGAAAGAGACATAAATTGAGGATTATGTTGTGACAGAAACCACTGTTGCAAGAAAGTACGTTGAAGACGCAGAGGCAGCGGGTCAGCAAGAGCAGGAAACAACAAAGAAAGCTGAACACGCCAGATTGACAAACAGAGAGGCCAAAAAGAAATTTCAGTACATTGTGGTTGCTATTGGAGACAGTATGAGTGACATTGCAAGATCCAACGATGGGGATGATAGGCAAGAAGAGGTTGATGAATAGGCAGAGCAGGGCCAGCTGAGCGAAGATGAACAACCCGGCTGGGTGATGCGCACAATCACCAAAACGGTACAGCAGCGCGTGGATAGGTTTCAGTAAAAGCAGATGAAGATTGATGAAGTAACACAACCAGGATGGAAGGACGCAGTGGACTGCATCCGTGAAAGAGAAATGTGGTATGGCACATCCGAATGGAGGGTTCCAGCAATTGTTAAACTTCACTTGGATGATGATGCAGCAGCTTCTGTATTGTCAACGTGTGGGGAGCTTATGGAGTGTCTTGACATTGTCCCCGGAATATCAGAAATGCCGCAACGGACATCTCGACCACCATGTGGTCATATGAGGCTAGGTTCTGGGAAGCCACAGTTTAACACAAAACTACTCAGTCTTGTGCCCGACCCGGAGCCTGATTCATTACTTATTTTGAATCTGAAGTCGGTTGAACTTGTATGCTTCCACTCCTGCATATAGCCTCCCCAGCAAATCACTATAAAGAAAGCAGATTCGGACGAAGGCATGGTGATTACTCCTTCATCATCGGATGATTTGACAGGCAAATTGTTATTTTTGACATCATATCTCTGTGAAAAGCAATTTTTGTACCAATTTTGCTACTTGTCATATTGTTCTTGAGTTCAGTGACCAAGTTCTGAGACATGATAATTCGTCTGTGCATGTGCAATGGTCGAACGCACAATGTGAAAGTTCTAGAATCAAAAACAGACAGTAAGGTGACCAACACGTTTGATTTCTGTGTGCCGATTACTGTTAGGTGAAACAGCAATAGCTATATTAGTGATGAAATATACTAACAACATTTAAGTAAGTGATGTCATATGAGTCATAGACAGAGCGGTCAGTACTCAATACGAATCTGTCTGAATGACGACAGTCTGGCTGCATTCAGTGTTGCATCCAACTTCATTACTCTCCAGACAGACCTGGTGCACATGGTTGAGATAATTGTAATTGCTTATGGTACATCATGGAAATTGAGGAGAAGGATCTGAATGAGGAAAGGTGAGGAAGTCGAGCTATATTTACCAAAAACTAGTGAAATAATCTATATGCCGTAAATTGGCGGCCGAATGCACAGGAATGTGTTAGGGCAACATCATCTCTCACTCAGATACCATGGATAGAGGTCGATCAGACATTAAAAGGTAACAAACATCCTGGATGCAAATGATAATACTTACAAATGCAGTACTGGATGCCAATAACAAGTATATTATTGGTTGCATACAATAACTGAGTATATGAAGGCTGTTTCGATGTGATTAATGTTAGTGTCAACAGAAGGTCAACAATTTCTTATCTCACACCTTCTGCAATCAAAAGGCTGCATTTTCACATCCTTCCAAAGTGAATGTATTCTGCGTTTTAGCGCAAAAGGAAAATGACATGCTCGTTGCCCCATCGTCAAAATGAGTGTCAAGAGAGTACCGGCAATTTTTGTCCTTGCATTTTGCAAAATACAAGTGGCTGCGTGGCAATATTAACTTATAATTGAATTATTGGCTGCCTTTCAAGGCTGACATGGTTGCAACAACAATGCCACTATGTCCTAAAACTGAGCGTCAACGGAGCGTCAATGACTGATGGCCTTGCATTTTGGATTATTCAATTGCTGTACGGTGAGATCAACCCATGGTCAAACTATCGGCCGCCTGCCTATGGAAAATGAATGCAACAAAATCGCTGCGATGTTGTAAACATGAGTGTCAACAGAGCATCCATGATGTTTCGCCTTGCATCTTCAATAATCAAGGGGCTGTGCGACAATAATAATCCATAATTGAACTATCGGCTGCCAGTCTAGGGGAAAAATCTTTCGACAACATCGTAACTATGCCCTAAAAATGAGCAACAACAAAGTGTCAACCAATGTAGGCCTTCCATCTTCGAAAATCATGGGGCAGTGCAATCACAGTTACCCATAATTGAACAATCAGCTGCCATTCGAGGCAAAAGTGCTTGTGACAATATCATAACTGGGTCCTAAAATGTCGCTCAATGGCGCGTCAACGGAGTGTGAATGAGTTTTGATCTTGCATCGTGGATAATCTGAGGGCAATGGACTGTAGCTGACCCACAATCAACCTATCATCAGCCATTATTGGCAAAAATCCCAGTGACCATGTCATGTCCGCCTCCTACAATTGAGCCCCCAGGGAGGGTCAACAATTTCGCGGTGGCTCAACAAGCTACACAGCAATGAACTGCATTGTGCTGTTTCTAAATTGAGTTTTACATGGTCAGTCTTTTCCATATGTCCTTGTATACAATGTCAGAAATATGCATGCAATGTTTCACAGATCTGATGTTTTTAACTTATAGCTCAAGAGTCAATATTTAAGAAACCTCATTCTGCTTTACTATAACGTTACTTTTGGCAGTCTCTCGAGTCGGATTACACAGCTTTCAAAATACTACTGTCATGTCTGATGTAAAATAATTCAATACCTTGTGGCTGGAGGTTATTATCTCTTCCAATTGTGAACGTGTCTTTATTCGTGATTTGAGCGACCTTACTTCAAAAATCCTCTTTGATGCTTGTTGGGCTTCAATTAATGTAGGCTCGAAACATCCTATTCGTTGGAATAATTCTAGACATGCATCTTCACGGTGATTTTATATGCACTGCGGAATTGAGGAGACCAGCAGCACTGAAATCATATGTATCGTGTGTCATCAAGTTCTTCGCCATCCATCACAACCTCGATCTAGCACATTGGGGAAATACTTATTGGTAAAAGCTCACATTGCAAAGTTAAATGAGTTGACAGAGTCAGAAGTTACTGAATTGACCAGTTCAACAGTCGATGAATCAGCATTGGCCATCCTGAAGAGGCAGGGAAGTCGAGTAATTACAATAGTAAGTTTGCAGAGGAAATCAGTATTTGACATGCAGATCAATCCATATTAACCGAAATGACAGACAAAACATTCCAAACCAGCAGCTATAGACTTTGAAACTTCCAAATTTCACCAAGATATGTGGAATTGCGACCTCATGCTAGGATGTGTTTTGGCTCATATTTGCTGGAACACTATATCAAATCATGACCTATGATGGTCATATGAAGCATTGCAAAGTGAGCTAGTCTTGCCATCCGCCACGACGCTTGGAAACATTTGCCAGAGAGAATATGCACTGACCGTGGATGCAATCAAGAAGCAATCTCTGCGACGTAACAACGTCAGTTTAGCTCGGGATGGATGGACATTACCTAACAAATTCGCCATAATGTCTGTCATTGCTTACTGGATTGATCATAATTGGGTATTGTGTGAAGTACACCTCGCTTTAGAACAGGTTAATCGCCCATTGTTTTCCGGTTTCAAAGCCTAATTAATGATGATAGGTCAAGGGCCAATATACTGGAGCAACATACACTGTGCATTTGAAGGACGTACTTGATCGTTTTGAGCTTACCAACAGCCATTTGCTTCCAATTACAACTGATAATGCATCCTCCAATCAGTCGATAACATGCAAGCTGCACTGAACACTTGAGGCATATGGAATCAACTGGCCTGCATTGAGCAATCACATACCATGCATGGCGTGCATCATTCAGGTGGCTTTAGTTGGATTCATGAGCAGTCAGAGTGTAATAAGCTGCACCAAGTCTTGTGAAGCCCATGAGCGCAATCAGCAATTTGGAGAGAATGAAAGCATTTATAATGGGAAGAGTCAAAGACTTCGAAAGAGGGCAATGTTAGACTCAATATCGTGTTCGCCATCAGACAAGGTTTAGCAAAGATCATTGAGAAAGTATGTATTTCCAGATATTTTGAAAGTTCTGAAACTGACCTTCATATAGCAGAGAATGTTTGGTGTATTCAGTAGGCTGACACCTGGTCGTCGAAACCAGTTCATTGACTATCAAATAGCCAAAGTCCGCATCGGAGTACTACTTACTATGGATGTGAAGATACGTCAGGACTCGATACTGGAGTTGCTTGAGCAAGCCTACTGATTATGATAATTACCCTGCAAGTGGCTCCAATCCAAAATACAGTGATTACCAGCCTCTCGTCGGAATACAGGACGAATGGACGAGTGTCAAGTACATCATGGACGTTTTTAGGCAATCCCGATATTGGACACTGTGGATGTCAAAGAGGCATACAGTCACATTGCATTATGTTATCACAGTCTACAATGACATGTTCGATCATGTGGATGGTGTTGTGCGAGCTTTGGCTCAGAAGACAACTCAATGAAAGGAACACTGGTTCTTGGCAGGGTAGTTAGCTCCACAGAAGCTGTGGAAATATTCGGTTGAAGTGACTCCACCAACAGGTATGCTTCTCATTTCTGCACATATCCTGGATTCTTTCCGGATGTGGCAATTATGTAGAAAGTAGGAGAAGGGACTGGATATTATTCCTGAGGACGAAACATACTATACTACCCAATACTAGTGTTATCAGTGGTTCCAGGTTAGGGTTCGAACTGGAACTGAACCGTTCCAACGGGCTTTACCATACGAAAACCTGGACCATTGGAATTGGGTCGTTTTTACCACCAACAAACCGGCATTTCAACATCACAAATTTGGCTCCAATTAAGTATTAGAGTTCTGATCATATGGTGATATAAACAGTACGTCGATTGTGCAGTTCGAGCCGCTCTTTCACCTCCCGATTTCAGACTTGTGATCCGACCAATATTCATTGAGTGGCTATCGAAAACCTGGTAATTTTGGTTGAAAGTTGCCCTTATTTCACAGCCACTCAAGAAATATCAGTTGGATAGCAAATCTGAAAGCGGGAGATGATAGAGCGACTAGAACTGCACAATCTACTTTCTGATCATATCCTGATACAATCAGTACTGAAATACTTAATTGGAGCGAGAGTTGCAGGAACCGTAAATATGAAACTACCGTCCAGGTACACCCCGGCCAAAAAACCATGGGTTTCTGTCCGGTCTGGGTAATCACCCCGCCAAGACCCGGCAGGTGCAGTTTTTGGCTAGGTCTGGAACCGGACTGGACCATTTTGCCAGTCCAAACCCAGACAGCTGCTCGGTTCTCCGGACCCATTGCGGACACTACCCAATACAAACAGGCCTTTCTGAGGTATGTGTAGAATGCATACTGTGACAAACATTGATGTGTGCCGGACAATGAACCTGAAAGGGTAACAAGCAGTAATCTCGTCCCAGCCACAATGGCTACAGGATCCAGTCAATCATCCTTTGATCCATATGATTTATCCAGCAATGATGAACAATGCTTAACGCCTACCAATGTGGCTGAAACAATACCCAGATGAAGCAATTGCGCAGCATGTTTATCAACTGCCACCAGGCTCGATTTGAATTCACCACCTGAAGCACCAAAGAACTGGGGTTAAATTAATCCATATCTCAATGATTACCACTCCAACCCAATGGAGATAAGTTCAACATTTTGGATACCGGACATAACCGACTGGAGGCGACAATAAGGGGAAACTCACTCCAAGTACGCTGATCACTGCAATGTGGTACATACATAGTATCTATCATACTACATGGTGTCGGAGTGGAGGCCAGTTTTCCCTTGGGTGTGATATTATCTGCTAGAGGAAGTCAAAAACCATATGTTAGACCCTTCACGACAAGTTGTTGTAAGGCAGTTTGCGCAAGCCAATAAGGGGATTTGGGCAGGCCATTACCCAGCATTGAATATGACAAAGACAGAAAATGACACGGAAATAAACAATGATGCGGACTTAAGGATATTGCATAAAATGGCCAAGATCAATGACTTTTTGGAGATGTGGCAGGGCAGCCATAACCTACGTGCTACACAGAAGGAATTTCACACTCAAAAACAGCCAAAGAAAGCCGTAAGATACATTTCGGACATGGAAGAGATCATCAATGCATCATGGTTACTCTTTCTACAAGATGGTGCAGCTGCATTTAAATTGTCAGAAAGATCACATTTGCCACAAGCTTTGTCTGCAAAGGACCTCCCTGGAGGACAAACTCAAATATTGAATGTCTGTCTAATCAAAAGAATCAACCATCATCCAGCGGAAAATGGTGAGAATAGCGCACTTGAAAGGATTTCGGATACCAAAAATTTGCTTAACTGGAATGGCAACTTGGATATTCCAAATGACAGTGAAGACAATTGCATGGGAGAAGTTGAATCTGATATACAGCAAGACAATGGCATCGAGAATCCGGAATGCGCAGAGCAACTTGATATGAGATTCGCGCCAAATGTTCCCAAATTGATTTGCCCACCACAGAGGTCAAAGACATCGTCTGAAAAGGTGTTGGTGACGGTTAATGCTGGTGAAGGGAGCAGGAGTAAGGGTTTGAAGAAACAGTAGGACAGAATGTGTCAATGTTTCACCAGGTTCATTATGTAGCTTAACCGAGAGTTTCAGTTAGAAATATATTAAGGGGAAATGGTGAGTAGTCGCTTGTGAATATCAGTTGATAAACAGATGTATAGCAGGCGCAATGAATCATTTGGCAATATATATTTGTTTTGGTTTTGAGAGAGCGAACAGTGGAAGATTGTTACTGCGTTCGGCTTTTCCACAGGGCCGAGTCTCAATCTGTCAAGAAGACAACCAATAAGTTCAAATAATGGTGAAAACGATTATCGATGGCAGCAGATATTGAATGGAGAATATATTAAAATGAGCATCAACGGAGCGTCAAGAATTTGTGGTCTCGTAAGCACGATAATTGAACAGTGATTTGGTTGCTGTTATGCATAACCGACATATTGGCAGCTTTTATAGGCAAAAGAGACAGCAACATGGTCACCACCCCATTCTGAGAGTTAGCGTCAATGGAGCGTCAACGATTATTAGCTTTGCATCGTTGGTAATTTATGTTCCGCTTGTTTGCAGATATTCATTTATGAGATATTGGCAGCGTTTACTGGCAACAACAACATCCACATGCTCCCTGCCGCATCATGACAATGAGCGTCAATGGAGCGTCAACAGGTTTCGGTCTTGCATATTTGGTAACCAATGAATTGCGCAGATCTTTGAACACATAATGGAATTATTGACTGCCTTGATAGACGAAGATACAATTTATCAAAGGTAAATCACATATTCCAAATTAGTTGATATTGCAAACTGCATAATATGCAAAAACGTATTATTGGTTGCTGAAAACACGACTTTGATAAGATACTATCAATAAACTGCAAAAACAAAAGGATTATGTAAATCTATTGATGGACCCGCTGGGTGAATGGCTGACAACCCGCCCAATTCAGACAGGTTCGGAGTTTACCCTGGAAGTGGATCCGAATTGATGGTTCGGGTTCATTGACCACCTGCAGTGCCAATTTGTCAACAGTTGAGTTTGAACCCAGACCAGGACCTGAAGTGATGTTCCGGAAGCGTTGCTAATACTAGTCAAGCCCAGTACGATATTCACTCTGCAATGCATTTGAAGCTATGGTCTGCTACCAATAGATGTTTATATACATACACAGTCCTTCTTATATGTCTTCAGCAGTTAGAGGACAAGACATTTTTCCTCTCTGTATCACACAAGCTACATTATTTCAGAGAGACCCATGACTGCAGAGAGTGTAGAAGTATCAAATTTATGTCACATAGAGATAAACCAGTAGGTTTGAGGTTTCCTACCTTTGGCCAGTAATTCCATGTACAAGTTGAAGAGGACCGGGAAGACTAAGTGAATAGACTGGTAGTTGGATATCATTACAATCTATCCAGAGACAGTATATTCATTGCACTTCAGAATGGGCTGTTGTACTACTGTCAACCATTTCACTGCTCTACTTCTGTTGAATATCTGGGACTTGATTGCAAGGTAGCAAATATCAATGGCAACCATGTAATCATGCCTGAATCTCATAACATCTGACTCAAATATACAGAATGTGAAGAGAATGACCTTGATAACACCTTCCAATGCCAAGTTCCTTCTTTTCATGTACTAGAATTGAGCTGGCCTCTACCAAATTAGATCTTGCGTATTCTAAAGTGCCAGCAGCCTAGTAATTCACTATTGCCCATTTTGATGGAATGCCAGAAGACTCAACAAGTGGGTACTGCATTCTTAAGCTCAGGACTATGCAGTGGTGATTCCAACACAGTTCGAAAATCCACATGGTGGGGCCAAATGTGGCGACAGGTTCATCAGGATTGTCTAATAAACTAATATGACACAGTATATTCCTGTTGACGCAATTGTTGAACTGGTAAATATAGTTCAAGAGAATGCTGCATCAGATAGAATCAATTGCATATGGCTTCTAACAATTCATGTGGATTTGGATACATACTGGACTGTATATTTTTTAGCACACCTGAATCAAACTGTGGTGGAGTAAGATAGTGTTTAGAATTCCACTATTGAATATAAATATTATAATATGAACTGCTAGGGAGTATTGCTCCAGGTTCAAAATTGTCTGGAAAAGTCTCTGGGATGTGGTTCATGGACCCAATTCCTTTGAAACTTGCATATCCTAATAGTTTAATTTTGTGGCATGTTGAAGACAACCATACACTCTTCAAGATATTCATTCATTTGGATCCACAACTTCTGGAGCCTTCAGGAGCTCTGGAGAACTAATTTCAGACCACATAAAGAGCATATCGAATTGTATTTTGGCCATCTGGGAATATCTAGGAGCCCCTGGAAAGATTGGTGTAGTGGGTCAAAGTTGCTGAGTTGAGCAGTTATGACTTCCAAACATTCTACATTTTGCTAATGCAGCTGTACCCAATTACCACAGTCTTTGCTTGTCTGCTCCTACCAAGCATCCACCAAATGCCATATCTTTGCTCTTCAGCTTATTTCTTCATTTGGTCCCTTACCACATCTTTGCTCACCATCTTCTGTACAGCTTTGCTCCATTACAACCAGCTACTTTTGCTTAATCAACAGCCACAAACTTCTACCCAGCTTCCCATAATCAATATCCTCTATGTTTGCCAACTCCTACCTAGCTTCATTCCAGTAGAGGCAGCCAGCATTGGTTCATTAACAACTGCCAGCTCTTGCTCAGCAGAGTCAAATTAACATCATCTTCACTCAGCGGTTCCTACCCAATATTGCTCAATTAACAACATCTTTGCTCATGAGCTGCTACCTAGCCTTGTTCAGTCACCACCATCCAGCATCACTTGATCAGCTACCCCCAGCTCCTCTGCAGCTGTACTCAATCACCACGATGTTCCCCCAGCAGCATCAGGTAAAACATATTCTGTTACATGTAATCTCCCATAGGCTATATGGCCTACCATAACCTCCCGTAACACCGATAACACCAAATAATGCAAAACACCCCAGAGCTGTTTTCGGTAACCCACCATAATACACCTGGAATTTACTGATAGCATAACTGAAATATTACTGTAATGCAACTATAGCGCATATATTATATACTGCAATATATGGATTATACTATAAATTCGAGAGCTACCAATTTATTTACTACTCTGACAAGCGTACACTCTCACTCTCATGACTCCAACAAGCTCATTCGCACAACTGACATCCTCACTCTGACATACTCGCTCCCACTCCAACTCTGATATGTTCACTTTCACCACTGATCTGCTTGGTCGCACAACTCTAACATATTCACTTTCAAACCTCCGATATGCTTTTTCTGAATGCTCTGACATGCTCGCTGCTCTGACATGCTCACTCTCACCTCTCTAACAATCTGGCCTCGCTGGGAGCAAGGTGGTAGTGGTGGATCTGGCTTCGCTGGGAGCAAGCTGGTAGCAGTAGATCCGGCTTTGCAGTTAGGGGTGAAACTAGCTTTGCTGGTAGCAGTGGATCTGACTTCGCTGGGAGGAAGCTGGTAGCCATGTAATGATCACTCTCACCTCTGACAATCTGGCTTCGCTGGTAGCAGTGGATCTGGCTTCACTGGTAGGGGTGAAACTGGCTTCACTGGTAGCAGTGGATCTGGCTTCGCTAGGTGCAAGCTGGTAGCGGTGGAATTCTCACTCTCACCTCTCTGACAATCTGGCTTCGCTGGGAGTCAGCTGTTTGCGGTGGATCTGTCTTCGCTGGTAGCAGTGGATCTGTCTTCACTGGTAGCAGTGGATCTGGCTTCACTGGGAGCGGTGGATCTCTTGCTTTGCTGGGAGCAAGCTGGTAGTGGTGCAATGCTCACTCTCACTTCTCTGACAATCTGGCTTCACTGGGAGGAAGCTGGTAGTGGTGGAATTCTCACTCTCACCTCTCTGACAATCTGGCTTCGCTCGGAGCAAGGTGTTAGCGGTGGATCTGGCTTCGCTGGTAGAGGTGAAACTAGCTTCGCTGGTAGCAGCGGAACTGGCGTCGCTGGGAGCAAGCTGGAAGCAGCGGATTGTGCTTCGCTGGTAGGGAGGTGTTACATAAAGTTCATGGAAGAATAATTGAAGAGTAAAATACCCGATGCTGGTGAATGTGATGGTGGTGATGGTGATGGTGGCGATGATGATGGTGGTGATGGTGATGGTGGTGATAGTGATGGTGGTAATGGTGATGGTGGTGATGGTGATGGTGGTGATGGTGATGGTGGTGATGGTGATGGTGGTGATGGTGATGATGGTGATGGTGATGGTGGTGGAGATGACGATTGAAAAAAGGGGGGTTGATGGAATGCATGCAGTATAAGAAATTTGCTTCATTTTGTAATTCGATATTACATATGGTAACAGTCGCATAACATTCTCATAACTCCTCTCTCATGGCCAAAGTACATGGTAGGCAGTCATAATCTATAGGAAGCAACCGTAACACAGTGGTAAGAGAGATAATATATGTCGGTCACGGTTGCACCGAAGGTTTTCCCGACGAGCTCCTATCTGGCTTTACTCAACCACATTCATCCTGAGTTGCCAGCTTCTACTTTGCTTCGCTTAACCATCAGCTGCCAGATTGCTTCAAATTACAGCCATTAGCTTTTACCCAGCTTTACTCAATTACTATAATCTTTATTCACCTGCTGCAATCTAGCTTTTGTAAATCACCACCATCTTTACTTATCAGCTTCTATACAGCGTTACACAACTACCACTGTCATAGCTTAATCAACAGCCGCCAGCTACTGTGCAGTGTTCATTAATCAATACAAACTGCCTCTCCAGCTCCTATCGACCATTGATCAATTAGTACAATCTATGCAGACCAGCAGCGGTCAACCTTTGGTTAATGACTACCAGCCAGCTTCATTTGATTCATAACTGCCAGATTCTATACAGGTTGACTTGATTACCGCCAGCCATCTTTGTTTGAGCAATTACTGGCAGCTGCTATCCAACTGAACATCATTATCTCTCACCTGACTTAACATGATCATCATCTACCGGCTTTATTCAAATATCACCTATGCACTCCATACCCTCTTTACTCTATTTACCCTACAGCCACTCCATATCTGCTTTGCTCTATTAATTTTATAGTTAACTCCTAGCCAGCTTCACTTCATCATCATCCCACTCCAAGTCCACTCTAAATATTCTACTCCATTCACTTCAGTGCCAACTTTGTTTGCTTAACATCTTCACTCTTCAACTCCAAATTTCTTAGTATGGAGACCATTGGAAATGCTATTGGGGCAAAGCTATATGCTAACTCCCAGCTCTCACCCAGCACTAGGACCCCTGGTCAAAGTTGACAAAGTGAATATATTGTTGTTGCATAAGTCAATCTGTCAGAATTACTGCAGAAGATATATCTGGGAGGTATGAGTAAGCATGTCGCTGATGCCTTTGTGAGTATTGTGAAGTTCTGAGACAAAGGATATCAAGAGTCAGAGGAGCAAGCATGTCACAGTGGAATGAGATACCATGCCAGTTGTGAGACTGGCTATGTCAGAGTTGTGAGAATGAGTACGTTAGTGTTGGTAGATTGAATATATCAAAGTTGTATAACCTTACATGTTGGTTGTGAAAGTTTGGGGGCCTTAGTGATACAAGTGAATATGTTACAGTGTGGACTACAAGCATTTCATAGTTGGGAGAACAAAGTTGTCAGTCTGATAAGTCCAATCATATCAAAGTTGGCACAGGAGGTTGAAGTTGTGAAACCCAATATCTCAGAGAGGTAATCGTAGAAATCTCAGTATATATTATAGTGTTACTAGCTTCATGTTTCACAAAGCACAGAATGTACAGTACATAATATGAATTGATGCATACTATACAGATGGTATTAGTAAATTACAGGTATGATACGGAAGTATTAGTGATATACTACAGGACAATTACTAGTATATAACTGGAGGTTATACAATGTGGCTCTTCGGTGATTGGCATTGTTTGGAGTTACTTGGTGTTATTGGTCCAATAGGTGATAGTGATAAAACATATAGCTTGCGGTAAAAGACAAGTAATAGAATAACATTTTGCAGATGGGGTTAGGATACTCTTTGGTCTGCACAACTAGTCCTTCTAGGGTGATTCTACTTACCCAGGTACTCAAGCTGAATGGTATATAATCAGTAACAGTTATTGAGTCTTTAAAATTCCAGATAGAGAAATATATTATTGATACTGAAAAATATTCCCCAAGAACAGCAAATGGGAATTGAGTCTTCAATACTATTTAATAAAGATAATATTGAGTTGATTACAATAATTGTAAAAACAGATTAGAAATGTATATCTTGTGATATATTAGTAATTATCCTCAATATATCCTAAACAACTATTGTCATCGCCTTTTCTAAAAGTTTTAAACTTTTGTTCAGCTTTTATTGAACTTGGGTTTAGGTTAAATCACCCTGTATTTCATCTTTTATTCACCTCATATAAACCTCTGAATCACTTAGTAATCACCTCTAATTACTAATACACATGTGCTATGCCACTTTTGTGACTTAGTGTTAACCAAATTATAAAGGTGATTATTCAACATAAGGATAAATGTAAATTGCATTGATTGATATCTAAATTGACTTGATATTGGTTAATGAAAACTTATGGTCTATATGATTAATCTCTCTATACCACGATAGGCTGGAACAGACATCATGAGATTGCAGATCAGGTGTTGTGTTTGGTAGGGTTTTGGAGTAGGGTTTTGGAGGCTCCGTAAGAATAGGGTTGTGGCGGCTCTTGGCAGAACGTGAAAATAGAGTGTAAGATAAAAATAGGCTCCAGTTGCAGTGACCGCGGGGCTCATATCCCTGTTACTTTGTGTGATGTCTATTGTGTTTCCATAGTCTGCAAGCCCATATCTACAGGAGTTCCGTGTATTAGTACTTCTGTCTTTGTCCTGCTCTGCCTCCAAGCCGGTATCCGTAGCACTTAGGCTTCGGCCGAGTTCCTTCAGCCCGTATTCTCTAATAAGCTTGCATCAGTCTCACGGAGGCCAAGACTGATGTTCTAAGTACATGCAACAGAGATGGTAGTAGGTACATTTTATGTTGGTAATGATTGTTTTATCAGGTTTAAATCCTCTCAAGACCTAACGTATCGATCTCTACAAATCTTTCCACTATTCTTCCATAATCGATCCTCAAGCACTTTAATGTTTTATCAGTTTCACCATTCTAGTATGAGAGACCGTATTCCTGGACCACTTGTGCCCAACCTTATCCCTCAGCGAAGTCTCAATAACTCGCAGTAAAGCCTCCCTGTATCTAGGACATTCCATTCAGTCCCCAACTCGACACCCACCACCCACCTCCCAGTAAACGGTAGCTGGAGTCCGTCTATAAAATCCCGCAGCACGGCTTCTCCTGCAAACATCGTGTCAACTGGCGTATACTCGACCTCAACAATCACACCACGTACGGTGTCGCCCATCAACAGCCGTCCCACACGAACACGAAAGTCATCTACATCGAAGCTGTGACCCTCGAGCCTTAGCGTCTGGCGGTGCGTCCACAGTGGCCCAAGTTTCGCCTTCAAAATAGCGGCAAAATCTCGGTCAATCGTGATAATTGAGGAGCTCCCCGCGAGTATGAATGGACAGGGCGAGAGGTGTGGGATATCAACGTATTGTAGGAACTCCGGAGTACACGCAGAAGTTGTATTTGAACGGAGGAGTCGGTGGTCGAGACGATAGAGGCCGCTGGTAATTGGTTGGTGCCTTTTTTGGAGCCGATCCAATAAAACGCTTTGGGCGGTTGCGGAAGCAGCATCGGATATGAAGAAGAGACTAGTTTTGGTTGGGATCATTGTATGCAGGGGCAGAACTGAGAAACGCAATTACATACCCAGTTACACCACAAGTAGTGGTAGCCATAGCTATGGGAAGAGCAGGAATTCTTCTCAATTGCAGTGCGTGCTAATGTTGGGCACGGGGGTTAATGTAAATATTTGGCGCTTTGGTGGTTGTGTGAAAAAGCTTCTACGTTGATTGCAGGTTTTCTCGCGCCCAGCCTCCCGCAGCTGGGCACGATAAAAGATTGCAGGAACGGAGCTAATAATGCTAGTATTGGTCTCGGAGCGTGGTACACGTGCGAATATGTATTTTTTCGGTTTGTTGATCTGATCCACCCAACAAATTTTCACACGCGAACCGAAAATACTCTGCAAATGGCGTATGCATGTATTTGTGTGCGTGTGTTTGCTTATGCATACAGTATAAAAAGAGCGGGTTTCTATAGATGGTCATAAGTAGGTTGTCCTTATATAACCGTGGCGACACTGTTTGGATACCGTTTGGATGCAGTCAAAAGAGAGTCAAAAACGCTCAACCAACAGTTACACAATCAAAGCCAACTTAGGACTGTCATTGAAAACTCCACGGTTTTATATGGTCCATACTATCTGAAAAGAGGGTGGTATTTTCAGATGTTTACCCTAATGTCAGTATATGGCCTGAATTGTTTCACCATATGCAGAACATCTGTACATGGTTGGATTTAGAAACAGTTGTTTGAACTAAATATTTACCTTTTCAGGCAGTTATATTCAATAATAGTCAATAAACAGTTTCAGTAATAAACAGTTTAAAGGTAGAGGAAATTTCAGAGTGAATGACAGATTGTTATTTGCTATCAGATAGTAGCTGCTATATTACTGTTATTTCACTTTGTTGATCTGTGAGTATCATTTACCAAAACAATAGGTGAATGGTGGAATGGATAACTATTACTGCTGTTGAGAATAGCAGTTCCTGGAAGGGCTAGAGCAAGTAACAAAAATATAAAAGTCTAGTTGAAAACAATGTTGTATTCTAATAGTTTCTGTACAATAATATTGGTAGTTATATATAGTATTCAATTGAAGTATAAACATTGATATGAACAGAGTATTTGTTTTATTTGAAGACCTATTTTCAGGTGAATTTCTTGTATGACTGATAGTAGTAATTAAAGATTAAACTCTTTAACTTGAATTTAGAGTTTAATATAATTGATATCTTAAAGAACATCACTGTGAGTTAAATCTCGACTCTTGGTTAACATGTTTGAACTGAGTATAGACTTAATAGCAATGTAGATAATAGACTTAGCTGTTAACTAGTTGTAGGAATCCAGAGTGGAAATAAAGATGGTATAATAGAAGAATACAAAGTGTTAAATATAGAATTTGGTATTGAGCTGAAGGAGATTGAGTTCAAACTGCATATATGGAACAGTGATGATTATTCCTCAATAACAACTATACAGATTATTACTAAACAGGCACATAAAATGGTAATTCAGTAGATAACATGAGCATAATATACATAATACAAATTTCCAATATTCAAAGTAGACATGAAATGAATAGAAATATATCTCCCTTAGAACATACTTGGTGTATGCATATGTGCCTTTCCACAATATTTGATTTTGCATTTATTGGATATGTTCCACTCACATGAATATACAAGTTGTACCCCAATTGTCTACATACATCGGCAAAAGTGCAAATCGACTGTAGACTGCGCTACGCACAGCTCATGGCAAGCTTCCCGCGGACCCCTGCACAACACGCAGCCTATAGTCGTCTATAGTTGATTCATAGAGATGTGCACATGGACCTATGGAACTATATACAGCTGGCGGCCGGAGATGGACCTATACCAGTTGTTACTGCCTGCAGTCTTCGCTGCTATACCGGCACTGTACACTATCGCTGAAAGTCCGCTTGAGCGCCTGCTTGGGAGCCTGCTTGAAAGTCTGCTTGGGAGCCTGCTTGGGAGCCTGCTTGAGAGCCTGCTTGAGAGCCTGCTTGAAAGCGTCTTTGAAAGCCTGCTTGAGAGCCTTCTTGAGAGAGCCTCGAATCAGAAGGAGTAGAGTTTTCCACAGGAAGCTTTTGGCCGATGGAAAACTCTGAGTTTGTGGAAGCTTTGACTAATAGAAGGCTCTAAGTCTGTGGAAGCTTCGATGCTGACATTGACGTAGCCAACCTACTTGTCTAAGTGCTTCTAGTACTGTAATTACCATCACCAACACCATCACCATCGCCATTATCATCGCCATCACCATCGCCATTATCATCGCCATCACTATCGCTATCATCACCATCAGCCCGAGACCAAATGTGCACACATACGCCCACAATCGATGGGAAGCGGGCAGCAGATTGTGCTGGAAAATCTGAGTCGGAGATCTTCTCTCCCCAAGATCCAATTGTCTACCATTCCTACAGAATGGAAGGCTGCAATTGTCAACACCATGGTCGTGAGGCATTGTTAGATTTCGTCTCAGTGGGCACACTAATGATAAGATTCAGACTATGATATTGACCGACGTCATGATTTCAACCGCCCACCACCCACTATCAGCCACCTGCCACACGTACACGCCACCCACCAAACACTGCTCAACAAGTCTCTGGATCGAGCATGTAGGAGCATATTTGGGAGGAGTAGAGTTTTCCACAGGAAGCTTTTGGTCAATGGAAAACTCTGAGTTTGTGGAAGCTTTGGCTAATAGAAGGCTTTAAGTCTGTGGAAGCTTTGATGCTGACATTGACGTAGCCAACCTACTTGTCTAAGTGCTTCTACTACTGTAATCACCATCACCATCACCATCGCTATCATCATCATAGCCATCACCATCCACATCATCACCATCAGCACAAGATGGAATGCGCACACATCCACCCACAATCGATGGGAAGCGGGCAACAGATTCCGCTGGAAAATCTGAGGCGGAGATCTGCTCTCCCCAAGATCCAATTATCTACCTTTCCTGCAAAATTGAAGGCTGCAATTGTCAACACGATGGCCGTAAGGCATCGTGAGATCTCGTCTCGGTGGCTGCCCTAAAGATAAGGCTCAGACTATGATATCTACCGACGTCATGATTTCAGCCACCATATGCCACTTGTCACCCGCCACCTGCCACCCCCCTCCTGGTGCCTGGCACCTGCAACTCAGCAAGTATCTGGATCGAGCACCCTGGAGCATACATGAAAGCATATAGTCAAGTGAGATTGGGAATGTGCTTGAGAGCGGCTTGAGAGCTTACTGGGAGCGTACAGTCAAGCAGGCTGGGAGTGTGCCATCGAGTGCAATTGGGAGCATTCTTGAGAGCATGCCCGGGAGTGTACTGAGATTGTACTCGGAGGTGTGCTTGGGAGCATACTCGGAGTGTACTTGGGAGCGTCTTGAGAGCTTACTTGGCAGTGTATCGTCAAGCAGGCTGGGAGTGTGTCATCGAGTGCAATTGGGAGTTGAGAGCGTACTCAGGAGTGTGTTTGAGAGCGTCTTGAGAGCTTACTTGGGAGCATACAGTCAAGCTGGGAGTGTGCCATCAAGCGCAATTAGGAGCGTCCTTGAGAGCATGCCCGGGAGTGTACATGGGAGCATACAGTTAAGCAGGCTGGGAGTGTGCCATCGAGTGCAGTTGAATGAGTCTTTGAGAGCATGCCCGGGAGTGTACTTGGGAGTGTCTTGAGAGATTACTTGAGAATGTAAGTCAAGCAGACTGGGAGTGTGCCATCGTGAGCATTTGGGAGCGTACAGTCAACCAGACTGGGAGTGTGCCATCGAGAGCAATTGGGAGAGTACAGTCAAGCAGGCTGGGAGTGTGCAATCGAGTGCAATCAGGAGTGTACTTGGGAGCGTGCAATAAAGTGCATCTGGCAGCTTGCTTTCAAGTTTGTTGTATGCAATGTGATGTATAGTATCCAGCGCACAAAATCGCATGCGTATGGTTGTAATCTAGTCAACATGTAGGTCCATAGGACATTCATAGTGCCACGCGTCAAATATGCTATGAATAACCGTCCCAAAAACAGCTTCTCTATGAGTTACACATCGCGTAAGGTCATTTTTCCTGGTGTAGACACAACTGACAGAATCTAAACAGCCTGCAGGGTAATTGTACTGTCAATTCTCCATTGAGCTGTGGAGAAAGCTATTACAGGTCAATAGTGGGTGGCAAAAACATGTTTGCGTACAGAAAACCTTCAATCTGCTCACAGCCGAGTAATTCACATTCTCACCCAACAAGTTTTGCTAACTCAGCAGAATACATTGTCTGACGCAAGTGATCATAACTACCATGTGATGATAAATATACACCACTATCCAACACTTGGTTATAAGCACTGGTGTCAAGTTTTTGTAGATCTATATTATTGTGTAGTTCCCCACTGCTTAGTATCTAGTCACAACCTCCAATTCGTAGCCTATACTGCTTGTGTCAATCCCACTCTGCCTGGAGAAATCTGTATTCAATATATTTCCATCGGATGCTGGAATTGGGGTTGTGGAGCAGTAATGACAGATCGTGTGAATTCTTGCTTCACTATCTTACTACAAATAGAGCCCAAATATATATTCTAGTTTAGAAAGCGAAATATCAGATGGTGGGAAATACCTCCACCAGTGAATATAGCTAAAATTCACAGAGCAGAAACAAATGAGAGATAGAAACCCCATGAGCTGAGTAAATGGTGAAATAATTAACAACAGTTTTAGAGGCAGTGCTTACAATATCTGATTTCAATACCAGAAACAGCAATGCTGGGTTCATTGACATTAGACTCATAGTGACATGGGCTTAGGCTTGACTGCACACATATGATTCAGTGGTACATGCTGAAATACTGATTGCTAGAAGCTTGTATTCTAGGTACAGGGACATTCGTGCTCTTGAATATACTGTATTCAGAGTATGTCTTGTACGCATGCATGCGCACTCAGCTTGAATACCCACCAGAGTCTGCATCTCCTGCTCAGCCCGGAATGACTATCATCTTAGAGAGATTATGGATCAACCCATCTGACGCCATATGTCAGTGAGATGAACCATATATGCAACAGTACATTGCCAGACATCAGTGAGTAGGCTTATGTGGAGGATAGCATCATAACAGATTCAGTACAAATCAATGTATCCATGTCACAACATATGTACCCTGGCACTGACCTGGCATCAAGTAACGCGTCATCATTGCAGAATCTGCCTCTATTGGTACGTATCTTCTGGGCTCTCTGTGCCAGCATAGGAAATAAGAAAGCACCAAAAACAAGGAAAATGTAATTATACTACATATGCCATTGTACTAACCCTTAAGTTCCACAACTGATTGTTACAGCTCAATGGTGACTATTCGGCAGCATTTACACACTGGGAAACTCCACTACCCCAGGCAGAAGGTAAAACCCATGCCAAGGCAATTTCTACAGGGCCTTGATACAGTCAAAACAGAAGAAAATAAAGAAACAAGACTAAAAATAAAATATCCAATTATCTTCAGTGAACATTAGGGATCCACCCATGAACCCCATACATTGACACACTTTCCAAATCATGGTTCTATTGTGGAAAGTTATAAACCTGATTTCAATCAGTTTCTAGATACTTTACTTGTTCTCAGCAGATCCATCTTTCGGTTAAAATGGCCGATAGGATCTGACAATGCAGTTTGCAATAATGCCATCTGCAGTCATGTATGTACTCCACGCTCTATTGTTCTGTGACATCGACTATTATTGGATGTTGTAGTGGTAAAGGTTGACCTCTGACCAGTGGTGTGTAACGATTGAGCAGCGATGTGTAGACAATGTTGTGGCTCCAAATTCTTCACAACAAGTCATGATTGTAAGGATTGTTGATGATAAGATTTGCTACAGTGTATAGTTCTGGAAGCTTGTAATCGAGTTTCTTTCCAGGTGTTGATGTTAAGATGTTCCTGGTTGATAACTATACTTTGACTCTAACCACACCTGGTGATTTTTCCCTGGCAGTATTCTATGGTTGGCACTGCTTTGCAGTGATTTCAATTTCTCTGGGAATCTCGTGAGCATCTTCCATGCCTTGTATCCATGGGTTTGCCAGTGTCAGTAATCTAAAATTTGTGTTCTTCAGCAGCTTGAATTGCATTATAGGTTGTTAACTGTTGTTTACATAGAAGGGTGATATCAGTGTGGAATAGTGAATGCAGTTATTGTACACAAATACCTTGAGTGGTAACAGTACTGTGCAGTTGTCCCGCTTGTAGTTGCAAAGAGATTGATGGTAATGCTCCACCATCTAGTTCTGTCTCTAAGTGTGCACATCCATCTGCAGGTGGAAAGAGATTGGGAGTCTGCGAATGATACAGAGGTGGGAGCACATTCTGTCCCAAAATCAACTTGTGAACAAGTTGCCATGAAGGGTGGTGATAATATCTGGAACACCATATTTGCAGATCACATATTCCAAACACATATATCCCGGTGCTGTTGGGTCAATCTCATTTGTGCTGCGGTGGTAGGTCACAACATTCGTCAAATGGTCGACAATTACCAAGATCCAGAAGAATCTCATTGTGATTGGCTGTTGAATGTCAGTCAAACAGTCCATGATGGGAGCTTCCCAGGTATGGGATGAAACTTACAGTTGAATGCCGAAGCCATACCCTACATGATGTGGTGTTTTGATTTGGTCGTACAACTTGCAGTTGGCAATGTACTCTGGAATTACTGACCGTATCCCAGGCCAACGAACGTTTTGTGATCCAAGCATAGTATTCTGTAGGGCTCCGAACCGAATACTGTTGGGGTTGACTTGGACATCACCATTTACTCTTCCGCCAAGAGTTGTGTGCACGTGAATCTTCCTCTGATAGGTTTGAGTGATATGGTTTGAGCTGTATTGATTCTCATCTGTGACTGAAACATCAACCTAGGATGGTCCAATTTTTGTGGCTGAATAGTCAGTCTGCTGGGCAGGCTTGAGATATTGCAGAAGGTAACTCTATCAATTGGTGATGGTGGTCACTGCTATGGTTGCAAGGATGCTAGCTATCATTCTCTCATGGCAGATCACAGGGTTTGGTCTTTTCAGTGGTCTGTCTGATAGGTTCTGCTTGTCACATATGTATTCAATCACCCAGTCATATGGAGACGGAATCCCCTGCCAATTATACTACAGCCATCGCTATTATTTGGATAATCCACAGCAGCCGAGATGCTTATGGTCAAATGTTATAAGTATCGTATGTTTCTTTGCACAAAGTGGTAACACTACTGCATTGTAGTCCCCACTGCTGCTGCTAGCAACCGTTCCGGACTGTCTCTTCAGGTCCTGGTCAAGGTCGAATCTAACCTGATGCCAAATTGGCGGTCTGGGTTGGCATTCAACCGGAATCCCTAACTCAGATACAGTTCGATGATCAACTCTCGATTTGTCTGAATCAGCCGGGTTGTCAGTGGGTTGCCCAGCGGGTCCATTCATAGATTCATATAAGGCTCTTGTTTTTGCAGTTTGTTAATAGTATCTTATCAAAATCATGCTTCCAACAGCCAATAATATGTTTTTGTATGTTATGCAGTTGGCAATATTGATTAATTTGGAATTTGTGTTTTACCTTTCATATATCGTATCTTTGTCTATCAAGGTGGTCAATAGTTCTGATATGTGCGTGAAGATCTGCAGGATGCCTTTATAACCAAATATATAATTCCTAAAATTGTGGACACTCTGATGACTCTCATTTTCAGGATACGGCAGGGAGCATGTTGCTTTTGTTTTTCCCACTAAAGGCTGCCAATATCTCAGAAATGTATGTCTGCAACCAATCGGAACATAAATTACCCAGGAAGCAATGCTACAAAGCATTGACACTCTGTTGACATTTATTCTCAGATTGGGGTGGTGACCGTGTTGCTGTCTCTTTTGCTGATAAATGCTGTGAATATGTCGATTATGCATAACAGCCACCAAATGACTGTTCAATTACCATACTTACAAGACCACAAATCGTTGACGCCTCATTGACACTCATTTTAACGTATTTTCCATTCAACTTCAGCTGTGATAGATAAGTGTTTTCATCATTAGTTGAACTTAATGGTTGTCTTTCTGACAGATTGAGACTGGGCCCTGTGGCAAAGCCGAGGGCAGTAACATGCTTGCACTGTTCAGTCTCACACAACTAACATTCATATTTCTTGGCAACAGATTCATTGCACCTGCTATGCATCTGTTTATCAACCAATATGAACAAGCTACTGCTCACCATTCACCCACAATATATCTGTAACGGAAACTCCAGGTCAAGTTACATAAAGAAGCTGGTGAAACATTGATGCATGCTGTCCTACTTTGTCTTCACTCCCATACTCCTTCTTGTTTCAATTGCGTGGACCTTCACCAACACCTTTGCAGCCTGTGCCTTTGACTTCCATGTTGGTCAAATCAATCTGGGAATATTTGACACAGCACTCCCATCCCGCTGGTCTGGATATTCCGGATCATTGATGCCATTGTCTTGCCATATATGAAATTTGACATCTGTCATGCAATTATCTTCGCTGTCATTTGGATTATCCAAGTCACCATTCCAGGTAAGCCAATTTTTGGTGTCCAAAATGCTTTAAAGTGTGCAACCCTCATCACTTTTGACTGGATGACGGTTGATTCTTCTGATTTGGCGGACATTAAATAATTGAGTTTGTCCTCCTGGGAGGTTCTTTGCCGACAATGCTCGTGGCAAAGGTGATCCTTCTGACGATTTGAATGCAGCTGCACCATCATGTTAAAAGAGTGACCGGGATGGTTTGACAATCTCTGCAGTGTGCAAAATGCATCCTACAGCTGTCATCTGCTTGGTTTGAGCGTGAGATTTCTTCTGTATAGTACGTACATTCTGGCTGCCCTGCCACATCTCCAACAATTCATAGACTTTGGCCATTCTGTGCAATTTCCTTTCCTCCACATCTTGCTTCATGTCTGAGTTGTTTTCTGTGTTTGTTGTATCCAATGTGGGGGCATTGCCTGCCAAAATCCAGTTATTAGCTCGAGCAAACTGCCTTACAACGACATTTTTGTGAAGGGTTTTGGCTGTGGTTTTTGGCTGCCTCCAGCCGATAACATCCCACCCAAGGGAATAACTGGTCTCCACTCCAACACCATGTGGTATGATAGAGAGTATGTCGCCTGTCACATTGGAGAGATCAGCGTAATTTGAGTGTGTATCCTCTTGTTGGCACCAGCAGTTGGTTATATCCGGTATCCAAAATGTACCGCCAATTGCCATCAGATCGCAGTGGTAATCATTGAGATTTGGATTAATATGCCCCCAATTCTTTGTTCCATCAGGCGGTGAATTCAAATAGAGTGTGGCGGCGAGGAATAATCTTACTGCGCAATCGTTTCATCCCGATGTCGATTCACCGATGTTGTTAGGCGTTGAGTATTCTGCATCATCGCTGGAGAAGTCATATGCATTACAGAATGATTGGCCAGATCCAAAAGCCGTTGCATAGGGGATAAGATTGATCCTCTGTAAGCTTTCAGGTATATTGACTGGCACATGGCAATGTTTCGCACACTATTCATACCCAATATCCTTCAGGAAGGCCTGTTGGTATTGAAGAGTATAAGATTTCTTGTCCTCAGGATAAATATGCAGTCCGTGGTCCCTCTTCATGAGCAATCGCAGTATCTTGAAAGGATCGAAGATACGTGCAGAGATGAGAAGTATATGTATTGTTGGAGTCACTTCAGCATGATATCTGGACAGCTGCTGTCGAGCTACCTTCAGGGTCAAGAACCAATCCTCCTTCCATTGAGTCTTCTTCTTAGCTAAAGCCCGCATAACACCATCCATATGATTGAACATGTCATTGTAGACTGTGATAATGAGATGCAATGTGACTGTATGCCTCTTTGACATCTACATAGTCAAATATCAGAATGGCCTCAAGACTTCCATAATGTACTTGAAAACCGTCCATTTATCCTGTGTTGTGAACAGTGGCTGGTAGTCACAGTATTTTGGATGTTGGAGCTACTTGCAGGTGAATTCTCGTTAGCGGTAGGCTTGCTCAACCAATACCAGTGTCGAGTTCCAAAGTGTCTTCACATCCATGATAGGTAGTACTGTGATGCGGACTCAGTGTTTTGACAGTCAATGAACTCATTTCGATCACCAGGTGTCAGCGTACTCAATACACTAAGCATTCTCTGCTATATGAAGAATAATTTCAGGACTTTCAAAATATCTTGAAATACGTACTTTCTCAATTATCTTTGCCAAACCCGGTCTCATGGCCGACACCTTATTGCTTCTAGCATTGCCCTCTCATTGAAGTCTGTGACTCTTGACAATGTGTGTGCTTTCATTCTCTGCAAATTGCTGATCCCGCTCATCGGCTTTCCTAGACTGGGTGCAGCCTTTTACACCCAGGCTGCTTATGAATACACCTAAACCGAGCTGTATCACATGCGCCATGAATGGTATGTGGTTCCTCAATGCAAGCCACTCGATTTCGGAGGCCTCAAGTGTTGATTGCAGCTTGCGGGTCATCGAGTAATTTGAGGAAGCATTATCAGTGGTAATTTGAAGCAAATGGCTGTCGGTACGCTCAAAATGATCAAGCACGTCCTTCAAATGCACGGCTAGCCTTGCTCCACTATGTTGGCCCTTGACCAATCTTCCATAATAGGCTTTGGAAACCAGAAAAGAATAGGTACTCTACATCATTGAAAGCAAGTTGTACTTCGTGCAATAACCAATTTCAATCCATATAGTAAGCAATGACTGAGGTTGTGGCGAGATTTCTGGTTGATGTCCATCCGTCCAGAGCTAAACTAACTTTATTTCATGACGGCAATTCCTTCTTCAATGTATTCACAGTTTGTGCATATTCCCTCCAGCAAATGTTGCTAAGGGTTGTGGCGTACAGCAGCACTAGGATACTTGGCAATGCTTTATATGACAGTTGTAGCTCGAGTTATGATATAGCATTCCAGGGAATCAGAGCTGAAAGAAATCATAACATGAGATAGCAATTCCACATGTCTTGGTGAAATTCGGAAGTTTCAAACTCCGTTGGTGCCAGTCTGGAGTGTTGTGTCTGTCATTTCGGTCTATAATGATTAACCTGGATGTCAAATATGAATTTCCTCTGGGAACATACTATTGTACTTCCTCGATGTCCTTGCCTCTTCAGGATGGCCACAGCTGTTTCATCAACATGCGAACCGGTCAATTCAGTAACTTCCGAGTCAGTGAATTGAATCAACTTCGCGATGTGAGCTATCACCTGGAAGTGTTTCCCGATTGAGCTGGTCTCATGTTCTGAGGGATGGCGAAGGACTTGCTGAAAAACGATATGTATGAATCCAGGGCTGCTGGTCTCCTCAATTCCATCGAGCAAATACAGTCGCCATGAAGATGCATTTCAAGAATGATTCCAAGCGAAATGACGTTTCGAGCATACTTTCATCGAAACCCACCAAGCATGGAAGATGATTTGTAAAGTAAGGTCGCTCAAATCATGAATAAAGACACGCTCATTTTTGGAATAGATCATTACCTGTAGTAATGAGGTATTTAAAGATTTTGAATCCAATATGGCTGTAGAAATTGCAAAGCTGGGTAATCCGACTGGAGAAACTGCCAAAAGTAACATTATAGCAAAGCAGAATGCTGGTTCTTCAATATTGAATTCAGAGCTACAAGCTAAAAGATCAGATCTGTGCGACATTGCATGCATATTTGTGAAGTTGTCTACAAGGACATATTGCAAAGACTGACCATGTAGAACTCAATTTAAAAACAGCTGGATGCAGTTCATCGCTGTGTAGCTTACTGAGCCTCCACCAAAATTGTTGACATTTGGTGGCCGCTAAATTGTAGGAGGTGGACCGAATATTGTCCTTGGTATTTATGGCAATATAGACGGCTGATTGGTTGATTATGAGTTAACTGTGGTCCATTGCCCTGAGATTATTGAAGATACAAGAACAAAAATCGTTGACGCTCTGTTGACCCTCCATTGATACACTGTTGACACTCCGTTGACGCACAGTTTAGGACATAGTTACAATCTTGTCGCAAACATTTATACTTAGAAAGACGGCTGATTGTTAAATTATGGATAAATGTGAGTGTTCAGCCCATTGATTTTTGAAGATGCAAGGCCTGAAATGGTTGATGATCCGTTGGCACTCATTTTTAGGGTATAATTACAATGTGGTCAAAAGTATGTTTGCTTCCAAAGGCAGCCAATTATTAAATAATGGATTAATGTCATCGCACAGCCCCATGATTATCCAAAATGCAAGGTCCAAAATCTTTAACACTCCGTTGACAGTTATATTTAGGACATCACAGCAATGTTGTTGCAATCATTTCTGCCTAGAAAGGCGGCTGATTGTTCAATTATGGGTTAATGTCGCTGCATAGCGCTTGGATTTTCCAGGATGCAAGGTCATAAGTCGTTGACACTCATTTGTGGACCTAGCAGTGATGGTGTCGCCATCATGTTTGCCAAGAAAGACAGCGGATAGTTTGATTATGAGTTAATGTTGCTGTACAGCCCTTTGGATTAACCGAGATGCAAGGGCGGTAATTGTTGATGCTCCGTTAATGGTCATTTTTATGATGATGCAACACACGTGTCATTTGTCTTTTTCACTATGACGCCGACAAATACCATCACATTGGACGGATGTGACAATGCAGCTCATTGATTGCGGAATGTGTAAGATTAATAATTGTTGACACTGTGTTGACATTGACATTGGTGAAATCGAAACAGCTTTCGTACACTCAATTATTGCATGCACTGAATTGTATACTCATTATTGACCTCCAATATTGTGTTTGTAAGTAATATCATTTGCATCCAGGAGCATTGTTACCTGGGAATTTCTGAACAACCTCTATCCACGTAATATGAGTGAAATATGATGTTTCCCTAGCACATTGCTGGGCATTCGGCCTCCAATTTATAGCACGTAGATCATTTCACTAGTATTCGGTAAAGATAGCTCAACTTCCTCACCTTTCTTCATCTTGCTCCTTCTCCTCGATTTCCATGACCTAATACAAGGAATTGCAAATATCTCAACCTTGTGCACCAGGCCGGTGTAGAGAGTCATGCAGTTGGATGCATGGATGAATGCAGCATGACAGTTGTCATTCAGACTGAGTCATATTGAGCACTGACTGCTCTTTCTAAGACTGGTATGATATCACTCACTCAAATTTTGTTAGTATATTCCGTCACTAATATAGCTTTTGGTTTCTCACTTAACTGTGATTGGCAAACGGAAATCAAAAGTGTTGGCCGTCTTACAACATGATTTGAATTATTGAACTTTCAAATGGTTCGTTCGACTCTTGTACATGCACAGACAAATCATCATGTGTCACAACTTGGTTACTAAAATCAAGAAAAAGCTGACACATAGCAAAATTGGTACACAAATTGGTTTTCACAGAGAAATGACGTCAAAAATAACAAGTTACCTCTCCATTCATCTGAAGCCGCAGGAGCCGTCATCATGCCTTTGTCCGAATCTGATTTCTATATGGCGATTCGGTGGGGTGGCAATCTGCGGGAGTAACCACATACACGCTCAACAGGCTTTGCATTCAGAATGAGTGATGAATCGGGTTCGGGAGCAGGCCCCAGACTAAGTATACTTGTGTTCCAGTGTGGCTTCCCAAAACCTAGTCTAATATGACAACTTCCTGGTCGAGAAGTTCCTTGTGGCATCTAGCCAATTCCTCGGACAATGGCAAGACCATCCATAAGTTCTTCAAACGCTGTAGTTGCAGGTGCAGCTGCATCATCGTCCATTTCCAGTTTGAGGACTGCCGAAACCGTCAATTCAGCTGTGCCACACTACCAATCTCTTTCACGGAGGTGGTCGGCTGCGTCCACACATCCCAGTTGTGACAATTCGTCAAGCTTCATGAGCCTTTGCCGAAACCTCTCCTTTCACTTCTGTACTGTCTGATGATTGTGTGCATCACCCAGCTGGGTAGGTCATCTTCGCTCAGCTGGCCCTGCACTGTCTCTTCATCATCCACATCTTTCCCATCCTCCCCACTGTCGGATTTTGCAAGATGACTCAGACTGTCTCCAATAGCAACCATCATCTCGTGAGAAGTCATTTTGGGCTCTCAGTTCTTCAAGCTGGTGTTTTCATGATTCTTCATATCTTCCTGCTTTTGCTGAACTGCTGACTCTGAGTTTTCAACTGGCTTTGTTGCCCCAGCAGGTTCTCTGTCAACATAATACTCGATCCATGTTCTTTCTCTTCATTGCTTAAGAAGTGCCTTGATCGTCTTTTCTCGGCCCCAATCTTCTTTTTGGATTGGACGCTGCGCACTGCCCCTATGCTGCGCCCTCATTCTGCTTCCAAGCCGCTCTTGCCTTCATTTGCTTGATGTTATTGTTTGGTGGAATGCTTGGTCGATTAGCCATATTTGCCTTCCGGAAGTGGTGAAAGAATTCTGTTTGGAGCATTGACCATTGTTGTTTGCGTTGACTTTGTTGTTGGACGAGATATTGGATGTTGCAAGATATGGATAATATGGAGGCAAGCTGTCTCTTTTATGTCACGGTTGGTATGTTTTTTCATCTTGAACAAAGCAAAACCTCCCTTTTGACTGTCAATAAAATGGGAGTAGTTAGGCTAAACGTTCAACATGACTTGATTGTGACTGTCAGTGCCATGTAATATCCTGGGGATTATTTGAGAATAACATCAGAGGTCGTCCTTTCCTGTGAATAATGTCCTATTTTATCCGAAACATATCCTATTTCAGCTGTTATTCACCGCAATGTATCCCTGTTAAAAACCAAGCAATATCAGACTGACTGATTGCATATCAAGGGGTGGTGGGAATCCCCTGCAACATGAAGCCGTACGCAGCAGGATTCATCTTGAGTACATGGAACATGTTGGCTGCTACTTATTCCATTCTGACATGAAGCTAACTGTATAGTCCTCAGGACTTCTCACTTCTTTTCATTATCATCTTACTCAGCTATTCCACACCAGCAAATCATGGATACGCAACCTCCACAGCCAGGTGAGAGCTGATCCAAATCAAGCTGAATGGTGGGCGCTACATCAAATATGTCACTCATTGGCACACAGCAACAATGCAGATACCAGATTATCCACCATAACGCTGCAAATGCAGCCACTGAACATATGACTCAGAATGCACAACTAAAAATCGCCCGTAAGTCTGGAAGCAGCAAGAATAAGAAGTTGTATGCAGTTGGATGTCAGCATATCCATACTAAGGTAAACAGCCGCCAATTGACCTCATAACATTCAGCGGATGTATGTGGAGAGCTATGTGACAAATTTGTTGCTGTCTGTAATAGGAACCTCCATGATCGCGAAAGGCATTTGTCCCCTCAGTCTGCGAAATGAGACATACTGATGTTGCTGGTTGAGGGAGGTTTGTACACAAATTTCCTGATCAGCATTGCCGTGAGCGGACAAAACAGGATTTAATCATCTTAGATGAGGCTACGGCAGCATATATGGTTAAGGTAATCGCCAAATTTCAATGTTAGAAGCAGCAACTAATTTCTTGTAGGTTTTCAACATGTTTGCTACTATGGCAAGGCAAAGAGGTTGGGTACACCTGGAACAGTCTGACATGCACCTTGCCTTGAATATGGCCAAAATGGCCAAAGGTGGGTTTTCGCGCACCACAATAACGGAAACGCAATATCTAATCAAGAAACCTCACGCCAAGATGCGAGAAAAGCAGAAGCAGGGTGTTGTGTTTCCTGCGAATCAAGAAGCAAAGTGTGTAATTCAAAGACTTCCAGCTATGCTTCGTTAAAACCACACAACTGGATTCCTTGTTTGCCATAGTGGCACCGCAAAGATTCTGCACACACGCTGGAGACACAAAGAAACAGGTGCACTTGCACCCGACCAATGCTGACAGCTGACGTCAGAGCTGATGCCACCTCTGCCAGGAATGCCACACACCCCAACCAGTAACAATTCCGGATCTCAACATTCCGAAATCGTCAATTTGCCGGCCCAATATGTGTATTCACATACATCTTATACTTTTGCTGAATTTTTCACTGTTAATACATCTGTCCAGGATAGGCAGCAGGATACAGACTTTGATCCTGATATGCTGACTGATGAAGGAACATCCACTGGTTAGTACACTATCTGCTGTGTGGTAATGCAGCTAACATCCATTCGGAAGACCAGTGCAGCCGATTGAGCGAACCTACAAGTGATGACAAGCATTGATTGAAAAGCACGTGATATTGGAGATTATTATTATCTACAATTAGTGGACACTGTAAAGTATATTATAAAGGATATATTTATATGTATTATTAAAGAACAATGCAGTGATCAAGAAGAAAGTAAATGAAAACACTAGAAAGGCTGCGAAACCAATGTAAACGATGGACTACACCAAATTGAATGACTGCATATTGTGGATACACCTGTGAGAGGATGAGCATGAATGGAGTGTCAACAATTTTATGTCATGCAAGTCTGGTAATTTAAAAGTGATTTGGTTGGGGTTATATATAATCGAAGTATTGGCTGCCTTTATTGCCAATAAATATACTGCCACACTCTCTACCTCATCTTGAAAATGAGCATCAACGGAGCATCAACAATTCATGGTTATAGGTCCTGGGTACTCATACCCCCGACAGGCTGCAGACAGTCATGAAGGGAGTATTGGCTGCCTTTATAGGCAATGCAGATTGCGATACACTCCCTGCCCCATCCTGAAAATAAACGTCAATGAAGCATCAACAACTGTTGGTCATGAATCTTGGACAATCTGGGTGGTGACAGGTTGCAAATAGTCATAATCAAAGTATTAGCTGCCATTATAAGCAAAAGAGCAAGTGAAATGCTCCCTGCCCCATCTTGAAAATGAGTGTCAACGATTGTCGGCCATCCGTAATGGTTAATCACAGCGCGGTGTGGCCGTTACAGTCTATATACATCGTTTTGACTGTTGTTGTATGCTGAAACCCTTATGAATTCTTTGTGGTAGCACTGTGAATGAAATAGATTGTTACTGTCTTGGAGGATGTGGTGGGAATATCCCGTACATATCTGCCAAAAACGGCTGCCATCTCCGTGTGTATAGATGCTTGTGATTAAGAGCCACTCGTATTACCAAAGATGGAAGACCAAAAATTGTTGATGCTCCATTGAAGCTCATTTTCAAGATGGGGTAGGGAGCGTTTCGATTTCTCTTTTTACGATAAAGGCGGCCAATATTTTGTTTATGACTGTGTGTAACCTGTTGCCTGCTAGATTACCCAAGATACCCGACCAATAACCGTTGATGCTATGTTGACACGTATTTTCAGGAGGTGATAAGGCGCCTGTATCCGTTTGTTTTGATCATGAATACGGCCAATATGTTGAAAATAATCCGTGATGTACAAATGTCAATATCTGATGATGAATAGTAGTATATCTGAATGCGACTATAAATGTGAAACCCAATATGCAGAACTGGAGATTGGAAATCACAGGTCCCGCCGTTCCCAGTCAAAGCCACTGGTTGACGGGTACAGGTCCGGGTTTTGCCCACAAAGAGCCAGCAGGTTGGGTTTTTGGACTGGTCTAAAACCTAACTGATCTGTCATTGTGTTTCAAACCCAGACCGCTGGCAGGTTACCCAGACCCGTATGTTACACTAGTCTGAACCAGATAGGGTCCGAGCCCCTGGGGTAGTGCGCAGCTTACAATCCAAATAGAAGATTTTGTCGAAGACATGACGAGAAATACTCCTTTGAAGCAACAAAGCCCAAGGTAAATGGATGCATCATTTTGTGGATAGAGAAACTACTACGGCAAGAAAGCGAGTTGAAGAAGTAGCGACAGCCATTAAGCAGGAGCCGGAAGCTGTGAAAACAGCTGCAATCGTGGAATTGACAACAACAATGACTGAAGAAACATTTGGGGAGATATTGAATGCTATGGTAGATAGTCTGAGCAATATTGCAAGATCTCTTGATGTGGAGGATGTGAAAGATAAGGGAGGTGAGGAAGAGCATACAGAGCGGGGCATGCTATGTGAAGATGACAATCCCGTCTGGGTGATAGACACAATCTCCAAAATGGTAATTTAGTGCAAGGAAAGTGTTTGGCAGATGCTGACTTAGCTTGACAAACAGATGTGTCCGGGATGTTAGAATGTGTCCGAAATCAGGAGTGAAAGTTATACGATGAACAGAAGAGCTCAATTGAAGGTTCTGGCATTAGGTAAGCTGCAAATGGAAAATATTGCAGTTGCACGGGCACGGAAAACAATTGGAAATCTAATGGGCACTCCTAATAGTGTCCCCTGAATATAGCAAATGGCGCGAGGGACTTTTCAACCAGGACATAGTCATACAAGGTGAGGTCCCGTGAAACCGCAGTCACACAAACCCATAACGTCATGCCTGCCCCACTGGGTGCTCCATTCGTCACCAGTTACGACCTCAAGGCCTTCTCAGTTGGTACACATTTACACATGCAGATTGCCTGACTATCTAATTACCGGATAGTATTAGTATTCAGAAGAACGCATCGTGACAACTCCAGTGTTGCCGGAGGAATTGAGAGCCAAATTGCTATTTTCGGTGACCTATCTGTCTGACCACAAATTTGTATACCTATATGGCTATGTGTCATTCTTTTGATAATTTCTGTGATGACATTGTGAGACATGATAATTCATCAGTGCAGATGCAACGGTCGTACACACCATGCGAATGTTCTAAACAACAAATTTAGTTAATAATGGTCCAACAGACCTGATATGAACTTGTCTATTTGTGGAAAGTGTAATCGCAAAAACTGAATTAGAGGCGAACATTTCTAACAACAATTTGGTCAGTGATATCATACGAAACTTTGAAAGAGTGGTCATTGTGTGATATGAACCAGCAAGATTGGACGTTGTCATGCTGCATTCATCCATGCATTCAACTTCATAGCTTTCCACTCAGACCACGTGCACCTAGTCAATGTTTTGAACCTTGCCTATGGTAGGTTATTGAAATCATGGAAACGCAGCTGGATGATGAAAGGTGAGGAAGTCGGGCTACAGTAATCAAAAACTAGTGGCTGCATCGACATGACGTAAACGATGGGTCTAAAGCACTGGACTATGACATGGCTATCTCATTCATCGCTCAGAATACGATTATAGTGGTGGATCATAATTTGAGAGACCACGGATTGTTTGGATGCACATGACTATACACAGAAACAATATATTGGCTGTTAATAATGACTACATGAATTTTGCTTACAGTGATTAAGCATCACTGGTAGGATGTGTTTATATTCAGCGTCAATGTTGCATCAATCATGATTAATCTTACAATTTTGGCGATCACAGAGCAGCAAAGTCATATCCTTCCAAACTGAAAGTAGTGGCCCTCATCGGACAGTATAAGATAAGTCACACGTTCATTGCCCCGTCCTAAAAATGGGTGTCAAAGGAACGTCCATGATTGATAATCTTTCATCTTGGATACTCCAAGGGCTGTGTACTACCACCACTTAATAATGAGCATCAATGGAGCGTTAACCAACCATCGTCTTGCCGTATTGATACTTCAAGCGCTGTGCAATAATAATAACCTATAAATAATAGATTGGCTGTCTTTATAAGCAAAAATGCTGGTAATGACATCACTACTATCTCCTAAACATCAGCCGCAATGCAGAGTCAATGAATCAACAACAGAGTATTCACTCTATTTGGCATCACATCAAGAATGATCCAAGGGCTGTGCAATGACATTAACCTATCACACATGTTATGGCTGCCTTGAAAGGCCAAGATGGTAGTGACCATATCATTTCCACCTCCTAATAATGATGGTCAAAAGAGCATTAAAGATTGTTGGTCATGGCTCATGGATTATCCAAAGATTGAGCAACAACATTAATCAATTATCAATGAATTGGCTACCTTTATGGGTAAAAGTGCTTTTAACAATATTGCTACAACCTTTTAAAAACAATCATCAACGGATTGTCAACCATTTTTGGTCTTGCATTTTGGATAATCAAAGGGATGTGCAACTGCATTAACTCAAAATCAATATATCGGCCACTGTTACAGGCAAAAATACTGGTGACGATAGTGCTATCCACCGCTCCAGCATGAGTGTCAACGGAGCGTCGACAGATTGTTTGGGGGCTCAGTAAGCTACACAGCAATGAACTGCATTCAATTGTGTCTAAATTGAGTATTTAATCGTCTGTCTTGTCAATATATCCTGGTATACAAATTTACAACTATACATGCAATGTCTCACCTAACTTTCTCTTTTCGTGCTTGTAGCTGCAGAGTAAATATTTAAGAATCCGCTTTCTCCTTTGCAATAATGTAACTTTGGCCAGTCTTGCAGGTCAAAATACACACCATTCGAACTACTACCGCAATGTCAAATTCAAGATTGTTAACTATCTCATTGCTAGAGTGTATGATCACTTTCATCAATGGAAGTGTCTTTACTTATGATTTGAGTGACCTTACTTTTTAAATCACAATTGATGCTTGGTGGACTTCTATGGATGTTGGCTTGCAGCATTCTATTGCTTGGACTGATGCTAGTCATGTATGTTTATGGTGTGTCTGTTGGGACTATGGAATTCTGGAGAGCCACAGCCACGGCATTATAGGTATTATTTGTCACCAAGTTTTTCACCATCTATCTGCACATGGGACCAGCACAATCAGGAAATACTTCTTGCCAACAGTGCACAATACAAAGTTCACAGAACTAACAGAGTCGGAAATCCGACAATTGACTAGTTCAATGAATAATGATACTGAATGGGCTATACTGACATAACCAGGAAGTCAAGAAATCACAATTGTATGTTTGCAAAGGAAATTTATATTTGCCATTTAGATCTTATCTTGATTAACTGAGTTGACAGACAAAATACTCCAGACTGGCACCTAAGGATGTTGTAACTTCTGAATTTCACCAATACACCTGGAATTGTTTCCTCAAGTTAGAATTCGTTATAGCTTATATTCCATGGAATACTAGATTGAATCTTCAGCTACGACGGTGATATGATGTAGCACAATTCCTGCTCATGCTACCATCAGCCAGCACCATCAGCAATATTTGCCCGAGGGAATACACACTGACATTTGATGCGATTAAGAAGCAATTGCGATCAAGAAGTAAATTATGCTTCGCTTTAGATGGGAGGATTTCCACAGCCAGTTTAGCCAAAACGTCAATCAGTGCTAACTATATCAATCAAAATTACGCAATACAAGAAGAACAACTAGGGTGTGATGGGTATGATAGCGTGTTCCTTTCCTAATTGAAAAGCTGATTATGCATGATAAATCATGCATCATCATACTGAAGTACATCTAGCCGTATATTTGGAGGGAGTTCTCGAACTTTTGGAGCTTACAAATATGTGTTTACATGAAATTAAGACTGACAACGCCTTCTCAAATCACTCAATAACTCGGGTGGTATAATTACCCATTGAGGCCTCGGCAATCTAGTGGCAAGAATTGACATACCACATTCCATGCATGACCCTTGGCATTTGGCATGCTATAGGCATGGTCATGAGCAGTGTCAGTGTACATAGCCAGAGCATGTTTTGGAAAGCCCATAAACACAATCAGAAATTGGGAGAGAATGAAAGCACAGATATTGGGAAGAATGAAAGTCTTCGAAAAGAGGGCAATGCTAGAATCAACAAGGTGTTAGCCATGAGACAAGGTTGTTCAAAGAACACTGAGAAAGTACGTATTTTAAGAAGTTTCGACAGTCTTTAACATTATCATCATGTAGCAGTGAATGCTGGCTGCATGGATTGCGCTGACACTGTATGGTTGAAATAAATTAATCGATATTCAAAATTCCAGAGTTCCAATCGCGGTACTATGTATTATGGATGGGTGCCTCCTGCAGCGGAATGCTGCCCTTGGGGAAGATGTGATTGACAAGAATGGACTGGAAATTAGAAATGATAGCCACTACACACAATATTGAACAAGAGAAGACAATGACAGCAAGTCAGTCATCAACTTGACATTAGCAAATCAATTGTTCACAAAATTGCCCAGACAGGCCGAGGACCATGCCACTGGATTCCACCATGAGGTTATGGAGCTGGAGGTAGCAGCGGAAATGGAGGATGAGGCTGAACATGAGAGGTTAGTAGGGCGGAACCTAGCTGCAATGACAGACAAGACTGTGGAAAATGCGGAGAAGTTATGGACTGAACCAGCAAAGGAGAGAGCTCATCTGCATGCAGAATGCACAGAAGACAAGGTGCAACAGGAGGCCGCATGGTGTCAGAGAGAAATGAGTAGCGATCTCGACACTGTGGCAAATAAGTTCAGGATCTGCAATTAATGGAAGAGGTGGTAGAACACCGACATCAAAGAGAGAAGTAAAGCGGTTGGAGGAGAAAACAGAAGAAGACGGAATTCGGAGGGGACTGCCTGGGCAAAGCCAGAGCCTCTGAGGTCCCTTCAGAAGTCCACGAACCAAATGTGGAGTGATGATTTGTACAACCTCAGGGGAGCCAAGATGTGGCGAGCAGCACAATACACCAACACCTGGGCAGTCATGACAGTGGAGGCCTTAATGGACAGAGATGGCAAGCAAGCAAACAAACCCATGGAGAAACAGGAGATGCTGAGGCGGAAATCTGCCCCCCTTATCAACAACAACCAGAACTACAAGCTATCACTGCGGGAAGGCCATATACTCGTGTCACTGACTAAGCTGTTGAGCGAGACTTTAATCGCAATCAGTCAAAAAAGCACCAGGCCCAGTTGAGCTGCCTTTTGATGCCATACAGCTACTCTGGAAGTGAGACAATTCCAGAGCAGGATGGGGCGGTCAGCCATCAATGCGGCGGCCATCATGGTTAACAGAGTTCATGCAGCCTGGATAAACATCCATATAACTGGTGTACGTCTTATGGACATTAAGCCAGCCTTCCCCAGCATGGCAAAAGAACGGCTAGTCAACTGAATTCAGGCCAAGCATATGGGTGGAGACAATAAACAGAGGATGGAGAGTATTCTCACGGGAAGAATGGTGGAGAAAATAATCGAGTGCAATGCCATGAAGTGACACCCAGCCCAAGCCGGTGTCCTGCAGGGCTCACCCATGTTACCGTTCCTCCTTGAGATCTGCACCACAACATTGGTCAAATGGGTCGAGGAGTACATCTCAGCAAAAGGGCTGTCATTTGCCGGCGATCTTGGCAAGGTGGCGACTGGATGCGATGTCAATCAGGTTGCCAAGATTATTGAGACAGGCACAGCAAACAGCATGGAGTGGGCAAGTAGACAAGGGCTACAGTTCAATATAGCAAAAACGGAAATGGCACTGTTGAAAAGCTGATATTGTTAGCAACCAGTGCGGAAAACGCGCCAGCGGTCCAAGGTTGGACAGCAAAAACGGGTCAGTTCAGTTCAAGACCTGTTCAAAAACCCACCCAGCTGACTCTTCGCGGACCAAACGCGGACCTATGCCCGTTTACCCGCGGGTTTCGCCAGGTCTGGCTAGATGCTTTGCTTGTGATCTACAGTTTCACGTTTCGGGTTTCACCTTTATGGTCACATTCAGATATGCTACTGTTAGTCGTAAAATATCTACATTGGTACGTCACAGTTCATTTTCGATGTATTGGCCGCCTTAATGATCAAAACGAATAGACACATGCCGCCTACCACATCCTGAATAGGAGCGTCAATGGAGCATCAACAATTGTTGGTCGTGTATCTTGGGTAATCAGGGGGGGCAACAGGTTAGATACAGTTATAAACAAAGTATTGGCCACCTTTATAGCAAAAAGAGAAAGCGAAATGCTCTCTACCCCATCTTTGAAATGAGTGTCAATGGAGCTTCAACAATTTTGGGTCTTGCATCTTCGGTAATATGAGTGGCACTTGATCACAAACATCCAGAAACAAGGATATGGCGGCCTGTATAGGCCCATATGTACGGAATGTTCCCGCCACATCCTCCAGGACAGTAACAACTCATATCATTTACAGAGGTAGCACTGAGTATTCGTGAGTTTTTTAACGTACCAAAACAGTTAAAACCATATATATAGACAATAATTGCCACATTGCGCTGTGATTAACCATATTGGAAGGCCAACAATCATTGACACTCCGTTGAGGCTCATGTTCATGATGGGGCAGGGAGCGTTTCAGTTTCTCTTTTGCCTATAAAGGCAGCCAATACTTTGTTTATGACTGCATGCAATCTGTCGCCTCCCAAATTATCCAAGATACATGACGAAGAATTGTTGACGCTTCGTTGACGCTCATTTGGCAATGCGTGTATCCGCAATATGTAATCATTTGATTTGGCGTTGTCCATCATTCACATTTATTTGGCAGTCTTTCAAGAATTTTCATTTACTTTCTTCTTGATCACTACATTGTTCTTGAATGATACATATAAATATATTCTTTAAAATATACTTTACAGTATCTGCTAATTCAGGATAATGTTAATCTCCAAATGCCATGCCATTCGATCAATGCTAGTCATCACTGCCAGGTTAACTCAGTTGGCTGCTGTGGTCTTCAAAATGAATGTTAGCTGCATTACCACACAGCAGATAGTGTACTAACCAGTGGCTGTTCCTTCATCAGTCAGCATATCTACATCAAAATCTGTATCTTTCTGGCTATCCTGGGCAGATGGATCGAGGGTAAATGATTCAGCACAGGGAAGAGATGTATGTAAATACGCATATCTAGCCAGCAAATTGACGATTTTGGAACGTTGAGCTCCAGAAGTGTTACCGGTTGGAGCGGGTGGTATTCTGGGCAGAGGTGGCATCAGCTCTGGAGTCAGCTGTCTGCGTCGGTTGGGCGGAGGTACACCCGTTTCTATATATCTCCAGCGTGTCTATCGATTCTTTCGGGGGCCATTTTGGCAAGGAAGGCATCCGGTTGTGTGGTTTTGACGAAGCATAGTTGTGTGTCTTTCTATCACAGCCTTCATCTTTTTATGCCCAGGTAACTCAACACCCCGCCTCTTCTCTTCTCAGACCTCAGTGTGAGATTTCTTGATCAGATGTTCTATTTCCTCTATTGCGGAGCAAGACAACCCTCCTTTGGCCATTTTGGCCATATTGAAGGCCAGGCACATGTCGGACTGTTCCAGGTGTACACGACCTCCTTGCCTTGCCATTGTAGCTGACAAGTTGCATACCTACAAGAAATTAGTTGCTGCTTCAAACAATAAGATGCAGCTATTACCTCAACCATATACACTTCCGTAGCCTTCTCTAAGGTGATTAACGCCTCTCTTGTGCACTCTCGGGGATGGTTATCACCAAATTCATCCACCAACATCCCCGAACTGACAACATTACAATTTTCAATTTGGCAGACTGCGCAGACAAATGGCTAGGTCGACAATGGAGGTGTCCCGTTAGGGGAAGCAAAAAATTGGTCACATAGCTCTCGATGTACACCCGCTGTGTATTATACAGTGAATTGACCGCTGTTCACCACGGCATGGATATACTCACATCCAACTGCATGCTGCTTCTCATTCGTGCTGCTTTCTGTTTTATGGACAGGTTTTATATGTTCATCCTGGGACATATTTTTGGTGGCTGCATTGGCAGTGTCGCGGTGGACAAACTGGTGTCTGCATTTCTCCTGTGTGCCTAAAAGTGACATATTTGACGAAGCGCCTGCCACTCGGCTGGATTTGGATCCGCTCTGACCTGGCTGAGGTGGTTGTGCATCCATGATTTGGTGGTGTGAAATAGAAGAGGAAGATGATAAAGAAAAGAAGTGGGGAGTTCTAAGGATTATATAGTTACCCACATGTCAGAATGATATAATTTGCTGCCAACATGTTCATTATACTCAAGATGAATTCTGCTGCATATAGATGCAGGTTACAGGGGTTTCCCACAGCCCCGAGATGTGCAATCAGTCGGTCCGATGTTGTTTGTTTGTTAACAGGGATAAATTGCCATATATGACAGCCGAAATCAGATGATTGTCAACTATACATAGGACATTGTGCGAGGGAAAGGATGTCTGCTGATGTTTGTCTCAAATTTTCCCTGGGATAGTACATGAAACTGACACTAACCATGTAGTCATGTTGTACGGTTAGCCTAACTATTTCCGTTTTACTTATAGTCAAAAGGGAGGTTTAGCTTTGTTCTAGATGAGTAAATGTACCAACCTTGACATAAAAGTCGCAGCTTGCCTCCATATTGTCAATATCTTGCAACATCCAACATCTTGCCCAACAACAAAGTCAGCGCAAACTACAATGGTCACTGCTCCGAAAAAGACCTTTTTGCTAGTTCCGACCTACAGATACGGCAAATCAACAATGCGGTCCACCCACTGACATCGTCAAGCGAATGAAGGCAAGAGCGGCTTGGAGGCAGAAAGAGTCCGAGCCCTTGGTGCAATGCGCAGCTTGAGATTCAAAAAGAAGCTTGTGGCCGAGAAACGACGAGAAACGCACTTCTTAAGCAATGAAGAGAATGTGAAATAGATTGAGGATTATGCTGAGAGAGAAACTGCTGCAGCAAGAAAGCGAGTTGAAGATGCAGAGGCAGCGGTCCAGCGAGAGCAGAAAGATATGAAGCATGCTGAAATCATGGGATTGACAACCAGAGAGCCTGAAAAGACTTTTGAGGAGATGATGGTTGCTATCGGAGACAGTATGACTGATCTAATAAGTCCCGACGATGGGGAGGATGGGGATGATAAGGATGATGAAGACACAGAGCAGGGCATGCGGAGCAAAGATGACAAACCCAGCTGGGTGATGGGCAAAATCACCAAAACAGTACAGCAGCGAATGGAGAGGTTTCGGCAGAAGCAGATGAAGCTTGACGAATTGATACAACCAGGATGGGAGGATACAGCCCACTACTTCGGTGCAAGAGATAAGGTGTACAGCACATCTGGATTGAGGGTTTCAGCAGTCATTGAACTGCAAACGGATGATGACACTGCGTCACCTGCACCAACAGCATTTGGAGAGTGTATGGAGTGTCTTGACATTGTCCGCGGAATATCGCAAATGCCGCAAGGGACTTCTCTACCAGGGAGCAGTCATATAAGGGTAGGTTGGGCAAAGCTGCAGTCAAACACGAGCATACCTGATCTTGAGCCAGCTGCCGAGCCGGATTCATCACCTTTGCTGAGAGCGCAGGCAGTTGAACTTGTAAGATTGTACTCCTGCAAATAGCCTCCAGCTAATCACAATATAGATTTCGGATTCGGACGAAGACATGGTGAAAGCTCCTGCATCTGCTGAGGAATAGATTGAAAATCTGTAATTTTTGACATCAAATCATGGTGAAAAGCGATTTGTTTACCAATATTGCTAAGTTTCAGCTTTCTCTTGATTTCAGTGATCAAATTGTGAGACATGATAATTCGTCTGTGCATGTGCAAGGGTTGAATGCACGATGTGAAAGTTCCAGAATCCAAATCAGGCAGTAGGATGGCCAACATATTCGATTTCTATCTTCAAGCGACTGGTAACTGACAAAGCAAAAGCTATATTAGTAACGAAATATACTGACAAGATTTAAGTGAGTGATGTCATATGTGTCATAGAAAGAGAGATCAGTACTCCTGACGAATGTATCTGAACTACCACCATCATGCTGCATTCATCCATGTATCCAACTGCATAAATCTCTGCACAGCTTGTGCACATGGTTGAGCTATGTGAAACTGATTATGGTATGTCATGGAAATTGAGGAGAAAGAGCTGGATAAGGAAAGGTGAGGAAGTCAAGCTATATTGACCAAAAACTAGTGAAATGATCTACATGCCGTAAATTGCCAGCCAAAAGCACGGGAATGTGATAGGGCCATGTCATCTCTCGCTCAGATAGCGTGGAGAGCAGCTGATCAGAACTTTGGATGTAACAAACCTCCTGGATGCAAACGAAATTACATGCAAATGCAATATTGGATGTCAATAATGTGTATATGACTGGTTGCATACAATTATTCAGTGTACAAAGGCTGTTTCGATGTGATTAATGTGAGTGTCAACAGATTGTCAACGATTTTTAGACTTACACATTCGGCAATCAATGGGCTGCATTGTCATATGTTTCCCCAGTGCATGTATTGGTCGGCGTTATAGTGAAAAAGGCAAATAACATGCTAGTTGCCACATCCTCAAAGTGTGCATCAATACAATGTCAACGATTTTTGGCTTTGCGTCATGCAAAATCCAGAGGGCTGCACAGTGACATTGACATATAGTCAAACTATTGGGCTCATTTCTAGAGAAAAATGATTACGGCAACATCACTACTATGTCCTAAATATGAGTGTCAACTGAGAGTCAACAACTTTTGGCCTTGCATCTAAGAAAATGGAAGAGCTGTGCGGTGACGTCAATCCATAATCGAACTATCAGCCGCCATTCTAGGCAACAATTGTTGCCACAACATCGCTACTAAGTCCTAAAAATGAGCTTCAACGGAGTGTCAACAACTTTTGGTCTTCCATCATGCAAAATGCTAGGGTTGTGCGGGGACATTAAGCCATAACTGAACTATCGGCTGCCTTTGTAGGCAAAAATATTTGGGACAACATCCCTACCAGCTGCTAGAAATGAGCGTCAACTGAGTATCAATGACTTTGGGCCTTGCATCTTGGAAAATGCAAGGGCTTTGCGGCAACATTAACCCATAATTGAACTTTTGGACATCTTTCTAGGCACAAATACTTTTGATGACTTCGTCACTATGTCCCAAAAATGAACGTCAATGGAGCGTCAATGATTTGAAGCCTTGCATTTTGGATGATCAAGGGGCTATGTGACTCCATTGATCCAGAATCGAACTATCAGCCACCTTTCTGGGCATCAATGCTTACGACAAGATCGTAGCCATGTCCCAAAATGAGCGTCAACAGAGCATGAACGGAGCGTCCACGATTTTTGCTCTTGCATTTTGGATATTCTAACAGCAATGGAACGCAGATAACCCACAATGAACCTATTGGCATCCTGTATTGGTAAAAATGCTAGTGACGATATCGCGTCCACCTCCTACAATTGAGCGCCCACGGATTGTGAACAGTTTTTGTGGAGGCTCAGAACGCTACACAGCAGTAAATTGCATTGTGCTGTTACTAAATGGAGTTTGACACGGTCAGTCTTTGCAATCTGTCCTTGTATACAACTTCACAAATATGTATGCAATGCTTACATATCTGATTTCTTTCCTTGTAGCTGTAGAGTCAATATTTAAGAATCCGGAGTCTGCTTTACTGTAACGTTACTTTCAGTAGTCTCTCGAGTCGGATTATGCAGCTTTCTAATTCCCACTGCCCTGTCAGAAACAAAATCTTTAAACCCTTCATAGTTCGAGGTTGTATTCTCTTCCAAACCTGAACATGTTTTTATTGGCGATTTGAGCGACCTTACTTTGCAAATCATCTTCGATGCTTGGTGGGTTTCAATGAATGTAGGCATGGAGCGGCCTATTGCTTGGAACAATTCTAGACATGCGTCTTCATGGCGATTCTATTTACACTATGGTATTAAGTAGACCGGCAGCCCTCCCATCATATGTATCGTTTGTAATCAATTTCTTTGCCATCCATCAGAACATGGAACCACCCCAATGGGGATACACTAGCTGGCAAAAGCTCACATCACAACGTTAAACAAATTAACAGAGTCGGAGGTCACTGAATTGACTAGTTCGATGGTTGATGAAACAGCTTTTGCCATCCTGAAGAGGCAAGGAGGTCAAGCAATCACAATAGTAAGTTCGCAGAGGAAAATCATATTTGACATCCAGGTTAATCCATATTGACCGAAATGACAGACAAAACAGTCCAAACTGGCAGCTAAGGACTTTGAAACTTCTGAATTTCACCAAAACACATGGAATCGCTACCTCATGGTAGGATTTGTTTCGGCTCATATTGAATGTAATGCTATATCAAATCTGGAGTTACAATGGTCATATAAGGCATTAAGCGAAGACCTAGTGCTGCCGTCCGCTACGACCCTTAGCAACATTTGCCTGAGGGAATATGCACTGACCGTGGATGCAAACAAGAAGCAATTGCCGTCACAAACTGAAGTTAGTTTAGGTTTGGATGGATGCACATCAATGACCAAACTAGTCATAACGTCGGTCATTGCTTACTACATGGATGAAATTGGGCATTGCGTAAAGCCGAACTCGCTTTCGATGAGGTTGATTGCCTGTTCTTTTCAAGTTTCGCAAGCTAATTAAGGATGATATGTCAAAGGCCATCATACTGGAGCAAGGCTAGCTGTACATTTGAAGGACGTGTTTCATTGTTTTGAGCTTACCGATGGCCATTTGCTTGGTATTACAACTGATGATGCTTCCTTAAATTACTCGATGACACGTGAGCTGCAATCAACACTTGACGCCTCTGGAACTGAGTGGCCTGCATTGAGGAACCACATACCATGCATGGCACACGTCATACTGCTGGCTTTAGGTGCATTCATGCGCAGTCTCAGTGAACAAGGCCGCACCAAGTCTAGGGAAGCCCATGAGCACAATCAGCAATTTGGAGAGAATAAAAGCATACATAATGGGAAGAGTCAAAGACTTCGAAACGAGGGCAAGGCTAGGATCAATAATGTGTTGGCTATGAGACCAGGTTTACCAAAGATAATTGAAAAAGTACGTATTTCATAATATTTTGAAAGTCCTGAACCTGACCTTCATATAGCAGACAATGCTTGCTGAATTGATTACGCTGACACCTGGTCGTCGAAACGAGTTCATTGACTGGCAAAAAGGCGAAATCCACATTGCGGTACTTACGATGATGGATGTGAAGACAAGTTGGAACTCTACACTTTAGTTGCTCAAGTGCACCTCCTGATTACAGAAATTCACACATGAGTGGCTTCAAAATCCAAAATACTGTGATTACCAGCCACTGTTCCAAACACAAGATGAATGGTCGATTGTGAAGGATGCAATGGAAGGATTGAGGCCATTCCGATATTGGACCCTTTTGATGTCGAAGAGGCATACAGCCACATTGCATCACGCTTTTACAGTATACAATGGCATGTTCGATCATATGGATAGTGTGATGTGAGCTTTGGCTAAGGAGAAGACTCAATGGAAGGAAGACTTGTTCTTCGCTGTGAAGTTAGCTCCACAGAGGCTGTCCAAATATTATACTGAAGTGACTTCAATAACGGGTATGCTTCTCATTTCTTCACATATCCTCGATTCTTTCCGGAACTTGCAATCGCTTGGAAAGTGGGACAGGGGAATGGATATCAATCCTGAGGACGAGACATCTTACACTACCCAATACCAAGAGGCCATACTGAAGTATGTGGAGAATGCATACTATGCCAAACATGACGTGTGCCGGTCAATAAACTCGAAAGCTTACCAAACAGCAATCTCATCCCCTCCACAATGGCCTCAGGATCCCTTCAATCATCCTTTGAACCACATGATTAGTCCAGCGATGATGAAGAATACTTAATACCTGACAATGTGACTGAGATTACACCTGGACGAAGCGATTGTGCAGCTTTCTTCTTAAATGCCACCAGGCTATATTGGAATTGGCCGCCTGAAGCACCAAACAACTGGGTGCAAAATAATCCAAATCTCAATCATTACCACTCTGACCCAATGGGGATTAGCAGTACATTTTGAATACCGGACAGAAACAACTGGAGGCATCAATAGGAGGAAACACACTCAACGTACGCTGATCTCTTGAATGTGGCGTGCAACTTATTCTCTATCACACCTCATGGTGTCGGAGTGGAGGCCAGTTTTTCGCTTGGCCAAGATGTTATCGGCTGGATGGAGTCAACAACCACAGGCGAGACCTTTTGTGAAAAAGTTGTTGTAAGGCACTTTGCTTGAGCCAATAACCAGATTTTGGCAGGCGCTGACCCAGAATTAGATACCACCAACACAGAAAACGACTCAGAAGTGAAGAAAGAGGCGGAGGAAAGAAAATTGCTCAAAATGGCCAAGGTTCACGACTTTTTGGAGATGTGGCAAGGCAGCCAAAACCTACATGCTACCCAGCAGAAATCTCGCACTCAAAACAAGCAGGTGACTGCTGTAGGATACATTTCAGATACAGAAGAGTTCATCAAAGCATCCTGGTCACTCTTTCAACATGATGGCACAGCTGCATTCAAATTGTCAGAAAGATCTCCTTTGTCACCAGCTTTGTCTGCATAGGACCTCACTGGAGGACAAACTCCTATATTAAATGTCCACCGAATCTGAAGAATCAACTGTCATCCTGTACAAAGTGATGAGGATAGCGCCCCTGAAAGCATTTCGGACACTGAAGATTGGCTTAACTGGAATGGGGACTTAGATAATCGAAATGACAGTGAAGACGACTGCGTGGCAGACGTTGAATCCGATATAGAGAAAGACGATGGCATTGAGAATCCGAAATGGCCAGAGCAGCAAGATGTGAGCGCTGCGCCAAATGTTCCCAGATTGATTTGGCCTACACGGAAGTCAAAGACACAGGCTGAAAAGGTGTTGGTGATGCTCAATGCAATCGAAACGAGGAGGAATAATGTAGTGCAGAAAAAGTAGGAAAGAATGCGTCAATGTTTCACCAGCTTCTTTATGTATCTTGACTGAGAGTTTTAGTTAGAGGTGTATTATGAGTGAATCATGAGCGGTAGGTTGTGAATATCAGTTGATTAACAAATGTATAGCAGGCTCAATGAAACTTTTGCCAAAATATATATATTGTGGTCGTGTGAGAGCGAACAGTGCAAGAATGTCACTGGGCTCGGCTTTGCTACATGGCCAAGTCTCAATCAGTCAGAAAGACCACCAATAAGTTCAAATCATGATGAAAACTATTATCCATGGCAGCAGTTGTTAAATAGACAATACATTAAAATGCGAGTCAACGGAGCATCAACGTTTTGGGGTTTTCTAAGTACGGTAATTGAACAGCGATTTGGTCGCTGTTATGCATAACTGATGTATTGGCAGCATTTATAGGCGAAAGAGACAGCAACCAGTTCACCACCCCATTCTGAGAATGAGTGTTAACGGAGCATCAACAATTGTCAGTTGTGCATCTTGGATAATCTATGTTCTGATTGGTTGCAGACATACATTCATCAGGTATTGGCAGCCTTTACTGGTAAAAACAACAGCGATGTGCTCCCTGCCATATTCTGAGAATGAGTGTCAAATGACCATCAATGATTTTAAACTTGGAATCTTGGGAAATTTATGTTCTGATTGGTTGCAGACATCCATTTATCAGATACTGGCAGCGTTTACTTGTAAAAACAACAGCGACATGCTCCCAGCTGCATCCTGAAAATTAGCGTCAATGGAGCGTCAACAGTTTCAATTGTTGCATATTTGGTAATCACAGCATGGTGCGGATGGTTGTGTTCATAACGGAAATGTTGACCGCCCTGTTAGGCAACAATTGAATATATCACAGGTACAACATGGATTCCAAATTAATCGATATTGCGAGATGCAAAGCATGCAACATCCTATTATTGGTTGTTGAAAATGCAATTTTGATAAGATACTATTAACAAACTCATAAAACAAAAGCCTTATATGAATCTATGGATGGACCCGCTGGGCGACCCGCTGACAAGCAGCCCAGTTCGGATGGGTTGGGAGTTTACCATCAAACCATACCCGAGGTGACGGTTCGGGTTTATTGAAAACCCGGATCGCCAATTTGGCCATGGTTATGTTTGGACCGGGACCCGGACCCGATGTGACGGACGGAATCGTTGCTAACACTTCAAGCAGACCAGGCCACAAGGTACACACCCGGCTAAAGCTGACAGCTAAGATACAGATCGGGAACAGGCTCATAGGGTTCAACAAACAGGGAATATCCGGTTCGACCTCGGGTTGGACGCACACCAAATGTTCAAGGTGCACCACGACCGATGAATGAAGACAGACAGGGCAGCGGCAGCGGGACTTGAAACTCTTACAAAGACATATGGGGTAGTACCGGGAGAGCATCAGGGCCGTCTAAGTAGCCTGCGTCCAAGCAGTTGAACAATATAGAAGCATGCACTGGTGGGATCCCGAAGAAGTATGTAGGCAAGATATCCTCTAACTAATCCTCAATTGACACACCAGGTCCATCCTGGGCGCGCATCCCACCACCCCCTGGATGGCCTGAATGACGGAGTGACGGCTCACACCTTCACCTCTGATCTTAGAATCCAGACAACAACAATTCGTAGTGAGACTGCCTTATGCCACCAGCGGCACACTGATGGTCGTGTACAAGGACCCTTCGTCTGGCACTCCGATATGCCGTGTAGTCGAGATAGACCACAGGCAAAGAAGGACAGCAGAAGACTTGACCTGGCCAGCCCCGGGGGAAGAACCTGTAGTTAAAACCATTATATACAATGACAAAAGCACAGCCAAGAGAGCCACTCACCGCTGGGTAGGAGAGAAGGAAGTGAAAGTCTGGGCAGGAGACTGGATGTGGTGAACAGATGGATCACACATGGACGACAGCCAAGTGGGAGCCGCAGAAGTGTGCTACCACTTGAATGAATGTAGGATCCACCGCAGTTATCTGGGCACTGGATGAATGGAGGTAGTTGATACCATGAGGTGGGCGATTGGACTCATGCTAAGGGTGACAGCCAAGAGAAGAGACAGACTTCAAAAGCATGGAGTGACAATGGTGGTAGTCTGTAGTGACTCTGAAGCCGCAAATTGATAAACTCCACACATAGAGCTGGGCCCAAGACAGTGAATAGCAAGGCAGATTGATCTCAGAGTGCAGGTTCTCCAACCCCACACCATCACAGCTGAGATTTACTGGGTCCCAGAACATTTCAGCATCGACGGAAACGACAAACCTGAATGCCAAGCAAACATTGCCCAAAATGCAAGCAGAAGCACAACAATAGAGTCGCCATACAGATCGGCCTGGAATAGACCTGAACCACTTTCCGAGGGGAGGTCGGCAGCCAAGGCAATGTGGCAAGCCAACAAGTGCAGCAACCAATTCAGCTATAGACTCTAGGGTATGACAGGGACCAAGAGAGCTGTTCCGATACCAAGCACAAATTCACTGGCTGCCAGATTCTACTAACGAAAGTGTGGGCTTGTACCCACTGGAGCATACCTCACAACCGTTCAGCCACCAAGAGAATGATAAATGCTGGTGATGTGCTGGGAAAGCGGGCCAGGTGCAGCAGCAGCTCTTCTGCCATTGCAGCCAGTGGACAGACCAGCAGAAAGCCCTCTGGAAAGCGGTGGGAAAGGTGACAGAATTCAAAGCAGGCAGATGCCGACACGTGTAGGTCTCTGAGCTGTTGTCCATGTATGAGTGTGATGGAGTGGTGATGGACTTCCAGGCAGCTACTAAAATTGAGCAGTTCTTACCCGAATGATTGGAGGACTGGGGTGGGCACGGAGGCTGTCTCAGGAGCAGGGAGCGGCATCAGTGTATTAATATCTTTTCGTTTCTGTTATGGTCTGCTCTATATTTTAACTTTCATTTGCCAGCGGGAATAAAGTGTAGTGGGTACAGATCACTGCCATCTAGCCGGTGCACCTGGGGGTGAATCGGGTATTAGGTCCGGTCATACTGTACAAAGAGTGGATACAGTATGAATAAACAACAACAACATATTATGGATGTCAAAACACAATAGAATACGACACTGGAGTTGCTTGAGCGATGCTACCGATTACGAGAATCCACCTGCAAGTAGCTCAAGAATCCCAAATCCCACTGATTACCAGCCACGCTTAGCAACACAGAATGAAACGACTATGTTGAAGTATATCATGGAAGTGATGACGCCATTCTGATGCTGGACCCAATGGATGTCGAACAGGGATATGGTTTCTCTGCACCACATTATCGCTGTCTCTAATGACATGTTCCATTATATGGATGGCATTATGCAAGATATAGCTAAGAAATGAACCCCATGGAAGGACGACTGACTCTTTGGTGTGAAGTTTGTGCAACAGAAGCTGACCAAAGAGTATGTGGAAGTACCTGCAATGACTGAAATGCTTCTCATTTCAGTGCATGTGCTAAGTCATGTCCGGAAGTTACGCTCATTTATACTGTAGGACAAAAGATCAGCTGTTACTCCTGAGGACATGACTTCTTATACCACACAATACCATGAGGTGTTTCTGAAGTTTGTAAAAAATAAATACACAGATAATTGTCTGGCATCAAATGTGAGACACAACTGACCAACAATCTCTTCCCCGCCACAAAGGCCTCAAGATCTGGTCAATCTTGTTTTGGTCTATACGATGTGTTCAGCGATGATGAAGAATACTCAACACCAAATGATGTGGCTGAAACGACACCTGAACACAGGAATCCCGCAGTGCACTTACCAATAGCACCAAGGCTCCATTGGAATTTGCCGCATGAACCGTGCATGAACTGTGGGCAAGGCTGTCTGAATTGTAATGAGTATCAGACCGACAGATGGATAGTAGCAGTACATTTTGGATACCGGATATCACCAACTGGTGGCACAAACAAGAGGTAACCTATTCCAGATATGCTCATCTCTTTAATGTTCCATGGGATATATTCCCAATTGTGCCACATGGTATCAGAGTGCAGGCCAGTCTTTCCGTTGCGCAAGATGTAATTGGGTGGAGGCATTTGGAACGATACCCCATCATTGAATATGACGGAACGTGAAGATGACTTGGAATTGAAGAGGCGTGAGGAAGAAATATACTTGCACACAATGGCTATGGTCCACAAATTCTTGGACATGTGGCAGGGCAGCTAAAGCCTCCATGCTACACAGAATAAATTTCGCTCTCAAAACATGCAAATCACAGCCACAGAAATCATTTAAAATACTGAGGATATTGTCAAAGTATTCTAGTAAATTTTCAACATGATGGTGCAGCTGGATTTAAGTTATCAGATACATCACCATTGCCCCAAGCTCAGTCTGCAAAGAACGTCCCTGGAGAACAAACTCAAGTACTAAATGCCTACCGAATCTAAGGAATCAACTATTATCCAGCTAAAGGTGATCAGAATAGTGCGTTTGAAAGTATTTCAGACACCGAAAGTTGGCTTAACGGCAATGGTGACTTGGCTACTCCAATTGTAAGGAAAGATGACTGGGAGGCAGATGATAAATCTGATTTAGAGCTGTACAATAGAATCATGTATCTGGAAAGCCCAGAGCAGCACAATCTGAGTGCTACATCAAATGTTCCTGGATTGATTTGGACAATATTGAGGTTGAAATAAATGATTCAACCGAGATTTCTGACTGTCAATGCAACAGAAACAAGGAGGAATCAGGGACTCAAGACAATCTAGACAAGAGTGGGTCAATTTGTTTTCATCAGGTTGTATATATTCCCTGGCGCAGAATTGAACTTGAAGTACTATCATGGGATAATTGTGAACAATCGCAGGTGAATATTTGTTGAAAAACAGATCTATAGCAGGCGAAATGAATCATTGAGCAAGATATAGTCATTTTCATTGATTGAGACTAACCTGTGCAACAATCTAACTGAGAGTGGCTTCGCCAAAGGACTGAGTCTTAATCAGACTGTAAGGCAACCAATAAGTCCAAATCATTTGGTTCACAATTATCGATGGCAGCTGAAGGTGAAAAGACAATACAACAAAATATGCATCAAAGGTACATTAATGATACTTAATCTCGTAGGTAACCCAATCGAAACATCATTTGGTCGCTGTTACGCATACCCTACGTATTGGTAGCCTTTATAGGAAAAAGAAAAAGCAACATAGTAACTGCCCCATTCAGAAAATGAGTGTCAATGGAGCGTCAATGACTTTTGGCATTATCTATTTGGCAATTTGTTGCAATTTGTGGGAATTATTCATATACAAAGTGCTGGCAGCCTTGTCAGGCAAAACAGTGCAAGATATCTTTGTTACCGTGTCTGAAAATGAGTGTCAAGGGAGTGCCAAAGATTTTTGGTCGTGCAAGTCAGGTAATTCAAATGTAATTTAGTAGTGGTTATATATAATGAGTCCATTGGCAGCCTTTAGAGGTAATAGAGAAAGCAATACAGTTACTGCCCGATTCTGAAACTGAGTATCAATGGTGCGTCAACAATTTGTTGTCTTGCATATATAGTAATGGCAAATTGTATTGGTCGCTGTTACACACACCCAACCTATTGGCAACCTTTCTAGGTAAGAGAGCATGGGACACAGTTGCTGCCTCATTCTGAAAATGAGTGATGATTGAGCATCAATGATTTTTGGCTTTGCATCTTGGGCTATGTAAGTGGCGAGTGGTTGCAGATATCCACAAATGAGATATGGGCTGCATGTAGGGGCAATAACAAAAGCGAGACACTCCCTGCCCCATTCTGCAAATTAGCTTCCACAGGGCATCAATGATTTTTGTTTATGCATCTGGGGCAATCTAAGTGTTGCTTGGTGGCAATAATTCATAAAAGTAGTAATGGCGTCTTCTTTGGCAAACAGTTCATGATATTTTCATTACGCCATCCTGAATACAAGCTACAATGGAGTGTCAACAATTTGTGGTCTGGTATATTGAGTAATCATGGCAACGCGCAGAAATTCGAGCTCTTAACAGAACTATTAACCTCCTCACGATGTTTAAATACAAAATATAGCAGTAAAAATACTGACCACAAAATAATCGAGATCGCAAACTGGAAATCATGTAAAATGTGATTACAGGATATTGTATAAGCAATTTGATATGACAGTATTATCCAACAGCAAAAACAAAAGCATTATATGAATCTTGTGGTGGACTAGCTGGACAAACCACTGTGAACTCGTCCATTACAGACTGGTTGGGAAATTGACATTTGAACATACCCAAATTGACAGTTTGTGTGTATTGACAACCGATACCACCAATTTACCAACAGTTGGGATCCGACCTGGACCTGGACCCCAAGCAATGGTCCGGAACCGTTGATATCACTTGATGCGGGGAAAATCGAGTCAGAAATGCTAATTCTTTATTTCCCTGCTCTTGGTCTCACATACTCTTGCTGAGTATTTGCAGATCCATGTAGATTGTGTGGTTCCTCATAGCCGGAAACAATGTCATATACTCTCGCCCTGTTGGTATGCTGCTAAAGCCAGAATCATTCTTTCACCGAAAGTATCTTTGTACACCTGGAGTGCTCCACCATATTACCATACGGTAATGAAGCAAACTTAGACATGAACTTGGAGGGCATGATCGAGCGATATTAAAGATAGACTTGGAGGCAGAGTTGGAGCATGGTTGGAGACGCCATTTGTGGCCAGAATCAATTAAGATTGCAGGCATTCGATCTGGAGGCGGTAGATCCAAATGGAGGCCCAATGGGAGCTGAGACACTATTTATTGGTTAACTAATAATTGTGGAAATGCAAAGACTTGAGTACAACAAGGTCCGCCAAGAGATGATAAACGAGAATCTGGCTGAGAGATAGTTGATCTTGGAATGATGCATTACATGGTGTATGCAGTACTCTGCGTGTGCAGTCCTCGATTTATGCAGAAATCTGTGTATGCAGCACTCGGTGAATGCTGTACTTCATGTTATCTGATAACAATGGCAAGGAGAGATCACAAGAGATGACTTAACTCCGGGATCTTAGGTGATGGTAGAGCTGAGGATGGGAATGAAAGAGTTGAGAGGAGATGGGAAATCATCATGAGAAAGTGGGACCTGGAATATGTTGTGTGCAAGTCAATCCACCATTGCCTATATGGCAGGTACGACTCCTGATCCAGCAGGCAACAACTCAACTAGAAGAACTTATTGACCCAATCAGGTACATCGTACCGCTGATTTCTCATATCCATTCATATCCTACATTTCATTCACCACTTCATCCCCCATCTCTCTTTCTTTTCCACAACTCTACTATTACTGCAGAATAGAAAGTTGAGCCATCCCTCTTTATCTCTCCATTCTCTGATTATGAGTTAACACCAAAAACAGCATGCAGTGGGTAAAGCATACACCGAGTACTACTGCATCCACCAATGATTGTTGGCCTGCCCATCACCATTATTATTATCACGTGACCCCTGAATGTAGGTGCAGCTTCTGGCTTACCTCCCCACCTGATTGACTGCCACCAGCCAGCTCCCCATTAGAGCTCAATGGTACAGCTACCACATCACATTCCCACTGTTGCAAGTAAACTAACTGATGATCAGAGTCTGATCAGCAGCCAGTGTGGCTCCCATCAACTGCCTCCATGTTATCCTCCAATCTCACCCAATCATAGCCTCAAAGTGCATCTTTATAATCTCACAATCATGGCTTTGGAGTGCATCTCCATACTTGCTTGATCACAGCCTCTGAGTGAATCTCTATGTTGGTTCAATCATGGCCTCCAAGTGTATAACCACACAGGTTTGAATACATCCTGCAAGTTTGCACAATTATAGCTTCCAAGTGAATCTCCAAATACACTCTCTCATGGCCTCCATGGGTACATCCAAATTGGCTTGACAACAGCCTACAACTACATCTCCAAAATTGCTTGATCATTGCCTCAAAGTGCATCACTAATCTCACTCCATTATGGCTGCCATGTGTATCTCCAAATTCACTCAATTGAAGACTCCAAGTTGGCATAATGACAGTCTCCCAAGTGCATCTCCAAACTCCCATCTCCAGACTAACTCAATCCTGGCCTCCAAGTTTGTGCAATCATGGGCCCCAAGTGACTGTGCAAACTGGCCTGACCAAGGCCTCAGAGTGCATCTCTGAGGTCCCTCCATCATCATCTTCAGGGGAACATCAAATTGCTCTCAAGCACTGGCTGCTGCCAGTTCAGATATACCATCTGTAGATGGGTAGCAACACAGACACATTGATATATAGATACAATGATGAGTATACAAATTGAATATGTCTGTGTAGAAATTGTAGAATAATAAATAGTAGTGACGATTTCTCGGCGCACCAGTAGTGTTCCCACTGATGATGATATTATGCCCAGACTTCTTCACTGTAATTAGATGTGCTCTCAGGCTTGTCCCTGGTGCTTCCGGGCTTGTTGATGCCACTGCCAGGCCTGTCGCTGGTGCTCCTTGGCTTGTCGTCGGCCCCCCCAGGATTGTTCTCCGCACATCCAAGCTGGTCGCCGGTGCCCCTGGGCTTGTTCCAGGTGCTTCCAGACTTGTTTCCTGTGCTCCCAGGCATGTCATTGGCAGTCCAAGTGCTGTCGCTGGGAGTCCCAGGTCCTCCTGGCATTGTCGACAGCACTCCCAAGTCTGTCACGGGAATGCCATGTACACCTAGGTCAACCTGATGGGCACTGCCTCAGTATAGTGAACTCTGGGATTTTACCACCCTCGGATTCTGGTCCGACAACTCTCAAATACTCCCTGTGGTTCATTGATGCAAAACTCAATCTTGCTGATCTCTGATGCTCTGAAATGACATCTGGACTTTAGATGGAACTGTTACCAAGTCATGCAGTGTCACTTCCTACAGGTACAAATACAGGAGTGTTTGAGTGGTTGGGTGATGTCACCTCTGAAACGAAGGTCATCAGCTGCAGTAGAGGTATAGTACAAGTACTAGTATCCAAGAATTACCAGAAACACCATCAGAAGGCGTCCACTCCAGCTATGACACAATAGTCATGGGTTTCAAAGCACCATTGCCCCCGAGCTACTTGTCTGCGCTTCCTCGACCTCCTGCCACAGAACCCTGATCGACCTAATGGCCAGCCATGTCAGCTTTACATCCTGACACCTCCAAGCAACAGAGTTCCCCAAGAACTTTAAGACACAGCAGTGCAAGGCCATTTCTGAAATGCAACTACATATTTGGTGATTAGTTGGTACATCATCTGCCCAAGGATATGGAGAAGAGTGCAAGACTGTACAACATGCTCCAACATGTGCTTGTGAGTTAATCAATGTGCTGAGAGAGTTGTTTGCTTGCTGCATCTACTACCTGTTGCACAAGGCTGCTGGGAGCATGCTGGGGTAGATTAGATCACTCACATGCCAAAACAATTGAGAAGAAACCACTGTATATTAGCATTTGTAGACCACTTCTCCAAACAAGTCTATTGGATGACCTGCACTAAGACCATTGGCTCTGTGGAGTTTGCCCAGTTATTATTGGAGGTTTTAATATGACTTCATGGTGTCTGCCAACAGATCTTTTGCCAACAAGAAACATATTTATATCAGATATCTGGGTGAAAGTATGTGAGAGGTTGCAGACCAAGCGGTTCATATTAGCAGTATTTCTTCCACCAATGAACAGGATGTCAGAGATCTCAAATACACAAGTCATCCAGTATCTACCGGCTTTTGCCACTCAGTATCTACACCAGTGAGACACCACGCATCCACTCCTGGAACATGCATACTGTATTGGACGGCGTCAGATGTAAGAGATATTGGCCACAAGGCATTTGATATCATAATCAGAACAATGGTACTCGAAGTTCATTTGAAGGAATCAGAACATGACAAGACTCGAAGCTGTTTAATTGTTGTACTTGCTTTACTATACATCAGAATGAGTAAAGTGAGAAGAAAAGGATATCATCCAATGCCAAACAACCTCACTTTATATACAACTTGTCTGCCATCCGCCAATAATATCTCATACTCCTATATACCATCCCACTATGTTCTCATGTTGTTATACACCATCATTTCGACTGGTATGAATACCACCATGTCACATCATCCGATGTCACAACTCCTCACACCATTTCCTTATTATAATGCATCATACTGCCACCATCTCAATACATTTCTATACCTTCTCCCCATCTCCCAACGTCTCTGCCTTCTTGTAACACCATATTTTGTCCCACCTTCCCCAAAACCATTTCTTTGTACATCTACCATCATCACTTGCTAGCTGCACCATGACACATACAACATTTCAATGCAGTTACCCACCAATTCCAGCCCGGTCATATTGGATCTAGGATACACTCCATTGCGTCAGATTGACTTGGTAGGGTGCAAACAATAGCATGATTGAATGTAGGGCATGGAAGGCACGACTTCTGTTGCACGATTGCTGGCCTCAGTACTAGATGCCCAGGACTGCCTCTACTATATACATTACAGCCGGATGGTGAAAACAGACAGCAAGTCGATGCCAGGTACATGTGATATCAGACAGTTACAGATGTTGAGTACAAAAAACTAGCCAACAAATTAAGCAACCCAAGACCCATTTCAGTGGATGCTGCAGCATCCACTGGCCGGACCTTACAACATCATTGAGTTGCATGGGCTAACTCTAGTCAAATTGGAATTACTGCCAGATATGACAATCTATAATACAGTAAATGACAGTAGACTCAGAATATACACAGCCAATTCAGTAGAACAAAAGCCATCTAATCCACCCGTTCGAAGTGTAAGTTCTGAAGATTGTACAATTCTACTGTCATATAACATGGAAGGGATTACTCAACATGAGCAGGTGCCAGGTATCCAAGGTGGCTACAAATACCAGATTCAACGGGAAGGCTACAATGAAATACCCAGGGAACCAGCCATCAATCTCTTACAAATAAAGCAGATGCTTGATAACTACAAAACACAATACAAATTGGGGGAAATCGATGTCAAACAGAAACGTACAGGCTAAGGCGATGAACTAAATAACGAGAGATTACTGTTGATTACGGGGTCGATGACAAGTAGGTTTAAACAAATTTTGGAGACGTATCGCAAATACTGGAGGACGAATATAACATGGAGAGAATCGAACTGTTGACATAACATGTGGCTCTACCGGATGTAAGGGCCGAAATGGGGAATATTCATGTCCACACATTTGTGTGGAGCAGCAAGAAAATGAGAGATCGCCCACTTTGACTGAGAATAGACTATAGTCACTTAATATTCCTACGAATTCATTTGAGTCTGCACTGAAACCATTAATCACTTAGGCCTCTTCCGGTATTTGCAGTACACAGGGTGGAGCATTAGTTGCCACGTGTCATCTGCAGCAGAGTTGCAAAGCAAATTGTATCATTTGAACTTCCTCTCTTCATGCTCCAGCTTCTCAATGTAAGCCAAAACTTCCAGAGACTATTTTCTGATTCGGCAGTACTGGTAAATGCATACTATTTTGCAAAGCTCGAGTTATTTAGTAGTGTTGACTAGCCAGGGAACTGAATTCATGGTTTCGTGTACAGTAACTACCTTCCTCCAATGGAGAGTTCATATGATGCTTAACATTTACAGAATCTTTGGGGTGGCCATCTCTTACCAAATCATGTATATATTCATACAGTAGCAGCCGCCACCTGGACTAAGCAGCCTCTACTCCAATCTGAAGTGTGAAGCAGTTTGAGAGATGAGAATTCGTGTGAACTACTTCCACCAATTCATAGTTGAAGGCAACAATGATAGAGAATGATGCAAATAGACATATTCAGTTTATGACAAACATGTGGACATGGCACTTCAGTGCCTGATTGATACATCCATAATGATTAGTTGCTTGTTCAAGTTGGCATCATACCAACCCAAGAATGTCATACCTGACAGGATTGCTGATTATAGCTGTGACTATCATCCAATCTTTTGCAACAACATATGTAGCAGCAAATGCTGCAGCTCACCTATCAATGTTAAAGCAATGTCTGATCCCTTCAACACTTTGGGATGGATAACTGAAGTGTGCCAATTGTTATACCATGATTTGCCAGCAAAAGCTGTGGTATTTGCCATACATAGGTGAGCCAGGTCTCAGATTGTGAGACACGTGCTCATCATTGCCTTCATTGCCTTCATTGGCAGATGGTATTGGATAAAATGCAGTCCACAATGAGTCCTTTCCAGACGAAAGACATTTGCCACATTCGTCTATGTACCTGTAGGTGGTTGAGTCATACCATGTTAGCCATTTGAGTTCAACCTTCATACCTGCACTGAGGTTTGCAATACTCATGACACAAGTTGAATCATGCCATTCATATCGATTTATATCAAAAGTTCAACATACCTGCCGGATTCCAGTAAACTGAAAAGAAGTTGAAATTTTCTAGTTCAGTCTACTGATTGCAGAAGTCAATCGTTTCCAGAGATTCCCAAGGGACATCTGTTTCACAATGGACGAATAATTGGAAGATATACTGTAGATAGTTCATCGTAATTCGACATTGGCATTATCTTGCTCTATGGCATGTATCGAAATAGAAATTGCAGCAACAGGCTTTGGAAAATTTTGATCATTCCAATAATGACAACTACATTTCCTGTGGAGGCAGCATCAGTCAATCACTACCAGGCAAACCACATGCCAACAGCTCAGATCATTATGGCTGGCATACCAGCAAAGATGCAATTGAGTGGTAATCAATTGGCTTCGTCTCAGTTTCTTCATCAGCAATAACTATGAACACCAATGAAATTCCACTCTGACCAATACTGATTTAACATATAACAGTTCCTACATCAAACCATTGATTTACTTCAAAAGGCCAAAGATATATATTTTGTTGATACCGAAGATTGTGCCTTCCAGATGACCTTTTTCAACAATGTGTATCAGTAGAGAACAGTAGGTTGGTTGAATGTATAATGAGGAATATCTGTATTTCATTGTCACAACAATCAATGATCTCTGAATATGTGACTGTAATCTATATCCATTCTCTGTCAGCTGCCCCATACGGTCCTTACAAGACTCCGGTATCCAGTATCCAATGGATGTCATCATGCTCAGTTGACTCATCAAGCCATGGAGGACACACATCTGGCCAACCCCAAAGAGTTGGTGGAGATCCCATGTGCTGTAATCATTGCCAGCAGGACCCAGATTCTGTAACCATGAGTATGGTACTCGATGTTTCCCTTGCTGAACACCCCATTCAAATGCACTGTATTGCTTATTCAATACACAGAACTTCCAAGTTATCACCACATTGTTTGCTGCTTTACAATATTGGCCTGTTCCTCCCACTTGGTGTTTAGTTATCAATACAAAGGAATTAGCTGTATGCTGGAATCTGAGTTGCATTTTTGTGTGTTCATGGTTGCCCATTTCTGCATACATGTGGAATATATCCAGATAATCCAGAAAATACTTTGTCAGCCACCGCATCATATGATTAACATGGCCCGAATGATGACAAAAGATCATTAATGCACTGTAGAGTGCAGTTTACTTTCACTCATGTTCATGAAGGACCACCTCACTTGAGACTTTAGCTTGATCAGGTTCAGCATACTCTACACATTCAATGAGAAGCTTTTGCAGAAATGACTCATCCATCAGACAGTCAGAGATCTCTCCCATGTATCTTGTGGCAATTCATTGTACCATGGTTATGAAACATAATTGCGAACTTTGGTTCCTTCCAACCCTGATTAAAACATTCTCATCACAACTGATGAACCCTCCATTTACCTGAAGATCTTTGTTCAGTGTATCTTTCCACCACTGTGTTCAATGTTGTTTGTTCTTGCTCAGAACATTGAAGTTCATGAAGGTGGGCATGTGGCTTCGGTCTCCGAATTAGGGGTTTTCTATTTGCAACGTTCAATTCCTACCACTTACTAATCATTCAGGGCCTTCGTGTCTGTGACATCAGCAGTGCCACGACACTTTGCACTTCATTGTCGTCAGTCCGGACACCATGCGTCATATTCGTCACTGCCGAATCCAGTCCCCCTGCATAATTGTTATCCATCAATGTATAAATCTCTGGATCTTCTGGTGCACCCGAAAATAGCCACAATGTCTGATAATACAACCCATACAGAGGCTCGATTCCTGGTGGAGCGGTTAATTGAATTGTGAATTGAATTCTCTGATTCAGCACAATTTTGCAGCCGGCAATTATGTTCCGCTTCATCTGTTCTGTTGCAATGAATATCGAAATCCTGAATAAAGAGCATGACAGTTAGCTGTTGGTTGATTGTTTTGCTCTGAATGTGAAATCATCAGATGACAAATTATGGATATTCCATCCGTTATCTGGCTCTTAAATACTGGTATTCAGATTATCATTGGTGAGATTTGCAATTCCCACTGCAAGCGTGTTCACTAGCATAGCATCAGTACCATATGTTATCTCATTGATGATATTCTCGAGAGTCTCTGCCACTCGAGGCATTGTGACAATATTAATTGCTTCCAAGGATACTGTAAGCACCAGATGACTTAAAGCCAGAGTTCCTCAGCTGCTTAGCTGGCTACCTGGCATGGTAGTGGCATGTAGGCCTGGACAGGCGCGGCCTCTGTTCTGCATGCCAGCTGTAAGGGTGGCACAACCCGGCCTGGGTCAGATGCTGCCTAGCCTGTACCTGATTTGTATAGCCCACATTGGCCTACACAAGCTACTCTCTGGTTGATGGACAGGATACAGCAATGGCAGGGCTACGATGAATGAGTTGGACATGGTTAATGTTTGCAACTGTGGAATCATTCTGAGTGAAGGCAGCAGAGAATCTTTCAAACGAAATAGTCAGTTTGGTTTAGCCTGTGAAGAAACACCTGCTTGCTGCCAAGAAACGCCCTACAGGCCAGGCCAGAGACGCCAATAGACCCAGCCAAAAGCCTGCAAGCCTGGCCCTTATTTAAATAGCACCACGAAGAGCAGCCTTGCCACATTGGAAAACTGCCCACAGCTGGAGTTGTCATATCCAATAAATGACAGCCAGGGACTCAATTCAGTCTTCGGAATGGATTCCACTTTTCTCTGTCACCTTTAATTGTGGGATAATTGTTCTGAGCCATATTCACCCATTTGTCAAGGGTATTCCCACACAAAATAGACAGGAGTAACCCCACATCATGCTTCTCAGCAAGCATTGTGCATATCATTGCTGCTGCCTCTGAGGTAACAGTCTTGCCCAGGTCCCAATCATAATTCACCAGCCCTCTTGCCATATCGGAATTCCAAACACCTCTTCGCACAATGAACCATTTAGCCTAAACCAGATGTACTACTATGGCAGGCGCCGAATTGAATATAGTCTGCCAGGGGCTCAGTCAGCTTTCAATTGGTGAGTCTGATGGGCATTCAGCTGCCTGACCATCTGATCAAGAGACTGATGTTGAAATTGTTGTTGAGTGTATTGACAACACGGCAGAGTACAGAACACCTATGTTCAGGATCACAGACCTGCTGACCATTCTCCACCTGCTCCTGAACCGCCCATGCACCATTCTGTACATTCCTTTCATCTTCAATGATCGCTTTCAGTGGTTTGTTTTTGCTTATATTTTACTCTATTCACTCTACTTACAGTATGACAGCCCCCTAGTCCCCTCTGACTCTGGGCTGGCCAGCACGATGTCAAAGCTCCCAGCCTGTGACCCGGCGTCCCTTGCACACAAATGTAATCAACTAAAGTGATTGAAAATATACAACCAGAATGGGATGAATTTAAGGAGAATCTGCCAGTTCTTACTCCAGCAACCATTTGGGCAAAACTCTTCCCGACATCACTGGCTGCCAGCAAATCCATTACCAAAATAACCTTTTTGTCAATAGAATGTACCCCAGCAACATACATGAGTTCGCATCTGCCAGCTCTCCATTCAATTGATATCTCCACCTCTTTTGGAATGTTTTGTGCTGGTTTTTCAATTGTTTGAAGTGGCAGAAGAGATGTTCCTGTGACTGGGCCGCTGTCCTACCTCCATTACCACACCACCAGCAATTTTGGTCATTTCATTGTCCAAACTGAATCAGGTATCTGGCCACTGGCCGTTGTCCAGACTTCATCAGTACAGTCTGAGTGCCAGTGGCCTCATACTATTCAGTTGGATCGGTCACTTGCTCCCAGCTTTGCCTTGGAGCCTGAAGCCATAATGATCTGAGCATTTGATGGCCTCACACTTAGCCTTCGCCATGGTCTTTGCATCTGAAAGTCTACTTGCCCTGTCTACAGCTGAAGTGAATAATTTTTCACACACTGTGCCTGCCCTGCAGCCCGCTTGTGCTAGATCCACATGGCAACCTGTTTGCCGATTCCCGGGAATGCCAGTGTGTTCCTGGACTCTGTGGAAATCTGCTTCAACACGTATTCGGCAAAGAGTTCTGGCGCTCCTATTCATTCACCTAGCGGGAGGCTGCACTGGGCCAGGTTCCATGCATTCTGTTCATCAGAAGGCTACATGGGAGTCACTGATGGCAGCTACCTTTGTAAGTCCATATGTTAACAGAGTGTCTCTCTGTCTTAGTGACACCTGGAATTCAAGTCCTGTCATCTACAGCTGGGATTCGCTGTCCTCTACTCCTCTAGTGTTGAGATGACAGCCTGGCGCCATCTGGGTGTCTCCGTGCTTGCATACTGCAGCTGCTTCCACTTTACTGTTGGCAGATCACAATCGATCCATCCAATACATCCAGAATCCTGTGCCCACAGTGATTGCTTTCTGTTGTACAGCAAATCCCGTCTCATTTTGCCGACATGTTTTGGCCAAGTATGACCGACATCATAGCCAGTTCTTCATCAAGGCTGGGCCAGCGCATCGTCTCTGCCTCTCAGCCTCACTCATGCTAACTGTCAATGACTCTGCTTATTCGCACACCAGATGTGGGGTGCTGTGTCATCATCTTAAGTTTTGAGCCTTCTCCAGCATTTGCCTGCCTCGCTGTGAACTGCTGTTGCCTGCAGCCGAAGACTGCTTGTACAGCTGTGAGTCCTGAGACTCTCATAATTGCACCAAGTGGCGCCGTGGGCATTGCACCCTGGGTTGTCCTGGCCTGCCCAGTGAGAAGAAGTTGAAGATCCTCTAGCGAACTGGATTTGTTCAGATCCCCCCAAAGCTCAGGTCCATACAGTCTGACAGCTTGGATGCAAGCCATTTCGGCAGGTTGAATCTGCTTGGGAGTAATTTTGTGTATTCTTGTCAGTGCTCACAGTCAGGCTTCTGCCACTTTGGCCTTTTTCATGCAATGGTTGTGATGGTTATTGAACATTAGGTGAGCATCCATTCAACCTCCCAGGAACCTGGTCGCTTCTTGAATCAACTGGGCAAATCAGTCTCCAACTTGGCAATTGGCTGTGAGTTTTGGCTGGCAGTGCTTCATGTGGCCATAACTGCAGGTGACCAGTGCTGCATCCGTCTATGCAGTAGTGGAATGGAGGTCTCACTTACTGGCCCACTGTAAGGGCATGTACACTAGCGTTTGGCCTGATAAGCATACATATGGTAAGGACAGATATATGACGAGTCCAGTTACACACAGGAACTCATGGGGTTGTACCAGCATGTGTGAGAGCAGTACAGATAACCTGCACTAAGGCAGTCGCGCTGTACGGAAGCGAACTCAGGTGGGATCTAAAGGCTGGCAGCCCCCGAGACGACCTTCAGCTACGTCTCAATTGACAAGCCAGGTTAACCCTGGGCGCACTGCCGATAATTTCTAGAGTAGGCTAATGACAGACTCAGGGTTCACACCTGCAGTGGTGGCCCTTAACAGCTGACAACAACGGTTTGCTTCAAGGCTAGCAAGCGCGTGCAAAGGCTCCAAGGCAGAAAAGCTGTACGATTACCCTACACCTGGTCCACAGGTAGGTAGAGCGGCTGCCATAGATCACTCACACGGCAGGAAGCCAGAGACCATGTGCTGGCCAGACCCAGGGGAGAAGCCAGCGGTGAAGGCCACTATACTGGAAGACGACGCCCCAGCCAAATGAGCCACCGAGCTATGGGCAAGAAGAAAGGAAAGCAAGGCAGCATCTGGCACTTGGATGTGGTCGACGGATGGATCTCAAATGGACGATGAAAGAGTAAGAGCCGCAGCGGTGTGCTTGAATGGAGACGGCGGGACGGTCTCTCGCATCTACCTCGGCACGGGACAATTGGATGTTTTCGACATTGAACTCTGGGCAATCAGAGTCGTACTCCGAATGTCCATTGCAAGAGCCGTGGCGCTACAAGTACATGGAGTCATGACAGTGGCAGAATTTAGTGATTCGCAGACGGCCAACCGACGGACAGCACACCAGGACCCATGGCCAGGGCAGCATCTAGCGACAGCAATCAACGAGCATGCAACAGCCCGCAGCGCACACAGGATTGAACCCATGAGCCACTGGGTCCCGGGACACTCGGGCATCCCCGGGAACGAAGCGGTCGCCCGCCAGGAAAGCAAAGCATGAGAAGACTGAGGCAACACAGTACGCTGGCAAATATACACCTTGGCTGAGAATAGAGGTAGACGGATCTCCGAAGGCAGAACCGTGGGGAAGGCAAAGTGGGAGGCCAATAAGTGCTCCAAACACTATGGATATAGACTGAAGGGCAAAGCTGGGAGCAAGAAATCCGCTCCAATGACAAGCGTGAAGTCATTGACAATGAAGTTCTACAGACTGAAGAGCGGGCATGCACTGATTGAAACTTACCTTAAGTGGTTTGGACACCGAGAGGACAACAAATGCCGGTGGTGCAGAGGCACAATGATACAGATGTAGGAGCACGAACACGGTTAAAGGTGTTTAGACCGGGGGCGGTCTGTCTCTCGTTTCGGTGATGTCTCTGGTCTTTGCTTGTTTCCTTGTGTTTTCTCTCTTTCTTTCTAATCCTGTGCATTTGATTCATTTTGCTTTGTCACAGGGGATGATGGATAGCAGGAGAGAGCTCCGCCAGATTGCCCACTCGCCCGGAGGCGGAGGGTGGGTTTTAGGCTATGTTATACTCTAATTAGAGTGAATACAGTATCAATAAAACAAACAAAGAAGGACTGATATATGGTTGCAAAGGTGAATGTGAGTGATGGTAAATATGTGTATAGGAAAGATTGTCGCTACAGATCACAGTGTTGTGGTGAGCTGACTATATAGAATGGCTGATACCTCGCCCTGGATTACATTTCGCCATTCCACCCGCTTGATCCACTTCGCTGGACAGGATTCGGGTTGCATGGCCACCTGGCTGTAATTTTTCGTAATTGCCACCCATCCGAGAATATCTTTGAAGGTCAGGCCTTCAACTCATTCAACTCTCAGTTCAACCCACATCATTAGCCCAGTAGTATATATTGTGAAGAAAGTTGGCAATATTGGTGAGCCCTCTCGTCAGTCTGCTTCCGAGTGGTAACTTTTGCAGACACTTTTGGCCAATTACCATATCCACAGTTCTGTCTAATGGAAAGCTTTTAGTCCATTGCATGTGGTCTCCATCTATCCACATGTCCGTCATTGCATCGATAAGTATCCCTCTTGCCATGATTGCGAATGCTGCCTCGATATCCATTATGAGGATAGTCATATTGTTGTCATCTGTCCATGGCACCTGTACTTCGTCGATGATGATGGCTGATACCTTGATGGATGATCTGTTCTTTCAGCTGCCAAACATTCCAGCACTGATTGCTACTCATCTATCGGTGTAATCAGATGGAATCTCTGGGCTCACATTATTGACCGCATTGAACATACAGCTGCGGTAAGACATTGTTGGGTACTGTTCAAAATTTGTATAGTCCTCATTTCTTGTTATCTGAACCACCACAATCCTCATGCTGTTTCAGCAAGATGGATGGAATCCAATTCAGACCAACGCTTTGTGTATCCAAACATCTCCATTCCATTCCATGGCCAGAGTACTGCTATGGCTCCAAAGCGGATCATGTCTACATCTCAGACTCTATTCAGCAGCTGCAAATTTGCGGACACTTTGAGTAATTGCTTGGTTGTGTACTTGTAGGCTTGACCTGCTGGTGGTAGCACAAATAACTTGTTGCCATCATTCAGTGGAAAGAACTCTCCTGTGATTTTATTCTCCTGTGCAGCCATGGGGTTTGCTTGCTTCCCTACTCTGTCAGTCAACACTTTCATGGTGGCTCCCGCTTCATGGTTGCCACACTATGCCACCCTCCAGACCTCACCCCTGCTGATGTTCTGCATGTAGTCATTACATATCCAGCTCTTAGAGTGCCAAAGCAACTTCTGCTGTTCTGTGTTTGGATGTGCTTCAGCTTCTTACCTCCTTCCCTTTCTCATCTCTCTCCACACCGTGTCTCTCCTCTCCTGTATCTGGCCATTCCACCACCTGCTGTATGAAGCACAGATTCGTTTTTTTTTCGCTTTGGTGTCCAGTGCTTAGCTGACTGCTTCCCAACACCACTCAGCCTCTCGCTTTACATTGTTCCCTTTCTATTCCTCTCCTCAATGGGCTCCCTCTGTTTGCAGCTTCTTGCAATGTTTGTCTGCGACTTCGGCATCCTCTTTTGACATGACGGCCAGCTTTCAGCAAATACTGTATATTTGATTTCACTCCTCCTGCGTCTCAACGTTGAACTCTCATTAAGTTACCATGTGGTTGAAACCTGTAGTGTGCTTTCAATCCCATATTGACTATTGTGTAATTGGCCGGCTGACTAGGGTCGTGTCTATGGTCAACTCTTCCTCTGTACCATTTGTTGCCCAGAGTGGAGGGGGTTGGTCATCATTTCCAGTCTTGGATATACATTTGTCTATCATCTCCTGCCAGAATATCCCATTCAACTGCTCTATGGATCTTCAATCTTGTCAGCGGCTGTGTACATTGTTGTCACCGACAAGTATCGTGCTGGCTTCTTGTCGAATGTCTTTATACCAATCAGCCTTCCTCACTGGTATCACCCAGGTCTGCATGTTTTGTTGTTCATAAATGTTCACAATCCTCATCATCTTCTCTGGTTTTCCTTTGACAACAGTTGCAATGATATTGTCATTCGTAACCCTGCTCAGGTCTGCCTGTTGCACAGTTTCATGATCACTCCCTTTGTGTACTGCTGTCCCAATTCTCCTTTGTTTTCTAATCTTGTATGCTGGATGGTTGGATCCACCTCCACTGGTTGCCCCCAGTTGCTCCAACAAATGTACGACATCTGCTCTCCATTCCACTGCAATCTCCAGTGCTGCCATAGTCTGCGCAGAATACCATGTCCAGTTCTGATGCACTGCAACATTCTTTGGGAGCGGTTGCTTCCATTTCGCTCTCCCCAGCTGTCTCGAACAGTGTCATGTATCTCTCTACCTCTGCCACCTCCCCCTTTCCAAAGTCCTCCTTCTTGGCTATCTGCTCACCATTATTGTCTCTTGTTTCCGTCACATGCATGGTGCTGAGTGCTTCTATGTTAGGCAATCTTACCCCCCCTGTCTCGTTTCTAAACAGTTGAAGTCTGCTGTCTTCCTGTGCCAGTCTGTTAGCCTTCGATTTGTTCATGTGCTTTCTGCTGATTGAAATGTAATTCCTATTCCACGGAGGGCTTATTCCATGTGTGTGGCTATATGATGCCCCATGTATCAATGCACATCCAAGTGCAATCAAACTGTTCTCACCCAGTCAGTGTGGTACATATCAGCAGTTGCATTTCAGTTGGTGGTGGCGGCACATGAGTTCGATGTGGCCCCACACACATCAGAGCTTGCAGAGCCTGTGGGGGCCTGCATTTACATACGGTTGGATATTGTAGCATTCTCCTACGGCTGTCACTCCCTTATGCACCGATTACAGCATCACATTCTTCCTTCTTACTATAAGAATCACTGATAATGATGGAATCGCTTCTTTGAGCTCACTCCCCTTTATGATGTGGTGGTTCAATGAACATCTCACTTGAGCAGGAATCCCACACCATGATTTTCACCTATGATCTCCTCTATTATATTCCGTGGTCCTTCAGTATCCATGCTCATGAATGTCACTGGCAGAATTGTGTGTACCTTTGCTTACTCCCCCAATTCATTTCCTTCAACATCAATTACTCCTGTGTCCACCAATCTGGCTCCATTCATACTGATATCTCGGTATGGGAGAGCCATCACTGCATTTGCATTGTGTTACATGATTGCAGTGGTTGTACCCCTGGCATTCTGTTTTGCATTCATAATCCAACCATTTGCTGCGGCCTGCCGTCTGTTCAGTTTTGCTTTCATTATTGTTGTTATTACCCTTGGAAGCTGGGTAAAGGCTGGGGTTAGTACAGGTTGCTCCTGCTCCACCCGAGCTTCTGCATGCTGATGTGGCTTCTGCTCCAGGACTTGTTTTTGTTCTAGTTGTGTTCTGCCTCCATGCTGTGCTGGGTGCAGGCCACTTTCAGCCTCTTGTTCTGGTTCTCTATTGCATGCTCTGGCTCCAGCCAGAATGTTTGTAGCCATATTCAAGACGCCTAACCCAAGTAGCATGTCGTCCATCTGGTGAGTATTCCACTTCCTATTATTGAAAATACAGAAGTATCTACATTTCTGTTACCAATATTTGTACCTTTCTTTTTTCTTCTCCATATTATGGAAGGTTGATGCAGATAAGGATAATGTGGTGTGTTAATACTGTTGTTATCTTTTGGAATTAGATATCTAGAAAGTTTCAGCTAAAACTTGTCTAAAATCTTCTTTTTGATTCTGTTGGAAAGGATTTATCAGCGCTTATCTTTATAGAACGTGCCTAGATGTTTCTGTTGTTTTCTTTACGGTTCTTATGTATTTATGTACAGTTGAAGAGTTTTTCTTTACTGTTTTAAGATATTGATCCGCAACCATGGTCACGGACAATTACTCCTTATTTTATGTATATATAGATACTGTTTCTCCTGTTAAAGAACAGTTCTTTAGACTTGCTCAGACCTCGACAGGAATAGAATAATATATCCTCTTGAATCCTCTGCTCAGTATATGCTTGCCTTTCGAATACTTGTTAACTTCTTTATACTTTCTGTACTTATTCTTCGCATTCTTCTATTGAGATTGTGATAAATCTCTCCGGACTTTCGCTGTTATATTCTATTAGTTTATGAGCCCGAATGAGCGATACTGAATCAAACCATCAGTATCCTGATCTTCCAAACAACCTTTTTGATACTCCGATCGAATACCAAGAACTAGAAGTTCCTGAAGAAATATCAACACTGATACCACTATCTTGTCCTAAAACACCAATAATGGCTCCTGAATCATCCTCCTCCGGAAAAAGTCCTATGTTCTCCTTCTTGGCACAAGTCAATAAGACAACACAGGTAAAAGTCAAGCTTGATAATATCGGCAAATTGACTGGTCAAGAAAACTACTGGATATGGAGCGCTTCGATGACGGTAATTCTGAAAGGAATCAAGGCTTACAAAATAGTTGTGGATGGTGTGTCTCCAGCAGAAGATGCTGATAATACAGAGGTTGATGTCTATGATCACCTTTGCCATACCGCGTCGACCATAATTATAAAGGTAGTCTCGCAAGACATCTTGGAGAAGATTGTTGAACTCGAGAAACCCCACCTGATGTGGACCTGGCTTTGCACCATATATTATGGAGATTCTGCCTATGCACTAGTTTCCCAGATAAGGAATCTAGTCTCCCTACCTACCTAGTACTCCGGCAGCGGTCTGCGGGATTGTATATCCAAGTTTGACTTCCAGTGGCTCCACCTTGAAAAACTCTCGAAAGGATTCTCCGGTTCATATTGAACGACCTTTGCGAATTTTCTAAACGAAGATAAAGGAAGAGATTTTTTGTTGGGTTTTTTGGGTAAATACCATAAAAATGCGGTCGAAAATCTTACAAGAAAAGATAGATTGTTGTATGTGGATGTTAAGCAACAACTAATTGATATCGACACGTCCGAACCTGAGGACAACACTGCCCTATATACTTCTATACCTTTGGGTAATAAGAAGAAAGGTAAGAAACCAAAAGGGAATTCCGACTCATCCTCACCAAAATCTAAAACCTGCACATGGTGCAAGAAACACAACCCCGGAAAGTCCAAAGGACATACCTGGAATGAATGTTTTCGCCTGCAGAAATTGACTAAGGAGAAGAAGGAGAATGAGAAAGATGAAGAGGCAAACATTGCAACGGAGACTAAGGTAAGAAATAAATCCTTCTACTTTGACACAGCCTGTACCTCAAACATAACCCCATATGCCAGACATCATCTCAAATATTCAAAGTCTTCCTGATTTGTGAAATCCAGTTCACAAGAGAATATGGAGATAGTTGGCATGGGCGATGTGATCATGGAATGTTTTCTTAGGGATGGATTGGTTTCTTTTTTCTGTGTGTATGGTGTTTTACATGTTCCTAAGTTACGACATCCTCGGATTTCTTGGAGAAAGTTACGAACAAAAGGGTATTCAGAGTTTGGAGAGGGGGATTTCATTTCTATTAATAAAGGAACAAAAGTTATGTTTGAAGCTGTTTTTAATGGAAATTTGTGTAAAGTTCCTGAGATTTCGCAATCGGCCCATATTACTTATGACTTCTGGCATCAGGCTCTCGGACATCTTGCATCATTCCCGATGGATAAAGCACAACAGTTATATTCCGACGCCAATATCCCAGCAAAACCAAAGCACTTCATCTGCTCCTCCTGTGTTAAAAGCAACATGACTACGGGACCTCAACTATCTACATCTCAAAAAGAGAGGAATAAAGGCGATCTTGTTCATTTCGACTTGAGTGGACCCTTTCCAGTTCCGTCATATGGTAATTCTCTTTACTATATTACTCTAATCAATCATGCTAGAAGGGTTGCGTGGGTTCGATTTATGAAACAAAAATCAGAGACTACTAAAATAATCAAAGATTTCGTTACAGAAATGGAACATCAATACCAGAAGACTCTGAAGGCTTTTCGAACAGATAATGGTGGGGAGTATGTTACCAAGAACTTGAAAGGATTCTTTGAGTCAAAGGGTATTATATATGAGTTTACTCATCCTTATTCCCCTGAGTCAAATGGAGTTGCAGAACGTCTCAATTGAACCATAGGAGGAGTACTGAGAGCTATGCCTGAGAGTGCAGAAACCTACGATAAGAAGTTATGGGCTGAGGCTGTGTTATACTCAGTATATATAAAAAATCGTCAACCTCATTTGGCACTAAAGGATCTAATTACTTATGAGGCTTTTTATGGCTGAAAGCCATTGACACAGCACCTTCAACCCTTCGGCAGAGAATGTTATATCCGTGTACCTTATCAAAAATGAAAGGACAGAAAGATATTATCTCCGAGGGTACAAAGAGCTATTGTTACCGGATATACCAATACTATTAACCATTATAGAGTGTTCTTACCTAATACGAAAACGACTATAGTATCAGCAGACATTTTCTTCCCCCCTCTTAAGACCGAAGGGGCTTCACCCTTGATACATCGTCAAATTAATCAACATCTCATACCATGACAGCAAACATTGGTTGACTATACCTATACTCATTAAGGGAAGTCACATGATGATCTGTTAAGGGAATGGATGAGAGAAAATCTTCAAGAAGCTAATGACTTCGCAGATAACAGACATCAGTCAGTTTGTCGAATAATGTTAGCTGATTTTAAGGATGGAAAATGATCTGAGTATCTTGGGGCTCCCTATTGGGTTTACGACGATAACAATATGGCTTGTCGCGAAGATCTATCTATTGAACCAGTCGAAGATGATATTGAAAGTTTCGATGGATCAGTACAAAGAGCAATTCCTGACGACCACATCTTCGAAGAAGTACATCAGAATCCTAACCAACAATCTCAACTTCCATTGGGATCCGTTGCTCCTCCTGGTCCACGGCCTATGACACCACCACCAAATCCATTTGGTCATGTTGTCACCCGTGCCGGAAGAGTTGTTAATCTGCCTGAATGCTATGGTTTTGAGAACCAAGGTCCTGATGTTACCATGTATGATAAACCTCCTCGACCTCCTACTCCAGAAAATCGACCTCTGGAAGGACTCGAAGGAAGTCAATGGGCGAATTCAAGTGTACTCTTAATAGACGAACCAAAGACTTACCGTCAGGCCAAAGTGTCACCACAATGGTCAGATTTGAAGAAGGCTATGGATGACGAGATAAAATCACTTAAGGAAAATGATGTTTGGAATGTTATCCCTGAACTAGTCGGAAGGAAGATTGTTGCGAGTCAATGGGTATTTAAAGCCAAAGGAAATGCTCAAGGAGAAATCGAACGATATACAGTATGGTTAGTGGCCAAAGGATTCTCACAGATTTTATGCCAAGATTACGATGACATATTCGCCCCCATTGTTCGTTACGATTCTCTGAGACTTTTACTGGCTATATCAGCATGTAAAGGATGGCGACCTACGCAACTGGACTTCAAAACTGCATTCCAATATGTGATCTTGACGGAAGAAGTTTATATGGATCTACTGGAAGGCAGCCGGTTAAATGAGATGGTTGTAAAATTAAAGAGGTGTATATACGGATTGAAGCAATTTCCAAGAGAATGGTACTATTGGTTAATAGAATACCTACAACCTTTCGGATTTGCTGTCACTGCTTGCGATCCCTGTGTTCTCGTTCACGAATCAGGGACCATATTTTTGGCTATATATGTGGATGACATTACCGTGTTTGGAGCTACTGGAGAGCTAAAAGAGCAAACCACTAACATGTTGAAAACTGAGTTTAAGGTTAACGACATGGGTGAGCTTAATTGGCTTCTAGGAATCCAAATAAACTTTACCGATGATGGATTCACTCTATGACAGACTACATTCATCGTTGAGATTCCGAACCGTTTTTTGATGCCAGATTTTTATCCTGTCTCGACACCTATCGACCCTAACCACAGGTTGAAGGCTATTGAAGTCGATGAACAAAGTACCGATAGAACTTCATATCAACAAATAATCGGATCTTTGATGTATTTAGTTACTGGAACTTGACCTGATCTAGCATATACAATCACTCACCTCTCCCAATTCAACTCATCTCCCTGGATTATACATCTTACTGCCGTACAATGAGTACTTCGATATCTCCAAGGAACAAAGGATAGACACCTTTTCTATCCATGGAATAATCAACTGAAAATGACTGCCTATACTGATGCATCCCAAGGCAATTGTTTAGATACGAGATGAAGCTATTCGGGATATATTTTTCAACTTAGACAAGCTACAATCTCCTGGAGATGTCGGAAACAACAGTCCGTTGCCACCTCTACGTGTGAGGCTGAGTATATAGCACTTGCGATGACAAGAAATTATCATTTCTGGTTGAATCGTGGAAGTCAAGAACTATTGAAAATAGATATACTGACAGCTCTCTTTTGCGACATCAACGCCACTATTGATGTTGCATATAATGCAAAGCTTAACGACCGATCGAAACATATCGATGTGACATATCACTTCACTCGAGAACAAATCGACCAAGGAAATGTGTCAGTTATGTCTGTGCCTTCAGCAGAAAATTTGGCAGATTTTGTACAAAGGGAATGAGGAGATATGTTAACAACCGTTTATGTTCAAAAATATTTGGATCAGAGTGAGAAGGGGTATTAAAAATACGGAAGTATCTACATTTCTCATACCAATATTTGTACCTTTCTTTTTATTTCTCCATATTATGGAAGGTTGATGCAGATAAGGATAATGTGGTGTGTTAATACTTTTGTTATCTTTTGTAATTAGATATCTAGAAAGTTTCAGCTAAAACTTGTCTAGAATCTTCTTTTGATTCCGTTGGAAAGAATTTGTCAGCGCTTATTGTTATAGAATGCGCCTAGATGTTTCTGTTGTTTTCTTTACGGTTCTTATGTATTTATGTACAGTTGAAGAGTTTTGCTTTACTGTTTTAAGATATTGATCCGCAACTATGGTCATGGACAATTACTCCTTATTTTATGTATATATAGATACTGTTTCTCCTGTTGGAGAACAGTTCTTTAGACTTGCTCAGACCTCGACAGGAATACAATAATATCTCCTCTTGAATCCTCTTCTCAGTATATGCTTGCCTTTCGAACACTTGTTAACTTCGTTATACTTGCTATACTTATGCTTCGCATACTTCTATTGAGATTTTAAAAATCTCTTCGGACCTTCGCTGTTACATTCTATTACCTATATATATCCTTCCGTCAGTGTTTTATGCTGAGTGACTGCACCTCTTCACACACCACAAATGCCTCTTCTATTGTTGCCATCTTGTTGAATGCTTGGTGCTGCTGCTCCACTTCACACACCTGCTACGTCATTGTTCATTCCATTCAACTCCACTGGTCTCCATGTGCTGGTGATGATTCCGACATCTTGCTTCTCCACTTGCTCCCGGTCACATTACGCACCAACTGCTTGCTCGCAGCAATGAAGATGATGCAATTGTGTTTCCGAACACCTCACCAACAATGCCATAAGCCTCTCCTGCAACTCATGTATTTATATCTCTCTCAATCGGTGACTCTCCAATGGGCTCTCTGATATGGCTTTCACTCTCTTGGGTCACCATAGATGTTGGTTTATTTGTTGACACCTCACATGACATCGATAGTGTCTTCTGCAGTTTGAATGCCCAGACATCTCCAATATTCCAGAGATGTTTAATGTGTTGTTTTTGGGCATGATTTGATGCTAACACTTGAATACCAGTGTTCACTTGTGTCTTGCTTTTGTGGTTGCTGCGTGATGTCACTGTTTTGGTTTTGTCATTCGCCAAGACTATTTGCACATCTGCTCGGTTGGGAGGATTGTGTCTGCTATTTGCTGTTGCCATGCAAAGCCATCTGGAATGGTCCAGAGGTGATGGAAGAGCTGTTTCGGAGTCAGTTTGATGATAGACATCCAGTGCAGGTGACTGCTTGGTGATCTTAATCATGGTTGGTTAGTTGTTTTGCCCCATTCAGTATATGCTTGTAACGCGAGTATGATTTGCCTATCATCTCTTTCAGGTGTTTGAAAGTTAGCTGGGAAGCCCACCTCAGACTAGACCACTCCTGACATTGATTGCTTTGTTAGGGAGCTTACAGACAAAGAAGCATTTGAATGAACATAGGTGTCTGGAGTATATTCAATTCCATATTGCTTCAATGTGAACTTATATTATTACAAGTTCCTTTCTCTTACCCATTCTGCTTTCCATCCAATCATCCATTATTATTATATTATCCAAAGTCTAGGTATAATGATTATCCATTGGGAATACCTAGCCTTAACATGCGTTGTGGGGATTACTATTGCTGGTCTAATTATATGCTCATCAATATCCTCCCTTTAGTTATCTTCGTTACAAGCACAAATTGTTTCAGGTAGTGTCTCAGTGCATGCCATCTGTGTACAAGGCTGGAAGTAGTCTGCAGAACATACGGTTATTGTTGCTCCTTGACCTCTGGCGAATCACAATAATGAATGTTGTAATTGGCAACACTTGGAGATTACTTCCCTCCAGTCTGCCGGCTCGCTTACGCCAATCCATTGCAGATGACTTGGTTCTTTGCCTTCCCTTTTTCCTTGACAACCAAATAATGCCTAAATATGTTGACAAAACCATCACAATCCAATGTTGTGAAATCAATTCAGAATTATCAAAGGTTGCTATTGGTAGCATGTTCTCGAATGACACCAAACATGCTGAAACCAATGTCATCATGTGAAGGGGTCCATCTAGAATCTGTTACGGAATGTTCTGTCTTCAGATATTGCCATATTGCTTTTTCTCCACCAACCAAGCTACCTATACTTTCTTCCACCTATTGAATACACTCTAGTTGTGCTACCCTATTCTTTGCACTAATCGCTTCAAGGAGACTTCAGTTTTCTTCAGACTGGTAGGGGCATTGCATTCTGCACCACCCAAGATCAACAACTCATCACACTGATTGATTGCATCAACTTTGTGGTAGGTTAGCTCTTGCAAGGATGTCAATCCCAATTCCCTGAAATATCAGTTTTTCTCCATTACACTGGTACCAGATATCATTTTGATAGGATGCTTTGGCAGGTCTCCCAGGCGCTCCAGAAGGATGTTGTGGTGGAGTTGATATAGTGTTGGAATCGAATAGCTGGATTGCTGCATTGGTACCCCATAGTGCTGGGGGGCACTCATGGTGTACAAGGAGATCATGGACTTTGTACTGGGTCCTGCTCAGAAGGGATCATTGGAGACCCACCATACCTGCTTGGTCGTAGTTCGAATCCCTGCCTTGGTAACTAATCACCTGGAAATTCATAGATTGCACTGGTGCTTGGTGCCAAACTAGGTGTCATGCTTAATGAAGAATGGTGGTGAAACTGACGAATGCCTGGAAGTGGCTGCTGTGAAGGAGGGTAATAAAACCCATACTCTAGTAGATGAAATTGATTGTTGTATTTCCCAAATGGACAGCTTTTAAAATTGACAGTGGGAGATATACTATCCAATAATCCCAAAAGGTTGTGAGAATGTGCTGGCATATGACCTAGATCACCTGGGGGTGTCATTTTGAATATTGTCCATGATGCTCCATTCGTGGCCATGCTTTAAAGGGAAAGATCGTACTGAACACATATGGATGAAAGATGCGATGTAGCAATGATCAGAATAGAGTTGACTATGTTGTAGGTCAAAGTGGGCTTGGGCAGCGTGAATGCCGCTGATACTCATTCACGTTGTTATGAGTAGTGGGGTTTCACTACACCTTTCATCCATGAAATGCCAGGCCTGAACAACATACCTTAATTACACCTAATTCACTCTTCTGTGTTAGATGCTCTAATTGATATACTAGAATCTTGGATACTGGCTTATCTTTATAAGACTCCATGACTGTAAATGGTCATATAAGGGATATGATATAATATATTCAAGAATCCAAGATGAAGTATATCCAGTTGGAAGGTAAGCAAAACACAAGATAATACACATAAATTGCATGTGTACAACCTTGTAACATCATCTAGTCGAAGGGCCATGTGCTGGAAGCAATGCTGATAACAGACATTACTAAATATTCTTGTTCTGCTTAGGATACATACTGCTATTAATAACTATTTCTAAATCAAATATTGTAGCGGCCTATCCAATCTTGATGATCATTGTCTGGGTACAGTGAGGTATTGAAAACTCACCTATCCATTCAAATAAGACAATCTACCTCTAATATCTCCTGGTCGAAAGCTGCAGTGTAGATTCAACCCATGAAATGTCAATGACATTGTTTAAGGCTGGATGCAGGGATATCAGCAGTAGTACTGGATCATAATTATATGATGTAGATTGTAGTAATGATATATGAGTGTTTCCCAACTGATGGTTTTCTGCAGAAGGCTTTGATAAATATTGGGTGTAACATGATATATATATCCCAGTTTGTAAACAGAACTATTCAAATGGTGACATTCGATTGCCCCTACCAAACAACATTACGAGATGCGATGTTACTGTCGAAGTGGGCATGGTATCCTGGGTTAGGTGGCTTTCAAAATGAAATTCCTGTGGTTGGAAATCACAGCATAAAGCATTATCGGAATCGGTCGGAACATGAGTATAATCACAGTTGCTCATTCAGGGTTAATTCTCGTTGGAACCACTGAACCTACCTTATCTACAAAATAACATTATTCAACAACAAGCGACTCGAGGCTCTTGATCAACATTATCACCCAATTATGATGATTGAAGGGTTATTACCTGGTGGAATGTTACCACTTGAAGATGCTTCCAAAAAAGAAATCATAGACAACCCGAAGTGAAATCTAATCTGTACCTCTGATTCTATAAAGAACAAATAGAATTAGAAGGTAGTTGGAGTCAAAAATGCAGAGAGGCAAGTGCATCGCATTGCAGCCGGATTGTACAACAAGCATTACAAAAACTCAGTGCTATGGAATCCATGCCATCCATTTCGTTCCACAAATAACCTGCAACAGGTTCAATTATTCCGCCAGTAAATGATAACCTGGATTGATTAACAATGGAGTCCTTGCCAGTACCTATACAAACTGAATTCAACCCACTTACCAGATGCTCTATGAAAGGTCCTTTCTAAACTCAATTTAGGGCTTCGCAATAGTACTTAAATTGATATTAATTCACCTATTCTCAGAATATCATACAACAGAGATATTATCCACCATGCACAGTTCCTTTCGACAAATCTCCCATATCAGAATCATCTCCATTGTTGATAGTGTTAGCAATAGTTCTATTTTTGGTCCATTTCTACTATAGAGGTTCCAAGAAAACCCGGAACCGGCCAATTCGGTTCCAGTTTTTGCCAAACAGTTTGCTCAATTAAGTCCACCAATATTGATTAGAAAATTTAGAGCTTGGTATGTGAAATATGCAGCTTTGCATGGCGCATCCTTTGGTGGTCTCCAATGTTCAATGTCTTCAAAACTCAGCAAGCGGCGCTGAAAATACAGTCATTTTTGGTCCGAACGCAATGTTTTTGCGCCACCGCTTGCTGAGTTTTGAAGATATCAAACATCGGAGACCACCAAAAGATGCGCCATGCAAAGCTGCATATTTCACATACCAAGCTCTAAATTGTCTGATTAATATTGGGGAACTTAATTGGGCAGTTTGCTTAAAAAATCGTCGATTTTTGATGTGGTAAGGCGGTTGCCATGCAGACCTATAGAACCACCCGGTTCCAAATATGGAACCGTTGCTAACACTAATTGTCGACCAGTGCATTGTGCTGACTGAGTTAGTGACAGAACATACAGTGTGATAAACTGGGGCAATTGGTGGTGGGATGGATAATATCACCTTACTGCCAGAGCAACAATTGTACCTAGAGTTTGTGCATCTAACATGTCTTGCTTGACCTATTATTCTGGTGATCAGCACTCCCGGTAACTGTGCCTTACAATTGTTACTATTCAAATAGTTTTTTGAAGTACATGTAAATATGGCCACTGGATGATTTTTAGAATGACTTCCAGTTCCCCAAAAAGAGACAACCACAATTACGACGCATGCTGTTGTGCAGTTGGCACTTTATTGTCCCTACTCAGCAATTATGACATAACTGGTGCCAGCCTCGTAAGGTATGCTGCAGATGGATTCCACAGACAATGTTACACTCTGTTGGCTGCCTGGGTCAGGGATTATCCAGGACAAAAGATGGTTGCTCAAGTCCCATATGGCTCTTACCAAGTATGTAAATTATGTACATTTACATGGAAAGGGCATTCAACTTTTTGAACAATCGATGAGCCATGAGTTCAACAGGTGTAGTCAGCCCAGCTTGGGGACATGAATGTTGATGCTTTGGTCACTCTTGGTGCTCGCGCAATTTGCAACCATTTTTGGCAATATGCTCTCTGCATTGTCAATTGGCATTGTCAGCCTGATAAATTGCATCAGCTGCTGCTTGGTGTGGTTAAGAACTTATTGAATTGGCTACTCAAATACCTGAGAGCTAGAAATATACACAATCAATGCAACAGTTGATCCACATCAGTACCTCGATATCAGAGTCTCCAATGATGCTATAACGCAATCAATGCATTCGAAACCAGCAACTACCAAAGTGATCCCTCGAATGATCAGAACCCTGGCAGTGAAATATGCTCCAATTCATTTCTTCTCCAAGAATAACAGGAATATTGCGACAACTGCAGCCCTGGATGTCATGGTGGTGGGAACAGTGTGTGTATTCTGTGAATTCTCTCTTCTTGTTAGCGGTTTAATTCACTCACATCCAGCACTCTAAGGACAAATCAACCCACCATGGTATCATTGATAGATGAACGTGATTTGTTGACAATAGAGAGGTTGAAGTCTGTGAATGCTAGAGTGGACAAACAGTTGCCATCATAATCTCATCAGCTAAGAGAACCAAAAATTCATAAGAAATGCACTGCAATGTAGTGCCTAATACATGGGGCCGAAAATGTTATAACCTTGAACCATCAGTAGTTTAAGGTGCGTCTGAATAGTACCTGGGATGCTGCTACCAGGTGGTCAGGTATTCATTTCTTGAAGGCAAAGGAGTAATTGGAGTATGAAATCCATACAGTGATACAGGTTAAACACAACTGTCGCAATAAGTTGTGTCAGCATTATGAACAACTACTGTTGCAGTATGCAGGGAGTAACTCAACGAATCCCAGAAGTATATTCACCACATATCTTGCACAACTCAAAACTCTGGCAGAACATAGTATTCAGAAGGTGGTAAATATGACCACCAATGATTTTGAAGAATTTCAAATCATTGACACTGATGCTGATACAGATGCCACCACCACGAGCCTCACTGATAAGGAATGTGTGAATGGCTATTTCAAGTATATAATTCATGGTATCACCCTGAATGTGCACAATCTGTTACAGAAGGAATTATCCATCAGAAATGTCAAGTTTGAAGCTTAGTAGGAGCCAATTGGTGTTTAGGAGCTCGAGAGAACCACACAGCCAGGTGAAATGCATTTCCGATATCCAATACTGCATATTCCAAGGGATATATTAGATTCAGTTCAGGGAGTCAGTTGCAGTTATAATTTCTGGAGTGGTATTCCTGACCAGCTACATATTGAAACCGTGTAAGGGGAATATTGATCTAGCTGCAAAATCAATTACATTCAGTAAATACCCAGGCATAATGAACAGTGTACCAGTCTTGACTGTCAGAACCAGTGACTGTCCTACCTTGCCCGTCAATGCTGCACTGATATTGACTCTGCAACAGATTTCTACATACCATCAATTACCAATAAATGCCAATATACACAGAATGCATATATTTTCAGTCTTCAAAATTGTCAAACTGAGCCTTGTTTCTGCTCTGTATCACAATACGCACATCATTTCAGGGAAACTTTTGTTAACAGAGTATACAGAAGGTGTGAATAATCATTAGTCATAGTTGAATCCATTGTGATTGGGTATGTGAAATGCAGTCAATATTTCCATACACACATTGAGTAGGACTAGGGACACGAAATCAGTTGATTGGTGCTTCGATACAATCCAAATATTCTCCTTGATAGTAACTTTGTCATACTTCAGAATCTGTTATTCCACTGCTATTCACTAATTAACTGCCAAGCTATGGTTGACCATCCAGGACTGGATTGCAAGGTTCAATATAACAATGCCAAATGAGGAATCATACCTCAATGAGATTACACCTGGGCCCATTGAGCAGAAAGTGACGAGAGTAACCATGATAACACCTTCCAACACACAGTTTCTGCTGTCGAGGTATTTCTTTTCAGCTGGCCTCCCCGAAATTGCAATGTCCAATTTCAGCAGTACCTACCCACCAGAAAAATGATATTGACATGTTCTAAGCAGCAAAAGATGACTCAAGAATTGGTAATATATCCTCATGCTCAGAAATATGTGGTGGCAATTGCAACAAGTACAAAGAATCTCACAGTTAGGTTGATTTTGTTGATATTTTCATCCAAGTTGTCAAACAGACAAATAGGAGGCAACAGGTACCAGTTGGAGCGATAGTTGAACCAGTACATTTATTGCGAGAGAATGCTGCATTCGACTGAATCAATAGCATGTGGATTGTAAACCATCTTGTGAATGTAGATACCAGCTGCGCAGGATATTCCTTAGACTGTCTAAATGATGGTATGCAGAAGTAAGGGTAAGACAGTTTATCAAATTCTACTATTTGGTACAAATAGGGTAAAAATCATGCCCTGAGTATATGACTCCAGGTTCGAGGCCCAGCAGAATAGTCTCAGGGACTCAACCAATACTCCCAATTGCTTTGATACTGGAACAACCTAATGGCTTGATATTGTAACAGTCTGATGCCTGATATATACTTTTCAGGATATTTCTGTGTTCTGTTCTACAACATCACAAGCATGAATGCGCACTGGAAACAAATTGCAGCATCTGGAAGGATTGGTGTGGCTGTTCGGAGTTGTTGAGTTGTTTGGTTATAACTTCTCAACTATGTTACATTATGCTGAGGTAGGCAGATGATATTGCAGGAGATGAAAAGTACTTACATGAATGGAAAACCGCCTATCCTGTGCTAGCAGATAACCTGTCGACACAACGCTGAAACAGATGGGTCAACGAATGGTTAAAGGGACCAGAGAAATTACATCGACAGCAATGAAAGCAGTTGAAGAAAACAAAGCTACACAGTTCAGTGAATTTACAAAATGATGGGAGAATCACGAACACATCCAATTAAGTGGCTTTGTACGTCAGGAAGAAGTCATTTTGCCACATGTAATTTACCGTAAGCTATACAACCTCAGGTAGTCTCCCATAACAGCCATATTGGCAGATATTGAAATTCAGCCCAGAGCCATTATACGTAATGTGGATAATAAAACGCGTCATACATGGTAAGCTTACAGTAGTGTTTCTACCTTTCCCGTTTTCTTTGGTGTACTAACTAAGTACTCTCCAGGTTATAGCGAGAGTTCTTGTGCACGACATGGTGTGATCAAGTATGCTAGGTCTTCACTATAGATCTTTTCGCAGAGGCTACTTGTGCAATTGCACTGTCTGGTAAGAACTCATGGTTGGTTGTCAGAGTAGTTGCTGTGATCTTGTCAGAGGCTCCACATGCTGTCGCCCTGCTCTTGTCAGAGCCCATTGTCAACTGTCAGAGTCCGTACGTATAGTCACTGTGATCTTGTCAGAGGCTTCTCCTGCTTTCGCCCTGGTCTTGTCAGAGCCCACTGTTGGTTGTCAGAGTCCACACATATAGTCGCCGTGATCTTGTCAGAGGCTTCTCATGCTGCCACCCTGATCTTGTCTGAGCCCACCGTCAGCTGTCAGAGTTCGCACATATACTTGCCGTGATCTTTGTCAGGACTCATGGTTGATTATCAGAATCTAGACATGTGTTTCACCGATTGCCATTCTAATTGTGATTTTAGAACCATTTACGTGTGGAATGAAATTAGTCAGTTTTCCATCAATTGTATTCCAATAATAAAGCATCAAACTAATATATACTGTATAAATGAGCAGCTACACGTCCTCATTGTCAATTACCGGGTCTGGATCCCACCGTATGCCAGTAGGTACTTTCCAATCCCGACCATTGAATGCGTGAATCCTGTCCATATGTATAGCTAAGATTTTTATTGGATCTCTGGTGGGATACTTTCCCATTGTTCGAATAGATCACTATATGTACCTACTGAAATGTCAGATACGTGTCCAAACCGGTGTTCTGCATACTCAGGTATGTTTCTGCTTGAAATACCCCATGGAGGAAACTGCCAGCAGCCCAGTTGTCCAAGGAATGCTCCACTGCTCTTGTAGCAAGTAACAAACACTCTGCTGTCACCTCATCGGTGAAGTGGTACGTATATGGCCGTGGTCTGAAATTACACTTTGAGTTTTCGAAGAAGGTTTTTATCATCATGCACGATAGCGAACGATGCAGAAACATCTTTTTCGGTATCTAAGTTGATTGGCAGGACATCAACAGAATCAATAGTGGTCAGTCATACTTCACTCTGACAGTCTGAATGATGATACCGGTATGTGGAAGGAGAGATTAGCCTCGTGACTAGCATTTGGTGGTCATAGTTCAAAAGTGTCTGAAAGCTAGTGGCATATTAATCGATCTCAACTTCATGAGCCTGTTCAGCAACAAGTGCTCAGGGAGCTGATTGGCAATCCGCGAGCTTGGTTGTCAGTGCTACTGAACAGGGCTTGAAACATGCAAAACCTTGTGATGTCAATAGCATCTTTTGAGACGTCAAATGCCTTGATTGCTGTACTCATAATTTTGTGTGCTTCCTTGTAGCTGTCCTCGGACAGTTTGTCAACATCGACTGGGTAGGGGTCCTCGCTAAGAACTCTGCAAAAGAATTGATCTCAGGCAATTTCCCACCAATCTTTGGCACCCCAATGTCACCCACCTTACGCTTTTGACGGTGGCAAGTATTGATGGGAGACCTATTCCGCTTTTGCATGTAGGTGTTGCCTAACTGAGAGAGGTTGCACAAAGTTAAAGCCCATAAGGAAATGTTGCTCTTACCTGCTGAGCATAGTGCTCCTGGTTTCCTGGAGGAGTGGCACGGGGTGATTGCAATGACTATGTATTGTCAGCTAGAGAGTTTAATGTTGGATGTGGGTGTGGTTATTACCCCCCCTGGGTTGCCAAGAGAAAGAGGGATCGATTGTGCCTAGGTATTGTCAGTCAATGCGGGGGTGGATGTTTCTGCTTCTACTTGCCTGCCGCTGGTTGTCGGACAAACTAGGTGTTCGCAACTAGAAATAGTCAGTCGAAAGCAGGGATGGTCATTTCTGCTCCAACTAACCCATCGCTGGCTGCTGGAAGAACTAGGTGTTTGCACGTAGAAATTGTCAGTCAGACACAAATATCGTGCTGGGTACGTCATTACCACGCCTTGGTTGTTCAAACTGGAAGAATGACTACAGTTGTTCAATATGCAGGTTCTTCGACCTGAGGATTGCAGTTCATCGTCATCGTCATCACAATCACTCATCTGCTGGCCATCCGAGCTCTCGTTCCCAACATTATCGCCTCCGGATTGGTGACGTTGTCGGCCATTTTAATAGGAGCGAGTCCCAAGGCTACTGGTGCCGGAGTTTTGATGATCATTGCAGCTGCTGCTGCCCTGGGACCTGCCACTGTGATATTGATCAGTGCGGCCACTGCTGCTTTCGGATTTTTTACAACAGTTGCGGGTGCTACTAACAAATCTGGTTCCGTTTGCCATTCTGTGCATTGTATGTTGCTGTGCAGCTCCATGTTGGGTGTATCGGCTTTGCATGTACACGGAATCCACTGCTCGTTACTGTGGATTATATAGTACATTATTATCTCCCGTCACCTAAAAACAACCTTGACAGAGTTGAAAATAGACCCAATAATATTGGTTCCTTGATTGCAGCTTCCTTTTCAATGAGCTTGGTGGTAATCATATCTGGCATGGTGGTTACCGTGGGGTTTTTATCCAACATGAACTACAGGAAGCCTTTCCACACATCGTTCCTTTGGTTCCCACAAACAAGGTAGATGATGTGATCCTGGTCACTCATCTTGGTGACTGTCTTTGCAGTATCCATATCCACATCAGTGACAGCAAATGAAGGCTGTGCACAGAGAATAAGATCCTTGAATATCCGATTGATTTGCAATGTGTACTTGTTCTGATATCCGCAGTCCTGTTGCTTGATGAGCCAAATCACTTCCCGAATCTGAAAGATGGTGAGCTTCAACATTGACTTGTAGGCTAGTGCAAGCCATTCCCAATGTGTTTTGACCTCATTCACAATCCTATATTCCACTGGAATACTCAGCTGAATTGGCAATATGATAGTCAATCTGGCAACACCGTGCCGATTTATCCAGTCATTGAAAGAGGCCATCTCTATGGTTGTCGTTGTTCCGGCTAGCTCATGCAGATTGTTATCGTATACGTTGATGATACCAAACACTTGTAACTGCTCGAATAGTAGGGCCATCTCGGTTGCCGATTGTATATAGTATGTGGAATTGAATGTGGTGATAGTGATCATAAATGTTCTCATCCTGCATCTCAGTTATCATTGTCTCTCAGACTGAATGGGAGACATCCAGCAGGTGATATCAGAAACACAACAGGATGTGGGGTAATTCCTCAGCTCGTGGAGACACTTGTTTGTGACGATGTTCAGCTCCGCTCAACGAACAGCGTGGAAGTTATGATCGTCGTTATGATGTATAAACACAAGCGATATTCACCTGTTGCATGGTGCCACATGCTGGCATAGTCTAGTGTGTGCAGGGAAATGTGAAGGTATGTCTATGGTACTGCATAATGAGACATGCCGCATCCACATAAGCTCGATCAATGACTGATGGCGCCAACTGCAACGGAGTCAAGGTACATCATCGGCCATGGGGTAGTGATATCTGTACACCCACTCAGTGCAATGTGACCACTGATGGCCTTGTACTCCAAGTTTCGAATAGAGCACACATGGCACAGCGAGTCTCTCATAACCCAATCTCTGAGGGAGTATGGTACTGCAGATACTATTAATTGTGAACCTTTCAGCAATGCCTTGAGAAGAGACCCCGCACCAGTGCAAGCCACATCGGAAATTCCAATCGCTGAAGCTTATGATACAGACAACAGGAAAATGGACAATATATTGAAAACATTTCGGGCTTCCCCTTTCGAGATAATCACACTGAATGAGCCCAGATACGGAAGCTACCCGATGGGCAGGGTATGTGCCATCCAAGCTGACAAGCCACCTCAATACGCACCAAACAACATCCCATCACTCAATGCCCCCATAGGACCCGCTTACTGCAAACTCGAACCCAATTACCAGCAGCATCCATGGTCAGCATTTGGAACATCCATCAATGGAGATATGCAAAGACACATTGGCTTGTTCTATTCTGATGTGCCCACTGAACCAGAAAACGATATAGTTAACTTCAATGAATGTGGCAGACAAACCTTCAGACAAAGAGATGGCAAAGGAGAAGAGATATCCAGATATTGATCAAAAGGAAGGTTCTCATCAATACAGGAGTACACCCTGGATGCAGCTTGACAATCGCAGCTGGGACAGGGAGTTCCCACAATGGCTGCACATCAGCCACCTCAGCCGCGCCATGTTGCAAAGTTGCAGCTGCTACAGATAGCAAGTGAGCAGGTGACTCCAATTGGTTCAGGGATCGCGAGACAGCTATCGGATATTGTTAGGTATTACTCTGGACGGTCTGGGCAGTAAGGAAGGTAAGTAAACGGTAAAGATAACCATACTAAGGGATTGATCAACAAGGATGAAGAACAGCAGGGAAAGCAAGGTGAAAGCTGTGCTGAAGGACAGATGGAGTAAGAATAGGGGAAAGCAAGAGACACACATCTAGACGAGGAAGAGAGAGGATAAAAGTCGACAGTGCTGTGCATGCAGGGAGGACAACCCATCATGGATGGGAGAAGCAAGATGACTGACGAGGTGACCAGGGGTGAGGACAAGCACACATGTCTGGAGAAATTGGTTCAAGTGGTTTCAACGAGTGCTAGTGAAAGGGAATGTGAACTATGAGGAAAGCAGTAGCATTCAGCCTGCAACCAGCCAGGGAGGACTGCATTGACGATACCATTTGAAAGATCCCAACTTCCCGGAGAGTGTCAAGAAATACACCACCAGCTCTGTTTACTGGACATGAACAAATCCTCAGATGCAGCCAACTTGATTACAATATCTGGTACCTTCCGGAGTGGGAAACTAGTGAATTACCCTTTCAACTGCACCCAATGGCTGAAGCAACCCTAGTTCCCAAAGCCACATAAGTTCCTCACAGGAACCCAGCCACACAAAATACAATCTAAATCACCAGCAGCTCGGGAAACTTATACACCTAGTTGTTCTAAGGGCAACTTGAAAAGATCGGGCCCGGCACTATGAAGCAATGAAGTTGGTGTGTCCTGGAAGGTAAGATGGGAATGAGAAAGGCTTAAATAGTAGACATGGCAAAGAGCACATGTTGCTTGACAGGATAACGGTGCTTGCAGGGAATGTGGAAGGATAATACTGTTGGAACGTACAGACACCATTCAAAGAAGATGGAAAACAGTCAGTCAGAAAAGGACGCTCGCAAAGATGGTGAAGAAGCTCATGGGATGAAGTGTGAATAAGAACAATGACTGGCAAGGGAGGAAGGACAGGTAGTCAGAAAGTTGGGTGGGCGGATGGTCACAGAACAGTGGACATTGGAAGAGGAGGCTATGGTGAAGGAAATCAGTGTAACAGGGAGAGAATTCACAGCTTTTGCATGGGTTTTTAAAAATAGCATTTGTCCAGAACTTAGTCCAATACTACCCTTTCCATCTCCCTTGATTAGGTAACATGCAATTTAGATAGAAATACCTAAGCAGCTTGGGTTGGCATCTGCTACAAATGTGTTCCCAAGAAAGTAACATATGATCCCTTTTCTGAATCAGATACACCATATTTTGGAGCCGACTGGAGGGAATGAGCAATCTGTTGGGTTATCCCATTACCAGGACCCTGCAACATGTAGTTTATCCCCAAATTCTCACATGGTGTAAGAGGTGGATCATTGACACCTGTCAGATTACAAAACCTCCAATTCTGGAGCATATTATGTTGGAAGTCGAAGGAATCCTTTCTGGGAATGCTATGTAATGGAGAGTATGCTCACTCCCGGACTTGGTAGGAACTGGAAGCGATCAGCAATGTGGTTGAGCCACCCCAACATGTCTCGGTGGTGTCCAGTCAGAATGTCTGGGAGGAACCCTTTCGGATACTGGTGGTAGCAATTCCCATGGACAATGAGATGATTGAAGAGAGGGTTTCGCAGGGCCTATTCAAGCCCACATTTGGCCGCAACAGGAATGATTAGTTCTTCGTTCCAAAGAAGAATGGGAAGTACCACTTCATCATCTCTGTCTTGTGCACTACTTAGCATACACCAAATTGTATGGGGATATCATATGATGTCGATGACTTTTCCAAAGCCCTCGCAGGACTGTCCATTCCTTCATTAATTGACCTTCACTCTGGGTATCAACAAAAATCATTGCACAACAATAGCTAGGAGTATAAGGGCTGCCAGACTACCCAAGCCAAGTATTGGCCGACCAGGCATGTACAGGGAGCTACCAATTCAGTATCAGTATTGGCCATAGTATGTCACAAAATACTGCCCACTATACTTGGACCAATCACAGACACATTTGCCAATGATGTCCGAATGGAAGGCCCCAACTGTTGATACAGAGATGACGAGGTGGAAGGGCTGCCTAAAGTTTGAGGGATTGTTATGGAATATCTCCAGAGCATTCATAACGGACTAGCCAATGTGGACAGAGCTGAAGCTATGACACCCAGAGAGAAATATGACTGGTGCTGCAATGGAGTATAGATTGTCTTATTTGTCTGGGGAGAGGCAGGTTAGTACCTGCAAGCATCAAACATCGACATGGTGTGGAATTGGCCCCAGTCTGAAGACATTACCAAGTGCAGGTCAATTTCAGGGCTTTGAACATACCATTGAATATGGATACCCAGGTATGCAATTGTTGGAGGCACCCTGTTCCCAATCTGGTGGGAGGATGCGGAGTTCTAATGGGAAACTGAAGAAAACAACGCAATGGAAATCATGAAGGAGGCTCTTCCCAGTGGCCCTACATTGAAGACATGCAATGTTAGCGATGGCAGCGGACTAATAGTCGTGGGAGTTGACACCAGCTTGGAGCAGTGGGGGCAGTTGTACGGTAGCCAGACGAAATTATGGACTGGCACCTGTGTGGCAATGAGAGGGGAATTGGGAATAAAGCTGAGAAAAGATGTGATACAGGACAATATGAGTGTGGTGGACTAATGTGAGCATTCTAGCAGTTTTGCAACTAGGAATATGGAATCAGATTCCTGATGGAAATAGACGCTAATACATTAGGGATCAACTGAACTTGCCAGCCAACGACAGGTCAGGAGCAGTAGTCACCTGCTGGCTTGTATGGACATCACTTTTCAAACAAGGTATGACCCATGTTGCACGGTGCATCATTGGGTGTCCTGATGACCTCTTACGGTGGTGACGATGGGGAAGGAAAGCCCAAGACATGCAAGGAGAATAATCTAGAGGAAACAATTGAAGATAGTTTTCAAGGTATACAGGTGAAACAAAGATTGGACAGAAAGAAGTGGAAGAGACTATATCAACTATTGGTTAGGTTAAGTCTAGCTGAAGAATACAAAGGGAGGTGAAAGAAGATAGGTGAATGTTCGGGGAACCTGCAGTGGTTAGACGGAAAGACTTCAAAGGAAATGCAGCAATTTGGATGGGAAGACACAAACTACCTGGTTTCACATGGAGTACCCTACCAATGGCGGAAAACCAACTCCCCACCAGCAACTGTATGGGTAAGCATGGAGAAGAAATGGAACACCACGGAAGCTGTGCACGAACAGTGCTTACAACATTGATAAAATGGTACCTTCCAACAAGGAGTCAACTGGTACTGGTTGGCAGAATCGATTGTGGACATCAAATACTGGGTGAAAACAAGCAAGTGGTGGAAGTAGAGAGCCCCATCACTGTAAAATGGACCCTTGAATAGCACAACTATTACTTACCTATGGCAGGGAGTCGGAGTGGACGATTTGTACATGCCCAAAGCAGAGTTTGGGTACCACCTACTCTTGATAGGAAGGGAATATCTAAGTGGATGGGCAGAGGCAAGACCACTAAAACAGGGAACATTGGAGAAAGTAGCTGACTTCATTTACCAGGAGTTAATTGTCAAGTCAGGATCCCAGAAAGTATGGTAGTGGACAGCGATTCAGAGGCCCAGATATGGACTTACCTTTACCTGCAATGTTACAGTATATGGGAGATCACTGTAACCCCTTACTATACTGCCGCTAATGGACTAACCGAATGAGGACAAAGATCGATTGCCACCGCACTATCCAAACTCACCGTCTACTCCATTGAACTGAAAGAGATATTCATTGACCACCAACCTGCAGTGCATTGGCCTGAGGAACCAACATCAAACGTACAACTAGATATATGCCAATTCGCATTATGTTCGGCCCAGATGCAGTACTTCTGACATAGCCGGAGCAAGAATCATGGAATACTGCCAACTGGACTAAGGAAATGAATGATACCGAGTTACTGATAATGGCTTGAGGATGGAAGTTGGAACCAAGCCGAGATGATATCTATCCTGAAATACAGAATATAAAGCAGTCAAGAGTGCCGAAAAAATGTTACTGTCGAATAAGTAGCAAACCTCCAAGATGAAGATCACCCAATTGGTGACTTCGCTGTCATGCACAAAACCAAGATAGAGTTGGCTAACGATGCCAAAGTGGATGCTAGGTGGTGAGGACCCTGCTGGATCACAGAAACTACCCAGAGCTTTGAGACATATGGTCCACGAGAACATGATGGAGCAGAGCTCATGGGCTGGATGAGTGGGAGTCAATTCAACAAGTTGTTCACTTCCAATGAAGGTGTGAATAAAGGCCAAGAAATTAATATGCCAAACAACACACAACAAGATGAATTAGAATGATTCAATGAATTGATGATGGTTGCAGCAGCAGGCTGAAAGTATGTAAATGCACGATGGATGTATTCAGCTATATGGAGAGCCTGCGAGAAACAACAGTTGGTATGAGTTAAGGATATGGTGGGAAGTGGGGAGCAAGTCAATACATGGAATGCCACACATCCACTGCGGGCAGCCTACCTGTCCCAGGACAGATGGGATATACAGATGGAGGGGGAAGAAAGGTGAGGAGAATGTGGCAAAGGGACAAGATCCATTCCATGGACCATGACAAAAAGAGTTGAACATACCAAAGTCACACAAATGAGTGAAGTTGCAAGATAGAGGTGGAATATCAAATCCACACAATTGCATGGAATGGCAAGATGGAGAGGGAAGAAATATTCCTATTGGGTAAGTTGCACCCACATTGTACAAAAAATACTCCCATTTTCCTCTCAACCTCTATTAACCTTGAAATATGAAAGATAAAGACAATTACAGAAGTCGATAGATATTTTGCCACCAAGAACAGAAACATCAAGCCAGATATGGTAATCCACAGAGTACAAGGGGACAAACAGGAGGAGAACACAGGAAGATGGTGTGGTGAGATACAGAAAGAGTGTAATAGTGCAGCTGTAAACCACATAGATGCTGGAAAGACAAAGATGTGGCACAAAGTACACCTCCAGGTATATACAGAGCTTTCCCCTCATACATTCCAAAGTAAGAATAGCCACTCCACTGTACTATCCACATCCCTCAGCACACCAATGATGGTACCTCATATCACCATCCCAATCAATTTTACCATTTCAATCACAATCAATAACCACCATGCAGTGTACATCACTCACTCACATTGTAGCATTACCCCGTGATGCCATGGATTTTGAAGTGTCCTTAACCACTGCCGCCACCACTACAAGCCTTGACCCCACCACCACCACCACCACCACAGCAGCCACCACCACAGCAGCCACCACCACAGCAGCCACCACCACAGCAGCCACCACCACAGCAGCCACTACTACTGCAGCCATCACTACTGCAGCCACCACTACTGCAGCCACCACTACTGCAGCCACCACCACAGCAGCCACCACCACTGCAGCCACCTCCACCATAGCCACCACCACTGCAACCACCACCAATGCAGCCACTGCAACCACAGTCAACACCACCACTGACACAACATATACCCCCTCCTTGGATATGTGTACACATGCTAGTGATCCCTCCCCAATAACCAATGTGGTGGAGATGCTATCGCACCTCAGCAGCAAATACTTCTCTGTCAGACTTGTCAGTTTGTTAAACAATGCCGTAAAGATTGCTGCTCTAGAACATACCTCTCAAGCCTAGTGAACTTTATGCTTGAGATCTATGATCACATTGGTGACAGTGTCAATGCTGCGAACTCCCTGCTTATATTGCTCTGACACTTCACAGAGAGACACTGTGACTGGATGAATATGAAATCCAAGCAACACAACAACTTCCTTAAAGTTCTCAACAGCATTGGCAGGGTCAGTGAGATGATAAATGAATATCACTTTGCCCAACAGAGAAAGACGTGGGCAACAACAATACTGGGTGACCTCTAGCAGTACTATTCCTAACTCCAGGAAATTGTTTCCATTTCCAGATATGCAAAGCAGTGTATATAATCAACTGTGATCACCATCCAATCATCGATAAATTCCGGTTTAGTGAAGTGATGTCTCAATCATACATATGTCAACCGTCTCACCAAGCTATACTGGAAGTCAATTGCAAACCAGTGGGATATTTGTGGAAACTTCAAGGAAGTTGAACAGTGATCGGCTACTGGCTGCCTTCAGCTGGATGAAGGAATGTACTATGAAGGTATGGGCCTGAAATCATACTTGGGGCTAGCAATGCCACTTATATATTACCCTAGTATGGACAACCGCAAATATGCCAATCAACTCCATACCATCTGACGATCAGTACCGCCTGCCAACCATGAAATATCCATTCTACCTCCATCCCCCGATAACTGCAACGAGCTCACACTGCCAACACCACCAGCCATGTCAAAGAAAAAGTCAATGGATGGGAGCAACGTTGAAGATCATCTGATGGACTGAGCTGACGATGGATCTCAGGATGGAACAATCAGTCCCGGCAAGGAAGAGGTCAGTACAATTCCGACAGCACCTTCTAAAACAGTGGCCGCTACGATCCTGCAAGTTCACCCCATGAGAGTAACCAGTTCAACCTTGCCAATTCCCACTGGGACAGAGGCGGGTACAATTCCGCCAACTCCATTTCAGTCAGTGGCCAGTATAATCCCAGGAACCGAAAATATGGCCGGTACAACCCCGGAGAACCATATCGATCCTATCCACAAAAGAACTATACATCCCGACCAGCGTCCCACTCGTTGCAGCGAACATAGCAGTTCCGAAGTCGATATCACTGGAGATAAAGAATAGGTTCACTGCTTGCTGGAATGGCGCAGCCTTGACCTGGATTGCAAGATATTGTTGGATGTAAAGATGAAGAGGTTTGCTTATCATGGGAGCACATTAGGGATCGAAACGGTGCCTATCTTGCAGCAAGTGTTAAACAAAGACCCTGATTTGCTTGTACAGGCCCAGGAAAAAATTGCATCATCCAGGTATGCAATGTGTAAGGCTCTAGTTCTATGCAATACTTGGCTTGGAACCAATACATACTTCACAAGTGGTCAAGGAACTTGAAAGGCAGTCATCAAAGGTGGCAGGAAAAAGTAGGTATGCAAGAAGTGAGAGAGTTTATATCTTTCCTTTGCATTTCTAGTTTCCCTTTTGAGATTATGGTTTTCCTTTGAGTATATAATTTTCCTTTAAGTTTATGGTTTTTCTTTGGGTTTATGGTTTTCCTTTAAGTTTATGGTTTTTCTTTGGGTTTGTGGTTTTCCATTGGGTTTAGGGTTTTGCTTTGGAGTTATGTTTCTCCTTTCGATCAACAATTGTGTCTGTCGTTTGGGTATATGTGATTCGACTGTTCTTTTGAGTGTGCATATAAGGTTATATGAGATGGATGAGGAGAGGAGTGCATTGCACAAAGGGCCAGGAAGGAGTTGTGGCAGGAAAATCCTTTCTCTCCACAACCGCTACTCAGAATGATTGAGGACTGAGTAATAGCTAGTGTCCAGACATACCAGGATAATGGAGCTGGACAGGGTAATGGGGGCGTACTGGGATTGAGGAGTAGCAGAGATTGGCTGAGCGATAGGGAGTATATATTCGCCAGACCCCAGGGTAGATAGCCACCATCTAATGGTACTCTACAATGATATACACACTTCATCTTTCTCAACGAATGATTTTACGCACCAATTACCAAATTTCACGAAAGGACACAGTGGCATGGATCCTCACTGCCGGGTAGTAGAATAACCTCTCACTCACTGCATATGCTCCTTCACCCTGAACTGCTCATTCTCACAAATTCATGTTGGATATTTCCAGAGTTGCAGTGGAGTATAGATGTTAAGCTCTCTGCCTTCTTGCTTCGTCATTACACCACGCCCGAAACGCTATCACAATATAATGGCGCCATCTTCTCATATAGATCTGTCAAATCATGATAGGAATCCTTGGAGATCCCAGCACAGGATATTTCCCACCACAGCCATGCTGAGTTCATACTCAAGATAAATGTTTTCATTGGAGATGTTTCCAATCCTGCAGGCACTCAGCAGACACTGAGGTTGCATTTCAATGAATCTTCGCAGATATAGACCTCATGTAGAACTAATTGACATATAATCATTAGAACGACTCTCTGATTGATCTTGACAGCTCCTGTAAGGTATAAGCAAAGTTCAAATAGTAATACTCAATCATCAGCAAAATCCAAAATGGTTTGTAAATTACAACTGAACAGCTCAGTAACTCTGAACAGCCACAATGATACTTCCACATGCATCAAGATGCTCCCAGATAGACTGAATACACAGCAATGTGTTGTCCGGTGCTCCAACACTACTTGTCCAGTGCACCTCAATGCTACAGATATTGGGGAACAAAATACAATCATATCTCAATAAGTGTATTGGTGTCTTCAAAATGCTACAAAATCAAGCAATTAGAATTTGCAAATGTGACAGCAATTTGGAGTATTGGCCGTGTCTATAAGGCTATTCTGTTACACTGTGAATTGGGAGTTATACTCTCTGGAAGTCATTATTATAATGTTCATATCAAATTGTACAATAGAATTAACTATTATCCTTCTGCACACCTTCATTCGGATATGATAACATAATATACAGTCCAGACTGGATCTGAATACACGTGATTGTATACAAGCCATATGGTATCGATTCTGTTCTGTGGAGCATTCTCTTGCACTAAATCTGCCAGACCAACAATTGCTCTGACAGGTACAGTAGGCATCCTATTGTTCAATTTGACAACCCAGATACACCCATCAACACAATGATTTCAACCCTGCGCATGACTTCAGTTTGATAGAATTGCGACTGGATTTTCTGATGTATTAGAACATCAGATCTGGTGTTGATTCTTCTTGCACCTCTTGGAAACAGTTAATATCATTTTTGAGGTGGGTAGGCACTTCTGAATTCGAGGATCTGATATGGTAGAGGCCAGCTACAGTATACCATAGGAAAACATAGAACATGGCAATGGAAGTTGTTATCAAGGTCACTTTCCATATACTGAACCCAGATGTTATGATATTCATATATGATCCCTTGGTTGGCATTGGTATATTCTACATTGCAATCAAGTCCCAGACACTCAACAGATGTAGAGCCGTAAAATGTTTGACAGTAGTACAACAGCCGTTTGAAAAGTCCAATAAACATATGGTCTAGAGGTACATTGTGAGTATATCCAAAAACCAGTCAACAAATGTCATGTCCCAAGTCATCTCCAATTCGTATATGAAATCGCTGTCCAATAATGGATATTACAAAATCTTCTGTTGCATCTCAGATTGCTGTTAATTTGATACTGCTGTACCATCCGCAGACATGGGTTTCGGTCATATACTTTGCCTGTTGTGATATGGAGTGGTATAATAGCTCGTGCAGACAATGCTGGAGAATTGAAAGGTGCGCATAGCGAGAATTTCACCATCTGTCCGTTGCAGAGAGTACTGTGAAATTATTTGCTGAGTCAATAGTATATCACCCTTGAAAGGCAAGATGAGACAGCATCCCCACTATATAGCCAAAGTGTATACCCCAGCCACTGTTTTCAAGCATCTGTCAAATGTCTTGAACTTTGTTGGCAGATCATTCTGTCTTTTTCAGATTGCCCATATGTAGCTGTTCAGACAGATCAGTGGTGAAACTCTGGCTAGGACCCATTCGCCCGATTAACTCAGATATAGGAGTCACAAGATTCATAGTTGGTTATACAAATTGTAGTCCCACACTGGTCAATGGTTTTGCCGGGCTCCTGAATTCCAAATACTTGTCACCACACTTCAAACTTAAGCAAGCTGATAGAGAATCCCTTCTAGAACTGCCTCTGTTTATTCAAAGTAATTGTATGAATTTCTTTCTCCACCTACTTCATAGCACGATCTGTATCAACAATTCCCCTTTGGGTGGCTTCAGTCTCAGCATTGGATTGATAAACCTGTAGTTCCTGAAACATGTTGCAGATCATGTTTGCATCTCCATACACCTCTTCCTCGGCAGTGGTTTTCATTTGAGCAAGATTGTTGGCATATGTCTTTTTCCAACCAGTAATCTAAGTTCTTACATTCTGCAGGAGACGTTGCTCATTATGTTGAAATAATTTATTGAAAAGCTTGCATTTAATAGGTCTCACTTGATCGATTACACGTTCAAATCGCTCTATTGCACTGTGCTAATCAGCATCTGACTATTTGATTGCTTTCTATTCAATGCTATTCAGGCACCCCAGAAAATATATGTGTTTCGTTAGTGTAACTTTTTCAGCCCCATACACGTGAACTTCCATTGCAGCACAGATTTTATCAGTCTTTTCATTCTGGTCCCTGATTGGATTCTCTTGCCAACTGTTCATTGGCTTTTCACATTGCAGACTTTGATATTTTCTGTTCTTAACAAGCACTCTATCACTTTATATTCGCTTCAGTGCATCATCCAGTGCTGTGAAGGACAGATCACAGTTATATTGTTGGTTAACAAGGTGCAAGAATTCAGATAATGTCCACAGTACCCCACTTTCCATTGGTATCATAGGATGTTTCCAATAGAGCATTCCGGTCATCCTTCGAGCAGTCAAGTGTTGGAATTCATTTCACTGCCAGAGTTCTGATCAGGCTCCTAATTATGTCTTTCTGCTGGATGCTGCATTTGAAGAAATCTTTCAGCTTAGAGATGTGGAGGAGGCCCAGACATGGTGCTACCAATGGGAATCTATTCCGAAATTAATGTAATGGTGACACAGTACCTGAGGCCCGGTATGGGAAATTATATATTGATTGCCACTGCTACACTTCGATCTGTGTCTAATATCTTACTACTATACACTCCATATATACTCACTCACTCTTGTGTGCAACCCTATTAACACATCTCATGTCTGTGGTCCAGTGTAAGCGTACGTACGCTTATCTAATATTCGATTTTGCTGCTATCAGAAATGTTTCTCCCACAAGGATACATGAGTTTTACTCCTATTGTCAGTGAACGATACAATCGACAGCAAACCAACAACTTGCATGTCATTTCTACCATCAGTTATCTACTATGCCTCCAAAAAAGGCTTCCAGAGGTCAATTGCTCTGCGATAGTATACGTTCAAGTATGGAAAACCTACGATCTCCTCCCAACCCAGTAACCCCTATAAAGACCCGACGTACCTCTGTACTTCGAGAGGATGACATGCAAAACAAGAATCATCACGACGACAAAGCAGACCCTGCCGACATGGAAGATAACATGTTTGGCGGCCCCAGCGACTACCTGAGCAATATTATTGCTGGCAATGTGAGTGAGCCTGAGCCTACCACACAATCCGAGATCATGTCTATGTGAAAGATGATGGGGAAACAATGACAAATGCTCGACAATACCATCCAACAGAATACTCAACTACACATGCAATTTGCCACACTGATGTAGGCCAACCAGGAATACCGCAGAGAATCTATTCAACCAGAAGCAACAAAAACGAAAATCTTCCATATGATCAATCCAGATAGTTACTGCAGTGAAACAGAGCAGCTTGATACCTTCCGCAACACATTACGATATAACTTCCAATCGCACCCTCAATTATTCCCGTATAGAGAATCTGTCAAAGTTCCATACGCAGCAAGCCATCTCACCAAGTACATCGATTACGCTGACCCACCACAGAGACAGACAGTGATGACCGATCCAGTGGAGTAGCTTCGAGACCAATGAAGATACTCAGATCTCTGTTTGGATGACATTGAGGCTTTCTCAGAAGAAATGCCAAAGATGTATGGCAATACAGACAGAAATCTCAATTCGGAAATAAGGTCTATTACCAACTTCCAACATGCAGGGAATAAACCGTGGAGAGTCTATACCAATCAAATCAATCCAAATTTTAGAGGGATGGCTCCGGCAGGACAACAAGACCCTTTACGAAATTGTGTGAAGTGGAGTACGACCTGGACTGTAGTCCAAGCTCACGCGATTGGCTCCAAAGAACAGAAAGTTGGACAGCACGGAATAGCTTTTCGACTGAGCCACTGATTGTCAAGTCAATCCGGACAGCAATAAGCCCCAACAGCAGCAGCTACATCAACATCAAAAGCAGTGTGGTAAATTATCTCAACAAGGCGGCAAGAAATGCAACCTCCATCCATCTATATAAGAGCCGGACGAGTAACTGAACCCCAAGAAGTCACAGTCGGACAAGAATGATGAACACAGTCCCACACCTTGGGTTTCACCAAAGCTCTATGAAACTCGGACATTTCAAGGAAAATGCATACATTGTGTGTTACAGCACAATATACCATATCATATATATCTCAGTTTATCTAAATCTGATAATATCATCAATCACCCTGCAGACAGTAGTTGAGTATAAACAGAAATGCACCTAGAGACAGCAATTGTGGGAACTTGAAGATCCACTTGAAGGCTGTAATTGTATCAACTTGGAGGCCATAATGCAGTGAGCTTGGTGACACTTTGCAGCCGTATTCAAGCAAGGTGGGAAATTAACTAAATGACCATCATCAAGCAGGTTTTGGGAATTCAGACAGAGGCCGCAGAAATAAACGATTGGACATTGCACTGCAACATAGTAATAAAATGATCCCTGGAGTGTACATGGAGGCCATGATCAAATATCTTTAGAAAGGTACTTGGATGTGGTAACCAAGCCAGTTTTGTAAGGAACTGAATGCCAAAATTGTGTAAATGTAGTAATTGGACAGGAGGATATTGATAAAGTATACTCTGAGATGTACTTCAAGGCAATGATCAAGTGAATGTAGCATTGCACTTTGACCTCACAATTGAAGTAATTTGGTGATGAACCAAAGACCACAAGTCAGTGAGATTGGTGATATACATTCAAGGTAGTCATCATGGGAAATTGGAGATGAACAGGAAGGTTGTCAAACTGCAGAGGGTTTAGATTGTGAGAGAGGCCTGATTGCAGCTGTTCAGTGTAGCAGGTGTGAACACCACTAGGCAGTATTCAGAACCCAATCAGGTTGGGTTTACACATGTTTTCCCTCATTTTCTCACATCCTCATCTATTACTTCCATTGTCATTCCCATAACTCTCTAAATTGTCCACAACTGTAGGATGCAAATGGAGAACATAATAATAGGTTATCTTTCCCCATTCTAACATGTTATTATCTGTTGTTCAGGCTGAGTACAGAATCTTACCATGAATGCAATCAAACTGATTATATATTCATATTAAGTACAGAATCGAGCTAAGTAAGACTTCGCCCTCTGATTGACTATCTACCTCTTGCCGTCTGTCTCTTTGTCATTCTCACTACTACAAATTCACCACTTTCTGGGTTTAACCAACTTTCCATGAGATCAAATGAATAGTAAACTCTTGTTACATTTCCATGATTGCAGTTTAACTATTTAAGAGAATCTCAGCTCCAGTGGTATTTCCCTCCCAAATGTCCATGTCCATTTAACTGTATCCAATTGATTACCTCCAATTAACTACTGCCAATAAACCACTGCCAGTTAACTACCTATAGTTGACCATGTCCAATTGACTACCACCAATCAACCACCATCAATCAACCACCACCAATCAACCTCCAATAATCTACAAGCTCCATTTAACCACCTACAATCAACCACCTCTAAACTACTACCTCCAATTCAACACCTCCAATCGACCACCTCCAATTGACAACCTCCAATCTCCCTAGAACACAGTCTCCAAACACATTACCAAACATGTAGTAAGAGTGCATCTTGAACCTTACTCAATTATAGCTTTTCAGAGCATCTCCACACACTCTCAATCAGTATCTTCACATGTATCTCTAAGTTCATGGATATATCTACCTTCAAAGTACGTTCCTTAGTTGATATAAATATCTCCTTCAAGCACATTTCTCAGATACAACAATTATAATGTGCACCAGTACATTTCAAAGTTCACTCATTTATCATTTGTTGACATACCTGCAATTGTATTCAACTATTGTCTGGAGTCAATCCAGAAGATAAATGTACACATAGATAGATATATAAATAATAATACAAACTGAATACATGATTTAAAATTGTTTAACAATTCGCACTAACAATGACATTCAGGTGCATCTGTAGTACTACCACAGCACATGGTATTTTTCCCAGACTGCTCTACAGTGATTTGAAATACTCTCAGGCTATTAGCCTGCATTCCAAGGTGACTCTCACATCAGCAGCAGTTGTTCTGTATCACTGTTGATTTGTTACCAGCATTCACAAGATCTCCTGATGGATACTTCATTGATTGATTCAACTCCCAGAGTTGTCCCCAGATTCACCCAGGTACAGCTGAATGCTACAGTATCAGTGCAGACCACTACCAGATTTCGCTGTTTTGGGATTCTCATTTAATGACACCCATGCACTTCGACAGGTTTGAGAGGCTCCCACTATCAGAAATTCATTGCGCTGATCAACTAAAACGCTGGAATACAAGATGTTAAAGTTGGAGTAATAAATAGTCAGAATATCTAAAGTGTTAACATGTAGGGTGAAAACTATAATGTGATGCATAACTTTTTAATACCACATATGCTTGAACAAAATAACCTTAAGGAAAGAATAACTACATCAACAGGGGATTTGTGGAAAAGTTGAAAACACCTTATAGATAAGAAATTACCAAACCAGATTATAATAGCTGCAATATCTGCTGCAATGTGATCCATAGTACTTGGCTATAGTGAAATTCCATTAATACAGTAATTAGATAGAGAAGGCTTTGGCAACAACTATCAGTTGCAATATAAACTGAATACGAAACCCTCTAATACTATTTGGAATTCTGTAACAGCGACCATGCCATTATCAATTCTATTGAAAATGAATGAAACATCTGTCAGTCATAAATGACATCTAAATGTTTCTCAGTTCAATCTATTACTAACTATTTACAGTTATACTGTTGCCACAGTAGGGTCAATATATTATCATTTTCATAACGTCAGGCAATTCACCAATACACAACTATGCCTAAGGTATATGGAGATTGTGGATATTGACAATAAATGACAGTCATTTCATTTAATACACACTCTGCATAACGACCAGCTGTAAAAGCATATTTCTTCATGCGATCCACCTTCCGATTGGTAAGATCATTGAATTCCTTTTGGAATTAACCTCAAATGGATCAATCTTGGAAAAGATTTGGACAAGACGGGGTGTATAAAGGGAAGATAACTCAATTTGGATCAATATAGAATTTATCAATTATTGGAATCTTAGTATATCTATAATATATTACATATCTTTTCACTCCACATTTAAACATATTATATATAATGCATTCTGTCATCCATATACCGAAAATATCCCAATTATATTATGCAATATATATTACCCATCTATATTATTATTTCTGCAAATATTTTCCGTACACTATACTTTTCCTACTGTACTCCTTCTTCAAGTCTTGATTTTTTCTCTCATATGTGGATTGTGTTCTATTTTTGCATTAGACAGTGATTATACTGTTCATTCAACAAAAAACTTATAGATATCCCAGGTATATATCGTACCAACATTAGAAGAAATAGCAGATAGCTGTATCATAAGCTGGAACTGATTCTTGATAGTGTATTGTTCTATTTATAGAATTTGTAGGATTAACTATACTGGTTATAGTATTTTATATAGAATTTAGTCTAGATAGTTAGACACATATACATCTTCTCTAGTCTACATTCTCACTTATTAGAGGCAATAGTGTAATATATTATACATCCAAGAATATATTATGTGTATACTAGTTTTGTAATACACTGTAACTTATAAAACTTTATATATATAGATCTAAATATAACCACTCTGATTCCATTATTTATACTATTTACATTTGTAATTGCCATATAGTATCTAGTTAAAGTTTTGCAACTATTTGAATATTTTCAAGTGTTAGAATAAATAGGAAATATTTCTTTATTTTAGAAATTAATGGTAGTTAAAAATAAATAGTAAACTTCAACTGTATTACTAAGTATAAAATTGCTACTCTTTGAACAGATAGTTTAATGTACTTTTTAATATATATTAAAACTATTTATAAACTTAGATAATATTTTCAAATTTAATATCTGTTATGACAAAATTGGAATCAAATTATCTTCACGATTGTGTTAAAAGATATATATCAAAGCTGTAAAAGTATTAACTAGATATATTCTTTATATATATAATAGTATACTACCTCTGATATGCTCTCTGTATTTACATATTTTAAACTATTTAATTTTAGTTTGCTTTTCATATTGTTAATACAATTCAATCTATAATGTAAAATCTCAGGTTATGTACAATTCAGTGATGGACTTTCTTCTTTATTTAGTATATTCTTCAATGATATACAATCTATAACATTTACATAGACATTGACAAAATTTCCCGCATTTAGCATTGTAACTATGAAATAGATTGATACTGTCTTACTGGAGCAATATTCTGAAATTATTCCAGGATGCATTTGTATTAAAGAATTATTCTTAATGGCTAATATGTAAATTAGCTGGTTATATATCTAAAGTGTTAATCAATACTAGTATAATTTGATTTTCTTCCATTCTACAAATTGACTGGAAGGTACTTTATATATATTTATGCTTCAACATTGTTGGCTTCAATTTGGTTTATTGGTATGGAGAATGCAGGAAACATCTGTGGTGCACGGACTTATTGGATATGATTGTACCTTCCGAGTTAGTCCTAAATAGAAAGAAGGTGAGAAAGAAATAGAATCTGGACAATCAGCTGCTACCATTACACTACAACAATTATACCCAATATATAATTAGGTACTCCTACCTTTGTAGAGTACTCATAATCCATACTAGAGGTGCTTCGGAAAAGCCACGACCTCTTGTCAACAACTGGAAGAAAACGTGTTAACAATCTGCTTGACCCAGTAAAGCTCAACAGCAACGAGCGTCATCAGCATACCAGACAACAGTATCGCTCCTCAAGCCAACTTTTACTCTTCGCTTTCTAAATGAACTAAACGAAACGTATACACGACACATACACAAACAGTACACGCACTTCGCACATCGCACATCCTCCATCAAATAGGCTTGCCGGTAGCAATGGAGTCCACTTCCAGAGACGAAAGCATGTTCGCACCAATAGCTCCCCATACTGCTTCTTTAGGCTCCTCAACGCAATCGCATTCACAACAGCAACAGACCCTGCAACACTTCCCTCCTTTATGTATAGAACAATCCTCCGTGGCTACACCTTCCGCGGCCACTTCAGATGCAAACCCGTGCGATTCGCGATCTCAAACTGCCGCCGCCATTCCAGCCACAGCCACTACCACCGTAGATCAGAAAGCTTCCGAACCCGACTCACCCCCAGAATCTGAGCCGGAACTGAAAGCTCCGTTGTCATGGCCGGCTCAAGTAACACCAACTCCAAGCACGCTGTCCATTACAGTACTAGTGCAGTCCGGGGCGAGGCACAACTTTGTGCTAGATCGGAGGTTCTTGGAACGGCATTCAGTAAAATCGAAGGCGGGGCTATTGTCGGATCCATTGGAGATGAGTGTATTACAGCTGAAGGAGTGTATCTGGAAGGATTGGAGGGAAGGTTGGTTCTACCATACTAGCCC